>JAESGR010000039.1_pt1 | contig 574774 bp, 468 predicted proteins | sample 9269771 | NCBI WGS metagenome assembly JAESGR01 (sample SAMN15739572, study PRJNA653492) | algae metagenome | isolation source: Chroococcus sp. CMT-3BRIN-NPC107 and co-occurring heterotrophs from well... | place: USA: Clark Mountains Wilderness, California | collected 2010-04-18
CCAATGAATTTGAATTCTTTGTTAAAAACAGATTTATAAAAATTAAATGCTTCTTCACAATTTCCATTAAAATACAGATAGGTATTAACTGTTGTCATAAAATGCCTTTATTTTTTCAGTTATTTTGATTGAGTCGGTTTGTTAAATGACGCACAATGGAATAAATGCTGCCGTAAACCATGCCGACAGCGGTGTGGCGCTGCGGCAAGGCCAGTTACCGGTCAGCATAATGTTATAGCCCGTTCTTATTCCTTTTCTTTAATGTTTTCTTTGGAATAGTAAGTAACCGTATCTGTCCGATAAGCTATTCTTTTGGCCACTATACAAATCTGGTTTTCATAATCTTCAGGATGGATTATAAACACTTGGTATCCGCTCTCGATCTCATATTTTAAATTTAACTTCTGCTCTAACTCTGCGGTGGGTATTTCGATGACGGTTTTGCTCGTGTCAGAGTGCCAGCCTTGGAAGAAACAAGATACAAAAAATACTTCTTTAAAGATGATTTCAAGGCTATGATAGTAAGTTAAATCTGTACTGCCTACTATACTTAAACTGTTTCCCTCATAGCGATAAACTTGGAAATCAAACCATAAATGCTGCCGAATCAAGCTATCAATTTCTCTAACTATCGTTTGATTATCATCCTTCATCTGTTTCTAATGGGCCACGTAGCATGAACCTCCACAAACCGTTGCTTGATGAGGCTTCAGCATCGGCAGCACGGTTGTTGGCAGGTTTGATGTTGCCAGTAGTTATTTTCTCTTTACCATGTTATTGAAAATGTCTACGATGGCTACATAATCTTTCAGTTCCTGTACATCAGTGTAGAAACCTGAATAAACATCCGGATCAAGGAAGCCATATACTCTGAAACTATTTCTTATTTTAAATTCTACTGTATAGCTTTCTCCATCAGACACCATTAATTTTTGTTCTGCTTTTCTACCATTCACCATGTGGTACTTCTTCATTTTGGGTTCTAGTTCTTCTTGGTCTGGTAGATAGGCAAGATTACTATTTAATAGCACTCTTACAATTGCTCGTATCTGCCCTTCTGGAATAGGCAATACATATTTGTTAATCTTTACCGGCTTATTCCATTCATCATATTCGGTTGCAGTCCATGTAGAATCATCACATGCAATAATTTTCAAGTTTCTTGTTCCACTTAACTGCCTATATTCATAAAAGCGTATTTCAGTAGTATTCTCCGTCCTGTCAATTGGTTTTAAGCCTATTTTTTTCTCAAAGTCGCTGTTTGGTGATTTATTGATACTATCTGACTTTATGTTATCATCTTTTGATAGTAGTATATCCTGAGCTTGTTTCTGCCCATAGCTGGTAATATAACTTAAAAGACCTAAGAAAATTATTAGACTATATTTTTTCATTATTTTAAATTACTGGCAATGGAACAAGAACCTACACATACCCTGGCTACCTGGTGAGGTTATGCGCATTGGAAGCAGGTTTGATGTTTGCCACCGTTATTTTCCACAACTTGTATTATAAAATGTAATGATCGATGCTAAATCCATTCTTCTAAATTCCCTACTCTCAATCTTTTGAGATAATTGCGGGCAATCATTAAAAAAAGTAATCATATCCTGGCGAAAAGTAAATGTTTTTAACCTTTTCAGTTCTCCTTCCTGTTTTTGCATCAGTTCTACTTTTACTTGGCGTACTCCCCCGGCCGGAATGGTTTTGCCTAAGCTATTATGTATTGTTCCAGCAGAGGGTCTAGTATCATAGTAAGCAAACATTTTCACCTCCCCATCCACCTCCAATTTTATAAATTGAGTTTTAGTTATCGAAAAAATAGAGCCTGCACCTTTATAAGCTCTCGACAACATACGAACTTGTTGGGAGTCATAGCTGAATTGTATTTCTCTTGCTTGATCTGGCTTTAACACCTTTCTATTGCCAGAGGCATCATAGTATTTTACTTTTTTCTGCAAACGTTGAAAATCCGGTTGATTGCCCAGTAGTGTAAATGGAATATTAAAAGTTACATCAACGGTATCATTGTCAAAAATGATCTTTCCTTCAACCCTTTTTGCCTCTACTTTGAAAGTAAAAAGCATTACCATTGCAAACAGCAGTAGTAGTTTTCTTCTCAATTGTGATTTGTTCATAGCCTTATTGTTTATTCGATTCTTTGGTGGCTAATGTAGCAAGACTATACGGCGGCGAGGCTCGAAGCGTCAGCTTTGTGCTGAAGCGGCCTGCTGGCCGCAATAGTTAATGTTAGCACACGTCTTTCTTATTTGTATTTCAAACTCATCAAGTTGTTTGGTTACAGCTTCTTTATTCTTTTTTGATTTAATGAATGCAGGAAGCCTGGCAACCATCGTATATAATGCTGTTGATTCTCTGTCTCTGACGGTTGAATTAAGATAATCTCTCAAATATTCTACATGCTCAAGATTATATACCCATAAATTTCCTTTCTTAACCATTTTCTGAAAATATAGCTCTAAGCCAAAATAAGGGTCAGTAGGTAAATGGCCATGGTATCTATACCAATTAATTTCATAATTCCTCACTTGACCACAGGTAGCGCAACGCGCAGGACCTTCTTTGTAAGGTGTTTTTGTTATAGGAAATTCTTTTTGGATGAGGCTCCCACAGTTTCCGCAAGCTCTGCCTTTGTAGTGAAGTCCAATATATCCAACATAAAAGCCTAACCACTCTGTAGGGTTTCCTGCTAAATATCCACAGTGAAAACATCTAAACTTAGCACTTTTGTCTCTCTCAAAATACTTTGCTTCTTTATCTCCAGTAACTACCCCTAATCCATGACATTTTGGGCAATGTACAAAGACTTCATAGTTGAAGTAAGAGAGCGGGTAATATGGTTTATCAAAAATATTCATTCTTAGTAAATGTGTGCTAACGTATCAAATATTTCCGTAAACCGGTCCAGTTGTGGTAAAACCCTAAGCTAAGAAAGGGCCAGTTAACGGTAAATGTGGTGTTATCTACAGGGTTTTTCATGTTTAAAAATCCCCTGTTCAAAAGCTTCTCTGTATAAATTAGCAAGCACCTTTCTATCCTTCTTTCTCAGCCTTTCTTCTTTTTTAAGCGTTACATAATCGTAGATTACGTCAGGCAACAGTATTACTTCAAGGAATTCACACGTATCAGTCAATATAAATTCGTCAGGATACATTCCAAGCCATCCAATTCTGAGCGTCTGAATATTTTCTGGTACCTCGAGTGCAAATTCCCCTTTTTGGTTAGCAGTCCCCAAGCGTAGAGAATCATTGCCAAAAATAATGGCTTCATTAAGATCCCAGAATTCATGCTTGGCCATAGCATCTTTACGGGGAAATTCAGAGCCAATTATTTTTCCTTTTATAATTCTTGTCTGTCCACTTGTTGTGTAGCACATTAGTAACCAAGCTGAAATAATCAAAAGAGTCCTCAATTTGTGCTAAATATGTATTTTCTAATTCCTTGCATAGAACGTAGCATGAGCAGCCGTCAAACCATGGCTCCCTGCGTTAGCCCTGCGGTAAGGCGGCCCGGTTGCCGGCTGAACGGTGTTATGGGCCGGTGTTACTTTTTATCGTCATATTTGGTAAATAACCACCTGTCACGATGATCACTCACCTGCTTAAAAAAATGTTTTATCTGCTTGAATTCAGCGATCTGTACCTGCTCTTTAAGTTTGTTTCGTTTATCTACATCCCAGATCTCCCATTCTAACCTTTCTTCTACCAACTGCTCAAGTTTTGGTAACTCATCATATCCTTGCACTACAATTCGGTCAATTATCCGCACCTGGCCTTTATAGTTAACATGAGCCACCAGTATCAACGGCTCCTTGGCTGGAGTCATTTTAATCACTACGTTCTGCTTTAGGATTTGAACAAAATAAGGCATCATGCAGTCTCCGCCCTCACAGCCTACGACTAAGTTGTTCTTTGAGGCAATATTCATAATACTCCCGTCAGGCCCGCAACAACCAATCGTCTTATACAGATCGTCTCGGTAATTTATAAGGTCTTTCTTGTTAACAATAAGATTACCCGAGTCAATCTGCATCCAATCTAATTTGATTTTCTCTGTATCAATATAACTTCCCATTGGCAGCAAGTCCATACTGTCACACAAACAAATCATTTGCTCATCTCCTAGTTGATACAAGTCGTTTGTCAGCAGTAAGCCTTTCTTATCGAATAAATGTGTCTTCATCTCTTTTACTGGCCCATAATGGAACAAACATCCTCGCATACTGGTCCTATATCGGTAAGGCTTGCGGTGAGGCATGGCCAGTTGATGCAGGATGTGGCGTTAGTGCCTGTATGTTTATCTTTATCTCATTTACACTCTCAAACACCTTTCCCTTCCATCTATTCTCAGATCCTCTACCAATGGTAAATTTATAAGTAAAGGCTACTGCTATCAGTAGAAATACTATGCCGATTATTAATCCATACCCTGTTTCTAAGGGCTCCCGCCTAGCATGAATAAAGATTACTAAAATGAGTAAATGAATGATGGCAAAAGCCACGGACATAAAAAAGAATATTAAGTCACCAAGTCCATGTCCATAAGTTAATTTGCCCATCCATGTCAAGATGATTATCCCTAGCAAATAGGCGAAAACTATCCAATTAACTATTTTTTCTATCCTTTCAAGTTTATCCATCTTCTATTATTGGCACTAACAATTGGCTAACCGCAATTATCTCTATTAGTTGCGGTTGTTTCTTTTATAGTCCCCACTCCCTATTTGTAACTCCAAGAGGAGGCTTAAATTGATCCTAATGTGCTTTCTAAGCTAGATAAGCCCCATTTATCATCACTTTGGACCATTTAGATCCTCTCCTCAGGTAGTTGATAGTTAGTATTCAAGATAGCATTTATCGGCAATTAGTCCAATTTTGCAAGCATGTATAGAGGAACAAAATTGGGGATAACTTCACTGCTTTGTTACTTGTTGAAACTTCTCTATTGACTAGATGAATAAAAGGCTGTCTTGCCCCATTGGAATAGTACTTTGGAGTTGCGGTTATCTACCCAAAAAGGTCGGATAACCACTACTCTATCTGGAATAACCTTAGGTTTTAGAGCAATTGAACTATCTTCTTCTAATAAAGTCTTTTTTGCTTGAAATATTTTGTAAAATCTTTAAATGAAACTACACTGTTCTTTTAGCTAGTCGTTTGATAATCATAGAAATAATGCACAAAAGAATGTAGCTTTAAAAAGTACAATAAATGTTTGTATAGCGAAAATGGCCACAAACTGGATTATGGTCCATTTTGTTGGACATCACCTTTTATGTTAACTAGAATTACAGGATTTTAACATGGGGTGAATATCACTTTTTGGGAGAAAATTTATAAGAGGAATACAAAAACAGGCTACTTTTCTAGTCAATCTCAAGTCAAGAAGAAAACCTTTAAGGTCATTACTATGAATGAAAAAGGCACTGTGTAGATTTTTTTTATTAGTCCAAAATTTTGTCGGCTATAAATTAAGAGTAATCTTAATGTCAAGGCAATTGAGTCAAACAATAGGACGTCAAAATCAGGACCCCCACCTATTCCAACCACATAGCCTCCTTTTATTACCATTAGTTTGAATAACCAATAGACAAGTTCTGAATACAGGACAATAACTCCTTTACGGTCATCCAAAAAGAAGCTAAACGATATCAATAAAATAGAAAGTCCGCTATAGGAAACATTGTTAAAGTCAATGAATATTATACTGTCGGTTTCAGCTGTTTCTCCGGATAAACTTATAATTCTATAGCCAAGACTAAGTAGGTGCTCTTTTGCACCCATACATCCCCAAGCCATGGAGTTGTCCAAGGAAAAAAAGAAGCCGTACAAGGTCCACACAATTAATGATGCATAGATAATTGTCGGGCTTGAAAAGAAATCGATAATTTTACCTTTGCTGAAAGTAAGAATTAGTCCAACGATAATTATTGGGAAAAATGCTATAAATAAGATTTCAAATTTGTGGTCCATATTGTCCCGAAAATAATTACCATCAGAATCTGTATACCATGCTATGTAGCGGATATTGATTGGCCATTCACAATCAATAAGTAGCAATATGTTAAGGAGAGGCTAATGGAGCAAACATTCCCGCAACTGCTGCCTTTAGCTGTGGCTATGTGCTGAGCGGCACAGTTGACGGCGAATGTGGCGTTAGCTGCTGAGTTTTCAATCTATTACTTTATTTTCTATTCTAGTTGCCTCGGATTTATTTGTCCTGTTATTTCATTAGAGTATATATAGCTGTTCGCCCACACCCTCATCTTATATCTAAGTTTTGTTGAAATCGTTCCGTTATAGCATGCAACTGGCACAGTATAAAAATGATGTGCCTCTAATTGTATTTCACTGTTTAAGGTGCCACACCAACTCCTTTGATTGGTTTCAATCTCTCTCCATTCACCATTTAGTGTTTTCCCCTCACAGACAATATCCAAAGTTCTACCTTGGCAACTAATACTAACCATTGAATCAGTATTATTTACAATAAATAACTTAAAGCCACGAATCAAATAATCATAGGTTTCTTCCGCATTAGGGTCAGCATAGAGTGAAAAAGAATTGATTTGAAATACATCATCACTCGTTATTGGTTTAGCTTTCTGAGCTGCCTTCAGCTTAACAATCGTTTCATGTTTAGTAGGTGTTCGTGTTGTAAATCCAATATTATTTTTTCTATCAACGCGAGCTTTGCACCTAAGTAGGAATTAAGCTTCATAGAATTTGCTTCCCCCTTACCTACTCTACCGGAATTATTATCGAAGTGATCCGGATCAATATACTTACCAGTAAGGATCAGTTTTGGCTTCCCATTTATTCTTAATACTATATAAATAGGTGCTGTACCATCCGGTTTAATTCTACTTTTTTTGCAATACAGTTTAGCGGAAACATTCATTATTATATTAATCCAGGTCTCATATAGGTCTCGATAGTTGCTATCGAGTGACTAAAAATATGCTATTTCGATATAAAAAACAACCTGGAATTATGACGAAAGAAAGAGGCTAAAAATAAAAACCGCTTAAATTTGCGAATTTAAGCGGTTTTCGGGGTGATTCCGTTTGGATTCGAACCAAAGACCTACTGCTTAGAAGGCAGTTAACAGTGTACTATACATCAATTAGTTATGCTATATAGGTCTGAAATAGGTCCGAAAATATAATTTTTAAACTACCCTTTTTATCTCGTTTCACTAGGAAAAATAATTCAGTTAAGTTCAGCTCAGGAAGCATTTTGCTTAATCAATGCCCCTTAAAAGTTAGCCCCCTCCCTCCTACCTCTACCACTAACCAAAAGTAGCAAGTTTGCATGTATCAGAAAGGGTTAGCTCTAAACACACTTGTAAATGAATGGCTACAAAAAGTTGTACCCCTTACTCAATCCTTTTTAGCAAGAGGTACTCTAATAAAACGTATAAGAATCAGCTACAAGTCTTGATATTAAAATAGAGCAATATCGTATCTACATGGAGCTTGTTCAAAAAGGGATGTTTGTTTGCACCTCTAATGAATTAAATATAACGGCAAAGGGTGCAGATTGCGGTTGAGACCAAAGGGGAGACAAGCCTGGTAGAGGCTTATGTAGGATTGGTGACAGGTTTATTTTTGCTTTTCTGTTTAGGATGTGTAAATAAAATATAGCCAAAGATGATGGAAAAAAGTGTATAGAAGGCCGTAAGAACCATCCATAGGGTTGTGGGAGTACTGTTGAATACCCATTTGATCAAGGCCAGTGCTCCAATAGCAAAGTGCGTAAAGTTACCTAGCGCCATAGGCTTTCCATAAATGCCTCCCAGTAAGTTTGCTTTCCCTGTCCAATTCATCATGGCAAAACCAACATAGACTGCTCCTAGCATCTGTAGCAGGATTGGAGAGATATGGGGCCATCCCAGGTAGGATGCTACTTCTTGTGGTAAAAAAGAAAGGACCATTCCTAGTAAACCTAAAAAAAGAGCGCATACACTCATGATTATCATTGTATTCATCCTAATCCGTTTGATCTTTTGTTAACTAAATGTTATTTTTTAGTATCGCCAATGAATCAATCATTGACGCATATCGTGCTCACTGGGGTAAGGCAGTATGGTGAGGCAGGGCCTATTAGCATGTTAAATGCAGTATTATAGCACGTTTTACCTTTTTTTATTTTGTTTTCTGCTGTGTTAAGACCTTACTTACCTCAACTACTTCAAAATATGGATTTTCCTCAAATAAGTGTTTGAGAATCGAAAGGTGGGAGGCACCTACAATGAAAAGATACCGCTGGTCATTTTGGTAGTCCACCCCTCTCAATATATTGCCATACATTTTTACATTCCGGCCATACCAAAAATTAGCTAACCAATCCATACCGGTATAATCATCATCGCCTCCCTTGCTATAAAACCAATTCCAATTCGTATAGCTATCCCCTATGTAGGATTCAGGTTGGTTCATATACACCAAAAATTCTTTCAAGGTTGATCTTTGCAGGATCGAATCTAACTTAGGTCTCTTCACCGGATAGCGCTTATCTAGAAAATCGGCATTGCTGCGGACTGTATCCTCATTAGCATCAAACTGCCGCCATATTTCCACTACGTTCTTTTCTATTGGGTATTTTGGCTGATAACCCTCTTGTGAGTAGCCTTCAGGTCGGAAGTCCACACAAAGAGGTGCTGACAAGTTTAGTTTTCTAGCCGTTTTAAAGCCAAGCTGCACAATTTCATTGGCTCTAACTTTTACATCATCTGGTACATGCCCTTTTTTAAAGGCTGCATACACGCTATCGGTGTAGGCTTGGTCACTGGTCATGCGTTCAACGAAAATCTTATTTGGGGCAAATGCAGCTAAATCATTGACAATGTCCTCAATTTCTTTCTGTCTTTTATCGGTGAACAAATTTAAACGGAGACGACTAGTAGAATCTAAACTTTGATGAAAATGGAATGTGCCAAGTAATAGGATTTGAATCTTCTTGTAAGCTGGCTTATGTTGTTTTTGCTGACCAAAACAGGCCGAGTAATTACTGAGCAACAAAATAATAGCAATAGATCTAATCATCAGGTTGGTTGTTGGTTTGGTTTCAATGCAATTTAATCTAGCATAGCCAACCTCCGCCATTTGTCTATGCGTCAGCCCTGCATGTTAGGGCACGAGTGGTCGGCTTGGCTAGTATTGGTGGTAGGTATTGGCTACTGATTTTTTAGGTCAACCCTTACTAAGTTAGCTTGTCCTCCGAAAACGAATAAGCATAAAAATTCCAAAAGTAATTTCGATCATTGCACCCGTTAATGCTGAAATAAAGGGTTGCCCTTTAACGATAAAAAGTAAATATGCTGCCATTCCTAAAATGGCTCCTAACATCCAAAAAAGCCTAGTGCCATAAATAGATGCAAAGGTTACATATCGTCCACCAATAATCAACAGCATACCTTGAAAAAACCATTCCGTGTGTTGCCAGGAAAGTCCTAAAGCCAGGGGTATACACATAAGCATACATATCGTTCCTTCCATAGCCAGATTGCCTAATGGATTTCCTTTTGTATGTGTCCCCGTCAGTCCTAGTGTCTTACTTAACAGTACGCTGAGTGGAAAAATAAACATACCGCCAATGAGAAGTGTCCACACACCTTGCTGAGTAGAAAATTGATAAGCGACAGCGGCAGATAGAAGCCAAATAAGTCCTGAAACTATGATACCGACTGAGCCATTCGCGTACGCTTTACACATATCTGCCTGAGCCAGACTTATAGTGTCAGTGCTGTTTTCTTGGTCATTTGTAAAACTTTTATTCATTTGCAAAATGTATTTTCTTAATTGTCTTGATTGTGAAACTGTATTTATACTTACCACCAATGGTACAAACATTGACGCATCTGTGACTCATGCGTTAGCTTTGCGATGTAGCAGCCCTGTTGATGCAGGATGTAGTGTTAGCGGTTCGTTGTTAATTTATCTTCTTTTATTTTCTAAAGAAATACCTCAACCCTCTTTGAAAACTGACACTGGGAGCTGACATATGTGTTTCTCCTTCTAAAATTACCGTTTCAATCGAAAGGCTTTGATATTTTCTGCTTTTCAGTGAACTAGCTAACTCCAACATATTTCTCACCATTCCAGCATTAACTTCTTCTTCCAGTGACCCGGCTGATAGAAACACTTTCGCTGGCAAGTCTTTAGATGATGATGCATACTTCTTTTCAAGTTCTAAGAGCAACTTATCATCGTACCAGATGGAAGGGCTACCTAATAAATACCGTTGGAATAATTGTGGCTTTTCAAATAAGGTGTAGAGTCCGAACATTGCCCCAAGCGAGAATCCGGCATAGGTCCTATCCTTGCTTTTAGTACGATAATTTTGTTCCATGAAAGGAAATAATTCCTGTTCCATAAATTGGATAAAGCTACCTGCTCCCCCTGATTTTATTGCTTCTATGCCAAAGTCTTTATCCATTTGAGCCGTATGAGTAGGCGTATAATCGCGCATCCGCCAAGCAAGCCACTTGCCCCATCTTTCCTGATCCGTTTTTAACTTGCTCAGCGGATAGCCTATGCCTACAACAATGGTCTCTGGCATTTCTCCTCCCCACTGCAGGTTGCGCGTCATGTCGGCCATCATACCAAAATAAGTATTGGCATCCGTTACGTATAAGACCGGGTAAGTCGAGTCACTTTGAGCATACCCGTCTGGCAAGGAGATGTATAGCTCATAGGTTTGCTGATTCAGTTTAGAGAGAAGTTCCCTCTGCTGCGTATTAATGAGGCTTGCAGGCGGATAAACAGTTTGTTTCTTTGTAGTCTGTCCCTTTACCACATAGGCAACAAGGGATAGCAGGAGTATAAGGCAAAATGTATATGCTGTAGTTCTAAGCATTTCTGAGGCTTTTGTTTATCATTTTTCTTAATAACCACTAATGGAACAAAGCTAACCAACGCCGTAGCTTCCTGCTTTGGCATGCGTTTGTGCGGCCCGGTGGATGGCTTATTTGGTGTTGGTGGCTGTTGTTTTCAATAAGTGATTAATAAGCCTATCCCATTATTGGTTGTTCCCACTCTCAATTCTAGGGGTTGTTGTTTATACAGATGACCTTCTAACCCTGCATTATATGCTTCTACAGCTGTTGCTGCTTGTTTGTGGGCTTTTATGCGTAAAGGGACAGCAACAGCAAACGTTCCCAAGCCAAGACCAACAAACGACCACACCACCTTCCCCCTATCCTCTCTCAGCTGTGTATTAGGTGGTGGAAACAATGAATACAAGGGTGCCATTGCCATCCCTATACCTAGATAGCCCAAAAAATTAGCTAAGGAATAATTAGTCTTGGCCACTTTAATCAACTTGTAGGCTTGTTGGTTTTTTTTCAGCACCGGAACTATGGCTGGAAGGCTTAAAAAGACTTCTCCATATTTATATCCCGGATTGGGAAAGCCTTTTTTTACTTCAATTTTTTCAAACGTAGCTTGAGCATGAAGGGGGAGTATAGTAATCAAGACTATACATATTGTCGTATAGATGGTTTTCATAACATTTTGTTTTTATTTCAATAGCCACTAATGAATGGTTCAAGCACCCACGTCATACCAAAGCCTTCAGTTGAGGAAATGCGTTGTAGCGGCTTGGTTGCCGTAGGGGTGCGGTGTTCTCAGCAGGTTTTTTATTCTTACTGTCTTTTTCAAATTCTTTGCTCCACCCAAGTCGTACAATTATTTATTTGTCTGCGAAGAAAGGAAAAATAGATGGAATGCATCTCGACTCCTTTACAATTAGTATCCACTTGCACATGAATAATGGGATTGTCACTTAGAATACTGTCAGGTACAATTATACTTTCGAGCCCTGCTGTTCTAAGTTTTAAAAAATTTACATCATTGATAGTGGTATCTTTGGAAACATAGACACTCCACACCAACCCATCACTCCCCTTGCCAAAGCCGCTAGCTGTCAAGGTAAGCCCCTTGGTGGGGTCATAACAGCTTTGTTGAATCCAGAGCTGATCCACAGCTTTACAAGCAGTAATTTCTTCATCAGGCGTACAGGAAAAGGAAATACCGAGCATACTTACTAGACAGCAAAAGAGGGCAAGATTCTTCACAGCATTAAAAGTTTGAGATGGAAAGCGTTTGTGTCTATAATATACACACTTCATACACACGTATTTCCATAGTGATTAACTTTTTTGATTGCTGAGAACGCAGCAAAGCTACATCTTTTTTGAGTACTCAATCCTTGAATGGTGATGCGTTGTATTTATACTCCAGAAAAAGACTTAGTTGCTTTTCAAATTCATCACTTTGTGATAGTAATTGGGTACCCTTATAATAAAAAAGTGGAATTAGAAGTAGCCCTAATTCACAAAGGGCTTAGTTGTTGAGAAAGCGTTAGAAATGGAAAGGTTGTATATACTTAAAGCTTATCATGGTTACAGCGCAGGCAGTGAGTTGATGCAGTATTGTATCGATTATGCCAGAAATGGACAGTTTGGCATAGTATAGCTAGCCGTATGGGAAAAGAACCTAAAGGCTATTGGCTTTTATCAAAAGTGGGGATTTGAGCAGTTTGATTCCCAAGTATTCATGCGAGGCAATGACCCTCAATTAGGTTTGTTATTTAAAAAAGAGCTTTAACATTTTTTGTTTCTGCTCTACCTAGAATTGAGAAGTAAAACCAAAGGAGGATTAAAAGTAAATAAAAACCATGATGAACAGGTGAGCGTTAAACAAATTATTTATCAGAAAGCTTACTCATGCGAAAACAAATCCTAGATTCCTCTTTATCCCATAACGCTGCTCAAGGCTGGCTAGATCTGGAACTTCTTGCCCAAGTACAAGTCAGTTCTGAGCAAACGACAAACCCCATTGAGTTAGCCTTAATTCCTACCACGGATGATCCAGCTACAAGTAGACCGGACTGGCAATCAGCTCAAGCAGGGGAGCAAATCATTCGCCTGTTGTTTGACAAGCCACAAAGCATTGGGCTGATTCAGCTCCTCTTTCGAGAGACTAAGCACAGTAGAACACAGGAGTTTTCGATGCGCTATTCTACAGACCAAGGGGCATCTTACCAGCACATCCTGCGGCAACAATATAACTTCAGTCCACCTTCGACCTGCATCGAAAGAGAGGAGTATAAGGTTCAACTTCAGGCAGTCACTATACTTGAACTGAGCATTATGCCAGACATTAGTGGAGGAAGTGCTTTGGCATCCCTTGCAAGTTTACGACTTGCTTAAAGGATTTTGCCAATAAGTTAGTAGACAAATAACATCAAACATAGGCAAGCAAATGATTATTGATTTTTAATAGGTTTTAAGATATGCCCCTTTCAGGTAACTTCACAGATAGATAAGATAAAAGAAAAAAACAAATCTCATTTTAACCAGCCAATTTATTTCATAGTGTCGGTTGAAAAGAGGATTTTTGGTCCTATTACACGCACAGACACAAGATTTTCATACCGCTCAATTAAAATAGCCTAAACCATATTTATACTTTTTCAGAGGTCAGCTGTGAGGCTGTGGCCTTTCCAATATATCCTAAATGGGTATGGGTAAAGTTATCGGAGTACTTTAATCCATACCCTAGTATTCGGTCGAAGGACGAATGGGCAAAGAGAAGAATGCCTGCAAATACAAGCGCAGAAGAAGCAAGAACTATTCCTATGGCTGCAATAGCAATGGCTATGCCCTTATGATGAAACATATTATAACCCATTGCCCCAACTTTAGGATTAACCATATAACCGAGCATACTTAGATCTGGCGTAAAAAATAAAATAGCAAACCACCACCAGGCATACGGAAGTTGGTTAAAGCCGTAAATGCTGATGGCGAACATGGCTAATTCTTCTAATTTCAGTGTAGCTTTCATAACTCTATTGTGCTTTAGTGTATGGCAAAGGTAATAGAGAGCCGCCTACTTAATTTGAAAGGGAGGTTAAATTAATTACCCCTTTGTGTTAACTGACAATTATCTATACAGTGTATTGAGAAATAAAAGCTTTATAAATAATACTAGCTCTATTATGTATAGCCTGTATTTTACTTTTTTATCAGGTATCTTATTACTCTTATGCATCCCTGCAATTCTACTTATAGCAATGAAATATTTATTCAAATAAGCCAGTATGTATTGCCAACAGAATTGTATTTTGATACCATCTGTTTAATTGAGCAAAAGGGGGATGAAAAATGGATGATTCTTGATCAATTTAAACATACAGACCAAACCGGAACAAACTTTTGAGAAGTATATTCACTTGATGAGCAAAGAAAAAATTCTACAGGCATACGAAGCATTGGCTGATTCGTATAATGCCATGATTGATCATAAGCCACACAATGCTTATTATGACCGGCCTAACACGCTTCAACTATTAGGACAAGTGCAAGGTAAAGCTATTTTAGATGCGGCTTGTGGACCGGGAAAGTATGCCCAAATCCTGCTTTCTCAAGGGGCCATTGTCACTGGCTTCGATATGAGCCCTCGTATGGTAGAATTGGCAAAAGAACGCAATTATAGCCTAGCAGATTTTTTTGTCCATGATCTAGCTTCTCCTCTCACTATGTTTGCCGATGGTTCATTTGATATGGTACTGTGTGCCTTAGCTATGCATTATGTAGAAGATTGGAATCCGACCATTCAAGAATTCTATCGGGTATTAAAACCACTGGGACATCTAGTCATTTCCATTGAACATCCTTTTTTTGAGTATAGCTATTTTAAATCGACAAACTATTTTGATACAGAAGCAGTAAAATGTATTTGGAAAGGCTTTGATAGACCTGTGGAAGTGCACAGCTACAGAAGGCCACTTCAGGCTTGCATTACCCCTTTAACAAATAATGGCTTTTACATTGATACACTGTTAGAACCTAGACCTGTGGAGGAATTTAAACATCTTGACCCTATACACTACAAAGAGTTGAATGAGTTTCCTGCTTTTATGTGTATAAAAGCAGTGCGAAAACAAAATGTAAGTCAACTTTGATACGGTCAGGCTCCAGTTTATCGAATAGAAGCTAAGCAGAAAACTTATCCGAATTAAGCTTCTCTGCCCTTATTTTGAGTTGCTCGAAAGGGGTGATTCGTGTAACCTAAGCTTCAGCGTACATGTTGATTTTATTCACTTTTCGTTACAGAGGTAATGAGTGCATAGTTTCCTAAGCAAGGAGCTTTAATTGATAAACCTGTCGCAAATGCCCCTTTACAATGTCGCAGTAACAGGCTACTTGTCAATCAGGTTTTACCGAGCTTTGAGCTATCTAAATAAAGTGATCCAATGACTGACGTTGACCAATATATTTCACAATTTGAATCTCAGATTCAATCCAGGCTTAGCAACCTGAGACAACTTTTCTTTGAAGTTTATCCAAACAGTGTAGAAAGTATTCGGTATAAGATACCGGCCTATCAGGTAGGAAAGCACCATTTGTATTTTGCTGCCTATAGAAAGCATATCGGATTTTATCCGGTCTATGGCCTTTCAGACCTAGAAGAAGAACTGTCTGTTTACCGAGCCAAAAGAACAAAAGACAGCTTACATTTTCCCAACAATAGGCCCTTGCCCCTAGAATTGATACGAAAAATAATAAAGCAAAAAGCCCAATTGACATGAGCATGATGTAAACGAATATTGTACCCTTTACCCAATCTTATCCAGTAAAGGGTATGTTGATTGAGGGTACAACTGATAGGTATAGCTTTTAAACCTGAGGATACGTATGGTAAACTAAAAGGCTATAGTACCTTATTAGGGACGTTTTTGTCCAATTAATTCCTATGACTTTTAAGAAAAAATACTGACCAAGACTATCCCCATAATTGGGGATGGCGCCTTATCACCACAACTCATACCTTTGGATGACTATATAATAGATACGCCTATGTCATCCTTTCTGCTAACCCTTGGACTGCTTTGTATCTTCTCTTTGGCTTTTAGCCAACACATCATTGAGGGCAATGTGCAATCCGCTGAGGGGCAACCCTTAGCCTTTGCCAATGTTCTTTTGCTGAATATACAGGATTCATCCCTGATTAAAGGAGCTGTAGTCAATGAGTCAGGCCTCTACACCTTTGAAGGGCTAAAACCCGGTTCCTACCTGATAGCTGTCCGAATGGTGGGATACCGAACCTGCTACTCCCAAGCCTTTACTCTTAGTTCTGCTACCGGTACACACCATATAGAGCCATTGGTTGCTGTGGCAGAAGAAAGGCACTTGCAGCAAGTAACCGTCAGGGCTAGTAAGCCCCCTTTTGAAGGGCAGTTGGATAAGTTGGTAGTGAACCCTTCAGGGATGATTACAGCCGCTGGTGGCACCTTGCTTGAGGTGCTGGAACGATCCCCGGGCGTGCGCATCGATCGGCAAAATGGCGGGATCACCTTGAGCGGAAAGCAGGGAGTGATGGTGATGATCAATGGCAAACTTTCTCGCTTGCCCGTAGAAACACTCCTGCAGATGCTGAGTGGTATGAACGTGGAGAATGTAGAGAAGATAGAACTAATCACTAATCCACCCGCTAAATACGATGCAGAAGGCAATGCCGGACTCATTAATATTATACTCAAACGCCGGCAGGATGAAGGCACTAACGGCAGCTTTTCGCTCATGGCCGGATATGGCAGGTATGAAAAAGGGAGCGGCAGCTTCCAATTGAACCACAACCGGAGAAGAGTAAATCTTTTTGCCAATGCTTCCTACCTCTACGACAATAACTGGTTTGATTTTTTAGCCAAACGCTCCCAGCCAGTGGGGGGAGAACTCTGGTATAATGAGCAGTACTCTGACCGGTACATCAAAAATTATACTTCCGATTTCCGCGTAGGCATGGATGTATCGCTGGGCAAACAAACGATGCTCTCAGCTCAGCTGCAAGGTTTATTGAATGAAAAAAAGGGGAACTCCTATAATACCTCCTTTACGCAACTTCTTGGGGCAGCGCAACCTTTTACCGAATCCAGGCTACTATGGGTAGAAAATAACCGGTGGCATAACATGGGCGGCAGCCTTGGGTTGAGCCATACTTTTGCCAAGGGACAGTCACTCAATGTGGATGTAGACTATCAGCATTATACCAATAATGCTCCCTTCACCTTAGATATTACAGATTTTTACAGTACTCATTCACAGATCCTGCCTGTGCAGGCAGTAAACACCACCAAACACACCACAATTGATTTCTGGGTACTTAAAGCAGACTATACACGAGTTATAAGTAAACAATGGAAGCTGGAAACAGGCATAAAGGTGAACCGATCGGATATTAATAATGTGCTAGGGATAGAAAAAAAGCTTGAGAACCACTTTATTGTAGATACAGCCATGAGCAGTAAGGCTGTTTTGCAGGAAAACATTGGAGCAGTGTATGGAAATCTTTCAGGCAAAATTGGCGCAAAAACCGATCTGCAGCTTGGGATCCGGGCCGAAGCCACGCACACCCATATTCAAAATATAGAAGGAGAGCCCTTGCTGGACCGCAAGTATCTGAATCTGTTTCCTTCTGCCTCACTCTCCCATCAGCTCACTTCCAAGCATACGCTGAATCTCTCCTACAGCAGGCGCATTACCCGGCCTGGCTACACAGAGCTAGCTCCTTCCTTCTTTTTAACCGATCCTTCTACCTACTACGTGGGTAATATCCACCTCAAACCGGCTTATAGCAGCAGTATGCGCACCGGATATGGGTACAAAAATCGGTATTTCTTCCATCTGGGCTACAGCCGGGAGCGCAATAGTATATTTCGCCACCAACCGGTGATGCGCCCAGGCCGCCCTGAACTCATCCATATGGTGCAGAATTTTGATCAGGTAGAGGTGCTCTCCTTAGAACTAACTCTTCCGCTGACAATCACCCCTTGGTGGGAAACACAAAATAATCTAGCAGGATTTATTCGCACTGCTCGCACTAAGTTTGATATAGCGCCCTTTTATCAGCGTAATGTGATCGGAAATGTTAACTCGGTGCATTCTTTCCGGCTCAAGAACCAATGGAGCTTAGAGCTAAGTGTGTTGTATCAATCCTTTATTCCCTATGGGGTGATGAGTCTGCGCAGCATGACTAATGTAGTAATAGGCATTCAAAAAGTACTACCCAATAATAAGGGGCGTGTAAGCCTGACGGCAAATGACTTGCTATGGACAAATCAACTCAGGTGGTATACTTCTTTTGTAGAACAGCAGAGCTATTTTAAGGCCACCTTGCGCAGCGCACCCCGGATCATAAAGATTAGTTACACCTGTTCCTTAGGCAGTAAAACCCTTAAAGCAGTCAGGGAACGGCAGACGGCTGAAGAGGAAAAAAGACGGATAAGTTTTTGATACCCACCCAGCATTTGCTTATATTTCTTTACTTGAGGCCCGTTTTTATCTCCACATGATGCGCTACCTTTTCATCCCTCTACTTTGGATTATCTCTTTTCCGGCATGGAGCCAACAGGTGCTGATGATTGAAGATTTCCAGAAAGCTCACTTGATCGCTCCATACAGCTATATTCTGGAAGACTTCCGTGGGAATATCACCTATGAGCATCTTGTGCAAATGCCAAAAGACTCTTTCCGGCTTCTATCAGAAGAAGGCATAAAAGGATATATCACTCAACCAAAAGCAATCTGGCTACGAATAGAACTTAAAAATACTACCGGCAAGGAATTATTTCTGCTTTCCAGGTCAAGAGCTTACCATCGCCTGGACGTATATGTACTCAATGAAACTGGCAGGTTGACCCACTATCAGGTAGGCACCAAACAAGGGCTCGAAAATCGGGCAGCACCGACAGCAAAGCCGCTTGTTTCATTAGGGGTGCATCCCCGGTTGGTTCACATCGCTATGTACCCGAATGAAATTTTCCGAGACAAAATGGAAATCATCACCCTGGGACAGGCCGTTTACTACCAGAAACGGGCTGGATTTTGGCAAGGGATTATCGTAGGGGCTTATCTTCTGCTGCTGATGTATGCAATTATCTTTTGCATTCGCTTGCGGTACCCTATTCTGGGTTGGTATGCCCTATTCCTGTTCTCCTACATGAATTGGTTTCTGACTTTCTACGGCTATTTTGATGAGTGGCTTGGATATGGATCAATTTACCTCTCCTTTCTTCAAGCCCACTATACAGGGTATATTGCCACTCTATGCTGGGCTGTTTTTCATATAAAGTTTTTACACCTTAAAAAATACAGCCCACTCCTATACTTGCTGCTAGCAGGCTGGCTGGGGATTGATGCGGTGAATCAGCTGTATCTGGTTATTTCCACACTACTAGGTTCACCCCTCGCTCCATTGGACATTCTACTCTCGTGGATGGGCATTGATTGGGCCATGAAAGGCATGATTTCATTTTTGCTGATGCTAATCAGTCTGCTCTATGTAAGCCATAAAAACTTTGGGCAGGTGCGTTGGTATGCCTTGGGTTTTGGTATAGGTCTTTCATCCATGTTACTCAGCTATATGGCGGTGTATAATATTTCCTGGCTTCCCTACTTGCCCTATAATCAAACACATATTGTAGGGTCAATAGTAGAGATAATTATTTTCGCTTATGCTATAGCCAATCAGCACCGGCAGCAACAGCAGCATACCCAGCAGGAACTCATTGCCCAATTGCAGGAAAATCTGCGCCAACAGGATAAATTGCTACGCATCCGAGATGAGATTGCCCGTGACCTGCATGATGAAGTAGGCGCTACACTGACTAGTATTGCTATCTCCACTAAACTTGTGCAGAAGAAAGTAGCAGCAGAGCAAAGCGATATTAACCCCATTCTAGATCAGATCAAAGCTGACTCAGAAGATACCATCCACAGCATTCGCGATACGGTTTGGGCCTTGAATCCGGACAACGATGCGCCGGAGAAGTTTTTGGAGCGGCTAAGAACTGTGGCCTTTCAGCTACTAGCTAATGGGAGTATCGATTTAACTTTCGATAGAACCGTAGAATTAGAGGCCTTACCACCGTTTTCAATGGAGCTACGCCGCAACCTGTATCTAGCCTACAAAGAAGCTTTGCACAACATCGTAAAGCACGCGGAGGCTAGTGAAGTACATATTCAGATTAGTCAATCCGAAGGGCTCTTTCAGGTGATAATTTCTGATAATGGGCGGGGCTTCGATAGGGCGGTTCCTGCAGATGGTAATGGGCTAGTGAACTTTCAAAAACGAGCCAATGAAGGTGGATTTACCCTTGAGCTGCGATCAGAACCCGGAAGCGGCACCACTATATGTATGAAAGCATCCATTCAGGAAACCCTTTCGGAGGTAACTCTTCTGAGCCATAGTTTATGATTTCGATCTTGCTCTTTGAGGACAACAAAAGCTTGAGACTGAGCTTAACCCGCTATTTTGATAGCACAGGTCAAGTAAGGATAGTGGGCGCATACGAAAATGCCAATGAGGCCGTAGCCAAGGTGCGTAAACACAAACCGGATGTGGTGTTGATGGATATTCAAATGCCGGGCTTGTCAGGTATAGAAGCCCTACAACGCATTAAAGCGTCTTATCCACAAACCAAGGTGCTCATCCATACGGTCTTTGAAGATGAGCATCGCATCTTCTCAGCGATTTGTGCAGGTGCGTCGGGATATGTATTAAAAAGCCCTGATCCGGATGAGCTGCTCAAGGCCATTGAAGATGTCTATAACGGAGGAGGACATATGTCAGCGGGTATTGCTGTCAAGGTACTACACATGTTTCAGCACCAGTTTGTGCAAGCGCAACCGGCCTATGTGGCGCTTACTGCCCGGGAGAAGGAAGTGCTTACCTGTATGGTCAAAGGCATGAGCTACAAGATGATTGCCGATGCGTGTGTGATCAGTTTCAACACGGTTCATCACCATATCAAGCACATTTACGAAAAGCTTCATGTCAATTCTGCGCCAGAGGCAGTAGCGAAAGCTATAGCACAAAAGTTAGTCTGAGTGTCAGCTGACTCCTTTTTCTAGAGATTACTTTCTTTGAAAACATCACCTTATTGGTAAAATATAAAATCCAATGGATACTCAAAATAACTAAGCCAAACCTAAAAAGATATTAACAATAAACTAATAACTACTATGAAAACATTACAACTACTCCTGTTTTTATGTTTTATCATGGATTTCTCAAGTTTAAATCTGATATTGGCCCAAACCAGTAAAACATTCGTTACTTCAGACCGAGAAACCTTATATTATACTAGTAAAGGTAAAGGAGAACGTGTATTATTGTTGCCCCCAGGACCCGGAGCCAGTGTGAATGTGATGCAATCATGGGCCGATTTCCTTTCAAATGGGTATGAATGTATTTTATTTGAACAACGGGGTACAGGACTTTCAGGCAATGTCAAGTTAGATAGTACGACCATTAATCTGAAAAGAGCAGTTAAGGACATAGAAGAATTAAGAGTGCATTTGGGAAGTTCTCCCCTAATGCTTTGCGGAATTTCCTGGGGAGGGGCTCTTGCCCAAGCCTATGCAGCTTCTTATCCGATGCATGTTAAAAAAATTATATTGGTGAGTTCCTTAGGACCTGACCGGAGGTTGTTTTCAGCGTACGCTGACAATGGTAGGGCAAGAAAATGTCAACAGGATATAGATTCATTAGAATATTGGAGCAAACAACCCGAAAATGAGGAAAGCAGGATTCAACAGGGAGTATATAATCTCGCACCTTTCTTTTATGACCGAAACATAGGCAAAAAAGTGTTGAAGCAGATTTTTATACATACAACTATAAATTCCCAAATGAGCCAACTGATGTGGAAGGATTTACACCAAAATTATGATGTAAAATCCACTTTAAAAGCCTATAAAGGAGAGTGTATTGTGATCAAACCCCGACAAGACATAATACCCGAAGAAATGTCTTATCAGATTAAAGAAGTATTACCGCAAACTAAATTCGTTGTAATGGAACAATGTGGACACTTTCCTGATATGGAAAAGCCCAAAGAGTTTTTTCCGATTTTAAGACAATCCTTAAAGGACTAACCATAGCAAAAACGATGATAAATAATGAGGCGGGGTAAAAGAATCATTGATTCAGGTATCTTTCTAACCAGTTACCCGATAGGGGTGTATTTTTTAACTACAGATGTCCATGACAATGAGTTGCCACTGTTTATATAAGATCTCTGCGATTAGAGTTGTTTTTTCCTGACTTTGTCTGATCAGGCTTTTCTTCTGCTTCACTGTCATGATCAACAATACTGAAGTTTAGTGTGCCTATAGATAGTATACTCTTCTTGTAAAGAATCGAGCCGTCTAAAATAATCTTGCACCAAACCTTTATATTTGAGTCTAGCAAGCATTATCTCTATACTTGATGTTAAGCATACTACCACCAGCCCTTGTGCTAACTTCCCTATTTAGCAAAATATGAACGACAATGACACAAATCGGCTTTCCCGACTGACTGCAATTTTAACTCAATTGCAAACCAAACGACTGATTACTGCCTCAACACTTGCAGACAAATTTAAAGTTAGCGTTAGGACCATTTACCGAGACATGAGAGCATTAGAGCAATCGGGTGTTCCCATTAGTACAGAAGAGGGAAAAGGGTATACATTACTAGAAGGGTACAATGTTCCACCTGTTATGTTTTCGCAAAGTCAGGCAAATGCGTTAATCCTTGCCGAGCAGTTAGTATTAAAAAACAAAGACACTTCTTTTATAAAAGATTATAGCGAGGCAATCGACAAAATAAAAGCAGTGCTCAGACAATCCCAAAAGGATAAAGTCAATTTACTTGCCGACCGAACTCGATTTGAGCAGAATCTTAACCGAGAAAGAAACAGCCATACCATTTCACAATTTCAATATGCGTTGACCAACTTCTTTTTGACAAAAATTACTTACATAAACCAACAAAATGAACTATCATGCCGAACTATTGAGCCATTTGCCCTAGTAAGCACCACAGAAAATTGGCTACTGATTGCCTGGTGTCGAACACGTAGCGAGTTTAGATTTTTCCGCTTAGATAGAATTACAAAAATGGAAATGCTTCCAGACAAGTTTGAACAACATAAAATGACCTTACAAGAATATTTTGATAAATATTATTAATTGGTTTTTACCCCTGACATAAGGCTGTCACCCCCTTGCTCCATCTTTGTATTGTCAATTTTAAATCAATTAAAAAAATGGAAAAGCAAACATTTGACCCTTGGGCTTGGGGTAAAAATACAAATTCGGTACAAGCAGTTGAAGTAAAAAACGTAAGTGGTACACTTTACTGTTCAGGGCAGGTAGCCTTGGACGCTAATGGAATGCCGAGTAATGATACGATGCGCTCGCAACTCATTTTAACTATCCAAAACTTAGAACACCTAATAAGCGAATCAGGCTATGAATGCAAAAATATTGTAAGATTGAATGTATTCACCACCTCTACACAAGAATTTTTTACTACCTGTATGGATGTTTATGTGCCTTTTATTCAACAGCACGGAATCATGCAAGCCACTACCTTACTTGAAGTAAAAGGACTTTTTGCTACTTTAACCATAGAGCTTGAAGCTACTGTTGTCAAATAACATGCAGAAAAAAGGAGTAGACATATTTTATCCAATAAGCCCTACAGCTTGGTGAGATACATGGTTTGTCTCTAACCATTTTCGCCAATCTGTAGGGCTTGTTTTTTATACTAAAAGGTCAGCTAAAAAATCGATCACTTGGAGCCAGGCCGTAGAGGTAGCGCTATGCTTTGGGTGGATAGATAGCAAAAAAAAAAGATAGATCAAGAAACATCGCATCAGTTTTTCAGCAAAAGAAAACCAAACAGCACCTGGTCAAAAATTAACAAAGGGAAAGTTGGACAACTCATTGAAAGAGACCTGATGAGCCAAGCAGGTTACAAAAGCATTGAAATAGCCAAACTCAACGGTTCTTGGACTATTTTGGATGAAGTTGAACAACTAGTAATACCCAAAGACCTTGATGCAGAATTTAACGCTAAACCAAATTCAAAAGATTTTTTCCTGAGCCTGAGTAAATCAGACAGAAAATCAATTTTGCAGTGGCTTAAACTTGCCAAACGAGCAGAGACCAGAGGGAAACGAGTCACCCAAATTGTAGAACTTGCCGTCCAATAACAAAAACCGAAACATTTGCAATAAGAAATCGCATACGCCTAACATACTATAACCAGCATTGGGGGCGGACATTGTAAGTAAGCTTAATTTCTATCTTCACTTTAAGGCGGATAAGTGTAGGTCGTCAAATAAATTGGACATTTAACTGAGAGATTAAATAAGTTAAAATAACTCCCCTTTCTGTTACCTCAAAAAGAATGTATTCTGCTTCCGCTCTCTTTCTAGTGTCCATTTTAAGTGGGAATTCTAAGGGTACCCAACAGTGTCTTTGAGTAAGTGGTATGGAGCGACTCGGTTGAGCAGTGTTGACAGTTGATTTTTGATTAGCTACTCTCGTTTTTGGGCAAAAAGCCAGTCCAGCAGCCCCGGCGTTTCATACACCTGGGAGGAGATGATGTGCCCGGCTCCTGCAAACTCTGTGTAGTGAGGGGCTCCACCTGCTTTTTTAATCGCCTCGATCATCTCCCTGGATCCTCTGACTGGAACGTTCCGGTCTTGCTCTCCATGCAAGGCCCATACTGGAAGTTGAGCTATTCTGGCAGCAAGCGCAGGATCGCCCATGCCACAAATGGGTATAGCGGCAGCAAACAACTGAGGACGAGTGGTGATAAAATGCCAGGTGCCATACCCGCCTAAGGATTCTCCCATCACATAGCGCCTTTGTGGATCGATGGCAAACTCTTGCTCTAAAGCTTCCATCGCCTCAAACACCAAGTTAGCTATGGCCGGATGAGAGGGAATACCGCCCCAACTATAGCGAGGCGGGCATTGAGGGACAAACAAAAAGGCTTGGTAGTGTTCTCTATTGTTGGGCTCTGAGAGCAGTTGAGCCATCCAGGAACCCTCAATTTGCAGCACATTGTCTGTACCCCATCCCCCTCCTCCATGCAGGCAAATGACCAACGGATACTTCTTTGTAGGATCATAGTCCAAGGGTGTCATGAACCGGTAACGTAAGGTATCTCCTGCTTTGCTCACATAGCTTCTCGCTTCAAAAGGCTGAGCTAGTTGCAAGGCTCTCTCCGGCCCTCTATTGAGCCAGGCTACTAAGCCATAACTTTCCTGCGCTATCTTTTGTCCATAGACTACCATCACGCCAAAAGCTATCAAGCCTACCACGCCTGCTAGACTTATTACTACTTTGTGAACGCTTGTTTGCACCTGATCCCCTTTAACTTGCTTGAGTTCACTTACAAAGTTGAAAATAAAAGGTAGGGGAATCAGGCTGCCAGCCATAGAAAGCCATTGCGCCATTTGTTCTAAAGTAGCCTTCCGCTCTAGCTCTTGGGTTAGCTCATGCCAAAGGATGCTTGTAAGCAGTAGCAGGCCAAGCAGGAACATATACCCTCCTGCCAGCTTCAGCCAGACGCGTTGACCTGCCGGAGAAAAGAATAGACTCATTGCGTATACCATACCTGTAGCTAAAGAGAAAAGTAGCAAGGGGATGTAATAGCTTTCCAGCTCTCTGGAGACTACAATGATATAAAAAACAACACTTAGACATAGGTTGACTAGGGTAGCTATGGTGGCTGCTAGAAAGGTAAACCGGTATCCCTTAGCTTGATAATAGCGCAACAGACATAAACTGCTAAGCAGAGAAAGGATACTTGAGCATAGAAGCCAGGGGGGAAAAGCCTCGAGTGTATAGAGATTTCCTTGAATCTGAAGAAACATTCGCTGTTGCCATAAGCTTGAAGTGAGAAAGAGGGCTAGCAAGAAGCTGGTAACTATATAAAAGTTTTTAGTCATAGCGCTACTATGGTGTTGATGCATGATAAAGGATGAACGGTATGTGTGCCTAGATTAAATGCGAAAGCAGAGTGAAAGTACTCCTTGTCGACTACTTACAAGTAAATATATCATGGTAAGCTACTGCTCATATCATTGTATCCCAATATAAAAAAACCACCTTATAAAGACAACCGCTGCTAGTTGTACCTATTTTCTTGAATGGAAGTATAATCAGTTGCTCAAGCGCTTATATAACAGGCTTTTGTAATTTGGGGCAGTAGCTTATAAGAATAATGAACTCCCATCAAGGCTAAGTCGCTGTAATATCAAGTTTCAGATAAAGGGGAATTAGATTGACCACATATTAGAGGGTATTAGCTTCATGTAAAGAAGAAGTCTATAATTGTCCTGTTAGAATGTTTACCTGTCAACCAAGTAGGCTAATGGCTGTAAATTAAACACCTACAATAAAGCGTATTGTAGGTGTTTGTTCTTGATTTAATAAGTGCTACATTATAGTAAAATTCTTCTAGGTATGATAGCAGATCCTATTTCAAGACGTAATTTTATAGCTAATATATCTGCCACAGGAGCGCTGCTCAGCTTAACAGATACACCCTTAGTGCAAGCTCACTCCACGATTGCTACTGCTGCAACCCCTCAAGTGTTTCAAGCTGTGTCCGGTCCCATAAAGGTGCTATGTACACAGGGGCTGTCGGAAGAGGAAATTGGGCAAATAAGATCTGCAGGCAACCATGTTGAACTCCTTGTGCTTGCAGATAGCAATCTGGTATTTAGTGGTATTGTAGTGCTTTACAGAAATGGTTCTTTTTGATTCTTCTAGTTCCTGCCTGCAAAAATCTACAAAGAATATTTTGCCGTCACTATTATAAGCTCCTATAACCTGTTCATGGGTAATAGCTCTTCCTTCGTGTTGAAAGTCAAGAATAATCTTTTCTATCAAAGCCAGCTTTGCACCCAAATAGACATTTAGCTTCATTGCATTTGCCTCCCCACGACCTACTTTTCCGGAGTGATTATCGAAGTTATCCGGATCAATATATTTACCGGCTAGGATCAGCTTTGGTTTGCCATTTATTCTTAATACTATATAAATAGGTGCCGTACCATCTGGTTTAATTCTAGTTTTTTTGCAATACAGTTTAGCGGAAACATTCATTATTACATTTATCCAGGTCTCATATAGGTCTCGATAGTTGCTATCGAGTGGCTAAAAATATGCCTTTTCGATATAAAAAACAACCTTGGATTATAACAAAAGAAAGAGGCTAAAAATAAAAACCGCCTAAATTTAAGAATTTAAGCGGTTTTTGTAGTGATTCCGTTTGGATTCGAACCAAAGACCTACTGCTTAGAAGGCAGTTGCTCTATCCAGCTGAGCTACGGAACCTAAAATGTAAGTACTTTGTGGCACATTCTTGTTAGGTGTCCCAAAAGCGTTGCAAATATAAATAATTTTGTAGCGAATAGCGCAACAATTTTCTAATTAAAAATTCCTATAATCGGACTCTTTTTGCTTATTCCCTAAAAAACAGACACAAACGTAAATGCTCACTACAGCTTTTTTTCATTAATCACCCGAAAAATCAGTAACTTTCCTTGAGTATTTTCCTCTCTATGAATATTATGCGTAAACTATACTGGCTGGTTGGATTTGGCTTGGGTTTGCTATCGTGTGCAGATGATGAAATGCCGACTACTATTCAACCTGATGAAACTGGGCCTTATGAACTGGTAGTTCCCAAGTATTTTGGAGACTTTCAAATCCCTGCTAACAATCCGCTTACAAAAGAGGGTGTAACCTTAGGGAGAATGTTGTTTTATGAAAAAATGCTCTCCAATAACAATACTGTCTCATGTGCAAGCTGCCATCAACAAAGCCACGCTTTTACAGATGCTCAGGCTTTCAGTAAGGGATCAGATGGCTTGCCTGGAAAACGAAGTACCATGTCTTTAGTGAATTTGTCGTGGAACAAACGCTTTTTCTGGGATGGCAGGGTTACAAGCTTGGAAGAGCAAGCGCTCGTACCTATTCAAGATCCTCTGGAAATGCATCAGTCTCTGGATGCGGCAGTGGCAAAACTGCAGAGCTCGCCAATATATCCTGCAAGGTTTAAACAGGTTTTCGGTTCTGAAACTATTACAGCCCAACAAATTGCCAAAGCCTTAGCTCAGTTCGAACGTACTCTGGTTTCCTCTAACTCCAAATATGACCAATACCTTAACAAACAATATCAGCCTACTGCCAAGGAGCTAAATGGCGAAGCTTTATTTATGACCCACCCTCTGGCAGGAAAAATCAGGGGTGGTAACTGCGGCGATTGTCATGGAGGTTTTCTGACTACCTTAGGAAATTTTCATAATAATGGCCTCGATACCGAAGTTCAAGATAATGGGTTGGAAGGAGTTACAGGCAAAATTGCTGATAGAGGAAAATTTAGGGCACCATCTTTACGCAATATTGCTCTTACAGCCCCCTATATGCATAATGGCCGGTTTCAAACGCTGGAAGAGGTATTAGATCACTACAACGAACATATCCGGATAAGCGAAACGCTCGATCCGCTTATTCTGGAAGCAAGCAATGAGCAGGTGGTGCCCGGAGAACCGGTAAAACTTCATTTATCTGAACAGGAGAAAAAAGATATTATAGCTTTTTTACATCTGCTGACCGATAGCACATTTATCACCGATCCCCGTTTTTCGGATCCTTTTATAAATCCAAAATAAGTATATTGAAAATTTCTCTTAAGAAGAATTACTTTCTTTGATGTAACGTTTTCCTCTTTCAATTTTACAAATTCTCTTTTTACCTAACACATATGAATGTGCTGCAGAAACTAGCCTCTACCCTCTTTATCAGCCTTTTTGTATTTTTTTCTGCTTGTACCAAAGATGATAGCTCACCCGCTACCGGCGAATTACTACTAACCTTTTTACATGAAGTAAACGGAAAACCTCTCGTGTTAAATGAACAAGCGTTTACCAATGCCGCAGGAAATGTATATCGGGTAGAAAAACTAAAGTATTATGTAAGTAATATTGAATTAACTAAAACGGATGGGTCGGCTGTAAAAATAAAGGATGGATACTTTCTGATTGAGCAAACCAGTCTGGATTCCCGTTTGAGTATCTCTTTGCCCAATATTCCATTAGCAGCCTATTCTTCCCTTTCTTTTGCTATTGGTGTAGACAGTAGCCGGAATTTCTCTACAGAAATGGTAGGTGACCTTAATCCAAATAATGATATGGCCTGGAACTGGGTATCCGGCTACAAATTTTTGATGCTGGAAGGAAAATTCACTACCCAAACACAGGCCACTGGAGCCATTGTTTATCATATCGGTGGAAACAGTTCACTCCGCAGGGTTAGTTTGTCTGCTCCCGCTGGAGGTATGCGGGTGAATGACAATCAACTCACCGAACTGGGCATTGGCGCAGATGTAAACCGCTTGTTTGATACCCAGCACACGATCGACTTAAATAATCTTAATGCAATAATGCAACCTGGCGATGATGCCAACCAGATTGCTGATAACTATGCAGCAGGTATGTTCAGCCTACATCATATCCATATTAAGTAAGCCTATCTGCTGCAGATGATCTAGTTTTACATACGTCTTTTCTATTCCTTTTAGAAGAAGTCAGATCCAGACTATTTTCAGTAAAATACGTACAGGGCACTAAACCCATTACCTTATTTTTTCATGAAAGCAGTTTCTGTAGGTAGAATCAATAGTTTGTTATTTTTAGGTTTCCTTATTTGCACCGCTCTCTATTTCGCCCGTTCATTTCTTGTTCCTTTTTCTTTAGCCATTATCTTATCTATGCTGATGTTGCCTGTCTGCCAAAAGTTGGAGGAGTGGCACCTGCCTAGAGGCTTGGCTATCGTGCTTTGTATCCTTCTCATTTTACTGTTTATTGCAGGTATGTTTGGTCTTGTAGCCGGGCAGTTTGCAGGCTTGCAGGAAGACTTACCTAAAATACAAACGGAGGTACAAAGCCAGCTGGACAAATTTCAGCAATGGGTACAGCAGCAATTAAAAATACCCCCACAGGAGCAGGAAACTATGCTCAAGGAGAGTTTATCTTCCGCCAAGGGCGGCGGTGCAGGGGCAATAGCCAAAAGTATTTTATCTGGTACCATAGGCGGTCTTACCACGCTCGTGCTCATCCTTGCCTATTTCTTCTTTTTTCTGTATTACCGGGAAAAATATGAAGTATTTTTTTTGAAGATCAGAGGGGAAAACCATACGCCTGAAGTAAAAGAAGTAATGCACAAGATACAGAAAGTGGCTGTAAAATATATAGGAGGAAGGTTTCTGGGAATTTTGATTCTGGCTACACTTAATTCTGTTGGCTTACTGATTGTCGGGGCTAAAAATGCCATACTCCTAGGTATCCTAACGGCTTTGTTCACCTTTGTACCCTATGTCGGTACGCTGGTAGGTGGCGCTTTTGCAGCCGGTACGGTGCTTATTACGCAGTCTGCCAGTTCAGCCTTAACGCTGATTGGTATACTTGCCTTAATTCAGATGCTGGATGAATACCTGATAGAGCCTTATATTGTCGGAGGGAATGTTGCCTTAAGTCCATTAGCCGTCATTGTGGCATTAGTAATTGGTGGGTTGTTGTGGGGAATACCAGGTATGATATTGTTTATACCTTTTTTGGGAATTGCAAAAATTATTTTTGATCATGTACCTTCCCTTCACCCCTATAGCTACCTGGTTGGCATAAATGAAGAATCTTCCGGCTCTTCTCCCATGAAGAAAATAAAAGGATGGTTCGGAAAAAAATAGGAAGCTTAATGGTTGGCTGTTTATTCGGCAAGTTGTGCTTTATCTCCGGTTACAAGGTGTCTTTCGGGCGTTGTTCCATCTGGCAACGCCCAATTCCGTTGCTTCCGGAAGGGTAATGTCAATAGAAAACCCGCCGTTTGTTCGGCAGGATTTCGGTAGGCTGGCACGCCAATAGTAACATCTGCTTGTGGAACATTTAAGCGGATAGTTTGATGCAGCCTGTCCCAGAAGGTGAAAATTACGGCATAGTTGCTATCTGTTTCGTTACGCACAATGGAGTGATGTATCCCATGCATACGAGGGGTTACCATGAATTTATTTAACCTCCGTTCCAGATCAACCGGCAATTGCCAGTTGCTGTGATGGAAAGCCGTAGCTCCTTCGTAGAGAACTTCATAAAGTAATACGATAGGCGATGGGGCTCCTACTACTAGTACCATACTTCCCCGAAAAAAAACAGATAGCAACACCTCCCCTACATGGAACCGCCAAGCAGTGGACACATCCATATCTAGATCTGTATGGTGTACATTATGGAAGCGCCAAAGCCAAGGAATCCGGTGGTTGAGCGTGTGCCAAAGATAATTGGTGTAGTCGAGCAGCAAAAAGGCTAACATTCCTTTCAAGAGTGCGGGTAAAGGTAACCACTGGCTTATGCCTATCCGGTTTTTTTTGGTCTTGCGCCCGGCTGCCAGCATAGCAGGTACCAAGGCCAGCCGTAGGCTGGCCAGGCCAACCGTTGCTACCCCTGCATTCACCCGTAAACGCCTTCCTCTGTCATCTTTACGCACACGGAGTTCTCTTCTGTTTTCTGCTACTAATAGGCCAATAGCCAGACATGTAAGCAGCGGAGCAGCTATAAAATCGAAAACTTTCAAATACTTTTTCATGGAGTGTAGGCAGTAAATAAATAACTTTTCAGAATTAATTAATGAAGATATCTTTTTATCTGTTAGCTGAATACATAGGTGAGACTACTAAAATTTTGCAAATAAATACAATAAAAACTTCTCATAATGAAAGGATTAAGTTTTGCAATTGCGTTTAACACTTTTGAACCTAAACTTTTTAGACTATGAAAGCAGAATCATTTTTTATCGGTCCCCTGGATGATGATAAAGCTGTTGAGCTTACCTTATCCTTGTCTGACCTCAAATATATACATGGAATATTAGTTGAGAACTATAATAAAGCACTTAACAAAAGTCAACCCTCAACCCAGCTTCAAGAATTGGTGGTAAACATTCAATCGGTGATTACCCATACCTTGGAGTCGGCTGAAAACAAAGCTTAGCTGTTACTGCTACTCAACCCATTTTTTTAAGATGGGTTGAGTTAGTCGGTAGTTTTAACAGCTTTTCTCAGGGTATTACTTCCCTAAAGCAACGATTACTTGTTTCAGCTTTCCAGACTGATAATCATCCCTTCGTTTTTCTTTATTGAAATCGTGTTGCTTACTTTTTTTCCTTCATCCTCTGGATTAGTACTCAGCAGCACCTTCCCTTTTACAGATATTGTTTGTGGCGTAAATCTGGCATTTTTATTACCCAAATTCAACACGACTAGTAACCGGCGGCTCTCAGTCTCGCGCACATACCCAAGTACATTGCCGTGCGCAGGTACCGGTGCATACAACCCCTGATTTAAGGCAGCTTCCTTTTTGCGGAGAGCTATCATTTTTTTATAAAATTGTAAAAGCGATTCTGGTTCTTCTTTTTGCTTTTCTACATTTGCCTGGGCATAATCGTCTGCTACAGGCAGCCAGGGGTAGACCTTACTAAACCCAGCATTGGCAGAACTATCCCATTGCATTGGTGTGCGTTGAGGGTCGCGGCTTTGTCCACTACTCATCTTGCCCTGCGGGTCTTGTATTTCATTTTTGGGAATTTCCACATTATGCATGCCTATTTCATCTCCATAGTATAAGGTAGGTGTTCCCCGCAACGTAAGCAGCAACATAGCCGCAACACGGATCTGCTCCTTACCTATTCTATTGTATAGTCTGGGCCGGTCGTGATTGCTAAGCACCCAATTAGGCCAGGCTTCCGGCGGCAGCGAAGAATCATATTTATCTATTTCTAAAGCTATAGTCCGGGCATCCCATGGCAACAGTAATAGCTGAAAGTTACCTGGCAAATGCGCACCCTGATTATCTTCCCCATAGTAATCTACCACGTTTTCTACTGGTAAGTACATTTCGCCGATCAGTACTTTGTCTTTGTATTCATCTATGGTCCGGCGCATAATGCCCACTACTTCATGTACTTCCGGCTGATCAGTTGAATACAGGGGTAATACTTGGTCAAACTCAGGCATGCCTTTTTTATAACCCGGATTCGGGGGATTATTCCGCCATCTGGCATCTTTTATCATGTGCCACATAACATCTACCCGGAAACCATCTACGCCTTTATCCATCCAAAACCGCATAATTTTCTGCATCTCCTTCTGCACTTCCGGATTGCGCCAGTTACAGTCTGGCTGCTCTTTTAAAAATGCATGGTAATAATATTGCTTGGTTGCTGGCTCCCATTCCCAGGCGCTTCCCCCAAATACACTTTTCCAGTTATTGGGTGGGCCGCCTTTTTCATTAGGATCACACCAATAGTACCAGTCTCGCTTGGGGTTACTGAGGGAAGATCTGGATTCTTTAAACCAGGGATGCTGGTCTGAGGTGTGGTTGGGTACAAAATCAACAATTAACTTTAAGTCCCTTTTATGCACTTCTTGTAACAATTCTTCAAAATCAGCCATTTTACCAAATAGCGGATGAATGCCTTTGTAATCGGTTATATCATATCCGAAATCTTTCATGGGTGAAGGGTAAAATGGCGTAAGCCATATTGCATCAATCCCCAGCCAAGTAAGATAATCCAGTTGTTGAATCACTCCCCTGATATCGCCTATGCCATCTTCGTTGGTATCTTTGAAAGAACGTATGTAAATCTGATAGATAACGCAAGTTTGCCACCAGTGTTTGATTGTTTTTCTTTTCATGTGTAGCATATACGGAATACAGATTACTTAGCTACACAGCAAACAAAGTTGTGCTTCAGCATTTATTTATTGTACTTTTTAAAGAAAAAACTTATTACCTAATTCTTAAGTATCGCAGCGGTCGAATAAGCTACCAAAAACAACTGTAAAAAAATTCAAGGTATTTTTGTGCAGAAGAATAATAAACCATTGCGGATATCTACTTTTTTTAATAGTATTGCAAACTATTTTCTACTGAAAATTGTAATAATCTATGAACGTCATCAGCAATTGTATTTTTTAAAAGCTGCGCTGACTCCCTTCTGTTAACTGCTTGAATAGCAGTAATCCCTGGCTGTATAAATGACCAACCGATTCTCTCAGATGGAGAAGAATCCTAAAAACTGCTGACTTTATTGAGTTAGCGGCAGTGGTCTGTTGTGTATGAGTACAGCAAAACAGAAAAAGTTAAGTGTTAACTAGTTAGGAATACGAAGATGAAAAATTTACATATATCAAAATCAATAACAAATAGAGACAGTTCTACTGTTGAAAAATATTTTAATGAAATTGCGAAAATGAGCTTGCTGACCCGTGAGCAGGAAAATGATCTGGCACGGCGGATTAAGCAAGGAGATGAACGTGCCCTGGAAAAATTGGTAAAAGCTAACCTGCGTTTTGTGGTATCAGTAGCTAAACAATACCACACCGGGCAAATGCCACTCAATGATCTCATTAATGAAGGGAACCTGGGTTTGATTAAAGCAGCAAAGATGTTTGACGAGACCAAAGGCTATAAATTTATTTCTTATGCTGTTTGGTGGATCCGCCAGTCAATTATGCAGGCGATGGATGATCATTCCAGAATTGTGCGCATACCTTCTCACCGGCTCGAAGATCAGTCTAAGTTGAAGCAGGCTTTAGTTAAAATGGAGCAGAAGTTTGAGCGGGAACCTACCCATGAAGAACTAGCTGAATTTCTGGGTGTAAATGTATCCGATATTAAGAGTGCCAGTACGGCTGTAGTCAAACAATCGTCGCTGAACGCTCCCTTTCAAGAGGAAGACGGGAATACATTACTGGATGTTATGAATAATCCGGATGCTGCCCCAGCGGATGCTGAACTGGCCATTACAGACTCTTTACGGATTGAACTGGACAGAGTATTAGGTACGTTAAGTAGCCGTGAGCGTGAAATTCTGCTGAGATTATTTGGTATTGGATACGACTATCCTCAAACGATGGAAGACATAGCTGATACCCTGCAACTGACAGAAGAACGGGTAAGACAGATTAAGGAAGGTGCTTTAAAGAAAATACGTGCTACCAATGGCATCCGCTTATTGCAAACGTTTATCTCATAAGCTTTTTGTAAAGTTTAGCATTACTAATCAATAAAATGTAAAACCCCAGACAAATATTTAATTTGTCTGGGGTTTTACTTTGGTAGTATAGGGTACTATCCAGTTGCTGCATCCGCATCTTTGGTGCCTTCATCTACTGCATTGTCCCAATCTATTTCATCATCCTCAGGATTTACTCCACCTATTATCCGGCTATCACCGGCACCGCCTGGAGAAGTAGTAGCCACTTCTTCCTCTGCTTGTTTAGCTGAATTCTCTTTCCGGGGCGTTGCTGTATTTTCAGCCTGATTGAACTCATCATCAGAAACCGTTTGACCTGTATTGTTTACCAGGCTGCTTCCCAGGTTGGTTTCCCCGTCAGAATCATCATTGTCTTTTCCGCTATTTCCTGCATTTCCCTGGCAGCTATTTTTTCCGGCTGACTGATTTCCGGAAGTAGTGCCAGTGTGTCCGGCATCTGAAGCAGCCATTAAATAAGAAAGTAGAGTACTATTCGTTTCTTCGTGTTGTAAATGGCATGCCTGCAAATAAAGGGCTATACTAGTGGTAATAAAAGCTCTCTTAACAGATTCGCTTTCTAGATTAGCTTTGTGTGGTATATTCATAGACTGTTTGGTTTAGGTACATGTTGACTAATAACTTCTGTTGTATCACCGGCTGAAGGTTAAAAACCAATCGTAGAGCAAAGGATTATGATAGGTTTCTGTCCACGAATCGTGCGCCGCATCCGGATAAATAGTAAAAGTAATATTTCCGCCTAGCTTTTCTACCGCTTCTACCATTTTTACAGACTCGGAAAGAGGTACAATATAATCTTTCTCTCCATGAAAAGCCCATATGGGTACATTTTTTAATTGAACTGCCAAGGCCGGGTCTCCACCTCCACAAATAGGTGCAATAGCAGCAAACCTGGTAGGTGTAGCCGCTGCCCAGCGCCAGGTACCATATCCACCCATGCTGATGCCGGTAAGGTAAATTCTTTTTTCTTCTACCCGTTCTTTTAACTGTCCCAGAACTTCCTGTAACCAGTTGGCCAGTTTCTCTACTGACCAGTATTGCCCGGCAGGACATTGGGGATAAACTACCAGAAAAGGCATATCTTTGTGTTGTAGATACGCAGGCAATCCTTGTGTTTTCACTTTATCAATATCCTGGCCTCTTTCTCCGGCACCATGCAAAAACAGGATCAACGGCCATTTAGTATGGGGAAGATCTGAAAATCCGGGAGGGTAATATAGGGCATAGGGATAAGAAAAAGTGTGCATATCCTACTTAACTAACGTAACGGTACAGGGTAGTACGCAGTAGTAGCAGAATGGTTATAGATTACTTTCTTAGTTTGCTGAAGAATACCTACTTTCGCCTGTTCAAAACTTTTAGGAGCAGCTACAGGTTACTATCTTTAGAAAGGTAATATCCGTAGAAAAGCCTTGTGTCTTTACATTATCACTATTCATAATTTTACAGCCCTTTGTTAGAGAAACGCGAGTATGATGCCGTAGTTGTAGGAACAGGACCAAATGGTCTGGCAGCAGCAATTACCTTGCAGCAAGCAGGCCTTTCGGTTATTTTGTTGGAAGCAAAAGAGACAATTGGTGGCGGAATGCGCACAGCAGAATTGACTTTGCCAGGTTTCAAACATGATATTTGTTCTGCCATACATCCGCTGGGAGCAGACTCGCCTTTTTTTAAAACCTTGCCTTTAGAAAAGCATGGCCTGGAATATATTTACCCGCCTGTAGCCGCTGCACACCCCTTTGATGACGGGCAAGCCGCTTTGCTTTACCAATCAGTGGAAGCAACTGCCCGAACGTTAGGAGGAGATGCAGATGCCTACTGCAATTTGATGCAGCCACTAACTAATATATGGCCTACCCTGGCTCCTACCTTGCTTGGCCCTTTGCGTATTCCTTCCAATCCGCTTATGATGGCTCAGTTTGGTGTATACGGCATCTTACCTTCCACCCTTCTTGCTAAATGGAAATTCGACCACAAACTGGCTAAAGGTCTATTTGCTGGCATGGCTGCCCACGCCATTTTGCCCTTATCATATACAGCCACGTCTGCTTTAGGATTAGTACTCATGTTAATGGGGCATATTAAAGGATGGCCCCTGCCTAAGGGTGGAACGCAGCAGATTGCCAATGCGCTGGGTTCTTATTTTACTTCTATTGGAGGTAAAATAGTTACTAACTTCCCAGTCTCCAGATTAGAGCAACTCCCTTCAGCACACACAGTGCTCTTTGATATTTCTCCCAGACAACTGTTGCAGATTGCCGGACATAAATTTTCTGGACACTATACGAGGCAATTAAAGAGGTTCAAGTATGGAATGGGTGTATTCAAAGTGGATTTTGCGCTGGATGGCCCTGTACCTTTTACAGCTAGCGAGTGTCTGCAGGCTGGCACGGTGCATCTGGGGAATACCTTGGAAGAGATTGCTGCCGGGGAGCAGGCTATATTCGATGGAAAACATCCGGAAAAACCTTATGTATTGCTAGCCCAGCAAAGCTTATTTGATCCGACACGGGCACCGCAGGGAAAACAAACGTTATGGGCCTATTGCCACGTACCCAATGGTTCCACCAACGACATGACCAGCATCATTGAAAACCAGATAGAACGCTTTGCTCCCGGGTTTAAAGACCGCATTATTGACAAACATGTGATGAATACCGCTGATTTTGAAGCCTACAACAGCAACTACATCGGAGGGGATATTAACGGCGGCCGGCAAGATATTACCCAGCTTTTTACAAGGCCAGTACTTAAACTTTCTCCTTACCGGACTTCTGCCAAAGGTTTATACATTTGCTCATCCTCTACACCTCCAGGAGGCGGCGTTCATGGAATGTGTGGCTACCATGCCGCTAAACGGGCATTAAAAGATGTATTTGGTATGGATTTATAGCAAAATGTGAAATAATTTTTTCTATCATCTAACAGGCTACTCCTTGGGAATCTCAATATAGAAAGTAGTGCCTTTATCTTCTTCACTTTCAAACCAAATGGTACCCCCATGCCAGGTTACCAGCGTTTTGATAATAGACATACCTAAACCGGTAGATTCTTCTCCACGTAAACCCGGCCGGCGGGCTTTGCTGAATTTATCAAACAGTACTGGCTGCAACGCTTCTGGTATTCCTATACCTGTATCTTTTACTACAAACAATACGGTAGTTGATTTTTCTTCCACAGATAAGGTAATAGTGCCATAGTCAGGCGTAAATTTTATGGCATTAGAAATCAGATTATTAATCACTTGCAGAAACTTTGTATCATCTACTTCAATCAAAATTGGCTCGTCTGAACAGACAAATACAAAGTTTTTTGCGATAGCCTCTTCCGAATTTTTATACTCGTCAATTACCTGCTTCAGCCTTTCTACAATATTGATCCGCTGTTTATTTAGCACTACGGCACTAGATTCAAGAAACTCTTGCGCAACAAAATCGCGGATCAGTTTTACATTGCGCCGGCAGGCATCCGCCATCATTCCAATCAGCACATCAACCTCCGGGTTTTGGTAAGGCTTTAACTTAGTAGCAAGAATGCCAGCCATATTTTGTAGTACATTCAGTGGTCCGGCCAGGTCATGCGACAGTATTTCCAGTATCGAGTTTTTCTTTGCAGCAAACTTATGCAGATTATCTTCATAGAGCTTAGTTCTAGAAATGTCTTCCGCTGTGCCTGCGATAACGAGTATCCCTTCCGAATTTTTAAACGTTCCGGCAGAAACACTAATCCATTTTTCTGTACCATCGGGTGTAATAATTCTGAATTCAACTTCGCTTTTAGCTTCCCCGGACATGAGTAATTCATAGTTTTCCTGAACATGTTTGCTGTCTTCTTCATGCAGCATTCCCAACAATAGAGAAGGGTTTTTAGAAACAAGCTCATTTGATAGTTCCCATATCTGCCTGAATGCATGATTGAGGAATAGAAATTGATGATTGGCTGGATTGAAAATAAAGTAGACCTGAGAACTCTGCTGAACAAAATTCTCGAATATATCTGAAGAAAGCTTATCGTTATTCATGATGGCAAAAGTTGTAGGTAAAGATAGGCGATTTTTTTTTACATCTCTCTAGCTTACTAACTAACTAACTAACTAACATACATACACAATAGCACTACCCGATTGTGCTACCAATTAGGCAAGCAAAGAACTATTAAGCGCACAAAATTTTCGGTTAAGAATGCTATTTTGACACCTGGGTAGAGGCAGCAACCTAGTTTATAAAATTTGCCGTACTTTTGTTTAAATCTATTCCCATGAAAAAAGTAATGCATAGTCCGGCATTTAACCTGGAAGATAAATGGCTACGGCTACTTGGGATACCTTTAGTTGCTATACTGGGTAACATTATCTTTTACCAGCCAGATAACGATCTGCAAGGCATTAGCCAATTAAAAGCTCTGTTGATGAGCTTGCTGGAATGTGTTTCTATGTGGGAACTGGTGCGGCTAGGCATTCTCCGGGCACGCAAGTTATATCCCTTGCTTAAACAAACCCGCCCACGAATTATCTATCAGATAGTATGGTTTAGTGTAGCAATTGTTTTACTGCGGGTAAGCACCTTATACTTTTATGACCTGGTTAACTTCTGGGGACATCCTATTTCGTTTCGCTCATACTGGGTGAGTGTGGTAGTAGCCTTTCTGTTTATTATTCCTATTGCTGCCATTTATGAAGGCATTTATTTATACCGGCAATGGTGGCTGACCTATTATGAGGCTGAGCAATTAAAAAAAGAAAACCTGCAAAGCCAGCTGGATTCGTTGAAAGCACAAATAAGCCCGCACTTTTTATTCAATAGCCTGAGTACTCTTTCATCCTTAGTAAGTGAAGATCCCAAACGGGCAGAATGGTTTATTGAGGAACTCGCTTCTGTATACCGGTATCTGCTCCAAAACAACGAACAACCCCTTACCACCTTAGAAAATGAACTCAACTTTATCCAGGCATATTTTCACTTGCTGCAAACCCGTTTTGGAAAAGGAATTGAACTTGAACTACAAGTAGATGAAGGCTATTATGCGTATTTGCTACCTCCTCTAACCTTGCAGTTGCTTGTAGAAAACGCTGTCAAACACAATGCTGTCTCGGCAAGCAAACCGTTGATTATCCGCATCCATACAGATGAAGTAAATAACCTGTATGTATTGAATACCATCCGGAAGAAAACCATGCCCGTAGTATCCGACGGTACCGGCTTGCGCAACATCCGGGAAAAATTCCGGTTGCTCCGCCAGCCGGAGGTCATTGTAAAACAAACCGATGAATGTTTTCAGGTGATGATACCCTTACTTAAATCCGCTGCCTATGAATTTCTTACTCATTGAAGACGAAGAACTGACGGCCCGTAAGCTTGCCAGGATGCTGGGTGAGTTGGTACCTGGATGCACTATTTTGGCAACTTTGCAAAGTATAGAAGAGTCGGTACAATGGCTGCAGACCCACCCAGCACCAGATATTGCCTTTATGGATATTGAACTGGCCGATGGACAAAGTTTTGATATTTTTACGCAGGTAAAAGTGGCCTGTCCGGTTATTTTCACAACTGCCTACAATGAGTTTGCTATTAAAGCCTTTAAGGTGAATAGCATAGATTATCTGCTAAAACCAGTAAAAGAAGAGGACTTACGAAATGCCTTAGGAAAAATAGAAGAACTGAAAAGAATATGGCAGGTAACACCAGATGCCTTGCAAACATCCTTGTCCCAACTTCTTCAGCAAATGACCCAGCCTGCACCTGCTGTTCCCCCGGTAATACGCGACCGCTTTATGATTAAACAAGGGCAACGGTTGTTTAGTGTGCCCATTGAAGAGATTGCCTACTTTTTCTCCAGGAATAAAATTTCGTTTATTAAAACTTTTGATAAGCGGGAACTGATGCTGGATTACACGTTGGACGAACTGGATAAAATGCTGGACCACCGCAAATTTTTCCGCTTAAACCGGCAGATTATCGCTGAGTTGCGGGCGATTGACAAAGTAAATCTATATTTCAACAATAAACTTAAACTAACTCTGCAACCGGCCTTTGAAGACGAAGTGATTGTAAGCCGCGAAAGAGCTGCTGAGTTTAAAGTATGGTTGGGCGAGTAATTTCTAGCTTTATGTGCTGTCTCTTAAGCCCTCAAAAATGTTGCTTCGGTATTATTTTCAGACTCCCCGGTAGCTTGCTTGTTGAACGCTTCAGAAAATACGCAGAATTTTGATTCAGCATTTAACTACTTCTCTTTCTCTTATGAAAACAAGACACCTATTGCTGCTGATTTTGCTTAGCCTGAATCTACAGCTTTTTGCCCAGACTCTTTCCCAGGATCAGCTACAAGCAGACTTTGCCCTTTTCCGGAAAGCCTTGCAGGAAGTACACCCACAAATGTACCGCTACACATCAAAGCAACAGTTCGACTCCCTGTTTGCGGCTACACAATCGTGCCTGAACCGCCCAATGACGCAACATGAATTCTATAAAACTATGTTGCCTCTACTTGTATCCTTACGTGATGGTCATATCAAATGGATTGTTTCAGGCAAAGATGAACATTACCCGTTTTTTACAGATTCGTTGTTTCCACTCAAACTCTATTTTGTGGGAGATAAAGCCTGGGTAGCCGCAAACTATGGAGATAGCCAGATACCTGAAGGTGCTGAACTTGTTTCCATCAATGGCCAATCCATCGTTTCTATCCAGCAAACATTGTTTCCGAATATGACATTTTCCGATGGATACACTATTCAGGGGAAATATGAAGACCTTAATCATTTTTTCTCAGGGTACTATGCTACTCATTATGGGGCCTTTCCATCTTTTGACATCATATATACCTTGGATGGCCAGGAGAAAAAGGCAACTATTGCAGCAGTTACCGAGCAGCAAATTAAAGCCTATTTGCAAGCCCATAAACCTGCCCCTCAACTTCCTTTCCGCCTGGCAATGGATGAAAATAAAACGGCTGTACTAACTATTGAACGTTTCTGGGATGATAAAAAGGAACAAAAATATAAGCCCTTTATCAAGGATGCTTTCCGCCAACTTAAAAAGGAAAACATACAACACTTAATTCTGGATGTGCGTAACAATGAAGGCGGCAATGAACCCTTCGGTGTATGGCTCTACTCCTACCTGGCTAAGCAACCCTTCCGGTATTACGATCATATAAAAGTGGCCCGCAAAGAAAAGTATTCCTTTAACGCCTGGGTCCCAAAAATCTACACAAAGGTAATTCGCAAGTATATGCTCAAGAAAACCAATGATGGATATGTATTTACGTTTCCCAAAGGTTTAAAAACGAGTAAGCCGAAACGCAATGCCTTTGGAGGCGATGTGTATGTACTAATCAATGGAAACAGTTTTTCAGTTACTACTGAATTTTCTGCCAGAGTCCATGCGGATGGAAGGGCAACTTTTGTTGGGCAGGAAACCGGCGGCGGGTACCGGACTAACAGCAGCGGTATGTTCACTATTCTGCAATTACCACATTCCAAAATAGATCTGGGTATACCTATGTTTAGTTTTCATATAGCAAATATTCCAACACATATCCGGTATGGCCAGGGTATTGAACCTGATCATACAATTGTTCCAACTATTGAAGACATTCTAACTAAAAAAGATACCACCTTACTATTTACCCGGCAACTTATCCAAAGTAAATCTACGTTTGCGGCTCCATCATCCGGGCCTGTACCAAGTAACTAACATCCATTACCTCTCATTTATGAAAACGATTATTACCGCAGCTTTACTGTTGGCCTGGCATCTGCTTGCCATATCTCCCCTGAAAGCTCAGTCTGTTGCTGGAGAAGAAATACACCTGGGGTACGTCCGGGATTATGTAAAGTTCCGGGATAAACAAGTATCGCCCATGCTATATGTGACTAATTTGAATGCCTTGAAAATCGGGTATGGACGGATTACAGCAAAAAATCAATGGCTGGCAACCATTAGTGCAGGCATCGGCCGTTTAATAGCCCCTGGTTTGGGAATACGTCAGTTTAAGTTCTCCGACGATCAAGCAGAGCCCTTGTATTTAGTTCCCACCTTGTACAGAGGAGAACTGTCACTTACCTACCGCAGGAAATTGGCTAACAAAGGTATTCAGACCAGCTGGGCTGGTATCCAACTCCGGGAAACTTTCAACTATGCCGATGGCTTAGCCCTCACTACCTGGGTCGTAAATGCGCTTGCCTTGGACTTTTCTTACCAGACGGCATTACAGTTAAATGCCAGCAACCAGATTGTAGCAGAAGCCTCATTGCCCGTGTTAACAGCGGTAAGCCGGCTACCTTACAGTAATGCTATCTCCCGACCTGAAACATCCAATGCAAGTGCTTTTCTTAAGAACACTTCCTTGGCAAGCCTGAATAAATTCCTGAACCCAGGGCTAACTTTTAAGTATCGTTTTTCTATTAGTCAACGGTTAGCTATACAAGTATCTTACAGCTATCAGTGGCTACATTATCCGGAACCTCGCCTAATCAGGTCCGCTTCCCATGCAGGCAGTCTGTCTTTTATTTATCAATATCATTTTAGGCACCTATAAGATTTTAACATCATGTTTAAGTTTATCCCTCTCCTATTAAGCGTGCTATTAGTGTTTTTAGTAGCCTGCAACGATCTTACCCTGGGGCCAGAGCCAGCCAATACACCAGAAAAAAACCTGGAGGCCGTATGGCAAGAGTTCGACCAGCTCTATGGATTGTTTGAAGTGAAACAAGTTGACTGGCGGGCAGTCTACAACCAATACAGGCCCTTAGTTACTTCTGGCACAAGCGATGATGAGTTATTCGACATTCTTTCACAAATGCTGGGGCAATTAAACGATGGGCACGTGTGGTTATTAAAACCCGGACCTAATTACCGGAGATTCGACAGCGGAAAGACCTATCCACAAGATAATTTTAACATAGGCGTTGTTAAAAATTACCTGGAAGTGGCAAACGAAATATATTCAAAAGATGGCATAGCCATAATATATGGTCGCTTTCCAGGGAATATTGGCTATGTTTATTTTGAAGATCTGGGTCAGTCGCCTTCCTTTTATGACAAAGAAATGAAACAAGTAGTATCCTATCTTTCAGATACAAAAGCACTGATTGTAGATGCCAGAAGTCTAGAAGGAGGCGATGACCGTTCGGCTCAACTGGTAGCTAGTAAATTTGCTACGGAAAGAACCTTATACATGACCACCCGTTTCCGCAGTGGCCCTAAACATACTGATTTTACGGCACCTATTGAATGGTATATAAATCCAAGTGAGAAATATTCCTACACTCATCCGGTTATCTTACTAACCAGCCGTACTACCGGCAGTGCCGGTGAAACATTTACCTTAGCCATGCGGAAAATTGCTCATGTGCAGCATTTGGGAGATACCACTAATGGAATATTTTCGGAAAACCCTCGCCGTGAACTTCCAAATGGATGGATCTACACCATTAGTGTAGGAGACTTCCGGGCTGCTGATGGTAAAAGTTATGAAGGCATCGGAATTGCTCCTCAAAAAGTAGTTGTGAATACAAAAGAAGCTACAGATTCAGGAAAAGATCTGGTAATTGAAACAGCCTTGAACAGTTTTTAATTGTTCAAGGCTGTTGGTAAGAATGGCACATTATCTTACTAAAACCGGTAGCATGAATGAATTTGCAGGCTAATTGTACACAGTTAAATTGCCTAATCTAGATCAATGGAAAAGCAAACTTTCTTTCACCTATAATACAATAACATTCTTAGCCACATAGGTGAATGGACTTATTCACCCATTGTGTGCCTTACATTACGCTCCTTTTACTTGTTCCTTTTGAGCAGGTTCCTTTAATGCATTTGTCAAGCTAACAAATTTACCTTGAGAAGGATCGTAGCTATAGATTTTGCCTGTTTCAAATTCATATACCCATCCATGCAAGGTTAGGCGGCCAGTAGCCATACCTGCGGCTACCACCGGGTGCGTTTCCAGGTTTTTAAGTTGCACCAGTACGTTCTCTTTAATAGTATCGGTGAGAAGATCATCGCCGGTATCATCCTGGTATTTTTCTTCAATAATGCGGCGGGTAGCTTCTGCGTGCTGCAACCAGCTAACAACAGAAGGCATATGGGTTAATTTTTTCAGATTCAATAACCCGTTCATGGCTCCACAATGGGTATGGCCACACACAATAATATCTTTGATACCTAAGGCCGATACGGCATACTCGATTGTAGCCCCTTCTCCCCCATTTGCTGCACCATAAGGTGGTATAATATTTCCTGCATTGCGCATAATGAACAAATCGCCAGGTTTGGTTTGGGTTACCAGATTGGGATTAATGCGTGAATCAGAACAAGTAATAAATAGTGCTTCTGGCGACTGTCCCGATGCCAGCCTTTCAAATAACTCTTTTTCAGACCCAAAAATGTCTTTTTGAAATTGGTGAATACCTCGGATAATCCTTTCCATGATTGTATTAGGTTAGAATGGTTGAAAAATTAATTGAATACAAAGATATATCTTTATTCTTTGCAAATAAGTTTATGCCTTTCCTGATTATTTGCATAACCATCCGGACATAGCTAACAGGTTTCCTGTTAACACGAGCAATCTGTTAAGAGCCTAACGGTTGATGCAGCATATTTATTTTCTGCCGTATCCTCTACACATATCTCCAGACAGAGAAAAAGAATCTGTTCATAGGCCAAAGACAAAACCTCAGGCTTACTGTAATTGCCTTTTTACTTGGGTAAAAGCATTTTCACGAAAAACAATATTTTCATCACTTACCAACGGAAGAGCACTCAACCGGAGGACAACCTGGGCCAGAGCAATCACATCTTTCTGACAGTACCGGGCAATCCTGTTCAGGTCACGTAGTTTCCAGAACACCTGACTTACCATACTGCCATCCATATCGTCTTTTGAGGTAGGTATATCCATCACCGCACAAATCAGTTCCAGCCGGCGGTATTCCTTCCAGGCAGAAAATCTCCACAAGGTCATGGTGTCCATTAAATGTCTGGTTTCCCAGCCGGCTTTGTCTCTAAGCGACAAACAAGATGGCAGCGGCAAGCCTTGAATCAGGTATCGCTTTCCCAGAAATGGATAATCAAACTCACGACCATTATGGGCACACAGTTGCGTACATTTTTTCTGCTTGTTCAGCATCTGGGCAAAGGCATTCAGTAGCCATTTCTCATCGCTGCTGCAATACGATTTAACTATTAATTCTGGTTCTTTCCCTGGCAGAAATGTTAGGAATGCCGCACTAATACAAACAATACGCCCAAATTCGGCATAGAAAGAGGCATTTCTATAAAACTTTTCTTCCGGCGTGGCAGCCGGATAATCTTCTTCTCTGATTTTCCGGCATTCATGTACCCAGGCTTGCTGCATCCTTTCTGGCAAATCTTCATAGTGAGCTACACTAGCAGCTGTTTCTATATCTATGAATAATATCTGAGAAAGTTCTTTTGGGGTGAACATTGTATAGCCAGATGCCTGCTGTTTGTATATGCTAGGCCTTTTAAATATATAATTTTTTTGTATTTATTTAATATTCCAGTGTATTTTTGTTACATAAGCTAAGGAAAAGATATATGGCAGGCAATAGCATATAGTTTGCCTTTTAAATAAAGAATTTTTTCATAAAGCACAAAAAAAGAACCTCAGTTAGAAACCGAGGTTCTAGTACTACATACTATAGTCACAAATGACTATATAAAAAAAACATTACAGTCCGTTTCCGGTTTGTACTTCACCTTACGTGTGCTCTACAATGTTTACCTAAGTAAGCGACAGGATTCGAACCTGTACATTACGCCTAGCGTTAAGCTCCTTCGGTTGCTAAACCGATGCTTGGAATACTGTTAGCTAAGATACTGGAAATAAGCTGCCCGTTCAGACCGCGCCGTTCTTACTAGTATGGCTTATCCCACTATAATAGCCTCGTTGCGTCTACCCTTTTCGCCACACTTACTTGTTGAGCCATACCTGCATGCGCGTTGCAAGTACTCTACCCACAAATATAGCCTTTAGTTTGGATTTGGTAAAGCAAGCATAGATACATTCGTGTGAAATAACATTTGTTGCGTAGTACTTTTATTCAGCAGATAGTCCCAGAATTTATTTTTGCGGGATACCATCACCAGCAAATTGGAGGCTAGCTATTATAAAAACTAGCTACCCTAGGTCCCTGGCAGACGTAAGTTCCAATAGTTAAGCAAGCCTAGCACCCCCATCCGCTACACAGTAAGAAAGGTCAGGTAATTATGGTAAACGGGTAGTACAAATTTGAGTCGACTACCCGCTAATAAACCAATAAATAAAATAAAGGATTGCCAGAATAAGAATAACTCCAAAACAACCAATTCCGCCTCTTCGTCTTTCACCTCCGTTACCTAGCAGCTTATTGAGAAGAAATAATTTAAAGATATTTTTGAACATAAAATTTGTTGGTTAACTGGTCCTAGTCGTTTCTTTAAAAAAGCAGCTTTAACTAAATGACCAGCGGTAGTAGTAGGTTGTTTAGAGTTTTAGATAATTACTCACCTTTTGCTTGTGAAATCCTGCTAACCGCTTTTGCTAATTCTCCTTCATTGGTTAAATCTAGCCGCAGCGGAGTAATGGAGACATAGCCATGTTCCATTGCCCACCGATCCGTATCTTCCTGCGTTTCTTGTACCGGCACTACCGTAAACCAGTAATGCTCTCTGCCCATAGGGTCTTTGGCTGGTACTACTTTGCCATCATAATGCCGAACTGATTGCCGGGTCCAGCGAATGCCTTTGGCTTGCTCGGGTATATTTACGTTGAGTAAGGTCAGATCTTTTTGAGGCAAGAGCAACTCAAGAGTTTCCTGAATATACGGTTTTAAAGCATCAAAATCCGGCTCATCATTTCTTACGGGTGTACTAAAGGCAATGCCCCGTAACCCAAAAAGGACGGCCTGCTTGGCAGCTGCAAGTGTACCGGAATGCCAGGCAGAATTGCCCAGGTTGGTACCTAAATTTACCCCGGATAATACTATATCTACATCTCCCCAATGAAAAATGCCTAGGGCCACACAATCAGCCGGGGTACCATTCACCCGGTAAGCTTCAAAGTTTTTTATTGGCGTCGGCCGGTACATGAGCGGACGGGAAGCTGTAATGGCATGTCCCATCGAGGATTGTTCTACATCGGGTGCTACTATCCGTACTTCTCCAAACTTAGAAGCTACTTCCGCCAGAGCTAAGATGCCTGGGCTATATATTCCATCGTCGTTGGCAATTAATATTCGCATACTTTTTATTTTAATGAATTGAATATCCTGATAACTAATTTTTTTACTTTCTCGTTAGTTCAAACCGAATTTCTATATGATACTGAAATATGGGTAAGGTTGTTACTTTATTACATAATCCTGGAGCAGGATTTGAAAAGTTTTCTTCGGAAGAGCTGCAAGGATATTTGCAAAAAGCGGGTTTTACTGTAAAAATACCTGATGAAAGAGAGGAACTAACAGAGACTTTGAAAGAACCAGGAGACATAGTAGTTATTGGGGGTGGAGACGGAACAGTAGGAAATGTAGCTAAGCACCTAATTGGCAGAAATATCCCTATTGGTTTGTTGCCTCTGGGCACAGCAAACAATATTGCCGCTTCCCTGGGTATTAAAGGCGAGCCAAAAGATATTATTGATGGATGGAATTTATCAAGGCGTAAACCCTTCGATGTAGGCCTGATGAAAGGCAAGGATGGAGACCAGTATTTTATAGAATCTGTGGGGTTTGGCATGTTTCCCCGCCTGATCCGGCAACGCGAACAAGACAACAAGAACCATCCGAGCCGTGAAGCTGAACTGAAAGATGCCTTACAACATCAAAAGGAGATTGTAGGTGTGTACAATCCTCATTTTTGCAAGATTCAAATAGATGATAAAGAGACTTCAGGAAACTATCTACTGATAGAAGTAATGAACATCCGTTTTGCCGGACCCAATATGGAATTGTCGCCACATACTGAAACGGCTGATGGTGTATTGGATATTGTATTAGTAGAGGAAAAAGACCGGATAAAATTTGCCCAGTTTCTAGAAAATAGCCTGCAAGGCCTTGTGCAATATGAAGGATTACCGGTGAAAAGAGCTAAACATATTTCAATTGAATGGGACAGCATTCACTACCATATTGATGATACCGCCAAAGAAGATAAAGCTCCTATAAAAATGGATATTTCTATTATTCCCCATGGACTTCATTTTTTATGTTAACTCTTCAGAATGTACAATCAATGAGTAGCTGCTTATATACGCATTAATGGAGATACTGTATTCAGTGGCTCTTATTATAAGGCGAATTAAATATTTAGGCTTACTAAATCTGACAAATTGAATTTGTAGATTATAAGCTATAAACAAAAAAACCTGTCTGAATGAGACAGGTTTTTTTGTTTGTCGGGGTGGCAGGATTCGAACCTGCGACCTCCTGGTCCCAAACCAGGCGCGATGACCGGACTACGCTACACCCCGTGAACTTTTCATGCTGCGGAGAGAGAGGGATTCGAACCCTCGGTACCTATTACTAAGTACGACGGTTTAGCAAACCGTTCCTTTCGGCCTCTCAGGCATCTCTCCTTTCAAAAAAGTGTTGCAAATATATACAAAACAATCTTACACCCCCAAATAATTATTAATAAAAACATATAAATTTTTACACCTGTTTTTCATTTTATTTGCAAGTAGTTCATCTGCCAGTATTTACAACAAAGTGAGATTTTTAAACTACAAAGGATTATATTCTGTCAGGAAGTAATAGGTATTTAGCATTGGCTAATAGTCGCTATCTTTGTTAGATGAACTGGTATTACGCATTGAGCATTTGGGAATATGTATTTATAGGCTTGTTTGGTGTACTCTACCTAGCATATGCCATAAAAATTACTATTGCTGCCCGCAAATTTCAAAACCATGCCAGAGCTATTTTTGGCAAGTTCCTTGTCCGTAGTATGTATTTTGGCTTACTTATAGTAGCCATTATGGGACCTTCGTATGGCAATGTACAAAAAGAAGTAAAAGCCATTGGGAAAGACATCTATCTGCTGGTAGATTTATCAGAGTCAATGAATGCGGATGATCTTGTGCCTTCCCGCCTGGATCGTGTTAAGCTTGAATTGACTAAACTGGTAGACAACTTGCATACCGACCGGATTGGATTGATTATTTTCTCTACTGAGGCTTTTGTACAATGTCCATTAACTTTCGACAAAAACACCCTGAAACTATTTATTGAGACACTAAGCACGTCTATTGTCCCATCGGGGGGCACTAATCTGGAACCAGCTTTACGAATGGCTATGGAGAAACACGCAAGCAATATTACTTCTGAGAACAATGCCAAAATAATTGTGCTGGTTAGCGATGGCGAACACCATGGCGAAAGCCTCAACCGTATAAGCCGGGAGATCGACAAAAGTGGCATCAGGCTTTTTGCCCTAGGAGTAGGCACAGCCGAAGGAGGAAAAATTCCTGTAGGCAGAGGCTATAAAAAAGATAAATCAGGCGAGGAAATTGTAACCAGATTAGCAGATGAAACACTCTTTACTACTGTAAGCCAATTAAGTGACCGGTATTTCGTTATCAATGATAGTCAGAATGAAGTTTACAGGTTAATTCAGGCAATAGACTCCGTAGAAGGCCGGTTTATTGATCAGCGGAAAACCGATGCAACTGCCAATAAGTATGACTACTTTTTGATAGCTGCCCTTCTTTTGATGTCGCTAGATGTGCTGATAACCGTAAAAACCATTCAATTGTAGCGAATTGCCAGATACCCCTGTAACTTTTACTTTGTCATTTTTCTCATGCCGCTCTATTACCTGATATATGTATGGTTGCTTTTTTCTTCTAAAATAGAGGTAACTAAAATTGCCAGAGCTAACCGTTTAATCATGGAAGCTGAGCAATCATATACCAGTGGCCAATATGTACTTGCCCTTGTGAAATACCGGTATCTAATCAATTCTATGCAAATCCGGGATAGCCGTATCCTGTTGAATTTGGCTCACTGCTATTTTTTAAATAATGACCATCTCCAGGCTCAGAAATACTATGAACAATTGCGTAACTCTTCCAGCACTACTATCGGTACTGCCGCTTTTCAGCAATTGGGAGTTATTGCTTTTGAGAATAAAGAATATAAAAAGGCACTGGAGTATTTCAGGCAATCGTTAGCTATAGACCCTGGCAACGAAAATAGCCGCTATAATTTTGAATTGGTTGCCAGAATGCTGCCAGCAACGCAGGCTTCTGATGAAGAAAAGAAACAGGATAAGAAATCAGAAGCCGAACAAGCTCCCCCACCGCCTGACAACGAAAACAAAATCCGCCAATCAGAAACGCAAGCTGACGATGGACCTGATGTAATAGAATCGGAAACTCAACAGCAGCAGGAAATAAAACGTAAACTCAGGCAGATTAACTTGAGCGAAGAGAAAGCTAAAATGCTACTGGATGCCATGAAGAACAGCGAAATTCAGTATATTCAACAACAAAAAAAGCTAGCTTCCAAAGAAGAATCGAAAAATCTGCCTGATTGGTAAGAACTTTTTGCATCAGAAGCTCCTTAAAATTTTATAACTCTTTTGCAAAAAATATCTTTTATAAAGAACAATAACAATTTTTGTCATCAATATCCTATAACCAATAAAATAACTCTACTAAATAAACCCTTATATTCATCAACAACTCTAGTTAGCTATGAAAGAAGTATATATAGTTTCTGCTGTCCGGACCCCAATTGGAAGTTTCGGCGGAATATTAGCCAGCCAAACAGCTACCCAGCTTGGTGCCATCGCTATAAAGGGTGCTTTACAAAAAGCCGGCATCAAACCTGAAGAAGTACAGGAAGTATTTATGGGTAATGTGGTATCAGCCAACCTAGGTCAGGCCCCTGCCAGGCAAGCAGCTATTTATGCCGGGCTGCCACAGAATGTAGTATGTACCACTGTTAATAAAGTATGTGCTTCGGGTACGAAGGCTATTATGTTTGGCGCACAAAGTATTATGCTAGGCTTAACCGATGTAGTGGTGGCAGGTGGAATGGAGAGTATGACCAATGTCCCTTACTATATAGAAAAAGCCCGGTTTGGTTACAAATACGGCGATGGAAAACTGATAGATGGGCTACAGAAAGATGGATTATGGGAGGTTTATCATAATTATGCCATGGGTAATGCTGCCGATCTTACAGCTAAAGAGCTAAACATTTCTAGGGAAGCACAAGATGCATATGCCATAGAATCTTACAAAAGAGCTGCTAAAGCTACGCAAAGCGGTATGTTTAAAGAGGAAATCGTACCTGTAGAAGTACCCCAGCGTAATAAAGAATCTCTGTTAATAGAGGAAGATGAGGAATACAAAAATGTATTTTTTGAAAAAATTCCAAGCCTCAAACCTGTATTCTCTAAAGAGGGTACCGTTACAGCTGCCAACGCCTCTACCATCAATGACGGGGCCTCGGCTGTCATGCTGATGAGTAAAGAAAAAGCCGATGCTTTGGGATTAAAACCTCTTGCCCGCATTCTAGGTTTTGCTGATGCTGAACAGGCTCCCGAATGGTTTACCACCTCCCCTGCCCTAGCTATTCCTAAAGCCTTAAAAAATGCCCGGGTATCTCCTAAAGAAGTAGATTTTTATGAGATAAACGAAGCCTTCTCTGTAGTAGCTCTGGCGAATATGGAAAAACTTGGCCTGGATCACAACCAGGTGAATGTGTTTGGCGGAGCAGTTGCGTTAGGCCATCCGCTGGGTTGCTCTGGTGCCCGCATCGTTACTACCCTTACGAATGTACTGCATCAGCAAAAAGGACACATCGGGGTGGCAGGTATTTGCAATGGAGGTGGCGGGGCTTCTGCTATTGTACTGGAAAAACTATAGGAAGATAAATAGAAGTCGCCAGGCGGTTATTTCTATAATTTCTTTAATTTTACAGCCTGTTGCCTGAACATTTTTCTTTGTATTTTACGTATGAAACCCTCATATACCTCTTGGCTCTGCCTGTAAGTAGTTAGCAACAGAGAGATAATAGTAGGGTTTCATGCCTGATCTGAAACCATAACCTATTACATATGAATGCCTTAAAAGAAACACATTTTCAGTTCAAAGACCAGACAGGATTTTATAGAGGTAAAGTTAGAGATGTGTACTTCTTTAAAGATAAAATGGCTATGGTCGCCTCCGACAGGATTTCTGCGTTTGATGTGATCTTGCCACGGGCAATTCCTTATAAAGGTCAGGTGCTTAATCAGGTGGCAGCCCGTTTTTTGCAGGCTACCGCAGATATTGTTCCTAACTGGCTGCTGCAGGTACCCGACCCAAATGTAAGCATTGGACTTAAATGTGAGCCTTTCCCTGTAGAAATGGTGGTTAGAGGATATTTGAGCGGGCATGCATGGCGGCAATACAAAGCTGGCTTCCGCAAACTGTGCGGCGAGCAACTTCCCGATGGCTTGAAAGAAAATGACCCCTTGCCACGGCTTATTATTACCCCCACAACCAAAGCAAAAAAAGGACATGATGAAGATATATCCAAACAGGAAATCATCAGCAATAATTTGATTAGTGCCAAAGAATATGCTATTATTGAACGCTACAGTCTTGATCTGTTTGCTAAAGGTACAGCTATTGCCAAGGAAAGAGGCTTAATTCTGGTAGATACAAAATATGAGTTTGGAAAAGCCGACAAACAGATATACCTGATTGATGAAATTCATACACCTGACTCCTCCAGGTATTTTTACGCGGAAGGGTACGAGGATAGGCAGCAAAAGGGAGAAGCACAAAAACAACTTTCGAAGGAGTTTGTTCGGGAGTGGCTGATGGCCAATGGTTTCCAGGGTAAAGATGGACAGAAAATACCACACATGACGGACGATATTGTCAAAGGTATATCTGAAAGATACATTGAATTGTTTGAGAAAATGACTGGCGAATCTTTTATACGGCATGCCGAAGAAGATATCCTGACCCGTATAGAAAACAATATCAATAGCTGTCTGCAATCCTTGAATGTTACACAAGTTTAATATATAAATAACCTCTTCTAAACACTTAACTACTACTTCTATGAAATACTCTGTTGATAAGCAGGATAAATATTTACTGATCCAGCTGAACGAAACGAAAGTAGATTCTACCGTATCTCCCCAACTAAAATCTGATTTTGTTACCCTGAATGCTGAAGGAAATAAGAACATCATTCTGGATATGTCGCAGGTAAAATATATTGACTCTTCCGGCTTAAGTGCCATTTTGGTTGGCAACCGCATGGCTAACGATTCTGATGGCGTATTTATCCTGACAGGTATTACAGATCATGTGATGAAACTGATTAAAATTTCCCAGTTGGATAGTGTTCTGGATATTATGCCCACAGTGCAGGAAGCGGTAGATGCTGTATACCTAAACGAACTTGGCAACGACCTGGATCAGGAAAACCGTTAATCAAACATTTAGTAGGGTGTACTTCATAGTTTCTGCCTACAAGTCAGGTTAGCTATGTAGTATACTTCGATTTCCGTAAAGCAGCTTTGGCTGCTTTATGGAATTATCCTATCTACTTGTTGATATTTCAAGCATATATCCACATTTTCCCCCTCTTTAAGTATTGCTAATTCTGTCCTTCTTTATCTTCCTTGACGTTCACACTGACAATACTTGGTTCAAATTCTGCAGCACCGGCTTATAATCGGCATCCTACCTCGCAGCTGCTACACATACAACAAGAGTATTTTCTGATTGATTGTGGAGAAGCTACTCAAATGCAATTGAACCGCTACAAAATCCGGTTCACTAAAATCAATCATATTTTTATCAGTCACCTGCACGGCGATCACTATCTAGGGCTGGTGGGTTTATTGTCTACCATGCATCTGAATAAGCGGACAGATGATCTTTTTTTATATGGCCCAGGCGGACTTGTAGATATTCTCAGCCTTCAATTTAAGTATTCGGATACCAGGTTGAATTACCGGATCCGCTTCCGGGAATTAAGTCAGCAACGGGAAGTCATCTATCAGAATGATAATACAATTGTGGAAACTATTCCGCTAAACCACCGCATTCAGTGCACCGGATTTTTGTTTAGAGAAAAACCAAAAAAACGGAGAATTAATAAAGAGGTATTGCCGGATAATTTGTCTTTACAACAGATTATGTCCTTAAAAAAAGGGGAAGACATCTACAACCGGCAGGGAGAGCTTATGTACAAAAACGAAGACTTAACCTTACCTCCGAAAAAAAGCCGCAGTTATGCTTATTGTTCAGATACCAAATACCACGAATGCCTGATTCCTCAACTTCAGCGTGTAGATTTGCTTTATCATGAATCTACCTTTCTGGAAAAAGAAGCGGAAAGAGCTGCAGAAACTTTTCATTCAACGGCTGCACAAGCCGCCAGTATAGCTCATCAGGCTGGAGTACAGAAATTATTGCTAGGTCATTTCTCTTCCAGGTACAAAGATTTATCTCCTTTTCTAGACGAAGCGCGCCAACATTTTCCACAGTCTTATTTAGCTATTGAAGGAGAAGAGTTCACCATTGATGAATAAAAAGAAACCTGGAATACACGATGCCCAGGTTTCTTTAGTAACATATTATTACAACTATTGCCTTTAATATTTTATTACTTTTAACGAAGTACTTTTGCCATTTGCTAATGTAAGCCTGATGGTATACATGCCTGCCTGCAAACTCATGGCGGAGACATCCAGATTAAGTAGTCCTATATCTGCATTTGTTCCATTTTGTGAGATTTCCTGCGTAGCCTGGTATACAATATTTCCCCTCATATCATGAATGGTTACCTTTACCTGTCCTTGCAACTGTTTCACCTGTAAGGTAAGCGCTTGAGAGAATGGATTAGGGCTAGCAGTTATTTGTTGTACTAATGCACGTTCATTGTCATTTGTTATACCATTAGTAGAAAAGAGGGGCTGGACTATAGCATAGTTGATTTTAGTATTTGTACCTCCATCTGCATCAAGTGTCAAATAGCCATCTGTTACTTTTACACGCACGGAGGCTTGCTTAAACCGGCTAATACTTCCTTCCGGCCCCTGTGGAACGAAGTTGGCAATAGCTGTTTTATCTTCTACATTAATAGAATGAGATTCAAGTGTAGTCCACACTTCTCCATCCCCAACAGATACTGTTACCTGATACTCTCCATTCTCTACAGCCACTTCCCAATAACTTTCTACAGGTGTACCATTAAAATTGCGTACATCATTCGCTTGCATGTGCATTAAGCTGGCAAGCAGTAAATCTGAAGGGAGAGAACGCCAACGTCCATTTCCTGGCTGGGTTCCTCCTACCGAAAGATTTACTGGAGAGCCATTGCTCCTTTTTTTCCAGCCATAGGTGTAGTTACCTTTCACTCCAAAAGGCAAGCCATAATCCCTAGACCAGCCTTCAGGAACAGGGGTATTGCTTTTACCAAAGTTGACACGTAAAGCAGGCGGCAAATCATCTACCACCTGGAAAGTAACACTATAGGAACTACCGGGCTTGCCTAACCAATAGGGAGTTGCTTTCAGTGTATATTGCCCAGGCTTCCAGTATTCTCCCCAATAATCCATAATACCTGCTTTTAGTCCTTCTCCGTATAGGGTGTAAGGTAAGGTACGTTCAGTACGCAGCAATGTAGGCATAGCAGGGCTGCTAAGCTCAAATACAACCTTGTCTACTGAATTAGGTACGGTGTTGGCCTGCACAGATAATAAAGGATTTCCCAGTGCAACCAGTTTAAGTTGATCTCCGGATGTTAGCTCACCTACATATCCTTCTGTATCTGCATTTACCAACGTAAGGCTTGAAATTCGTGAGCCTACATCTGGCTTTACTGGCGATAATTTCACAACCCAATAATCACTGAACCCTCTCGGGGACTCAGATTTGTCGAATCCGGCTCCCGAAAAAGAAGATCCACCTAAAATATATCCACCATCTGCTGTTTGCTGGACTGACTGTTGCACTGAAGTTGTAAATTCAAAATCGTTTCCACCAATAGTTTTGTCCCACTTCTTACTACCTGATCTATCTAGCTTCACTACCCAAAAGTCTGCCTTATTCAAGCCTCCTATAGGATTGTCGGTTTTGTCAAAACCTGATGGAGAATCAGAAGTACCATGAAGAATATACCCTCCGTCAGTAGTTTGTACCAATGTACTCATCAAATCTTGCTTAGTGCCACCAATGGTTTTGTCCCACACCTTATTGCCGTTGGCATTCAGCTTCACGACCCAGTAATCTTGACTTCCTCTTGAATTTTCACTTTTATCGAAGCCAGCCTTGGAACTGGAAAATCCACCTACAATATATCCCCCATCAGAGGTCAGCTGGATTGAACGTAAACTCTCAAAGTCATTTCCACCAATGGTTTTATCCCAGTTTTTATTGCCCAATTCATCTAACTTCACTACCCAAAAGTCACCTCCATCTGTTGACCCACCTTTCAGATTCTCACTTTTATCGTTGCCCGCATTTGAAGTAGAACTTCCTCCCAAAAGAAATCCTCTATCGCTTGTCTGCCATATATCTGCCAGATTGCTACCGCCGCCATTTCCGCCAATGGTTTTGTCCCACTTTTTATTACCTGATGCATCCAGCTTCACAATCCAATAATCAGCGAAACTTTTCGGATCCTCACTTTTATCAAATCCTGCTCCAGACCAAGATGTTCCTCCCAAGATATATCCGCCGTCCGGTGTCTGCTGAACAAGACTTAAAAAATCATTGTCGTTTCCGCCAATGGTTTTGTCCCACTTTTTATTACCTGATGCATCCAGCTTTACTACCCAATAATCTGCTTCTCCGCCTTTATTATTTTCACTTTTATCAAATCCTGCATCAGCATTGGCTGTACCTCCTACAATATATCCCCCATCGGATGTTTGTTGAACAACAACATGCTGTATAACTTCACCTCTTGCCCCAATGGTTTTATCCCACTTTTTATTTCCGGATGCATCTAGTTTCACTACCCAATAATCTTTGATACCTTTTGAATTCTCACTCTTATCGCCTCCTGCATCAGATACAGACTCGCCTGCTAAAATATAGCCCCCGTCAGAGGTTTGTTGTACAGAGCCTAATCGATCAGCCTGAGTCCCACCAATGGTCTTATTCCAGACAATAGAAGGTATTTGGCTATACACGCCTGACGTAAGTGCAGACATCAAAAACACCATTACGGTTAATGGAATGATAAACAGCCCTCGCAAACAGCTTAGTTGAATTAAAAAGTGCTTCATAAAGTGTTGAGGTTTAGGTGGAAAAATGGGTACTACTCATACCGATTATGAATATATAAAGAAAATGTTTTACTTTAAATGCTTGTATCATATTAATCCTTTCTCCCTATCACAAATTTTCCATACAAATTAATATCTTGTAAGCTTACCCATTGATCATGCTTTCCACTGCACCTGACAGTACTTCTACCCAATCCAAAAAGCGTAGCCGGCTCTTACTGGTACTTACTGGTATCTTTCTGACGAATGCCCTGATTGCTGAGATTATTGGCGTTAAACTGTTCTCAGCTGAAATGATTTTTGGCCTCCCCCCGGCTCAAATTCCTGTTTTTCCCGGTTTTGCTCTAAGCTTTACGTATACAGCTGGCGTTGTTATATGGCCGGTGGTATTTATTACTTCTGATATAATAAATGAATATTTTGGACCTGCTGGTGTAAAAAGGATAAGTGTGCTGACATCCATTTTTATCGCTTATGCTTTTATTATTATTTACCTGGTGACTACCCTCCCACCGGCGGATTTCTGGATTCAGGTAAATCAGACACCAGACGTAGGCAAAGATTTCAATATCAACACAGCTTTTAGCAAAATCTTTAGGCAAGGATTAGGTATTATTATTGGTTCGCTTACCGCTTTTTTAATTGGGCAATTACTGGATGCCTATGTCTTTCATTATATTCGCCGGATAACTGGCAGCCGGAAAATATGGCTTAGGGCTACTGGTTCCACCCTTATTTCACAGTTTGTAGATAGCTTTGTTGTACTCTTTATAGCTTTTTATGTATTCGGGCCCTGGACTTTATCGGATATACTGAAAGTGGGAATCAATAATTACGTATACAAATTTGTAGTAGCCATTCTACTAACACCTCTGTTATATCTGGCGCATTACTGGATAGACTCATACCTGGGGAAAAAGCAAAGCGATCAACTGTTGCAGGAAGCAGAAAAAGACACCTCCCTTAAATAATTATTCTACACTTCTGCGAATATTATCGCATATCACGGCTGTAGCAATGCCTACGTTTAGCGATTCTGCCCCTCCATATCTGGGAATATGTATTTTGCTGCTTACCCATGGGCTTAGTTCAGGGCTAATTCCCTGCGATTCGTTTCCCATAATCAGAATACCTGCTTTCGCGAACGGTACCTTATGCACATCCGTACCTTCTAGAAAAGCCCCGTAGACTGGTAGGGTTCCATTTATTTTTTTCAGATATTGCGCCAGATCAACATAATATGGTTGAATTCTGGTGAATGAGCCCATACTGGCAGCTATTACTTTCGGATTATAGAAATCAGTCGTATTTTCAGAACATACCAGTTTGCTGATGCCATACCAATCGGCAATGCGGATAATTGTTCCTAAATTACCAGGGTCTTTTACATCGTCCAGCAAGAGGATGTACTCATTGCCAGAAACACCGATAGGTTGATTTGGTTTGGTAGAAACCACAGCCAGGCAGGCATTGTTGGTTTGATATACCCCGGTCTTTTCTAATTCTTGCTGGCTGACTATTTCGTAGGGTAAACTTTGTTTCTGGAGCAGCCGTATATGTTGCTGATAAAATTCCTCTGTAACAAAAATAATCTGAACCTGATAATCTGATGAAAATAGCTCTAGTACGCTCTTTGCCCCCTCCACCAGAAAAGCCTGGTGTTGTTTTCTGTACTTTTTGTGTTGCAACGAAGTAATCAGTTTTACCCATTTCTTTGACATCATAACCTAAAACATTGAGAAAGCGAGTTTACATTATTCTATACGTTATTGCAATAATTTCTCTTTCAGGTTGCCTGAACAAATCTAAATTGCTTAAAAAAGAAGAATACCTTTTGTATAGCCAGACCATTAAAGGGAATAAAAAAATGCCTACCAGTGATCTGGAACCATTTTATCGACAGAAGGCTAACCAGCGTTTATTCGGACTACCTATTATGCACCTGTTATGGTTATATTATCAGGGACAAAAATTTTATAAGCCCGAAAAAGCAGAACAAAACATTCAGCGCCTCCGCGACAGGTACGATAGCCGCATTGCGGCAGCAGATGTAAATTCTGGCCGTTACCAGCGGCTCAGAAGTAGACGCGACCGCAAACTTGAGAAATATCAGAAACAACTGGATGAAGGTAACTGGCTAATGCGTATTGGAGAACCGCCAGTGGTATTCGATTCACTGCTTACCCGGGAAACAGCCGAACAAATGAAATTTTTTCTCAACTCTAAAGGCTATTTTGAAGCTGAAACAAACTATAGCTTCGAACTGGACGAAAAACGGAGAAATGCCAAAGTAACCTATCAAATAACAGAAAATGAAGCAAATCGGATTAAAGATACGTTGCGTTCGGTAGATAATGTTCATATTGATAGTTTACTCCGGTCTAACAGGCGGTTTAGTCTCATCAAGCCTGGAGATACGTACGATGAAGATCTGCTAAACCAGGAGCGCGAACGGATAGACCGTCTCCTGAAAAATAATGGGTATTTTAACTTTAACCGCCAATATGTAGAATACAGAGTATTTACCGATTCAACCTTTAGAGACAGGCCAGTAGAATCGGATAATTTAATAGATATTGAAACAGTTATAAATAAACCCCCCGACAGACCTAGCCACAAATTATATCGAGTAGATGATGTCTATTTTACAATAGATGCTAATATATTGAACTCTACCCGTAGAAGAAGAGATACAGCAGACTATCAAAATATTAAATATGTTTCCTATAACACGAATGCATTTTCTAAAAAGATACTGGATACTAAATTAATGATCCGCCCTGGGGATTTGTATAGTTTCCAGAATACGATAGAAACTCAACGCCTGCTAACCAGTCTGGATATATTTAAGTTTGCCAATATTTATTATGACACCACAGGCAATAAGTTTATTTCCAGAATCAGTGCAAGTCCGCTTGAAAAATATACCGTCAGCGATGAATGGGGTGTAACCGTTACCCAGCAGTTACCGGGTCCGTTTGTAAACCTGACATTTAAAATGCGGAATGTATTTGGCGGGCTAGAAGTATTTGAAACCAGCATCAGGGCAGCTATTGAAGGGCAATCTGGTTTCTCGGATGTAGGCCAAGTGTATGCTAGCCAGGAATTTAACGCCAATGCTTCGTTAGCCTTTCCTCAGATTTTGTTCCCAGGCTCATTTAAAAATACTTTTAATCGGTATAACCCACGAACCAGATTAATTGGAGGGTTTAACTTCACCAACCGGCCAGAGTATAGAAGAGCAACCTTCAGGGGTGCCATGAATTATACCTTCCAGAAAGATTTGAAGCATACATTTATCATAGCCCCGGTTGATGCCAACTTGGTATATACCCCATATTTATCAGAACCTTTTAGTAGGACTTTGGATTCTTTAGCAAATGAAGGCAGTAATCTTTTTAGGAGTTTTCAGAGAACTTTTTATTCCAGTATTAATGCCACTTATACATATAATGACAATCCAACAGGTATTGTAAAAGAAGCAAGATATCAACGTGCTTATGTTGAATCTGGCGGTACTACATTGAACTTAGCTAAGTTAATATCTAATAATTTTAGAAACGATAGCATTGAAGGCGTTCAGCTTTCCCGTTTTTTTAAATTCAGCCACGATTTCCGTTACTACTTACCTGCTGGCCGTAAGAGCAATTGGGCATTTAGACTCAATGTAGGTCTTGCTAGCCCTTATGGTGACTCTCAGGTCATGCCATATGAAAAATATTTCTTTGTTGGTGGCAGTAACAGTATACGTGCCTGGCCATCCCGCCGCTTAGGTCCAGGTGCTGATCCTGATATACTCATAGCTAATACGAACGACATAGACTATGGGCAAAATTATAATTTTGAACAACCTGGCGATATTTTGTTAGAAGCAAGTGTAGAGTACCGGTTTGATATCATTAGCTTTCTAGAGGGTGCACTGTTCGTAGATGCCGGAAATGTTTGGATATGGAAATCTCAATTCAATCTACCCGAAGGCCAATTTCGCTTTAATCAATTTTATAAACAAATTGCTGTTGGCCCCGGCGCAGGTCTCCGGATGGACTTTTCTTTCTTAATAGTCAGGCTAGATATGGGTGTAAAAGCGTATGACCCCGGCAAACCGGAAGGGCAACGGTGGATGATTAATCAGGTATCCAGCAGATGGCCGTTTTTTGCCAAGCAACAGGCAGTATTCAATGTAGGTATAGGGTATCCATTTTAGCTTATATAGAAATAACGTATTATATTTCTACTGCCATTCTGTCATATTTCAGAGTTTTTCCTATCTTTGCAGCACAACCATTATTTACTTACTAAATAATGGTTGTGCTGTTTAAAAGCCTATTTGGTGGCGGGTATAGCCTTTTGCTTACCAGTCATTTATACGTCAATTTTCTATAGTCCATATTTATGAGCAGATTAGTTAAAAACCTGGAGATTCTCACCGATGCAGATAAGGAAGCCTGCGAAGTTATGCGTGTGACGGAGGAGAGCAAGAAAGGAAGCTCCAGAAAGTTATATATAGAAAGCTATGGCTGTCAGATGAATTTTTCTGATAGTGAAATAGTTACCTCTATTTTGCAAGAACAAGGATTTGATACCACATCTGATCACACCAAAGCAGATGTAATCTTGTTGAATACCTGCGCCATCCGGGATAATGCCGAACAGAAGGTAAGAAACCGGCTCAAACACCTGGTGGCCGTAAAGCACAATAATCCTCAAACAATTATTGGTGTGTTAGGCTGTATGGCCGAGCGCCTAAAGGCCCAGCTTCTAGAAGAAGAAAAAATAGTTGATTTAGTGGTTGGCCCTGATGCCTACCGTGACCTGCCCAATTTAATTGCGGAAGCTGATTCCGGACAAAAAGGAGTAAATGTATTTCTTTCCAGGGAAGAAACCTATGCAGATATAACCCCAGTACGGCTAAATACCAATGGTGTTACCGCCTTTATCTCTATTATGCGGGGTTGCAATAATATGTGTTCATTCTGTGTGGTTCCCTTTACCCGCGGCCGTGAACGCAGCCGAGGTTATCAATCCATTGTACAGGAAGCACAAGATCTGTTTGCAAAAGGATACCGTGAAGTAACATTGCTTGGTCAGAACGTAGATTCCTACAACTGGGTATCAGCAGATGGAAGCGAAACGGTAAATTTTGCTCAGTTATTAGAGAAAGTAGCTTTGGTGCATCCAGATCTTCGGGTACGGTTTTCAACTTCACACCCTAAGGACATTACAGATGAGGTATTGTACACAATGGCAAAGTATGAAAATATTTGCAAGTATATTCACCTTCCTGCCCAAAGTGGAAATTCCCGTATCCTGAATCTGATGAACCGTACCTATTCCCGGGAATGGTATCTGGATAGAGTAGCTGCTATCCGGGCAATACTAGGTGAAGCGTGTGGTATATCCACTGATATGATTGCAGGCTTCTGTACTGAAACAGAAGATGAACATCAGGATACACTATCGTTGATGGAAATGGTGCAATATGATTTTGCCTATATGTTTGCTTATTCGGAACGGCCGAACACACCTGCCGCTAAAAAATTAAAAGACGATATTGCAGAGCTGGTAAAAAAGAGGAGATTAAATGAAATAATTTCTCTTCAGCAACGACTATCTCTTGAGCGAAACAAACAAGATCTGCACAAAGTGCACAAAGTCCTAGTAGAAGGCTTTTCTAAAAAGTCAGCAGACTTTCTGTATGGTAGAAACACGGCTAATAAGGTCGTAGTTTTTCCAAAGAAAAATTACCAGAAGGGACAGTATGTAGAGGTACTGGTAAATCAGTGTACAGTTGCTACCTTACTTGGTGAAGCAGTAGACGCTATTTAATCTAGCACTTGTAATCATACAAGCAAGTTATCTGAAAGAGAATCCATTACGAAATCAATCAGCTATACACACTATCTAAAATTAATTAATCTTTTGAACGCTATTGATGTATTAAGTATCAAACAACGGTTTGGTATCATAGGAAATTCACCTTTATTAAATCATGCTATTGAAGTTGCTGCCCAGGTAGCAGGTACAGATATGACTGTTCTGATTACAGGTGAAAGCGGCAGCGGAAAAGAATCCTTTTCCAAAATTATTCACCAGCTCAGCAAGCGCAAACATGGCCAGTTCATTGCCATCAATTGCGGAGCTATTCCGGAAGGAACCATCGATTCAGAACTATTTGGTCATGAAAAAGGCTCTTTTACGGGCGCACATGAAGCCCGCAAAGGGTACTTTGAAGTAACAGATGGTGGAACTATTTTTCTGGATGAGATTGGAGAAATGCCCTTAGGTACACAAGCTCGCTTGTTGCGTGTGCTGGAAAATGGGGAGTTTATCCGTGTAGGTTCTTCCAAAATTCAAAAAACGGATGTGCGTGTGGTGGCTGCTACAAACGTAAATCTAATGCAGGCAGTAGATAAAGGAAGATTCCGCGAAGACTTGTATTACAGATTAAGTACAGTTCCAATTTATGTTCCACCATTACGTGAACGTGGAAATGATATATTGTTGCTTTTCAGGAAGTTCGCTACTGATTTTTCTGAGAAATACCGAGTAAAACCTATCTATTTAACAGAAGATGCCTCTGCCCTTTTAGTGCAATTCCGCTTTCCAGGAAATATTCGACAATTGAAGAATATAGTTGAACAAATGTCGGTACTTGAATTTGATAGAGAGATCAGCCGCGAAACATTACAGAAATATTTGCCTGCCCATCAGAGTAGCCAGATGCCGGCTTTACTCCGGGATGCTGAACACCGGGACACAAGTTTTTCTGAGCGAGATATACTTTATAAGGTGCTCTTTGACATGAAAAAGGACATGACTGAATTGAAAAAATTGGTTTATGAGCTCCTACAGGGCGATAGTTATACAAATGGAGATGAATTGCTCAAAGATCATCAGGATCTGTTCAGTGGAGTATCGCAAGAAAAACGGCAGGAACCAATTGTTAACCCGCATCTATTACTTGAAAACGGAAAAAATAAAAGCAATACCATAGAACTAGATAAAGTAGAAGACATTGTACATGAAACAGAGGAAGATTCGTTATCTCTGGAGAAGAAGGAAAAAGAGATGATCTTGCGGGCTTTACGAAAAAATAGGAATAAGCGTAAGTATGCGGCACAAGATTTGGGCATTTCTGAACGTACCTTGTACCGTAAAATTAAACAGTACGAAATAGAATAATTTTTCTTTAGATCGCCTTTCTATGCATAAAATGCCGTTTTCTTTTTGCTATACAACTATTCTTGCTTTTCTGTTTGTCATTCTTTCTTGTACTGGTTGTGGTGTCGTAAATTATTCCTTTACTGGTGTGGCACTGAGCCCAGATATACAGACGATATCTGTTTCCAATTTCACTAATAACTCAGGAGGTGGCCCGGCAAACATTACGCAGAATTTTACAGAACGGGTAAAGGAATACTTTCAGCAAAACTCTACTTTAAAAATATATCAGCCCGACGGTACAGCAGACTTGCTGCTGGAAGGTGCCATTACCGGCTACGATGTTATGCCAATAGCCCCAACAGAGGGCCAGTTTGCTGCACTTAACCGGCTTACGGTACGTGTACAAGTGAAGTTCACCAATACAAAAGACGAAACACAGAACTTTGACTCTCCCTTTTCATTTTATGCTGACTTCGACCAATCTCGTACGCTTACGTCTGTAGAGAATGAATTGCTTACCGTTATTTTTGATCAGATAGTACTGGATATATTTAATAAATCGGTTGCCAACTGGTAGCACATTTTTTTTGTATATTCACACTTTTCAAACCCTATAGCTTAGCAAACCGTTGAACAGAGATCTATTCAGTAAATTTATCGCCAGTCCTGCCAAAATCAGTGCACAGGACATTCCAGCCTTGGAGACTTTTGCTGAACAATTTCCTTATTGCCAGCTGGCTCATTTTTTTGTTGCTAAACCCCATTATGATCTACTGACTGTTCAGGCAGAAAAAAGAGTGCAGCGGGCTGCTACCTTTGCCACAAGCCGCTACAAGCTTAAAAAATTTCTAGAAATTGCAGGAGAAACTATTTCCGACAATACGCTTGAAGTTGGTCCTACCAATCTGGCAGAAGTGATTAGTCCATTAATTAGCTCTCCCATAGATGAACTTATTCCCCAGCCTGTACCTACGGAAACATCTTTTCCACTAGGTGAAAATCCTACAGAGCATGAAGAAACAGCAAACCAAGGATCTCCGCTTGCAGAAACAAACTTTACTGCACTGACAGAAAAGATAAAAAAGACTAAGCAAAATGAAATTATAGATAACTTCATCAAAACAGAGCCTAGGATTTCCTCCTTAGCTAACCTGGCGAAAGAAGCTCTTGCTAAAGATTTATCGGAGGGAAGCAGTAAGGCACCTGCCGGATTAGTCAGTGAAAATCTGGCCAATATCATGCTCAAACAAGGAAAAACTGACAAGGCCATTGAAATTTATGAGAAACTGATAGTAAAATATCCCGAAAAAAAATCGTATTTTGCAGAAAAAATAGAAACCCTGAAAAACAACTAGTTACCGTTTTATAAATTTTACTCATTCAATTTTCTAATTCTTTATGTACATTGTAGTAGGCCTGATAATATTCGTTTGTGCATTGTTAGTGTTGGCCGTGCTTGCACAGAATTCCAAAGGTGGCGGTTTATCCAGCCAGTTCACTGGCACTAGCTCTAATCAATTAATGGGTGTGAAACGTACCAGCGACCTATTGGAGCAAATTACATGGGGCCTGGCTATTTCTCTGATCATTTTATGCTTGTCGACCACCTTTTTGCTGGATACCAGCAGCGGCGGGCAAGTTCCCAATAGTATTAATGTTGAACGTGCTAGGGAAAGAGCAGCGGCTCCACAAGGAACGCTTCCCACTACCCCTGCCCCTTCAGGTACACAAACACCAGCCACAACCACACCTGCTGCTCCTGCTGACACAGCCGGGCAGTAGATTAGTACGCTTTATATCAATCAAAAAGGGATGAAATTCAGGTTTCATCCCTTTTTGATTTGTAGTATTTAAAGGTTCTAGGAGACTGATATGTGCTTTACAAGCAAACGTTTAGCAATTGGAAGCAATGTTTCATCTAGCGGGCACTCAATTTTAGACTCTACCAAGTAAGTAGCCGGATTTGGGAATTGCTTATGCCGCTTAATTAGGTCTATTTTAATATTCTCAAAGGTAATGCCTATACCCCTGCGTATTGATTCTAAAAAATATGTGTGTACACCTCTGTATTTTTCGTGGGCATTCTCAAATATTGAAATCTGATACTGGTATATGCGGGTTTCACTGGTGTGTGTTTCGCTTAGAAATAAATAGCCTTCTATAGGATATAAGGGTGAAAGGCCAACAGGCGTAATATTAATATGCTCTTCTATCCACTCATAAATATCTTTTCCTTCTTGCAGCATTTCCTTGAACTTGGGTATGGAGTACCCAATAATTTCTTCTAGATCGGACATAAAATTATCGTCTTCTATCAGCTTTGTGTACGACAATGTCAGTTTCTCGAAATCTGCTTTGGATATCCTTTTCGGGAAATTTTCGTAAATCAGCTTTTTATTCTCTTTGATGGAGAGCAGATTTTGGTAATGAAAAACCAGATCAGATAAGTAGGGATATAATTTTTTTTGATTAAAATGATTTTTTACCTCCTGTAAATAGGCAAGAACAAGGTATTTTTTGTACTCAAAATCAATCAGCCCTTCTGTGAGCCAGTTTTTGTCCAGTGTCTTCATAGATGAATTTTTATTGGTTATAGCCAGGTGTTATGTCCAGAGTTGTATTTGATGTAATGCAGCGCGTGCATGCGGACATATCACAGGCAAAAAGAAAATGGCTTTTTACTATCTAAAATGTACTAATTATACGGATATAAACCAATAGAGATGCTGGCAGAAAAGATGACACTGACAAAAAGTACGACAAATTAGGCAGTAAAATCGATAACTATTGTCAGATTTTGGTTAAAAAGAGGATAAATCTTACCTTTGGCACAAGAAGTGATCAGAAGCAAACCGGATAATATAATCACTTATCACATTAACCTCTATAACGAATATGCCAAGCGTAAACATTAAACCACTTGCAGACAGAGTTCTGGTAGAACCTGCTGCCGCTGAAGAAAAAACAGCTTTTGGTATCATCATCCCTGATACAGCTAAAGAAAAACCTCAAAAAGGACAAATTGTAGCTGTAGGCAGCGGAAAAAAAGATGAGCCTCTTACTGTTAAAGTAGGCGACACAGTATTATATGGCAAGTATGCCGGAACAGAAATCACAGTGGAAGGTAAAGAATACCTGATCATGCGTGAATCTGATATCTTTGCAGTGCTTTAGTACATTAAAAATTCTGAGATCAGAAACTTTCTGATTTAATTTTTTACATTCTTAAAATTTCATCTCAAGTTTTTAAAATTTTAATCTTAACATCCTAAATATCATCAAATTATGGCTAAGAAATTGTTTTTCAATACAGATGCAAGAGAGAAGCTGAAAAAAGGCGTTGACACTCTGGCAGATGCAGTAAAAGTGACATTAGGTCCTAAAGGCAGAAACGTTATATTAGATAAAAAATTCGGTGCTCCTACCATCACAAAAGATGGTGTTACAGTAGCCAAAGACATTGAAATTAAAGAACCTATCGAAAACATGGGTGCACAGCTGGTTAAAGAAGTTGCTTCTAAAACTGCTGACACTGCCGGTGACGGTACTACGACAGCCACTGTATTAGCTCAGGCTATTTTCTCTGCGGGTATTAAAAACGTAGCTGCCGGTGCAAACCCAATGGATTTGAAACGTGGTATTGATAAGGCCGTAACTGCCGTAGTAAAAAGCCTTCAAGCACAATCCCGCCCAATTAACAGCTCTAATGAAATTGCCCAAGTTGCTACCATCTCTGCTAACAATGACACTGAAATTGGTAAAATGATTGCCAATGCGATGGACAAAGTAGGTAAAGATGGCGTAATCACTGTAGAGGAAGCACGTGGTACTGAAACAGAAGTAAAAACGGTTGAAGGTATGCAATTCGACAGAGGCTATCTTTCTCCTTACTTTGTGACTAACACAGAGAAGATGGAAGCTGAACTGGAGCGTCCTTATATCCTGATTACTGAAAAGAAAATTTCCTCAATGAAAGAACTGATGCCTGTGCTGGAAGCTTCTGCTCAAACTGGCCGTCCGTTACTGATCATTGCTGAAGATGTTGATGGCGAAGCGTTAGCTACGCTGGTAGTGAACAAAATCCGCGGCGTATTGAAAATAGCTGCTGTGAAAGCTCCTGGCTTCGGCGACAGAAGAAAAGCTATGCTGGAAGATATTGCTATCTTAACAGGTGGTACCGTTATTTCTGAAGAAAGAGGTTTCAAACTGGAAAATGCTACCTTAGATTACTTAGGTACAGCTGAAAAAATCACTATCGACAAAGATAATACAACTATTATCAACGGTAGCGGTACTTCTGAAAATATCCAGGCCCGTGTAAGTCAGATTAAATCTCAAATGGAGAACACTACTTCTGACTATGACAAAGAAAAATTACAAGAGCGTTTAGCTAAATTATCTGGCGGTGTTGCTATCCTGTATATCGGTGCAGCTACTGAAGTTGAAATGAAAGAGAAGAAAGACCGTGTAGATGATGCCCTGCATGCTACCAGAGCTGCCGTACAAGAAGGTGTGGTTGCCGGTGGTGGTGTTGCTTTCTTGAGAGCTATTGAATCGTTAAAAGATGTTCAGACACACAATGAAGATGAAGCAACTGGTGTAAACATCATCAGAATTGCTTTGGAATCTCCTCTAAGAACAATTGTTTATAATGCTGGTGGAGAGTCTTCTGTAGTGGTAAATAAAGTAAAAGAAGGAAAAGACGACTTTGGTTACAATGCCCGTGACGACAAATATGAAAACATGTTTGCTGCCGGTGTAATTGACCCAACTAAAGTTACTCGTCTGGCCCTTGAAAATGCTGCTTCTATTGCTGCCCTGTTATTAACTACAGAATGCGTAGTAGCAGACGAACCAGAAGAAAATGCTCCTGCAGGTCCACCAATGGGTGGCGGCGGTATGGGCGGTATGATGTAATACTCATTTCTGGTCACACCTTATATAAAATCCCTGAAGCTACTTCAGGGATTTTTTGTTTTTACACATACTGCTTTTTACTTTCAGCACTATCTATTCACTTATACTCTACTTCTACTACATCTCTGTGGCTGCAGGCACGTAAGTATAGCCAATAAACAAAATCAGCCTCCATGCAAATACTGCTGCGTTACCTGCTCCCACACAAAAAGCTGGTTATTCTTTCTCTACTCCTGGCTGGGATTAGCCAGGTACTTGCCCTGATCGACCCAGTGATTTTTGGGAAGATAATTGACGAGTATGCCACTCCCCCATTTACCCTGACAAGTGAAGAACGGGTAAAAGGTGCCCTATGGCTAATGTTGCTAGCGGCGCTCGTAGCCATGCTTTCACGGCTGGCAAAAGCCTTTCAGGAATATCTAACTAATCTGGTGGTACAGAAATTTGGGGTTCAGATTTTTAATGATGGCCTCAAACAAACACTCCGGCTCTCATTTGCAGAATATGCCAACAAAAACAGTGGCGAAACCTTATCTATTTTGCAGCGGGTCAGGCGTGATACAGAACGGTTTATTACCGCATTCATCAATATACTTTTTTCTTCTTTAGTAGGTATTGGTTTTCTGGTTTGGTATGCCATAACCAAGCACTGGGCGCTGGTGCCGGTATTTATTCTGGGTATAGGTGTATTAGGAGGGTTGACCAGTATGTTAAGTGCCAAGATTAAAACATTACAAAAATCCATTAACCGGGCAACCAATAAAATGTCTGGCATTATTACCGAATCACTGCGTAATATAGAATTGGTTAAGAGCCTAGGGCTTACCTTCCAGGAAATACGGCGGCTTAGGCAACATACCGAACAGATCTTTGAATTGGAAATGGAAAAAGTAAAGCAGGTCCGTACCTTATCATTTCTACAGGGAACGGCACTTAATCTGTTAAAGCAATCTATTTTATTTACCCTGCTTTGGCTAATCTTCCGGAATATATTGACTACCGGCGAACTAATCTCTATGCAGTTTATTTCAGTGGCCATTTTTGGCCCATTACAGGACCTGGGCACTGTTATACTTGCTTACCGAGAAGCCGAAGCGGCTTTATTCAATTTTAATGAGCTACTACAAAAACCCATAGAGAAAAAACCGGAAGGGGCTATTGATATTGGACCTCTGCAACATTTGCGTTTTGAAGAAGTAGTATTCCGCCATCAGGACGCTAAGGAAAATGCCCTAGATGGTATCTCATTTGAAGCGGCCAGTGGCGACACGCTTGCTTTTGTTGGGCCCTCGGGATCGGGTAAATCTACATTAGTGAAATTACTGGCAGGATTATATATCCCTGTACAAGGAACAGTTTATTTTAACAGCATCCCAGTGAAAGAAATATGGCTGAACGAAGCACGTCGCCAGCTAGGATTTGTGACACAAGAAACCAACTTATTTTCAGGTACCATTAGAGAGAATCTTCAATTTGTGAAGCCAGATGTAACAGATGATGAAATTTATGTAGCCATGCAAAAAGCCTCCTGTACCAATCTATTAGCAAGATCAGAAAATGGAATTACTACACAAATTGGAGAGGGAGGACTCAAAATGTCTGGTGGAGAAAAACAACGGCTATCAATTGCCAGGGCCCTGATCCGGAAACCGCGCCTGCTGATTTTTGATGAGGCAACTTCGGCTCTCGATTCTTTAACCGAAGAGGAAGTTACAACAACTGTACGTGAAATTTCTGCTATGCGAGAGCAGATTACTATATTAATTGCTCACCGGCTTTCAACTATTAAACATGCAGATACCATTTATGTGCTGGAACGCGGCAAAATTGTAGAAAAAGGTAATCATGAACAGTTAGTCAGCCTAAAAGGCTTGTATTATGCGATGTGGCGGCAACAAATTGGTGAGCGGAAGGAAGAACTAATTACAAACTCAGATACCCAATTTATGGGGAATATACACCTGTAGCAGGGCAGCTAGTAATAAAAAATCCGTTTGCAGTTCTTTAAATGTGCCTGCAAACGGAATAGCTAAATATGTATGATTTAAAACCTTATGAAACAAGCTGTGTGTGTTGTTTCTTCAACCAGCCCATGGCTTCTTTTCTATCTGCAAACACCTTTGAGGTATAAGGAGTTTCCGTCAACTTATTGGATATATTACTAACGGCAACTTTGTTAAATATATCTCTAGAATAGATAGTAGCCATATGCCGTATATGGGTTTTATTAAGCTTTGGAATATTCTCCTGAACGGACCACTGCATGCTTTCTGCAGGAATTACGCCCATGTTCGTAAGATCATACATGCAATTAGTACATTTTTTTTCCAGTAGCAACTGCATCAATTTTTCATTTACTTTTTTAAACTCTTCATGCTTGACGAATTTACAATCATACGTAAGGATAGCTAAAGAAAGCTCCTCTACATACTCCACTGTAATGTTGTTTAGTTTAAAGTATTGCATATCGTTTATTGTTTCTCTAAATATACACTAGCTTACTAAAGGCAGATTGTATTTTTTAGCATTCTGTTTACATAAGTAATATCACCTATAGTAATTCAGTAATTTTTTATATACACCCTCACCCTAATAATAGCCGTTGCATTACATCAAGATAGTAGTGATATTGACTACTTTATCTGCACTGAATAGCAATTTTTACTTAAAGTTTTATTTTACTCTTCTCAGATAAAGGTGAATAGATATAAAAAAGGCCATTTAGTTTTCTGTTTTGCATATCTGCTAGTTAAACTCCTATTTTTTGATATGTTACTGCTTTCAGTATTTTTTAATGATTTTTTAATGTATTTTATATAAAAAGCAGACACAGAGGCTTGAAATTTGCTGCTAAACTTACTGACTTAATCATAATCCTGTTTAGGCTATTTATCTTAAATAGCTTGGATAAGGTATAGCCCTGTTACTTCATGAAATAATTAGAATTAATCACTAACTAACACACTTTTTGTATCCTGTAACCAACAAAAAAATTGTCTCCTGCTCATCTGTTAAGCTTATAAAGTCCTATTTCCTTAAAAATATCTTTCAGAGTTTGTCACTGAAATCCTGATTTCAGCCTACTGCTTTATTGATTTTTCATGATCATGATACCTTAATTGGGTTCCAACCCATTTGCCAGCTAGTAATTTTTATTTTTTCCTTGAATGATTGCTGTTCAACCACACAAATTTTTCAATAAGAGTTATTCAAATCATTTCTTAACAAACTAGTCTATTGCCATGTTTCAATTCTACTTTTGTAAACAGCTTAGGAAGCTGTATTGCCACGTCTATGATTCTTTGGTTGCCACTCCTACAAACTTATTTTATCATTTATCGGGCTTTTCATGTATAGCAAATCTCAACATTAAACAGCTACTTATTTTTAGTTTAATTGGTTTATTTTTCCAGGTACAGCAAGTATATGCACAGACGCCACCAGCCGGATTTTCTTCGGTACTTGTTTCCTCTCAATGGAATGAAGCAGTAGGTATTACGTTTAATAACAATGGTCAGAAAATGTTTGTCTGGGAGAGAACAGGCAAAGTATGGGTGGTTGAGAATGAACAAAAAAAATTGCTACTCGATATTTCACAAGAAGTAGGCGGCTGGCATGATCACGGATTGTTAGGTTTCGCGCTGCACCCCCAATTTGATCAGAATGGCTATTTTTATCTTTTCTATTTAGTAGATCGCCATTATCTGATGAATTTTGGTACTGGTTCGTATAACCCCAACAGCAATAATTACTTTAGTGCAACTATTGCTAGGGTAACGCGCTATACTGCCACAAAAAATGCAACGGGCTACCAATCATCCGGGCGCAAGATCATCATTGGTGAAACCAAGTCTACAGGCATCCCTTCGTTAAGCAGGAGCCATGTAACCGGTTCTCTGGTATTTGGCACCGATGGAACCCTACTGGTGGCCACCGGCGATGGTTCCACATCTTCTGCCCTGGATGTTGGTGGCATAAGTCCTAATAGTTACGCTGCACAAGCCATTGCCGATGGTATAATTACCTCAAAAGAAGACGTTGGTGCGTTCCGAGCACAAATCCTGGAATCTATGAATGGAAAAATACTTCGCATTGACCCGGAAACTGGGCGAGGCATTCCGAGTAATCCTTTCTACGAACCTTCTAATCCTACTTCAATTAAATCTAAAATATGGGCTATGGGATTGAGAAATCCCTTCCGGATGGATATAAAGCCTGGCACCGGTAGCCATTTAGCAGATGAAGGAAAGCCTGGTGTCCTCTATGTGGGCGATGTAGGCTGGTTTGCCTGGGAGGAGATTAACATTGTAGATAAGCCTGGCATGAATTTCGGGTGGCCGATTTTTGAAGGATTAACGTATAATGCCTCTTATAATGAGACCAAAACTAAGAATTTTTACGCACCTAACCCACTTAATGGAAGTAATGGTTGTAGCCAACCCTACTTCTACTTTCAAGATTTATTAAAACAGGCAACACCCACTGGAACGGCTAGTTTTACCAATCCATGTAATACAACACAGTCGATCCCTTCTTCCATTAAAACGTTTGTGCATGCCAGACCTATCCTCGAATGGAATCATCTGCAAGGTGGTCCGGCTAGAACAGGTACTTTTAGTGGAGACAGAGCAGCTGAAGTAGGCATCGGCACGGCGGGTTCGCCAATAGCTGGTAAACAGTTCGGAGGCACTTCTTCTACAGCCGGGACTTTTTACACAGCCGATGCGTATCCGGCAACCTACCATAATTCATATTTCCATGGCGATTATGGAAAAGGCTGGATTAAAAACATTGCCCTGGATAATACTTATAAACCTACAGCCGTCAGAAGTTTTATTGATAGTGGCGCTGTAGTGGTATCTATGGCCGTAAATCCTGCGGATGGTAATTTATATTATGTAAACTTTGGAAGTGAAATCAGAAAAATTGTTTATTCAGCCAACCGGCAGCCAGTAGCCGTTGCCTCTGCTTCCAAAACATTTGGCCCTTCGCCATTAAGCGTGCAATTTACAGGAAGCCATTCTTCAGACCCGGAAGGAGCTCCCTTAAGCTATGAATGGAATTTTGGCGATGGTTCCTCCAGCAAATCTGCTAATCCTAGCCATACCTTTAATGCATCTTCAGGCGTACCGACCAAATATACGGTAATCTTGAAAGTAAAAGATGAAAAAGGGCTCACCAGCCAGACTAGTTTGGTTATTTCTCCAAATAATACACCTCCTAAAGTTTCTATTGTTTCTCCGGCAAACAATGCTTTATATCCTATAACCAGTCAGACAACGTATACGCTAAAAGCATCTGTAAGTGATACCGAGCACAGTAGCAGCCAAATAACCTACCAATGGCAAACTACCCTACATCACGACGAACATACTCATCCGGAACCAATAGACACCCGCAAAGAAGCCACTACTACTTTAGACCCAGCAGGTTGTGACGGAGATACCTATTTCTACACCATATCACTCACGGTTACCGATGCAGCCGGATTGGCTTCTAAAGATGAGATTAAACTATATCCCAATTGTGGTACGACATCTAATCCGCCCATTACTCGCGAATTCTGGGCGAACGTATCTGGCACAAGTGTTTCTGCCATTCCGGTAAACACCCCACCGACAGCTACTTCTCAACTGACCCAATTGGAAGGCCCGACCAACCAGACAGATAATTACGGCAGCCGGATCAGAGCGTTTGTTCATCCTCCGGTAAGTGGAAATTATACGTTTTATATAGCCTCCGATGACAACAGTGAGCTTTGGTTAAGTACCGATGAAAGCCCTGCCAATAAAAAGAAAATTGCTTATGTCTCAGGGTATACTTCACCCAGGCAGTGGAATAAGATGGCATCACAAAAGTCTGTATCTATTGCTTTGCAAGCAGGCAAGAAGTATTATATAGAAGTCTTACACAAAGAGGGAGTTGTTGGAGACCATCTAGCAGTTGGGTGGGATTTACCTAACCTTACGCAAGAGCGGCCAATTCCAGGTTCCCGGCTCTCACCTTATAGTAATTCTACGGCTTCTCCTAGCTTTTACCGGGCGATTAACCTGAATGGTGCTGCCTTGAGCATTGATGGCAGAGCCTATGAAGCCTCTGCAACAGCAGCTAACTTCAGCTTTAGCGGCCGTACATTCGCCAATCAGACGATCAGTCTGACTCCCTCCACAGATGCCAACCGCAGCACAATGATCCGCTCTTCCATCTTTGCAACTGCCAGCAGTCCGGCTAGTATTGCTGTGGGAGCCCTGCCGGCAGGTAGTTATGAGCTGTATGTATATGTGTGGGAAGACAACACCGCTGAGCGTTACAACCTGAGTCTGGAAGGCCAGAGCATTGTCAGCAACTATACAAGTGGTGCAGCAGGCAGTTGGGCTAAGCTAGGTCCCTTCCGTACCAACATCAGCGATGGTAGCTTGAACCTAGTTGCTAGCGGAGGGGCAGCCAACTTATCAGGTATTGAACTATGGAAAGTGAGTAGTTCTACTTCAAATCAATCTCCAACAATTGCTATCTCCTCCCCTGCTGCCAATGCTACTTATTCTGCCCCGGCTACTATTACCATTAATGCCAATGCTGCTGATACCGATGGTAGTATCAGCAAGGTAGAGTTTTTTCAGGGCAATACTAAACTCGGCGAAGATAGCACTAGCCCTTATAGCTTTAGCTGGGCTAATGTAGCCGCAGGTACCTATCAACTTACAGCTAAGGCAACCGATAATGCCGGAGCTACTAAAACATCAAGTACAGTACAGGTAAGTGTGGCAGGCTTGAGTTTTTTCCGGGCGATTAACCTGAATGGTGCTGCCTTGAGCATTGATGGCAGAGCCTATGAAGCCTCTGCAACAGCAGCTAACTTCAGCTTTAGCGGCCGTACATTCGCCAACCAGACGCTTAGTCTGACTCCCTCCACAGATGCCAACCGCAGCACAATGATCCGCTCTTCCATCTTTGCAACTGCCAGCAGTCCGGCTAGTATTGCTGTGGGAGCCCTGCCGGCAGGTAGTTATGAGCTGTATGTATATGTGTGGGAAGACAACACCGCTGAGCGTTACAACCTGAGTCTGGAAGGCCAGAGCATTGTCAGCAACTATACAAGTGGTGCAGCAGGCAGTTGGGCTAAGCTAGGTCCCTTCCGTACCAACATCAGCGATGGTAGCTTGAACCTAGTTGCTAGCGGAGGGGCAGCCAACTTATCAGGTATTGAACTATGGAAGGTAAATAGTTCTTCCCAAAGAATAGCTGTTGAAGCAGAATCAGCCTTGGTAGACGTTTTTCCGAATCCGTTTTCTCATTCCCTCACCATCCGCTTCCAGCTTCCTGGCTCAGATGATGTAAAAGTAGAACTCTATTATCCTACTGGTACACTGGCAGAAACCCTGTTTGAAGGAAAAACTGAGGCTGAGCAACAGTATGAAGTTTCTTTTCAACCACATACACTACCAGATGGCTTGTACATGATCCGGTTGGTAACATCTACTAAAGTTTATACGCAGAAAGTTATGCTAATGAGGTAAGCAGCTAGCTTAGCGGTTTTACAGCAACCTTGGATGTTTAGTTAATTCTAAACATCCGAGGTTGCTGTTTTTATGTCAGTAATATACTATTAACCCGTTTCTTACTGTCACTTTTTTTCAGTAAAACCGTAAGGAAAGGAAGCTTGAACTTTTCAATTATATAGTATATTGGAATTGTTTCAATTCTTTCTTTTCACCCATATACCTATGAACCTATACCATCCTGAATCAGACTTTAAAGAAACCTCTGAAGAAAAAGCTAGAAAAAATGGATTTATAAATGAATTGCCCAGGGCTGTTAGCCGGCCCAACACTTACTTGCTTCTGGATGGAGAATGGCATTTTTCGCATGATCCGGATGATAGAGGATTACGGGATAGATGGTATCTGGGACATACCTACGAACATAAGGCTCAGTGGCCCGGATCAGTTGAAAATCATTTAATAGAGGCAAAAGGCCTTCAACCCAATACACAGACATGGAACGATAAAGTAGTCGTGTGGTATGAACGGGAGTTTATTCTGCCAAAACGGGAAGAACCTTTGTATTGCTGTTTGTTTCAGCTTACGTTTGGTGCCTGTGGCTACGAAACTACTGTATGGTTAAACGGGCATTTACTCAAAACCATTGAGGGGGAAGAAGTACATTATGGAGAATACACTTCATTTAGCTATGAGTTGCAAGAAGATATGCTTAGTTCTGTAAACCGGCTTACAGTACGCATTGTGGATACTATGGATGCGGATATACCCCGTGGCAAACAAGAGTCACATATCTACAAGCGAGGTGGTATATGGTACCAAACCTATTCTGGAGCTGTACGGAGTGTATGGCTCGAAACAGTTGAGCGTAACCGCCTTCGTTCCCGTTTTGGTGTAGTAAGTATTGTCGAAGATCAACTTGTACGCTTCAATTTGACTACCAGAATACATGATCCCGGCCACTACACCTTGCGTTTGTCTATTTTTGAGCGTGGGCAAGAAACCGGAACGCCAGTTGCTACCTCTGACTATGCCTTACGCCTGGAGGCTGGACAAAAAAATCAACGGGTGGTGATAGAAGTACCTGGAGCAAAACTATGGTCACCAGAAGAACCCCACCTATACCGGCTAGAAGCAGAACTGATTGCCAGTGACGGTCACATATCTCACATAGAAGCGCATTTTGGTTTACGAAAAATTGAAGCCCGTGGCCGCTTTGTGTACTTGAATAATACCCAGATATACCTGGATGGTATATTATATCAACCAGGTACGGCCACGTATGAAGAAATGAAAAAACATATGTATGCCATGAAAGAGCTGGGCTGTAACCTGGTTCGGGTTCACATTGCAGGCGTTGATCCCCGCATTTATAACCTGGCCGACGAAATAGGCTTGCTTCTCTGGGTAGAAGTACCTAGTCCACATAGTTCCACAAAAATTAGCCGGCAAAATCACTGGGCTGAACTCCAGCGGATGCTTGCTGTTGTTGAAACACATCCCTCAGTCATTATCTGGAGCCTTTATAACGAAGACTGGGGCATTCAAGACATTGCTACCAATGCTGATACCCGGCAGTATATCATTGATACTTATCATTACATGCATATTAACCATCCACAGTTTTTGGTGGTTGATAATGATGGCTGGCAACACATATCGCAGGAAGGAAAATTAAAATCTGATTTATTAACTGCACACATTTATACCCCTGATCTTGACCGCTGGCGAGAGCTGCTAGGGCGCCTGGCAGAAGGGCATATGGAGGGTGTGGCAGTTTTACCACTAGTTATTGGTGATCCATTCTTCTATCGCAAACAAGTACCTTTACTGGTAAGTGAATGGGGAGGATTTGGCTTTGCCGATTATGGCGGACCTAGCGAATCCGAAGACCGGACTGAAAGAATCAGGCAATTTAAACGTGAACTCAGAAAACATCCTATTGCCGGAGATATCTATACCCAGGCTACCAATATAGAGGATGAACGCAACGGCCTGCTAGATCCCCATTCTGGAGAACTATCTGTTCCGGCTGGGCTACTGAACACCCGAACTATTTCCAATGACTCAAACCATCATTAAGTAGCTGTTAGCCTGTGACATATAACTTTCAATCAGAAGCATTGGAAAAATTGCTGCCAGCTGGTTTCAGAAAGCAGCGGAATACATTCTTTTTCGTCCAGGAGCCTAACATTATGGTATTGTTCCAAAATTTTGAAACTCAGAAGCCGGACGAATTTTACCTGGCTTTTACACACACATTCTTTTCAACTGTACAGAATAAGGGTGGTAAATACTTATTACCTTCTCTGCTGGAACAATATCCCCTTTCTATAAATATTACCGAACTAAGAGATCAATATAGGCAACATGTCAGCGTACGAACGTTTACTTGTGCTTTGCATCATTTAACCCGGGCGCATCTTCCTGAAAAAGCAACCAATAAAAAATCAGGATTTTCATTGGTTGCTTTTTTCAAAAACCTTTTTTCTACAAAATCACCCTCAGATGTTATAAATCCCATAGAAGTAACTTTGCAAGAAGGAATGCTGCTGCTATCAGAATTTACGCCTGCCCTCTCTTTGGAAATATTATCGAAAAACAAGGGCTTCAACGATAGCTTTATCGAAAACCAAGTTGCCGAAATACAACAATACCTATCTACTTCTACGTAGACACTCTAAGGTTTTCGTTTTAAAAAGATTTAGTGTTTCTTGGGTTTAGGTTCATAGATTAACCGCATAAACAATCTCACCCGTTCCTGTTTTTTTGATACAGGTGCACCCGGTACTATCCCTACGAGTAAATTTGCTGCGATGCTCAGCCGCATTTGTGGACGAATAACCAAAGAAAAGCCACTCTGCGATTTATTGAACGGATAATAAAACAGCAGGACTCTTGTAAGAACCCTGCTGTTTTGTAGGTGAGAAAAATATCTTTTAGTATGATTTTATTTAATAGTAGAGTAGTCGGTAGGTTTCATGAACACTGACTCTACCTTTTCTGTGAGAGAACCGTTTGCTTCTGACGCTTTTTTTACTTCTATCCATTTTGGATTTTCTCTAAATTCTTTAAAAGATTTTTCGCCTGCTTCTTTGCTATTATGAGCTAGAATGTACGTAAGTGTATTGGGTTCTCCTCCATCTTTAGGAATAACTTCCCAATAGCCGATATTAGTCATGCCATGTTTTTCAAAAAGCTTAGTGGTATGGTTGCGGAACCGGGCATGTAAATCTTTCAATTTACCAGGAGCAGCGGTATAGGTACGCAACTCAAAAGTTCGCCCGTTTTTCGCTTTAGACGGCTTAATGTTCGGGGAGTAATCAGTAGCATTCATAAAATAGGAATCTACTTTTGTTACGATCTTTCCATTTGCTTCGGATGCTTTTTGAACTTTCTGCCAATCCGGATCTGCTGAAAAATCTTTCCAGGCTTTCTCTCTTGCTTCTTTATCTTTGTACGAAAGTACATAAATCAATTTATTCTCCGGATTGTCTAAAGGCTCCCAATACCCGATATTAGTCATGCCATGTTTTTCGAAAAGCTTGGTGGTGTGATTGCGGAAGCGGGTATTCAAATCTTCCAGCTTTCCGGGGGCTGCATAATATACCCGCATTTCGTAATATTTGTTATCGGCTGCAGGCATAGGGTTAATTGAAGGTGCAATACTGGCAACAGAACAAATACTTGCAATTGCTAGTGCCAGCAAAAAAGTTATTTTCCAGGGTTTACGCATAGATTTAATCATAAAAATAAAATAGTGTACAATTCCGCGAAAGATACTAAGCAAATTGCTAAACTGATAGGGCTAACCAAAAAATTATACATTAAAATCAAGTTTCTATACTGATAAAGTATGCACAAATTATTGACGGTTCTCATTGGTTTGAATCATTTATCTTTTTAAACTTACTGCCGGATTTCACTTAGAACTATGATAACACCAGAAGAACGTTTTGCCCAGCTTGAATTAGAATTGCCCCCTGCTCCTACGCCATTGGGTGTATATAAACCTTTATTAATAGATGGCAAACATTGTTATGTGTCGGGCCACGGCACTGTAAAGCCCGATAAGAGTTTGATAATCGGGCGGATAGGCAAAGACTTAACTCCCGAAGAAGGAAAGCTGGCGGCCCGTCAAGTAGGGTTGGCTATATTATCCACCTTAAAAACAAACCTTGGTTCGCTTAACAAAGTGAAACGGGTAATTAAAGTATTAGGAATGGTTAACTGTACGCCAGAGTTTGAAAAACACCCTTTTATTATCAATGGGTGTAGCGAATTGTTTGCAGCCGTATGGGGAGAAGAAAACGGTATTGGGGTTAGAAGTGCTGTTGGAATGGGTTCTCTGCCAGACAATATACCTGTAGAAATTGAAGCATTATTTGAGCTAGCCGATTAACTTCTGTGTAGAAATTACGCTACAAATTACTAATTCATTATGGATCACTCTTGGTATACGGTACAAAATATAGATACAGTTGACTCACCTGCTTTACTTATCTTTCCAGACAGGGTACGGGAAAATATCCGCCTGCTAAAAACGATGAGCCAAGGAGTAGATTGGCTTAGGCCGCACGTTAAAACACATAAAATGGCAGAAATAAGCCAGATGTTGATAGCTGAAGGTATTTATAAGTTTAAATGTGCAACTATTGCTGAAGCAGAAATGCTGGCTATGGCAGGTGCTAAAGATGTATTGCTTGCCTATCAGCCAGTAGGCCCCAAGATTCACCGGTTGCTTGAGCTTATTAGCGCCTACCCTACTACTACTTTTTCATGTCTCATTGACTCTATTCAGGCAGCGGAAGCCATTGCAAGAATTTTCTCTGCGGCTGGCAAAACTATTTCTGTGTTCATTGATCTAAATGTAGGAATGAACCGGACAGGCATCAGTCCCGGCAACCAGGCGATGGAACTTTATGTTTCTGCTGCACAGATAAATGGAATTACACCAGTGGGTTTACATGCTTATGATGGTCACCTAAGGGATTCTGATATTACCTTACGTAAACAAAAGGCAGATGAAGCTTTCAAACCTGTTATGGAATTAGCTACACAAATAGCTGATAAAGGCTATGCTTATCCTATAATTATTGCAGGCGGCTCTCCTACTTTTCCTATACATGCCCAACGCAAAGGAATTGAATGCAGCCCTGGCACATTCATCTTTTGGGACTGGGGTTATCATACCCAGCTACCTGAGCAACCATTTTTATTTGCGGCTCTTCTTGTCACTAGAGTTATTTCTATTATTGATGCACACACCCTTTGCCTGGATTTGGGCCACAAATCAGTTGCCGCTGAAAATCCGTTGCCCAGGGTACAATTTTTGAATGTGAGGGGAGCAGAGCCAGTTTCCCAGAGTGAGGAACATATGGTAGTTAGCGTACAAGATAGCCGCTCACACAAAATTGGGGATATTTGGTATGGCGTTCCTGTTCATATCTGCCCCACCTGTGCGTTATACGATTCTGTTTATGTGGCAGAAGACAAAACCATTGTCGATAAATGGGCCGTAGTAGCTCGAAACAGAGCCATTCATATATAAGTATTTCACCTTTTCGTTCGTACAGATTTATACAGATTTATATGTTTATAGTAGATGCACACCTGGATTTAAGCATGAATGCCATGGAATGGAACCGGGATCTCCGACAAACGGTACAAGAGATCCGGAACCGAGAACAAGGCCAAACTGACAAACCTGACCGTGGAAAGGGCACGGTTGCCTTTCCAGAACTTCGGAAAGGCAACATAGGTTTAGTGGTAGCCACGCAAATTGCCAGGTATGTAGCCCCAGATAACCCTTTGCCTGGCTGGCACTCTCCGGAACAGGCATGGGCACAAACTCAAGGGCAGCTAGCTTGGTACAAAGCCATGGAAGAAGCCGGAGAACTTACCCCGGTTACAGATTTAGCATCGTTAGAAAAACATTTATCTGTCTGGCGTGATGAATTGCCTTTTCTGAATAAACCTATTGGTTACATACTTAGTTTGGAAGGCGCAGATTCGCTTGTTACACTCAACCATCTGGAAAAGGCATATGCATATGGATTACGGGCAGTCGGGCCAGGCCATTACGGCCCAGGCAGATATGCCCAGGGAACAAATGCCACCGGAGGAATTGGGCAAAAAGGCCGCGAATTGCTAAAAGAAATGGAAAGGCTGAACATCATTCTGGATGCTACACATTTGTGTGACGACAGTTTTTGGGAAGCTATGGATCACTTTCATGGCCATATTTGGGCCAGTCATAATAATTGCAGGACCTTAGTAAATCATAACCGCCAGTTTGATGACCAACAGATTAGAGAACTTATCAGCAGAGGAGCTGTTATAGGTGGTGTACTCGATACCTGGATGATGGTGCCGGGCTGGGTTAGAAAAGAATCCACTCCGGAAGGAATGAATTGTAATCTGGAAAAAATAATAGATCATCTAGATCATATCTGCCAGCTGGCCGGAAATGCCCTACACGTTGGAATAGGTTCTGATCTGGATGGAGCTTTTGGAAAAGAGCAAAGTCCCTATGACCTGGATACAATTGCCGATTTACAAAAACTTCCCATGTTGCTTGCTAAACGGGGTTATACATCAGCAGATATAGAAAACATTATGCATAATAATTGGCTTCGTTTTTTAAGAAAGGCTTGGGCTGTCGCGTAACATTTTTAGTACTTACTTAGCATTCATAATTATTATAGCAGAAGCGGCTACTGTTTTTTATTTAGCATCTTATTATTTTATACAACTATGGCTATACAAACCGACACTATTTATCAGATTATTGAAAAAGGTAAACCTGAACCAGATTGGAATGCCTTGCTCACCGAAATGCTTCAGGTGTATGATTGCACAACTGGCACTATTCACTTAAGTACTCCTGAACAAGATATATTGCATTTAAAAGCCTACAAAGGCATACCTGAATTTTTACTTCCTAAAATGAGTGTAATACCTGTTGGAAAAGGAATGGCAGGTATCGCGGCTCAGCGCAGGGAAGTAGTACAAATGTGTAACTTACAGACCGATGAATCAGGTGTTGCACGGCCATCTGCGAAGGAAACTAAAGTAGAAGGATCGATGGCGGCACCTATGTTATTGAATAATAAACTTTATGGCACTCTTGGAGTAGCTAAACCAGTACCTTATGAGTTTACCCAGGAAGAAATTGATACCTTGATGCAAATTGGCCAACGTATTGCACAGCAGTTTGAGAAAAATTAGGTTACTATTTCGCATTCAGCGGAATGGGCCGTAGGTAAACTTATCATTTGCGAATCTCTCCGGCCTCATTTACGTAAACTTCCCTATTCTCTACTTAGGCACTTACAGGTTCAACTAATTAACCGGACTATGACTAAACAAGATGCCCTTTTCCATGCTTCCCGAACCGGCGACACTTCTTTGTTACAAGAGCTACTCACCGACAAGGTGGAGGTAAATATACAGGACAATCGAGGCTATACCCCTTTAATTGTGGCTTGCTATAATGGCCAACTAGAGGCTGCCCGTATGCTAATGGAAGCGCAGGCGGATGTAAACGCACAGGATTATGGTGGCAACACTGCACTAATGGGTGTTAGTTTTAAAGGGTATGCCGATATTGCAGAGTTACTCATCGCGAACGGGGCCGAACTGAATCTTCAACATGGCAATGGCGGAACAGCCTTAATGTTTGCCACTATATTTGGCAGAAATGAATTGGTGAAACTATTATTAAAACATGGAGCCGATACCACAATTCGGGAGAGCCGTGGACTTACGGCTATGGATCTAGCTATTCAGCAAGGCAATAAACCAGCTATAGATATGCTTCAAGCATCACGGTAACTGAACAGATGCTCTCTACTGATTGAATTAGTATAAAACAATTTATAAGCAAGTATTAGGGGTTATTATCCGAATATGGATACTCAATGGATTGTGAAAATACTACGTGCTACCACATAATTATTATGCTCTAAGCTTATAGAAACAGGAAATTGCTTGTTTTTTTGTACAATACCTGGATACCTTACATAGAGATAAGTATATTTTTTTGTAATTGTCTCAAATTGTGTTCGCTGTCTCTAAAATTTTTACGCAGATTTATGAAATTGTGCTAACTTTGAGTTAATAATTCATTAGATGCACAGTCAGCAGTAAGTTACAAAATACTAATGTCATAAAATCTACATCAAATTATTACAACAATAAGAGATTCTGCCCTGCAATGTTAAGATATTTACAGAACCTTCCTACATTTGTCTATCTGTAATAATTATTTCCATATACTGGTGTAAAGCTTATTTTTTTTAGAAAACCCGATATAAATATTCTCACTTGGCTACTATAAACAATATGAAAAAAGAGGAAGGTAAAAAGTACGAACACAATGGCAAAACCATTAAGTTAATTCCTGCAAAAAGAGTAAAAAAAGTAAGTGCCAGTAATGATTCGGATGATGAACAAGAGAAGGTAAGTACTGAAAGGAAAAAGAAAACAGCTGAACCAGAAAAAGCATCCGCAAAATTTGCAGTTAATGACAAGGTTGTTTTAAAAAATATTCCCCCTGAATATGCAGGCTATGGGTTTGCAGAAAGCACAGTTGTAAAAGTTTTTAAGTCTACCAGTGAAAATGAATACCGGTACACAATTAAATCTTCTACAGGCCAGGAACTGGCATTATTAAAAGAAAACCAGTTAAAAGTAAGAAAAGTTAACTTCAAAAAGTAAACCTCTAAATGGCTTTTCCGCTGTAACAAAAAAGGAAACCCGGGTCATATGGCCCGGGTTTCCTTTTTTATAACGTTGGGTACTTTTAATACCTAATAATCTTGCTATAGTAAAGACTACCATCTGGTCTTTGTATAGCTAACCGGTAGATACCTGGCGATATCGACTGTGTACCTATGCTTACATAAGCTTTCCGTAGTTGAGTATTCACCTGTTGCACCTGCTGCCCTTTTAAATCATATAAGGTAAACGTATATATACCTTCCTGAATATTATCCATTTCAATGGTTAGCCTATCATGCACAGGGTTGGGATAGATCTGATAAGGCTGCCTCTCTTCAGAATCAGAAAAATCATACTTGGCAATGGCTTTGCTGTCAATCTCTAATTCGCAATCTTCTTCACAAACAAAAGCATCTGCATTCAGGCTACCGATTCCATTTACCTTCTGCTTGTGTTTTCTATAGGATAATACGCCAGCATATACAAATTCACCATTCAACCCAAAATCGCCATCTTGATCATTTGCTCCAAGTCCAAGTTGAAATCCGGTTGTTTTAGTAGCAGGAGAATGGCTAAGTTTTAGTGTACCCTCAATAGCTGCTCTGCCCACAAGCCGGCTTTGATCTGAAAGTTCCCAATAAGTCCACTGCTGGTAGTTCTGAACAGCCACATTTTTAGCTTCAGGAGTAAGTGCACTATAGGTCCGGTTTTGCGCAGACCAGGCAGCCCAGTTGCTTGGCTTTACGAGTTTAAGATATACTTCAAATTGAATAGATGGGTTTTCCTGGCTGGCAATACGGCCTCTAACAATCGCCGAGTCTGCATATACAGCGAGCAAAGCATCAGATTTCCATTCAAAGTTCTGCAAAAATCCTTTGGCTTGCTTTGGGTGAGCAAAGATAATAGCTTTATCTTGTAAACGGATTGCCCATGGACAACTCAGGCAACCTGGGCGGGGCCTCTTCCATTCCTTTAATTTAAAGTATTTAACACTTGGCGGTATAAAGCCTGAGGCGCGTTCATAGGCACCCATGTCTACTACACTTCCTTGTACACGTGCTTCTCCGGCAAAATCTTTTGTAATACCTACTATGCCATCTGCATCAGAATTGCCAACATTAATAACAGGAGAAGTATTACTTACCCGTAAACCATCATCTGAATTACCAGCGATATCATCTCCACCATCAGCGTCGGCTGCATTAATAAACTGAGGATCTCCACTAATATTATTTCCTCCATTAATACCTACCGTAGCATTATAGCCGCCTTCGATCAACGAATAAGCAATCGTTGGCCCAAAAAAGCCGCCCCCTGAAAAATTAACTTGAGGGCCATTCACAGCTGTATTTCCATACAAAATAGAATTTTCAATAAATGAAGTATTCTCGTGGGAATATCCGCCTGTTCTATCATAATACAAAGCTCCACCATTTCCGCCTGCAGCATTATTACTGAATGTACAGTTTGTAAACCTTGTACGTAAGAAAGGAGTAAATCCTACATCATACATTTGTCTAGCATAATTGGCTACGGCTCCTCCGTCTGTTTGAGCATAATTATCACTAAATACACAATTAGTATAGAAAACATTCATTTTTCCTGCATCAATAATGTGCAAGGCAGCTCCTCCCCAGGCACCAGGATTATCACTAGTAATATTGTTGTAGAAGCCGCAGCTAATAAATTTTATATTTGCTTCACCTAAACTATTTGTACCAGATTCAGTGCTATTCATATACACAGCTCCTCCCCCTCCATTCTCGTAAGGTCCGTTTGCATTACCCGTGGCTTTATTGTTACTAAACATAGTTCTGTAGAAACTAGCTTTTGAGTTAAACATATAAACTGCGCCCCCAGAACCATTGTCAGATACATTTGTGATAATTGTTACGGCATTATCTATGAATGAAGAACTATCAATTTTAGCTGAATCACCCAAAAATTGAATAGCTCCTCCAGTTTTAAATGCACGGTTCCCTACAAACTGACAGTTTATGATTTGTGGTTTATAACTTCCTTTAGAAAAAGAACCTATATAGATGGCACCACCTGCTCTATTTGATTTATTTTGAATGAATTTGCTATTTTTAAATATTGCTTCACTTTTAACGCCAGCTGCTCCAGAAGTATACCACGCTCCTCCCTCTCTTTCAGCATAATTTCCTCGAAAAACACAGTTAGCTACGGATGGGCTGCTTGAGTTTAACGGGGCTGCCATCTTATTAAACCAACCACCTCCTCTAATATGTAAAGATTCAACCGGCACGCCAACGGCATTTGCTTGGCCTGCTGTAATTGTGAATCCATCAAGTAAGGTAGTTTGATCCACATTTACTGTATAGATCACATGAAAAGCGTTAGCTCCTAGCAGTTGACCGGTGTTTTCTGCTATATTATTAGCATCCGCATTTGCATCATTAGTATCTATATCGCCACTGAGGATGGTGGCATTGGCTACCCAGTTACGTTCACCTAATGTTGCTTCTCCACCAGCAAATCCACCATATATCTTTACGCCACTCTTAATCTGAAAAGTCTTTTCACGCGGGTCAATTATACTATTTGCATCAATATCTATAGCTAGTGAAGGTTTGTAAACGCCTTTGGCTACCCAAATCTGATCGCCTGCTTTGGATGCCGCCAGTGCAGTTTGTAAACTGGTAAAAGCATTTATCCAGCTTGTACCGGTATTTGCACCACCTGCAGCGCTGTTTACATAAATAATAGCGGCAGTTGTATTGGTAGGGTTAAAGAAAAAAAATGCCCCTAATACAAAAAGGAGCCAAGCGTGTGAAAAATGTGTCGATTTGTTGGACATAAATGAGAGTTTAGGTATGAGAAAGAATGTTTAGTTTGTTCGTTCCGTATGATATTTACTAACTATCCATGTGCTTTTGAATGTTAATTTTGCTAGCCCGATGTCTTACCTGTATATGTCGTAAGCCTACCCAATCAAATATTTCCTTCAGAACATACACCTTGTTGCTATAATACATAGAATGCAACTTGAAAGAAGATGTGTAATTAACAAAGAATATGGTCTTAATGAAAAAAAGACCAAAAAGTAAACCTCAAATTCTATATTTATTTAACATAGAATCTGAGGTTTATTATAGAATTCAACTATTACAGTGATAGGTAGATGCTCCTTTAATTACATATTCTTTATTTCAAGTATATTTTAGCTGCTCAGGCAGTGTTTGACAATGTTTTTTCTATCCTTAAACTACTTAGCATATTGGCTTATAAATATTTTTACTTAGCTGCTTTGTGATGGATTTTCGATACCTAATAAAACACGCCTTATCTCGTTGGCATGATGCATAAGTTCTTTAGATCTAGCCTCATCGTTCGAATCAATAATATCTTTAAAGGCTTGTAACCGGCGAATATATGCACCTAAAGCGGTAGAAATGTTCTCTTTGTTCTGTGTAAAAATTGGAGCCCACATTTCCGGAGAACTTTTGGCCAGGCGGACTGTTGAAGAAAAACCACTACCTGCCATCTCAAAAATACTTTTTTCGTCCTTTTCTTTATCCAAAACAGTAATCCCCAAAGCAAAAGAGCTGATATGACTCAAATGTGATACATACGCTAAGTGCCGGTCATGCTCAGCAGAATTCATAAAGCTCAAGCGCATTTCAAAGTGTTTACTTAACGAAACTACCGTTTCCAAGGCATGTTTGCTGCTTTTTTCTTTATCGCAGATAATCATAATCTTCTTTTTCAGCAACCCAGGGAATGCTGCCTCAGGTCCTGAGTTTTCAGTACCAGCTATCGGATGCGAAGCTACATATTGATTCCGTTTCGGATGCCTATCGGCTACCTGGCAGATAAGTTCTTTGGTAGAACCCAGGTCCATTACAATGGTCTGTTCGTCTATCAGGTCAAGCACTTGTGGTAGTTGCTTTACAAGTACATTTACTGAAGTTGCCAGCACTACCAGATCCGTATTTTTTACGGCATGTTCAAGGGGCAACATTTCATCGGCAATACCTAATGCGAGGGCTTTTTCCGCATGTAGTGGGTTTATGTCTACACCTGTAATTTTACTAGCTATTCCTTTTTCTTTGGCAATTAAGGCCAGCGATCCACCCAGCAATCCAACCCCGATAACAGTTATCTTCATTTTTTTGATCTAAATTAATTAGTGATTTTGCTCAAGTATAACAGGATTCCATCTGGAAATGATTGTTGATTTAGGTAAGCTTAACTATCCTGTTAAGCATTACAAGGATGGTATTTGTACATTTTGTAACCTGCGGATCACTTGTTGTAACCTTTCTTCAGTAGTACATAGAGACAGCCTGATAAACCTTTTTCCTTTTTCTCCAAAAATGAACCCGGGAGTTATAAACACATAATGTTCGTTGAGCAGATAATCGACAAACTTTTCCACCGACTGTATTTGGGAAGGCACTTTGGCCCATACAAACATTCCCTGCTGATCTGTCCGGTAAGTGCAATGTAATAGATCCAGGATTTGATAGACGAGTTTTTTTCTGCTCAGGTAAATAGCGTTTCGTTCAGCATGCCATTGATCTGAGTTTTGCAGGGCAGCAATGGCGGCTTCCTGAATTGGAAGAAACATCCCAGAGTCTACGTTGGATTTAATTTTAATGATGGCATCCAGATACTCTTTGGCTCCACTAACCCACCCTATCCGCCACCCAGCCATATTAAATGATTTACTCATGGAGTTCATTTCCAGACATACTTCTTTGCTTCCTTCTACCGACAATAAACTCAAGGGCTTTTCCTCGTTGAGTACCAGGCTATAAGGATTGTCATGGCAAATCAGCACTTTTTTAGATTTTCCGAATGCAACCAGTTTTTCAAATAATTGCTGGTTGGCAGGTGCACCAGTAGGCATATGCGGATAATTTACCCACATAAGTTTCACCTTGCTCCAGTCATCTTTATCCAGAAAATCCCAGTCAGGTTCATAATTATTAGCTTCCACCAACGGGTACGGAATTGCTTTTGCCCCAATCATATCACTAACAGATTTATATGTTGGGTAGCCAAGCTCAGGAATTAATACTTCATCTCCTTCATCTAGAAAAGCCAAAGATATATGCGTAATACCTTCTTTTGATCCTATTAGAGGTAATACTTCCGTATCCGGATTCAAATCAACTCTATACGTTTGGAAATACCAGGAAGCAATAGCTTTACGGAAGGGTGCAATGCCCTTGTATGGCTGATATCCATGATTTCCTTTTTGAGAAGCAGAGCGTATAAGTGCCTGTACAGTTTCTTTAGAGGGAACAAGATCAGGACTGCCAACGCCCAGGTTTATCACATCTTTGCCAGTTTCCTGTAATTTGCGTACTTCCTGAAGCTTCACAGAAAAATAATATTCCTGCACCTGTCCTAGCCTTTTGGCTGTTTGAATAATCATTCGTATGTAGTTTTATTCTTTAAATACAATCTGTTACTAAAATCTTGTAAGCCGGTCAATTCTACTTAGGTATTTATTAATTTCGAATAAAAAACCCGCAACCGGTAAGCATTTATGGCTGTTTCTCCCAATCTATCAACCAACTGATGATTGGCATAGGCGCCTACTACTGCCCCAATCCCTGGTACTAATTGCAACAGCTTAGCAAGATCAATGTAATCCCGGTATTCCTGCTGAAAAGTGCGCCAGTCAAAATCGTTTATAGTAGCGGGTAGTTGTTGCCTGTGCAATTCCCAGTTTACGAGATACTGGTAGTTTTGCATACGCTGTTCGGGGCTGGAAAAAGCTACCTGAAAAATATATAGTATATATAATCGTTCCTGATAATTAGCGACATCATAGCCATACAAGCCGGCAATGTCAAAAAGTAATTTCATTTTTATGCTCAATAATACTGGCAGATCTGCCAGGGAAAGCATGAAACCTCCTGCGCCAATACCAAATCCGCTAGCAGCAGCAACTTGTTTGTAAGTTTTAATCCGTTGCCTCACCATACTTTCTCTCTGCTCCAGGTTCCCTACAGCCAGGGGTATATCAGAAATAAATTCTGACCCAGTGAGTACAGCTTTGACCATATTTTTAATAGCTGCTGTAATAACTGAATGTACTTTTTCCGGAATTAAATCATTAATCTTATACTGGAGGTTTTTAGCCATGCGATTGGAAAAAGTTGGTTTTCTGGCCATTTTAATTTGCCAGTTCCTCAACTCCTGCCTTGCTTTTGCTTCATATGCCTCCATAATGCGTAGCTATTATAACCGTATGATCAAATCCGGATTGCAAATATAAAGTTTTGTCAAGCTTTACAAGTAATTATTTGGTAAAGTAATTTGGTTAAGGTAATACTTATCTATACCAATGGGGTTATCTGTTGACCTATGCTTTCATCTGATGAAAGATGTTTTATATTTTCTACCTATATGTTTGGCGTAAAGTAAAAAACCTGTTAGTGAAGATCACTAACAGGTTTTTTACTTTAGACTTTATTGGCTTTTCAAGTATTTATTAGGTTTTTTGTTTCTTCTTCTTGGCAGCCGGGAACAATATATTATTCAATATCAACCGGTAACCTGCAGAGTTTGGATGCAATGATAAATCAGTTGGCTCCTCGCCTACGGTATGCTGATAATCTTCTGGGTCATGGCCACCATAAAAGGTCCAGGTACCTTTAGCAAAGGTGCCATGGATGTATTTTAGCTCATTGGCAGAACGTGTTTCGCCTAAGGTAAGCACATCTGGTTTTACCAAGCCTCTCTTAAACCCAGTAGTCTGGCCAAGAAATCCTTTCACCACTGTTTGATGATTTTGGGTAAGCATTGTTGGCACTGGATCCCACTTGGCAGAAAATTGAAATAAAGTAAAATAATCGTTGCTTTCACTCAAGCCTCTCTCATACGGCTGATTATCAATGTTAGAATACTCCGGATCATAGGGGTCCATACTAATGGTAAAATCCTTGAAGGCGAAGGTATTGTTGTACGTCATCTTTTTGGGAGCCATCGGGTCTGCCGGGTCGCCATCGTACATAGATTCAGCAATGTCTACTCCATCGGCTGCTAAGGCGATATCATAGGTATCAGCCGCCGAGCACATAGCAAATAGAAAGCCTCCTCCTGCACAAAAGTCTTTTATCTTTTTTACTACAGCTAACTTCATCTGAGATACTTTGGCATATCCATATTTTTTGGCAGTAGTTTCAAACTCACGCACCATTTCTTGATACCAGGGATAATTGCGGTAATACCGGTAAAACTTTCCGTATTGCCCAGTAAAATCTTCGTGATGCAAGTGCAACCAGTCGTATTGCGGAAGTTTACCATCCATTACTTCATTATCAAATACTACTTCATAGGGAATCTCTGCATAGGTAAGTACAAGCGTTACGGCATCATCCCAGGGTTGTTTGGATTTAGGAGAATATACAGCAACCTTTGGGGGTTTATCCAGCTTCATTATATCCATATTTACATCTGGCTGCGATATTTCATCTACAATTTGAGCAGCCTGTGCATCAGACACTACCTGGTAACTGACTCCACGTACCACCAGCTCTTTTTCAAAATCTTGTCCATACTTGAACATAAAACTGCCTCCTTTGTAATTCAGCAACCAGCTCACCTCTACCTCATGCTGTAAAATCCAATAAGCTATTCCATACGCCTTTAAATGATTGGTTTGTGTCTCATCCATTGGCAACAAGATAGAGGAAGCTTTGGCTTGGTTACCAAGACAAGCCAGTAGCAAGGCTATCATAATCACGCGTCGCATCATATTCAGAAAATTGTTTTATGGTTTTAAACCTATACGGCAAACACCAGGTTTGGATTGGGAAATACATTCATTTTTACTATCTTATCTGTTCCTATATACTTCACTCCTGCTCATATAAAATAGCATGAATAAGAAGTACTTATCAGCAGAAATACAAAGCTTGCCCTATGGATTCAGATCTGGCATTGTACGCATTAAAACTCTGGCTGATTCATTATATTGTGGGTAAATTAAAGAAACACGCCACATTACTAAAAGTAGCAATTAGGCGCTGGGCTTACCATTCAATCTATATAATTTCCTTACAAATTATTTTTAATTCAATTTACATAAAAAATATGTAAACTCGTATGAAATCATACATGCAAATTGCCTACTTATGAATTTTGTTGAAAACTTAAAAGAGGGGCTCCGTTCCATCCAGTCTAATATTCTGCGCACGGTATTAACCGCCTTAATTATTGCTATTGGTATAACTTCCTTGGTAGGCATTCTTACCGCGATAGAAAGTATCCGGGCATCGGTAGAAAGTAATTTCTCTCAGTTGGGAGCTAATTCATTTGACATAGAAGGAACAAAACCCTGGCGGCGGCGAAATGAAGGAAGTAATGAAAAAATATATCCTCCCATCCGATATAAAGAAGCAAGAGACTTTTCAAAGTTATTTGCCTATTCTTCTGAAATAAATATGGAGGTAGGAGTTACTGGAAATGCAGAAGCTAAATTTCAATCACAGAAAACCAATCCGAATGTGCGGGTAGTAGGTGGAACTGAAAACTACTTGACTATCAATGGTTATGAACTGGAAAGCGGCAGAGGATTTTCAAATATTGAAGTGGAGAATGCAGCAAATGTGGCTATTATCGGGCAGGAAATAAAATCTACTCTTTTCGAAAAAACAGATCCGATAAACAAGTATGTAAATGTTCTGGGATATAAATACAAAGTGATTGGCGTATTAAATAAAATCGGTTCTATTATGGGCGGTGGTGGTGCCGACCGCATGATCTTGATCCCAGTCAGTACAGCCAGCCGGATACCTACCAACTCGGAGCTCAGCTACGATCTAAAAGTGGGTGTTACCAATCCAGAGGATTTTGACATGGCTATGGGTGAAGCTACAGTGCTGATGCGATCTATCCGCCATGATCAGCTGGGTAGACCAGATTCATTTGAAATCACAAAAAGTGAGTCGCTAGCTTCCAGGTTGGATGATATTACTGGTTACCTCAAAATAGGGGGCTTTGTAATTGGATTTATCACGCTTTTGGGAGCAGCTATTGGCCTGATGAACATCATGATGGTTTCTGTGACAGAACGGACTAGGGAAATAGGAATTCGTAAAGCTCTTGGCGCAACTCCACAACGTATCCGGCAACAATTTCTCATAGAAGCCATCGTTATTTGCCAGTTAGGCGGAATCGTGGGAGTAATATTGGGTATTGCAATTGGCAATGGTATCTCTATGTTAATCAGTTCTGGTGGATTTATTATTCCCTGGGTATGGATTATTGTAGGCTTAATTATTTGTGTAGCCGTTGGTTTGATTTCCGGTTACTACCCTGCTTATAAAGCATCCAAGTTAGATCCTATCGAATCTCTTCGCTTTGAATAACGTAATATTAGGTACATACCGCTGTAAGTAGGTTACAAATTTTCGGTATTTACTATAAATATTACCAACTTTGTATGGTACGATCTTTGACTTTTTTCAGATGATCCATACATTTATTATAACAAGTGTTGTTATATGAAGTTAAAACAGCTTTTTATTGTAGCTCTTACTCTTTTGCATTTTTCAGTTTTTGCAGGTGAAATTGTGATTTCGGGCGTGTATCAGGGTAAAAATATTTACGTACAGAATCCTTTTTCTCCAGACAAAAAGAACTTTTGTACAGATGAGGTGTTTGTGAATGATGTAAAGAAAATGGAAAATATTAAGAGCAGTGCTTTTGAAATAGACCTTTCTTTTCTTTCAATGAATGATCCGGTTACGATAAAGATTGTTTACAAAGATGAGTGCATGCCAAAAGTATTAAACTCATATGTGTTGCGTCCAAGTAGCACTTTTCAATTTGTAGCCTTTAACGTTGCTGATTCTGAAGTGAACTGGTCAACTTCTGGTGAAAAAAAAGAATTTGTCTACTACCTCGAACAATTTGTTAATAATAACTGGCTTGTGGTTAAATCGGTAAATGCCAAAGGTGAGAATGGTGGTGGCGTATATAATCTTGCAGTAAATCACCGCTTTAAGTCAAACAAATACCGCATAAAAGCTCAAAATCAAGACAATCATCAGATTTATTATAGTAAAGCTATCGATTTCAGCCTCGGTCAAGAGCCCATCACTTTTTATCCTAAGAGTGTAATTAATAAAATTACGTTGTCGCGTGAAGCGCAGTATAAAGTTTTAAGCGCGAAAGGCGAAGTTATTAAAGAGGGCAAAGGAACAGAAATACCACTAGCTGAACTAAAAACTGGCGTATATTACTTGGATATTAATCAAAAAACAGAGAAGTTCTTCAAAAAATAAAAGAAGAAACCCACTATTGTGGGTTTCTTCTTTTAATGGGTTAATACTTCGGGTGTTGCCTCTTCTACTTCCATCAACCCTTTGCTAGATAATTGAGTTAATCTGACTTGTTTTAGCTCATTAATTAATAAGGGATCATATTTAGCAGCTACGCGTATATAATTTTGGGTAAACCCATGCATATTTCCGTCTTCTATATCTTCTTCAAATAATACTGCCTGTATGCTACCGATTTGCTGTTCATAAAAATACCTGCGTTTTTTATCCGATAAACTATGCAGCATTTTTGATCGTTTACTCCGCTGTTGCATAGGAACTACTCCTCCCATCTTTAACGCCGCCGTATTATCCCGTTCAGAATAGGTAAATACATGCAGATAAGAAATATCGAGTTCATTAAGGAACCGGTATGTATCTAGAAAATCATCCTCTGTTTCTCCCGGAAAGCCTACAATTACATCCACGCCAATGCAGCAATGGGGCATCTGTTTTTTTATGGTAGCTACCCGTTCAGCATATAACTCCCGCATATACCGCCTGCGCATTAGCTTTAACACTTTGTTACTTCCCGATTGAAGAGGTATATGAAAATGCGGAACAAACTTAGCTGAACTTGCCACAAATTCGATAATCTCTTGTGTCAGTAAATTTGGTTCTATTGAAGAGATCCGGTAACGGTTGATCCCCTCCACTTCATCCAATGCTTTTACTAAGTCTATGAAACGTTCTTTGCGGACACCTTGCTGCAACCCAAAATCACCAATATTTACGCCAGTTAGTACGACTTCCTTAACATTTGTCCGGGCTATTTCTTCCGCTGACTTAACAATGTTGGCAATCAAGTCGCTGCGGCTTTCTCCACGGGCGAGCGGAATGGTACAAAATGCACACGAATAATTGCAGCCATCTTGTACTTTTAAAAAGGTACGGGTCCGGTCATTAAGCGAGTAGGCATTGTTAAAATGGATAGCTTGGTTAATGGGAGTAGCTAACACTTGCGGAGCCGGTTTTTTCTCAAAGGTATCTAACAAATCAAGCAGACGGAATTTCTCTGCAGCGCCTAAGACCGCATCAACTCCAGGTATTTCTGCAATTTCTTTGGGCTTCAACTGAGCATAGCATCCAATAATGGTAATAAATGCATCTGGTGAGATTTTAAGTGCTTCTTTTACAATTTTCTTACACTTTTTATCTGCATTTTCAGTAACAGAGCAGGTGTTTATAATATAGATATCCGGTTTCTCAGTAAACTCTACTTTTTGATATCCTTTCTGTTCAAACATCCTGGATATGGTAGATGTTTCTGAAAAATTTAGTTTACAGCCTAATGTATAAAAAGCAACTTTTTTCATGCAAAATCAATATTTATCTCGTCGCAAAACTTCCATTATCCATTAGATAATATCACTGAAAGATTTCTCGTATATGAGTAATCAAGTCTCTAGTGTAGTTCTCTTTTTTAAAGACCAAAATTAGGCATTTTGCCTTAGTTTAAGAAGGCAGTCCTGCACAGTCAATCAATCTAATCTGTATGTACAATTAATTTCCCTGTGGTATTGCCAGTTAAGAAAAGCGTTAAAGCTTGCGGAAGTTCCCTAAAGCTAAATTCATGACCAATATAAGGAGCCGGTAGGTGGAGCGCCACTATTTCCCTCATGAGTTGGTGCATAAACTCTGTTTTATCATATATCCAGATCAGATTAAAACCCATTACTGATTTATTTTCTCTGGTCATGGTTAATGGGTCTACTTTAGGCCGCATCAGGTATTGCCAGATCAGTTTAGGATAAAAGGGCTTATCAGATTTAGGAGAAAATCCAGCTGAGCCATAAGTAACTAAGCGCCCTTGTGGAGCCAATAACTGGTAGCTCCAGGTAAAGTACTTACCGCCTGCGGCCTCCAGTACCAGATTTAGCTCTCTGCCTTGTAATGCTTGCCTTACATCACTCTTAAAATTCTCTGTTCGAACAACGGCCCCTTGATAACCTTCTTTTTTCAATAATTTGTATTTGGCTTCATTTCCTACTACTCCCACCGTATAGGCTCCCAGGCGTTGGGCAATGCGGTTTGCTTGTATACCCACTCCTCCTGCCGCACTTTGAATAAGCACCGTTTGTCCTTTTTGAAGATTTCCTAACGGCACCAACGCATAATAAGCAGTAAGCACCTGAACTAGAAATGCAGCACCTTCAGCATAGCTCCATTGTTGAGGCAAGGCAAATACATATCTGGCATCTATATGTAGATGCGTAGTATAAGCTCCAAATCTGGTTACTCCCATTACTTTGTCGCCTACCTTCCATTGGCTAACGCCTTCCCCTACTGCTAGAATGTCACCTGCATATTCTAAACCTGGGATAAAAGCTCCTTCTGGCGTAGCGCTGTATAAGCCCATTATGGCGAAAATATCGGCATAATTAAGCCCAATAGCTTTTATAGCTACAGTCACCTCGCCTGTCCCAGGTTCTGCCAGTGTACTATCTGTGAGGTGCAGATTGTTAAGTGAGCCAGTCTTATACACAACATACGCTTTTCTTTGTACCATAGCTTACTAGTTAATTGACAGGTATTAAACCAAATTAATTATACTTTGAAAACACATCAGGCCTATATGCGTTCCAACACTTTTTTAACCAGGGTATCAATGGTTTTATCAGCATCTTTGGAAAACTGGTTAGTAATCCGGTTAGCTACAATAGCATTAAGGGAAAGCACCTGATGATCGAGTAATCGGCCTAACGCATAATAGCCAGCGGTTTCCATCTCAAAATTGGTAATCCAAAAATCGTGCGGATGGAAATAAGCCAGTTCGTTTATTAAGGTAGGCAACTTCATACCAAGTCTAAGCCGGCGCCCCTGTGGGGCATAAAAACCAGGGCAGGTGACGGTGTTCCCCCCAATCATATCGTGCGCTAGTCGTTCTTTTAATGCTTCCGAACCACTCACACAATAAGGTTGAAAAGACAGATTTAACTTTTCCTGTAATTGCCTGGTAATATCATTTTCCAGATCCGACTGTGGTAGTTGATAGAAACACATTAGCGTATCAAGACCAATAGCAGCCTGAGAAGCCAATAAACTATCAACTAGAATGTCGGCATGCAGGCTTCCTGAGGTACCGATGCGTATGATATTCAGCCGGGTGTGTTTTTCTTTGATCTGCCGCTTTTTTAAATCGATATTTGCCAGGGCATCTAGTTCAGTGAGCAGAATTTCCACATTATCGGTACCCATACCCGATGAAATAACCGTTAACCGCTTTTTGTTATAGGTGCCAGTATGGGTAATAAATTCCCGCTTGTTCATCTCAAAATCAATTGTATCGAAATATTGACTGATCTTATGTACACGGCCCGGATCGCCAACAGTAATAATCGTATCTGCTATATGCTCCGGCAGCAAGTTCAGATGATAGATACTGCCATCTTTATTGAGAATCAGTTCTGACTCTGGAATGGAATAAACATCTTTAGAAGTACCGGAAAATAGTTTCATGAAATTTGATTGAACGTATAGATCGGATAAATCCTTGTGGATAAATAAATAAAGGCAACCTGTAAGAATAAAGACTTCACTAAGCTCATCCTACAGCTTGCCTGAATGAAAGCAGATGTACTTATACCTTGCGGACTAATCCTTTATACGGATTATAACCATTCATTTGTTTCTGATAATACCCTGTGCCATCATAAGGGCGTTTTTCCGGATGTTCTTTGCAGGCTGGTGTACAGGCACCTTCCATTTCCCATCCACATTTTTCGCAAATGGGTATATGGTTATTGCATACCGGATTAGCACAGTTTACCATACGGTCGCATTCGGTATCGCAGATAAAGCAACGAGAAACCGTTACTGGGTTTACTTTGTTTATGTCTACTACAATCCGGTTATCAAATACATAGCATTTGCCTTCAAAATCTTCACCCCCAGCTTCTAACCCATATTTTATGATACCTCCATGCAGTTGATATACATTCTCAAAGCCTTGCTCCAGCAGATAGGCACTAGCTTTTTCGCACTTTATTCCACCAGTACAGTAAGTAATGATCTTTTTATCTTTTAGGTGTTCCAGCTCCTGAATTTTTTCTGGAAAATCCCGGAAGTTTTCAATATCCAGTGTTAAGGCATTTTTAAACTTTCCTACGTTATGTTCATAGTTCGAGCGTACATCCAGTAGCACAACGTCTTCCTGATTTTTTAGCTTTTTAAATTCTTCGGGTTCCAGATGAACGCCTGTTTTCTTTGTGGGATTTATATGCTGCAGGCCAGAATGGACGATTTCTGGTTTTACCCGAACATGCAGTTTTTGAAACGCATGTTTTTCATACTCTTCAATTTTGAAGTCAGTATGAGAAAATCTAGGATCAGCTTTCAGGTCGCGCATGTATTTCTCACAATTCTCCTTCAAGCCAGATACAGTGCCGTTTAATCCTTCCTGAGCTACAATAATGCGTCCCAGGATGCCATTTTCCAGGCAATAGCGGTGGTGTTCCTCCCGGAATAGCTCCGGATCTTCAATGTGTGTATAACAGTAATACAGTAAAATATAATAATTTTTCATAGGGATAAACGAATGCTTAGCTTCAGACTAAGTGTTATCTTTAGAATACAGGTTATTGAATTGGCAAAGATACTAAGTAAATTCACAAATATGCATGCGGTAAATCCATTATTCAATGCGTGCCGTAGGTTTTGCTGTTGAACAAATGAAGAAATTTTACTGTTTTAGTTAAAATCGCATACCTATGAAAATTACTATATTTCTTGCACTGTTTTTTTCTTTACTTTTCACCTACCAGCACTCCTATGCACAGGGTAAGGATAAGGAAGTGCTTTTACCAGCTGATACCACGAATAAAGTGCGAAAGTCAGATAAAGAGTGGAAAGCACAATTGACGCCTAATGCCTACCAAGTACTTAGAAAACACGGCACAGAAAGAGCGTATACTGGGAAATACAATGATTTTAAAGGAAAAGGAACTTATGTATGCGCCGGTTGCAGCAATCCTTTATTTTCCTCTAAAACTAAATTCGATTCAGGAACCGGGTGGCCAAGTTTTTATCAGCCAGTTAACAAGAAAAATGTAACGGAGCATGTGGATAAAAGTTATGGCATGGAACGTGTCGAAGTACAGTGCAGCAAATGTGATGGACATCTGGGCCATGTGTTTGAAGACGGCCCGGAACCTACCGGTTTACGGTATTGTATCAATTCAGCTGCTCTTCAGTTTCAAGAGGCACAGGTAAGCAAAAAGTAATAAGCACTCAGCAGTCAGTGGAAATTGGTCTACTACATTTTCAGGAAAAGCGAATGCTGGAACTGGAAAGTATGGATTACCCATTTCATACCTTAGTCAAAAATAGTTCATTTACTTTTTTATTTTCCTCACACATCTGTAGTATTACAAAAACTTTGGAATACACCTATGCAGCATGTATCTATTATTAAAATAGGAGGAAATATTATTGACGATAAAGAAGCTACCGCTCGTTTTCTTCTTAACTTTTCACAAGTACCGGGCTACAAACTATTAATCCATGGCGGAGGAAAAATAGCTACCCAGATTGCCGAACGTCTGGGACTAAAAGCCCAGATGGTGGACGGGCGCAGGATTACAGATCAGTCTATGCTCGAAGTAGTAACCATGGTATATGGTGGCTTGGTAAACAAACAAATAGTAGCAGGCCTGCAGGCTAAGGGATGCAATGCCATAGGATTAACCGGAGCTGATGGTAATTGTGTACTGGCAAAAAAAAGAGAAGTAGCCACAATTGATTATGGATTTGCAGGTGATATTGTAGCCGTTAATGCTCAACAAATTTCCTCCTTCCTAGAACAACGACTCACTCCTGTTTTTGCCCCACTCACCTACGATACTACGGGCAGTATGCTTAATACCAATGCAGATACTATGGCTGCTACCATTGCTTGGTCCCTGGCCTCCCGGTATAATGTCCATCTAATCTATTGCTTTGAAAAAAAAGGAGTGCTTTCCGATCCGGAGAACGATGATTCTGTTATTCCTACCCTCAGTTTGCCTATGTACGAACAATTAAAACAGGAGGGTATTATTTCTAAAGGCATGATTCCCAAACTAGACAATGCATACACTGCCCTTAGAAAAGGACTTCAGCGAGTAATTATCTGCCATGCTGATGAACTGGCAACAGTTGTTTCTACCTCTACTGTATCTGGCACTACCTTATCTCTCTGATTTACAAATGGATACTATACTTGTAACTGATGCAATAGACCTGCTCAAAAAGCTCATTGCTACGCCTTCATTTAGTAAGGAAGAACAACAGACGGCGTCTATTCTGGAAGCGTTTTTTCAACATGTAGAGATACCAACCCAGCGGATAAAAAATAATATATGGGCTATAAATAAACATTTTAATCCTAATCTGCCTACCATTCTGTTAAATTCACATCATGACACGGTAAAGCCAAACCCTTCCTGGACACTAGATCCCTTTGAACCCATAGTAGCCGAAGGAAAGCTATTTGGATTAGGCAGCAATGATGCAGGAGGATGCCTGGTTTCTCTCATTGCCACTTTTCGGCACTATTATGACAAAGAAAACCTGCTGTATAACTTATTATTGGCTGCAACGGCAGAAGAAGAAATATCTGGCAGGGAGGGTCTAGAATTGATATTACCCCAGCTGCCGCCTATTGATTTTGCTATAGTTGGTGAACCTACACAAATGAATATGGCTATCGCTGAAAAAGGCTTAATGGTGGTTGATTGTACAGCACATGGAAAGTCTGGGCATGCAGCCAGAGAAGAAGGCGAAAATGCAATACTGAAAGCCATGCAGGATATACAATGGATTAACAGTTACCGATTCCCCGAAGTATCGCCATTCCTGGGACCCATTAAAATGTCAGTAACGATTATTCATGCAGGTACGCAACACAACGTAGTACCCGACCAATGTACTTTTACCATTGATGTCCGTACCACTGAAAAATATTCCAATGAGCAGGTGCTAGATGTGTTGAAACAGAATTTGCAATCCGTAGTTACCCCAAGATCCGTACGGCTAAAACCATCGAGTATATCTCCGGAACATCCCATTGTGCAAGCAGGTAAAACTTTTGGCCTATCTACTTATGGATCGCCTACCACTTCAGATCAGGCTCTATTAAACGTACCTTCGTTAAAAATGGGCCCGGGTGATTCTGCACGTTCTCATACAGCGAATGAGTTTATTTACCTGGATGAGATACAAAAAGGCATAGCCATGTATCGTAATATATTAAGTAAAATTATTTATAAAAGTGAGTAAATTAATTGAAACAACCGCTTCACGTTCCTGAATAATGAGTATTCTTTTATTTAGTATGCCTTTGTTGTAGTACTTCAATTACTTCGTCCAGATCAATTTGTTTTTGTTCCAGAAGCACTAAAAAATGAAACAGCAAGTCAGCTGCTTCTCCCTTAAAGAGATCAGAGTTATTATCCTTGGCTTCAATAACTAATTCAACAGCCTCCTCTCCTACTTTTTGGGCAACTTTATTTATTCCTTTCTTAAAAAGAGAAGCTGTATAAGAGCTCTCTGCCGATTGTTCCCGCCGGCTGCGGATTACGTGCTTGAGGTAATTGAGAAAAGCCGCTTTGCCAGTATTTATCTCATTAAAACACGTGTCAGCTCCTGTATGACACACGGGCCCTACGGGATTTACTTTTATTAATAATGTATCCTCGTCACAATCCAGAAGTATTTGCTGTACTTTTAAAAAATTACCAGAAGTTTCTCCTTTTGTCCATAAACGTTGTTTTGAACGGCTGTAAAAAGTAACAATTCCCTCTGCTTGTGTTTTCGATAAAGATTCCTCATTCATATATCCCATCATCAGTACCTTTTCTGTTACAGCATCTTGTATTACGGCAGGCACCAATCCACCACTCTTTGCAAAATCAATGTTCATACTTGTGTTTACGTTTTAGCTTGCTTATTCTACTTTATTTATTGCCACATCTTGAAGTTTTACATACGTATGGCTATTCCCTGGTTTTGCAGATACATTTTTAGTTCAGGTATCATCACTTCTTTAAAATGGAAAATACTGGCAGCCAACGCTGCATCAGCCTTTCCAGTGGTAAAAACTTCAGTGAAATGTTCTTGATTTCCGGCGCCTCCAGAAGCTATTACCGGGATAGAAAGCATATCAGAGATTCTGGCTGTAAGGTCTAGAGCAAAGCCATTTTTGGTTCCGTCTGTATCCATAGAGGTCAACAAAATTTCGCCTGCCCCTCGTTCTTCTACTTCTTTTGCCCAAGCAATAGTTTTGATCTCTGTGGGTTTGCGGCCGCCATGTGTATGCACCATGTGCTCACCATTTATAAAACGAGTATCAATGGCTACTACCACACATTGACTTCCAAATTCATTAGCCAAGGTATTTACTAATTCAGGATTACGGACAGCAGACGAGTTAACAGAAATCTTATCTGCACCTGCATGCAACAAAGCTGAGACATCCTGGATAGATGAAATTCCGCCACCTACTGTAAAGGGGATATTTAATGCTCTGGCAACTTTTCTCACCAATTCAACCAACGTTTTGCGGTCCTCTACAGTAGCTGTAATATCCAGGAAAACCAATTCATCGGCACCCTGATCTGCATAAAGCTGAGCAAGTTCCACCGGATCTCCGGCATCACGCAGGTTTTCAAAATTAACACCTTTTACTGTTTTTCCGTTTTTTATGTCCAAACAGGGAATAATTCGCTTTGTTAACATTTGATTCAATAATGGAAGTTATACCTACTTCAATTGGTATATTTAAGCAAACTCAACAATTGATTAATTTTTTGGTAAAATATTATATATAAAAGTTAGCGGACAGATAATATAAATTTAGTCAGTTCTGGTAGCTTAATTTTACCTTCATAAATCGCTTTACCTATTATGACGCCGTAAATTCCCATTTGGTGTAGCTGTTCAATATCTGCCATTGAACTGATACCTCCACTAGCAATCAGCTTTATATCAGGGAATTTGTAATCGATATTCCCATATAACACAAAGGAAGGACCTTGCAATAAGCCATCCTTTGCTACATCGGTACTTATTACATACTTCACCCCTTTCTGAAGGAAGTCTGCAATAAAATCGTAAATCCATACTTCTGTTACTTCTTTCCAGCCATGTATGGCAATTTTCTCTTCTTTGGCATCTGCTCCTAGAATTATTTTATCACCGCCGTACTGACTAAGCCAGCTTTCAAATAATTCCGGATTATTTACAGCTACACTTCCACCCGTTACCTGAGTAGCCCCATAATCAAAAGCCACTTGTACATCTGCATCAGACTGGATGCCTCCGCCAAAATCAATCTGTAAATTCGTGTGAGAAGCAATGGTATCTAATACTTTATAGTTCACTACTTTTTTTTGCCGGGCACCATCCAGGTCTACCAGATGCAATCTGGTTAGGCCTGCATCTTCAAATGACTTGGCTATTTCCAATGGATGGGCATTATATTCTTTTTTCTGTGCAAAATCTCCTTGAGTTAGCCTAACGCATTTACCCTCAATGATATCAATGGCTGGAATTAGCTGAATCATAAAATTAACAAGTTGCTCTTGCTGCAAAAGTATTCGTAAAAATCAGATATTGCATGAAAAGTATATAAGGAATATAAAAAAAATTACAAAAAAAATATTCAGGAAGCATTGCGTAGTATAAAAATATTCTTTTACCTTTGCATCACCTTAATAAAAGACGGTCTGGTAGTTCAGTTGGTTAGAATGCCGCCCTGTCACGGCGGAGGTCGCGGGTTCGAGTCCCGTCCAGACCGCAACATTATATATAATTACAAATCCCTGTTAATTAAATATTTAACAGGGATTTTGCTTTTACGCTTTTATAGCAAAGCAAAACATGCTTAACAACTGTTCAACGCCCTATTGGTAGTAGTTTACCCGGTTGAATCACTTTCCCTAGCATAAAACATTAGTATCATCCCGCCCCCCTTCACTAACATAGCAGCACTTAAAAGCCATTGTGGTAGTCCTCAGGCCAGTCTGGATGAGTTCCGGCTGCCCCGTTGTCTAGTCCGCGACAGCGAAAAAGAGACCCAGTTTGACCTAAATGGCAATTCTATTGCATAAGCTACTATTTCAGTAAGCCATAATGGATATTTACTATTTCCCTTAAATTGACACAATTATTTACATGCCTACTTTTGCTATTCCGTGAATCTCTAATAGCAAAATTGCATAAGTTATACTATTTAGAGGCTCTATTCCTTGTTTACTGACTCATTTTTCTTTGACTTTAGTTAATAGGCGTTTGCTAACCGGAAGTTATATATTTTTTGGGTGAGGATAATGCTTGACAAAGTCAAGGATTTCGGTATCTGAGAACTGAGGCAAGGCGCCACTCTTAGTAGCTACTAGTGCACCTGTAGCGCTTGCAAAAGCCAAAGCCTGCCCTGCATCCATTCCTTTCAGTATCTTGCTGAGAAAGGCAGCCAGGAAGGCATCTCCACTCCCAATGGTGTCTGCTACTTCTACCTGAAAGCCATTATGTTCTATAAACCCTTTTTCATCTAATAGAATGGCGCCTTTCTCTCCTCTGGTGATCAGCACTTTATCCAGCTTAAAACGTAGCTTAATATATTCCATAGCCTCTGGTTGGGATATGACCTTACCAAACCAGCTCATAATTTCAATTAATTCGTAATGGTTCATTTTCACTATATCGGCGTAGCTGAGGAGTTGCTCGATAAGTTTGGGGGAATAATGTGGGGGCCGCAGATTAACATCATATACTTTCACGCTAGCTAGTGCTATGTATTTTGTTAAAGTATCATAGGTAGCTCTACTTCTGGAGGCAAGGCTACCATAAATAAATAATCTACTTTTTGCAACTTGCTGTATTACCTGCTCATCGTAGGCAATATAGTCCCACGACACAGCAGGAGGAATGTCGTAGTTTACCTCTCTTTTATTGTCTATGTTAGCTTTTACTATACTTGTCGGGTGTGTGTTATCCACTTGTATATGGGTAGTGGAAATGCCTTTTTCCTTTAATACACTCATTAAATTTTCCCCTAAAACATCATTTCCTATTCGGCTAATGAAAAGAGGAGAAAAGCCATTGTATTTCAGATGGATGGCTACATTCATTGGTGCTCCGCCAGGCATATCTCCACTAGGAAGCCTATCCCAAAGCATTTCACCAAAGCAGACAATTTTTTTATCCATAGCATGTGCGAAGATGTACCGTTGAAAAAGAAAAAAGAGAAGTGTTAATTTGTGTACATTGCAAGTTTAATGCGTTCATTGCATATTGATATACGCCTTGTTATCTGACAGGTAATATATTTTTTAGTGCATAGCGTAAATTTTCAACCGTTAAAGGTTTCTCTACATACCCTAGTATAGGAAATAATTGTACTTTGGCCTTTTCTTTATCATAGCTATGACTGCTCACCAGCAGAACTGAAGTATAGGTATGACGCAGGCCTTCTATGTGGTGGAGTTCTGTTAGAAATTCATACCCATCTAATACTGGCATAGTAATATCCACTAGAATTAGTTCTGGGCAATAAATATTGGGATTTTGCAATGTAGGCATGCAATAGTCTTTGATGTGACGTAAAGCCTCCAAAGCATTAGTACAGCTAATAATCGTAGCATCTGCAAAGAGTTCTTTAGTCGCTTCCTCCATGATTATTCTACTAACTTCATCGTCATCCACAATAAGCACCTGTCTTACCTTTTTCATGGCTATTTGCTTAAGTAAATAGAGATTAGCTATCTCCTTCAGCTAATCTGCTATATGTTTTTGAAAGTGTATTGAGCGTTGAATAAATTGTTTATAGCTTTTCTCTTATTTTTATTCGTATCCCTAATTTATTCTTAATTATACGCTACGTTAAAGCTTATTAAATAGCTGAAAGCAGTTTACTCTTTCATGCTTAAATGGTTGGCAAATATTTTATTTGTTACGAAGTACATCAGATACTTCTCGTAATAAGAATATTCTTTACTCAATGTACTATTTATTACTCTCTGAGACTACTCTTTAACGAATTTCTTTAATCTATACCGGCAAATCCCCATATTGAATGCTTTCAATGTTTCTGCTCACCATGCAGCATAGGAAACAGCAGAATCAAAACATAGCTGTGCACAGCGGAATTTTCTATAAGAACTAGCTTATCAAAAGAGGGTACTTTGGGTACTTTATAAAGTTACTAGTACAACTTCCTACCAAGTAAACAGATTTGCTTTCATGTAAAGTCTGTATGATTAGTATTCTTATGAAAGAACTGATAAGGAAGCTGCGTTGTCTGAGAGAGTCCGCTCGCCCACTTGTTGACGCCACATGGCATAATACAGCCCTTTTTGTTCCAGCAATTCCTGATGCTTCCCGGCTTCTACGATTTTACCCTTTTCCAGCACAAAAATACAGTCTGCATGAAGTACAGTGGAGAGCCGGTGAGCGATGAGAATAGTCATGTGGTGGTGACTTTCCGAAACATCACGTACCGTTTTACTGATTTCTTCCTCCGTGAGAGAATCCAGTGCGGAAGTGGCTTCATCAAATACTAGCAAGGTTGGTTTCCGCAGCAAAGCCCTTGCTATGGAAAGACGTTGTTTCTCTCCTCCTGATACTTTTACTCCACCCTCTCCTAGCACCGTATCTAGCCCTTTGTCAGCGCGGGCCAACAGGTTATGTGCAGCCGCTTTAGTAAGCACCTCCAGGCACTGCGCATCTGTAGCATGGGGGGCGGCAAATTTAAGGTTTTCGCGGATGGTGCCGGCAAAGAGCTGAGTATCCTGCGTAACAAAGCCAATTTGCTCTCTTAATCCGTTGAGATCAATACTGCTACCTGGGACTTTGTTATATAGAATTTGCCCGGTGTGAGGCATATATAAGCCTACAAGCAACTTTACCAGGGTTGTTTTACCGGCTCCGGATGGGCCTACAAAGGCAATAGTCTGGCCAACTTTCATCTTAAAAGAAATATTGGTGAGAGCATTCTGTCCGGCGGTCAGGTGCTTGAAGCTTACCTGTTCAAAGGCTAATTCCTGAAGTCGGCCAACATCTACAGGATTTTCTGGGATGCGCTCCTTAGGCATCTTTAGAATCCGCTGGAAGTTTTCAAGTGATACTTCTGTTTCACGGTAGATATTAATGATATTGCCCAGTTCCTGAAGCGGACCAAAGACGAAGAAAGAGTAAAGGAAGAAGGTAAAAAATTGCCCAACCGTAAGTTCGCCAGTCACCACCAGATAGAGCATCATCAGCAAAAGTCCATTGCGGAGCAGGTTTACGAATGTACCTTGCACAAAACTTAAGCTGCGGATGTAACGGACTTTCTTAAGTTCTAATTTGAGAATTTTGGCAGTAGTATCATTAAGCCGTTTGGTTTCTTGCCCAGAAAGGCCCAAGCTTTTAATCAGTTCAATATTCCGCAGCGATTCGGTAGTTGACCCGGCAAGGCTAGTTGTCTGAGCTACAATTGTTTTCTGAATTACCTTGATCCGTTTGCTGAGCAAGGAACTTACCAAGCCGAGTATGGGTACAGAGGAAAGATATACCACGCCTAACAGCCAGTTAACCGTAATGGCATAGGACATCACAAAAACAATTCCTACTAAGGAAGTAAACAAGATATTAACAAAGGCAGCTATTAGCTTTTCCACATCTAGTCGCACCTTTTGGAGTACGCCTAAGGTTTCACCGCTACGCTGATCTTCAAATACTTGAAACGGCATATCCAGAGAATGGCGCAGGCCATCTGAATAAATCTGTGCACCCAGGCGCTGAGTAATTACATTGATAAAATAATCCTGAAAAGCTTTGGCAATACGTGATACCATTGCAACGCCCATGGCCGCTAGAATCAGTACACCTGCTCCTTTCAGGAAAACACCAATACTATTGTAATCTCGAAGGGAACCATCCTTGTTGATGACATAACCATCAATAATTTTCTGAAAAATATAGGGATCCAGAAAGGAGAAAATCTGGTTGATAGCTGCCAGCAAAAGTGCCAGCAGAACCAAGCCCTTGTACTGGTTTAAGTACGTATACAATAATTTCATGCAAAAAAGGTATATGAATAGGTGATTACTTAGTTAGAAATGAAAACAGGTTAACAAGATAGAAGCTGTGAAGAAATATCAGTTTTTCCTATTGTATGAATGATGCTTCCGTCTTCACATGGCAGCAAATACCGGGCTCAATTATACTTAGGTATCACACTTACAACTCGTTTTTAAGTTGAGTTAGATAAGTAATTAATTCCTGTACCTTATCCATATTCAGCGATAAATTAATGTTTCTTCCTGTTTTATCAGAATGAACCAAGCCTGCTTCCACCAAAACCTTTAAATGATGAGATACAGCCGGCTGGGTCAAGGGTACAACTTCATTAACTTGGCAGCATCCGACACACCGTTGTTGGGCTATCTTTTGCAGAATTAACAGGCGGTTACGATCACTCAGTGCCTTGGCCAATTTTTCTACTGCTTTAGGATCCATAGTTTATTCATAAATACATCAATATCTTTAAATATATTTATATATATCCATATTTCAAATTTTCATTAGAAAATTTGTCGTAAGTGCTTTGCAGGATTTCACCCACACGTGCTTAAAATCAGCTTTTTGGACCAACTCGGCTTATTTACCGATTATTATAGAATTTTGGGGATTTGGTATGGCAAAGCTTGGAATTTTTCATCCCTAGCACACAGGTAGCTATTCACTATGTAGGAAAACTGAAGTAGATGCTATAAATGTATATAGAAGAAAATTGCAGGAAGGAAAAATGGGGTTACCAGCTTGTAATTTTAGTATTTCAACAAACGGATATGCCTCGCTTTTATGTAGTTCTGGGAAGAAAATAGCAAAAAACCATTTGCAGCTCTTTAAATATTTTTTCAACCATTTAGGGTTTTAGGCCGTATGGCATTATTAAGGTTAGGATTTTAACAAACAGCCAGATTTACTCTATGTTGAACATCCATTTATAAAGCCTGGCAATTAATTTATTTGTCAGGCTTTATAAATACGATCAGCGGCCAGCTCCTGAACTCATCAAGCCTGGATATAAACGGATATAGGTCTCGAAGGATAGCGGGCTTTTGCCGTATAAGGTTTGCAGCTTATCATCTACTCCATACCAGGTACCTTGTACACCTAAAGCCAGATGGGTTTTAGCAATCTTAAACAAATTCTGATTTACACCTAGGGTGATGGCATTAACTGGAAAAATTTTTCCATGTCCAAAGATTTCTTCGTCCAATAGAAGTTCATCTGTTGATTTTTCAACCCATTCGTATTTGCCATAAATGGCCGTATTATGTAGAGTTAAGGCACTCTCTAGCAATGCTGAATGCTGAGGGACATGGTGGCCTTGTACGGCTTTATTATAGCCCCATACTGCTGCCGAGTTGATGGAAGATTTTTCACCTAATCGTTTGGCATGAATCACAGAAGCTGTTGTTTTAGTCACATCTTCTCTGGGTCCTAACTCATGTACATCTTTCACCCAGGCTTGCGATACTTGCAAAGCCCATTCCGGTGTTGGATTATACGATACTCTGGTAGACCAGGAGTCAAACCTGGGTTTATCAAAGCCAAATCTTTCTTCATTGGGTTCTCTTCCAGTAAAAGTAGAGCCTTCTAGTTTAAAATTCTTATAGCGGACTCCAAGCGTGGCAACTCCGAAAGTAATATGGGTTGCATCCTGCCAATGATGACCTATAGGTGCATCGGGATTGTATAAACTGGATGGGCGGTGCATAAACGCAACTGGGCCAAATGCAGGTTCACCAGGATAACCCAAATATATAAAGGCATCTACATCTTGGGAGAATGCATGCGTGTAGGCTACGGAAAGTTCGGAAAACAAGTCGTGCGGGTGCTGCTTATCTACTAACGGTTGTCCTTTCCAGGTTTCACCAGATTGGAAAAGCAAGGGATATCCTCCCCCACCTACCGTTATGCGGTCTAACGAAACCATAGCACTGAAGCGGAATAAGCCATTGTTGCCTACTCTCCTTTGTCCCATACCCATAAACCAGTTTGGCGCATCAAACTTTGCACCTCCTCTTGAGCCTTTGCTACTTATATCTTGATTAGTGTAGCGCAGAAACAAGTTGCCATGAATCATGTACATCCATTTCTTAGAATGAATCATGTAGCCGTACATGGGAGCCGCATCTGGTAGCCAGCCAGTTCCTGAGCCATTACGGTTCATAGGTAAGTTTAAGGAAAAAGCATTGGACATAGGCACCTCATGGTGGATTGACAGTCTGTGGCCTGCTTGTTCGCCGTGGATGGTATCGCTGGAAGCCGCGGGAGCATGAGAAGAACTATCTGCTTGTTGTTGTTGTGGGTGATGGTGTTCATGCTGGGCGAGGGCAGTTTGTGCTAGTAGCAGCATTGCCCCAAATAATATATGTATGGATTTCATAAGTTAATTCATTGAAAGTGAAACAATTATGTAGCAGAGTAAGCAGGGACCAAGCCCTGCCTTCTCTTTTTACACTTGTTCAATTGTGAAGCCTGCTTTCTGTACAACTTCTTTAATCTGCGCTGCAGATACATTCGTTGTGTTAACCGTGAGCACTTTACTAGGATCATGGATATCTACTTGCCAGTTTCCTTCGATACCTTCTACAGAATTTAAGTGCGGGGTAACTTTTGCTACACAACCTGAACATTTAATGGTGGTTTTAAATTTTAGTGTTTCCATATCAACAGATATTTAGTTTAGTTTTACCATTCAAAGGTACACTGGCAGGATAAGGTTGGCTTTACATTAAAACCGGATTGTTGTGTATAATTTTCAGGTAGTTTGATTTTTCAGGAGTAATGATTGTGCCCAGGAATAGCTATGAATAAACTTCTATATATACCAGGTATTAACCTGCTTTATCAGAAAGGTGGGCGTATCATTAGTACGGCAGCGACCAAGTAAGGGGAAGGTGATCTTAATTCCTATATCAACTAAAAAAGGGTGTCCCCTTCTTTAGTTGATATAGGAATTAAGAAATGAAAGTTTACAGCTTCACACTCCGCAAGCGTAAACTATTGGTCACAACGGATACCGAACTCAAAGCCATAGCTGCCCCGGCAATCATCGGATCGAGCAGAAATCCGAAGGAAGGATACAAAACGCCTGCTGCGATAGGTATACCAATAAGATTATAGATAAATGCCCAGAAAAGGTTCTGCCGGATAGTTTGCACCGTTTTGCGGGAGAGTTTTAAAGCCTTAGGAATCTGGTTCAGATCAGAGGTGATCAAGGTCATTTTAGCAACGTCCATGGCAATATCCGATCCTTTGCCCATGGCTATACTTACATCTGCCTGCGCTAAGGCATGTGAATCATTTATCCCATCGCCCACCATGGCTACCACCTTTCCTTGGTTTTGTAATGCTTTCACAAAGGCTGCTTTATCTGAAGGCAATACTTCTGCTTTGTAATAGGCTAAACCAACATGTGTGGCTACCGCTTGGGCGGTCTGTTCATTATCTCCGGTGAGCATATATACTTCTATCCCCTGTTTTTGCAGACTTTCCACAGCTTGTTTGGATGTAGCTTTAATACGGTCTGCAATGGCTAGTATGGCTACTACCTGCTGGGTATTAGCAAAGAAAATCACGGTTTTAGCCTCTTCCTGCAATACTTTTGCCTGAGCAAGCAAAGTGCTGCTGATGTGCACGCCATGATCTGATAGTAACTGCTGATTACCTACCAAATACGTTTCATTTTCATAGATGGCTTTTACTCCTTTTCCAGTCATGCTTTCAAATGATGATAAAGTAACAGAGTGATTGGTTTTTGTTCTTAACTTCCGTACAACTGCTTCAGCAAGCGGATGTTCGGAACTGGCTTCTATTGCTACTAAAATGGATTGATATAGAGCTTTGTCTGTATCTGCTACCAGCCATAGTTCATCTGTTACTTCCGGTTTCCCTTCTGTGATGGTACCTGTTTTGTCAAGGACTATGGCATTTACTTTATATCCTAGTTCCAGACTTTCAGCATCTTTGATAAGAATGTTATTTTCTGCCCCTTTGCCCACTCCTACCATTATGGCTGTTGGAGTAGCCAGGCCCAGGGCACAAGGACAAGCAATGACCAGCACGGTAACAAAGGCAAGCAAGGCATGTGTAAAGGCATTATCCCCACCAAATACCATCCAGGCAAGTGCACTCAGAATAGCTATTCCGATGACTACTGGCACAAAGATTCCCGCAATTTTATCAACTAATTTCTGTACGGGTGCTTTACTGCCCTGGGCTTCCTGCACCATTTTGATGATCTGAGAAAGAATAGTGTCCCCACCCACTTTTTCTGCTTCAAAGCGGAAACTGCCTTTTTGATTTACGGTGCCGGCAAATACTTTATCATTTGCTTTTTTCTCTATTGGCAATGGCTCGCCACTTATCATACTCTCATCTACATAAGAACTACCGGAAGTCACCTTGCCATCCACAGGAATTTTTTCTCCAGGACGCACAACCAGTATATTGCCGATACTTACCTGTGCTGTAGGAATTTCTTTCTCCTGGCCATTTTCTATAATTCTTACTGTTTTTGGCTGCAAACCCATCAGTTTTTTTATAGCAGATGAGGTATTAGATTTAGCCCGTTCTTCCAGCAGTTTGCCTAGCAAGATGAACACAATAATCATGATGGCGGCCTCATAATACACATGGGCATGTAAGCCTTGTTCATGAAAGAACTGTGGATTTAATGTATTAAACAGGCTAAATAAAAAAGCAACACCTGTACTTAATGCTACCAGGGAGTCCATATTTGTTTTTCCATACTGGGCTTGTTTTATCGCATTGATGTAGAAGTTTCGGCCTAACCAAAGAACCGGCAATGAAAGAACCAGCATGATGTAGTTGGCATAGGGTATATCCATAAAGAACATCCCGATCACTACTACCGGTGCTGAAAAGATGGCTGCCCATATGGTTTTTCTTTTAAGCTCCTGGTAGTGTTTTATTTGTGCTTCCTGTTGTTTCTCAGTTGCATTCTCCTCATCAATAATCAGATCATACCCAATGGCTTGTATAGCCTTTTGTAGCTTAGGTAATTCTGTTTGAGAAGGATTAAAATCTACCCAGGCCGTTTGATTGGCAAAGTTTACCCCTGCATCTTTTACTCCTTCTTGTGATTTGAGCATAGACTCAACACTGACGGCACAAGCTGCACAGCTCATTCCTGTAACAGGCACGGTGATTTTGCGATCTTTCGATTTATTTGGAGTAATTAGCCTGGCATTTTTATTTAAGGTTTCTGTAGCTGCATTCATGACTCAATCTATATTAAACATGTACGATAACTAAACACTACAAAGTTACTCATCTCCTTTGCCAAACGTTTTACACAATTCCGGATATAATGTACATGATTTTGGGGTGAGAAATAGTACTACAAATTATCTACTACCAGGTAAAAAGTTGAATAAGGATAGAATACTAGCTAAATAAAAAAAGCTAAACTTAGCATAGTTTAGCTTGAAGCATTTGTTGTTAGGCAACTTGCTTACTGGTAGTTTCTACTTCCACATGCAGTTCCCTGAAACGGGAAGGAGTCATACCTGTAATTTTTTTAAACTGGTTGGAAAGATGATGTACGCTGCTATAACCTACTTGAAAAGCAATATCTGTTAACGAGTAACGCGTATTTGCAAGTAAGCCCTGTACTTTCTCTATCCGCTTGCTTATTAAATACTGCTCCAGTTTTATACCTTCGGTCTGAGAAAAAAGGGCGCTTACTGTATCATACTCCATGTGAAGATTCTCTGTAACTATTGAGGTAAAGTTTCTAAGAGGAATTTCACTGTTGCTAAGTTCATTTGCCACCAAATCTTTTACTTTTTGTATGATTGCGGATTGTCTGTCTGTTAAAATTTCAAAGCCTTCGGTTCTCAGCAATTCATCCAGCTTTTTCAAAGGTAAAACAACATTCTCCTGATACGTAATTTCTCCAAGGTTTACTTTATACACCTGCAACCCCTGGCTTAGAAAAATATCTTTCACAACTGCTATGCACCGCCTGCATACCATTCCTTTTATTTTTAGTGTCTTTTTCATAAGGTAGTTAATTTAGGGTAGGCTGTACCTAAATAGTAAAACTATCAATAACGTATATAGGTCTTTTGATTTCGAATACAACGGTTACTCACTAGCAGATTTATTTCTGCCGATGCATTACAACTTTTCCGCTTTGAAGCCTGCTTGGGTTACTGCTTGTTTAATGGAATCAGCTTTTGCACCCTCTGTGATCACTGTTAATATTTTATCCGGATTTTGAATATTTACTTCCCAGCTACTTACTCCTTCCAGTGCATTCAGGTGAGGATTAACCTGAGCTATACACCCACCACATTTAATATTGGTTTTAAATTGAATTTTGTCCATAAGATTAGTACATTTTGTTGGTAAAATCTTCACTAACAAAGGTACTACTCGCTTAGGCTACTTACTTTACAAAATTTCCGGAATATCTTATATAATTTTCAGGGAAGGGAAGCTAAAATTTGATAAGATTATAGGTGGGAGAATCCTTAGGCATCTACCAGAAGCGTATGAGTCAGTAGATTATTCTACATAGCTCTGGCGTACTAGCTATGTATATTCTATTGACAATTTAGTTTTAAACTAATATTTAATAAAGCGTTTCTATTGTGTTAGTAGGGTGATTTTTTGGTAGAAAGAGATATTTTAAGGCCAGTTGGAGATGCTATGCCTGAGCATATATGATACTATGCATTTACAGGAGTTTGGAAGACTATTTTGTTGATCGGCTTAGCTTGGCAGCATAGCTATTTTCAGTGGACTAATGGTTGATTGAATACACTTTATTGGGCTGGTAGCTTCTATAAAGAAAGTAGCCTACAGTAAAGGATACCAAAACAGCTATGGCAATAGGTGCTTCTTCCTGGGCGTACCATAGAGGGATTTTCTCAAACAACGGACTTGCAATGAAGGCAAAGGGAAGAAAGGCTGCAAAGAGCAAAAAAGGAGAAATAAGGATGGCAGCAATACGTAGCCACAGCTGGCGGTTTTGACTCAGGCGATTGCCTATGCCAGTTGATCCGATGAGTAACAATACCAGGCCTACTTTCATTAAAAATGCCGCTGCACCTGTATCAATAATTTCTCCATTTGTGGAAATAATTACCGCTAGTTTCAAGGTCCATGCGAAAGCGCCTCCCATTAACAATAAGGCGGCAAGCCTTGTCCATCTTGTAAAAACTGTTTTTAGTTGCATAAGTGATGTGTGTTTGTAAGTAGGGACTGTATCGTAAGACCTAATGATCAATTTACGTTTTATGGGTAGGTGTGTATTTAGTAACCCTTGTATTGAATTAAAAAAGGTAAGTCTACCGCCAATAATCCGTACTTCTAGAATTGTAACAAATTCTAGAAGTAACCTTCACCTGCTCACCGAAAGATTGATATAAGAAATAGGCCTATTGTTGTACATTTAACTAAAATCGACATCTATCCGATAAACAACACCTCTTCAGAAAGTACCCTCATCCCATATAAATCTGTAGTTAGCATCGACTCGGTTCTTCTCATTTTTCTGTTTTTACCAGAAAATTTATGCAAATACGTACAGGCGGGTATTTACTTTTTAATTGCTCTTTCCTATCTTGGTTTACCCATTTCATAATTACTTTCTTTCTGCTTTTGCCGACAATGCTTAGTCTTCCTGACTATCAGGTATCCGGAAGCTGAAGAAAGAGCATACTTTCGTAAGCCTAATGCGCTTGTAAGTGGTTCTGCTTTATACCAGCGTGCGAGAACTTTTAACAATTTATACGCACACCTATGTTAAAACCCATTTTACCAGTCTACGAAGTGAATAAATGCCTGCTTTTTAAGTATTGAAAAGTACTTTACTAAACAGAACCTAAGCCATGAGAAATTCCAAAGTATTACCTAGTAGAAATCTGAATCTACAGAAAAGCCTTCTCTTACCTATCGTGGTAATTTTCTTGATAGGCTGCCAAAAGCAAGGATCAGAGGAAACGATAGTTGCTATAAATAAAGAAAATAGAGCGGATAAATCTGTCTCTAGTTTTAATCATCAACAGGTCCCTCCTAGTCTGCTCACCTTATCAGCGCAAGCACAAAAAGAAGTAGCCGACAAAACTCAGTTGCCCAAAGAAAATCTATATGGTAAATTTTTTGGCGAGCGGGCAGAATTCTATATTATTAAAGAGCCCAAGAACAAGCTTTACGAGGCAAAAGTTAAATCACTGACTTTATATTACCTGGATGGCCAGCTAAGCCAAACCAGGTATATTTTAGAACAGGACATTGTAAAAAGTTTGCTAAAAATGTATGGCAGTTTTGGAATTATTGGTCATGATCCTAAGAATCAGGAACTGATCCGCTCCAAGCAAATTATGCTTCCTGCAGCCGATGGATTGGAATTTAACAAAGCCCTAGACAATTATCAGTTAATCTGGCAAGTAGAGGATCGGCAGATTCGCTACCGGGTAAACAAACATACGCTAAAAGAACGCTTCAATTATGTAGAGCGAACAAAAGCTTACAGGCAAACTTTTAATGAAATTGAACAGGCTGCCATGTAAAAGTAAGTAGCCTAGGAAATCTGGCAGGGTTATGGAGTATATTCAGAATCTTCTCAATCTTTGTTAGCTTGGTTCATACCCTCCGATGGCCTGCTTCCTTTCCGTTCTTGCTTTGCATATAAGGCATCTGCTGTTTCTTGCGAGACGATTTGTAGTTCAGAATAAGTTGTTTTACTTGAAATAACAGGAAAGCCTGCTACCCGGTTTGTTTGACTACATGCTATACAGGTTTTGGCAGTTGGCAATGCTTTTAATCGCAACTCTGGTATTTCAAGATTACACTTGATACATTTCATGTAATTATCTTTTTACTCTAAACCGATATAGGAATATTAAATTGTTTCTGCTAAGTAAATTACTATAACAAACACTCCCTTTAATTGTATAGCTATTTTTTTCTAATCTTAAAAATAGAGGGTTGGCTTTTAGAACTGTCTACCTCGAAGTTGCACAAGTCTCCATGTTCCCAACATCCGCTGGGTCTAGGCGTTTAGGATGTATGTTACTTAGTTGACAATGCAAGCGTAGTACCTACTTTCCTGTTTGTATAAATTTACACCCTTAGTAATCCCCGGAATGCCCTGGCGGCATAGTAAGACTCAGCGCCATTGTGATACACGAAGACATGGTTGTAGCGCCGGTCACAAAAGAGAGCGCCGCCTAGTTCCCTGATAGCTTCAGGTGTTTTTACCCAGCTTGAGCTTTTGGTGTCAAAATTTCCAAGAGTCTGCAATTCCCGGTATTGTGCTTCCGTTAAAAGCTCAATGCCCATAGCCGTTGCCATATCTATCGCGTTAGTTGCTGGCTTATGTTCTTTCCTAGCCTGCTGTCCCTCCCAATCGTAACAAACACTCCGGCGGCCCTTTGGGCTTTCCGCTGAACAATCATAAAACAAATATTCACCTGTATTTTTATCCTGGCCAACCACATCAGGTTCGCCCCCAGTACTTTCCATTTGGAGGAGAGACCACAATTTTTCAGGATTAGCTTCTAGCTTTGCTTGAACATTAGCCCATTCAAGTCCCTGATGACGGTTCCTGTTTTTCTCAAAACGGCTCTCTAATACACGAAGTACTTCTTCCTGTTGTCTGGTGGACAACTTTTTTACATGACTTGCTATCTTGTTCATATCTGTAGATTATCTATGTTGAATACATGTGTTAAGGGTACGGTTCATTTACTTAATAATGGAAATGACTTTTCGATCAGCTGACCTGAAATACCATGATACCACTGTCAGGATGAGTAGTAACAACGAAGGAAAGAGTTCATTTACCGGATCACCAGATGCAATACGGGAGAAGGTTGCTCCCGACATGGCAAAGAAAAAGCCTGCATACGCCCATTCCTTTAGTAAAGCAAACCGAGGTATAAGCAAGGCTACTACGCCCAAGAGTTTCCAACTGCCTAATATGGTAAGAAAATAGTGAGGATAGCCCAGTTGTGTAAGATTGTTGACTTCTTCTTCTACCTTCAATAGCTGTACTAGGCCAGTGGATAACATTCCTAAGGCAAGCCAGCTGGTAGATACCCAATAGATGATTTTATGTCTCTTTGCCATAGATAAGTTATGTTAATTTGCTTACGACGTCTTGCAAGCGGTTGTGTGCCATATTGATGCCTTGTGCAAAAGGTAATTGCAACATTTGGTCTCTGGCAGCAACTGATCTATATACAATATGCATCGTGAGTTTGCTCTTGTCATGGGGTAGCTCTTCAAATTCCAAAAATTCGAGCTGAACAGGAAAAGGACTATTTTCCATCTCAAATGTCCGGGTGATTTTCCGGTTTGGATTAAATTCATGGATGACGCCATTGAACCTGTGTTTGTTTCCGTACGGATCGGTTGTTTCAAACTGGTAGCTACCATGCTGTTTGTTTTCAAGTTTGAGCACTTTCGTTCCCATCCATTGCTCTACCAGCTGGGGCTCTTCATAGGCTTTAAATAGTAAGTCCACCGGCAAATCAAATTCCCTGATTATAAGTAAATCCTGCTTATTTTCCTCCGCATTGATTTTTGTTTTTTGTAGCATATCACTCTGTTTTTTTTGATTTGTATTCTTTCATTACCGTTTCCAGTTTGGTAAATCTATCTTCCCACATGTTGCGGAATGGTTCAATAAAGTCGGCTATTTCTTTCATCTTCTGCGGATTTAAACGATAGTACATTTCTCTGCCGTGTTGCTCTTGTTGAAGCAACTCGCATTCGGTGAGTATGTGCAAGTGTTTGGAAACAGTGGGGCGGGCGGTGTCAAAATTGGAAGCAATAGCTCCAGCAGTCATAGATTGGGAAGCAACCAATACCAGAATAGCTCTTCTGGTGGGGTCTGCAATGGCTTGAAATACATCTCTTCTTAAATTCATTGCGTAGCTATTTGACTACAAATATATATGTAGTCATTTAACTACGCAAATTTTTAAGCATCTTTTTTTATAGTATTTTCCTTATAAATGGCTAATACGAAAGACCAGGTGTTTTCCTCAAATATTCGTCTGTTGAAAGCTGTGTCAGCATAAATAGGGCTACATCGGCACGTGAAATTTTTAACTGTAGCGTTTTATCGGCAGCAGAAAAGCCATGACGGTAGTGGCCCGTAGCCTTGCTATTAGTAAAGGCTGCTGGCCGTACGATAGTCCAATCCAGAGAAGAGGCTATAATGTATTTTTCCTGTAGTTGATGATCTAGAAATGCCTGTTTCAAAAACCATCCGAACATAATATGTTTCCAGAAAAACGTAAGATTACCTTTACTCTCTCCAGTGCCAAGAGTAGTCTGGCAGATTAACCGTTTAATGCCCTTCTTTTCCATGGCTCTGATTATGTTGCTAGTCCCTTGCGAACGTACTATGCCTTTTCTGCCATTTCCTAAGGCACAAAATACTGCATCCTGGCCTGTCATGGCTTGTTCTACATGGGCACTGTTGAGTACATCGCCCTCATAGACGTGCAAATGTGGATGAGCGAACTCTTGCAGCTTGCTTTTATCTCTAACAAATGCAGTAACTGAATGACCCAACGAAAGGGCTTGTAAGACGAGTTGTTTGCCAATAGTGCCTGTGGCTCCAAAAATGATAAGTTTCATAGGTGAGAGTTTTTCTAACAAAAGTATGCTCTCCACAAACCTAAGTATAGAATAAAACCGACACTTACTAAGGCTGCCTGCCTACAAGTTCTCTCTTGCCATTTGATACTTCAACAGGTATTGGGTAGGGGTTAAGCCAGTAAATTCCTTGAAAGTTCTACCCATATGCGACTGATCGGCGAATCCATTATCATAGGTAATATCTATCAGCGTAGATGGCTTACCAGATTGCAACTGGCTGATGGCCGCATGGAACCGGGATATTCTTGAAAAGAGGCTGGGTGTTATGCCCACATGTGCCAGGAACTTACGTTCAAACGTTCGCTCGGTTAGATTTATTTCCTCATAAAGTGTTTTCAGGGCTACATTCCCTTTTGCCCGCATGAGGTAGTCCGTTGCATAGTGCAGGTCTTTTTCTGGCCTGTTCTCCGGCTGTTGTATCCGTTGAGCCAGTAAGCTATATAGCAACACCCTCTGCTCATCTGTAGACTTGCAATCGGCTATTTGTTCTCTGAGCGAGGTAAACCCTTTCATCTTCAGCAGGTCTATATCCAGGCAAGTGTCTGCTAATTGGCTTGCGTCGATACCAAACAACGGCTTTAGCACATGCGGATAGAAATAAATAATCGCCATTTTAAACTGATTATAAGCCGTTATGTCAACAGGCTTTATCGTTTGCCCATATATGAATACTTCCGGTAATTTCTTTTCATGCCCATTTAGGTACAGCGGTTGGTCTGATAAGTTGATTACTATTCCAGGCATCCCATCTGCAAAGAATGGCAAGCGCTGCATATGGCTTAGCAGCGTAATGGATTCTACCACCACTATATCTTTAATATAGCCTTGCAGCAGTGCTTGTTGTTTGTTTGGGACATACTTGTTTGCCTGGTGAATAATCATAGTGAGAGAAGTTAGTGCTTTTGTGCTGGCAGGTTCTATTATACACCTACCCTATTATTGGTATAAATTGTTTGCAACAAAATAGTAAATGCTGCAAAATAATCTTTTTACCATATACGTGACTAGAACAAACCCGACATTTCTGGATTGGAGAATAAACCTGTTTGTGGTCGGCTCAGGTCATTATAATTACCACAGGTATTCACCAGTTATATGCTAGAAGAGATTCAATGTCGTATTTTCCATTTCTCTCATTTATCTAGCGTTGTTCTTAGCTTACTGGCCTTGAATATAAGATACACGCTTTGCCAATAACATTTGATTATTTCCGGTAAAACGGAAAGAACATGACTCAGTAAAAAGTATAAGTAGAGAAGTTTTACTACTACCTTATCATTTTGGTTACTGTCATTGACATTTGGATCTCATCCATTCTGTTCGCTAGTGTTCAACACCGTACATTTACTGTCTAAAAGTGAAACACTTATCTTATCCAATTTATCATTTAATAAGTCATAAATTGCTGTATATCAATTAATTATTTCTTATGGCATTTTATTTGTACGACAAAATATAGACTAATACTTATATGCGAAGAACGTATTTGGGAGAATTTGAAGAAGTAGTTTTGTTAATGGTAGCTATTTTAGATGGTGAAGCTTATGGAGTTACCGTTAGCCAGGAACTGGAAACACAAACCGGAAGGCAGGTAACCTTTGGCACCGTACATAATACCCTGATCCGGCTGGAGGAGAAAGGCTTTGTTAATTCCCATCTGGGTGGAGCCACAGCAGAACGAGGCGGTAGACGTAAGCGGCTGTTCACCCTTACCCCTGCTGGTAGCCGGGCTATACAAGATATACAACAGTTACGCCAGCAACTCTGGCAGCAAGTACCTCCACATACCATCAAATTAGCGGGTATATGACTTCTCCGAACAAACACGTACCCCAGCCACCTGAGTGGACAGTAAAGGTGTTGCGTTTATGGCACCCTGCTAATACATTGGAAGAAGTAGAAGGAGACTTAGCCGAAATGTATATCTACTGGTATAGGCAATATGGTAAGCGAGAAGCTACCATTTGTTACATTCTGGCGGTGTTCTCAGTGCTGCCCCCTTTTGTTCGACGGCGTAAATCCAGTCATTCCTATTCTCAACCTTTATTATTTTCACCTGATATGATCCGCAATTACTTAACCGTTGCCTGGAGGAATCTCTTCCACCAAAAAGCATACTCTTTTATCAACATCATGGGGTTAGCTGTGGGCTTGACCGTTGTTATGCTGATTGGCTTATGGAACTATGATGAATTGTCGTACAATACCTACCACAAACATTACGCTGACATAGCACAGGTTTGGGGAGGTGGCACCGATCCGCAGAGCTCCACCATTGAAGGTACGTATGCCCTACAATATCCGGTAGGTCCCACTTTGAAGGATAATTATCCACAGTATTTCAAACATGTATCAATGGCTTTTGGCATTGGGGATTGTACGGTTTCAACAGGCGACAAAAAATTCAGTAAGAAAGGACAGTTTATAGAAGAAAATGCCTTGGATATGCTTTCGTTGCGAATGCTGCAAGGCAACTATCAAAGTCTGCATGATCCTTATTCGGTGATACTTTCACAATCTACGGCTGAGACCATTTTTGGCAAGGGAGATCCCATGGGTAAGCGGCTACGCATAGATAATCTTCTGGAGGTAACTGTAACAGGAATTTATGAGGATATACCCAGAAACAACCATTTTAGCGAAATTCAGCTTTTCCTCCCCTGGCCTCTACTGGTATCTTATCGGGAGTGGATGAAAGAAAGTGCTACCGACTGGGACAACCGGACTGTGAATGTGTATGTACAACTACAACCTAATACATCCATAGAAACAGCCAATGCAGCTATTAAAGACTTATATTACCAATATGTTCCCAAAGATTTTTTTACAACAATAGAAAACAGCAAACCATTCGTGCAACTCATTCCTATGAGCAGCTGGCATTTATATTCCGAGTTTGAAAATGGAAAACCTGCCGGAGGACGTATTACCTATGTATGGCTGTTTGGCATCGTTGGAATTTTTGTCTTGCTGCTAGCGTGTATCAACTTTATTAACTTAAGTACGGCCCGTGCTTCCACTCGTGCCAGGGAAGTAGGCGTACGCAAAGCGATTGGCTCCGGAAAAGGGCAGTTAATCGTACAATTCTTGAGCGAATCGTTATTAGTAGTGCTTCTAGCTTTCTCGGTTGCAGGGCTGCTGCTCCTGCTTGTACAGAACCCGTTCAATGAACTAGCAGATAAGGATATTGATTTGCCCTTCGGTAAGCCTCTTTTCTGGGCAATCACCCTTCCGTTTCTGCTGCTAACAGGTTGTATGGCGGGGTTATATCCAGCTTTTTATCTGTCTTCTTTTCAGCCAGTGAAGGTATTAAAAGGAGTGATACAGCACGGACGTACAGCTGCCTTGCCCCGTAAAATAATGGTAGTTGTTCAGTTTACCGTTTCTGTCATGTTAATAATGGGTACGCTGGTGGTATATCAGCAAATCGAGTATGCCCGCAATAGGCCCATTGGTTATAACAAACAAAGTTTACTCACCCTGGATATGAGTGATCCGGGCTACAAAAGTAAACAAGAGGTACTCCGGAACGAATTACTCCGCAGCGGAGTAGTAGCATCAGTAGCCACTTCTTCCTCTCCGCTGACAGAAGTATGGAACGTTACTGGTGGATATGAATGGCAAGGTAAAGATCCTAGTCTGGATGCCTCCTTTGTCAGATGTAATGTAACCCCAGACTATGGAAAAACAGTAGGATGGGAATTAATGGCCGGACGTGATTTTTCTACAACCTTAGCTACTGATTCAACCGATGCCATCATCATTAATCAGGCGGCTGTACAATACATGGGCTTAGAGAATCCGATCGGTCAAAAAATTACGGATGTAGACGAATTTGGTACGCCCAAATGGACCAGGACTATCATAGGAGTAGTGAAAGATATGGTAATGGAATCGCCCTATGAACCAGTTCAGCCTGCTATATATTTTATGAATGAAGATGCCTATGCGTTACTCCATATAAAAATTAACCCTGCCATAAGTGTCAGGATGGCTCTACCTAAGATAGAGACAGTATTCAAAAATGTCGTTCCTTCTGCCCTTTTCAACTATAGATTTGTAGACGAAGAATATGCCTATAAATTCAGTCAGGAGGCACGCATCGGCACACTGGCGGGTAGCTTTTCCCTGCTTGCCATATTTATTTCCTGTCTGGGTTTATTTGGCTTAGCCTCTTTTATAGCCGAGCAACGAACGAAAGAAATTGGTATTAGAAAAGTGCTGGGTGCCAGTGTGTATACACTTTGGCATATGCAAACAAAAGAGTTTGTTGCCCTGGTAATTTTTGCCTGTTTGATAGCCATTCCTATAAGTTATTGGCTAATGTATACATGGTTAACCAAGTATGCCTATCACACGGAAATTTCACCATGGATTTTATTATTGACTTGCTTAGGGGCTTGGCTGATTACGCTTCTGACCGTGAGTTACCAGGCAGTAAAATCTGCCTTAATGAATCCTATAAAATCTTTGCGAAACGAGTAAATAGATATAGTCTGCTAATAGAACACAGGGTAATAAGAAATTATAATCTGGTTTCTCAGAGTCATTATTCACATCTATTTAGTTTCCACATGGTTAGAATCTAACTCCAGGTTAATCTGTTTTATTACCGAATCAATTTCCAGGGCTTGATCCACCATTTTTTCAATATAAAAGGCAGGGTTTGTGTCTGGCTCAAGTTTATAGATTGAGGCGAGTCCAAGCAGCCGGGCTACCGGACCTCTTAAGTGATGGGCATTGGTGTAGCTGTACTTAATCAATATTTCGTTTTGAAGCTGAATCTTGGCTGTCCGTTCGTTTACTATTTTTTCCAAATCCCTGTTCAATGCGTTAAGATTGTTTTGGATTTGAAGAAGTTCTTCGTTTTGGGCTTCTATTTCTTTTGCCTTCTCCTTAAGTTGGTTATTGGTATCTCTCAAGTATTGGTGAATTCTATCGTAGCTCGCTTTTAACACCCCGCTTGCGTAGGTAAGAATGAAATATAACACAGAGTAAGTGATGCCTGCCGTAACGGCATCTTGTATATGCTGAAGAAATATGGTATTAATAACAATAAAGGTAATCCCGTGCATTATCCACATGATTCGCCCTTTTAACATGATAGAAAAAATAAAGCCAACAATTAGTACAACCGCTAAAGTGGTTGTGGTATTTGGAATGACTAGACGTTGGTAACTCATAGCTGCCAAAGCAACAGAAGTCAACGTTAATACGGCTACCGTAGGATATTTACGTCTGAGTATGTATGCAATAATGCATGCACCTAATATGGTAGTGGAAATGTAAATGGATAAGACATCTTCTGGAAAAAGCAGAACATTAGACATAAGCACTAAAAACACGCCTGCTATTGAAATTATCAATATGGTGTTGAGGAAAAATTTCTCAATGTTTTTTATCTCCATACTATTGACTATTCGTATTCTGTCGGTTGTGAAATCAATTTGTTAGCAACACGCTGGACCGAATTACGGTGCTAAAAACTTACCTATCCGGGAACTCAACGGACTTGCGGCGAGCTATCAATCACTGACGCACACCTTGTTCTTTGCTGAGCTATGTATATCTAGCACACAGGTTTATCAAATGCTTTTGGCCTTATCCGCTGTGTTTGTGTTTCTTTAGCATACCAACCGTGAAATCATCTCCCCGCAAAATTTCAAACTTCTTGACTGTCTTTTGAAAGCTTTCCGTTAACTCCTCCTGCAAACTAAGTCCGGCCATAGTTTGCGTGTAAATAGATTTTCTAGCGTCATAAAACCCATCGGTTGCTAATATAATAATTTCCTCTTCTCTCAAAGATTTTTCTGTTACCGATATTTGTAAATTACCCATTCCTAATACTTTACTAAGCACAGGTTTATCTATTATGCGTAAACCATCATGCATAAGTACCTTCTCTTTAAACATTATTGTATCATCTTTTGTGAGCAATTGCAACTCCCCTTGATAAGAACTATAGATCCGGGAATCACCTATATTAACCAAATAACAGAATAGTAATTGAATTGTGTTAGTAGAATTTGTTGAGAAGAAAGTATTTTACATCATATTAACTGAGCAATGCTCAGTACAAGCCTTGCCTAAGTTCTAACCCGGATGTCTTTACTTTATCTTTAGAGAAAAGAAAACAGCAACAAGCACCAAGGATGTGTAAACACTATCTTAGGCAGGAGTTTAAAACCAGTACATATACTGGATATATATCCTAAAGTTATATCTGTAGTTTTTACCTATTTTTTTAAGCATCTTTTCAGTGCTCCTCATTATTCTAGATTTATTAATCCATAACTTAGCTGTCCTCTTCTCCCAACTTTTTGTGCAGCTGGCAAAATAAAATTTTCTTCTAGTGAAAAGAATACTATCTTTAGCTTTTAACCTAACCTATAAATGTATGGCATTTGGTACAGTAAAATTTTTTAATACTTCAAAAGGCTTTGGCTTCATTAAACCAGAAGATGGTGGAGATGATCTGTTTGTGCACATGTCAGCGGTAAAAGATGAAATTAGAGAAAATGACCGCGTGAGTTATGAAGCAGAAAGAGGACCAAAAGGAATGAATGCAGTGAACGTGAAAAAAGTCAGGTAACTGTATACATAAGAAAACTTGACAGCCACAATGACTGCTGAAGCAGCTATTGTAGCTGTCATCACTGAAACCTTGATGTAAAAGGATTGATTGTCTTCCTGCTAAATTCAGTGGATTCAACCTTTCCTTGGCTTCCTGATCTATACTTAGCTTCAGAGGAATATACTTATTACATTCAGAAAGCAATTCTCTTGCAATAATTTTTGGCTTCCAGATTTGAAACCTAAAAGCAACTTAAGACTTAGGTACTTAAATCTGTCTAAGACGCAGCGTTTAAGTCTAACTCCATCTGAATATTACAACGTTTGTAAGGCGTAGTACGTCCTGCAATTTTCTGGAAACCCAGTTTGTGATAGAGGTTGATGGCGGGTTTGAGGATAGTATTGCTTTCCAGATAAAGTTTGGATGCGCCCAACTCCTTTGCAGCATTAATAATCGTCTGACCGAGCAACCAGCCAATGTTTTTACCTTGTGCTTTGGGTGATACCGCCATTTTAGCTAATTCGTACGCATACGTTGGATCATTCATTTTGATTAGAGCACAAACACCAACGGGTTCATTTTTGTAGAGTGCAACGAATATTTTTCCGCCTTTATCCAAAATATATTCTTTGGGATTATCCAGTGCTCGGTAATCGGCTTCTTCCATTTCAAAATACGTAGAAATCCATTCCTCATTGAGGGATTTAAATTTGGATTGATGGTGAGCTTCATATTCTACAATCTGCACTTCTTTACTCTCACGCATTTTCTTTTGTTCCTGCACTCTTCGTAGCAACGACTTTTGTTCCAGCAGAAACTCCCATTCTGCAATTGCTTCCCAAAGATTGTGCGTGGCTTCAGAGATAATGCTTTGGATAGCCGCATCTACATCTGTATATTGTACCTTGATCTTTTCTGAAAGCGCTTTTCCCTTTTGAGTCAATAAAACCATGTTTCTGCGTTTGTCCGGAGATTTCAGGTTTTCTTCAACTAATCCAGCTTTCGTCATTTCCTGAATAATTTTGCTGACTGACGGTTGGGAATGTCCGATTGCCAAAGCGATTTCCGTGATAGGTTTTTCTTCCTCCTCTGCAAGAATATAAAACACCGGAAACCACTTTGGAGAGAGTTCTACTTCATATAAAGCATATAATTGAGCTGCATCATCCGTTATTTTGGCAGTCAGTAAGCGCAAGCGGCTACCCAATGCCATTTTACCTGTTTTTGAAAATATATTCATAATACATAATTAATTATATAACTAGTTATGTAAATATAAAAAACTGATTGTTATCCTCAAATAATTTCCAATCTAAAAGTTTAATTTTTATTGCATACCATAGCTGATTCTATGACACTAATGCAACGTTGTCTGTAAGCAAATATACTATTTTAAGCGGTAGATCTATTCAGGTAAGGTTTCATGTGCTCCAAACTTACCTGAAAGCAATTACTTACCAGCAAGGGCTATTCATATAGCAACGCATTTTCCTCAAGCATTTCCACAAAGAGAATCAAGTATTGCATCAGAGGGATGCACATTGGGAAGCAAATATTCAAAAAAAGTATTTGCAACAGTCAAGGGAGGCCGACTATCCCTGGTACTTACTTTGTCTGGAAAAGATGAAAGGATAACTACTATTTATATATGTGCATAATCAATATTGGGCGGCTTCTCGTATTGAATAAGCTTGCAAATTGATGATGTTTCCGCTTATCATTTTAAGTGACGATTCCCTATTAAAAAATAGTAAACCCTACCCTATGGCTTCTCTAATTTTTAGGTAAGTCATATATGCAGTGGAGCCGGTGAATAGAGTGGTTATTACCTGCATACCATTCGTACGAGCTACCTATGCAAATACGCCTTCACGAGAAGAACTACGTTTAAACCTTTTAATGGAAAGCAGGGGAGCAATTACTTGTACACTCTTTTTATTCCTGTAAAAACAACCTTGATCTCCTGCCCAGGCTTCTTTATTTTCATTCAGCAGATGATGCTTGTAAGCATACAAGATCAAGGTAGCTGTTTTTTTACATCCTGTTTTCTCCAACAGACTCTACCGGTGTGACTCATTGGTACGCTTGCTGTTAAATAATTTGTCAGCAATTTCTTGATTTGTATATCCCTGGGCAATTGATTGTAGCACATCCATTTCCCGCTTAAAATTATCTTGGAGGGGTCTTCATTAGCTGCAGAAAGTTTGTGGCCTTGTGCATCAGGAGATGAGCTCACACTTTTAAGCAATTTCATGGCAATCTCTGTGCTGATGTACCGCTCACCACGGGCTACAACCTGAATAGCATAGATAAGTTCATCCCTATCTGTGGTTTTTAAAACATATCCCAGGGCACCAGCTTCCATAGCTTCGGCTATGTATCTTTCCTGCTCTATCATGGAAAGCACCAAAACCTGAATGTGGGGAAAGTGCTCTTTAATGTACTGTGTTGCTTGCAGCCCATCCATGTCTGGCATTTGAATATCCATGAGCACAACATTCACTTCCCGCTCAGTAAGCATCCGGATAAGTTCATTTCCTGAGGAAGTTTGGCCTACGACCTATATTTCGGCATTCCTTTCTTCCAGAATAGCTTTTAGTCCATCTTGGATAAGTTTATGGTTGTCGGCGTTTGATTATAGACGCAAGGTTTACAAGTAGACTAATGTATGAATAATTAACTTGACAAAAAATAAATATGGCATTTTTTACTAGTTACAGGTATTTTATGTAGTAGTGCCTGTTTTTTATAGTTTACACAACAGTAGTTTTCAGACAAACAATGAATGCTTCCTTTGTTAGTAGTTACTATAATGCCGACCGAACTTTTTCGCCAATAATACTGAAATGACTTTTACCCGGTCGCTGCTGGCTCTGAAGAAGTTCTTCAAAAGAGGAATGAGACGTTCGTATCCTGGCAGGTTCACTACGGATACTGGCATCACCTGCAGGGCGGCTTACTTGAGCACATATTCTGATTATGAAAGAAGTCATGCCGGACATAATCCTGTACATTCGGTGATGGTTATTCCTAGAAATGCCAGTGCCTACGGAACTGATTTTACCCGTACCATTAATTTTTTTAAAACGTACCTTAATATGCCGGAAGATCCTGAAAACACGGGATATGGCATGTATACCAGCACGCAAGTGAATCAGTGGTGGAGCGAACCAACCTAATCTATATTGACTATAAGTCGAAAGACTTTAAGCATATACAGCCATAGAAACATGCTTGAACGCTACAAATTACTGAAGGGGAGTAAAGAAAATTTGGTCATTAGAAAGAGAAGCAGGCCTGACGTTGCTATTCATCAGGCCTGCGAACTGCCATAAATTACAGCTTATAATGAATTATATTATTGAGAAGCAACGCCATTTTCTGCGATCTCCAGTTCCTCTATGGTGAGGTTATTTACCTTGGCTATGGCCCGTTCCCGTTCAGTATCCCGGATAATAATGGATAGATCCAGAGCAGCAAAATTGTTTTTCCGGCCAATGGTGGTTTTGCCCAGTTTGTCGAAGTCTCCATTAATATCGGTAAAGCTCTGCACCCAGGTCATTAGGGGTTTGTCGTCTACTTCGCCTAAAAATTTACCAAAGATGGCAGCTACTGAAAACAGCGTGTTCGATAACTGGTCTACGGCATTGGCATTTTTTATGGTTTCTTTCATAGTAGTCACCAGATCGCCAAATTCCTTATCATTCTTTACGTCGGCCAGTACCCTTGCCACATCCCGTAAAGCCTGTTTGCTTTTTACAACCGATACCAGTATATGTATTTGGGAAGGGCTCTCATTGTCTTCATTTTTCTTGAAGAAATAGATTGTTTTGTCTACTGGCAAATCTTCATTGTCGCCTACTTTGGCAAAGCTCTTTAGATCTAGCGTTTGCACGATGTTTCCCTGGTCGCTAACAACAGTAACGATAAGATAGAGTTTAGCAAATCCGGGAAAAAACAGCACTGGCTTTGTCTTATTTTCAATGATGAATGCACGCGACAAACGTACTTCGATACCGCTGATGTTTTTGGAATTTGAAATTCCTTTTGAAATGCCTTTAGGCACCTCTCTAGGTACATTTCCTAGGGCAAATTTTTCGACAAAGGCATCTTCTTTGATTGTTTCTAGTGTTAAAGCCATAGTTTTATAGATAGTTAGGGTGGTTGATTTTTCGTAGTTGGACTAAGGTTGCCTTATGTGGCACACCGCTAAGCATTGGGCCAATAAAAATAGAGGAAAAACTTCTCCAGACAAGTAAAAAACGTATGGCGGAAAAGTTTTAGGAAGCGGTTTATCTTCCGGATTCTATGATAATACTAAACATACCCTTTTAACTAAAGCAGGCAATCGTCCGGAGAATTCTATAAGCTCATAAAAATACAAAGCCCGTTAAGGCTTTCTATCAGAGCAACTTAGGTGCTGAAGCAAGATAGACTAATCAGTACATAAAGACAATACATATAAGTAGATATTTTTTTGAGTATTTATTAGGTACATACTAGGGAATTGCCTGCTATACTGTTTATGAGCCAATACCTGAAAGGTCAACCGGAAATTATAACTATTTTATGCCTATTTATACACCTGAGGCCCATCAAGGGAACAATACTATTGGGTATGTACCTTAATGTATATTGTTCATAGAATCGCATTTTTACCCTGCCAACGCCTCTCTAAGTATACTAGCTACTTTGGTTTTTAATTATAGTATATTTGTCAAACTTTACATATATAATCCTGCATAAGGATTTGTAGCTATTCTACTTTCAAGGTGGCAGAACGCTTTACGTATACCTTCCGTATTAAATGGACTTCGCTGCTAGGCGCACTTTCTTTTGGCATAGTAGTACCTACCTTTTTTATTCCCTTAGAACTTGGGTCTGTGGCCCATTTACTTTCAATTTTGGTGGCTACTCTCACAAGTTATGTAATCTGGGAGGGTAGCAAACTGATTCAGGCATTGGTTCTGTATTTTTTTCCATGGGAGAAAAGTATTATTAAACACCTGGTATATGAAATAGCCTGGGTATTTGTGTTTTCTTCGGTGATGCTCATTATAGGTATTCTCACCTATGGGTATTTAGTTTCTGCCGTTAATATTACCGTCGGGGTGATCTTGCAAAACATCTTTGTGTCTTTCCTGCTGGCGCTTTTATTCATTGCCTTTAACGAAGGTGCTTTTTTATTTACCAAGTGGAAACAATCGCTGTTGGAACAGGAAAAGCTGCGTCAGGAAAACCTGGTAGCGAAGGTGGAAAGCCTGAAAAAACAACTTGATCCCCATTTTCTATTTAATAGCCTAAGTGTACTGAGTGGAGTTGTTTACAAAGATCCTGAACTAGCCGATCAATATATTACCAAGCTTGCCCAAGTGTACCGGTATGTGCTGGAGCATAACGATGAAAAGCAGGTAGAACTAACCAAAGAGCTTACGGTGGTGAAAGCGTATTGTTTTTTGCTGAATGTGCGCTTTTATAATCAGGTGGTTTTAGATGTGCAAGTGCAGGATACTTCTTTTTATATACTCCCAATGTCTATACAGCTGCTGGTGGAAAATGCGGTAAAACACAACCGCATCTCACAGCATCACCCGTTAATCTTACGTATCTACTGTACCGACACTGTTTTATGGGTAGAAAATAGCTTATATTTAAAAGAAGTAAAAGAGGAATCTACCGGTATCGGACTTAAAAACCTGGAGGCCAGATATAAATATGTTACCGGTAAACCAATAATTATAGAACATCTGAATGGTTTATTTAAAGTAGGTTTGCCAAAGATTCTGGAACAGCCATGAAAATAGTAATTATCGAAGATGAATTTTTTTCTGCAGAGAAATTAACGTTTCAGCTTCAGAAAATAGATGCTACCATAGAAATACTGGCCGTTCTGACCTCGGTAGAAGGCTGCTTGCACTGGTTCCGGAACAATCCTGAGCCAGACCTTATTTTCTCTGATATTCAGCTGGAAGACAAAGAAAGTTTTGAACTGTTCCATCAGCTACCCATTGAAGCCCCCATCATTTATACCACAGCCTATAACCAATATGCTATACAGGCTTTCAAACAGAACAGTGTAGATTATCTGCTCAAACCGATTGATATAGAAGAGCTCCGGGCCGCTCTGAAAAAGTATGAACACCAGACCTACCGGATGCTTAAAAAGAGCCATTTGGGCAGGCCTGAAAAGCCTAGAGAAGAGTATAAAGAACGTTTTTTAGTAAAAAAAGGAAGTGGCTTGGCTGTTATTAAAATCAATGAAATTGCCTATTTCAAGAGTGAACAAAAATTAAGCTTTCTGGTCACCTTCGACAACATAAAATACGCCATTGAACCTACCCTGGATCAGCTAACCGAGCAAATTGATCCGAAAAAGTTTAACCGCATCAGTCGCAGCAGGCTCATTTCCTTAGACTCCATCAAAAAAATTTATCCCCATTTTAACGGCCGGTTAAAGCTGGAATTACAGCCGGCAGAAGAGGAAGAAGTGTTTGTGAGCCGCGAAAGGGTTCAGGCTTTTAAAGACTGGCTTAATTCCTGATACAGCCCAGCTAGAAAATTTTGCAAGTCATCTGTTATTATCTACCAGTCGTCTGATTTCACTCGACTAGCTTATGAATATGCGGCATATTTGTAAGAAAAAAACGTATGACAGCTATATTGATCTTCTTTGTCCTTCACTGGTACGGCTCCTTATTCTTCCAGACCTTCTTCCTGCACCGCTATGCGGCACACAAGGCCTTTACGATGTCGCCAACCTGGGAAAAGATTTTCTATGTATTAACCTTTATCTTCCAAGGTTCTAACTATTTAAGTGCCTATGGCTATGGAGTAATGCACCGTATGCACCATGCATTTGCCGATACCGAGGAAGATCCGCATTCACCCAAATACAGTACTGGTATTTTTGATATGATGTGGAAAACAAAGACTTTTTATTCAGCCATCCGCAGAAGAACAGCTGTGGTAGATCCTAAGTTTACAGTGAATGTTCCGGATTGGAAAGCCTTTGATGATTTTGCCTCGCAAGGATGGGTTCGAATAGTATGGGGTGCCTTATATACCCTGTTTTATATTTATTTCGCTCCTTCTATGATCTGGTTTTTGCTGTTACCTGTTCATTTTCTGATGTCTCCTATTCATGGAGCTATAATTAATTGGTTTGCCCACAAAATTGGCTATATCACTTTCAAGGTGAAAGATACCTCTAGAAATTTAATGCCTGTGGATGTGTTTATGATGGGAGAAGGTTTTCACAACAACCATCATACGTATGGCAACCGGGCTAATTTTGCCTTCAAATGGTATGAAATAGATCCTACCTATCAAGTTATTAAACTGTTGAATTTAGTAGGCATCATTCAGTTACCTAAAGAAAAAGCGGCTGCAAAAGCATTTTTGAAAAAGAAAGAAATGGCCAATGTTTGATAAGTAGAAAGCATATATGAAAAGGGCTGATAACTTTTAGGTTGTCAGCCCTTTTTTGTTTACATGCCAACTTCCAGATTATTAATTCAATCATATATTTTTCATAATAGTCTTTCATGTAAAGGTTTTCTGTCTTGGATAATAAGCGAACAAGTGATTTGCTAATTGTCCATGCTTCTTCTTAATCATTCGCCAGAGATAAGCAAAAGGTAAGAGAAAGGGAAATGATGCGAGTTATAGACGAGTAACAGAAATAGTGGACATAAAACTGTTTAACATATACCATTTAGATGGCCATATTTTCTACCAAAACGTTAAAGAACTATAGCCTTATACTGCGCTCTATAGCTTTATACGTACGCTAAAAAGTCAACCAGTTCTCCGAAGCTTCATCCATTGTATGTTTCGTGTAACTAGCTCTTCTCTTGTAAAGGCATCAATACGTATCCTGTGTCCAAAAAAGTATTAACAAATAATTGTTTTATCACTATGAATGAGCAACAAAATTTATCGGCCAGTAATATGAGTGGCCAAAATCAGGAAGGGAGTAATGCTAACTGGCCTGTAAAAATACTTACCGCCACTTCCATGATAGGCGATGGGATAGAAAACCTGCAAGGAGAGCATCTGGGCAAAATTAAAGACCTGATGGTCGACCTGCAAAGCGGATCTATCACTTATGTAGTAATCGAATATGGAGGTTTTTTAGGAATGGGTGAAAAGTTATTTGCTCTTCCTTTTAAAGCCATTCAGTTAGATCAGGTGAACCGCAAATTCACCTTGAACATAGACCAGGCACTGTTTGAAAAAGCCCCTGGGTTTGACAAACATCATTGGCCTGCTACCAATAGCCATGCGTATTTTCAGGAAGTAGGCTCTTATTGGGGATCGTTTATGGGAGCCAATACAGGTGGAAAAGCATTTTGACTCGATACTACCAGCACATGGAGAGAGAAGTTGTTAGGAATTGATTTTATATTATACTTTCTGATAGGGCTTTCTTTGGAGCCACTGTCAAAGCAGCCATCGTCTTAGGCCAGAGTAAACGAGTAAAACTAATTTATAAATAGATACATATCAATTGATACCTAGATGGGCAAAACATCACTTACCGAGTTAAAAATACTACTAGATCAGGTCAATGACTTATCTATTGGCGATGATAAGGCCAAAGCCTTAGAATCTTATATTGAGCAATCTATGGAGATCATCTCAAAAATGAGTAGTCCAAAAGATGATTTTTTCGAAGGACGCAAAAGGTTAGCCTTAGATGATCTGCAAAACCAATCTTCCAGGCATCTGAAAGGGTATTGGCTGGAGAAAGATAAAATTGAAAAGATATCAGAATTCAGCAGGGCACGAAGTGAAGCAAGCCAGGCAATAAACAGTATTTTAGTTAGCTTCAGCAGGTAAGGAGTGTAGGTGTATCTGAGCGAATATAATCTGAAGGACAGATGTTATTCCCACATCACAATTGAATAAAAAATATACCCTGACCTTTTAGGCAGATCAGGGTAAAAAATTAATTTCCTCTAGATTTTTCAGTGGCCCTAGTGGCTTTACCTGCTTGTATAGTAGCTTTTTTGCTTTCAGTTTGTTTTCTCTTGGCAATTTTCCGCATCCATTATTCGTTTTTAATTCCGGGCAATATTACTTTTCCAGATATCCGTTTTTTAATTTATTGTTTTATTACATCATTTTAAGGCAGTCTAGATTTTGTTCATTGGTTTTTATTGGTTTGCTCCAGCTGAACCAATTTGAGCGACAGTTCACCTTAAAAGCATACAACAGATGATTGTTGATAAAGTACTAAAAGTTCGTTTGTTTATATGATAGTTTCTTTATTAAACGTAGAATGTGTGTATACTCTTTGTGATTATATAAAAGTTGCAGTACTCTGAAAATTAAGTATTTATAATGGTGATATTAAATTTATACTTACATAGTACACTAGTAAATTTATACATTCATAAAATGATCTCAGGTATTGCCTGGGTTTAATAGGAAAACAGGGTTAATAACCTGTTTTAGTTACCTATTATGCCGGCAAATGCAATACATATATTCCAGCAGCCAGTAATATTTCAACAGCATATATCAGCGGATAGCGTGGTTGTCAAAAAAAAGATGTATATTGAGAAAAAAGCTATGGGTAACTATATAGAATTAATCAAAAACCTGCCGGAAGACAATCTGACGCTGAGTGAATTAAAAGATACTTTTAATAAAGATGCGCAGGAAATGAACTTGAACTGGCCTAAGCTATCTATGGAACGAAGAAGAGAGTTGTGTAGTAAAATGAGTGCTACGCAAGTTCAAATAACTGCTTTAAAAACAGAAGAAAATATCCCTATAACCTAGGGATATTTTCTTTTTAATTCTCTACAAACTAGTCTAATGGTAGCCTGAAATCACAGCAGAGATAGCCTTAGGAAGATAATAACTCATCAAGCAAATACAAAATAACATTTCATTGCTTTGAATACTACCTGCATTCGTATTTTACTAGGTATATCGCCTATTTAGTAAACATCTTAATAAATCAAGCTGGCTGTGCTGGAAAATACAGCATAGTAGAGTTAGATATGTTTGCCGTAAAAATTAGTATAGAAATGCCTAAAGAAAAAACAGATATTGAAAGCCAAGAAAACAAAGGGGCTACTTTTTTTGTGGAAGTTCCTCACTATCAGTAATTAGCCGGCATACGCTACATTCCAGATGTAGGCTGATTCTTTTGGTTTGAACAGAGACTACCGATCTGCTCACTCCGTTTGTTATTTCAAGCCTGGGAAAAATCTCTTTAAGGTCGGCCTGCTATGCCATGATTCCTACTTAGATGGGCAATCGGAATAAGCTCTATTTGTTTTCCAGAATATAGAGTCTGTGATTAATTGCCTTTATCATATAGTTACAAAACGGGCGGATCTCTACGTTTGATTCTCCTTCTAGTTCCACCAATTTTTTTACCTTCATAAGGTCTTCTTTTGGCATTCCTAAAATAAGGGAGCCAAATTTATTGAGCATGTTTTCTATTTTTTGCTGTTCCAGTATGTCTTCCTCCATTGATAAAGTATGGACATTTAAGCGATGAAGCAGCTCTTTATCTGCTGTATGAAAGTGTAACATATGCATTCATCATTTATTTGCTATTCTGTAATGGCTTTCACCCAATATAAAGCTATATCTTTCAAATCTACAGATACGGATTCTTTTGCCTGCTCGTCTGAAAATGGGTAGCTGCCCTTATTTCCATGGTACAATAGTATATGCCTGTAATAGAAAAATGGTTCATCAGCAGCATATATTGTATACGATCCAACTCTTTAAAGAGGTGCTGCCGGCAATAAAGCCAGGTAACGATTTATAACTTACCAAGACTTTACAGCTTCTCCTGTTTTTTAGCTATACCTGTACTTGTTGCATTTTGTTGTCGGCTTCCTGCAGACGGCTTACTACCGCTAAGGCTTCCTGAATTTTTTCGCTGCAATCTACAATAAATGAGCCCTCTTTTGCCATACTTACTGCATAGGTTATTGCTTCTGCTTCCGTCGGAATTACCTGAACTGGCTTCGTTGGATAGTGTTCATGTATTCCTTTCTTCAGCAGATCGATCAGCTCTTGCTGGGTGCGGTCGCGGGTGTCACGATCTACCCGGATGATGATTTCATCAAAAATTTGAGCGGCTATACTGCCCAATTCAGTAATGTCTTCATCCCGGCGGTCCCCTACCCCTGCGATGATGCCTACCTTTGGATAAGCATCCAGCTTTTGTAAGAATTCACCTACGGCCCTCAATCCTGCAGCATTGTGTGCATAATCAACCATAAACTGAAAATTGTTGAATTTGAACACATTTAACCTGCCTGGTGTCATTTCCGGTGAGGGAATAAATGTTTGAAGGGCGCTGCGTATTATTTCTATGCCTATACCATGTAAGTGGCAAGCCAGTACAGCTGGCAATATATTGGCAATCATATAGGTGGCTGCGCCCGAAAAAGTAAGCGGAATGTCAGCAGCCTTGGCTAGCTGTATTTTTGTATCTTTCATGTATAGCGTAATAAAGCCGTCTTCCAGTAGTGCGGCCACGCCTCCCAGTTGTATATGCTCCTGTATCCGCGGATTATGTTGATCGAGACTAAAATAAGCCACCTTGCTTGCAACACGTGTATGCATCTGATACACTAATTCATCATCTGCATTCAATATAGCATAGCCTTTTGAATGCACAGTTTCAGGTATAACCGCTTTCACCTTTGCCATTTGCTCTACCGTATGGATATCTCCCAAGCCTAAATGGTCGGCAGCTACATTCGTTACAATCCCGATATCACACTGGTCAAAGCCTAAACCTGCCCGCAGTAAACCTCCCCTGGCACACTCCAGCACAGCAAACTCTACTTCAGGGTCGCTAAGGACCATCTTTGTACTTATTGGTCCGGTATTATCTCCTGCTTGCACAAGCTCTCCTCCCATGTATATGCCATCGGTGGTAGTAAAACCTACATAATACCCGGCCATTTGAATAATATGTGCCAATAATCTGGTAACAGTTGTTTTGCCATTTGTGCCGGTAACAGCTATAATAGGTATACGTGATGATTCTCCCTCAGGAAAAAGCATATCTACAATAGGTGCAGCTACATTACGTGCTTGTCCTTCGGCAGGTGCCAGGTGCATCCGCAAACCAGGGGCTGCGTTTACTTCTAACACAGCTCCTTTGTTTGTTAGCAGAGGCGTATCCACAGCTGGTGCGGTAATATCTATGCCACAAATATCCAGCCCAATAATACGGGCAATACGCTCTGCCAGCCGCACATTGGCCGGATGCACTTCGTCCGTAACATCTGTGGCCGTACCTCCGGTACTCAGATTAGCTGTTTTTTTCAGGTATAAAATTTGCCCTTCCGGCAATATCGTGTCCAAAGTAAAGCCCCTGTGTTCGAGAATACCTTCTGTAATGGCATCTATTTTAATAACTGTGAGGATGCTTTCGTGGCCACCGCCTCTACAAGGGTCACTGTTAACCTGGTCAATCAGTTGATGTATGGTAGAATGCCCATCGCCGGTTACTGCGGCAGCAGTTCTTCTAGAGGCAGCTACAAATTTGTAATCCACTACCAGAAAGCGGAAGTCCAACCCGCCAATACATTGTTCGACAATTGCCTGTTCAGAAATTTCCTGGGCTGCCAGCAAAGCTTCTCTGGCCTCCTGCAGGTTACGGATGCCAACGGTAATGCCTTTTCCCTGGTGCCCGTCCAAGGGCTTCACCACTACCGGATAGCCGATATCGGCAATTGTTCGCTGCAACTCCTCTTCATTTTTAACAAGGGTACCAGTAGGAACCGGAATACCCTGCGCAGCTAATAAATACTTGGTTTCATCTTTATCCCCGGCAATATCGACAGCAATACAACTGGTGGTACTTCCCATACTTGCCCTGATTCTGCGACCATTTTTGCCATAGCCCAGCTGGTAAAGTCCATTGGGACTTAACGTTAGTAATGGTATGTTCCTACGCCTGGCTTCATCTAATATGGATGCCGTGCTGGGTCCTGGATAATTGTCTTTTTTTATCTGTTTCAATGCCTGAATAGTAGCCTCCAACTCATAAGGCTCTCCACTAATTAAGGCTTCGGCAATTTGTACTGCCGTACGGGCTGCGAAAAATCCAGCTGTTTCCTCTTCATAGGCAATTACTACATGATAAATTCCTTCTTGCCCGGTGCCCCGCGTACGCCCGAAACCTACATCCATGCCTGCCAAGGTTTGTATTTCAAGGGCTATATGCTCAATAACATGCCCCATCCATGTCCCTGCCCTCACTCTTTCAAAGAATCCTCCTGGGTGCCCTTCCGAGCAGAAATGTGTATAGAGGCTTGGAATCAATTCTTCGATGCGCTGGGCAAAACCTTCTATTTCATTGGTCGGGCGGTATTCCAGTTCTTCAAGATCCAGCTTCATAACTACCAACTTGGGATACCTGACTGACCAGAAATTAGGGCCCCGCATTACTTTTATATCAATGATCTTCATAGTACAAATTTTTAATTGAGTAAAAATCAACTACTGCCTGATGGTATGGGTATGTCTTTCTTCTTCAAAAACAGCTGTAAATAAGCTGCCATCTGAGCGGATACAGCCCCTATGCATATTTGGAGAGTTGTAGGAAAACCCAACCTGGCCAAAACGGTCAACTGCTATAATGCCTCCTTCGCCTTCTATGGCTTTCAGCTTTTGATGAATTACCAGAGTACAGGCTTCTTGGATGGGCATTTCCTTGTAAGCCATCAAGGCGTACAACTCATAAGCAGCTACCGTGCGGATAAAATATTCTCCATCGCCAGTGCAGGAAACCGCACAGGTAGAATTATTGGCATAGGTGCCACACCCAATGAGCGGACTATCGCCTACGCGTCCGTATTTTTTATTGGTTAACCCTCCGGTTGAGGTGGCGGCAGCCAGGTTCCCGTATTCGTCAATAGCAACTGCTCCTACGGTTCCTTTGGATTTACCTTTGTCCGCTTCTTTTTTCTGCTTTTCCTTCCATTCCTGGTAGCGTTCCTCAGTAAAAAAATAATCTTCCGGTACGAAGGCTATGTGCTGTTCTCTTGCAAAAGTTTCAGCACCCTGGCCACAAAGAAATACGTACTCCGACTTCTCCATAACGGCTCTGGCTAACGTAATGGGATTTTTTATCTGGCGGATACCAGTGGCTGCCCCGGCATTTAATGTTCTGCCACACATAATGGCTGCTTCCAGTTCGTGTTTGCCTTCATTCGTAAATACAGCACCTCTGCCAGCATTAAACAATGGATTATCTTCCAAGCTGCATACAGCCCGCTCTACCGCATCCCGCGCACTGCCTCCATCCAAAAGTATTTGACCACCTGCTTGCAAGGCTTCAGCAATACCTGCATGATACTGGTTTTCCTTTTCGGAGCTTATAGAGCCAGGCTCAATAGTTCCGGCACCTCCATGAATAGCCAAAACATACATATGTAGAATACAATGGGTTATAAGTAACTAGTTGTTATTTGTGCTGTTGATCTAAAATTGGAAGCGTATAGCGTTCCCCTTTCCCCAGCATATGAATTCTTAAGTCCCGGATAGAAACCGGTGTTCCTGTTTCCACTGCCGCAATGTTGGTATAACTCATATTCATCCCATCCACTACGATAATAAGGCCACTGCCCAGCACTTCCATCTCTTTCCCTTCCGTAAACAAAATAGCGGTATCTTCTTCCAGCCCTATCCCAATACACTGTGGGTTAGTGGCAATGGCCTGTGCCATTCTGGAAATCCTTCCTCTGGAAATAAAATGGGTATCTATAGCTACATCCCGCATAAACTCCAGTCCGGTAGTGATGTATACATCTCCTTTCAGGAAGCCTCCGTCACTTTTTCCAGAATAAATCATCGGGGTAGATAAGGCGGCAGCCCCGGCACTAGTACCTGCAATAATAATCTCATCATGCGTATACCGTTCTTTTAATATCTGCATACAGGAGGTACCACCTAAAATAGAAGTTATCTTTAACTGGTCGCCACCTGTAAATATCACCCCTGCTGCCTTCTCAAAAATAGTACATATTTCAGGCTTGTTGGCATCTTCCCGTTCTAAAATGGGCACCACTTCCAGGTTAGTCATACCTATTTTTTTAAATACTGCTATGTAATCCTTACCCATCTCTTCGGGCTCACTGGAAGCTGTGGGCACAATAGCTATTAATGGATTGTCGCCTTTTAACTCTTTACAGAACTTCTCAAGAATTTCCATATGGGCAAAATTGTTGTTATTCTCTTGATTAGACCCTTCTTCTGGCTTCTTTCCTTTATTCTCGCTCCCCCCAATGGCTAACAATTTTCCTTTTGGTGTTGGACAGGAGGGTTTAGTATGATTACTACTGGTTTTTTTCGTCATAGTAAATCCATCTATATTGTTTTAGGTTAGTGCTAACATTTTTATACCTTCAGTTTTATACGTATACCTATCTCCTGGAGGGTATAAATTCCAAGGCAAAGCAGCGGTTAAAAATCAAGGAAAGAATTTGATTTACGTACATTCTCGAACGTTTTCCGTCCATTAGCGGGCAGTGGATGCAGTGCTTCTGTCTGATCAATGAAAAGTACCGCATCGTAGCGTTCCGGAAGAACCGTTGGCACATAATTTCCGTTTTCGTTGGAAGGATCGTATACTACGCCTATTGCCCGATGACCACGCCTCTGCATATACACAGGGTTATCTTTCAGATGTTTAGTCAAGATTAGTTTATTTGCGGGTTCTGATTGGTGTAACAACGCCTCCCAGCTACCAGCCTGTGCAGCGGGCACTTGCATACGCTGTAATGGGGCGCCCCAATTTTGACCTGCAATTACACTTCCCTGATAGCTGCTAAAGCCAACAATATATACCCCCTCCTGGCCATGCTCTTCCCGGATCAACTGGCCAATATTTACCATGCCAGATTCTTTCATATCGGTAGCCCTCGCATCCCCTATATGCGTATTATGCGCCCATACAATACATTTGGCATTGGGGCCATGTAACTGCATAAGGCGGTTAAGTGTTTCATGCATATGCCTATCGCGTATATTCCACGAGCCGGCATTGCTTCTGGCCATGGCATAGTAGTATTTTTCGGCATTCTGGGCAACTAGTGCATTTTGCTCAATTGAAAAAGCCTCTTCTCCCTTGGCACTTGAAGCAGCCAAACTTGCTTGTACCTGTTGCAGCATGGCCGCCAGTTCTTCGGCACATAGTTCCTGTTTTTGGAGGGTTGCACTGGCATAGGCTTGTTCATCCTGGTTATAGGAAGCAAAGCATTGATAGGCTGCCCGTGCACTTTTTGCTGCTTCCGGATCTGTTGCCTCCAAGTATTGGATTACTTGTTCCATAGATTCCCACAGGCTATAAACGTCTAATCCATAAAAGCCTACTTTGGTAGGATGCTGACCGTTATACGCTTTTAGCCATTCCGCCAGTTCAGCAATTTCTTTATTTGCCCACATCCAGGTGGGCCACCGGTTAAATGCTTTCAATACATCTTCTGCATTGGTGCTGGTTTGGTCATAGCCTTTCACGTATCTGTTCAGTTCATAGGCATCGGGCCAATCCCCTTCTACAGCAATAAACGTAAATCCTTTTTCCTCAATCAGGCGCTTAGTAATAGCAGCCCGCCAGGTATAAAACTCGGCTGTTCCATGTGAAGCTTCTCCCAACAATACATAGTTTGCCTCCCCAATTTCTTGCAGGAGGATGTCTAAATCAGCCTCTGCATTTAATGCATGAACGCCATTGTTTGCATTCAACCCGTTTGACGGTTGCTTGAGTGAAGCAGAATCACCTGTAAGCGAACAGGAATACAGCATGGGTAAAAACAGCCACACTACAAAATATAGATTCCTTCTCATTTCATTAACTTTCTATTGTATTACTAACCACAGCAGATCTTTACACAAGGCCCTTATTTAGCAGGTACATACCGATAGATAATTCGATAAGCTTTGTAGAGCAATAAATGTAATAATGGTATCAGCCCTGAGATCAATCGTTAGTAGCTGAGCATCAAAAAATATACATCTTTAGCTGTATCAGCCTTATACTCTCTGGCTTAAAGAATCCATTTATAAAGAGTATAATAGCTGATGAATGAAAAAAGGACCTGATCATGGGTGTAGGTCCTTTTTCGCTGATAAACTTACCTTACACGCGTGTTACGCTCTGCTATCTACCACCCGGTTCCTACGATAAGGAACCTTTTGTGTAATTAGAGAAGCGGCAATCTCCGCAATTCCTAGAATTAGATGTGGCAGATATACATGCTCTGCAAAACCAAATAACCAAGGCGAAGCAGCCAATAAGGCACCAGATAATAGATCTATTGTTAAGTGTGCCGACATAGACAAAGTTTTCATGGCGCCCATCTCATAATCTGTCATCAACGCTAAACCAATCATGGAAATCCCTAGTATCACTGGTATCCAGGTTTCAGTTCCCCCTTCTGCAAAACCTAATAGCCAGGGAAGTGCAATAAGTACTATTCCCATCAAGTAATCCATTACTCCATGAGCCTTTGTTGATAAAAATCGCATAATGTGTAATTCTATTAAATTAAAATACTTTAAAATTTACATAAAACCATTTACTATAACCGGAGAAAAAGGTTGGTTGTTAGCCTACAAAAGCGGCATTTTTACGTGTTTATGTCACAAAATTTGTGTTTACTATCATCCTACCGTATTAATTTCAGCATGCCTATCCGTATATATACACCCGTTAAAACAGAGTTCTCTATGTGAATTTTTGATTGCCTATTTATATTGGCTACTATCTAGTTTATGGATCATCTAGTTAAATACCTTGTTCTTTCTCCAGCGTATATCTCGTTCGTCTTAGACCTTTCTGAAAACATAGGTACAGCCATTGGTAAATGAGGTATGTTAAAAAAATAGTTATAGGAGAAATAACTAATTGTTTTGATTTAAATATTCTTGAATGCATATTGTGAGAAGTTAAGAACCTGTTTGTTAGCTCCTTTAGAATACTACTTTCATACTTTTTTACTCTTTCACGTGTATGCTCCCTAAACCTACCTATTCGATTTTACTCTTTGCTCTCTTGGGAATGAGTAGCTGTCAGTACCTTCCCGATTTAGTTAATCACCCTACGCCTTCAGCTCCTAAAATCGTACCGTTTGTAGAGAATCTAATAGCTCCTTTAGGCATAGAATCTGATGCACATGGCCGCTTATGGATCACGGAAGCAGGTACAGGCCTTAACAGTGATGGACAACTTTCTTTGATTACCCAGCAAGGAAAGGTATATCCGGTAATCACCGGCTTTGCTTCGCAGGTAAGCCCGGAAGGCGCTGTGTTTGGGCTTAACCACCTGCTGCTAAAAGACAATATCCTGTACATGCTGCATGGCGTTGAAGGAAGGCTCTATAAATTTGATATCTCTACCTTTACGCCGGGCAATGCGCCTTTACACGCCGACCAAATTGCCTATGAAGATATTGGCAGTTTTGTAAAGGCCTATGAATTTGAAGAAGATACAGATGAAACCGATGTTTTTAACCTGACGGTTGGGCCAAATGGTGATCTGTTTATCGTAGATGCTGCGGCTAATGCCATCATCCGCAGGCAGTCATCAACCGGGGAGTTAAGTATCTTTGCGACCATTCCTTCCATTGCTACCCAATCTGAAGAGATTCCAAGCGTGGAGGCAGTACCCACAGGTATTGTTTTTGACGGTCAGCAATTTCTTGTGTGTACCTTTACTGGTTTTCCTTTTCCACCTAAGGCCACCATTTATCAGGTGGATCTGACAGGCCATGCTTCTGTATACCAGACTGGCTTTTCTACCTTAACTGATATAGAGCTAGGAATAGATAAAAAGCCCGTGGTCTTAGAGTATGGCACTTGGACCGGAGAAGGCTTTACTTCCAACTCCGGCAGATTCTTACGCGTTACCCCAGGTACCTATAAGGAGTTGCTTCCGGGACTAAACTTTCCTAATTCCCTGGAAAGGAGCGGACATAAAACATATTTTATCGCCCAGACCTTTGATGGGCTAATTCAGAAAATCACGTATTGATTAGATTATTCTTTGATCGAAATCATTGATTGGTCAAATATATACTTAACATACATGGTCTGATTGCTTATAGCTCTTTAAACAGCTACAAGCAATTGTTTTTTATGACAGTACATGGTTTCATACTAAAAGTAGGTAACTATAGAGCATGATAATTTTGAACGGCTAATGTCTTTTTACTACGTGTAGGGTAAGAATATACTGAACTTAGTACCCACATTTAGTTTGCTTTCTACCTCTATCTTCCCGCCGGCATTTTCTACAATCCGTTTTACAATATAGAGTCCTATGCCTGTTCCTTCTACATGTGTGTGGAAGCGTTTAAACATTCTAAATAATTTACTCTGGTTATTTTCTGCGATACCCATGCCATTATCTGCCACACTAATCAATAAATAGTGGTCGAGTTTCCGGGTCTCAATTACAGTTTCTGGCGTTCGTTCCGGAGAGCGATATTTAATTGCGTTTGATAGCAGATTATAGATAATTGAGCGCAAGTTCTTAGGGGCGAAGGCTACTTTATTCACCTCAATACGCTTATCCAATTGCACTTCATTGGCAAGCATAAGTTGGTCTAAACTTGTAGCTACTTCGGCTATCATGTCTCTTACTGATATTATTTCTTTGTCTGCATCTTCTTTTTGTACTTTGGCAATTTCTGTTAGGTCTGAAATGGTAAGCTTTAATCTGGTAATTGAGCCTGCGATCATAGAAAGGATTCGGTTCAGTTCATCATCCAGGGTATACTTCGTAGTTAATTTTTTTGTGAGGGCAATGGCCAAACCTTCCATGTTAGCAATGGGAGATTTTAAATCGTGTGAAGCCGTGTAAATAAAGCTATCCAGATCGGTATTGATCCGGACAAGCTCCTCGTTCTTTTTAGCCAGCATTTCGGAATATGTCTTCTGGTCATCAATATCGGTGAAAGTACCTACCCAGGAATTAGTAGAAGCTATATACACGCCTTTTCCAGTGTGCCAGCGATAGGCTCCATCGAATCGTCTGATCTGGATTTCGCTATTGAACGCTTCCAGAGTTTCCCGGCTTTTGCGCCATTTTATTTGTAACTCTTCCCACTGTTCAGGTACTACGCTTTCAACAATCAGTTCCTGGAAAGGTGTTTGCTCCGAATAGCCTGTGTACTCGTACCAGCGGCGATTTATATACAAGGCTTCTCCAGTAGATGTTTTATTTCCATTGGTAATATTCGGATTGGTGGTCCAGACCATTTGTGGCAAGGTTTCAGTAATCCGTTCAAATTCTTTATAGGCTTGAATGGTCTTGTCTTTTTCTTTTAACTCTTCTAGCTGAGCCCGTAGTTCTTCATTAAGCGCCAGTAATTCTTCATTTACCTTTTTCCACTGTTCAGCCGTTGGGATATCTATAATTTTTGGCGTAAACTTAATGAGTACTGCTGCTGTACCGATTGAAGCCATTGCTGTGATAATCCTTGCGATTACATCCAAATGATATAGTGGCCTCCAGATATTTACCACATCGAAAACGTGAGTAATTCCGCAGCCTGCAATAAAAATAGCAAACAGTATTATCATCCAGACATAGGTAAAATCCTTTCTTTTTAAGTAGATATACAACAAAGCAAGCGGAATAGAAAAATAGGCAATAGCGATAATACTATCGGATATGGCATACGACCATAGAACTGATGGTTCCCAGAAATAGCAATGCCCATGTGGCATAAACCGCTCATCTACCAGGTCTATTAATTCAATCATAAAGGAAACGGGTTGAGTAGTAATACAGACACAGTTGCTTGTGGCGAACAAAAGTATCCATAGGGTAATGTTAGAGATTTTTATTTACATAGTCAGATAGTTCTATTTTACCCTATGTAAGAGCATTCCATCTTTTAAGAGATATTGGTAAACTACATAACACTTATCGCCGCAATTATGCTAAAAGAAATTCTGCCTGAGCAGAATTTATCAACCAATACTAAAGTTAGCTTTTTGCTGCCTTAATTGTCGTTAAACCAATTAGTTAAAAAAATGTTTTGGTGAAAGAAGAGGATAAGATAGGTGCCAGAATAAAAGTGATTAGGAATCTACCCTGGCTATTACGCATAAATTAGTAAATTGGCACACGAATCTTTTATCTCATACATATTAGTATATGGATATTTTTGTGGGTAGTCTTCCGTTCAAATTGAAGGAAAGTCAATTACGAGAATTATTTGAAAGTTATGGAGAAGTTTCTTCGGTAACCATTATAATTGATAATATTACCCGTCAGAACAAAGGCTTTGGATTTGTGCAAATGCCTGATGACAGGCAAGCGCAGAAGGCGATTAAAGAGTTGAACGGCTCTGAGATTAGCGGGCGTACAATAATTGTCAGCAAGTCTGAAGGAAAAAAAGACACAAAACGAAAAAGATAGCCTACCACAGTAAATTTTACGGGAAAAAGTTCTGGGCTTCTGGTACCTTAAAGTTGACGTAATTAGCTGCATCAGGCTGAAAGTATTACTATTCGCCTGTGGTATTTCTTCGGCCTGATGCAAATTGGATGTCTTTGTTGTATAAAAGGTAGGCCCTACTCTGTCTAGCTGCAAAGTATTCTAAACACCTTAGATTTATCTTTAGTCCTTCTTTTAAAAGTAATTAGCTATTTTCTGTAACTCTGTTTGAATTTCGTTTTGCTTCTTCTCCCCTGCTAACAGGAATGAATTCTTTGTGGTGTTCAGTTTGTCTTTGGTGAGGTTAATATCCTGGCTTAGCTGGTTAATCTCTGCTTTTAATGCATTTACCCGCTGCGACAATGCTTGTAATTCTTCCGCTTTTTTTTGAATCAGCGATTCTTTTTGCTTTACTTCTTTTTGATATTGTGTAGCATGAGCACTCTGAAAAGTATTTAAATCGCGGCCTATCAGGTTTATATATTCCTGCCCTGTTGCCAGGAGCTTTTCTTTCGTAAGGCCAGAACTTTTTAGTATGTTATAGGCAGTTTTATATTTTAAGGCTTCATCTTGTATATCATCAATATCTACTTTGCTATCAACAAACTCTTTATAATCCGGACCATGGAACAACGGATTTTTAGCATTGGCCTCTTCAATTAATTTTTCAAAATATTGCTCATGTTCCGGTAAGGGCCCAACCAAGGTACCAGATGGAGAGTAGGTAGGCGTCTGGCTAGCAGGTATTGGCTGAGAATTACTTGCTACGCTTTCTGTACCTGTAATTAAGGGATGTTTTGCATTCTCATCTATCGGTGGAATAGGCGGTACTGGGGAGGAAGTTGGATTTACCACAGGTTTTGGAGGAGTGGCCAGGGGTTGATTTCCCCCGACCTGCTCCTTTTTCTTGTCTTCCTCAAATTCAACAAAAGGTGTTAATAGTTGCTTTAAAAAACTCATAGGGCAGCAGCAGTTGGTTGTTTCTTCAGGTTCAATAAGAAGCCAATCGTAAAGTTGGCATCCCAGTCGAATACAAAAGTATCTGTCTGGGTGGCATCTACCATCGCTTTGTATATGTTTAGTCCGGATGCCATTTTTTTATCTGCTGCTTTATAGGATTCTGGTGCCCGTAACACGGTATATCTTTCTTCCCCTTTACGGTGCTGATCAGCTAGTGTAAAAGGCACGCCTCCCAACACAAAGCCTACATTCCGCTTTGCTTCCGGTACTTTGCTCATGCTTCTTTTAACTTCATTGTACACCTGCTCATCGGAGGTTCCTTTTTCATAATACTTTGCTCCAGGCAACTCTATGGATTGCAGTTTGCCATTTTCTTCCCAAGACACTTTTGTATTACCAGACCCAATATCTACCATAAACGAGTTATCCGCAAAGGATGGCGGCACAGTAGCTTGAAAGCCATATTTTGCCTCTTGTTCAGGCGTTACATTGTTTACCACATAGCCCATCTTTTTCAGTTCATTACCTATAACAGTGGTTTTAGGCTCTTTTTGGGCTCCGGAAGAAATAACAAAGTGCATGTCGGTTTTATTAACTCCCTTGTCAAACATCATCGCCAGGTATTTCTTTAAACCTGCCCGGATGTCTTCTGTAGTTGCCAGACCCTCATAGGCTAGTGATTGTCCGAAATCTTTGGATACGATTTCCCACCGCCGCTGATTGTCCATATTAATGACAAAGGAATTGAACCCGGTAGCTCCTACTTCTACTACTCCGCGTAAAACACCATTCTCTGGTTTTTCTGGCGTGTAATTAAACTCTCGATCTTCCGCATTTGCATCTGTGCCGGTTGAAGCAGGAGTCGTATTTTCAGCGGTAGTATTCTCATTCCTTGGTGCCGGAATTTGTCTACTTTCTGAGTTATCCGCTTGTTCTGTTTTAGGCAGGGTGGCTGTAGTATCCCGGCCCTGATCTGACAGTCGTGGCGAAATAGCGAAATACGCAAGCGCAGCTATTACCAATACTATAACTATTATACCTGCAGGTTTGAGTCTCATTTTCTGATTAAGTTAAGTTTGTTTATCAATGATGTAAATCGGTTTTATTGTGTGTTTTGTTACAGCTATTTATCTTCTTTGTGTTTGCCAGATCCAGTTATTTATTGGCTATGGTAACCACTACTACCCGTCCACCCTCTTCTTTCGATAATAATAACTTTTTGCCATCGGTTAGCTCTACCATCGTATTAATAGGCACGTCTTTATCTTCGGTTAAATCTTTTAAGGAATTGAGTTTCTGGTTCACCAGTACCCACTTATTGTTATGATAGGTAAAATAGCCTACCGGCACTTTTTGCTCATCGGTCAATTTCTCATTTCTTACTACATGGCGGTTTACATGCCACTGGAACAAATACTGATTATGATAGACCATTAAGCGGTGATTTTCAGGCTTCCAGACAGATGGTTTAAACTGATAGTATAAATCCAGTACGGGCAAGGTGCCTTTAACAGGTGTTCCACAGAATGGGCACTTCGGTGAAGTAGTGTTATCAAAGACAAACCATTTCTGATCGCAGGATGCATTGCTACATGGTTGCATCAAATCGGTGGTTTTTAATAAAGCCTGTTCCCACTGATCTGCATTGGGCCGCTGGCTGGGATTATGCAATCCGGTGATAAAAGCCTGGTCGAATAATGTTTTCAGGTAAGGGCCGGTAATGGTATAGGGAAGTTTGGTAACATCGGCCCAGGGCAACGTCCATTTGGATACCTGATCTAATTTTGGTCGGTTAGATGTATCCGTAGGATGTTCTATAAACAGGGCCTTTTCGCCCATCGACAACAAATCGTCTTGTTCGGTATCCATAGAATTTACCTTCCCTCCTTTCAGCGGATGCCGGTACAGCAAATACATATAGATCATTACCGGCAAAGCATGCAGGTCGGTTGTACGGTTGGCATGTTTACGGTTAGGGTCTCTTAACTCCAGGTGCTTGGTAGCCAAAACTTCTGGTGCAATAAAGTCTGCTGTTCCAATAACATCTGGAGGATACAAGCCTGGCACCACCAATCCATCAATATCAATAATGGTAGCTGAACGGCTTACCGGATCAATCAGCACATTTTTGTAAGAAAGATCCGAATGGGCTAAGCCAGCGGCATGCAGGCGTTTTACACCCCTGGCAATTTTTATACAAATCTGGAAATAACTTAACCAGTTTCCCAGCTCACTCTCATCCAGACGCAGGGCAAACTGCTTGTTTCTAAACTTTGCGGAGGCAAACCATAATCCTTGTTTTTCTTTTCCTTTGATGCCCTCACTGGTGGCATATCCTTTCTTAAAGAAGAAATTTTTATTGTAGGCTGGCACAATTAATCCTACCTGGTTATTGGCTTCTACCATATCCGTGGGCCAGCAATACAGTTCTTTGTAATAGTCGCCTCCTTCCCGGTTAAAAAAACTATCATAATACTGCGTTACGAGTTTCTTTAACCGTTCTTTGGAGTTATAATCCTGCTTATCGCGGTAAAAAGCTACTACATACGACTTATCAGGGCTAAAATATACATCTTTCATTCCTCCCCGCATAGGCTCTCCATTGTCCACATACTGGTAGGTTTTTCCAGGATGAATAGTGGATGGAGCGGATTTTATATTCGTGGCAGGTTTTTGCGTATAGTTGTTGAAATTAATCACAGAATGAAATTTTAGATTGATTCTTTACGTGTTCACCTAACAATATTATCACCTTATAATGTACTAGTAAACCTGGTATTTTTAAAATACAATAGCCAAGGTGCGGTCGTCATGATTGCCTGGACTCCAGAAATCCATCCATCTGGAAAATTGTTCCTTAATTTCTTCATTGTCTGTACGCAATTCTACTTTCACCCCATCCTGGTTATTTCCATTCAAGTCTGCTAAAAACTCCTGCCATTTCTTCACATTGGGCAAGTTGGCTTCCACCACAAACTTTGGGTCGTAAATACCATCTGACATCATAATTAAATACGAGAAATCATCCACCAATTTGAAACTGAATCTGGTAGCAAACTTCTCACTCTGAAAGATTTCAGGCATCGTAATGAACCTGGTGCCCCCACCAAATTCTCCTACATCTATCCAGTTTAGTAAGGTCACTGCAGAAACATCTTTATTCAGTACAGCCGCCGGACAATCACCTACCCCAAAGGAAAGCAGGGCATAACCCATCTCATATTTTTTAAACAGGGTAAAAACAAGCGTACTACTCATATCTTTTAGGGTAACCCTTGTTGTGGCAGCAAAGGCTTCTAACTGTTTATGTGCCCCAAAAGCTGCTTTTCCCAACGTATTGTACACAAAGCGGTTCAGTTTCTTCTGCGTATCGTCGCCGGTATTCGCTGTATGCTGTTGCAGTAACTCATCGAACTGAACCATACTTTCGATGGAAGAGGCATTTTTGAAATGGTCCAGTATACTCTGGCAGGCAATAGCAGACCCTTTTCTGGAAAGCTTGGCACTTCCGGCTCCATCAGATACTATCACTATACTCCAGCCATTTTCCAGGTCGGAAAAGGCAAAATCGTCTTCCCGGAACGAGCCTACATTGGCATGCGAGCGGCCCCGTTTGGAAGAAACAAGTATATGCCGGTCATTGATGGGTGCAAATACGGTTACAGCATCCTCCTTCCAGTACGGGTCATTGTTATCGCTGGGAAGCGTTTTCCACAAACTTTTCGGATCAGGGTTGATAATAAGTGTCAATGGTTTCTCATGGAAAGCCAATTCCTGCGGTTCACCCTCAAGTTTAAACTTAAAAACAACTTTTATATCCCCACTTTGCGTAGGAACACCCGTAATTTGTTTGGTAGTGTCGTCGTAAGCTAACCCCACTTGCTCTAGGCCCTCTACCTGAAAAGCAACAATATCGTTCCAGTCGATTTGTCCAAAATCTACTTTTGCTTCGTAGGGTTTACCTACGGTTGCATTGGCAACGCGAAGCGTCTGCTCACGTATAGTTGCTAGCTTATCTTCCTGTTTCCACCTGGCCATGAGTGCTTGTTGTTGTTGACTGATGATCGTTGCTGCCATTTGGGTTTGCTCGTTCTGTATAAACTGTTCAAACAAAGCCATCCGGTGAGCAGGTATCGGAATGTTATTACTTTTGAAAAGCTGGGCTACCAGTTGTTTTACATCGCTCATTCCTGCTTTATTGCTTGATTACCCAAAACTTTGTGTACATATATTTCTAAAACTGTATCTAAAAATAATAAGGGTAAGCTAGTCTATATGTCAAGTAACTAGCTCACACCTTATGTTAGATAGGATGCCGTTTGTTCAACCAGCTGCCTGTTCCTATACTACGATATTTAATTCTGATGGTGGTGGCGGCAATTCACTCATCCCGGTTACTTCTTTGCCGGCATCTTCCACTTTAGTAGAGGTAACACCAATAGAAGCACTTACCCAGGTAAAGAACTTAGCTATACTCTGGCTGTCGGCTGTATCCAGGCTTACCACATTTTCAGTTATTTGTTTGAGCAGGTTAGAATCTGCGGCATTTCCAGCTGCACAAGCTACCGTATAGGCTGTTTTGCGTTTTTTGAATTCTTCCAGGCCACTCTGCCAGTCATCGGTGGGAATACCATCGGTCATAATGAATACCAAAGGTTTCCAATCACCCTTTTGCTCAGCAGTGGTTTTGGTTACTTCAGTATCTATACAGGTTGATACCAGCTTCAAGGCTTCGCCCAGATTAGTAGTGCCAGTAGCCTTAATATCTACCATTTGAAAGGACGCCAGATCGGTTAAGGGGACTATTTGCCGGGCAGTACTATCGAAGGTAATAATGCTGATATAGGCTGTTTCGATCGCTTGCGGATTTTGCCGCAATGAACTAATCATCACTTGTACGCCGTTTTTTACAGCTTCTATGGGTTCTCCGGTCATAGAGCCGGAAGTATCTAATACTAAATAGACTGGTAGTCTTCTCATGTTTATGCGTAGTTAAGTTTTATAAAGTCAGGATAGGTAATGGAAACATCTATACGTACGTCTAACAAATCTACTCTGTTATTTCTGGGTAAGAATACATACTTCATGTACCAGAAGATAGTTGTTCCCAAACTTAAACGTATCCCTTTACTCAAGGTTTCTTTAGCGTAGGGTAAACATCGGTTTATGAAGAAGATAATACACTTAAGAAAAGCAGGCTGATTTGGTTATTCAGCAAGAAACGAATAAGCCGCATAATTAAAGGTAAGCGGAGATATAGGGCTTCTCTTTTTAGACAGCTACAAGTGAAATAGAATTAATGGGTAATACTATTTCTAAATTTACCACTACGTAGAAATTGGAAAATTAAAAACGTAAGTTGTAGGTATTTGTAGCAACATTCATCGGCTAATACTCAATTTGGAAATTAGGTATAACTTCATTTTTCCAGCTGCGTCTAGGGGTATATGACAAAAAAGTATTTCATAGTGTGCCTGTTTAAGGGTAAAGTGGGTTAGAAATGGTTTTATGTTGATTTTAAACTATTCCAGCTTATAATGAAAAAGAAGGATGTAATGCATCCTTCTTTTTTTATTTATGAGTATTAGTGAAGGGCAATTGCCACAGTCGCTTAACAAATCCTTTTCTTTAAAAAGGTAGCTTTCACTAACCCAACACACAAAAATTTTATGTGTTGTCAGAAATACTCCTAGGCTATTAACAATTTCTCCTTTTGAGTAGTATTTTTTATCTATGGGCCACCTCCCTTTAAGTCAACACCTATTACCTCTGCTCCAATATAATTTCTTTTAAGAAAAAATTCCACTGGTCTGTTATTTAATTGACCTTTTCAGTTTCCTATCGTATATTCTTCTTACAGGAATTTACTCTATACATTATGAAAAAAGACAAAAAAAAAGCTGTTACTAACACCCCCCAAATAATTGAAAATGGCCAAAGGGCAGATACAGATTCAACAGAAATAGCTGCTAATTTGCCTGGCGGGTCGAAAAATGAAGAGACTCTGGGTGCGGCAGATATGGCTACTCCTATAGGTGCCGAAGTTATTACAGATGACTTATTTAGCAACACCCCTGAAAATACCTATTCACAATCACCAGAAGAGGATACTACTCGCGTAATCCAAGAAAATTATCCGGAAGCTACCAGCCAAGCTGACACTGGCAGTAATTCTGATATAGCTCCTGCCTCTTTCGCTGATACGGAGGTCCCGGCTAGCTTCGTAGAAGAAAATACTGCAAAACCTACTGGCATACCAGCAGATATCGTCCCTGCAATTCAGGCACAAACCCAGGATGCTGATTCGAGCCCAATGCCTACAAAAAAGGCTATTTCCGCTAGTACGAAAAAGAAATCACCTTCCAAACAGGTTTCACGGACCAGCAGAATGTATGGGATGTTACATAAGGAGGGTGCATATTATTTTATTAAATCTGGGAATGTACCACAAGAACAGCTTCTAGTACGTTATTCGGCAGAGCTGGAAGATCAACTGGACAGGTATAATGGGCAGTATGTAAGTATAGCTGGTGAGCTTGCGCAGAAAAACAAAGCTGGTTCCTATGCGGCAATACATATTCATAAGCTTGCCTCTCATGATCAGATTGGTCAAAGAGCTTATGAGCTTTCCCAGCAAAATCCTGATGCCCATGAAGCCAATTGGTTGAGTGCAGAAAATGAACTTCTCCAATTCTAATTGCTGAACTACACATTTGGAACATAAAAAGCTTGCACTAGGCCATGATAAACTGGTTAGTTAAGTGGATGGAATAGGATTAGCTCTAAGGGTTTTTGGAGAGGAAGTATGTGTGTATACTCACCTATGAGACAGGTAAACATGGCAGAATTTACTGGACTGTTTACCTGTCACATTCTTTTACAAAAGACGAAGAGACACAAATGCTATGATTTATACCTTGGTGAAACTTTATGCGGTGTAATCACAGTGTACATTCGGTGTACAATCGCTTAGGATATAATTTTAACAATTGCTTAGTAATATATTTTGAAGCATACTAGGTATAGTGGGCTATTCCATATCCAGATTATCCGCATTAAACAGTGCTGAATAAGTATGTATTACAACTTTTACATATAATTTTGTTTGCATGAAAAGACTCACCTGCACCTTACTCGTGGATGACGATAAGACCACTAATTTTGCCAACCAAATGCTGCTGGAAGATATGGATGTTACTGAACGCATCTTGGTAGCCCACAATGGTAAAGAAGCTATTGACATAATAAAAAAAGAATGTGAAGCGGGTTATTGTCCAGGCTTGATTTTATTGGATATTAATATGCCGGTGATGAATGGCTTTGAATTCTTGGATGCATATGAGAAGCTTGAAGTTTCCCACAAACAATCGGTAGTAATTGTCATGCTGACTACTTCTCTCAACCCTAAAGACCTGGAACAGCTAAAAGAATCATCTATTCAACGCTTATTAAACAAACCATTGACCGAGCAAATGATACAGGAGTTGCTGCAAAAACATTTTTAACAAAGAATACAGCATTTGCTTGTCAGGTAAATCGCCTATACCCACGTATTACTAGATCTTGAAACCCATAAAGCAGGCAAGTAGATTTTCATCAAGTACAGGAAGGCTATGGCTGATGCCTCTAGGCCAGTAGCTTAATCTATTTACCGCTTCAATTTGGTTATGGAATCTATTTAGCCCCCATACCACTCGGTTACTGAAATAAATACATAGAAGGCAAAGTTTTGTAGTGTAAGAGATAGATTACTAAGTTTCTGTTGATAAACCAGGAAAAATTCAGTAGTATAGAAAACAGAAACACGATACAAAATCTTGCTTACTCTCAAAAGTTAGTATTCGGGGAAAATACCTGCTACTTTCGTTTTGTCACCTATGTAAAGTCACGTTAGTAAATGAAGAAGCCAAAAAAGCCGCAACCACCTAAAAATCTAGATTCTTTGGCTAATGCCCCCTATGCTGAGTTCCTAATTGAAATGGCTGAACAAATAAATCAGGTAGTATTTGTTTTTGATGTTGACACCAGCCAGTTCCTGTATCTTAATCCTTCTTTTGAGTCAATCTGGACGATGACCCGGGAAAGTGTTAGTACTCACCCAGAAAACATAGTAAAAAGCATACATAAGGATGATCTGGATTTTTTAACCCATGCTTATCAAGAACTAAAGGAAGGCACTGAGCAAAATGTTGAATTCCGGATTATACATCCCGATGATTCTGAGGCAACGATTCGCTTATCTGCTTTTCTAATGAAAACAAGAACAGGTAAGGTAGCTATAGCCGGATTTGCAACCGATGTAACCGAATACAAAAAATACAGTGATATATTAAAAAGGCATGCAGCAAAGAAAAACTCCATTTTAGAAATTCTATCTCATGATTTAGCTGGACCGCTTAGTTCTATCCAGGGGTTGGTAACAATTTTAGAAAGAAAATCACAAAAAAAAGAAGATATTGAAATTTTGCAGCTTATTAAAGAAACCAGTGCAAGAGGCATAACGCTGATCAGAGATTTTGTTAAGCAAGAGTTTTTAGAATCGGCTGATGTAGAATTGATTAAAACGCGGGTAGATCTGGTATCCAAAATTCTGCAAGTGATTGAGCAGTATAAACTTTCAGAGCAAACTATTGCCAAAACCTTTCATTTTAAGTCATCAAGTGAAAAGATATATGCTGAGATTGATGAGGTGAAGTTTATACAGGTTATTAATAACCTGATCTCAAATGCCATTAAGTTTACCTATGATGGCGGAATTATTACTACCAGTGTTGAGGAAAAGAAAGACTACATCCTGATAAGTATCCAGGACAATGGAATTGGTATTCCTGAACACATGCGGGAAGGCTTATTTGAGAAATTCACCAAAGCCAGAAGACCAGGAATCAAAGGCGAACCATCCGTAGGATTAGGTATGTCCATTTCGAAAACCATTGTAGAATGGCATAATGGTAACATTCAGTTTGATAGTCAGGAGAACAAAGGCACAACTTTTTATATTGAAATACCTAAATAAAAGTCCCTTACAAAATACTACCCATATACCTCTTTCCTAGCCCAAAATGGACTTTTTTATCTAGTACTTTCATAAACCCATACAAAGTGCAACTTAAAATTAAGTGTACAAGTGATAGAGTTGCCTTCAGAAATTTTCAAGATGCTAGCTGTCGCTAATACCTACAGTTTACATCCATCAATCCTATTGATAAGGTTACCGACAATTCAGTAGACCTATTTCTTAATCAATTTCACTACGTGTAATGTGCCATTTGCTGATTGCAGTTTGAGCAGATACATCCCTGTTTTCAGAGCTAAAGCCGAAAAATCTAGGGTTACTTCTGCTTGCATGAAAAGTGAATATTCATGGCTAAAATAGGTTTTGCCTAACACATCTGTTAGTGTGATACGTATGTTTCCTTGTTGCCCTTGCGTAGCAACAGTGAGCTTATCAGTGAAAGGGTTAGGATAGACAACTAGCGGAATATTCTCTACTTCTTGTTCTCCGGCTAGTCTGGCGGTTGAAGGCACAAAAGAGGACAAGACTGATCCTGGAATAACAGCGATGCTTGTGCTACCAGGAACAGTCCAGCCAACCGCCAGGTTGTCGCCATAAACGGCTTCTTTGTGCAAAGCTTCGATGTAGTACTTTTTGCCCTTCTCTAAAGGGATTTCTACAGACTTTTGTGTCGGGGATTTAGTCCACTGCCTGCTGGAAGCATGGCTAGTAATGTAGGCTATCTTTTGTTTGTTTGCCGGGCTGTCACTCGTACTCAACCATAACTCTCCTTGATCGTCGGAAGCTAGATAGAACGTGTAATTGCCGCTTGCCGGTGCACAGATATAGCCACGGATACGCTGCCCATAGTTATCGCCAATACTGGAAGGAGCCTCAAAAGAAGTAAGTTGGGTAGAAGAGCTCGGAACTGTGTTGACAGGAATATCGCTCACGGCTCCTCCCCGCACATTGGACCAGTATTCCCGTAAAATATTGCCTGTAGCTGTGCAAGATACGGGATCAGGTACAAGTACTAGCGGAGAAAGAACAGCTCCTGGAATAACAGCGATGCTTGTGCTACCAGGAACAGTCCAGCCAACCGCCAGGTTGTCGCCATAAACGGCTTCTTTGTGCAAAGCTTCGATGTAGTACTTTTTGCCCTTCTCTAAAGGGATTTCTACAGACTTTTGTGTCGGGGATTTAGTCCACTGCCTGCTGGAAGCATGGCTAGTAATGTAGGCTATCTTTTGTTTGTTTGCCGGGCTGTCACTCGTACTCAGCCATAGTTCCCCCTGATCATCAGAAGCTAGATAGAACGTGTAATTGCCGGTCACAGGTGCACAGATATAGCCACGGATGCGCTGCCCGTAGTTATCGCCAATACTGGAAGGAGCCTCAAAAGAGGTAAGCTGGGTAGAAGAGTTCGGAACTGTGTTGACAGGAATATCGCTCACGGCTCCTCCCCGCACATTGGACCAGTATTCCCATAATATACTGCCCGTGGCACTACACAGTTGGGGGGAGTTATCCACTGTCAGATATACCAGCCAATCATCTCCATCGGATGGAGAAGCCAGGTTCTGCCCGGTAGTAGTTGTTCCACCAGAACGTTGATCCTGCAAAGGGTTCTGTCCATTGATCCATTTTACGGCATAGGTTTTTCCAGCTTCAACAGCCACTGTTACAGAACCTTTGGCAGGTAGGTATACCAAGTACTGTTGGCCTGTTTCAGCCAGACAAAAGCCATTACTTACTAACCCTTGGCTAGGGTTCATTTTATAAAAGGGCAGCGTTTCCATAAAGTCCCAGACTTTATCTTCAATATCATGCCGGGCCTGAATTTTGTCCGACAGGTTTAAACTCCCGCTGAAGCCAGAATGATTTCGCCCATTCATATCGCCATAATTCAAAGCAGTGGCCGATAGCATATGCACCCAGGCATGTTTGCGGATGGTAGCATCATCAAATTGCCCTGAAGGCTGCAGAGTATTGCCTGGCCACAAATTTTCCTGTGCATACACAGGCTTATCGCCAGTATGATTCTTCAAAAGATAAGCATTCAATGCATACAAATCTGTGATTTCCACTTGAAGAGTCGCATAGCTTGCCCATGATTGATACCTATAAGGATCATCTCCATCTTTATTATGATTACCTATTAAGTGTCTGAACACATCTCTTTGCTGCAGTTGGGCTCCAAGGCGGTTAACGGTTGCGCTGGAAATGTAATTATCATAATTAGCTTCCGAACCAGATACATTGAGTAGAATATTCCAGTAAGGTGCCAGCCGGGCCAGATAATAAGAAACGAGTAATATCTCATCTTGCTCCGTGTCAGGAATGGTTTCATCTCTGGGAAAGAGTCCTCCAAAAGAATAAAAAACGATCTTTCGGGAAGCTAAGTCGCTTAGTACTTTTTCTATCTGCTGGTAAGCAAGGGCATTTAATGGCCATAGGTTTGGAATATCATACTCTGCATCGTAAAAATCATTTACGGATAGCATATTATAGCCCTGCTGATTGATCCAGTCCAAAAAAGAGTTTCTATCTGTATCGGAAAAGTTGTAGGCTAGCAAAGGAGGGCCGCCATGAAAACTACGGACTAAAGTATGTTTGCCGCCTTTAAAACCAAACCATCTGGGATTGGTCTCATCCTTGGACAGCATACCTGGTATAGACGAAGTAACACAGGTAAAGCTCCCACTATTGCCAGGAGATCCATCCGAAAAAGTGGCATCATAAGTCCATTCTCCCAACTGGTCAGGCATAAAACGGATGCGCCAGGTATCATTTCCATCATAAAACCCCCAGAAATTGACTTTGCTTGCATCTGGCTTGGTATAGGTGACATTCAAGGTAACATCTCTATATGGGTCATCATAAAAAGTTGCATTTGTTAGGGAAGCTTCAAACCGGTCCCATTGCCCCACGGTTACCTGAGCTTGAGCAAAGGAAGCGGGAAAGTACAGCAAGACCATAAGCAGCAGACACATCCACACAGACACGCGGTAGGCAGGTATTTTGACGAAGGTGATGGATTTTTTCTGTAGAAGCGAAGAAAGTAATGATATGCACATACTAGGATAGTTTATGTGATGAAAATATGAACAGACAAAAGCTATATCATTCTTATGAAGCAGTTGTGATAGTACTAAAAGAAAGGCCTTATTTTTCAAAGGCTATTGTATATGCGCTGGCTGTTCTTAGAAAAAATGGCATCAGATTTACATAGGAAGCTTACTGAAGAGTATATGGATTCAGAATTATACTTGAAATTGCCTTTGGTAGTAGTACAATTTCTGTTTTATGTATTATCGTTCGTAAAGCTTTCTTGAAATTCACTTAAGTTAGTTAAACTACTGCTTTTTTCTTTCCACTTCAAGTATCAATAATGAATTTTTAAATTTATTATCTATTAATAACCTACAGCTTCTATTATGGCTTAAGTTAAAGCAAACAATTTAATACCCTTAATAAGGTATTTTAAAGTGATGAGGTGTTATTTAGTAGGAGTTTTCTGTTGTAAGGCTTGCATGGCTTTGGTATATTCTTTTCCCAACTTACGGGCAGATGAACTATCAAAATGAATAGTATCCCCTTTGTGGGCCAGATCTGATGTGCTGATGCAAGCGGTATTATGTACCTGCTCAGGTATGCTTTGCAAAGCCTGATTGATTAGTCTAGCTTCAGGCACGTTGTTTACATAAAAGTCTGGAAGAGTAGCTACGATAAAAGGCAAGTCAGGCAGGGCTAACTCTTTTCGTATGTTGTCAATGAGTTCCTGTAATTTCTGGCTATAGGTATCAGTTTGACCGGGTTTACTATCTGATTCACCCTGATGCCATATTACTCCTTTGATTTCTCCTTGCTGGCTGGCAAGCTTTGCCCGTTTTATTGCTTCATCATACGGATAACTGTTGGTTTGGTCATGGTAGCCGCCTTTTTTCCAGGCATCTATGGATGAACCACCGGCTGCACTGGGAACCAGGCCTATGGTAATTGCTTTATTGGCTTCAGCCATCTGTTTTCCAAAACTTAGCCCTGGCCCAACTCCCGCAATAGGTTTATCAAAATGCATGGGGTCTCTGGCAGGCTGCCACGTATTGTTCTTATCCAGCATAAATACTCTGCTGTGTAGCTGCTGATCTTCCGGTTCTACTATCCCCCGCCCTGCCATGTTAGACTGCCCCATCAATAAATATATATGAACTATAGAATCCTGCCTAAGGAATGTTTGCTTTGATAAGGTAGCTTTGGAACAGCCACCTGACAGGGCAAATAACATCAGCACGAAGTATAGGAGGCAGATTCGTTGTTTCATGCCTGAAGGTAAGAAATAAATTGAAAGACAAGTATCGCCTTTTACTACACCTGTAACTCTATCTTCTTTCAGATGGTTATCTGCATTAGCTGAATGGATGCAAAGGTTAACCTCAAACAATTAATTATAGGTATATAATTGACTCTATGTAAAAGCATATAACCCTGCGCTTATGCCTGTCATCTATGATAACACAGCTTTTGCGTAACCTCTATTTACTGTAGCGATAACAAAGTGTATGGTTTATTTTTTTTCAAATACAAGGCGGTAATGGTCCCATAACTGGCGTTCGAATGCCACGCGGATAGGTGCAATTTGTAAGTTGCTCAGCCGGTTGCGCATCTTCGGATCATACAACAAGGTAGGTGCCAGTGTTAAATACGCCAGGTATTTTTGCCATCCAAAGCTTTTTAGCCGTTGCCGCCATACATTAATAGTCTCTATATAATCTAACCTTCCGCTATGGTAGGTTACCACATCAAAAAAGGGCTCTGCATTTTTAATGATTTGCTCTTTGCCATAGGGTAACCAGGAGCCTGGAAATTCATTCATAGTGAGTGCCATCAAATATTCATTGGATTCTTTGGGAGCATTGATGTCAAAGTCTTTTAAATCAATCATGTCTTTCCCAAATACCATGGTTTGAATAAAGCAACGTCCTCCAACAGGGAGCAGGTTGCTTACTGTCTTAAAAAAATTACGGTATACTTCATCTTGCCGGCCCGCTTGATAGTCTTCAATGGAGCAAAAATGTTCAAAAGCACCTACCGAAGCTACCGCATCGAACATGCCATAATCACTGGGTTTTACGGTGCGGCAATCTTGTATATACACTTCAAAACCTTGCCGCTGACAAGCAGCGTGTTGGCCCTTAGAGAGTGTTAATCCAATACCTTTTGCCTTTATTTGCCGTAGATAATTCAGGAAGGGCCCCCATCCACATCCCATATCCAGTACTTTGCTGCCTACAGTAATATTCAGGTTCTGAGCAATAAAGTCATGTTTTCTTCTTTGTGCCTCCTCTAGGCTCATTGAAAAATCACCATCGTACTTGGCACCAGTAAAATCAGCCATTTCGCCGACACTAATACGCCATATTTTATCCATGGTCGTATATGAATAATCTATCTCTGTTTGTGAAGCCATAAAAGTTGTTAGTTAAAAGTAGATAAAATGAAAGTAACTATTTTTGCACCGTAAAGTGTTAAGGATTATTAACTCCATACATTGTAATTCAACAAAAGGCACTGTGTAGCACGCTAGGTATACAGCAAAGAGTAAAACTATGGGGTTGTACCGTACATTGTTTACTGATAAATTGCTCCGCTAATGTCTGTATACTGAGAAAATCAAAATAACTTCTATTAGTTGCCCTACCCTTGAAAAATCTCTTTGGAGAAAAAGAAGGTATTTATGTGTAAAAACGGGTAAAAAAATATACAACATAGTATAGCAAGCATGAAAAACAGACTCACTAGTAAATGCTATAGAATATATTCGATGCCTTGATTAAGTAACTGGTAGCTTTTGTTTTTAAGAAGCTATCCATAGTAAGCTCATATTTCTAAAAATCAGCATTTATTTTAAAAATTGCTACTGAAATGCAAAAAAATATATACTCCAGATTAAGTAAATCTATTTCTATAAACAAAAAGGAATATTTTGCACCAGCGGCCATATTTAGTTAGCTAATTATCCTCCAGAAAACAAGGTATAACACAAGCATGCTTTAATAAATGATACACTGGAGTACTTCATCAATATAGGTGCGGATACAGTTTCAGAGCTGCTGATTTTTAGTTACATTGGATAACAAAGTATTTCCTATGGAAGCTACTTTAATTCTCTTACCGTAATATGGATTTCCTCTCCCATCTTCCATGTATCTCCTTTAACAGTTATCTTCTCGCCTACATTTACGGTTCGGTACTGATTTGCCTTCTCTTTTAAATTGGCATGACTTATAGTAGCAAAGTAAAGCACACTATCTGCTGAAATAATCTTAGCAGTATAGCCATCTTTGCCTGGTGTTACGGCTTGTACTTCTCCTGTTACAAATTCATTGTTCATGGGCTTAGTTTGAAGTTCTTTAGTTGTTTCCGGCTTATTGGTTGTAGAATTGCATCCTTCGCTAATACTTAGCAGGGACAGAAATATGATTAGGTATGTTGCTTTCATAAGCGAATATTTTCCCAAATGTATTACAAAAGTAGGTGTAGGTGTTAAGTAATTTTGTTAATAACCACTCTCAGGATACCTTCACACAATCTTACAGAATTTTATTATTACAGACTAATCAGCCTCTCTTTATTGCTAACATCAATACACATTTAACAAGTGCCTATTTTCAACTGTCGTAGCTTGTTTGTTAAACCCCATATTTTCTATTAAATTAGGACCCTCATACACAACATGTCCAATGGTTTGCCTCTTTTGGATCAAACTTTTTTTAATCTGGTTTCTGCTGCTCATCTGTTCTGTGACTGGATTTGCACAAGTAGACACGTTTACACGAATTATCAATTTTAAACACATCTCCCTGGACAAGGGCCTTTCCAACACCTCGGTATATGACATTGAACAGACCACTGACGGTTTCTTATGGATAGGCACACAAAATGGCCTTAACCGGTACGACGGCTACTCAATAAAAGTATTTAACGTTGTTCCAGGCAAGCCACATACCTTATCCAATAACTGGGTGAAAGCATTATGTGAAGATAAGAAGGGCAACTTATGGATTGGCACCAATCTTGGGCTTAATAAATACCACGCAGAAACTGCCACCTTCACTTCCTATTACAACGATCCTGCAACCAATCACTCCTTATCTGATAACACGATCTGGTGCCTATTTAAAGACCGGGATGGATTTTTGTGGATAGGGACTAATAAAGGGTTGAGCAGATACGATGAAACTACCAACCGGTTTATTAACTATTACATACCTTCAGCGGATGCTGCAAACGGTGTAGCAGTTGATGGGATTACCGAAGATAAGCAGGGAAATCTGTGGGTGGGTACCTGGGGTAAGGGTGTTTTTTTGTTTGAAAAACGTACAGGTACTTTTAAAAGCTTTGCAGAGGCGACTACTATCCCGCAGACAAACGGAGAGTTTGTTAAAGTACTTACATTTGACAGCCAAGGCATTCTCTGGATTGGAACGCAGCAAAAGGGGCTGCACAGGTATGATCCGGTAAGTAAGAATTATACTATATATACATCTGATAAAACGAAACCCTATTCACTAAGCAATAATTCTATTTTATCAATTATGGAAGATAGCAGTGGCGACTTGTGGATAGGTACGCATGCAGGCGGATTAAATTATTTCAATCGGGCAGATTTCACGTTTAGACATTACCAGACAGATTTTCTGCAAACCCACTCACTCCATGGCCAATGGGTAACAAGTATATTTGAAGACAATGGCGGGAATATCTGGCTTGGGCACGACCAAGGCTTGAGCCATTTTAATCCACAGGGACCCAAATTTGCCCATTTTAAAAATAATCCGTTTAAAACTAATAGCGTAGCAAAAAGCAATATTGGGGTTATGTACGAGACTAATGATGCCATGCTATGGATAGGTACCTGGGGTGCAGGATTAAGCAGATACGACCGAGTTAAAAATCAATTTACACATTTCAGGCCGCAGGCGAATACCCCTGGCTCTATTGCCGACAAACGGGTATGGGGATTGTGTGAAGACCAGAATGGAAACCTGTGGGTGGCTACGAGTAACGGACTAGACCAGTATAATAAACAAAATAACAGCTTTGCTCACTTTAATGATCTGCAAAAAAACAACAAAACTGCCCAGATCCCTTACAATGAATTGACATCCATAGCTGTTGACCAGCAGAACAGATTGTGGATTGGCACCTGGGGCGGAGGCTTTTATATGCACGATCAGCATAAGCAAACAACGCAGCAGTTTCTGCACAGTGAACAAGATACAAATTCATTAGCTAATGATTGGATCAGGCATATTTTTGTGGATACCAGGCAAACTGTATGGATAGCAACTTCGGATGGTGGCCTTGACCACTTGCTGATGGATGAAAATGGAAAAGCTACTTATACCCATTTCCGCTATAAAGCCAATGATCTTTCTACCATCGGTAGTGATACACCGCAAATAGTATTTGAAGATAGCAGAGGCAGGATATGGGTAGGAACACAGGGTGGCGGCCTTTGTCTATATAATGCCGAAAAGGGTAACTTCCAGCGTATTTCTTTAGGGGAAGCTTTATCCCATTCCACCAGTGTATACGGTATTCTGGAAGATGAAACAAATAATCTCTGGATAAGCACCAATAAAGGAATTATTCACTACAATACTTCTACAGGGCGTTCAAAAGGCTATGATGTAACAGATGGTTTGCAAGGCACCTCTTTTTTATCTGGGCACTGCAAAGCCAAAGATGGTGCTATGTTCTTTGGTGGCAATAATGGATTTACTATGTTTTATCCGGTTCAGATAAAAGAAAGCAATTTTAAACCACCGGTATTATTAAGCGACCTACATATTTTTAATGAACAATTAGAGGTAGGCAAGCCACATAAAAATACACGGGAAGGTCAACAACCAGTGCTAGAAAAGCCCTTGTATTTAACTGATCAAATCAGCCTTACCTACAAAGATTATGCATTTTCTATTGATTTTGTGGCACTTGATTTTACTTCACCAGCAAAGAACAGGTATGCCTACATGCTGGAAAACTTTGAAGAAGAATGGAATTACACCAATGCAAGCAAACGATATGCAACCTATACAAACCTTCAGCCAGGTAAGTATACATTGAAAGTAAAGGGTACGAATAGCGATGGTGTGTGGAATGAGCAAGTGACTTCTCTTAGAATTGTTGTTAGCCCACCTTTTTGGCAAACCTGGTGGTTCAGGACAATTCTTCTGTTTTTATTTGGCATTCTTTTTTTTATCATTCACCGTATTTGGCTTCGGGTAAAGACAGAGAATTTGCTAACGATGGAACGGGTGAAAGTTCAGGAAGCAGAAGCAATCCGGAAAAGGGTAGCCATGGATTTTCATGATGAAATGGGCAACCAACTGGCCAGTATTACGGCACTTATCAACCTTATTACCTTACGGCACGGCAAAAAAGATTTTAACATTGAGGACTTGCTTTCAAAATTGAGCCAGCATGCCCAAACCTTATACTATGGTACCAAAGACTTCATTTGGTCTATTGATCCTCAAAGCGATAAGGTTGAAGTAATTCTGTTAAACATAAAAGATTTTGGCGATGAGTTATTTGATCGGACAGATACAGCTTTCTACTTTTTTAAAGATCTGCATGATCCTACGCTTAGTTTTGCTGGTGGCAATAGCAGGCACATTACGCTAATCTGCAAAGAAATCTTGACAAACATAGTCAAGCATGCCCATTGTAAAACAGTGCATGTAGAGGCCACTTCTACAGAAGGATCGTTATCTATTGCAATTAAAGATAATGGCTGTGGATATGATCCTGATAAACTAAAGAAGAAAGGAAACGGACTGGAGAACATGCAAGCAAGGGCTAAGAAGATAAATGGTTCTATTACTGTCCATTCCAAGCCTGGCTTAGGTACAGAAGTCATCCTTCAGGTATCTTTTCCACCTCAAGTCCCTCCTACCAACAATTTGCTGCAAAACAAAAACACATATACGCTAACAAATTAGGTTTTTAGCTATCTCTCACCATTAGTTTCAGTTCTTTAAGTAAAGAAGTCACCTTCAGCTTAGCGGTAAGCCTGTCATTGCGTAATGCCCGAACTGCTAGCCTGGGATCTAGTTTCAATAACTTAGAAATGAATTCTGCTCTATTCATTCCGCCATCTGTATACATTGTATAGTATCGTAAAATTAAACTGGCTTAAACTTTATTAAATATACATAAATTATTGTATACCTTAAGTACTTATACCTATTTTAATGCATACAGGTTGGCTAATTACGCAATTTATCCAACAAATGATAATTGTTAAATTTTACATTTGATCGAAGAACCTATTGACTAAAAAATTCGATGAACTTTTCAATTCAATCAAAGAAATAAGAGGTTAGCTGGCAAGTAAGTAAATTCTAATGTAAAGCTGAATACGGCTAAGATATGAACCTAGTAATATTATTATAGGAGTAGTTCTGTTAAACTAAGGAGTAGAAAATTAATAGTTAGCATAATGGTTGCCATTTTAAGTAGTCATGTTTTTGAATCATGCGGGGGCCATTATAGAATCTAATATGACCAATAAATTTTCGATCATGTAACTTACCGCTTATAGCAAGCCCCAAGCATACGTTGAATAGTCAAGTATACTTGGGGCAATGTATTTAAATGGATATTACCTATACAACTTTCTATATCTTTATTGAACGATAAATTTACTTTGTAAATGTTTTTCGTCTAACCCTAATTTCAGGTAATAAAGCCCTTTAGGAAGAAATTGTAGGAAGTGAAGTCTTGCCTGAGAAGTAGATACCTTAAGCGTGTATCGGCCTTGTTCTATCCGGTTGTCATACGCATCGCTAATTTCTATCAATAAAGCATTAGACCGGACAAAGTATATCGTTAAATCCCGGCCATTACATGGGTTGGGAAATAGAGTAAATAGCCCAATATCTTCTGCAGGCACAAAAACAGATATAATTTTGCTATATTCAAGTTTTTCGCCATCTGTTACCTGTTTAAGGCGCTAATAAGAGAAGTCTGGCAAGGGATTATAATCAAAATACTCATAGGATGTGTACCCTTCATTTGAAGCTTTAGCTTGGATTGTAGTGATGGGTTCAAAGCGGTGACCATCTCTTGAGCGTTCCAGTACATACGAATGCCCAATTTGTCCTCCTACTGTTACAAATGAAAGTTGCACAGCCGGTGTTTGCCCTTCTGGATTGGTATACGTAGCAGCAAAATCAAAAAACTCCAGCGGTAAAAAACTCATACATGCGCCTGGGGTTCCTTCAAAAGTTGCACTTGGGTTTCCTTAGCAAGCAATACACCAGATCATATAGGCACTCTGAATAAACGTAGGGGGATTGCTATCTATCGTCGAACAATCTGTACTTCCACTTGAAGAACAACCCTCTACAAAAAAATAGCTATCGGCTGTGGGCGGTGTTCCTTGCACAGCAATGTTACCATTATTCTTAACACAACTATCGCCTTTGACATACACAAAAGCTCCATCTACGATGATATTTCCATGGCGGGCAATTATTAATTTTCCATGGACAGTAAACGTAATGTTACCTTGAATTTTAACAGTTGTACTATTATTTCCTGTCCCATTATCAATGGTCAGGTTCCTTACAGCCGCAGTAGTCGTAACATCAACGATATGCTTATTTGTGATCACTACATCGTCGTTGGGCCCAGGCACATTTACTCCTACCACAGCTGCTGGCGGATTTCCTGGGCAACCATTTGCGTGATTCCAGGTACAGGGATTATTCCAGTCTCCGCTCTTTAGAGAAGTGAATGATAGCCCATAACTTTTTTGAGAGTCATTAAAAATAAGAGTACAAAACAAGTAATAACCCATGTTTTGTGTTTTAAATTATAATTATTATTATAGAAGATGCTATTACGTAGATCCATACTTTTTTGCATTTAGTTTATACTAGGCACGTAATGGTTAAGCTGCTTCTCTAGTGGAAAGTAAATTTATAGCTCAGGCTTTGCCAAGGTTTTGGCGCTTAGTATGGGATGGCTTTGATAGTATTCTGGCAACTTACACAACTCTTTACTACACTGATTACTAAGCTTTTTGTAATTAATTATAGAACAAAATACACGAAAAATTAACTTACCTTTTACTCTTTGCAAGTATAGTATTCATTCCTAGAAGTACTTGTGCCAGATGTATCTTGCCTTCATGAGTAGTAAAGGTTTTGAATACAGTTTCGTGATTAAAAAAGAAATGAAATAAGGCAAAGCAAACTTTTTAGAAGATAGGTTATATTATTGTGGGTTGGAATTGCAGCTTGTAATACTGACAATGGAAGGTTTGTCCAAATTCTTGGATCATTTTACTATAAATGGGTTGAAAGCCATATTTTTCGTAGAAACGCATCAGAGCTGGCCTGGTAGCATCTGTCTCTAATTGAATTTCATAAATATTCCGCTTTATGCATTCGTTGCGGCAGAAATTTAACATATGGGCAAAAAAGTCCTGACCGGCAAACTTCCGGCGAATAGCTACTTTATGAATAAAACCTGCTGTATTGTCTGGAACATCAGCATAGTACAGGGGATCTTTCCATTGAAGAATAAAGGTGGCAGCTGGTTCTCCTTCAGCATACATAACATAACAATTGCCCTTTGTGAAATCGTCGAACAGGTTTTCTGGCGTAAGCGTGTCCAATTGCCACATCTCTTGATTTGTCTCGGTGAGCCACTGCCCTACTTCCCGTAGTATAGCTATAAATTCTTTAGGCCGGTCGTTATGGAATGTAAAGGTCATTTTCCTGTTTTGTACCTTAGGTATGCTGTTAAACTAACCATGATAAGTTAAAATTATAAAATTTTAGCTTTCTACAAAGTACTCCGGCGAGAACTGACAATATCATATGGTGGTAAATGATTAATTCTATCTATTTCACCGTATTTGTGACTTAGATACGTATTTACATAGCAGTAGAGTAAATCTTGTGTAGCTAAATCCATTTGAAGGGTGGCTATTACCTGTTGGTCCACAATCATTATTCAGCACATCCAGGGGATGAAAAGGTATGAAACCTATGGCTTTACTTCCTATGTACCATAGGTATTTCTTTTTAACAAATTCACTTATCAGGTATTTATAAGTCGGTTACATACACTTTGTTAGGGGAATTTCCACAGGTTATTCTACCATTCTTGCTGAACCTCATCGGTATACAGGCATTAAAATAGTGCTCATTGTTTTTGCTAAAGGTAGTATGCTTTTGTTTTCTTACCTTCTCAATAGACCGTTTTTCCCCATACACATATCAACTGATCTTTATCATCTATTTCTTTGTATACTTCTGCTTTTTTGCACTTAAAGCTAAGCAAAACAAAGCCTGATAATTTGGGATGCTTATGCATAATAAAGTAAGAAGATACTATTACCAGCTATGAAAAATTTAGATATCGTATTGATTTTGTTATTGCTATGTGCCAGTATCCTTTATATTAATACCCGCTGGTTAAAACTATCAGCTTCTATTGGTGTAACTATACTAGCTCTTTGTACATCTGTTGGAATTGTATTTACCGAATACATTTTCCCAGGCTCTACTATTGCTCTAAAGCAATTTATTATTGATTTCAACTTTACAGAAGCTCTCTTTAATTTTATTCTAAGCTTTTTGCTTTTCGCAGGAGCTATGCACATAAACATTAGAAGTTTACAACGTGAAAAATGGACCGTACTTGTACTAGCGACTGTTGGAACGGCGGTATCCGCTGTGGTTTCTGGTATACTGCTCTATTATGCACTGCCACTGATCTCCATTCAACTTGATTTCATTTATTGCTTACTATTTGGAGCCCTCATTTCGCCTACCGATCCAGTAGCTGTTCTGGCGATGATTAAACAAAGTTTCATTTCACGCAGGTTAGAAGTACGGATAGCTGGTGAATCGCTCTTTAATGATGGGTTTGGCGTAGTAATATACTTGGCTGTATTACAAATAGTCAATGTGGGCGTGGAAAACGTAACTCCCATGATGGTAGCGTCTATCTTTTTTCATGAAGCCATGGGTGGGTTATTGCTCGGTTTAATGATAGGTACACTGGGTTTCCATTGTTTGAAAGCAGTAGACAACCATCATTATGAATTAGAAGTGTTAGTAACATTAATTATGGTAATTGGAGGTACTCGTTTAGCAGGACTATTGCATGTATCCAGTCCCCTAGCTATGGTTGTTACAGGGTTATGTATCAGTTATGAAGGGCGTAGTCAAAAAAAATCCAACATAGCCAATATATTTGTTAGCAAACTATGGAATTTGATAGACGAATTGCTAAATGCGGTGTTGTTCATGCTAGTAGGGCTAAAATTTATTCACATGCACTTTACCTCCCAGTTTCTTCTAGCAGGCGCAATAGCTGTAGCTGTAGTACTTGCTTCTAGGTATATAGGTGTATTAATTCCCATTTATCTCTTTAATTTTAAACGAACATTTAGTAAAAAAGCCATAATGATTCTTACCTGGGGCGGCTTGCGGGGAGGTATTCCTATTGCATTAGCCTTGTCTCTCCCAGCTATGGAAGCAAAAGATTTAATTATAACTATTACCTATTGTGTAGTGCTGTTCTCTATCATTGTGCAAGGGTTAACTATCAACAGGTTAATGAAAGATCCCGCTACCGATTTAGAAGAAAAGAAACAGACAACAATAAATAAAGATGAAGCAGCATTAGTATAATCAAATATAATCTTTTCGCCATAAATTCCTTCTGATCAAGTTTGGTTAAATAAATTGTTGGTTCAAAAAGGGTCCGGTTTCGACTCTATTGTCTAACATGCTCTTTGTCTTCATTCTCATAGTCTCCATACCTTTATTGAGCAGGTATGTATAATTTCTCATTCCCTTCGGTTATGATCAGATAGGCAAAATTCCAGGCAACTAACAGTTTACTTCTGAAGCTTTTAAACATTAACTATAAATACTATTTATCTTTTATCGTATGTGTTTAAAAGCCTTTAAATTCTATTGTTATGGATACATTATCAAAAATAAAATTTCTGCCAATGCAGAGCAAAGCCCAATATGTTTGGAATGAGGGTAAGTATTGCTACAGCTACTGGGAAGGGAAATATAAAATAAACTTATTCCGGCTTGGAAGGCATTATGCTCAAATCTGGCATGATGCTGAAGAAAATAAAGTCAGGAATGTTGTTGTAAAAGAAGCTTCTCAACTGGCCGTATGCTAGGGTTTGCCTGGGCTTTTCAACTATAGTTGCCTCTTTACGTCTCCACAATTGTGCTACCACAATTTTTCTAAGCTATAAATACCGCTTTTTTCTAGAGTAATGTGGTAGTGTACTCAGTAATTGTTTTTTTACAATTCTATAGCAAGATCTGTTCTCTATAAGGCAGGATTTTATACGATTGTTCGAAACGTTAAATTTACCCGAGGCTCGGTGGCGAGCTTTGTTGGCGGTAAACGGTGTAACCAATAGCTTTGAGAAGTGCCGGTCATAATTAACAGACTGCCATGTTCCAGAGTTACTGAAACTGTTTCTTTGGTCTCTTTATGTTTGAAAGAAAATTTACGCGCTGCTCCAAAAGTTACCGAGGCAATTGCTCCGTTCTTTTTCAAATCCTTCTCATCATCGCTGTGCCAAGCCATTCCTTCTTCACCTGAATGGTATAAGTTAAGCAGGCACGAATTAAAGGTTTCCCCAGTTGTTTGTTCTACCTTTGCTTTTATCTCCAACAAAGCTTTTGTCCAGGGTAATGCTCGTCTGGTGATGTTGGAATAGCTATATTCAAATTCCCGATCACCATACCAGGCTACTTTGCGTTTGGTTGTGATTAGTTTACCAAACATTATTGCTTGATCATTTTTCCATGCAATAGTGTGCAGCAGAGTATCCAGATAATAGTTTGCTTGCTCAGCTGAAAACATTTTCCCATAGTAATATACCACTCCTTGACTGGGTAGTAAATTAATGAGCTCACTACTTTTGTTACTAAATAATTCCATTCTTCCAGTGTTTATATTTGTTTTTCATACAATGTCCGCAAGGCCGATATCCATTGTGGATTGCTTGCCTTTCAGATGCAAAGAAAACTCTATTTTCCCGTTTCATTCGTTTACCCATTGCACAAGATAAGGCTCCATAAATTTTTAATTTCCGGTTACCTCCAAAACAAATCAGGTGATGTTTGATTGCTCTGCGTAAATCCTGGCTGCTTATATTCATATGTGGTATCATGCTTAAAAAATTGGCTTGCCACTTAAATAACTGCTGCGAAAAAAAGAATAGGTTAGCTTGTGGCAATGATTTCTCTACATTGTTCCTAGCTGACGTTTTGCCAGCTAGCAAAGATCAATGGTTGTTATTAATTCATTTGTTTTCAGCTAGCGGCATTTAATTTAGCTCCCTCCCACCCGATGATGGTTTTTTTTCTTATGCCTCCCCACATATATCCTCCGATGGCACCGGATGATTGAATAACCCGGTGGCAAGGAATTAAATAAGCTACCGGATTACTCCCAATAGCTGTGCCTACAGCTCTGCATGCATAGGGTTTTTCTATTTGCTGAGCAATGGAACTATACGTAGAGAGATTACCCATGGGTATTTTAAGTAAAGCTTCCCATACCTTGAGCTGAAATTCTGTAGCTTTTAAGTGCAATTTAATTTGCGGTAGTTCGCTCCTGTCATGCTGAAAAATAATTAAGGCATTTTGTTGTAGTAAGTCTAGCTTTCTACTGAATTTGGCGTTTGGAAATTTAGCTTGGAGTTCTGCAAATGCTTGATTTTCATCTTCCTGAAAAGCCATATAACATATCCCTTTATGGGTAGAAGCAACGATGAGGTTGCCAAATGGACTTTCAGCAAAACTATAATGAATAGTAAGATTTTTTCCTCCATTCTTGTATTCACCTGGAGTCATACCTTCGATCGTAACAAACAGATCGTGAAGCCTGCTAGTGCCAGAAAGTCCTGTTTGGTATGCCGTTTCGACTAGCGAAGTATGGCTGTTTTGCAGCAGCTTTTTTGCATGTTCCAGACTGATGTATTGTAAAAATTTTTTGGGGCTTGTGCCTGCCCATTCGCTGAAAAGCCGTTGAAAATGAAAAGGACTAAGATGCACTTTTTCAGCAACTTCCTCTAAGGTGGGCTGGTGTTGAAAGTTTACTTGGATGTACTCTATGGCCTGTGCTATGCGGCTATAAGTAAGTTGTTCTTGCGTGTCCATGTTACTAGGTTTTGTTTTACAAAGGTGGCTACTCTTTTGCCTTTATAAAATCCGAAACTTGCTAAGATTTACCGATAAGAAAACAATACTCTTTCTAGTATCTTCAACTGAATTTTCTTTGCCGCCAGCTATAGCTTCATATGGGTCAGATTTTTTTTGTAAAAGGTAGAAATCTGCTAGCTGAAACATCTTTAAATAGTAGAGCAGAATTAAAATAAGCTTGCTCTGTAATTTACTATGTAGAGCCCATCTTTTAACTATAGCTAGTATTCAATATTCTTCTACCTAACAAAAAGTATAGCAATACTAACTCTAATATATCTTCAGGTGCATGGCTTTATCAATATTTTTTATACCTTTTATCATTTTAGCTAAAACCATATTAATTTTTTTCTGGTATAGTAGAGTTATTTCCAAACTTCATTGAATTATTTTAAGAAACACAGTACCTTTTATTAATTCATTTTGCACTTTTTGCCATGAAAACGTTTCGACGATATTTTAAATTTTCTGATGACAAAATTGACAATAGCCTCAGTGTAATTATTCATACCTTAGGGTATCACATTCACCCTGCAAATACGCCTTATCCAGATGCCAATCATCCCGAAAGTCATTATTTTAGCTGGGAAAAAGGACGAAGATTAAAAGAATATCAAATACTTTATATTTGTAAAGGGGAGGGAATATTTGAAGCAACCGGCATGCCTCCTCAGGCCATAGAAGCAGGTACTGTTATATTATTGTATCCTGGAACTTGGCACCGCTACAAACCTATGCTATCAAGTGGATGGGAAGAATACTGGGTAGGGTTTTCCGGGTCTTTCGCCAAACATTTATTAGAGCAGGAGTGTTTTAACCCGCAAAATCCAATCATCAAAGTGGGCTTTAATACCGAGTTCCTGGCTACGTTTGAAAAGTTATTAGATGTAGTAGAAATTAGAGAGGAGTCTTATCAGAAACTGGCCTCTTTTTTATTAATTCAACTGCTAGGCATCTTATACTCGTCAGTTTTGCTTTCCAATCAGAAATTTTCAAGGAAAGAGAAAATTGTTGGGGAAATAAAAAAAGAGATCACCGACAACTGGCAACAAGCTATTGATTTTGAAAAACTAGCAAACACGAATGGCGTTAGCTATGCCTGGTTACGAAAAACTTTTAAAGAAATTACAGGTACTTCTCTTAACCAATATCATTTATCTATCAAGCTTAGAAAAGCAGAGCAACTAATTTATGAGACCGATAGCACATTATCTGAGATTGCCTATGCCTGTGGTTTTGAGTCGGTACACTATTTTTCGAGGATCTATAAATCAAAAATGCACACCAATCCCAGTGAGTTACGGAAGATTAATTAACATCACTATAGTTTATCTGCATGGCCAAGAGGCGAGGCATTGGGCCTTTGAATCCAACTTTACCTACTTTTTTTATAAGTAACAATAATTGAATCTATACAACTAACCCAGCTAAAGCCTAGTTAATGTATTTCCTAGTACTAGATGGCAGAAAAGACTTATAAAAGTAAAGGTCCACTGATTTCTCAGTTTGGCATCGCTGTTGATTTGTGTCAGCTGATAAAGTAGAAATCTTAACATAGCATAAAGCTAATTATTTACCTATAGATAGATAATACCTTATGCCAAACTAACTCCACTTGCTTCTTAAACAATTATGCCGTTGTTATACAGGCAACCGAACTAATGGTTGATAGGATTCCGGATAGAGATAGGTAGTAACAGACTTCTTTGCTTTGTTGTCATTGGCCGGACTTTTTGCTTTAAAGTTACTTCCACATTGACCAAGGGCTACCCATACGATTACAAAAATAACAATAGTACCCAGGCATCCTCCGCCAAATTTTTTGGCTGCTGCTCCAGCTAGTAAAGCTCTAAAAAAATTATTCATCTTAAATGGTGGGTTTATAGGTTTAGTTGGATGTTAAAACGAATGAAAAGCAAACAAGTTGGCTCATCAACGGGGTTTGAAGCTACTTTTTTTCTTATCTGGCTTTTTTCAGAAAACTGGATACAGCAATCTGTTTTGTTTTTTCCGCTGTATTTTAATAAATCACTTCTCTACTCCTGCCCGCTAATTTTTTACTTAAAAAAAGGATATTCATTCTAAAAATATTGCTTTTTTATTGGAATTTATCTAAACTGTATCATCACCTAACAACCAAATTTCCAACCTGTAAATCCTATCATATATGTCTAGCAACAAAGGAGTAGCGTACATAAAACCGGGGGTGGTAGAAGTACAAAATATTGATTACCCTAAGTTAGCCCTGGGCGACCGGATGTGCCACCATGGGGTTATTTTGAAAATTGTTGCTACCAATATTTGTGGCAGCGACCAGCATATGGTACGTGGCCGTACCACGGCTCCGGAAGGCTTAGTGCTGGGACACGAAATTACAGGAGAAGTTATTGAGGCCGGACGCGATGTTGAATTTATTAAAGTTGGCGACATAGTATCCGTTCCTTTCAATATTGCTTGTGGAAGGTGCCGAAACTGCAAAGAAGGCAAAACTGGAATCTGCCTGAATGTGAATCCTTCCCGTCCTGGAGCCGCGTATGGGTATGTAGATATGGGTGGCTGGGTAGGTGGACAGGCACAATATGTAATGGTTCCATATGCCGATTTTAACTTACTAAAGTTTCCGGACAGAGATCAGGCACTGGCAAAAATTAAAGACCTGACCTTGCTTTCTGATATATTTCCCACCGGCTACCATGGAGCCGTTACAGCAGGCGTTGGCCCTGGTTCTATTGTATATGTTGCTGGTGCCGGCCCAGTTGGATTAGCTTGTGCCGCATCCAGTCATTTGTTGGGAGCAGCCTGTGTAATTGTGGGAGATATGATTCCCGAACGCCTGGCACAGGCTAAAAGTTTTGGCTGCGAAACCGTTGATTTGCGGCAGGATGCTACATTAGCCGAACAGATTGAAGCCATTATAGGCGTGCCAGAAGTAGATGCAGCAGTAGATTGTGTGGGTTTTGAAGCCCGAGGCCATGGGCATAACTGCAATCACGAACAACCAGCCACCGTGCTAAACTCAGTCATGGAAGTAACACGGGCAGGAGGTGCCATTGGAATACCTGGCCTGTATGTAACTGGTGACCCTGGAGCGAAAGATGATAATGCCAAAATCGGCATGCTCAACATCCGGATTGGACTTGGCTGGGCTAAATCTCATGCATTTTATACCGGACAATGTCCTGTGATGAAGTATCACCGGCAACTGATGCAAGCTATTTTGTATGATAAAATACAGATTGCCAAAGCAGTAAATGTACAGGTAATTAGTTTGGAAGATGCACCCAACGGATACCGGGATTTCGACAAAGGGGCGGCAAAAAAATACGTACTAGATCCACATAGAATGGTGCCAGCTTAACAGGCACATGCTTACAAAGCCAGGTAGGGATGCTAGCTGGCTTTTATTTTCTACCATATAGTAGGTAAGATACATGGTTTTGCCCATTTGATCTGCGAATAATATGTTAAATAAAAAAGTAAAAGCCACTAAATACGTTTCGGGTAAGCCAAAAGAAATAGTTGAAACGCTTGCGCTAGAAGAAGCTCTCCAAATTAAAATCAATGGCAGGGCATATACCATTACCATGCGTTCTCCTGGAAAGGATTTTTTACTCACGGCCGGCTTACTTTTCACAGAGGGAATCATCCGTTCACCAGAAGATATTTTCACATTAACACAGATTCCTGCACCCAAAGGAGAACATACATTGATCATAGATGTTAGCCTTCCAGAAGAAATAGTACAAGGCAAAAACCTCTTTAACCGCTCCATTGCTTCTAGTGCTTCCTGTGGGGTATGTGGCAAAACCGAACTCTGCGATCTGATCACGCCAGAGTATACGATTCATACTACTCATCAGTTGAACAGTTCTCTCATTCCGCTATTAATACAGAAAATGAATTCGAGGCAAGAGACGTTTGATCAGACCGGAGGATCTCATGCAGCGGCCATTTTCAGCATCACTGGAGAACTATTATCCCTACAAGAAGACATCGGACGGCATAATGCGGTGGATAAGGCTATTGGAGAATTGTTTCTTAATAAAAAGCTTGCAGAAGCAGCCATTTTATTAGTTAGCGGCAGAGTGTCGTATGAAATAGTGACCAAGTGTGCCCAGGCAAAGCTTCCTTTTTTGCTGGCAGTATCTGCACCTTCTTCGCTAGCAGTTGAACTGTGCGACCGAAAAGGAATAACATTGGTTGGGTTTTGCCGCGAAAACAGGGCAACTGTCTATACGCATACAAAGCGGATTGTGCCCCAAACTCTCCCATATAACCAGCCCTATGAAACCTATCTCCACCCCTCTTCACCACAATAAGCCAGCAGCAGGAGTCGCAGCCTTAGCCTCCAGTTTGCGGCACATTCTGCAGGAGAAAGCCGTTTATCCTGGTGTAAAAGCACTTCTCCGCATGAATAAGCCAGGAGGCTTTGATTGCCCAGGATGCGCCTGGCCTGATCCTAAAAATCCATCGGTAACCGAATTTTGCGAGAATGGAGTGAAGGCTGTAGCTGCAGAAAGTACCACCAAACGGATAACTGCCAATTTTTTTAAACACTACACTGTCGGGGAACTACTGCAAAAAGACGGATATTGGCTAGAGCAACAGGGACGCCTAACTGAACCTATGGCTTACAATCAAAACACAGATCGTTACGAACCTATCAGCTGGGAGAAGGCTTTCTTCCGGATTGGACAAGCTATTCAATCATTGTCCGATCCCAATGAGGCGGTGTTTTACACTTCTGGGCGTACCAGTAACGAGGCAGCCTTTCTGTATCAGTTATTTGGACGAGAACTAGGTACGAATAATTTTCCGGACTGCTCCAATATGTGCCACGAATCTTCTGGTGTAGCTTTAGGAGAAGCCATTGGTGTAGGTAAAGGAACTGTTTCGCTGGAAGATTTTGAAGAGGCGGAAGCTATTTTCATCTTTGGGCAGAATCCTGGGACAAACCATCCCAGAATGCTCACTGAGCTGGAAAAAGCAAGAAAACGTGGATGTGAAATTGTATCCTTTAATCCTTTGAAAGAGGCAGGTTTAGAACGTTTTATCCACCCCCAGAAAGTGATGCCTACCTTGCTGAACAAAGGGAGTGAAATTTCTTCGCTATATCTGCAACCATTAATCGGAGGTGATTTTGCCTTAGTAAAAGGATTGATAAAAGTTGTACTGGCAACAGAAGCTAAACAGCCCGGACAACTAGACTGGGAATTTATCCGGACACACACCACTGGTTTTGAACAACTTCAACAGGATATAGAACAAACCACCTGGAAGGCCATCACCGAACAATCTGGCCTGGGTAAGGATGAAATCACAAAAGCTGCTACGATTTATCTGAAATCAACCAAAACCATCATTTGCTGGGCCATGGGCCTGACACAGCATAAACACGCCGTAATCACGATTCAGCAACTGGTAAACTTGTTGTTACTGAAAGGTAATATTGGAAAACCAGGTGCCGGTGTATGCCCAGTCAGAGGGCATAGCAATGTGCAAGGCGACCGTACGATGGGAATCGTTGAAAATCCGAAGAAAGAATTGCTGGATTCGCTGGAAAGAGTTTTTGGATTCTCGCCACCACAAAAGCCGGGTTACCACACTGTAGAGGCCATAAAAGCTATGCAGGAAGGAAAAGTACAGGTATTTATTGGCATGGGAGGCAATTTTGCCTCTGCTACGCCAGACACCGAATATACAGAGAAAGCATTGCGTAACTGCCGGCTAACGGTACAGATCAGTACCAAACTTAACCGTAGCCATTTGGTAACCGGAAAAGGAGCCTTAATACTACCTTGCTTGGGCAGAACCGAACTTGATTTACAACAGGGAGTACCTCAGAAAGTGACTGTAGAAGATTCCATGTCGATGGTGCATACGTCTGAGGGCAGAAACGAGCCAGCTTCTCCATATTTGCTTTCCGAACCTGCTATTGTTGCCTGTATAGCCATCGCTTCTCTACCCAACACCCGCGTTAGATGGGCTGAATTAGTAAACAACTATGACCTAATCCGTGAGAAGATAGCAGAAGTCTTTCCTGCCTTTGATAACTTCAATGAGAAGATTAAACAACCAGGAGGTTTTCACCTCCGTAATTCGGCACGGGAACGGGAGTGGCATACCCAAACAGGCAAAGCCACGTTTATTACTGCTCCGCTGCCTGAATTACCTCTTGCTCCCCGACAATTACGCTTAATGACCATCCGCTCACACGACCAATACAATACTACCATTTATGGGCTGAACGATAGGTACCGGGGAATACAAGGAGAACGCAAAGTGCTTTTTATAAATGAAGAGGATATGCATATGCTTTCCCTAGCAGCTCAAGACTGGGTTGATATTACGAGTGTGCATACGGATGGAAGCTTACGGAAGGTTTATCAATTCAAAGTAGTACCCTATGATATTCCAAGAGGGTGTACGGCTGCGTATTTTCCTGAAACCAATGCACTTGTTCCTATAGATGCGGTAGCCGATAAAAGCCATACTCCCCTATCCAAATATATTATTGTTACATTGGAGAAATCAACTTCCCCAAGAAAGTCCTATTGAACATCAAGTCAATTAGTAACAATGGGTAAATAGTAAAATCTATTCGTTTTAGACTATTTCTATAAGCTGCTATTGAAAATTCCAGAAACCATCTTGATTTTCCTTCCCCATAAAAAAGAAGCGGACCGATGGCTTTCACCAGGGTCCGCTAACTATATATTTTACTACTATTTACCAGGGTAAGCTTTTGAGTAAACTTATCCGTTTACACGTACTTCTTGTAAGCGAGACGTTTTTTTCGCCTGCATTTGCTCTTGATAAGCTTCTTTCCCAAATTTCCGCAGTAGGCGGTAATGCGAATGAATAGCTGTAAAGAATGTTTTATTTTCCAGATAAGGCAGATTAAATTCTTTGGCTGTATTCTTTACAATTTCGGAAATGGCCGCATAATGGATATGACAGATTTTAGGAAACAGGTGATGTTCTATTTGCATATTTAAACCGCCGCAAAGGAAACTGGCCAATCCACTTTTACGTGCAAAATTTGCCGTTGTCTGCAACTGGTGCACTGCCCAGGCCTCTTCCATGTTTCCTTGCTCATTCGGTGCAGGAAAATGTGTACCTTCCACCACATGTGCCAGCTGAAATACCAGGCCCAGCACTAAACCTTCTATAAAATGCATCATGATAAAGCCAATAATAAATTGCCACCAAGTAATATCCAGCACCAATAAAGGCAACACGATAAACATAAAATAATAGATGGATTTGTAAAAGAACAGATTGAAATATTCTTTTTTCGGATGACTTCCTGGATCGTGCTGACCAATTTTGCTGCTAAAAAACTTCAGAAAATCTTTGCTGAATACCCAAGATAAGGAAGCCAAGCCATATAATGCAAATGCATAAAAGTGTTGATACCGTTGTATTTTATTTACCTTCTCGTCTTCATCTACACGTACTAGTCCAGGGGCAATTTCAATGTCTTCATCGTGATGATGAATATTGGTGTAGGTATGGTGGACAATATTATGAGAAATACTCCAGACATAAGGATTAGCACCCACCAGGATAAACGTATGACTCATCAGCTTGTTTATTTTTTTACTGCTGGAAAATGAGCCATGAATAGCATCGTGGGAAATATTGAAACCAATAAAGGCCGAGAAGATACCTAACATAATTGCTAAGCCCAGCATCGTCCATATGCCAAACTGATTGGAAATAAGAAGCCCATAGAGTATAAAGAAGCCAGTTAAATAAACTCCTGTTTTGATCCACATCAGGCCATTGGCATGCTTAGAAATTTGTTTTTCTTTGAAATATGTATCTACTCGTTGACGAACAGTGGTAAAGAAGGCGGATTGGTTGCTGTTAATGAATTTAACTTTTTGATTCATGTGTGGTGGAAAATTGATAGTAAAATGATCAGGGTCTGTTGGTTCTTTGTGAGAAGAATAGGTTTAAAGATTATTGAACGCAAAAGTTTGAGTAGTGTATGCAGGATTTACTCATTTTTTTGTAAAAGCCGGGTGAATCATCGTTTGCAGTGGCTGGATGCAGTTACCTGCTTTACTTATAAGTTAGCCTACCGGAAAACGCCGAAGCTGAAATTGTAGCAATGTTAGCAGGTATGCTTTCTACTACAGAACTCACTTAATCAGATACCGGGCATCACAATCTACTAACAGCCATCCTCGTAGTTTTCGTATGCAAACATACATAAAAAAAGCCCCAAAGGGCTTTTTTTCAAAGAATAATATATGCTATATATACTATGCTAATGCTACATTTACAGCGTTAGGTCCTTTTTTTCCTTGCTCAACCTGGAAAGTGACTTTGTCATTTTCTCTGATTTCATCCACTAAACCTGACACATGTACAAAAACATCTTGATTGGATCCGTCGATGGTAATGAATCCGAATCCTTTCGTTTCATTAAAAAATTTTACTGTTCCTTTTTGCATTCTAATTTTGTTATAAATATGTATAGCAAGGTAACAATTGGCTAGCATTATAGTTTCATTCTATTCTATTATTTTAAATAATATTTTTTCAGCCTTCACTTTTATAGCCATTTAGAACCTATTTTCTCAGCTAACACCCTTATCTCATGCCCTGAAAAAAGGAAACTATACGCTAGCAGAACATTTTCCATTGAACTTATCTGCTTTTTGCGTAGTTGAGAAATAATAATACGTACCTTTACACAGTCACGCGGTATAATTGTTTGGTGAAATTTTCCTTCTCTCTTTGTCTCTTCTGCTTATAGAACCGGATTCGTTCAGCATTTTTAGCCCGCCTTTACCCACGAACATTCGTTTATGTCATTTTCAAATTTACAAGTAATTGATCCTATCTTGCAGGCACTGGCCGCAGAGGGATACACCACTCCTACTCCCATTCAGTCCCAGGCTATACCAATTATTTTAGGTGGCAAAGACTTACTGGGCTGTGCTCAAACAGGCACCGGAAAAACCGCTGCTTTTGCTGTACCTATACTCCAGATGCTACATACTACGCAAGCCCCTATCAAAGGAAGCCGTACTATTAAAGCATTGGTGCTGGCTCCTACCCGGGAATTAGCCATTCAAATTGGCGAGAGCTTTAGTGCTTACGGAAAAAATACCAGATTAAAGCATACCGTTATTTTTGGCGGTGTATCGCAGTTTACACAAACAGAAGCTTTAAGAAATGGAATAGATATCTTGATTGCTACCCCAGGCCGCTTACTCGACTTAATAAACCAGAAATATATCAATTTGCAACACATTACGCATTTTGTGCTGGACGAAGCAGACCGCATGCTGGATATGGGCTTTATTAACGATATTAAAAAAATAATAACCAAGTTACCTTTACACCGGCAATCATTGTTTTTCTCGGCTACCATGCCACCGCAGATACAACAACTGTCCAGTACAATACTCAAAAATCCGGAGCATGTGGCCGTAACACCTGTATCTTCCTCTGCTCCCAAAGTAACCCAGGGAGTATACATGGTAGAGCGTAGCAACAAGCGAAAACTGCTGATGCATCTTTTGAAAGACAATCAACTATCTACAGTGCTGGTATTTACTCGTACTAAACATGGTGCTGACCGGGTAACTAAAGACCTGAACAAATCAGGCATTACGGCAGAAGCTATTCATGGAGATAAGTCTCAGAATGCACGTCAGCGGGCATTAAGTAACTTTAAGAATAAGCAAATCCGCGTATTAGTTGCTACAGATATAGCTGCTAGAGGCATAGATATAGAAGAACTTCCGATGGTTATTAACTATGAACTGCCTCACGATCCGGAAACGTATGTGCACCGGATTGGCCGAACTGGAAGGGCCGGAGCGGGAGGAAGTGCTTTATCTTTTTGTGATGTAGAAGAAATGGATGCCTTGAAGCAAATCCATAAACTTACTGGCAAAATACTGCCTGTTGTTCCAGACCATCCCTATCTTATAACAAACGAAGCACTTTTACAAACTTCGCCTAAAAAGCAGCCAACTGGCAGATTTTCCAGAAAGCCGCCCATGAGAAGTAAAGTAAGCAGATAAACTTAACGAACAGGGTATTAAATTAAAATGGTACCTTATTCATCCAATACGATTCATCCTTTTCATCATTTAAACCCTTATGGCGGGTTAACACCTGTAAACCAACGTAAAATAATCTATGGCAAAATCGACACAAAGTTTTAACAAGAAAGAAAGAGAAAAGAAACAGCAGCAAAAAAGACAAGAAAAAGAGCAAAAAAAAGAAGACCGTAAGGCCCATTCTTCGAAAGGCAGACCTATGGACGATATGTTTGCTTATGTAGATGAATATGGAAATATTTCGGATACTCCTCCTACGGAGAGAAAAAAACGGGATATAGAACAGGATGATATCCAGATTAGTATTCCTAAACAAGTGATCGATCCTACAGCAAATGCAGGCAGAAAAGGTATTGTTACTTTTTATAATGAGTCCAAAGGCTATGGATTTATCAGAGATCTGCAATCTCAGGAAAGCATTTTTGTTCACATTAGTGAATTGCTTGAGCCCATTAAGGAACACGACAAAGTAACCTACGAACTGGAAAAAAAGCAGAAAGGCTGGAACGCCGTAAAGGTAAAACGTGCTGTATAAGCCCTTTTGCCTGTATGTGGGTAGTGTAAGATAAAGCAACATAAGTAGGAGAACATACTTCCCCTACTTTTTTCTATGTCCATTCAGCAGTAGATAGTACCGCTGTTTTGATAATGCATTAAATGACAATTGTTTTGAAACCAAAAAAGTGAGTTTACTTCCACCGGTTTATCAGCTCTGTTAATCCTATCTGTAAGCCATCAAAGTAGGCACCCTTTTTAAATTGAGGCAGCATATACGTACCCATTATTTCTTTACAGATCTCATCGGTAAGTATTTTTTCAGTACCTAGTCCCGTGGAAATTCTGGACTGCCGTAGTTTGGCACTTACTACAATAAGCAGCCCGTTGTCTTTGCCTCTTTGTCCAACTCCCCACGTATTGCTCAGGTCAGTGGCATAAGCCTGCATTGTAGGATAAGGTGCAATAGCATCTATAGTAACAACAGCTATTTGATTCCCGGTTTGTTTTTCAAAACGACTAATCTGGTCTGCTATTTCTTTTTCCTGGGCAGGCGATAGTATCTGTTCAAAATCGTTGACATAGCCTACTGGCTTTGGAAAAACAGCTTGGACAGAAGGTTGCGGTGCCGCTTCTGGTGTAGTTTGCCCAATAGACTGAAAACAAACCTTAGAAAAAAGCCATACAACTAGCAGAATAGTCTTCATAAAGATAAACCCGGTATTTACTCCTACGCCTTTGGCTTTCCTATATAGGATTAAATGTAAGGTAAACAAGCCATAAGAGGAATGCAATACTTTTGGTGAAAGCTAGAAGCACTAAGGTAGGGTTAACTTTATTTCACTTGCAAATGAATATGATCATCGTGCCGTACGGCCTGGCATCCATGAAACCGAATTTTATTACTTCCCTCCAGATGCATCCGCTTAGTTAGGTGTGGCTCCAGAAAGATTTTACCAATCCGTTTGTTAACAGAGGCAAACCGGATCAAATCTCTGGTTCTATCCAAGTCAAGTTTCAGGTCAGTTTTTGCATAGGGTGAAATAAGTTTTTGCAAGAGGCTATATTGCCAGTATCCTTTGCTTTCACAAATCAAAGGCATATTCTGTTCATTTCCTGTAGGTTCTTCACAAACTCCATAGCCTATGGGTGAAGGCGCCTGTCCGGGTAAATATTCTCCGTTGCGAGTATCTTCATACATAAATGCCAGATCTACTTTTTTGCCATCGTGGTGACTCAGGTGTGGCACCAACGGAAATCCATCGAGAAAAGGAAAGTTCGCATCTAAATAACAAATGGCAGTTCCCGGATATTTTCTGTTCAGTTGTTTTGCTACTTCCAGTAGAGATGACCGTAAGGCAGGTTTCACATAATGTCGATTCAATAAACAAGTAAGTATAGTTAAAGGTTGGATGTTCCCAGATGGGGAAAGCGGCAACGGAACCCTGCCAAATTGAATGGCCAGCAGCGGAATTATAGTAAAACAGGTAACTATATATACTACTAGAAAACAACCTACTTTGATTAGATAACCAAGAAAGACGCTAGAGGCCTGCCGGTGAATCATCCCAAACAAAGGTAAACAAGCTATTAAAATTAACCCACCTACCTGAGTCATCACTGTCAGGAGCAGGCAGGCTAGGCAGATTCCAAGTATTTTAACGAAAGACATACGAGCTACCGTAAATTACACATAAAGTAAGATGCTTATTTGCTTCCTACTTCCAAAATATTGATCTACAGATGGCAGCATACAGCCTAAATGGGCAAGTAGCATATGATCAACAATTATTAGGTAGCTGTTCCAAAGGTGATATTGTTGAATAAACTTTACACCTACCGGAAGAAACCAAGTAAAGTTAGCTTCCGGTAGGTGGGTGTTCAATTCTGATCACCTAAAAAGAATTAGTTAACTAGATATTTTGCTATACTTAATTTTTCTTTTTCCGCCCATAGCTTAATTACTTCTACTGCATCTGTTGATGGAGCCTTATTACAACGGGCTTTCGCCTGTACAATCTTCCGCTTTTTCAGGTCTACTTCTATTGTGACCAGCCGTTCGGAGGCAGAAAAAGTATCGGCCATTAAGGAGAAAATAGCACACGCACGCAATTGACAAGACCTGACATAGGTGTAGACACAATGCCGCATGGCTTTGCCTTCTGCCCGGAGTTCGCTGCTTGAAGTCAATTCACGGATCTTGTAAATTTTTGCTTCTTGGCCTGTGCCCGTCTCGTGCTCCCATGCTTCAATGCCGGATAATAGCCAAGTTAATTTTCCGCTCGAAGTACGTTCATTCCTCATATGTACTTGCCACTCATTTACCTGGCGCATCAGCGAATCAGGTGTGCGGCCTTTTAGAGAATAGCTAGGATCAGCAAGCCTGCGGTGATGAATATAATCTACCACTTCATCTAATTGCCTCACATCAAATAAGGGTGCTTGTGCAAAAAAGCGGATAACAGTAATCCAAAAGTCATCGTCCCGGAAATTGTTACGCCCTAGGAGAGTTGCCGTGATATGCCAGGCAAGCCACTCGTCGCCACCCTGGGCTATTACCTGCGCAAAGCGGAAAGCTCCAGTGATAGAAAAGTACTGGGGTGTCCACAGAAAAACATGCGCCATCCGTTTGGTGAGAACAATAGGCAAATCATGTAATTTTCGTACACTTACTCCACTGGCAATAGCTATAAACCACCGCTGTTCTTTTTGAGCACCTTCCATCAACCAAGCAGCATCCAGAAAAAGCGGGACCGGATATTTCGCAAACAAATACCTGATCAAATGAGTAAACTGCTTTTCTGGCTGATGACTTCCTTTTTTCCACTTCGTTATATCCCGGATAAAATCATGAACAAAATGAGCTATATGGAACAAGCCTTTCAAATAATTTTCGTCAGACAGCAACTTATAACAATGCTCTTTTTCCAGATGAAGAAGCAAGTCGTGAAAAGACTTTTGTTTTGCTCCTCCTTTTTTAGCTATCTGGTGATACAGACCTGCTATGGCCAGTAAAGGTGTTCCATCTATCGGTTGGGAAGGTGTTTTAGTAGTTGGTAATTGTTTAATCCATCCGGAGATTGGTTTTTTTAAAGTATTATGCTGAATTAATGCTTTTTGCAAAGCAAGTTCACGTAGTTGTTTTTCTGTTTTTAATTGAATGCGTTCTGTTTTCGAAAGCATCCGTTTGTTAGATTTTCCCATAATTAAGCTTAGTTATTGTACCTAAGGAGGTTTTCCGGTGACATTGGCCGGCAAAGGCATAATCTGGTTCAGGTATACAACCGGAATATACCGGGCCTGGGCTCTTTTCTGGGTCTGACTCAGAAAAGCAACCTGAAAAAAGGGTCTTCGGTCCATCATCAAGGTTATTATATTTTGTTTTTAAATATTGTATGCATAGTTATATCCATTTATATCTACTCATCAGAGAAGGCAAGTAGAAGTAAATAAAAAACCCGGAAGTATAAGCTTCCGGGTGATAAAGGGGTATAAAGAAGAATAGGTATCTTTTAAGGAATTCTTTTATACGTGCTTGCATCCGGAAGCAACAGAGCCCACTTTCCGCTTCTGTAACCCAGTGGGGAAGCTTGAATAAGGGCTTGATGAGATATATGGATACAAAACATAAAATTATACAGTAGAATAGTTGCTTCACAAAGTTAAGCGGACTGATGTAAGATTTGCAAATAATTGTTGAAATTTATTTTTAGATAAAGTCTAAATTATCTGTGCTATGCGATTTATTGAACCTGGAAAGGATTTTTTTCTGAATAATGAAATTTTTTCTAACTTAAGTGATAGTAAGTTTGATCCTGTATGACCACTCCATTTTTTCAATTGAAGAAAATCCCTTGCTTTTCTAGCGTACTTTTTATCTTCGCTTATCTACTAGCTGGCTGTCAGCCTACCAAAAAAAATACAGATTCATCCGCTGCACGTTCTTTATCAAGTTTTGAACTGGAACCTGGATTCAAAATAGAATTGGTGGCCAGTGAACCCCTTATCTCAGATCCGGTGGCTATGGAGATTGATGAATTTGGCAGACTCTATGTGGTTGAAATGCATGGCTACCCTCTGGATAAAAGTGGTACAGGAAAGATTAAACTGCTCTCCGATACGGATGGTGATGGTCAGATGGACCAGAGTACTACTTTCGCTGACAAATTAACGCTTCCAACAGGAATTTTGCGTTGGAAAAAAGGTATACTAGTTACCGATCCACCCCATGTTTTATATTTGGAAGACAGTAATAACGACGGCAAAGCAGACATCCAGAAAACAGTGCTTACTGGTTTTGCTGTGTCGAATCCGCAGCATAACGTAAATAATCCAATCTTGGGAATTGATAACTGGATTTATTTGGGCCATGAATCAGCGGTAACAGCTAAAGTATATACAGAAGAATTTGGCGACTCCGGAAAAGAGATTACCTACCCCGGCCAACCTAATGCACCCATCTTACCTCAGAATGCCCATGGCCGCAGCGTTCGCTTCCGTCCCGATACGTACCAGCTGGAAATGACTTCCAGCAATACCCAATTCGGACATACGTTTGATGGCTGGGGTAATCACCTGTTAGTTACTAACTACAACCATATATTTCAGGAAGTATTTTCTGCGCCTTATCTCACCCGGAACCCTAATCTGTTGGTATCCAATACAACCCAATCTCTGTCCGATCATGGGAATGCGGCAGAAGTTTTTCCTATTACACAAAATCCACAGCATCAACTATTGACAGATGTTGGCGTGATAACATCAGCCTGTGGCATTACAGCATACCTGGGCAATGCTTTTCCGACGGTATATGATAGTGTAGTTTTTGTAGCTGAACCAGTAAGTAACCTAATCCACGCTGATCGGATACGTAGCAAAGGTTCTAGTTTTACAGCAAGCCGCCTGCATCCCAAAAAAGAGTTTTTAGCTTCTACAGATGCCTGGTTCCGTCCGGTAAATATGTATACAGGTCCGGATGGTGCTCTATATGTAGTGGATTATTACCGCCAGATTATTGAACACCCAGAATGGATGGCAGACGACGTAGTGAAGTCTGGGGCTTTGTACAATGGCACCGATAAAGGACGGATTTACCGGATCTCAACTACGCATGCTGAACCTGCCAACTGGACTAAAGGACTTGCGTTAGGTAGGGCCACAAATGAGCAATTGGTAGAGTATTTATCCCATTCAAATATTTGGTGGCGAAGAAATGCCCAGCGACTATTAATCGATCGTAATTCGAAACAAATTGTAGTTGCACTTGAGCAATTGGCAAAAAAAGGTAGTTCACCCCTTGGCCGTTTACATGCCTTATGGACGTTAGAAGGAATGAAGGGGCTTTCACCTACCCTTATTCAGCAGGCGTTACAAGACTCTGTGCCGGGCATCCGGGAGAATGCCATTAAGCTGGCAGAACTTCATTTAACTTCTACCCCTGCCCTAGCCCAGGATCTGCTTCTTTTACAAGCGGATGCCCATGCAAAAGTACGGTATCAGCTGCTTTGTACACTAGGCTTTGTAGATACGCCACAAGCAGCAGCAGTCAGGCAAAAACTATTATTTGGAGATATTCAGGATGAATGGGTACAGATTGCCGCCCTTTCAGCAAAATCTTCTCAACAAAGTGGCTTACTGGAAGCAGTCTTGAAAAATTTTGACCCAGCTAGTGCAGCACATGCAACCTTGGTTAGCCGGTTAAGTGCTATGACAGGTGCGAGCCAGCAACCAGAACAAATCCGGCAACTTATTCAGAAGTCCATTACGCCACATGATAATAAAACAGCTCCCTGGCAGGCATCCTTACTGGAAGGCCTGGCACAAGGCTTAAAAACCAAAGAAATACAACCGGCTACCTGGCAACCGGAAATAAACCTGGTAAACCAGGCTTTTTTCCAGCATCCTTCTCTGCCAGTACGGAAAGCAATACTGGTATTACTGGACGTAACTGGGCTACCAGAAGCAGCCATTGCTCAAACTTCCCTTCAGCAAGCCAGGCAAAAAGCTGAAGACCGTGGTTTACCAGCTGAAGAAAGAGCATTATTTATCCAGTACTTATCTCTCCAGAATCCAGAAGAACATAGTGAATTCCTGACTTCCTGTATTTCCCCAACAGAACCATTACCTGTTCAATTAGCGGCTTTAGAAGCATTAAGCGTGGTGCCAGGCCAGTCAGTGAGCCAGTATTTGCTACAGCACTGGCCTTCTCTGACGCCTGAACTACGTGACCCGGCAATAACCACTTTTTTATCAAATCCTGAGCGGGTAAGGCTCTTGTTAGACGCTATTGAAAAAGGCCAGATTCAGTCTTCCAGCGTGGGCTGGCGCAGGAGTGTAAGCTTGATGTGGCATACCGATGAAACCTTGCGAGGCCGAGCCAGAATGCTTTTTACGAAGAATGACAAGCAAGAACAGGAAGTAATTCAACAGTATCAAACAGCCTTAACACTAAAAGGAAATCCGCAGCATGGCAAACTCGTATTTGAGCAGAATTGCATGGTTTGCCATCAAATGGCCGGTGCCGGTACCGCTTTCGGCCCTGACTTGGCCTCTATTAAAAACCGCCGTCCGGCATCTATTATGCAAGATATTTTGAATCCTAACCAATCTATTGCGGATGGCTATGATCTTTGGGTGATAGAATTAAGAAATGGAGAGTCCATGCAGGGAATAATTGCTTCGGAAACGCCTTCGGCTATTACCCTGCGTACTGCTGGAGGACAAGAATCGACCATTGCCCGTCAGGATATGAAAGAGATAAAAGCCTTGAACATGTCTGCCATGCCAGCCGGGCTGGAGAAACAATTAGATCAACAGCAAATGGCAGATCTGCTTGCTTATCTTAGACAGTTAAATTAATTTTTTTGCTAGAAGGCTCTACTCAAACAATCCTTAATTATTCCAGAAAACTAAACTAAATTCTTTATCCTCTTCATCTATATCTTGTTTTAAAATCCTTTATTATGCGCCTATTTTTTCATTGCATACTGCTTTCCTTATTGATGCTTCCAGTAACAGGTGTAAATGCACAACAAGTACCTTCATTAGCCTGGCCACAGGGAAAACGCATCGCTGTAAGCCTTACCTTTGATGATGCCCGTATGAGCCAGGTAGAAAAAGGAACCGCCCTGCTGAATGAATATAAGGCAAAAGCAACTTTTTATGTGGTGCCCGCCAGTGTAAAACAACGGTTAGATGGCTGGAAGCAAGCAGTAGCCAGCGGCCATGAAATTGGCAATCATTCCCTAAACCATCCGTGTACAGGCAATTTTCCTTGGGCTAGGCAAAAGGCGTTAGAAGACTATACCCTAGACAAAATGCGTACAGAACTACAACAAGCCAACCAGCAAATTAAGGATATGCTAGGGGTAACACCCCAAGTTTTTGCCTATCCCTGCGGCCAGACCTTTGTTGGAAGAGGAACACAAACCAAAAGTTATGTTCCGGTAATCGCTGAGTTATTTACCTCTGGCAGACTATGGCTGAGCGAAGGACCCAATGACCCATTGTTCTGCGATATGGCTCAACTTACTGGTATGGAAATGGATGGTAAAAACTTCGACCAGATTAAGCCTTTGCTGGAAAAGGCCAAAGAAACTGGGCAATGGGTAGTATTAGCGGGACATGAAATGAATGACTCCGGCGACCAGACTACCCGGCTCTCCATGTTGAGGGAATTACTTGCCTATGCACAGGATCCTGCTAATGGAATATGGCTTGCTCCAGTTGGTACCGTCACTGATTATATTCAAAAGCAGAAAAAACAAGCAAAACCCTGAAAGCAGGTATAAAACTACTGATTTTTATGAGCTTACAGGTTGCTTCTTTAACCAGACTGTTTGTTGTTACAATCCTTCCATATTTATATACTTGCCTATCTAACAAAATCAATACCTCTAAAACATGGTAAATTATAATATCAGATAGTAAAATTACCATTTTTATGGGCTAATTTTAGGGAAAATGAACGGCTGTTGAGTTATAGTAATAAATACAGTTGTATGTAGCCGTTCCATTTTTTGGTCAGTAATCTAAATCAATTACTTTTAAAAATGAAAGAAAAACAACAACCGACATCACGCAGACAATTCCTGCGAACCGGCGCATTGGCAGCTGCCGGTAGCTTTTTTATTGTACCAAGGCATGTATTAGGCAAAGGCTATATTGCCCCAAGCGACAAATTAAACATTGCAGGGATTGGTGTAGCAGGTAAAGGCTTCTCAGATGTAAATAATGCTTTTAATAAAGGAGCTAACAATATTGTAGCTTTATGCGATGTAGACTGGAATCATGCCAAAGAGCAGTTTGCCAAACATCCCACTGCTAAAAAGTATAAAGATTTCCGGGAGATGCTGGACAAAGAAGGCAAGAATATAGATGCGGTAACGATTTCTACTGCCGACCATACACATGCGGTTGCTACCTTGGCAGCTATGCAATTGGGAAAACATGTATACGTACAAAAGCCACTAACCCACAACATTTATGAGGCCCGCATGCTAACGGAAGCTGCCCGTAAATACAAAGTAGTAACTCAAATGGGCAATCAGGGTGCCTCTCATCCGCATCAAAATATTATGATTAAGTGGCAGAATGAAGGTATTATTGGGCCGGTACATACGGTGCATGTATGGACTAACCGCCCGGTATGGCCACAAGGCATACCAGTGCCTCAAGGAGGAGCCCAGGTACCCGATACCTTGGATTGGGATCTTTGGATTGGACCTGCCACAAAAGTAGGGTATACTCCGGCCTACCATCCATTCAAGTGGCGGGGATGGTGGAACTTTGGAACAGGTGCCCTGGGTGATATGGGTTGTCACCTAATTGATCCACCTTTCCGGGTACTCGGATTAGGATACCCTACGGAAGTAGAGGCAAGTGTGGGCTCTGTTTTCACTAAAGACTGGACACCAGAATATATTCCGGAAGGCTGCCCTCCCTCCTCTCATGTACAATTGAAGTTTCCGGCAACCAGCAAAAACAAATCAGATGTGGTAATGACCTGGTCTGATGGGGGTATACGGCCTTTCCGCCCAGATGTAATTCCTGCAGATGCTGAACTGAGCGAACCAGGTGGAGCCAATGGAGTGTATATGATCGGAACAAAAGGCGTAATTACCTGTGGTGCGTATGGAGCTAATCCTAAAATATTCCTGAATTCTGGAAAAAGCCCAGAATCGAAAATGGAACCTATTAATGTACCGGATCTGGAACACAATGTGGCCTGGCAGGAAGCTTGTAAGGCTGGCTTCAACAGCGACAAGCACAAAGCGTTAACCTCCTCGTTTGATTATGCCGGACCGCTTACCGAAACGGTATTGATGGGTAACCTAGCTATCCGCAGTTATGATCTTCGTACGCAAAAAGCCGATGGCAAAGGATTTAATTATCCTGGCCGCAAGAAATTGCTTTGGGATGGAAAGAACATGAAGATCACTAACTTTGATGAAGCCAACCAGTTTGTGAAACGGGAATATGAAAATGGCTGGAAATTAGTATAAGTCAATTGATCGTATATTTCTATAGAAAAAAAAGGACCCAGTTTTGGGTCTTTTTTTTTCATCTTAGTACTTCTTGAGCTACTGGCTGCACGGTTACTGGCTGGGTCCAGGCGGTTTCCAGGTCTCCTTCTTTGTAGGGATTTTCTTTGAGTTTAGAAGAGATTACTTTGGCTCTGACAAATAAGTATTTGCTCGTTACTTTAAAACTCCCCTTACTTCCTTTTATTTCTTTCAGCAAACTTCTTTGATCTGACTTTCCCATGCCTGATTTTCTGGCTCCCCAGAATTGAATGGTATACTCCACCCCCACTTGAGGGTCTACTTCTACAGACAATTTATTGTTTGCGAAGCTTATCTCCTTTAATTCTACTCCGGTTGATGCATAAAAATCACCTTTTTCCATAGATTCGATAATAGCAGGTGCAGCTAATTCTGTTGCCCGCACCATGATCCATCCTCTTCCAGGATTACTCAGACTTATGTTGTTTTCGAGATGGTTGTGGGCATCATCCGTAGCTAGTCCATAAAGTAAGGGTTTGCCTTGCCGGATATAATGTATCTGCAATTTATCCCACAGTTCTTCCATTCCCATAGTTACGGAGTCTCCATAATTGTGTACATGCGGATGTCCATTGTATACTTCAAAAAACCGCTCCCCTTTCAATTCCAGCATATCTTCCAGCTTAATAGCCCACTCAAAATTTGGATGGTTAATGTGCGGAAACATGGGTTGCCCGGTTCTTTGCCGCTGAGCATACACCTGGTCTAAATTATTTTGCATGACTTCAGTTATGGAATTTCCACCTTTAGGTTGTATTACTTCCTTTATATTGATGGCATTCATATGAATGGGTTTGCCTTTGTACCCATCTGAAATTTCCTCGGCCTGCATGATCAAAAACTTACCTTTCTCCTCAAATAAAGAGGCATATTCCCCAAAGGTTTTCAGTTTTACCTGAATAAGACCTGCGGAATCTGTTTTGTACGTTACCCAATCCTGCCCATACTTTTCCAGATATTCCTTGAACCGTTGTTGACGGAAGGGATGGGCAGGAATCTGTTTCCATTTTTCACCTTCTGCCAGCGTATTATGGTCGGAGAGAGAGATAAACTGATAGCCATTGGATTTGTACCAGTGCATGATCATTTCTGGGAAATCATCCCCATCACTCCAGTAGGAATGCGTATGCGTATTGCCTTTAAACCACTGATAATTGGCATGTTGAGCCAGCAGCGAATGTGTAGTCAACAGAAAAAGCAGGCCAAGTAATTTCTGCATTCAGTGAAAATAAATAGATAGGAACAATTCAGATCTTAACAAATATTCTTTGCCGGTATAAAACGTATAAAAACAACCATACCAATGCCAGGGCTCCCAGGGCTTCAAAAACTTTGTGCCAAGGCTCAGGCAGGGGGGCATAGAGGCCAGCAAATAATAGGTTGGATGTATGATAGAAATCTACAAACCGGTAAGCCAGATAGATGGTCAGGGAGTTCATCCCGATAACTTTGAAAAAGAATGTCCACTTTTGAAATTTCCAGACATCAATTACTACATAAAAAATGGCTAAGAAAGTAAATGCCATACCGCCAGTAAGTAAAATAAATGAGCTACTCCATAGGTGTTTATTGATGGGAAAATGCAAGCTCCATACTAAACCAATACCCATACTCACAATACCAGCTCCTAGCAAGTAAGCTATTTTCTTTTGATTGGTGTGTTCAGTCCGTAATACATCGCCAGCTATAGTTCCTAAAACAGTGAGGCAAAGAGCCGGAAACTGAGTTAGTAAGCCAAGTTCATCGTACGTTTTTTGTAATAAACGGCCAGGTAAAAAATTCCGGTCTATCCACCCCACTAAGTTTCCTTCAAAAGAAAGATTACCTGCACCGTACCCAGGTACCGGAATGAGATAGAGTGCGGCATAGTAGAGCAGCAGAAGAGCTGCTACCCACCAGAGACGTTTTGCCCAGGAGAAGTTCAAATATAGGACTGTGGCAACAAAGCAAGCTATCCCAATACGCCCCAGCACACTGCCTAACCTGATCTGGGAGGGTTCAAAAAACGGTACGGGAGCATTTTTATCTAAGATTCCCAGAGCAATCAGAATCAGCATCCGGACAAATACCTTGCGGTATAAATCAGCTTTACTCAATCCAGCTGACAAGCCTTTGTTTAAAGAAAAGGGAAGCGATACACCGGCAATAAAAAGAAAAAGTGGAAAGATAAAATCATAAAAAGTAAAACCATTCCAGGCCGGATGCTCCAACTGCCTGGCTATCCAATCTATCCAGGGTAAACCTGTTTTATTTTGTAGCAAAACCAGAAAGGTGCCCCCACCAGAAATAAACAGCATATCAAATCCACGAAGAGTATCAATGGAAAGAAGCCGTTCAGTTTTTTTTGAAATGACCGGCGATACAGTTGCTTTCTCTAAGGTGTACATACGTAGGTGCTTTAGTGGCCGTTGGTAGACAATTTACGGTTTATGCTGGTAAGCTGCTACAATTTTCTACAAAATATAGCAAACACCTATTGCCCTTCCGATACCTATAGGCTAACGTGCCTGATTTTATGTAAGCCCAATCAATTGCTGAATATCTGTCCATACATAGCGGCAAATCGGTGCTTTTCCTCCACCTGGACATTCTTCTATAATTTCTTCATGATTTACTCCGCCTATCTTTTCATAAAAGCCTCTGGCCTGTGTATTTTGCTTATATACCCACAAGTACAGGCTCGAATTTCCATAAGTCGTATACGCCCACTCAGCAGCCCGTTGAATTAACTGGGTCCCTATCCCCTGCCCTTTCTGCGGGAACAGTACATGCAGGTTATCTACGAGGGCACCCCACACAGGGTCGGCATGGGCATACACACAGACAAATCCACATACCTTACCTTCAGACTCTGCTAACACCACATGCTGGGTTTCCTTGGGTTGCTGTAAACGGGATTGCCAGAGTTCCAGTCGGTTCTGTTGTATATGGTTATCCAGAAATTCGTCCAGTAAAATTCCCCGGTAATGTAGTTGCCAGCTTAAGGCATGTAAGGCGGCTATAGGTTCTGCATCCTGGGCAGTAGCTTCTCTTAAGTGAATCATAGGGCATTAAAAAATGTATTCATCTCCTAAGAAAGGGCTTTTGGTTAAAATTTCATACAATCACGGCAGAAATTTGTCCGGAGCCTGTCTTGATGAAAAGGTAGCTAGGGAGTTGCATTCGGAAGATTTACAGTAATCTGCGTCATTTGCCCATATATGCTGGTAAGGGTAATACTTCCTTCATTCTTTCTACCGCTGTTTAACTATATAATCCCAGTCCTGATCTATCGGTATTTTCGGTAGCCCGGTAAAACATTTCAAACAACCTTGTTTTGTGGTCATCTTTTATGCCAATGCCGTTGTCAGTAAAAATGATCCCTGTATTTTAAGGGTTTTTATGAATGGCAATGAATTCGGTATGAACTTTTCTGCCGAATAGCCACTTTTCTTCATGTTTAATCGTTTCCATGACCACTTGAAAGATCCGGGCATTGGTTTATACCTGGTAAAGTGAATTGTAGAAATGCGGGGGAAAGATTGCAGTAGATAGCAAAGTAGATGAGGTTTCTACATGTATGACTATTTCAGGTGTCAGATTTGATAGTATACGTACGTCTCAACTTTTCTGAAAATGTCCTCAAAATTGCTTCAAAATTAACTTCTACCTTTGTTTGTTATGAAAGTACTGGTTATAGAAGACAATAAAACAATAGCCCATACGATACAGGATTATTTGGCTAGTGAAGGCTATATCTGTGAAGTAGGGTTTACGTACTTTGAGGCAGAAAATAAACTCATCTCCTTTCCCTACGACTGTGTTGTATTAGATATTATGTTGCCCGATGGCAATGGCTTAGATATTCTGCGCTTTATCCGGTCTGAGAAAATTGAAACCAGTGTACTAATTATTTCAGCCAAAAATGCCCTGGACGACAAAATTGCCGGGCTTGATCTTGGCGCAGATGATTACCTGACCAAGCCCTTTCATTTACCAGAATTACATGCACGGCTCAAAGCTATTTACCGGCGAAAAAATCTTAAAGGCGATACTTCCATCACCTTCCAGGAAATAAGCATTAACACAGATACACTGGAAGTTCAGGTAAACGGCACTATGCTCGACCTGACAAAAAAAGAATACGACTTGTTACTATATTTTGTGATTAATAAGAACCGGGTACTTACCAGGCAGTCTATTGCCGAGCACCTCTGGGGAGACTATACCGACAACCTGGCCAACTTTGACTTTGTGTACCAGCACGTAAAAAATCTGCGAAAAAAAATAAGTAACGCCGGCGGAAAAGAATATATTGGTACAGTATACGGGCTGGGGTACAAATTCGACACCAGTATTGCTACCTGATACATGAAGTTAATTAATCAGTTCACGTTATGGTATCTATGCATTTCGGCTATTGTGCTCCTGGCTGGCGGAATGATTGTGTTTTATAGTGTACAGCGGGAAATTATTGATGAAGAAGGCCGCCGGCTGCAAGACACCGTAAAGTTGATAGCCGGATTATTGGAAAAGGGCACAGAGATAGATGACATTGCCGGCCACCAAGTCGTAATCCGGGAAATGGACCCAGCAGCTGAAGAAATTCCAGCACGCATACAAGATACCATTGCCTGGTTCGAACCCCATCAGCATTTCGAACGTGAACTGCGGGCATCGGCCTCCTACAAAATAAAAGACAAACATTATTTTATTGCCGCTTCCAACCTGGTAGCTGAGCCCGACGAGATTTTGGATGGCGTAGTGCAGTCTATTGGTTGGATATTTGGGTTGCTGCTGCTAGTGGTTGCCTTTTCAGGGCGTTTACTTTCCAAAGTTATCCTGACGCCTTTTCAACATACCCTTTCAGCCATTCAAGCTTTTCATCTTAAACAAAAAGATCCCATTCCTTTTACTACTACCCGTACAGATGAATTTAAAACCCTGAATACCTTTCTTGGAAAAATGACCACCAAAGCCCTGGAAGATTACCGGTCTTTGAAAGAATTTACAGAAAATGCTTCCCATGAGTTACAAACCCCATTAGCCATTATGCGTGGTAAGCTGGAACTGCTGCTTAACTCCCCTATTACCGATACGCAGGCACAACTTCTAGCAGATGCCCACCAGGCGGTTGACAAACTTTCGCAGGTAAACAAATCCCTTACCTTGCTTGCCCGGCTGGAAAACCAGGAATTTGAAAGTTCTCAAGTAGTAGACCTTAGCCAGCTAACCCTGGATACCCTCTCTACCTTTGCTGAATTGATAGAGATGAAAAACCTAACTCTGAAAACTAAAATTGAAGCAGATGTATCTATTCAATTACATGCGGTACTGGCCACTATCTTGCTCAACAACCTGATTAGTAATGCCATTCGGCACAACTGCACAGATGGATTCATTTATGTTACCCTTACCCCTGCTACCCTATCTATCCAGAATACAGGTAATCCACCGCAATTGCCTACCCATCAGCTATTTGAACGGTTCAAAAAGGGTAACCAGAGCAACGATTCAATTGGCCTTGGGCTGGCTATTGTAAAGCAGATTTGTGACGTAAACCATTTTCAGGTCAGGTATTTATATGCCGAAGAGTTACATACAGTAGAGGTAAATTTTAGCATAAAACGGTAAAACTTCAAATTCTCTTCAAATTGTTAAACCAAATTTGCTAAGAACAGTTATTGAAAGAACATGCCGTACTCAGCCTTGAAACCATTATCTATCATCGTTTTACTATTTATTTTTAGTAGTACTACCCTTTCGTTCGCACAAACCAATGCAACAGCCCTTTCCATTTCTGGTACGCTACAGGATGAACAAAAAGCACCTGTGCCTTTTGCCAATGTCGTCCTCTTTCAGCAAAGTGATTCAGTTCAGGTTACAGGCGCTGTTTCGGATGAGGCAGGTAAGTTTTTGCTAAAGGCAAAACCAGGCAATTACTTTATCAAAGTTTCAGTGTTATCCTATGCCGACAAAAAAATTCCTAGGGTGGTAGTCTCTAACCAGGATATCGCCTTGGGTACTATTGCTATGAAATCAAGTGCCGAGCAGCTGGACGAAGTAGTGATAAAAGGGCAAAAAAGCCAGATGGAAATGCAGCTAGACAAACGCGTATTTAATATTGCCCAGGACTTAAGTAATATCGGTGGAAATGCCGCCGAAATTCTGGATAATGTGCCTTCAGTAGCTGTAGATGTGGAAGGAAATGTAAGCTTGCGAGGCAGCCAGAATGTACGCATTCTTATTGATGGAAAGCCTTCTGGCCTGGCAGGTATTAGCAGCCCAGATGCCTTGCGTCAATTGCAGGGAAATTTGATTGAACGCATAGAAGTGATTACCAACCCATCGTCCAGATACGAAGCTGAAGGAGAAGTGGGCATTATCAATATTGTGCTGAAAAAGAATGTAAATCAGGGAGTAAATGGCTCTTTTACATTAAATGCAGGGCACCCAGCTAATTATGGGGGTTCTTTTGACTTGAACTACCGCAAGAATAAGATAAATTTATTTGCAGGCTATGCAGTTAACTATCGGGCAACCCCTGGCAGAGGGTCTTCTTTTCAACAATTCTGGGGTACGACGGAGCTTGGCCTAGATACCACCTTTTCTTATTCTGAAATTAATAAACGTACCAGGGGAGGCATTTCGCATAATGTCCGCTTTGGAATGGATTATTACCTCAATGACTTGAACATTATCACCGGATCGGTGCTTTACCGCCGGTCGGATGGCCGCAATACAGGGAGGTATCAGTTCGACGATTTTGACGGCGATGGCAATCTATTCCAAACGGTTTTACGCCGGGAAGAGGAACGTGAACCAGAAAACAATGTAGAATTTTCTCTGGGCTACCGCAAAGAATTTGCACAAAAAGGCCGCTCCCTTACAGCTGATTTTAAATGGATAGAAACCGATGAAACGGAACTTTCTGATTATGAAGAACAGCGGCCAGAAGCACTCATTATTCAGCGGGCAAGTAATACTGAAGACGAACGCAACGTCATATTCCAGATGGATTATGTGCAACCGATTGGAGCTACGGGTAAATGGGAAGCTGGTTTGCGTAGTGGAAACCGGAGGCTTCAAAATGACTTTTTAGCCGAGCAACAAGATGAAGCCGGGAACTTTGAGGTATATTCTGGCCTCGACAATAACCTGATTTACATTGAAAACATCCATGCCGCCTATCTGATGGCTGGAAATAAGTTTGGTAAGTTTTCTTTGCAAGCTGGCTTACGGGGCGAACTTTCTGACATTACCACCCAGCTGCCAGAAGAAAATATTACAAACAACCGGATGTATTTCAACGTATTCCCGAGTGCACATCTTTCTTATGAAATTAATAAAAACCGGTCTTTACAGCTAAGTTATAGTTACCGCTTAAGCCGGCCCGAATTCAGAGACCTGCTTCCATTTTCCGGCTTCGGGAACACGAGGTCACTAATGGTAGGGAATCCGATGTTAAATCCGGAATATACGCATTCGATTGAAGGAGGATATTTGCTTAACTGGGAAAACGGCTCTATTCTTTCCAGTGCTTACTACCGCCATCGTACCGGCGTCATTCAGCGGATCAGCATTGTGGATTCAGTGGGTTTCAGACGTATGTATCCCATAAACCTGTCTACACAAGATGCCTTCGGCCTCGAATTTAATGTATCGTATACTTTGCAAAACTGGTGGAGGCTGAATGGAAATGTAAACATCTTCCGGTCTATTACCAATGGAGACTATGAAGGACAATCGCTTTATGCGGATACATACACCTGGAACTCGCGGGTAACATCCAAAATGACGTTCTTCAAACAATACGATTTTCAGGCTGGTATTAATTACCGGGCCCCCAGAGATATTCCACAAGGCAGAGAACTATCCACCTATTCTGTAGATCTGGGCCTGACGCGAGATGTACTTAAAGGAAAAGGTACGCTTACCCTGAGTGTTCGTGATTTGCTAAATACGCGCAAACGACGGACTATTATTGACGAACCAGACCAATATTCTAATTCTGTATTTCAGTGGAATGCCCGGCAGTTGCTACTTACTTTTAATTACCGCCTGAACCGGAACAAGGAAAATAAGAACCGCAATAACCAGGAAAACTCCGAAAACGGTCCGGATGATGGAGATTTTTAAAATGGCTATCCGCAGCTGATAATCATATTTAAAAGAATAAAATGAGCCTAAGAAAATCCTAGGCTCATTTTATTTTTATCAATAGAAGTAAATTATGCTTACTCTTACTCCCTTTATGAACAAGAAAAGATAATCTAATTTCTATGTGTCAATCATCATTACTCCTTATTTCCTTGCTTTAGATCCATTGCTAAAATACCGTTCAGCAAATTCCAGAAAATATGGCCAGTTGGGTACCACTGTATGTCCACCAGCATGTTGCCGGAAAGCAATATCACCTTTAGTTAAGCTAGTTTCCTGTGGTGGAAACTCTGCTGTTTCCATGCCTTTCTTTCCCAGCAGTTCATATACCGGGCTAGCATGAACTCCGGCCAGAAACATACCCTTGGCATCTATCCAATTACCTTCTACAGTAGGCGAACCTACACTAATAAATATAGGACGTGGTGCACATACAGCTACTAACTGGTGAGCATCTACCGGCAAATCATTAGGTGTTAAGGGTCCGGCATATTTAATAAAATTTGGGGCAAACCAATGATACTCTCCAGAAGCAGCCAGGTTTTCTACTTGTTCGCCAAACGTGCGGCGCAAAATTTTAGCTCCGCCAGCCCCGGAAGAACCTATAAATCCCATAGCTATGCGTGGTTCATAAGCTATAGCTACAATTGCCGCTTTGCCATAGCGGGAAAGTCCTTCAATTACTATACGTTTCGTATCTACGTCTTTGTCTGTTTCAAAATAATCTATAGCCCGGCTGGCGCCCCAAGCCCATGCCCGCAAAGTTCCCCAGTCATCTGCTTTTCTGGGTTGACCTTTGTTTACTAATCCAATAATACCTTCTTTCAAACCTGCACCATTATCTGCCTGAAAACTGGTAGGAATCAGTATTGCATATCCCCATCCTTTAGCTAATACCTGCTGTTGCCAGGGAGTGCCTTCCACTGGAGGCCTGTTCATGCCTGGAGGAAAATTCCATCCATACTCCACCATCACTGGTACCGGTGCTGCAGGTAAGGCTGGGGTAGTAAGTGTTAGTTGGATGGCTACCTGAATAGTTGGATACGAGGAATTATCTACTTGTCCCAGTAACTTTTTTTCTTTTGCCGGATAGGTGCCAATCATCGTATCTTTCTGGCTTACTACTTCCCAGGTAACCTTGGGTAAATTGGAAGGCAAACGGCCATACATTTCTCTGGAAAAATCTTCCATAATTTCGAGTTTGCGTTTCTCCCAGGCTTTTGGGGATTTTACTTTGGTTCCATCTTTGAAAACCAGCGGATCAGGCAAACTTGTATAAGTAGTAGCTTTAGTTTCATCAGCATTAGCCGCATTTGGTGCCTGGGGATTACCAGAAGGGCCAGGACGCAACACCGAAATATTCAGCAGCTTCATCATCGCCTGGTGATCTTCCGTATTAAGCCGGTTGATGCTATCCCTCGCTTGTTGCGACATTTGGGCAAATGTCTGCATCGTCAGCAATAGACAGAAGAAACAAAGATTAATCGTTTTTTTCATGTAGATAGGTTAGGTAATATGCTATGTGTGTATGCTTCTGGGTAGTACCCACCAGAGGGTAGCTAACGAAAATAAGAAAGTTAATCTGGAAATGCATACATTGTCTGGTATAAATAATTCCGGCAATTTTGCTTCTCATTTTTCTGTACAACCTGCTGATATGGTCAATAAATTTTCCTGGGTAGCCATTGTGTTATGTTTTTTGTGGGCTAATGGTTTTACCCAACCAACAAGTGTTCGCCCGGCAAATGAATTAAAAGCCATCCAGCTGAAACCTTTTGGCCGGTATCTTAGAAATGCCCGACAGGAATTAGAATTAATTAGTTCAGCAGCTCAGGTAGGCTTCAGCTTTGAAGGCCGCGAATGTACACTCTATGTTACAACACCTACGGGCCATAACTACTTGCAATACGAACTGGATGGCGTGTATCAAAAAAGAATCCGTATCGATTCCCAGTTAAATGAGCCTATCGTAATAAAAGTGCCTACGTCAGGCAAGCATGTTATCTGGCTATATAAAGCCACGGAAGCCCATACAGGCCCTATTGTTATTCAACAAATAGAAGCTGAGCAGATTCAACCTGTAGAGCGGCCAAAGGCACCGCTGATAGAGTTTATTGGAAACAGCATTACCTGTGGAGCAGCCGCTGACCCATCGGAAGTGCCTTGCGGAACTGGCCAGTACCACGATCAGCATAATGCTTATATGGCCTATGGACCAAGGCTTGCACGGGAACTAAGGGTAAACTATTTACTTAGCAGTGTTAGTGGAATTGGCGTATACCGCAACTGGAACAGCGATGGCCCCACTATGCCAGAGGTATATGAAAAGGCTGACTTCCGCGAGCAGTCCCCTGCCCCTTGGAACTTTTCTACCTATACCCCTGATGTGGTTAGCATTGCCCTAGGGACTAATGACTTTAGCAAGGGGGACGGCAAAAAAGCTAGACTGCCGTTTGACAGTACCCAATTTATTAGGGAATATGTAATGTTTATTGGTTTAGTGAAAACTAAGTACCCGGATGCTCAGATAGCCTTGTTAAGCAGTGCCATGCTTACCGGCAAAACAAGAGAGATTTTACAAAGTTGCCTCACAACCATAAAAGTCAGGATCGACCGGCAGTATCCTCAAGATAAACCTGTGGCCTTGTTCTTTTTCGAACCAATGCAAGCCAGAGGCTGTACTGGTCATCCCAATGTGGAAGACCGTGCTATTCTAGCCAAGCAGTTGCTTCCATTTTTTAACAAACTGCTTCCGAAGGAAGCTGGAGCAAACATGTAATCGTCTGTTGTTATTATTCTGGGCATGGCTAATTTGCTTGCGGATTATTTTTCTATATTGTAATTACTATATTGTCTTTTTTATTGACCTTCTTTATAAGCTCTTTCTTTATTAACTCCTTTCATCCGCTGCACTACTTCTAGTGAGTAAAGCAAGAAACCTAGCGGAATAAATATTTCTTTATATTCTGTTACATCAAACAAGCGCACGAAATTATCTCCATAGATAATAAATAACACCTGTGAAAGAGTGTATATGATAAGTAAGGCCACAACAAAGCCAGCATTATTTCTCATCCGGATATACAACCAGGCATAATAGCCTAGTATAAAAAATGTAACAAAAAAGGCTAATTGAGTAAACAGAATATTCCACATATCATAGTTATAGGCTACAAAAATGGCACTGGCAAACAGGATAAACCGGCTTGGAATAAATACCGACAGCAAATTCTGGTTCTTGATTAACCGGAAATTTTCGTGTACAAAGGGAATTAGGATAAGGAAAACAAATGAAGCAAAGTAAAATGCATTTTCCAGAGGATTGGTGAAGAAATTATGGAGATTCAATTCCTTCTGCCGGTTGTCTTTAAAGGTGTCCGGGGTTTCAATATTTAGCACCCGCTGAAACCATGAAATTTCCTCCATTCCCATAATAAAAAAGCCAAAAGCAAATACCGCAGCCAGGAGCAGATATAATTTACGATGGTTCCATTGTTTGCTCAATAAAACCATAGTGTAAACAAACAAACCAAAACTGATAAAATAAAATAAGGCAGACAACAATTCAATAGGCTGATCTTCGCTTCCCAGCGTACTAAAGCCAACGGGGTCTACCAAAAACAGGACAAGAAAAAAAAAGGAACTCAGCAGAATTATACCCATTACCAGTTTTTTGAACGTGCCAGTGAAAACAGCGTCAGCGGCATTTGCCTGCATACCTGAGATAAGAGTAGCCTGAGAAAGGTCAATGGAATCGGTCCGGGGTAACTGGGTAATGCTACCTACCATAAATAAGCCACTGCATAAAAGGAGGATGGTACGCAAAAATGCCAGGCTATCTAAAACTGGTTTCCTTTCCAGGATTAGTTTTGAAATCAATTTTTTCCAGAAAGGTGCATTATCTCTTTCCCGCACTAGCATGGTGTAATCAATGGGATTATATATAGCATCGATGGCTACTACAACAATGAGCAAGAGCAATGACAGGGCAAATAATAAAAGAGCTGTTGAGTAGGTTTTGGGGGTAACAGATACTATTTTTTCTCTTCTTAATTTTAAGTAATCAATTTCCATACAGTGATTAGATTTAGATACGATGGCCAGGTAATTAATGCATATTTTAAGGCAGCTTTCATACATAAAGCATACAACCTGTATGTGAGAAGATATGTCCTAATACAGGTACTGTTTCAAAAGTGATGAAGCGATATATGTAAGCTCAAGATATGATTACGCAACACAGACGTAAAGTACAGATAAATTACGTAATATATTAGTAACAGTTTCATAACATTAGCGTCACTTTCAACCGATTGGGGCTACATATGTTGTAAAAAGGCCATTAGTATGACTTTATTGGGTCCAAAAAAAAATTACATAAAATATGGAACAAATGCTATCTATCTCAAGTATACACCCACATGATATAACAAGCAAGCGTGGCGAAATGGGTAGATGCAACGAAGGTGTTTCTTGATGAGAAACCGGTTTATAAGGTTTGCAAGGGAGATAGGTTAAAAAAACTTTATCAAGTAAACATCTACAGTGTTCCAAGCGTCGGCTAATCACCGAAGGAGCTTAGCGCATAGCGTAACGTACAGGTTCGAATCCTGTCCTTGCTTAGCTTACAACTTGCTATAGCTATAGATGTAGCAGGTATAACAAACCCTGGTGTTCCCACCGGGGTTTTTGTTTTTCTTTTCAAGTATACCCTAGCCTACTCTCCGGGCACATTACTCGGTTACATCTGTAGATGAACAGATAGTTTTATCGTAGGTTAGCTACTGGATGGATACTTTCAGTAACATCTTCTTTTGAGATTGTTGCCTAACAAGCTTATTTGTAGAAATCAGTTCCCTACAAACATCCATTGGGTAAATAGATGGCTATAGTTGCACGCTAGTAAATGTATTTTCTTCCCAGCCAAGCACATATTACATATTGGATAGGTATTAATGCTTAGCAAAATGGCAAAAGCAAATGAACTAAATAAAGGATTACTAATGTACAGAAAGAAACCAGGCTAATAGCTTCCCCCTAAATTACCGATAACTTCTTCTGTATACTAGTATTTTCCGGTACATCCAGTACTCGTCCGGTTTTTAAATGCTTTTGCTGCTATTCCACGATTAACTCGTGCACTATATCTCTCAGGCGTAAAAATGTGGGTTTACGGAACATTTCACAAATAATCATATATAGTAACTGATTATGTTCAGTTCCCCAATCAAGCATTATTCAAATCTATAGTGGCTAGTTGCTTGGTGCTTACAAGTATGGTACGAGTCTGGATAGATTAGTTCATCGCCTGGATGCCAGTTCACTGGTGTCAGGGCTTTTTGATTGTCGGCAACTTGCAAAGCTTTTAAAAGCCTGAGTAACTCGTCAGTATTACGGCCGGTGCTAGCCGGGTAATGCATAATGGCCCGTATTATCTGGGTTGGGTCGATGATATAGATAGACCGGGAAACTTCTTCCGTATTTTCGTTGGGCAACAATCCATAACTATTGGAAACTTCTAAATTTAAATCTGCTAGAATAGGGAATCGTATGGCTGATTTTCCCTCTTCTTCTAGAAGTTTTATCCAGTTCCGGTGTTCTACCACGTTGTCTACGCTTACACCAATCAGCTCCGTGTTCAGCTCCTTTAGAAACGGATATACATTGGCAAAAGCCTTCAGTTCTGTGATACACACTGGTGTAAAGTCGGCTGGATAAGAAAACAACATGACCCATTTACCTTTATAGTTTGACAGTTTTACCAGCCCCTGGCTGGAATGAATCTCAAACATAGGTGCCGGATGACCCAGCCTGGGTAGTATAGTATATGGATTAAAGAGTCTCGGTTTCATACGTTATATATTTACAGGTTGAACATAACTAGATTCTCCCATTTGATGCACCAATATCCTTAGCTGCCAGGCCAAATAAAATGATATAAATCAGATGTATTTCCTATTTTAATCATCCCAGCTAAAGTATTCCTTAAACAGCAGGTAGATCATCTGTTGGGTTGATATTGCTCATATTATGGCTCGTGTTTCTCCGCCATCTTTGAATTGTCTTAGAAAATACCTCTAGTACTTGTTTTTTCGGGGCAGACTTGTACACCTTTAATTTTATACCTATGAAAACCTTGATCCATAGCCTTTATTTGAGTCTAGCTCTGCTGGTAGTTACTACACTGCAACTAGCTGCGCAGCAATTATATAAGATTGGCCCTCAAACAAAGATGACTATCTCTGGTACCTCTACTCTGCATGACTGGACCTCTACCGTAGAAGATGTAAGTGGCGAGGGAATGTTTACGCTGGACGGTACTGCCATTACACAGATTGCCAACTTGAATGTACAGATGGAAGTAAAATCTATTAAAAGTGGCAAAGGGGCCATGATGGATAATAATACCTATAAAGCCCTGAGGGCAGCCCCGCATCCGCAGATTATTTATCAGTTACAAACTAGTCAGCCAATGCAACCTGGCAAACTTCGTACAACCGGTAGTCTGACCATTGGAGGTGAAAGTAAGAAAGTAAACATGCTAGTAACCTACCAGGTGGAAGCCGGCAAGTTGACCATCCAAGGCGAATTGCCCATTCTGATGAGAGATTATAACATAGATCCACCCACTGCCATGATGGGCACAATTAAAACTGGAGAAGAAGTAACAGTAGCTTTTCAGGCTGTTTTTGCTCCGGCCAAATATATTTCTACCCAAGCTAAGTAGTAAAGTTATAATGAAATAGATTACTAAATGGATTATATTAACTCCGCCCGTACTTGAATTATACATGTACGGGCGGAGCTGTTTTGTAGTGAAGAGACTTCTCTGCTACAGTGTAAAGTATATAAAAAAATTGCAACTATTGCTTATTGAGTTGGGTCATATGAATCATTAACAAATAAGAAATCATATATGAGCAAAACTTTTGTATTGCTAACGCTATCCCTGCTAATAATTGTTCTCTCCTGCAAAAAGGAAGAAACTGCTGTTGTAATTCCATGTTCAGTAACTAATCCGGCCCAAGATTTACCTTGGCTTAGGGAGCGAGTTGCCTCTATCACTTAGCAAGATTCTTCCCATCTTTATATTCAGCAAGCTGAATATAATGGGCAAACTGTATTTTATTTTGGTAATTGTTGTCCATCCTGTAATACTGTAGATCCTGTTCTAGATTGTCAGGGAGAGCTTATTTGCTATGTATATTCGAAAGAATGCCCAGACATTTTAGATAAATTTAAAAATAGGATCACCATTGCAACTGCAAAAAAAACATTATGTAATCTTTAGAGATAGCTTAGGTGACCTTTGGCAGTTTTGCAAGAGAAAAAATAAAGCCAGATACTAACATACCTATATTGAGATGCCTACTAAGTGCCTTTAATAGCAAATGTTAAGCAGAAAGCCATAACTAAGGTAATCCTTGGGACATTATCCATTCTTTCAAATCTTTCAAAAGAAAAAGATTTAAGGAAACTGAGGGGCCGATTGATACGTTACCTAAATTATGCAACAGATATTACAGGAATAGTTTAATTTTTTTTGCATTAAGAAATCCATTAACTGGTACCCTACATGAAGCCTTTATTCACCTTTCAACAGCCTGTGAAAATCAAGCTGTCATACCTGCTCTACTTATTTATACTTACACTAAATATATATGCCTGCTCCAATGCAAAAAAATCTACGCAGAAACAAGATTTTGTACGGATAGTGGCAGATACCAATCCACCGGCTACACCGCTGTCTCCCGAGGAAAGTATTCAGAAAATTCAGCTTCCCCATGGGTATAAAGTTGAACTAGTTGCCAGTGAACCAATGGTGCAAGAACCGGTAGCTATTGCCTGGGATGGCAATGGACGGATGTATGTAGCTGAAATGAACACCTATATGAAAGATGTAGATGCAAGCGATGAGTTTGAACCCACCAGCCGCATAAAACTTTTGGAAGACACCAACGGTGACGGAAAGATGGATAAGTGGTCAGTGTTTGTAGACAGCCTGGTGTTACCCAGGGTAATTCTCCCGGTTGGCGATCAGTTACTAGTGGGCGTTACCAATGTTCAACACATCTGGAGTTACCGGGACACGAATGGAGATGGCAAGGCTGATGAGAAAAAGATTGTATTTAAAAATGATGTGCTGGACGTACGGAACTTGGAACACCAGAATGGGGGGTTGTTGTGGAACCTGGACAACTGGATTTATCCTAGCCGCGATAACCTGCGGTATAAATACAAAGATGGCAAGCTGACAGCCGACACCCTGGTAGATAACATGATTGGTCAGTGGGGGCTTACTACCGATAATTATGGACGGTTATTCTATTCGGAAGCTGGCCCTGGCCTACCAGCGGTGCAAATACAACAAATGCCAGCCTATGGTGCCTTAAATTTCAATGATCAATATACCGCAGCTTTTACCAAACCCTGGCCAATTATTGGAACCTTGGATGCTCAGGGAGGCAGAACAGCTTTGCGTCCAGAGGATAATACACTTAAAGAATTTACGTCTGGTTGCGGACAATCTATCTTCCGGGGCGACCGGCTTCCCGAAGATATGCGAGGTGATTATTTTATCCCTGAACCAGTTGGCCGGGTCATTAAACGAGGAAAAGTAATCAACAGAAATGGAAAGATTTTTATTGAAGATGCCTACCAGCAACAAGATTGGCTGGCTTCTGCTGATATGAATTTCCGCCCAATTAATACGTATACCGGTCCGGATGGCAGCTTTTATATAGTGGATATGTATCATGGCATTATTCAGGAAAGTGAGTGGACAAACCCAGGTTCTTATTTACGGCAGATCATTCAGGAAAAAGAGTTATATAAAAACAGAGGCATGGGCCGCATTTACCGGGTGGTTCATGAAGATTTTACCCCAGACAAAACAAAGCCGCAAATGTTGAATGAGCCCTCCAGCCAGTTGCTTACCTACCTGGATCATCCCAATGGATGGTGGCGCGACAATGCCCAGCAACTGCTCATTTTCCGCAACGATAAGTCTGTTGTACCGGCCTTACGGGAGATTGCTACTGGTGGAAAAGGTGGATTAAAACAAAATCCTTCACACCTGTCACGGATTCACGCCTTATGGACGTTGGAAGGCCTAGAAGCGGTGGATAAACCAACATTATTTACAGCCTTCACTGATAAAGACCCGCAGGTACGTAAAACAGCTGTATGGATCAGCGAAAAGTATATTCAGAAAAACGATGAGGAAGTAATTGAGAAACTAGCCGCCTTAAAAGATGACCCGAGTGCCGATGTCCGTATCCAATTGTCTTTATCGCTTCGCAGCAATACGGCAGAAAAACCACAAGCTATTGTCAAAGACCTGCTTGCGGCAAACCCAGACAATGAGCTGATGCAGTTTTCCTATACCACCTTTACCGAGACACAGAAAATGCTGGCTGCTGAACAGGAAAGAACCCGCAACCTGAGTCCGGCAGACCGGGCACTCGTTACCAAAGGGGCTACGATTTTCAAACAGCTATGCGCCAGTTGCCATGGGGCAGACGGAAAAGGAGTAGTTATTGGTGGAAAAGATATGCCTGCCCCTCCACTTGTTGGCTCTCCACGGGTGAAGGGCGACAAAACAATGCTCATTCAGTTATTGCTATATGGCCTAAAAGGACCAGTCGACGGAAAAACATATCCAGATATAATGCCTCCTATGGGTAGCAACAACGATGAATGGGTAGCTTCTGTGCTAAGCTATATCCGCAATAGCAGTGAACTGGGCAATGCTTCCTCTGTAGTCACGACTGAAGAAGTAACAAAAGTACGGGCAGAAACTCCACAGATGAAAGAACCCTTTACTTTGCAATTACTTGAAATTTTTAAGCTAGGGCGGGCTGAGAAAAGCAACTGGGATCAGTCTTCTGCTAAATAAGTCTTATTTGCCAATTATGTGATGTATAGTTACTACTATGAGCAAACGTAGGTATTTCCAGATATGTCTGTTGGTAGGCTTGTCTTTTTCAGTAATGGCACAAAAGCCAACATTGACTAACTCTATCGGTATGGAATTCGTGTTGATAAAACCAGGCAGTTTCACTCTCGGCAAATTTCAACCACCCTACCCTACTCCTAAGGCAACAGCAAAGGCTGGAACCCAACAAGGCCCTGACCACGAATATACTGACGCTCAATACAAATTTGCCGAACAATTAGCTAAGCAGGATGCACAACCTGGATTCATGGTTACCATCAATAAACCATTTTATATCGGCAAGTTTGAAGTTACGCAAGCACAATGGCAACAGGTAATGGGAAAAAACCCTTCTGTTTTTCAGGGAAACAAAGTTACAGGTGAAGCTGGTAAACATCCGGTGGAAAGTGTTACCTGGGAAGATGTACAAGCTTTTTTGAAGAAATTAACCCAGCTGGAGGGTGGAAAGGTACGATACCGCTTGCCTACTGAGTTTGAGTGGGAATATGCTGCCCGGGCTGGCGCACAGGATGATATAGCCTGGGACGAAATCCGGTTAGCCGCCCAGATGGGCTTGCAAACTACCGCGCCAGTAGGCCAGAAAAAACCCAATGCCTGGGGCTTGTACGATACCTTAGGGAATGTATGGGAATGGGTAGAAGATTACTACAATGAAAAACTTTTTGCTGATCCTGTTCCTCCAAAGTCTGGGAAAGTACATGTTTTAAAAGGTGCATCCTTTGTGGGCGATGTAAAAAATGCTACCTATATGACGCATGCCGCTGGACCAGGCAATGGCTGGGATGTTGGATTCCGGGTAGTAATGGAAATTAAAGACTAATGACGAATGATAAAATATTATCTGTTTTTCATCTTTGCTTATCTCAGCCTTCCAACCTTTGCACAGACCAGCAGGATTCCGGAAGGGTTTACGCCTCTGTTTAATGGCAAAAACCTGAATGGCTGGCACATCAGCCGTACCACGCATCAGGGAACTACCCCAAGTATTAGTGTTGAAGAAGGGGCTATTGTCCTAAGACAGCAGCCCTACGGCCAGGGTGGTGTATTGCTCACCGATAAAAAATACAAGAACTATGAATTGTATTTGGAGGTAAAAGTAGACTCATTTTGCAATGGTGGTATTTTCCTACGTTCTACCGAAAGTGGGCAAGCTTACCAAGTAGAATTAGCAGAACCTGGCAGCACTGGCGATTTATTTGGGGAGATGCTTAAAATTAGCCAACCCGCCAAAGCCACAAACAAAGCCAAGGCTTGGAAACCAGGACACTGGAATGCTTTCAGAATTAGAATGACCGGAGAAGTGCCCCATCTTACGTTATGGATTAATGGAGAACAGATGTGGGATGTTACTCAACCTAAAAATGATTTTATCGCAGGGGCTACTGAAGGAATGATTGGCTTGCAGGTACATTGGTCGGCAACCTATTCATCAGCAGCCAAATCGTTTGATATGTCAGGTTCCTGGCGGCCTGGCGCCGCCCACCGCTTCCGTAATATTGCCATCAAAGAGTTAAAGTAAAAATTAGCTCAAGCAATCTTGAGGGTTACAATCCTATCATTCATCTTTATAGGGTAACATCTAGTAGCTACCAGAAATACAAACTTTCTTTCGGAGACAATCTATTTCTTTGGCGATAGTTTAGTATTTTATCTCACACCTTCTTTAAACATGACCCTATGAAATGGTATAACCCTCCATCTACCTATACATTCCAAGATAATACAATTGAACTAGCCGTGGAAGCAGGCACTGATTTCTGGCAAATTACGCACTATGGATTTATGCGAGATAACGGGCATTTCGGGTTTGTGGAGAAAGAAGGGGATTTTATTGCCACTGTCAAAGTCTCAGGTCAGTACCAGGATCAGTACGACCAGGCCGGATTGATGATTAGAATTGATAAGCATAACTGGATTAAGACCGGAATTGAATTTGTAGATGGCGCCCAGCAGGTAAGTGCTGTGGTTACCAGGCAATTTTCAGATTGGTCGGTTGTGCCCCGGAAAGATAATCCACTGGCTATCTGGCTGAAGCTGATCCGGCGTAAAGACTATGTAGAAATCCGCTACTCATTTGATAACCAAATTTTTGACTTATTACGCTTGGCTTATTTTCCTCCTCACCTACCTGTGCAAATAGGTGTGATGGCGGCAGCTCCAGATGGCAAAGGTTTTAAGGCAATATTTGATGACTTTACTGTAAGTAATTTCAAGGAATAAGTTCCAGGCAATTCAACATAACTTATTAACTAATAGCTTATTAATCACTTATACTTCCATCTATACATAATGCTTTCTCTATTCTATTTGCCTCCTGCTCCAATGAGCCAAATGGATAACCTATTGTAAGACATTCATGTAAATATTGGGAAAGAAAAGACATAAATCCACCCATTCTATCGTATTGCATAGTATGCACCAATTCATGCACAATCAACTTTCTTTGATTCCAATAGTCTGACCGAATGTATATACCATATCTGAGAGCAAGCCCAATTGTAGTGTTAGAAAGAAAGCCGATCATCTCAGCAGCCTCTTTTAGAGCATGATGGCTGGGGACTGGCACTTGATCAACTTTTAACAAGCGTATTTTAGTAGGATCTTTAATACCAATTAGAAAGGCATCTATCTGTTGGTCTACATCAAGCTTAACCCCATGTCGTAAGATTATTTTTTCTTGCTCTTCAGCCCATTTGCAAGCAATGGGCAACAACGCATTAAACTGTTTAGATGAGATCATTCTTTGGATATAACTGATAGTAAACTAAAAAACCTGTTAGGTTTTAGAAACTTAACAGGTTTAGAAATAAAAGATTTTTACGGTCACTATTCTACAAATTCCCTTTTTTTAATTCCTCTACCGCATGATTTGCCGCTCTGGCAGTAATAGCCATAAAGGTTAAAGAAGGATTCTGGGTAGAATTAGAAGTCATGCAGGCACCATCCGTTACAAATACATTTTTGCAGCTATGTAGCTGGTTCCATTTATTAAGCAAAGATGTTTTAGGATCTTTACCCATCCGTACGCCACCCATTTCATGTATATCCAAGCCAGGCGCTTTATCAGGATTGTCATGTGTTTTTATATTGGTAAAGCCTGCCTTGGTTAGCATTTCAGTCATTTGCTCATGGAAGTCAACGATCATTTTTTCATCATTCTCATCATAGGCAACCGATACTTTCAACTGAGGAATACCCCAGGCATCTTTCAACTGCGAATCTAAGGCAACATAATTTGTTTCTTTGGGAATGGTTTCGCCCATCATGTGAGAGCCTACCCGCCAGTTGCCATATTTCTTCTGAGCCAGACTGGTTTTTAATTCCTCTCCAATAGCTGCATTATCAGTATAGGTCATGCGGCTTCCACTGAATCCGGCAGCGTAGCCCCGCAGAAAGTCAGTTTCTTGCTTGAGTAGATTCCGGAACCGGGGTATATAACTGCCATTCGGACGGATACCCTCCGTAGTTGTATCTTGAAAACCTTCGTATTCAGCTGAAATAGTGGTGCGGAAGTTATGAAAGGCTATGTATTTACCCAATAAGCCATTGTCGTTTCCTAAACCATTGGGAAATCTATTGGAGATGGAGTTCAACAAAATGAGGTTCGTATTTAAGGTAGCCGCGTTCACAAAAATGATTTGGGCATAATATTCAGTCATTTCTTTAGAATGGGCATCTATTACCCGAACACCGGTAGCCTTCCCTTTCTTTTCATCAAAAATGATGGAATGCACCACGGAATCTGGTTTCAATGTCATTTTACCGGTTTTGGCTGCCCAGGGCAACGTGGAAGAGTTGCTGCTGAAGTACCCACCAAACGGACATCCCCGCTGACATAAGTTCCGGTTCATACATTTGGCTCTTCCCTGTTGAAAATGAATGGGTTGCGGCTTAGTAAGGTGGGCACAACGGCCAATAATTACCGGACGGGTATTATTATAATGCTTGGCCATTTGCTCACTGAAATGTTTCTCCACACACGATTGCTCATGCGGCGGCAAAAACTCTCCATCTGGTAGTTGAGGCAAGCCGTCTTTATTCCCTGAAATCCCAGCAAACTTCTCTACATAGCTATACCAGGGAGCAATGTCCTGATACCCGATTGGCCACTCAACCGCAAAGCCATCCCGGGCAGGACCATCAAAATCGTACTGCGACCAGCGTTGGGTACCTCTGGCCCACATTAGCGATTTACCTCCTACCTGATAGCCCCTGATCCAGTCAAAGGGCTTTTCCTGTACGTATGGGTGCTCGGCATCTTTTACAAAAAAATGCTGGGCATCTTCATTAAATGCATAACACCGGCTGGCAATTGGATTGGCATCTTTTAAGGCCTTCGGAATCTGGCCCAAGTGCTCAAACTCCCAGGGCTGCATCATGGTGGTAGGATAATCGGTAATGTGTTTCACATCGCGGCCACGTTCCAGCACAAGGGTACGAAGCCCTTTTCCGGTTAATTCTTTGGCTGACCAGCCACCACTAATGCCTGAACCAATGACAATAGCATCGAACGTACGTTCTTTTATTGAATCTATATTGAAAAAAGACATGTTACCTAATTGAGAAAAGACTATTGAATAATTTACTGAAAGGAAGCACCCTGTTAGGTTTTAACAGGCACACATCCATAGTAAAATCCAGGTGCCATGTTGTACTTCAAAATATTAACCATTACATATTGAGAGTTCATATATCCGCGAATAGTAAGGCTCTTTACCATCTCAGCAAACCGTTTTGTGCCAGGTTCTGAGGAATCTTTCAGGTTTACCAGGATTTGCTTACGCTGACTGGCATCACACTCCATAAAAGATTTTTGAAATGCTTGTTTGGCTACTTGTTCGGTGGTAGCCAGGCCTTGTTGTAAACTTTCCTGAGCAGGTTCACCATAGCAGTCGTTTACCATTCGTAAAACAAACTGGTGAACTTTGAGTGATTTGGCTCCAGGCGTATCTGTTTCGGGGATAAAAGTCTCTACAATTTCTGCTAGTAAATTCTCATCAGCAACAGGTACTACATGGGTTTGTCCAATAGATTCAGGTGACCATCCGGAAGCCCAGGCGGGCAGACTCAATAAACCTCCGGCAGCTACTGTTAAATTTTTTAATAAAGAACGTCTTTTCATTCTAAGATCAGAGGGGATATTTTGGTAATAAAATAGCTACGGCAAGGAATATTCTTAAAATAAATGCTTACCCATACCTATGACAATATAAACAAAGATAATTCCAAAATTTCATACTAACAATCCTATTCTTAACTTATCTAAGGGATATTCATTAAATAGTAAAAATTGTTAAAAAGTATAGCTTAAGTAAGACGGTTGTCTAGTTGATGTAAAAACTTCTTTCCCGATACAAGTAATCGTTATTCCTTCGTAGTTAGCCAATGAACAATATTTAGAGCAAATTGCTTATTATCCGTATTTTTAGGGTGGTTCATACCAAACTTGCGGCCAAATACTTTTTGGGCACTGATAACTCCCGCTTCACCCAATACCACTACTCTCCCCTGACCATACTCCACAGACATAGCCTGACTCAACGTATGTACAGGTATGGGTTTGCTATACCGTATATAGTGCTTTTCCCCTTGCTGCCAAATTGAATCAGGGCGGATTTCACGGGTAGTAGGCCCTAAAAGCAGAATAGGTTTTGTTTGCCCGGTTCCTAATAACGATTGGCCAGTAAAGGTAATCACCCGGTGAAGTTGCTGTTGTTTGGAAAGTCCATGGGTTATTGGATGGGGAGCAAGCAAGCCATTGGTACTGGTAAACTCCAATTGTCCCTGTTTTCTTCTGTAAATAGAGGTATCTTTTACACTGCCTGCACCCATTGTGATACCAAAGGCATTAGCCAGCTTTTGATTGGCCAGACCGAATGGATGATGGTCTGCAATTAATAACAAGGCGCCACCCTGCTTCACCCACTCTTGTACGACTGTGCATTCTTCGTCTGTAAAGGCACTTTCATTTTTTAGCCTATCTGGACTTACTTTTGCATTGGAGATTATCAACAACTGGTAAGGCTTTAATAACTCCTCGGTAAAAGGCTCCCTAGAAACTGATACCTGATAGCCGTCATGGGTAATTAGTTTAACGAATGGCTTGTAGGTTCCATCCGCTTTATGTGTGTTTAGATGTCCTTCATCATATAACACTTTGGGGTGACTTGTAGAATAGCTAGGGTTTCTGACTGAAACATCAAATCGGTGATCGGGCCTCTGTATTGATCGGCAAGCAGGTAATAAGCTTACTATCCCGATGCTTATAGCTATAAAAGAATTGAATACAAAGGAGTAGTTGAAAACGCTTCTCACAAGGAGTAGGTTTTTGTTAAAGTAAGTCTGTTAACTCAGTTCATGCCTTGCTAGTATACCCATAGTGAATTAGATACACATTACTAATTATGTTTCCAGGGCTACTATCAGTTGCCGGATCACATGCATTTTTTTGTATAACTCTTCTTCCTCTGCAGTGGTTAAAGTGCCTGGGTTCTTTTTGTTTCTGTTGATTTTATTGGCGCACGCGTTGTATTTAGCTTTCAGCGTTGTCAACTGTGGATTTTCATGCTTGATGAGCTCGTATAAGGCTATGGGTTCTTGGGGCTGATTCATTTGCGTACTCATATATACTGTTCAGAGAAGTGTTCATAGGAAAACCTGCAAACCCATCCTCATTCTACAAAATCATTTTTATTGGCAACTAACCTTCTGTGTTATATCAAAGGTCATGAGCAATATACTAAAAAAGTCCTGAACAATGAACTTCTATCCGCTATATTCGATAGACAGAAATATTCCCGGCAGAACGGCCTAAAACCCAATTGAACGGTTTTTCTTAACATATTTAGCAAAGTTGCTGGAAAAGAAGGAATTACAAAACAACTACCCCTATTACCTAAGAAGAGTCTGCTACAAAGGATAAAAAGATTGCTAATTAGTTTTTCAGTGGGGTTTTAGCAACAGCCATTACTTTTCTTTTAGTTGGTGTATAGGTTGATGAAGGGTGAGTAATACCTTTTCTTTTTCTGCGCTGTCTCCACCACAATAAAAAGCCTGTAATTGCCAGTACGGAAGGCGTTAAACCAAAAAGTGAATATATAATTTTCACTGTCAAGCCTCCATAATTCCCAAAATGAAGTGGATACATGGCTTTGTCTGCCTGGACGGTAAATGTTTGCTGGCTTATATTAAAAACCTTTACTACTTGTCCGGTATGCTGGTTAAAAGTAACATAACTGCTATAGGCAGAGCTTAGGGGATTAGGGTCTGCTGCACTACCAGTAATAGTTATTGGCGCAATGCTGTCTGAGGGAACAGTTATTGAATACGGAATAAAGCCTGCTAGTGCAGTATCCGCTGCCGTCAAAAGATGATCCAAGGACACATTCAAATCGATGGGTGTTTTGCGGACTTCTACTTGCTTTTCTGCAGTATAGGCATTTAGTAGAATATGATAGAGCATATAACTGCCTGATACAGCAATAACCAGATTAAACACCAATGACCATACCCCGATGATGCGGTGAAGTTCCGATGAACCTTGCCGCCAGTTTTTGAATTTTACTGGAACCCTAAATAAAATTACTTTTACGATATATTTCCTGTAAACCATTACGCCGGTTATCAGGGAAATGATTAGCAGTATGCCTAACAAAGCAACGGTTAATTCACCAGTCTCTGCTGCAAACAAGCTGTAATGAAACCGGAGTAACCAGTCCATTAAAGAGGTAAACCGTTTCCGCTCTCCCAATAGTTGCCCGGTATACGGATCTACATATACCAACAGGAAACTGCCGTCTTTTACAATATTGAGTTCAATGGAATGATCGGCACTGGCTGGTAAACGCCTGAACCTGATTTGCTCGGCTTCCGGAAAACGTTCTTTTGCCCTGGTATATACCTGATTTAAGGGTACTTTATGATCTCCTTCTTTTACAAGCAGCAATTCAGGATTTAAGGCGTAATCTATCTCCTCATAAAACACTAGCAGGCTACCTGATAAACTAATCAAAAGCAGCAGCATACCTATGAACAGGCCAACCCAGCTGTGTATTTTATAGATAGTTTGTATCGTTTTTTTCATGCCTTGAGCTAAAAACCAACAGGCACCTACTGTTGGGTACGTGCCTGTGTGTAGAGTATGTTAAAAATCAAAGGAAAGTGCTGCTGTGAAACTTGTTCCTCTCCCCTTTACATAGTAAGAATCAATCATGATCCACTGAGAACGGGCCGGGAAATAATCTTCATTTAACAGATTTTCGATACCTAGTTTTAAAGTGGCCTGTGAAGATAACCGGGCACTTGCTGAAAGATTGATTACCTGGTAAGGATTTACCGCACCTTCGTAGGTTTTGTAGGTTCCTGTGGCTTCATCTAAGGGGAAGCGTTTTCTGCTAGCTGAAGCAATAAAATCTGCCCGGAAGTTTAGTTTAGAAATGGGTGCATAGGTAAGAAATGCGGTGAATTTTGGAGCGGCAATTCTGTCGCCGCCGAGGTAGCTATCTTCTGCATCGGTATACTGGTTATTTTTGTTTATATCCCGCTTTCCTTCTACATAGGTATAGGATAGGCCACCAGTTAATTTATTTTCGTAGTTCAGATCCAAGGCCAGTTCATAGCCCCATACTCTTTCTGGACTCCTGACTACTTCATACAGGCCATTGATTTCCTGGTAACTGGAACCTAATTTCGATTTGCTGATATAGGCAGAGGCTTCAAACCGGAGAAACTTATGTTCACTCGAAAAACCAGCTTCGTAATTATTTACTAGCACGGCATCTGTGCGGATATTGCTGATATCAGGGGCTGCACTGGAACGGAGTACAATACCTAAATCCGCTACAGAGAAACCTTGGGAATAATTGATAAATGGCTTGAAATAGGCAAGCTTATTATAGCGGATACCACTATTTACTGCAAAGTTATTGTAGTTTAAGTCTCCTCCTTTTACAAAGCGGCTTTCTCCAAAGCTATTAGTTACCCGGTTGTAGGGCTTTAACGTATAAAAATCCTGCACCCCAATATTGATGTTTTCATACCGGACACCCCCATTGTAAATTAAGTGCCCAAACAAAGTAGCTTGTAGTTGAGCAAAAGGCCCAAGGCTGCGCATGTTCATCTTAGGTACCCAGGTGCGTCCATCCAGTAGCGGTTGGCTGGTGACATCGTTGAGCACATCTACACCATAGGTAATATTGCCATATAAGTCAGGCCCAAAGCTAGCTAACGTAGTGAAATCCAATCGAACTCCTTTTTTCTCCGATTGTATAGTCGATTGACCACCACCTTCAAAGGTGGTGCTGTATTGGAAAACTGTGCTGAGATTCTGGTAATAGCCAGTCAGGTTTAAACTCGTGGCAGGCAGTATATTATCGTAAGAGTATTTGAGTAAGGCATTATGATTAAACCTGGTACCTGGCGCTTCTCCTTTCACTTCTCCCATACCTGCCAGGGTCTTTCTGCCTTCTTTAATGCTTCCCAATATTTCAACCAGGTCGGTTTTATCGCGGCTGCCAAAAAAGTTATAGCTCGCCTCTATCCGTTGCGATTTATCGATGGCATAACCCAATTTCAGGAAACTGCTATAGGTTTCATTATTATTTAAGCCATACAGGGGTCCGATCGGATCGCCTACGGCATCTTTGTTTACACCGGTTTGCTCAAAGCTTCCACTTACCGTATAGTCAAACTTGCCAAGCCTGCCGAACAATGATTGATAACCCCTGGCCCCAATACTTTCTTTAGAATCGATAAGCGATCCGGTACTGGCAAGCTCTGTTCTTCCACCAATCTTTTTATCCGAAGTATTCCGCTTCGTAATATAATTGATAATACCTCCGGCAGCACCGTTTCCATAGATTGCGGTGGCTCCCCTAATTACCTCAATTCTTTCCAACACATAAGGATCTATGACCCGTAAATCTACTGAGCCATTCCGCAAGGGGGTAGACTGCGGAACACCATCTACCATGACTAAGACTTGTCTACCGCGAAGGGTCTGGCCCCAGTTACTGCTCGTGCCCGAAGAAACACCTAACCCAGGAACGGATACCGCCAAAATATCAGCCGGATTAGAGGAAATACTCTGAATGTCTTCTATCTTTTTGGAATCCACCACGCTAATGGAATTGGGCAAGCGGTCTTTTGTTTCAGAGGCTTTCCGGGAAGTCACAATTACTTCATTCAGCTGCTCACTAGACGTTTGTAGAGTAAAGGCAAGGTTTGATCTAGCTCCCTCACTTGCTGTAACAGTTTGCTTATCTGCTTTATATCCAATAGATGAAACAACTACCGCATATTGCCCTGGAGCCAGATTAGTGAGTTTAAACCTTCCACGGGCATCGCTTATAGTTCCTTTCGTGGAACCTTCGATGGATATAGAAGCAAACGGCAAAGGATTTCCTTGTTCATCGGTAACTTGTCCTTCCAGCGTAATGCCCCCTTGCTGGGCCATGGCAGCCTGTATAGAAAAAAATAGGCATACAAGTAAAAAATATCGTCTCATGTAATAGGTAGGAATACTTTATTTAGAATCATTTTAAACAATGTGCGATTTTAAAGTTTATCAAGATTGATTCCAAACAAGATGTAAGAAACTTATTAGAAGACCCGATAGGATTGTAAAGTAGAGGATACTTAGTAAGTAGAGAAGAGCTTAAGTAATGGGTATACCCAGAATAGCTATACCTACATAAAGAAAAAATATTGGCAACTACTCCCACTTAGCTGGAAGAAGAATTGCCAATATATATTAAAAAATACTAGAGAAATTTCAGGTGGTATAAAAATGCAGCTTAATCTACCTTAAACCGTCCAAACCAAACTGCAATTTTATAATTATTCCCATAATAAGAATAGCTATATCAACGCATACACTTTCACCAGTGCTACTATTGTCATTACCAGCCAGATTGAATTTAATACTGAATTAGCATACGCCTTTTTGAAAAAGGTATAGATAATCAGAAAGAAACATCCGATCACATTCATTAGTAAATACTCCGTAGACTGGCTGAGTATGTAATTCAAACTGTTTAAACTATAGGCTAATAAGGAAAATACAGCACCGACCCAGCCGATACTTTCTATTAAATATTTCCTGTACATCATACTATTCATCATCTTATACTCCAAATGTAATCAGAACTTTCATGCAAAAAAGTGTTAATTTTGCATGAATTAATGCATAAAATGAAATAGTATTAAATGGATATTCAGCAAATAAACTATTTTCTGGAATTATGTCAGGAATTGCACTTTGGCAATACATCTGAAAAAGTATTTATCACTCAATCCGCCTTAAGCCGGCAAATTAAGGCACTAGAAGAAGAATTGGGCGTAACCCTTTTTGAACGGAACAAACGGAATGTAAAACTCACGGTAGCCGGCAAATTCCTGAAAGAACACTGGCAACGGCTCCTCACGGAAATTAACAGTATCCATAAACAAGCAAAACAAATTAACGATGGGTACTATGGTTCTATCAGTATGGGATATCCGGGTTCCATTGCTTACAGTTTTCTACCCGAATTGCTAACGTCAATTAATAAACAGTTACCAGAATTAAGAGTAGAATTAGTAGAACCGACTGATATTACCTTTGAACAATACTTATTGCAATACCAGATGGATATTGGGTTCAGAAGAGAACCAGCGGTAAATCCATCTTTACAATCGCTGAACTTGTACTCAGAAAATTTTGCTCTTATCGTTCCGGCAACTCATTACCTAACGGATGAAAATTTTACTAGCCTGGCTACCCTGAAAGATGAAAAATTCATTTTGTCGGGATTGCATCACAATACCATATATGTTGCAAGTCTACATGCAATGTTTAATACTTATCAGTTTACCCCTAATGTGTATATAGAGTCTGATTTTGGTGCAACTATCCTGAGCCTGGTAGCCAAAGGTTTAGGGATTTCCATTTTACCGGGTTCGTATGCCTTTAGTGCACAGCCGGGGGTCCGCTTTATTAAACTCCCTCATAAAGCCAGTTTGTATGTTACCTGGCGTAAAGATGACACAAACCCTATACTGAAAAATGTATTACAGATTGTACAGCAAGTAAGTACAAAATTTGCAGATAAAGAATTACTAAACTAGGTCAAAAATTGATAGTCAACTATTAGTAATACAGACACTTACAAGCATTTACTTAATGCATTTCTACAGCGCAGGTTCCTATGCCAGGGCGGTAAAAATTAAACTGTACATTTGGATGATCTGCCAGTAAGGACATCGGTACAGAAGTATCCATTATCTTTTTAGAAATCATATAAGTAGTCAGGCGCTGCCCAAATGGATTATCATGGGTTCCAGCATGCCAGATAGATACCTTGTCTGCCTTCCAGGTTTCGACTGGTCCAACGGTAATTGCTTTAGTGGGTACCATCGCTATATTACCGCCTCCAGAGGTACGGGCATTCTGAGCAATAGTTATGGGGTGTAAGTCTACGACGCGGGTAGCCAGCTGGCGGTATTCTTGGGGTGTAGGCGGTTGATCTTTGTAGGCACCTTCCCGTTTAGGTGGATCGTTAAATGCCCAGTGTTTAATGTCACCTTGGCCACCCTGCATAAGTGCACATCGTACACCTTCCCAGCTTTTACGGTAAGCGGCTGTATCAGCTTTAGGAAAATGCAGGTTTTCGTCGGGCATTACCAAATTTTTATGAATCCGGTTAAAACACATCTCCCGGTCAGCTCTTTCGAAAGATAATGGATGATCTGGAGCAACCTCTTTGCCATCCATATACCATTCGTCCATGCCCCAAAAATGAGCAGACTTTAGAGAAATGCCTAGTTCATTTACCATTCGGGCTACCAACGGTAGCTGTTCAGTAGGTCCAATGGGACCGCAGATGCCCACCGGATTATCTGGTGTTGATTGTTTCCAGGCTTTTATATATTCCAGGGCTTCGGCCAGATAGAAATCTTCCAGGGTATCATAAAAAACGATGGTAAATCCAGGCCGCGAAAGTTTGAGCAGTTGTTCTGGAGTTAGTTGGGCTACTTCTTGAATCAGATCATTTTCAAGGGTTGTGTAGTCCCACCAATCTGGGGCAATAGAACTGATTTTTCGTGGCATGGTATATAGGTTGATAAAGTTATAAGCGAAACAAACTGCAAAAAATAGATTACAATTCAAAAACCTTCTTCCAGGCTTTTCTCATATATTTGGTCAATCAGATAATCGTTGCCCAGATCCTTCAGCGGGTCGGCATCAGGTGCACAGAAGCCATAGTGTAAATGCCGCCTCCACCCTTCCGCATGCTGAAACTGGCCAGACATACGGCCAATCTCCAGGGAGGTATCTTCCATTGTTTGCAAATAAGAATTTAACTTCTGGCTTACATCCAGCCAGTTTTGCTGGCTCTGATGGGCTTTCAATGCTGTCATTTTAGTTTCGTGCACAGCATAAGTTTGTACATAGGCTCCCGCTCTGATGCGTCGTCGTAAGTTGTCTCTTAGTCCATGCGGCAAACAATGGTAAATAGTACTGTCATAAGTTGCTACAGACTGCTCTGGTGTAGATTGAAAGTTGGGCATTCCACGGGCAAAGGTAGCCGTTACAGCCAGCCGGCAGGTATTGGTATGATCTTCCATGTAGTCGGCAGGAGAATGCGTTAACACAATAGCCGGCTTTACTTCCCGGATAATGGCTGCCAGCCGGCGGAGTGTTTTCACCTCATAGATAATTTCCAGGTCATTGCATAAAGGCAGATGAAAGTGAGCTCCTAGAATACTGGCCGCTTCTTTAGCCTCCAGCAGCCGGATTCTCCGGGTAGTGGCAGCATCGTATTCCACACTGCCACAATTGCCGGAGGAAATATTCAAGTAATGAATTTCGTATCCAGCTTTCTTTAGCAGCAGCAACGTACCAGCCATCATGAATTCAATATCATCGGGATGGGCCCCAATTGCAATTGCCGTTTTCATACAGTACCAACCTTTTTACTTGATTAACTTATTCTCACTGGTTTGCCGGTAGCAGCCGACTGGTCGGCTGCGAAAATAATCTCATGCGAACGCAGGGCATCTTGCAGGCTGGTAAGCGGCATTTCTACTCCCTTATCAATGGCATCAAAAAAAGCTTCAAACTGCCGTTGATAGGGATGGTCGGCTACATCGCCCGAATCTAACATATTCATGGCTAATGTACTCCACTGATTCCGGTTGGTTCCCAGTTTCATAGAGTAAAATTTATTATCCAGCAAGCTACCTTCACTGCCGCAGAGGTGGGTATGAAAATAGTAAGGTTGCAGACAGTCTACAATGGCGGCACATTTTCCTACCCGTCCACTTTTAAACTTCAGTATAGTTACACTGCTGGTAGGATATTCATAGGGTTCAAATATCTTGCTTCTGGATTTAGTATCATAACTGGATACTTCTTCCACATCGGTGCCCATACACAACAGCAAGGCATCCAACGCATGGCAACCAGCTGTAAGCAAGGCACTACCCCCGGCATCTTTGCGGATATTCCATCGGAATGGGCTATACCAGGGACCAATGCCATGGTAATAATCTATTTCGCCATAATGAATATCACCCAGTAAACCCTGATCGATTACGGCTTTTGTAGCCATAAGCTGACCTGAGAACCGTACCTCAAAACATACACAGGTTTTTACACCAGCTTTTTTTACCGCTGCTTCTACTGTTTTGCAATCTTCCCAGGAAAGCGAAAGGGGTTTTTCAACAATAATATGTTTGCCTGCTTCGGCTGCGGCCACAGCGTGGTCTTTATGCTGATACGGATAGCTGCAAATAGAGACAATATGCAGCGAGGGGTCTTTCAGCATCTCAGCCAGGTCTGTATAGGTTTTAATCGCCGAACCATGTTTGGCACTGACTTCTGCATTATTGAGTGTGCGGGATGAATAAACAGCGGTAACCTGGGCAGCACCTGTTGCATTAATGGCATCAATATGGGCAGTAGCTACCCATCCATAGCCGATGATACCTACATTGTATTTTTTCACGTAGTTAGTAGGGGTGAATGGTGCAAAAAATATTTTCCGGTTTTATTTCTAACAAAATAGAGGTTTACACGTTAAAGCACAATACTTTTCTGGAATTTTCTGCCGGTCTTTGCCTTTATTAGCTTCCTGCCAGAAATCGTTCAATGGCTTTTACTTCATGTGCCTTTAGTGTTTCCAGCGTTGTTAGATCCAGGGTGGATAGAGCTTCTACAAAGATCAAGTTCTGATGCTTAAATACATGCTTAAAAAATAAACTTGCCCGCTTCATGTGAAAATCTGAAGTAATCACCACAACTGTTCTAGGAGTATACTTTTCAACCAAGGGTTTTGCCAGAAGGGCATCTTCCATAGTATGGGAACTAAGTACTAATTCCAGAAACTTTTGCTCTGAAATGCCCTTGTCTATTAGGTATTGTTTAGCATATTGGGCATGAGGGGTAGCTGTTGTATTAAAATGAAGACCAAATCCACCAGTACAGCAAATATAAAAATCCTGATTATGGGTATAAAATCGTTGGGCCGTATCCAGCCGGTTAATAGCTATTTCACTGAGCTTACCTGTATCAGAATTGGGTGCTCCCAATACTAGCATGATGTTCATCATCTTTTTGTGCTGCTAAAAGAAATCTATATACGAATAAAAATACCTAAATCTAGGTATTGCAACTATACTGATTATCAAGTACATTTAGCGTATCATACTACATTTACTTTTAGTAACCAGCTATTCATTCAACCAAGGTAAGGTCAACTATTAAACGTATCATACGCTTATTCTATTTTTTCAATAACTCAGTAGGGAGAGACACAGCATCAGATGCTTTTATGTGCTTTTCCTGGCATTGTCTATCTGGATGAAAAAACATAGTGTTTTTTTCATCATTAGGTTCTGTACAGCTAGCCGTAGAAAAGAATATACAGCAACATGGTTTCTGACTGAGTAAACTCCCGGTGTATCGTGGTAATTTAGTTTAACTGTCTGTTCTTTCCTCCCAAAGGAATAAAAAATTCTCAATAACGTTTTCTTCCTATTTTTTCACACCTAACCCATACGAATATGAAAGCATCATTGTTTTTTACCGGGCTATTTCTCTTAGTAGCTGTATCTCTGGTTGCCCAGAAACATCCCTTGGTAGGTACATGGGAAGTAGTATCATTAAAGGGTACCGATGCAGATGGGACAAAAATTTCTGTAGACGGCTCACAGTTCAAAGAGACCAAAATCATTACTCCCACGCATTATATCTTGTTCACCGAACGCAAACAAGGCGATTCGCTGGTATTTGATAAAGCCATTGCAGGCACTGTCCGGATTGAAGGTAACAAATATATTGAAACTCCTATGTATTATTCCGACCCGGCTCATGGAAAAACCAAAACAGATTTTACTTACCGTGTAGAAGGAGATAAATTTATTCAATCTGGTACGTTTGTTACACCTGATGGCAAAACGGGCAAGTTAGATGAGCTTGTATTTAAAAAAGTAAAAGAAAATGGTCCTGCCAATCCGATAGTTGGCGTATGGAACCAGTTATCCTCTTCTGGTGTAGCATCCAATGGCGATAAATGGTCACATACAAATGCTACCCATATCCGTTTTCATATTGTTTCTCCTAGCCATTGGATGGTAATCAGGTATAAAGACAACGCATTCGAAAATGCGATGGGCGGCACTTACCGGCTGGAAGGAAATAAAATCTACCCCAATTTTGAAATGTCTTCCTATCCTCTACATAACTTGAAAGCGGAACTAACTTACCGGTTGGAAGGAAATAAAATGTACTGGAATGGCATAGTACAAGATGCCAATGGCAAATTCTCTGTAGATGATGTATATGAACGCGTAGGCTCAAAAGCTGTAAAAACAGTGGCTAGGTAAAACTCATTTCATCAAGTATTTCTTTTTATATTTCTGTATACACTTTTCAACATACAGATTTATATTACTGTTATCTTAAACAATGTCAGAGAGTTGACTACCCCAAGTGACGTATACTTACCTGGGGTAGTTGCTATTATACCCCCATAACATACCATTAGACCAGAATATGTTTCTTCAGCATAATTTAAAGAAAGCTGTGATTATTTATAGAAAAATATGTATTTTGGGAGTTTTTAGGCATCAGGTCAGTTTATCTTTAAATTCATGCGGCTAGTATACATATCGCTAAAAAAACAAAGCACTTTATGTTTTGTCACACTCTTGTTTCTGTTTGGTTTATACGCCTGTGTTACCAGAAAATCAACCGCTACACAAACTCCTATCCCTTCTGCCGAGCAAGCTGCCCAAGCATCTACCACAGCCACTCCCCAAGAAGATTATTACTCAACCAATGATCAGATTATAGCCAAAGGACAGCAATTGTTTGAAGCCAACTGCACAGCTTGCCATAGTTTCCGGCAAAAAGGTATTGGGCCAAACCTGGCAACTGTAACTTCCGAAGTATCTGCAGACTGGCTAACAAAGTTTATTAAAAATGCCCCCCAGGTTATTGCCTCTGGCGACAGCAGAGCTGTAAAACTTTTGGAAGAATATAAGCAGTACATGCCTCCTTTTCCAACCTTATCGGATACTGACTTGCAGGCTATTGCATCGTATATTCATAAAAACCAGTACCAGGCAAACGAAGGAGCAGAAAATGAAGTAGCCGGACTGGCAGATCCCATTCCTGCTAAAATAGCTAAATCTGGGCTCCAACTCATGCTGGAAGAAGTAACTACCGCTCCAGCCACAGCAGATAAAGTACCGCTGGCCCGGATCAATAAAATGCTGGTGCTTCCTGGCAAAACCAACCGCTTATTTATTCAGGATCTACGGGGAATTTTGTACGAAATGAAGAGTAAATCGCTACAGGCTTGTATGGATTTAAACAAAGATGTTCCCGGATTTATTCATACCCCCGGCCTGGCCACCGGTTTTGGCAGCTATGCCTTTCATCCGGAATTCTACAAGAATGGACTGTTGTACACGACCCACTCTGAAAAAGCTCATGCTGCACCCGCCGATTTTGCGTATGCAGATTCTATCCGGGTATTTTTGCAGTGGGTGGTGATGGAGTGGAAAATTACTGATCCGATGGCCGCTACATTTTCCGGAAAAAGCCGGGAACTGTTCCGGGTAAACATGGAATCGAATATTCATGGGATGCAGGATATCACCTTTAATCCACAGGCAAAACCTGGCTCCCCGGATTATGGCATGCTGTACATTGGTATTGGGGATGGCGGGTCTTCCGAACACGGATTTCCCTTCATTTGTAACAGCAATAAAACCATCTGGAGTTCGGTACTACGTATAGACCCACAAGGTAAAAACAGCAACAATGGACGGTATGGAATTCCTGCTTATAATCCCTATGCAAACGATAATGACCCGGAAACACTGGGAGAGGTTTTTTGCCGGGGCTTCCGCAACCCCAACCGCATAATATGGACACCGGATGGAAAAATGCTGATTACCGATATTGGCCATGCCAATGCTGAAGAAATAAACATTGGGAAACCCGGTGCAGATTACGGATGGCCTGAACGGGAAGGCACGTTTGTTATTAATCCCAGAGCTAAAATGGATAGAGTATTTGCTATTCCTGTAAACAACGAGGCCATCGAATATACCTACCCAGTAGCCCAGTACGACCATGATGAAGGCAAAGCCATTTCTGCCGGATATGTGTATCCTGGACAAGCTATTCCGCAACTAAACGGAAAATACATTTTTGGCGACATTGTAAACGGGCGGGTATTTTATGTCAATAATAAGGATCTAACCCTAGGTAAACAAGCCCTGGTACAGGAGATGGACATTGTAGTGGATGGAAAAACTACTACTTTTCAGGACTTAAGTGGCAGCAAAAAAACAGACCTCCGCTTTGGCCTTGGCCTTAACAATGATATGTATATGTTTACCAAAGCAGATGGAAAAATTTATAAAGTTACCGGGTGTACAGCTAACTGATTGTAACTTATTAGCCCTTTAGTTTACTTTTTCACAATGCCAATAACATTGGGAAGCGGCCAGTATTGTGTATTGGCATCAGTTTCCCAGAAGCCAGTTTCATAGCTGCCCATTTTCTCTATCTTTTTTCCATTCGTATTTACATATAGGGATGTTTCCGGCCCACCTTCCAGGTACATCACATTCTTAATATTGAGCGGCAAAGAGAGTAAAATTTCACTGAACTGACGGATGGTATACGGCGACCTGGTAAAAATCCACAGCACATTTCCTTGTTCATCCATTCCCCAAAGTACCATGCTCCACTTGCCTTTCTGTTTATTATCTACTACCTGTTTATTGCAGGCAATGAGGCTGATGGATTGGGTAAAGGAATGGTACTTTGTTTGCAGTTGTGGCCAGTCCTGGCATTTCATGTCAATAATCTGAATAGGTCCTACGCTGGTATCTTTTCGGTTGAAGGCAAGTATAGCGTTGTAATTGTTTATTTTCCGGAGGTTGGGATTATTCACATGGGCATAATTTTTCATATACCCCATATTCGATAGCTGGTCATCCAGGTTGAATTGACCTGCATTAACACAGGCTAGCAACTTCTTTTCTTTACACCACTCAGGTGCCGTTTTGTGTTGTTTATTATTTTCCGAGGCAGCGATCAGTTTAAATGCATACCGGTCAGGGTTTATCCGGACCACGGTAATCTTGGAGTCGCCAATGAAGGATTTTTGCGGAGATGGGATTTCAGCCGTTTCCAGACCTATGTCTATTTTTTGCCAAGGTATGGCAGGTAGCGTATTTTGGGTAGCTAACTCAGCTACCTCTGGTTTAGAAAGATAGGAAGTATAGACAAAGCTTTGGCAAAAAAACCCACTCAGGGCAAGCATACAGGTAATAATACTCTTCTGCAGTATTGGAAACTTGAACATACGTATACTATAAATTGCTAGATAGAAGCATGGCTTTTCAGGGGCACAGCACATGCTGCTGACAAGTTAGATGAAAAATGTAGGGAAACAAGTAGGCTAATTTAATAAATATTCTACCCGATGAAGCTACCAAGAAACGTTCCTGTTAATCAGCAAACTTCACTGTTTTACGTATATTTCGTATGAAACATTAGCAGCTAAGCTTATCCTTTGCTATTTTTTTCATTTTCCGCATGTAGTATGAATATTAGCAAAAAAATAATTGACTATGATATTCCAGGATCTAACACGTAGGAGGTTTTGATAGATCTGGTGAAAGATTATATCCGATATGGCTGGCAACCTTTATATGGACCGTTTATGAAGGAAGAAAAGCGGGGTGTGGATGATGAAACGGAAATATGGATTTATCAGCCAATGATTAAGTATGAGGGTAGAAACACATATACGGTTTAAGCTAATATTCTTGACAGGAGCATTGGTTAATCGCCTACTTTTTCTGTAGCTTAAAGCATGCTCCAGTATGTACTTACACTTCTCTATTTTTTTACTTTCGGTTGGGCATCAGCCAGGGAAATTAAACTGCAATCGCCGGATGGTAAAATTGAAGTCCGGATTCAGAATGAACAGAACCTGACCTATAGTGTTTATTTTCAAAAAACGCTGTTGCTGGATCGTTCAGTCATAGACCTCGAACTGGAAAACGCCAAGCGCCTTACTTCCGATCTTTCCATCGCTTCTGTCAAACGGAATCAAGTTCGAACTACCATCACCTCCCCCGTTCCCGAAAAACGCCGCATTATTCCTGACCACTATACGCAGGTAGAAATCAGTTTCCAGCAACACTACAGCCTAATTTTCCGGGTATATGATGATGGGGTAGCTTACCGCATTGGTACGCATTTTCCCGATTCCATCCTTATTAAAAACGAGGTAGCCCTATTCAACTTTACAAAAACAGGTAAAATGTGGTGTCCACTGGTAAAACCCCGCCAGGACGCCGACCAGTTTCATACAGCTTTTGAAGAAGACTATACCATTAAGCCTCTCGACAGCCTAGCATCTTCTCACCTGATGTTTACTCCTGTATTAGTTCAGATCAATGCATCAATCAATGTACTGATTACGGAAGCTGATCTTATAGACTATCCAGGAATGTTTCTGACTGGCACCTCAAGTAATTCGGTGGAAAGCAAGTTTGCACCCTATCCGCTGGAAGAAAAACTGGTAGGAGGCGAATTTCCGCAACGCATCGTTGCAAAGCGGGCTAACTATATTGCCAGGACTAATGGAACCAGAAGCCTTCCCTGGCGAGTAATGGCTATTTCTTCAGACGACAAAAGCCTTCCGGTAAATGATATTGTATACCGCCTGGCAAGCCCCTCCAAAGTTACTGACGTGTCCTGGATCAAACCTGGCAAAAGCACCGAAGAATGGATTATTGGAAGCAACCTGTACAACGTGCCCTTTAAAGCAGGCATTAACACAGCTACCTATAAGTATTACATTGATTTTGCTAAACGCTTTGGATTTGAACGGATACTCCTGGATGCCGGATGGTCAGACAATACTGATTTATTTAAGATTAATCCGGAAATCGATATGGAAGAAATTGCCTCTTATGCGAAAAAGAATGGCATCGGTTTAAGTTTATGGACCCTGGCCTCTACCCTTGACCGCCAGCTGGAACCGGCACTAGAGCAGTTTACCAAGTGGGGTGTTGACTTTATTATGACGGATTTTATGGACCGCGACGATCAGGAGACAGTCAATTTCCATCACCGCATTGCCGAGGCGTGTGCCCGCCATAAAATTATGCTCATGTTTCATGGCTCTTTTAAACCGGCCGGCTTTAACCGCACCTGGCCGCATGCCCTCACCAGGGAAGGAGTTTTGGGATCTGAATACAATAAATGGAGCCGCCAGGCCACTCCTTCGCACAATGTAACCCTGCCTTTTATCCGGATGGTGTCTGGCCCTATGGATTACGAACCCGGATTACTTAACAATGCAACTCAAGAATCTTTCCGGCCCATTGATCAGTATGTGATGTCACTGGGTACACGTTGCCACCAGATGGCCATGTTTGTGGTATACGATAGTCCCATGCAGTTTTTCTCCGGAAATCCTTCTACAGGCTTGCAGGAACCAGAGTTGATGAACCTACTTGGAAGCATCCCCACTGTGTGGGACGAAACTACTATTGTGGATGGAAAAATAGGTGAATTTATTATTACAAACCGGAAGAAGGACAACACCTTCTATCTAGGTGCCATGACCAATTGGGAAGCCCGGACGTATACCATGGTAGTAGATTTCTTAGGCGAAGGAGAATACCAGCTTACCGCCGCAGAAGATGGCATGAATGCAAACAGGTATGCCTCAGATTACAGATTGATTACTAGAACTGTCCGCAAAGGAGACACCCTGGAAATTAAACTGGCATCTGGCGGAGGCTTTCTGGGTAAGTTTCAAAAAGTAAATGATTAATCATTTATCAATAATTATTAGAGCAATAAACTATCTACCCGGTGGGCATGGACCATTTGCTGGCTAGGCGACCATACAAATACAGTAAAACGTCCATCCTGTGAGGCAACCAGGGCCATAGAATCTTGCCGGTCATAGGCGAATTGGGCAGCTGCCAGATGCCTGGTACCTCCATGCGTAGAAGGATGAACGGTTGTAATTTTGTTTCCCACAATAGGTTCGCTTACCATCATCTGTTTTACCATATCCTTACCAGCCCGCCTGATTTTTGCTCCAAAGGTTAATAGTTCATATTGATCGTTAATAAGTGTAGCTCCATCTACCGCCGTAAAACCGGTAATAATACGTATTTCTCTGGCCACCGCATTTTTCCAGTATAGTTCATTTGTCTCTGTTACTTTTTCCTGCATTAACTTGGAAAGGCCGCCAAAAGGAGGGTGTATGGTATATTTTAATGGATGCACCACAGAATCTGTCCAAGCTTCAGTACCGGTAGGGACGATCAGTAAAATTCCTCCACGCCCATGTTCCCGCATCGATACGGCCAACTGCACAAGTATATTTAAAGACCGGCTCTGGCTAAATGTAGTAAAGTCAATTAAAGAGGTAAGCAGGTCCGGACAATCCGTAAAGCTGGTGCTGTTCATGTCCACTATTTTTACCTGGTCGCCCTGCACTACCCCAATATTGGCAAACTTACCTACCCCATTTATCCGGCGGTATTTGATCACCAGCTGCCCTGGCTGAAATACATCTACCACTAAACATAAACTGGGCACGTCATAGCATATCCCCCAGACATATAATTCTCCTGCTTCCTGCCAAACGCCCAGATGCATACCCGGACGTTCTACGCCTGGGGCTAATTTAGTGAGGTTGCCAGGAGAAAAAGGAATAGGCTCGCTAAACCGCACTGCATCCTTTGCTGCTTCTATTGGGAGAAGAGCCATAGAAATTTTCGGATAGATTCCTTCTTCATGGCCCAGGCTTGTCCAGAATGCCGTATTTATCATTTCTTCAATTTCCCTTACTTGCGGCGCTGGAGCTAAGTCTTTCTCTTTATTTAGCCGGGCAAGAGCCAGATGATGAGCAAAATGTTTCTCAACAGTAATAGCCACTTCTCGGGCTGCATAGTAAGGGGACTGGCGACTCATGGAATGGAATTAGGTATATCAAAGTTTGCAACGCCGGTTTTCAAGTTTTGTTTACAGGGTTTCTACATTCCGGTAGTCAAAACTTCTATTAAACTACTAAGAATGGGTATACGTATCATAAATCAGGAATGGAGCTATAAATACTGAAGACAATCATGTAAATTTAATCTTCTGCAACTCCTTCCATAGTTATGAAAGAAAATTTGTCCCGCCGACGCTTTATCCAATACTCCTCCTTCAGTGCAGCCACTATTGGTACTGGTCTCGTACATCCAAATCCGTCTGTTGAGCCCGCAAAAACGCAACGGTTACCCCGCGAAGTATGGATTGGCACGGTTTCCTTAACCGGTATTTCTGCCGCTAATTCACAGGGAATGGTAGAAAAAGCCTTGAATGTAATGCAGGCTCTGGTTCCTTTTAATCCGGATATTATCTGCCTGCCCGAATCTTTTGCGTTTACCAATATTCAGCAGCCATTTTCTGTGCCCAACGTAGCTGAAAAAGTACCGGGTCCTGTAGCTACCCCTTTCATGAATTTTGCTAAGACCCACCGCTGTTATGTTATCTGCCCGACGTATAGCCTGCATAAAGGCAGCATCTACATAGCCGCTGTACTGATCGACCGTAGCGGCAACGTAGTGGGTGAATACCATAAATGCCGCCCTACGGATGGGGAAATTGCCAGTGGTGTACGGCCAGGGCCATTAGACCCACCGGTGTTTGAAACGGACTTTGGTAAAATCGGCATCCAAATTTGTTTTGATATTAAGTGGGAAGAAGGATGGCAAAGCCTGAAAGAAAAAGGGGCCGAAATAATTTTCTGGCCATCTGCGTATGGAGGCGGCCGCGAAGTAAATAGCCGGGCATGGCGGCATCAGGTATATGTGGTGTCCAGTACTCAGAAAGGCACTGCCAAAATTTGTGATGTCACTGGGGATGTACTAGCTCAAACCGGAAGCTGGCAACCCAACTGGACTTGTGGAAGTGTGAATCTGGAGAAAGCCTTTATCCTGACCTGGCCTGCTGTGTCATTTTTTGGCGAGATTCAGCAAAAATACGGCCGCAAAATCAAGCTAGCTACTTTTGACGAAGAAGAATGGACTATCCTGGAAAGCCTGGATGCCGGGGTGAAAGTAGCTGATATTTTAAAAGAATTCAACCTGCAACCTCAGCACCAGGTGCTTAAAACGGTAGCGGCTATCCAAAGCAAGAGCAGATAAATAAAATAATCAGTAGGCATCAGGTTATTGTCTTTGCATAGGGAGTAGCCTACATCAATAGCTACTACATTCGATTTTGGTAGGACGACAACAGGTATTATTAAATATCCCTTATACAATCGTTGGAAGAGCAAGGCCACTAGGTTATGAGAGCAAAGTTTTCGCTAGGAAAGTAAGTGAAATACATCAAGCAAGTCTATCTTCCCTAAAACAGTTTTCCCCGTTCGGAATGAATTTTTAATTCAGGTTTGTTCTGTTGAATTGCTTCTATTACTTCTTTTGTAATAGTCGTTTCGTTGATATATACATCTTCTAACGCAGGGAACTGAAGCAGATACAGGAAATTCCCATCTGTAATAGCCGTGGCCGATAAGTCTAGTAATTTCAGGTTTGGCAGGCTTGCCAGGTGAATCAATCCGGAGCCTTTGATCTGGGTTTGTTGCAGATATAATTCCTGTAAACCCGGCATCTGGCCTATGTGATACAAGGCATCATCGGTAATCTGGCTGGCAATAAAAGAAGCTTTGGTAATGCTGGAAAACAGAGGTTGAATGGTCAGTAGGTCATTATCACCAAAATTCGCCACTGGAAAAGGCATAGAAAGGGTAATGGCTTCTTCTTCATACGGATCAATTTGCAGCACATAGTTCTGATCTTCCTGCGAAACCGTTTTGATCAGCTTTTCCAGGCCTTGCTTTTGTAAAAATCTGGCTTGTTGCTGGGCTTCTACCTCTACCAGATAATTCAGTACTAAGGCTCCGATCTGGCGGTCTTTTGAGGCATCCTGTACTTTTAGGGTCGTATCTGCTCCTGTATCTATCCACCAGGAGAGCAGCTTGATTTCTTCTTGTGTAAGTGCAATTTTTCCTTTGGGTGGCATCCGGTCTTCATCCTCCAGCGGAAGTATTATTCTTTTGTACAACTCACTTTCGGCGGCAATTCCAGGTTTAAGGGTGGGGTGTTCACTCTTCCCTCCTTTCAATAAGTGCTGGTAAGATGTCATGATTAAATCGCCTTTGGCTTTATTCTCATTGTGACAGCTCATACATTTTTTATCTAGAACAGGCACAATCATATCTTCATACACCAGCATCTTTTCCAGTGGTTTGGGCTCCCATGTTGCTTCAGCAGTTGTAAATGCAGGCATGTATTCAGTTAAATATTCTTCTCCATGTGTTAACGATCCTCCCTGGTGGCTGGTGAATACCAGAATAAAATTTGCCATCACCAGGGAAGAAAGGTAATAGGCATAGGTACTTATAGAAGAGGAACGGTGGTAACTTAAAAACAGAAATAGGGCAACTGCTGAAAAAGAGGTTAACAACACTCCACCCCACATATGTTGCTGCATGGTATTTCCCACATATTCCCCTGTGTAATACAGCATAAATCCCATAGCTACCGAAGCCAGACTTCCAACCAGACTAATTCCTAAGAGGAAACCAATGGTAGCAGCAGATACAGGCAGCCAGCCGAATTTTCTGGCTAGTTCCAGTAGCAGAGTAATACAAACCAGTACAACCGGAAAATGAATCACCAGGGGATGAAATCGGCCCAAGAAATAAACGATGCCAGGAGCTGCTGCTTCTGTTGGCCGAACAAAAGGTAAAAACAGAACAGTAATTCCTATTAATAGAAACAGGAAACGGTACTGTATTAGCTTTTTTATAACTACCCTTCTTTCTAAATATACTTTCTGCATTCCACTACTGACAAATGCCCAATGGCTGGTAACAACTTATGCATATATTTCACTTAACTCCCCAGTACTATCGGCAAAGCATTCCAGAGGTATGTCCAGAATCCGCATCATGGAGAGGTACAGGTTTGATAATGGTGTATTTTTCTCAAATTGCAGGTTTTGTCCCGTCTTCAGCATGCCGCCACCTTTGCCTCCTACTACCACTGGCAAATTATAGGGAGAATGCCGGTTGCCGTCCCGCAGCTCAGAACTATACATAATCATACAATTGTCCAAAACGGTGCCCTCTCCTTCCGGGAAAGACTTAAGTCTTTCCAGAAGATAGGCATATTGCCCTACATGCCATTGATTAATCCGCTTGTATTGCTCCAATACATCCAGGTTATTCTGGTGGTGAGAAATCTGGTGATGGCTACCATGTACGCCTTCCAGGAAAGAAAAATTTCGGTTGCTGACTGAATTGCCAAACATAAACGTACTTACTCTGGTGGCATCGCTCCAAAATGCCAGTGCCATAATATCCAGCATCTGCCGGGTTTTTTCGGTTATGTCGGTGCCGAGGTGCGTTTCTGCCTCTTCTATGCGCATGTTCAGGTGTACCAGTTCTTTTTGCAATTCTGGGGTAATCTGATGTTTGAAGGCTTTTATCTGCTCTTCATTGTCAATGCGTTTTTCTACTGAACGGATGGATTCCAGGTATTCTTCCAGCTTATCCTGATCGGAACGGCCCAGTTTCCGCTGTAGCGCATCAGTGTCTTCCTTCACAATATCTAGTACACTTTGTTTCCATGGATCATTTTTGGGTTTGGTATTGGGCAGCACCGAGCGGAACAGACGATCGAAAGCCATGCGGGGTTCTATCTCTTTGGAGCAGGGCATACTGGGTGTTTTCCAGGAAATATTGCACCCATACAATCTGGTAAATCCCACATTGGTATCTATACCAGGACTTATCTGTTCCAAGCCATATTGTAAGGAATCAAAGACCGTTTCCTGACCTTTGTGTTTAGCTATAATCTGGTCCAGGGAAATGCCGCCGCTATCTAAATTATCTCCAGTCGTTTTATAGATCGGCAGACTAGTAAGAATGTTAGCTGTTTTGGCATAATGCCCATCTGCTCCCGGAAAATTCGAATATTTGTTGGTTAGCTCATTGAGTACCAGAATGTCGTCTTTCACCTTCGCTAAGGGTTGTAAGATAGGTGAAAGTTCAAAGTTGCGGCCAGTCTGGGCAGGTGTCCACATATCTGGATGCACCCCGTTCGGTACATATAGAAAGGCAAATCGTAAAGGCTTTTTAGGCATTGTATACATGCTTTTACCAGGAGGAACCATCGCCTGCAAAAATGGCAGGGCAATGCATGCACCTAAACCTTTTAACATACGCCGACGGGAGATGTGCCATTTACTCATATGCCTTATTTTTTAGTGATTGATTTAAACTTATCTGTACCATCATTTACCTTATACCGGAACGGATAGCTGTTTACCAGCTCTAAGATAAACTTCTCGGTATGAAAATCATTTTGCATCAGGTTATCTACCAACTGCTTCATATAGGGTTCATCAATAAATTCCACAGACCGCCCAATGGAATACGTAAACATCTTTTCGGCTAACACTCTGGCAAAATTCTCTTCTTTTGTCAGCAGGATCTTTTTTAACTCAGCGGGCCCGCGAAAGATTTCTCCACTGGGTAAGGTATCCCAGGCTACAATCGGCTGATCACCATAGGAAGTACGCCAACGGCCTACCGCATCAAAATTTTCCAGGCCAAAACCCACGGGGTCCATTTTTTTATGACAACTCATGCAGTCTGGTTTTGACCGGTGCAATACAAGCAAATCGCGGATACTGGCATTTTCTGCCGCTGCCTCCTGTTCTGGTAGCTGACCGGCATCTGGTGGTGGTGGAGGGGCGGGTGTTCCTAAAATCTCTTCCAGCACCCATTTCCCACGCAGCACCGGACTGGTTCGGATAGGGAGTGAAGTAGCCGTTAATACACTTCCCATCCCCAATACGCCGCCTCTTGTACGGTCTTGCAGGATTACTTTTCGCAGTTGTTCTCCCTCTACACCAGCTATACCATAATGCTCTGCCAGTTCTTCGTTCAGGAACGTATAATCACTATCAATCAGATCCAGAAAGTTGTGGCTGCTGGTTAACACATGATGAAAATACTCGACCATTTCCTGGTACATGGCTTTCCTGAGAGATGGAGTAAACTCCGGATACCGCTCAGGGTCTACCGGACTGTTGTCTTTCAATTTGCTGATGCCAAACCACTGCGTAGCAAAACTTTCAGAAAAACGCTTCGCCTTTGGATCTTTCAGCATGCGTTTAACTTGTTTGCTCAACACTGCCGGATTATGCAGATTTTCGCGGTAAGCTACTTCAAACAGCTCTTGATCTGGCAAGGTAGACCATAAAAAATACGATAAGCGGTTTGCCAGCTCAAAATTGCTTAAGGCAAATGGCTGCCCCAGGGGCTGCTCGTCTTCAATACGGTACAAAAATTTAGGTGAGAGCAGCACCGTTTTGAACGTTTCTTTCAAGGCTATATGGTAGCGGGTTGCGTCTTCGGTACCTTCATACACCTTTCGGAATAGGTTGAGCAATGGCTCTTTTTCTTCAGGTTTTAAGAAACGCCGGTAGGCTTTGCTGGCGAAGGGCACAATCACCTTCTCTGCTTCATTTACAGCTTTATCAGTGGAAGAATAATCAGAAAAAAGCCCAAGGAACCAGTTGACAAATGCTTGCCACCATGATTCTTTGTAGGGGTTAGGAACCAGCTGACGCCATACTTTTTCGTCTGCATATGCTTTGTCTAGGATAGTTTGGGCTGCTTCATAATACCGTTCCATTTTGAGGGGAGTCAAAAACATGGTGCGGGCAAAATTATCAAAACCGGCACCTCCCGATCCATCCGCTGGAAAGTAGGCTTTGGCATCGAAATCTATACCAGTTAAACTGAGCACTGAATAGCGGTATTCATCGTGGCTCAACCGTCTGGCTACTACCCGGCCAGGATTGCCGGCTCCTTCTTTCAGAGCTTTAGTCAGTATTTCATTAATATTTTTTATGAACCTGGCTTGTTCTTCCGCAGACATGGGAGGCTCACTTTGGGGGGGCATCTCCCCTGTCTGCACTTGTTTTAATGCCTTCATCCACAAATGACCTGCCCGTGTAATTCGTCCTTCACTATCTATTCCGTCCAGCTGCACTCCTCCTTCCATTTTGCTTTCTTTGTGGCACGAAACGCAATGCTTTTCCACAATCATGCGGAGGTCTTTCATTGCTTCAGATTCAGGTTCGGCAGCAAATGCGGATAAGGATATACATGAAAAAAAGAGCCACGCCCCTCTTACTTTTTTTAACATGCCAAATTCAGCTGGTTTATTTTACTGGAAAGTATCCGGAAAACAACTTCATGAAAGAATAAGCCATCTTCGTAGACTGCAGCATAAGTTACTAGAATTTTGTTTTAAATAGAATTATTTACTGAAAAAAGTGAATTTTTTATTTAATTATTCTTTTACAACGATTAGTATGGTAACGTACCCATTCATGTGCTTTTCAAAAGGGTAGATAAAACGCGAAGATAAAACATCAATCTAGCCCCTACTGGCTTTTTTGTACTTTGCCAGTGGTTACTTAACACGTGTATAAGTTTGCAAAGCCGCTTTATCTCCCTGAGCTTGCAATACTTTCTTCAACCCATCCATGTTAAGGGTAAGGCCCACTTCTGCATCTGGAGCCGTATCTTCATTGATAATGCCAATAGGTCCGCGGTAATTGCTGGCCCGCACAATCCGGATCATTTCCTGCTCGGCATCACCCTGGCCAATGGGCACTACCTTCACCGGATTTCCTTTTTTTAGCCCAGAAAGATTAACCGCCATCAGGTGTGGAAGTATTTTTGGAAAGAACTGAGGAAAGCGGTCAATATGTGTTTCGGCGTGGTGAAAATTATAAACAATGCCAATATTAGGCATTTTCAGGTACTCAACAATGGCCAATTGATTTTCTGGTTCACCATACCAGCCTCCATGATTATATAGCCCGAATGAACAACCAATTTCTGCAGCCTTCTGGGCAATATATTTAACAGGCTTGGCGTGTACCTTTATTTTTTCTTCCTGGCTCATCGTATCCAGACCTTTAATTCCGGCTACCATACACCAAATCTGGGTTTTTACGCCATGGCGCTTTAGCAAATCTAGAATAATGGGTATGTTCTTATCTTTCTCCGGTTCAGGTCCGGAATAGAGCCAGAAGGCTTGCAGGGTGATGTTGTGCTTTTTCAAAGCTTCCAGTTCTTGGTCAAATTCCGGAATGTGCTTTTCGCGCCAGTCGTAGGCTAGTTTGGTAATACCTAGTTTATTGAGCATCTGGGCACGTTCTGCTGGCCCGCGTTCTTTTACATCGAAAGGCACAATACACCAGGCAATCAGATTTTCCCTGGAAAAAACAGCTTTACCCTTTGTACTAGTTTGTGCAGACAAAGGTTGGTGTAGACATAAAAACACGAGGACAAAACTAATGGCTGTAATTTTTGCCAGAAGAACTCCAGTATTGTTTTCTGGCAAAGAAACCGGCTTAGAAAGGCAGGTAGTTGGTAATTTAATAACTGACATAAGAAATTTGTAGTAATCCTAAAAAACGAAATCAGGCAGATTTAGCTAACGCAATAATGTCTTTTCCCTCTAATATATCTCTGTTTCGACCTATATTAACGGTGTTGATCATGGCTAAGCCTAATTCCTGTAAGGTACAGAAGTACTGGGGAAAGGTGGCTCTACCAAACGGATACAACCAGGAAATATACGTATAATAAGGCGAGGTATTTTTCATTCCCTTTGTCGGACGCATAAACCCTGGCCGGAAAGCAAACACTTTTTTAAAAGGCAATTTCATCAGGTCATTTTCAGTTTTGCCTTTTACTCTGGCCCACATACTCCGGCCTTTTTCCGAGCTATCCGTACCGGCTCCAGACACGTAACAAAAAGTCATATCTGGGTTCAATTTACTGAGGATGCCAGCTACATGAAGCGTTAAGGTATAGGTCTTTTGGTAATATTCCGGCTCTTTCATTCCAACAGAAGACACTCCCAGGCAGAAAAAACAGGCATTATATCCACTCAGTTGTGGTTGTAAGGGTGTTATATCAAAAAAATCTTTGTGAATAATTTCGGTTAATTTCGGGTGGGTTACGCCGCAGGGTTTGCGGTTGATCACCAATACTTTTTCTACCTGCGGATGTTGCAGGCATTCATGCAAAACCCCTTCACCTACCATCCCGGTAGTACCTGTAATGATGGCCCGTATTTTTGTTTGTGTGTTCATGTTTGATCTGGGTGGTTGTGTACATATGCCGCGCCTCATACGAACCGGCGGCATGCTAAACGTTAGATGGCTATAAATTAAAGAATATTTATCATAGTTTGATTAAAAAAACTATATTGAAACTCTTTATATACCTATTTTTTCAACCAACCTTTTACCTGTTTTTCATTTACATGTTAACGTTTAAAAAATCTATCTTTTTTCTCTTCCTCTTAGTGCTTCCCCTCGCCGCTGCTACAGCCCAGATGAAAGCGGATAAAAAGGACTGGAAGCCGCTGTTTAATGGCAAGGACCTGACTGGCTGGGACATCAAAATTTCCGGGCACCCTCTCAATGAAAATTACAAAAACACCTTCCGTTACGAAAATGGGATGGTACGTATTTCGTATGATGAGTACCGAAACTTCGATAATAAGTATGGCCATATGTATTACAAAGAGCCTTACTCCCATTACATTCTTCGGTTTGAATACCGCTTTACCGGCAACCAGACGCCAGGTGGGGCCAATTGGAATGTACGCAATAGTGGGGTAATGTACCATTCGCAACCAGCCAGTAGTCTTACAATGGATCAAGAATTTCCTGTATCGCTGGAGTTTCAAACCTTGGGTGGCCTTGATAAAGGTGAACGGCATACTGGGAACCTTTGTACACCTGGTACTATTGTTCACATGAACCAGAAACTAAACCCTAACCATTGCATAGACTCTGATTCTAAAACCTATCATGGCGATAGCTGGGTTAAAGCAGAAATTGTGGTGTTGGGAGATTCCTTAATTACTCATCTTATTGAGGGAGATACGGTACTTAGCTATTACCAGCCACAAATTGGAGAATCCTACTGGGTACAGGGAAGAGAAGATGCGTATACCAAAGTTTGGAAAGACAAAAATGGCATGGCACTAAAAGAAGGCTATATTGCCCTGCAAGCCGAAAGCCACCCGATAGATTTCCGGCAAGTAGAATTACTAAATTTGAAAGGTTGTATGAATAAGTCGTGTAAAAGTTACCGGCCGTATTTTGTGGTGGCTGGGGATTGCGATTGTACAAAAAAAGCTAAGTAAACAATAGAACGACGTAAAGACTATTCAAAACTTATTTCTGATCCCACCTTTTTTACCATGAAAATAACGTATCATTTGTTTGTTTGGAGCTCGCTATTGATCGGACTAGCCGCCTACCAACTTAACTCTTCTACAAGCACTAAGCAAGTTGCCCGAGAGATTACCCAACTAAAAAAAGACTTTGTTTTTGGGGATCAACGGCCTTTTGCCCAGTGCCATGCTTCTACACTTGTCCGGACATCAGATAATCAGTTTCTAGTGGCCTGGTTTGGCGGTACCCGTGAAAAACACGACGATGTTGGCATCTGGCTTTCTAAAGGAACACCTGGCAAATGGTCGGCACCCAAGGAAGTAGCCAAAATCCGGGAAGATGCCCATTGGAATCCGGTATTATTTAATTTGCCCTCAGGAGAGATCATGCTCTATTTTAAAGTAGGAAAAACTATTGATTTCTGGGAAACCTGGTACATTATTTCAGCAGATAATGGTAGCACCTGGTCTGAACCAAAAGAGCTGGTAGCCGGAGATAAAGGCGGAAGAGGCCCCGTACGGAATAAGCCGATCATTCTATCTAATGATACCTGGCTGGCACCTGCTTCCGATGAGAAAAACAAAGTGTGGAATGCGTTTGTAGATATAAGTGAAGATGGCGGCAAAACCTGGAAAGCAAATAATTTTATCGAACTCGACCGGAAACTTATTCCAAACGAAGGAGTTATTCAACCTACCTTGTGGGAATCTTCTCCAGGCAATGTACATATGTTGCTTAGAAGTTCGGCTGGCGTTATTTGCCGCAGCGACTCCAAAGATTATGGAAAAACCTGGTCCCCAGTCTATAAGACTTCGCTTCCCAATCCCAATACTGGCATTGACTTGACAAAACTATCCGATGGTACTTTAGTGCTGGTGTATAATACAGATAATAAAAACTGGGGAGAACGTCAGCCGATTTCTATAACGGTATCCACAGATAACGGAAAAACCTGGTCTCCAGCCACGAACCTGGAAACTGGCAAAAAAGGAGATGAATTTTCTTATCCTTCTATCATCAGTTATGGCGACAGTGTGGCTGGCACCTTCACCTGGAAACGGCAACGTATCGCCTTCTGGACGGCAAAAGTGAAATAGAGAAAGGTTAGCCTTTCACAAAAAACCCTTACAGAAGCTGTAAGGGTTTTTTAGTTCGTTAGTTACTTGAAATGTTAAACATACTCCTACTTAATAATTCATTACTTTATACTTAAGGTAGTCCGTTTGTAGCGGGTGGTACGGGCATCTTTTATGACACCTTTCCAGTTGAGCCCATAGCCAAAATCATAGGTATTCCCTTCCGAATCTACATAACATTTCATATCACGGGGTACATCTTCGGCCTGGGCTTCTACGGTTTGCATATCGGCTGGCATTTGTAGGGGCAGCAAAGCGGAAGGTTCACTGGCTCCGCTAACTATTTCCATCAGGGCTTGGTCTTGTACGCCAAAGTGAATAAGAATGGCACTGGCTTGTTTTTCAAACTCCTTCATAATTGCCGGATTGGCTAGATTCATAGCTACAATTACCGGCTTGCCCTTCATTTTAGCCTGTGTTTCAGTAACCATCGCTAAATCGGTATGGTTAATAGCTTTGGTACTTTTGCCTTCATAAGACCGGTTGGTAAACTTTTCTAGTGGATCACCTCCGGCAATACTTGTGCTCCGGGTACCTTTGGCTGTATATTCTCCATATTGCAGACTAATAGGCACATAGCCTGTTTCTCCCGCTTTTGCTGCTTCACTGTTGTACCCCCCACCTGAATTTGGACTTTGGATGAACACCAAGCCATAATCTGCTTCTCTGGGGTTATCTGTCACGTTGAAGTATTTTTTTACAATTGCCAGGTTCACCGGATAGTCCAGTTTTTCTGGGGTTGCCATTCCCAGGAAGTTGCGGCCTGCTGGAGTAAAGCGTTTGGGTATATAGACTGTTTTGTTTTTCTGCAAGGGCAATACCTTATCTTTATTTTTTAACATTACTACAGACTGTAGCTGCGCCTGATACCCTGCCTGCATAAACTCCGGTTTGCCAACTGTTTGTTTGGAAACTTGTGGGTCCAGATAAGGGTTTTCGAATAATCCTACCTGAAAAATATTGCGCAGCAAACGCACAGCCGATTGCTCAAACCGCTTCCGCATGTATTCTTCTCCATGTTCCTTTACGCCCATCTGATATGCTTCTAGCACTGGGGCCATCTCATTGTTTCCGCCAAACTGGTCTACGCCTGCCATAAGTGCTTTGTAATGCCGCTCTCCTACTGAAAGTTTTTCTACTCCCCAAGACTTTCCTGTCAGAAACACATCTACCGCCTTTTCGTCAGCAGTAATGTTCCAGTCGGTACAGAGAACACCATCGTACTTATATTTACCTCTGAGCAAGTCGCTGATGATGTATTTATTATAGCTATTGCCTACATTTTCGTTATTCTTTTTGTCCTGGTTATAGGAAATGGTATAGTAAGGCATTACCGCGGATGCCATTTTGGTTTTGCCATTCAATTTAAAAGCTCCTTCGGTGAACGGTATAAAATGCGTCTGGAAATTGTTGCCTGGGTACACCGCGTATTTTCCATAGCCATAATGCGCATCGCGGCCACCTTCGCCCGAACCTCCGCCTGGCCAGTGTTTCACCATGGCATTTACACTAGTATAGCCCCATCCGTTTTTAATTTCCTGAGTGCCCGTAGAGGTCTGGAACCCGTCAATATAGGCTCTTGCCATATCCGTAGCCAGCAGTGGATCTTCCCCAAATGTACCACTTACCCGGTTCCAGCGGGGATCCGTAGCTAAATCCACTTGCGGTGATAAGGCAGTAGCAATTCCTAGTGCCCGGTATTCAGCAGCAGCCATTTGCCCGAATTGTTTTACCAGTTCCGGATTAAAGGTGGCTGCCAAGCCCAGAGAACCTGGCCACATAGAAATACTTCCTCCTGACCCGGCATTATATTCGGCATCTGCCCGGGTGCCATTTCCAGGATCTGAGCTGGAATTAACAGGTATCCCCATGCCTATTCCCTCTACAAAGGCTTGTGCCTTATTATTCCATTGGGCAGCTACTTCCGGACTTTGAACAGAGGTAATTAGCACATGCCGCAGGTGGTCTTTGGTTAAAAACTCTTTTTGCTGATCAGATAGGTCAGCAGGGTTGGCACCACTTTCGGCAAATGGTTTTCCATTATACGTACCAGCAAAGGGGCCTGCTGCTGCGGTAGGAATTGGCTGATGTTTGCTATACAACATTAATCCGGCAATTTGCTCTACCGAAAGTTTAGACGCTAAGTCTTTGGCCCGTTCATCTACCGGCAACCGCCAGTCTTCATACTTATCTAGTTGTCCATTCTTATTGAGATCCTTGAATGAAAGGCCATTTTCACTGAGTATTTGAACCCCAGAAGTGGATGAATATTTAAGCATAGCGCCATTTTTATTGGCTACCGTTTTGATAGGCTCATCTTGTTGCTCTTCTGAAAGTGATTTTTTTGGAGTTTGGTTGACTGGAGTCATATTCATCAACAGGAAAGCAGCCAAGCTTAGTAGGTGTAGAGGAAGGTATCTCATAGACGTGTTGGAATAAACACTTTTTCATTGTGTTATAGTGACACAATTTACGAGAATTTTACACAAAGAACAAAAGTTGACAATTTAAACCTGAAATATGTCTATCTAGCTACTTGGCAGCTTTACAGTTTCGGGTACTTTCTTTTCTTTCATTGTCAGGTAGAAACCACTGGCTGTTACCAGAGAGAGTGCCCCTGCCGACCACCACAAAGTAGTATATCCAAAATAACTGATCCCTTTAGTCCCCAGATAGGGAGCCAGAATAAATGCTGCTGCAAATGCCATAGAATATAAGCCCAGATAACTTCCCCGGTTACGTTCTCCTGCCCGTTTTACGGTATAGGTTACCATAAAAGGCATAGCAAATATTTCAGAGAAAGTAAGCAGCATCATAGCTACCAGTAGAATAACCGGAGCCGAAAATAGATTCAGCAATACAAAGGAAAATCCGCAGAGTAAGGTGCCAAATACCACCTGATGCCATACAATGGTTTTTCTTTCCAGCCGGTGCACAATAATCATTTCAAAAAGGAATACCAGCAGCCCATTAAAACCCAGCAACAAGCCAATCTGAATTTCTGACAGGTGATACACTTCCCGGTAATAGAGAGGAAGAGTAAAGAAAAACTGAGTAAACGAAATGGCATAGCAAGTAACAAACACCAGGAAAAGTAAAAAAGGAATATCCATATAAGGCGATTTTTCGGGTAATGGCTGCCGTACGCTTGCTGTGGATTGCCTGGCTGGTAGACGACGGAAATACAGATAAAAGAACATTGCTGCCACTATACACGTGATGCCATCTGCCACAAAAATCCAATAGTAAGAGATAGACGCCAGCAAGCCGCCAATGGCCGGACCTATGGAAAAACCCAGGTTAATAGCCATCCGGTTCAACGAAAAAGAACGGGTTACATTCTCCGGACGGGCGTATAGGGCTATGGAAGCAGAATTGGCAGGCCTAAGGCATTCGGAGATCACACTTAACAGAAATATGCCTGCTAGCAATAACAGATAGGTAGTAATATGTGCTAATATCAGGAACATACAGCCACCAACAACCAAACTCAACACTTGTACCAGAAAGGGACTTAGTTTATCGGAAAGCCAACCTCCCAGCAAAGCACCAGCCATGGAGCCTACACCAAAAGCCGTAAGGATAATGCCTGCCTGCTCTATGGTAAATTTCAAGGAGCCGGTAAGGTATACACTCAAAAAAGGCACGACCATAGAGCCACTGCGGTTGATAAACATAACCAGGGCAAGCATCCAGGAGGGAGTAGATAACCCTCCGTACGCATTCTGGTAGAGGCGAATAATGGATGTCATAAGCAGCAAATAGAAAAGTACACAAAGGTATTATCTTTCTATTTGCTTTTCTATCAACCTCCCTCTCATATTTCTAGGGTTTATCTTATCAGCACAGGCGCATGAACAGCCTGGGGTATTGACTCTGTTTGCAGGGTTTTTACTAGTTGTATACCTACCTGGTTTAAAGGTTTTGCCTGGTTAGATAAGCTAACTACTCTAAGGGTATAATCACTCGTAAAAGCTATGTACGCAGCAAAGCCGCCAGTTTTCCCTGCTAGCCAGATTACTTCTTCGGTAGTTCCAGGCAAGTTACTGGTTATCCAGCCCAAGCCAACTTTGCTGCCTTTAAGTTCTTTTTGTTTAATGGTTTCTCTGGGATTTTGTGCAAGCCATACTACAGGTAACCAGGCTGTATCGGTTACACCCATATTTACGGCAAGGAATTGCAGCATTTCACCAATAGTGGCATGCAAACCCGCAGAAGGTGACAGTACATCAAATTCCCAGGGCTTGGCTACTTTGTCTGTTTGAGTATACCCTTGTATGCGGTTGTCTTGTGCTTCTACCGTAAATAGGTGAAAGGTATGAGATAAATTTAAGGGCAGCAGCACCCGTTCTTTTAACAAAGTCTCATAGGGCAGAGAGGTTTTCAATGCCAAACTGTGGCCTAGTAAAGCCATACCCATATGAGAATATTGGTACTCAAACCCACTGGTGAATGTAATCGAATGATTGTTTAAATACCGGTATAAATCTTTCTGTGTGTATTTGGCATACGGATTTTTTGAATGTAGCCTGGAAATAAAATCCGGAGGTTAACTGGGAAACCGGCTGTATGGGTAGCCAGATTGCAAAGCAGGATACTAATGGTTTCATCACTTGTCTTAGGGTCGCAGGCATATAGGTTATAGCCTGGGACCTCTTCTACCTTCATACTTTAGGAGAATCTCATCGTCTTTGACTATTGCCTTTTGTAGTATTACTAGTATTTTTTTCATGGCTTCCCTATTATCATTTTTTACAGTACAGAACAGATAGCTGCAGGCTCACATTTCATTCTGACCAATGAATTCAATCTGCTTTTTTGGGAATTCTATCAGCATAAAAATTGACATTTGTAATACTAAATCAATAATTCTCAAAAGCCACTTCATCGAAACTCTGGCTTAGTAATAGATGTGGCAGATTGTAGGCAGGCATCTTAAAACATAAAGTGTGCCCCGATACGAAGGCTGATATAGTCGGTAAGTAAAGCGAACTTCAATGGTTTATTAAGCAATCCCAATTTTATATTATTTTATTCAGTAAAATTTGTACTTATCTCTCACAAATGCGCAACGGTGTTCAGGATACTTACGTTTGTAGCATCAGTCTCTGAAAGGTAGGCAACGATAAATAAGGCATATTTTATTTGCGTTATCTTTCTGATTAATAAACTGTTAGTAAAAAATATATACATGTAAAATTTTTTATATCTAATGAGCCATACATCTGATACTAGTGTTTCAAATAGTCAGAAATTATTTGCGGCACTAGCCGAGTTAGTGGGTACATTTTTTCTAACGCTTGCTGCTCTAACTGTTGCTCCACCAATTACACCTTATGCAGTTGGTTTAACACTGCTTGTTTTTGTGTATGCTATTGGTGGTCTTTCTGGTTGTCATATTAATCCGGCTGTTACTGTAGGCCTTGTGGCAAGCAAGCGTTTTCCTCTTATAGAAGGACTGTTCTATATTGTAGCTCAAATTGTAGGGGCTATGTTAGCCAGGTTTATTGCCGGACTAAATCTTGTTGGAAAATTAGCCCCTGATTACAGTGCTGGTACTCATGCAGCCGAATTTATAGGATTTGGTATACTCATGCTGACCGTAGCCGCCACCACCGAAAACAAAGTATCTAAATCTGGTAGTGGTATTGCCGTAGGTGGCGCATTGCTAGCAGGTTTGTTAGTAAGCAATGGCATTCTGAATCCTGCTGTGGCTATTGCTATGGGTGAAACTATCTCTCCAGCGCTATGGATGACTATTCTTAGTGGCATTGTCTTTGGGCTACTTTACTCCCTTTTTGAAAAGGCAAAACCTCCTAAAACTGATGATTAATGTTATTCTTTTGTAGCAAGTTGCTTACCTGTTTGTATAAGCAGGGCCTAACAACTTTCCTACTATTTGAATGTACTCCCTATTCTCATGGATACCATTATGTCCCTGCCCAGGGAGAATAATTACTTTGTCGGTAGGTTTTAGATGTTGCTGTAATTTACCAGACGAGCCGTAATAAATTACATAATCTTTATCTCCATGAAAAATAGTAATGGGTGCCTGAATCCGGGAGATAAATTCATACGTCTTAAATCTATACTTAAACAAGAAAGGCGGCAGGGTAGCGTAAATAACTGGTGATATATTCTGCATCAGATCCAACAAACTGTAGTAAGGTGCTTTCAGAATAAGCCGCCCAGGTTGGTTATTGGCTGCCAGCATGGCTGCCGATGCCGTACCAATAGAAAAGCCTATCACTACAATAGATTCCTCCACATACGCTGGCTTTATATACGAATAGGCTGTTTGCACATCCGCAAAGAACTGTTCTTCATTTATCAGTTTGCCTTCACTTTTGCCAAATCCGCGGTAATCCAGTACAAAAAAATCGTAGCCTAATCTGGTATAGGTACTGGCTAGTTCGCCCCAGGTATTAACTGCCCCTGCATTTCCATGCAGAAAAAACACCAGGCCTTTGCTGGAATCAGCCTTAAATAATACTCCATGAAGTCGGGTGCCATCTGCCGCCGGAATAAAGTGCTCCTGAAAAGGCTGCCTGAATGTGAAGCGGTGAGTCGCAGGAAGTTTTTCCGGGTAGAAAATCAGTTTCTCCTGGTAAAAATAAAAGACGCTGCTAAAAATCAGATAAAGCCCCAAAAAAACTCCTATGATCCACAAAACCATTTTTTTCATGTAAAGGATATGCACTACCCCACTAGCTACGGAAGAGCAATATACGCATGGATGCAGCTTTTACAAAAACCGTTTAGACTCTGTGTATAGGTCTGATTGTATACTTGTATTCTTAGTATTTACTGAAGAAAACCGGCAGAAAAGAAATAGATTCCTTTCTTGCCGGCTTTCAACGGATATTGTCAGGTAGGAAACACAGCCATTAACTGATCTTAGTTAGTTTTTTCCCTCCCTGCATCTTAATAAACATATACTGCACTTTGCCATTTTCTTCAATAAACTCTATTTCTATTTCAGGTCCTTTCATGAAAAATTTATTTATACCTTCAGCAGTTAACTCCATCTTTTCTACATCGCCTACGGCTAATGCATATAATTTATTGCCTTCTACGGAGATGGTAACATTGAATTGAGGGTCAAGCTGGTAGACACCTGCATATCTGGCAAGTACTTCTTCATCCAACGTAACCTCTATTTTTTGCTTGGGAAGGTTATATGCTTGGTTAAATACAAGGGATGTTAAATCATCGCTTATCTGGCGGCCATCTACATCTCCATAATTCGACAGAAAGATAATACACACCTCTTGCTCAGGGAACCGGATCAGATTTGTAACAAACCCATCCGGACTTTTGCCACTGTGGCTCACCTGCTTTTTACCATATTTTTCACTTACCTGCCATCCATATCCGTACCCGGCCTGATAGGGTGTAAAGGCCATTTGTTTTGATTGGTCAGATAAAACAGCATTCGTATACAGGCTTCTGTCCCACATATACAAATCGCGTACAGAGGAATAGAGACACCCTGCACCGGCTGGCGTAGTTATATCCATTGGGTTTGCCGGTATCCATTTGGCAGTTTGTGGATTAGTAATATAGCCTCTAGCCTGGAAATCCGAAGTCCGGTTGTTAGCATCTTTCCCGGTATGGGCTAACTTGAGTGTAGAGAAAATTTCCTGCTGATATAACCTACCTAACTCTTTACCTGTTACTTTTTCAGCAATATACGAAAGCAATACATAGTTTGAGTTGCTGTAACTGAACCGGGTGCCTGGCTGAAATTCCAAGGGTAAATTTTTAAAATGCTCCATGGTTTGCAGCGGCGTTAAGGAATGGTTGATCCAGGTTTTAAAATAATCCGGCAAGGTAGTATAGCTAACAATACCAGAAGAATGGCTTAACAAATGCTTGATCTGGATTTTTTCTCCATTGGGATAATCCGGTATGAACTTAGTCAGGGCATCTTCCAGGGCTATTTTCTTTTGCTCTGCTAGCCGGAGAATAAGTGCGGAGGTAAAGGTTTTAGTGATAGAAGCTATCCGGTATTCTGTATCTGGGGTGTTGGGTGTTTGTTTTTCCAGGTTGGCATAGCCATAGCCTTTTTCAAATAGAATTTCACCTTTCTGGGCAATTAAGACTGACCCGCTGAATTTATTTTGGGTGGTATACGCAGTCATCAATTCATCGGCTTTCTGGGCAATGTCAGTAGACTGAGCTTGGCTTTTAGCAGAACAAGCCATCAACAGGCAGATAAAAACTAAGATTTTTTTCATAAGTAGGGTTGCGTTTTAGTATATGTTTCAGCAATCTTTATCCAAAGGCTATGCCATTGCTGTATCATGCTAAAAATCAGACTACTACCTAATCAACAAGGTGTTTTCTTTTACTTTTTTTGTGCGGCAGCACTCAGTGTTGTGCTAATCCGCACATACTATATTTTGAAGGGGAAAAAAGAAAGCCACTTTTATTAAAGTGGCTTTCTTTTATATATTATACATGGACACTACTGCAAGCCTCTGCACAACTGTGGCAAGCCTGGGCACACTGCTGGCAGTGTTCGTGCTGGTGTTTGGCACACTCATCTCCGCACAGCCGGCAAATTTTCTCACACACTTGCAGAAATTCTGCTGCTATGTCCGAATGTCGCTGAAGCAACCGGGCTGCCTGCAGACATATATCTGAACAATCCCGGTCCAGCGCGATACAGCGTGCCATCATTTGAACATCCTCTTCTTGTAGACAAGCGGTGGCACAATTTTCACAAGTAAACGCACATTCTAGTAACAGACGGATAAGATCTTGGTGTTGTTGAGTTTGCATATAGGTAGTACTTTAGGGGATCAACCAACTATCTACTCTGTTTACCCGTCCGCAGTACTGAAGGTTACAGCTAAAAGAATACTTTTGCCTCTAATCAAAACCTTTAGTAGCTGATATTTATAGCGTTTCTGCTACATAGCCAGCTTTTTTAACTATATCTTTAATCTGGTCAGCCTTCACTTTAGTGGTACTTACAGATAAAACTTTATTGGGATTGTTCGTATCTACTTCCCATTTTTCAATACCTTCCAGAGAGTTTAAGTATGGAGTAACTTGTGCTATACAGCCTCCACATTTTATGTTTGTTTTGAATTTTAATGTTTCCATAATTTAAGTTAGTTTATATACTTAGTTAATACATATTATTCTACCTATTCAACGGTGCTTAACATCTACCTTAAGGCATAGCCACCCTGCAAACATCTAGTTCCTGAGAAAATACGTAAACGAATACAGTAACCCCAGAACTAAGGGTAGGTCAATACCTATGTAAAAAGCCTGCAACTTCAGTAAGTAGTTAGTGCAAAGAAAGACGATACGCTAGTAACAAGCGTTACATAATTTTTTCTTTCTTGTATAAGATTTTACGGTACCTAGTGGTTCTTCTTTCCCAATTGCTTATTTAAGGCCTACCTCATCCAGTGGTTTACGCTTATTTTCCTTTATTTGCTTAAAATGGCTGGGAGTATACCCGGTTATTTTCTTGAATTGGTTAGATAAATGCTGAACACTGCTATAACCCATCTGGTAGGCTACCTCACTTAAGGTAAGTTCATTATATACCAAAAGCTCTTTTACCCGCTCTATCTTTTGCAAGATGATGTACTTTTCAATGGTTGTATTCTCAACAGAAGAGAACAATGTACTCAGGTAATGGTAATCCATATGCAGGGCTTCTGCCAGAATATCTGAGTAGTTACTATGCAGGTGTTGCCCAGGGTTTTTATGGTGAATGAGCTCCACTATCAAGGTTTTGATTTTTTCAATGATCTTTACTTTTTTATCATCAATCAGTTCAAACCCATTGTCTGACAGAATCTCACGCACTTCTTGCAGCTTTTCTGCTGGTATATTTCCGGTAACCACTGCCTCTCCCAAGGTAATACTCCGCACATCTAATCCTAGTTTTTCTAACTCCTCTTTTACCACCCGGATACAGCGGTTGCAAACCATATTTTTTATGAATAAGCTTGTTGTTTCCATTTTGTCGTTCATTTACCTAAATAAGCAATATCAGGTCAATAAAATTCACTCGTATCAGAGGTAAATTGATTAACAACATAGCACTTTTGGTTAGTAAGGCTTGTATGCTAGTATAAATAAAGAGCTAATTTTATCCAAGTATTAGCTAAAATCTACCGGGTTTCTGTTGGGTTTCCATCTTTTGAATAGCAGGCAGGTAATAATTATTCCGAGAAAAAATCCACTGATTCCAATCACAAACAGGGAACCGATGCTATACGTTAGATTTTCTATAATTTGTTTCAGAATGATTACTACTCCAGTAAAGAATAAGACAGAAAACCAGAACCCAAACTTCGCTTGTGCAGAAACATGCGGAAGCGAATTTTCTCCAGGTTCATTAAACAGTAGCCACCCGATTGCCAGCAACCCAAGTAATGATCCTACATATTCAACATATACATATAGCTGATAATTGAAAGGTCCTATAGCTACCTGTTTGCCAAAAAAATCTGGCGCTTGCTTATATACTAAGCCTTGCGGATTGCCTAACTCATCCCAACAGATGTGAGATATGGCTCCAACAAAAGCAGAAAAAAGCACGATGTGCCAGTTTTTTCTAAGAAACAAAAAGATGTTCTGCGGCAGGTATTTAGCAAATTTTCTGTTTAGTGGACTTGGCAGGTACAAAATAATTGTATTCCGGATCCATAGATGAAAGAAGAGTGTGAGTAATAGGGTGGCTGGCAAATCAAATATAAAAATGCCCGGTAAGGTATGTCCATAATCTTCCTCCCCACTCATCTGAAAAAAATACATAATATCCGGTGACATGCTACCAATAACCAGACCTGTTAGAGAGAACCATTCTGGCTTTATTTTTTTTAGAGGCAATACAATAGCAGGGTGTGAGAAAGTAAAAGGCATAAGGCTGTATACATCATGTTTTAGCTAATGACGGATACCAATTACTCCTGGTTGTAAAGAAAATGCTTAGTTACTATTCGGGCTGAATCTGGTTGCGGTCTACAAACTCTTTGAATGCTTTACGATAAGTATCACTGATGGGTATAAAAACATTCCCGATCTGCACCCGTTCTTTATGAATCACATCAATAGCATCCAAGGCCACAATGTATGAATGATGGATGCGGATAAAACGTTCGGAGGGTAGTTGGGCTTCCAGTTGTTTTAATCGCTGGAGGCTCACAATTTTTTGCTGCCTGGTATGGATAGCTACATAATCTTTCAGGCCTTCCACATACAAAATATCATTCCAGCGAATCTTTACCATTTTGGTGCCATCTTTAACAAAGACGAAAGGCTGATGATACGGCTGATTTTCTACCGGGGGATTTTCTTTAGGTGGCGTTTGTATGATTACTGGTACCGGCGGCTGTAGCTGAGCCAGGCGCTGGCTGGCTTTTTCTACACTCTTCAGAAAACGGTCGAAGGTGATGGGTTTCAGCAGGTAATCTACGACATCCAATTCATAACCTTCCAAGGCATATTCAGAATACGCAGTGGTGAGAATAACCAATGGTTTTTTTTGCAAAACTTTCAGCAAGGTGATACCAGTGAGCTCAGGCATCTGGATGTCGAGAAACAACAAGTCTACTGATTTGTTACGCAGTACTTCAATAGCTGTCATAGGGCTGGAGCAGGTATCTACCAACTGCAAATACGGCACTTTCCGCACATATTCTGTTAGCAGGTTGCGGGCCAGGGGTTCATCATCTACGATCAGGCAAGTTAGATTCAAGTTAATTGCAGATTTAGTTGTACAGCATACGACTCTTTGCTACTATCTACTTGCAGATCGTATCTGCCAGGGTAACTTAAATCCAGGCGGCGTTGTACGTTTTGCAGGCCAATACCCGATTTGCCGTCTACTACTTTGCCATTGGTAGGTAGTTTGCTGTTTTCTACCCGGTATATACAATCTTTCCCTTGGACTTCAATATGTATTTTTACCCACGACCCTGGATTATTATTACCTACTCCATGCTTAAAAGCATTTTCCAGAAAAGTAATAAATATAAATGGGGTAACTAACACTTCTTGCGGATTGCCTTTAATCTCAAAACAAATAGGTATTTCGTTATTCAGCCGGAGGCGTTCCAGACTGATGTAGTTTTGCATGTATTCAATCTCCTTACTTAGCTGTACCTTCGGGTGGTTAGAATCATAGATCATATACCGCATCATTTGAGAAAGCTTAGCAATTACTTCAGTGGTATTCGGGGAGTTGGTAAATGCCAGATAATACAGGTTATTTAGCGTATTAAATAAGAAATGCGGATTTATCTGTGCTTTTAAAAAATTAAGCTCTGCAATCAGCCGTTCATTTTCTACTGCTTTTTTGCGTGATTCAAACTCAATCCACTCTACCACAAAACGCAGCATACCCACAAAAATCACAATAAATAAAGTAACGGCCGTAATATGGATAAAAAACCTGGAACTATATAAATACTGGAACTCTTCCCGGCGGGCGTACCCATCCAGCAAGTACCTTTCAAACTGAATACGGGCGAATATCAGGAGGCTAAAGGGAGCAAAAAACTCTATCAAATAACCCATTAGATTTTTGCTACTCAGAAACCTGGGTAGGGCAAAGAAATAATTATAATAGGCAATCAAGCCTACAGACACTATATTGATGGCCGCCACAGTCAGAATTCTACTCCAATCTGATCCCCATCTGGTTTGCTGGTAAACCAGAAACGACACGTATACACACCAGAAAGAAATATGGAGCAGCAGAACGCGGTTCCGCTGAAGAAAAGATTGCATATGTCAGCTTTACGATAATTTTATTTAGTAAAAATACCCATTAAAGGTCAACTTTAAGCCTCAGAAACTATATTTTCTGCCAAGCATGGTTTATTATCGGTTATCTGGGTACTTCTTTCTACCAATCCATCTTGTCGAGTATACAGCCGGAACGTCGAGAAAAAATGCTTATCTGTATAATACCTGGATGAAAGAATAACCAATATCTTTTTTTTGTGTTCATTAATATACATCAAAGTCACTAACTGCAAAAATTTCTACATGCTTTCTATGAAAAAAATATTACTGCTCCTGCTGCTTGTGTATAGCTACGGCTTTACCTTAGCTCAAAATCCTTCAGGGGGAGCTATTCCTGGAGCTGAAACACCCAAAGGAAATGCTAAAATCTCTGGTACTGTGCTGGACGCAAGCAACCAGGAACCAGTGCCTTTTGTAAACGTTGTGCTCACAGATCCGGCAACCGGCAAAACGCTGGATGGTACTGTAGGAGATGAAAACGGTAAGTTTACCTTGAATAAAGTAGCCGCAGGCGATTACAAAGTTTTAGTTACTTTCATTGGTTACCAAACTAAATCGATAGATAAAGTGAGTGTAGGAAAAAAAGGGGACATCAACCTGGGTACCATTAAAATAAGCCCAACCGTACAAGAACTGCAAGAAGTAACCATTGAAGGCCAAAGAAGCTTAGTAGAAGAGAAAGTAGACCGCACGGTATATAATGCAGAAATAGATGCTACCAATAAAGGGGGTGATGCTACAGATGTATTAAGGAAAGTACCCATGCTTTCAGTAGACCTGGATGGAAACGTATCGTTACGTGGCAACCAGAATATTAAAGTACTCATTAATAATCGTCCCTCTACAATTGCTGCCAGTAGCGTAGCCGATGCTTTGAAGCAAATTCCTTCTGATATGATTAAATCGGTGGAGGTAATTACTTCCCCTTCTTCCAGATACGATGCGGAAGGTTCGTCAGGTATTATCAACATTATTACTAAGAAGAACACCCTGGAAGGATTTAGTATGAACGTGAATGGAAGTGCAGGCTATAGAGGTTCCAACCTGGGTTTGAATGGAAGCATGCGCAAAGGAAAAATGGGTTTTTCACTTGGCGGGTTTGGCCGTGTAGGATATAACGTAAACGGACGGTTTGAAAACACACAAACTACCATCAATGATCAAGGAAGCAACGTATTATCTATTCAGTCGGCGGATACCCGCAATCAGTTTGGTTTTGGCCGTTATCAGTTCGGCTGGGATTATGACATAGACAAAAATAACTTTATTAATGCTTCTGTACAGTATGGCTTCCGCAACAGAAAAACTTTCCAGGACAACTTAACTTCTCAAACCTATATTGACGATGTGTTAGATATCACAACTTTGCAGGATGTAGATGTTTCTGACCTTTCAGGCAACCTGGATGTAAATTTAGGTTATACCCATACTTTCAATAAGCCTCAAAGAGAGTTGAATATACTAGGCCAGTACAGCCGCAACAAGCAGACGAACGACTTCATCAGAAGTATTTTTGATGAGAATGATTTCAATACAATTGATAGAAAAGTAAAAAACCTGAATGAAAGCTACAATCAGGAGACTACCTTGCAACTGGACTATCAGACCCCTATCGGCAAAACACAGATACTTGAATTTGGTGGAAAAGAAATTATGCGGCAAGTAACCAGTGATTTTCAGTATTTCAATGCGTTTGGCTCAGATGGAGCGTATATTCCTGATACAGATAGCAGATTGGGAAATGTTTTTAACTACAATCAGAGCGTTACAGCTGGGTATTTAGCTTATACTCTGAATACTAAGCAGGGATATAGCATCAAAGCAGGCGGACGTTACGAATATACTATTATCGATGCCAACTTCCAGGATGAAGAGGATGTAAAGATCCCAGCCTATGGATCATTTGTTCCAAGTGTTAACTTATCCAAAAAGTTGAAAAATGGAAACATACTGAAGGCAGCTTATAATCGCCGGATACAACGTCCGTCGCTGCAGTTTTTAAATCCGAATATTCAATCGTCTAATCCATTATTTGTAACCATTGGTAATCCTAGGCTGAATCCTGAGTTTACCAACAACTATGAATTGGCTTATAATACCTATATCAAAAAAACCTCTTTATCATTTACAGCTTTCTGGCGTAATACCACTGGCTCAATCCAGGCTATACGTAACCCAGTGACTAGTATAAATGAAGTGGGCGATACTATTAACAGCATTTATACAACCTATGAAAATATTGGAACAGAAGATGCCTATGGGTTAAGCCTGTTCTCTAATGCCAATATCTCAGATAAATTCTCGCTGAATGGGGGTACAGATGTGTATTATGCAGTGCTGAACAATAATGTCGATAACCCTATTTATAATGCTAGCAATGAAGGCTGGGTATATAACATCAGAGGCTTTGCCAACTACAAATTAGGTAAAGGATGGGGCTTACAAGCATTTGGCTTCTACCGCGGCAGACAGGTACAGTTACAAGGCAAACAAAGTGGTTTTGGAATTTATAGCCTGAATATTCAGAAAGAATTCAACAACAAAAAAGGAACTATTGGTATAGGAGCTGAAAACTTCTTAACTAAAGCCGTGTACATGCGCAATGAGCTTTCTTCTCCCCTGTTGACACAGACCAATGTAAATGAAATGCGGAATATGAACTTCAAAATCAATTTCAGCTACCGCATTGGCAAAATGACCATGGATGCCCAGCCTCGCCGCCGTAAGAAATCCATCAGTAATGATGATATAAAAGAAGGTGGTGATAGTGGTACTGAGGGAGGTGGCACACAAGGTGGTGGAGCCGCACCGCAAAACGCTAGCCCAGCCGGCCAAAGACCTGCGCAAGCTCCAGGCCAAGGTCAGCAGCCTACTCAGGGACAGCCCAACAGGAATCAACCGAATGGACAGCAACAACCAGCTGCTACGCCAAACCAGCAGGCTCCGGCAAATAATACCCCAAACAACTAATTTGGAAACAAGCCAATAAAAGTTGTGCGGTTTTACACAGAGATGTTACTAGAAGGATTCTACAAACACTTATTTTTGACCATTCCTTGTAAAGGAAATTAACTGATTAACAAAGATGATCACAGCATGGCTTAATAATCCGTATTTAAATTTAGCAGAAGTTGCCACCAAGCTCTATGGAAGCAACAGCCGCATGTACACACAACGGCTCCGGAAAAAAATGACAAAAGCCTTACCTTTTGAGGCATGGGAAATACACGAACTGGAGAGGATTAAACAAGATATCCTGTCCCATATTCAACATGGGCATCCGGTTGTGGAAACGACCTAAGCTTGTAAAATTACTGAGAGTTTTTTCTATGTAGGTTGCTGAAAATGCACTATTTTTTGCAACCTACCTACTTTGTGTGTATACGTATTGAGTTTTTTAATTAATTAGTATATTTAACTCCATTTTTTAACCCTTTTTAACTCATATCTCTTATGAAATTCTCAAAACTAATGGTGGGGGCTTTAGCCTTGTTTCTGGCAACTCAAACCCCGGGAGTTATTGCCTTAAATGACCCTGGTAAAACATCTGTTAAAAAAGCGTCTGCTCTTTCTGTCGATCCATCTAAAAGTACCCTTACCTGGAATGCCAAAAAAGTCGGTGGCGAGCATTCCGGCAATGTTAAAATTGCTAAAGGGGTAATAAATGTTGAGTCGGATAAACTAGTAGGAGGTAATTTTGTAATGGACATGACAAGTATCACCGATACGGACATTACCAACGAAACTTTTAATAAAAAGCTTACCGATCATTTAAAATCTGAGGATTTCTTTTCGGTAGAAAAACACCCATCATCTACTTTTAAAATAACAAAAGTAGCCCCTATTGCTAATGCCAAAGCAGGTGAAGCCAACTATACTATTACTGGCGACCTAACAATTAAGGGAATTACTAATCCGGTGACTTTCCCGGCAGTTGTAAAAGTTTCAGGCAATAGTGCGGAAGCCACAGCTAAATTTGATGTTGACCGTACAAAATGGGATATAAAATACCGGGCTGCCATTATTGGTACTGCGGCTGACAAAATTATTGAAGATACCTTTACTATCGATCTAAAAGTAGTAGCTGGTAAAACTGCCAATAATACCTAGGTTTATAGAAATCAATTTGTTTAAAGACTACAAAAATACCGCTATCTCTGGAGCGGTATTTTTGTATACATACTTTTCTGTTATCTGCTCAAACAGGCTCTAGTTGTGAAAGAGGCCATATTCTGCAAGTTTTTAGAAATGTAATCGGAGTAGGAATTAGCAAACTGATTAAACTGAACTGATTTGTAAACGGTTGTAAGGCTGTAATCAAATAAAATGGTGTTGGTTGAAAGTTGTGTACTTGATGAATGTTAACCTATCTGATTGAAGCGTTTATCCAAAAGCCATTTGTATTCTACTTCTGGTATCCGTGGACTGTCGCAGAACAATACCCGGATAAAATGGATAATGCTTTCAGAAATGGATCCGCTCTCCTGATTGAAAGCTATTTTAATAGAAATTTCACTCAATTCCGTCCGGTTTGGATTGGGCAATTGCAGCGTTGCTTGTCTGTACTCTTCTTGGCTAATATAGGTCATGTGTCTGTAAATAGGTTGCTTTTTTGGGAATGCTTATCAAATATATTATTCTTTGTGATAAGGCTACTAAGCATCCAAAAATACACATGTAAGAATTTTTTTTTGTAGTAGCCTCTTTCGTCTATTTTTCCCAAGCATTTCGTAATTGACCTTGTCTGAGCTTAGCCTAAAAAAGCAGCAAAAATTTACTTATCATCCAAATTTATTAGACAAACCCCTTAATAAATTAGAGTTTTCTTAGATAAAAATCCGGTAACCTTCCGGTAATCAATTTTTTGAAGCAAATTATCCGTACGTATGAAATAGCAAAAACTTAGCTCAGAAAGGTTTTCAACCACTACGTTATCAGGCTAATTTTCACCTGTTGCCTGAAATAGTAACTACGCAAGGGTTACATAGTATCTTTCATGTTGGAGGCCATATGATGAGCCATTCGTGTAGTTTCAGGCAGCCGGTATTTGGGTGAACAAGCTAATACATAGGCTATAGATGTTTCCAGGCTAATCCGGTGCCCGGGAGAGATGAATAGTGGATTAAATCCTTTCCGTGTTCTCAATACTGCACCAATGGTTTCCTTATAATGAATCAGAGGCGACCAGCCGCCTCGTTCCTCTGGGGGTGTTTCATACTTGCCTACCAAAAGAGACTTGCCAACACCAATCGTTGGTACATCGATCAGTATCCCCAAATGACTTGCAATACCTAGCCGTCTGGGATGGGCAATGCCCTGGCCATCACATAAGATTAGATCAGGCACTTTGGTTATTTTCTCCAGGGCCATTAACAAGGCCGGTATTTCCCGGAAAGATAATAAACCCGGAATATAGGGAAACCTCGTTGGAGTTTTGGCAATTGCTTGATCTACCAGCACCAGGTCTGGGTAACGAAGTACAGCTACTGCAGCCCTGGTAACTTCTCCATCGTTTTCAAATCCCACATCCACCCCTGCTACCAAGTTAACATGGCCTAGTTGGTCGGTGGTAATTACCTGCTTTCGGAGATCGTTTTGTATGGCTACAGCTTCTGCTGCAGTAGTGGGCCAATAAGCGGCAGATGGTATTTGCATCGTCGAAAAAATAAAATTTACAATTTGCTATTCGTATATCTTGACACACGAAAATATTTGTTTTATGTTTGACACTTGAAGTAAATCTATCATGTAAACGGTTGTATTTTGTTTTAAACCAAATATTGATAAACACGTAATATTCCCAGAACATTGATACAAACATTTATGGATAATCGCGAAGAAGACAAAGTACACCTTATGAGCATTACTGATTCGATTCAGGAAATACAAGGGTATCTGGGCAGATCCAATTATGATGCCTATGCACAACGTGAAGATATACGGGAAGCCGTCATTAGCCAGCTAAACCAGATTGGTGGAGCCGCTGCGATGCTATCCGACGAATTTAAAAATACGTATGCAGATGTAGACTGGGATGTGTTGAAGGGTTTGCAGTATGCACATTTTGATCAGGAACTGGAATTAGACTTACACCCTCAATGGCATATAGTTAAAAACGACTTACCCGAAGTAATGAATCAAATTATGGACTTAACCCTACAATTAGAAAGAGAAGAAGCCTTGGAAGGCGAAATCGGACCAGAAGATACTGCGGTAGGTGATAAAGAGGCTATGCCTTATTTCACTGAGCAGTCAGCCGACCTTACCGGCCTAAGTATGGATCTGGACGATGACGATATTTTTGACGATGAGGAGGAAGATGATTTTGATGATGATATATTCGACGAAAATGTGGATGTGGACAATCTGGATTTGGAAGACGACAGTTTCATAGACAGACGTTTCACAGATGACGATCTGATGGATGACAGTTCACTAGACGATGACATCTATGATGATGAAGAGGAAATTGATGAAGATGATGAAATTTAATCCCCACCTTTAAAACCTTTACACTAGCCTGCCTGTACTTACAGCCAGGCTATTTTATTACCCCGCCCCTCCTAGTATCCTACCGCTCGTCAGCTTATGTTGAATCTCTTACTAATCACAACTTATCCTACGAAATATTTCGTATATTTATTTGTATCTACGAAAACATTCGTATATATTTGAAGTACGAAATATTTCGTAGAAATAACTTAGCACTTATATATGGATAATCAGGCACCCAAACCCACCGAATCAGAGCTGGAAATTCTGCAGATACTCTGGCAACACGGCCCCACCACCGTCCGGTTAGTAAACGAACAATTGAACCAGAAAAAAGAAGTAGGCTATACCACTACTTTGAAAATTATGCAGATAATGGCTGAAAAAGGCTTAGTAAAACGGAATGAAGAAAGCCGCTCACATATTTACGAAGCCAATGTAAATGAAGAAGCAACCCAAAAACATATGCTCGATAAATTTCTGGACCTTACTTTCCGGGGCTCGGCTTCTAAACTTGTTATGCAGGCCTTAGGTAATCACAACGCTACCAAAGCAGAACTGGACGAAATCAGAAAACTCATTGACAAAATGGAAGGAGGTACCAAATGAATATTGTCTCACAAATACTTCCGCCAGCTCTTATAAAAGCCATTGGCTGGACCCTGTTGCATTCTATCTGGCAAGGTTTAGGAATAGCATTACTTCTGGCATTATTACTCATTTGTTTGCAACGGAGTTCTGCGGCAATCCGGTATTTTATGGCCACCGGAGCTATGCTGACGTTTACTATCTTATCCTTGGTCACCTTTGTTTCAGAATACCAGCAGGCCACTGTACTACTACACGAGAACCAGACAAGCACACCAGCGGCTAACAAAGCAATGGGCATCCCGATGGAATTAACCTTTTCATCGAATATAAAATCACTGCCGGAGGCATGGTCACTCCATCAGTTGTATCCTACCTTTCAGGCTTATTTTTACCAACATTTACCGTTAGTTGTATTTCTATGGGCCATGGGTATTATGGTACTACTCATCCGGTTTGCCGGAGGATATGCCTACACTCAACGGTTAAAAAACTACAAGACAGTAGAACTTCCGTTGGATTGGCAACAAACCTTGCACTCTCTGGCTTCTGCCGCACGAATTACCCAACCTGTCCGGTTAGTGGAGTCTGCCCTTGTAAAAATTCCATTGGTTATTGGGTATATTAAACCAGTTATTTTATTACCGGTAGGCACCATCATAGGTTTACCTGCTGAACAAGTAGAGGCTATTCTGGCCCACGAACTGGCTCATATATACCGGAAAGATTATCTAGTAAATATTTTTCAATGTATTATCGAAATTATGTTTTTCTATCACCCTGGGGTCTGGTGGATTTCGGCTAGAATCCGGGAAGAAAGAGAACATTGCTGCGATGATCTGGCGCTAAGCATATGCGGTAATACCTTAACATTTGCCAAAGCTCTGGCTAATCTGGAACAAATAACCCATCACACACCTGCCTTAGCTATGGGTTTTTCGGGGAAAGGCAAACAACTCTTGAGCCGAATAAAAAGGTTAGGCAACGCTCAGGTTCGTAAACCAGATTTTATGGAAGGATTTTTGGCTGCCTGTTTTGTAATGCTCAGCCTTAGTGCCATTAGTGTAAGTGCGGGGATGCATACGAAGGAAGCAACGGCCAGTACCTCAATAATATCTATACAGGAATTAAGCCAGCAAGAACCCAGTAGAGCTGATTTATCGGCCATATCTGATACTACAAAAAACACCTTTACTTTTAAAGGCACCAGAAATGGTAAAAGATACCATGTAGAGGTAATAATGGATAATGGAGAGATTACTGGCTTAACTATTAATGGCAATTCCATTCCTTCAGAGGATATACCTCAATACCAGGAAATGATAGCTGAACTAATGGGTAGCGTACCTACACCTATAGAACCAGTCAGCCCTGTGCTTGCCCCTACGCCACTTACTCCTCTAACGCCAGAACCGGCTATTGCGCCACATCCAGCATTAACTCTTGATGTTCAGCCTACTATAAGTGGATACCTTGCACAACCACCAATGGCCCCTCTCCCAGCCTTGGCACCTATGGTACCGGAAGACCTCAGCGATTTGATTAGAGCTGCATTCTACGGCGATACTTCCAGAAAATCAAAAGGTGACTTTGTATATAGCTTTACCGGCAACAAGAATAAAACTTATAAGATTACTATCAAAAACGGCGAACTCACTGAACTTAAAGTTGACGGAAAGAAAATACCGAAAGAAGCCTATGGTGACTATACATACCTGCTTGATGAGATTGAAGTAGATGCGCAGACAAGACAGGTGGAATTATTAGCACGGCAAGAAGAAGCAATAGCCAGACAAAGAGAACAGATGGACCGGCAAATTAACCATCAACGGGAAATGATAGAACGCACCAGGGCTGTTCGGGAAAAAGAACTGGAAGCCCTCAACCTCCACCAACAGAAAGAATTTCAACTACAAGAACACATCTTTGACTTACAAATGAAAGCGCAGGAAGAGACCATGCGTAAGCAGGAAGCAACGATGGAGAAGGCTATGAAACAGCACGAACTGGCTATGATAGAGCACAAAAAAGCCATGGAAAAGCATGAAGAGTCTGCCAAACTTTCAAAAATGCTTATAGAAACTTTAAATGAACAATTATTACAAGACAAGCTGATTCAAAAAGATAAAACTCATTATATACAGATCGGTCCAACTGGTTTATACATAGATTCCCAAAAGCAGTCAGATCAAGTTTTTGAGAAATACAAAACCTTACTGGAAAAGAAAGCAGGCAAACCTATGGATTTTACCATCCAATATTACTACAATGAAAATCAGCCGAAAGATTCTTCCCTTAGGAAAACCCAACCGACCGGTAGTTTACAGGACAAGGGTATTGAAAAACACCTGGCTGCCATGAAAAGACATAATGAGCTAATTGGCTTGCTAAACACCCATTTGGAAAAAGAAAATTTGGTAACTGGCAGCCAGCCACACCATATACGGTTAACACCTCAAGGAATTTTTATAGACAAAGTGCAACAACCTGAAGAATTATTTGCGACTTATAAAAGACTAATTGAGATGAAAACAGGAGAGCCTTTTGTATATACCTTAGAATACAATTATACCCAAGAAAATTAACCGCGTTTTTCTATCTAACTATTACAAGGGATACTGCAAGCAGTATCCCTTCTTCTTTTATCTATCCTTTATTCTAATGTGCGGCCCGGCAGGCCATTGAATGCCTACCAAAATATTGCCCTACTAAAACTGACCCCTAGCGATTAGCATAAAATCAGATGAAGGTTAAGAAAGGTCAGATGAAAATAGGTATGTGAGTTTGCAGAGACATTTATTATCCGATATCCTTGTTTTTCCTCTCCAACGAGTTGCCTTACTCGCTCTAGTGCTTGCGCATCAAACAACCTCTATCAGTTAGTCACAGGTAAGAAGTGTAAGAATAACTCACATCAATTGGTAGCTTTTTAAACAGAATACGCTGATTATAAACAAATTGCTTTTTATTGCATTAGCTATTTTAGTACTTAGCTAATAGCAAATATAACGCAGTGGTGAATAGTATAACTATTTGGCTAGCTTACTAAAAAATATATCTTCCTGTAAAACAATAACTTACAAATATCAGTTGTAGACTATGAAGGTGTATAAGTATCAACTTTTTTAGAGAAAAAGTCCTACTGCATATAGGGAGAGTCAAATTTTAATGTTGTTTTGCAAAGTTAGAAGTAAGAAATTTCTAAAAGTTAAACTTGGAAAAAGAGGAAAAATACCAATTAACATTTAATTTGTGCTAATCAAGGCATGTATTTTGTAATTATTTGGTAGATTTCGAAGAAACCTGTAGTATTTTTTTTCATAGACAATATTTATTGCTTAGTATTGCGTGCCTTATTAAAGTAACTCTATTTTAAATCGTCTAATTTTTATATGTAATATAAAATTAGGTAGACACAGCAGGGCTTATTATAATATTTCGATATTTATTTAAATTATTTTATTCTGTTTGGTGTAAGATTTGCAATATATACGAGTGGGAAGTCTTCGAGATTAGAAGCAGATTTACATTATCAGATTTAAACAAGAACAAGATGAATTATCAATTGCATATAGAAATAAACCATTTACTTGACAGCTTAGCTAAATTAATTGGATATAACCAGGCTCATGCCTACTACGAGAGAGTTTATAACGAAGCCCTTTGTACAACCAGACTAAGTGATGAATATGTAAAAGAAAAGATGAAAATTAAACTTAGAAATGTGAGTTTGACAGAATCAATCTAATATAATTTTCAAACAATAGTCCAGCCTGCCAGAACGTAAAAACTTCTGGCAGGCTGGACTGCTTTTATACGGGTATATATTTACGTATGCGAATACTCATTATTGGAGTTTCCGGAAATATAGGACAGGCTATTCTCCGGCATTTTGATACAGCATCAGGACATACGCTTTTTCTTGCCTCCAGAAATAAAGCAGATAGTCAACCCGGAGCCTATAATCAATATGTATATTTTGACTTTGATGATCTGCCTAAGTCTTACCCCAGCTTATTGCAAACAGATGTATTGTTTTTGTTGCGGCCTCCGCATATATCGGACGTAACTACCTATTTTAAACCACTGATAGAGCTGTGTAAAAAAGCAAATATAAAACATATTGTATTTTTATCGGTGCAAGGAGCAGATAAGGCATCGTTTATTCCTCATGCCAAAATTGAAAAACTGATTCTGAAAAGCGGAATTGCCTATACATTTGTACGCCCCGGATACTTTATGCAGAACTTGAGTACTACTTTGCAAGAAGATATATGCAGGAAAAACAGAATTTACTTGCCAGCTGGCCATGCTACATTTAACTGGATAGACGTAGATGATATTGGCTTGGCTATTGCCAGAATACTTGAAAATATCGGCTTACACACAAACAAGATATATACGATTACCGGCTCACAAAATCTTTCTTTTCAGCAAGCGGCCAGCTACCTGACAGATACGTTGCATCGGAAGATTCAGTATATCAGCCTGAATGTAGTACGCTTTTACTACACAAAAAGAAAAGAAGGGGTAGCAACGGAATTTATCCTGGTAATGATTTTGTTGCATTTTCTGCCTAGATTCCAGGCTGAACCTCTTATCTACCCAGATTTTGAGCTGTTAATCGGAAGAAAACCAACTACTTTACAAACATTTATTGCCACACATAAACAGTATTGGCAAACAAAAAACCCGGCTCAAGAATAAGCCGGGTTTTTTGTTTAGAATCGAATGAATGTTACTTACTGCTTAACAAACTTGTTTCAGTAGGTATGGTATTCATGGTATACCATGCTTCGGTTACCCACGGCTTCTGCCCAGTTTGGCTAGTCAGTGTTTTATAATTAAGCCGTACATACACCACATGGTTCGGTTTCATGCCTGCCAGTTGCAAAAATACCTTTTTCCGGTCAGACGAAACCGTCACTTTCTGGATGTTTAACGGTTTATCGTCCAGTTTGGGACCACCATAGTTTTCAGTAGGCTTATAATACCACTGACGGATAAGGTAATCAGAAACCTTGGCACCAGAGCCTTCCTGTAAAGGCTCTGTAAACTCTATTTCCACACCATTTGCTTTTGCCCGTACAGCCAGCATTTCAAAGGCAATTTTATCATTAAAAGTGAGTTTTTGTAAGCCGTAATGCAGTTTATTGGCATGGCTCCAGTTTCCTGTGGACCCTACGCCACCTACATATAAGGCTCCATCTGGCCCCCAAATAAGGCGGTTTACACCAGCTTCCAGCCCTTGTGTAAAATGGAATACTGCACCCTGGTATTGTCCGTTTACCTTTTCTACAAATACCCGTTTAATACCACCATTCGTTACTTCTCCATGGATCATTTGGTTTTTATAAGGTCCAACATTTAATAAGGCTGGCTGGCTGGGAGAATTTCCTACTTCATCCTGTGGCAGCCATACCACTGGCAATGTTTCTTTGGCGTTAGCTGTGCCTTCAAAATCCACAGATCTGGAACCATACCAGGCACCTTCCTGCAAATGCAGAATTTTACTAGATGGCAGCCAGTCGCCCTGGTTATCGGCAATAAATATTTCATTATCTACCCCAATGGCTATCCCATTAGGTGTACGCAAGCCGCTGGCAATAAACTCGAAAGAGCCATCTTTTTTAGAGATTTTAACTACTTTGCCCCTATCCGGAATCTGAGGTTTGGTACTGGCTCCTCCTGGATTGATTGCCGTAGCTAAGGTGCTATAGAAATACCCATCTTTGTAAACCAGCCCAAAAGCAAATTCGTGAAAGTTGGCTGACACTCGCCATCCATTGCAAATGGTCTGGTATTCGTCAATAATATCATCTTTATTAAGGTCTACCAGCTTGGTAAGCTCCTGTTTTTGCTGCACATAAATTTCTCCATCCACTACTTTTAAGCCCAAGGGTTCAGCTAAGCCATAGGCAATCCGCTTTGCTTTAATTCCTTTCGGGTCTTTTCCTTGTACACCCTCCAGCACGTACACTGAACCTAACGAATCCCAGGTACATACCACCAAGCGGCCATCTGATAGAAAATCCATCCCTCCTACTTTCGGCTTTAAATCATCCGGACGGGCTTGAGCCAGCGTAAAGCTGGGGTGAACTTTCTCCAACGGAAAGGCATCTCCCGGAACAGCATCTTTGCTCTTCAGGGCAGCCAGAGGCGCTTCTCCAGTCTTTTTAATGTCTGCTCCTTTGTAGGTAAATACTTGCGGTGGAACTACCACAAACTCTTTAGTGCCATAAGGCCGCCATTGTAAAGAAAGCCCCTTGCCGCCACCACCTTGGAAATACTCTATCCGGAAAGGATGTTTACCGGCTTTTAGCAACATTTCCCCATCTCTTGGGTCTAAGCCATGATTGCCACCATGATCAATTACTAACTTGTTATTAATATATAATCTGGAACCATCATCACTTACCAAGCGGAATACGACATTGGTAGTCTTTTCCATCGTAAGTATGCCAGTAGCATGAATAGTAAAATTCTCTTGTAATCCTCCAAAATCATTTTCATTAATATGCAGTGCATTGATTGTTCCAGAAACAACTGGCAGCATTTCTCCATTTATCTCGGGAAAGTCAGCTACCGCTTCGCCAAACTGGTACACATTTACGGCAATACCAGGCTTTTCTGCGGCAGCCTCGGTTTGCGATGCTTCCACCCGCTGGAATTTTACTTCATAGGCAGGTTTAGGCATCAGCTTATTAGCTTCCTCCTGTCCTTCTTGTTCTGCATCCAGATCCAGAATATATGAAACCATGGTTTTGGCATCATCTTTTGAAAGATTCGGATGGGGAGTCATTGGTATTTCGCCCCAGTTACCTGCTCCCCCTACAATTACTTTCGTAACCAATTGCTCTGTTACCTGCTCTGTCTTGGGATATTTTTTAGCTATTTCAATGTAAGCCGGGCCTACTGTTTTTACCTCTTTATTATGACAGGTATTACAATCGGATTTAGCCATGATGGCCATTACGGCCTCTTCCCCTTCTAACTTCTTCTCCGTTTCCTGCTTAACTACCGGACGGGGAACCATATTGACCGTGAAAGTAGTAGTGCCATTATTATTCAACAGTAACATACCTTGTGCGGTAGCAAACTTTTTATTTTCCAATGTTTCTTCACCTGATTTAGAGACATTGAATTTGCCATTGGTCTGATAATCATTAGCTGACGTAATAGAAGTGAGGTGCATATCCAAGCCTACTTGTACTCCTGAAGGAACATTCGCCAGGGTGTAGGTCCGTTCAAAACCTGCTTTATCTGTTCCGGCATCTACAAATTCTGGCTTTTCCTCTACAGCAATTTTTTGTCCCTGGTAGTCCAGTTCATATTTCAATGTAACCTGATTGTCAACAATAGTGTGGCCTTTATAATATACAGTTGGGGTTACTTGCTGGCCATTGGCTATTATCCGCCAGGGGTTTTCATCGGATTCCTGCAAATAGGTAGCGCCCAGACTGGTAGGTTGAGGTCCGTGGGCGGTTGTATAAACAGGCCCATCAAAATTGATACCGCCGGTCCAGGCTTTATATAAGGAACCATTTTTAGTATCATAGGCGACAAACAGCTTATCGTGCAGCGCAATGCTGAGCATCCGGGGTTTTTTGTCTAACACCGAGCGCAAAACCCAGGTTTCAGTGGGCCGTTGAATCTGCTTTTTTTCAGAAGCAGTATTACAGGCGCCCATGGCGAATACTGACAACGCAAAAAAAGCCAGAGAGGGCAATTGTGTGTACTTCATTGTTAAATGTGTTTGGTTGGGGTAAAGAAAAACAGGTATGCAAAGTTGGGGTTAATTCAGGACATTCAAAACTGCTTAGTGCCTGTATATTACTATTTTAGTAAGAAACTGTATTATTTATTTTAAAAGGTAGTCATGGGGAAAGACTACTTATAGAAGTAGTGTATCAAAAACGAACACATTTTGTTCGCTTCTGAACACAAATTTGTCTTTTTATATTAAATGGCCTGTATTTTATTTTAGCAAACAGGCCTAAAAACAGCAAATTCAAGCATTATTGAAATGATTCTGCTTCTTATGGTAAAACCTTGTGAGCTGGCATAATTTTAGGCAACTAGCTAGTCAAACAATTGACTGATCCCTGTTATGCTGAATAAATGGTTTATGTTTTCTTTTGCAGGCCTTTCCATCTACACCCTGCTTGCAAACAAGCCCGAATGTACCAACACACAGAAAGATCCAGTGGAATCACTGGTTACCTCGGCTATTATTGTTGAGTCAGCCACTGCCCTTAAGCCTGTTTCCCCTCTTTCTTTGCTAGACCAGGCCAATAAAGATTGGATAGATAGCTATAATCAGTCGAAAGATTTGGCGGACTTTTATTTAGATAATGCTTTGTTATTTCCAGAGAAAGCAGACCCTTTAAAAAACAAAAACCTGATTGCTACTTATTACATTGACCTACTTCGTTCCGGCACCAGATTTACTGCTGTACACCCCTACCAGCGGTTTAGCGAAACCTCGGATCTGATTTACGAAACAGGATATCTCACTACACATTCTCAGGAAATATACCAGTATATGACGGTGTGGAAAAATGTGGACGGGAGCTGGAAGCGGGAACTGGAAACACTTGCTAAAAAGACAGCTGACAATAAGGATGCTGGGCAACTAGCCCTTGTACGATCCAAATGGATGCAACTATGCAATGCCCATACGCCTGATAAGCTAATAGAAGAAATATATGCAGAAAATGCATATTACTACAACCGGGGCAGGTTGTTGCAAGGCAGAAAACAACTCATAGAAGAATATAAATATATGGCTGATCCGAAATACCAACTGACGTTATCGCCCCAGGCAGTACAGATGGTTAACCCGGATATGGTGTATGAAATAGGCAAATGCTCTGGAAGCTATGGGGGCCATTATATCATCCGCTGGGAAAAACAACGAGCCGGCAACTGGCTGGTTACCCTGGATACCAATTACTGACAATCATAACGTTTTATATATCGGCAAACTGGGACGTAGAAACATGCGTTCCATTTTCTTTTTATACAGATTTGCAATGTTTAGGTGACACCATGGAATTAACTACCTTTGCTGTTATTTTACCTGATCTCTACTAAACGATACCTTTTCATGACACTCAGAGATGCGAAACCTGCCGACCTGCCTGCCATTGTAGACATTTACAACTCTACCATTCCATGCCGAATGGTAACTGCCGATACAGAACCAGTAAGTGTAGAAAGCCGCTTGAAATGGTTCCATGATCATACGCCTAACAGACGGCCATTATTGGTAATAGAGGAAAATGGTAGTATTACTGGTTGGATAAGTCTGCGTGATTTTTACGGCAGACCTGCCTATCAATGCACAGCTGAGGTAAGTATATACCTGCACCCGACTGTGCGTGGAAGAGGATTAGGCAAATACCTGCTGGACACGATGCTGAAACAAGCCCCGTCTTATGGCGTATTCAACTTGCTGGGATTTATTTTCGCTCACAATGAGCCCAGTTTACTATTATTCAGAAAAGCAGGATTTGAGGAGTGGGGTAATTTGAAAGAAGTCGCCATTCTAGATGAAATTCCCCGAAGCCTGATCATTATGGGAAAAAAGATTGTGTAACAGGTGTAAACTAAACATTCAATAGCATAGGTTATTCCGCTGCTAACAGTTCATAGCACTGCTTGGCAATTTCCAGCTCCTCGTTCGTTGGAATTACCAGCACCTTTACTCTGGCTCCTTCCTTATTAATTTCCCGCGAGTTTTTGGACCGAACAGCATTCTTTTCCGCATCTAAAGTAATACCCAAATAGTCCATATTCTGGCAAACCATCTCCCGTACTTTTACATCATTTTCTCCTACACCTGCAGTAAATACTACAGCATCCAAGCCATTTAAGGCAGCCATATACGCACCCAGGTATTTCTTAATCCGGTACGTATACATTTCATATGCCATCTGTGCATCTGTATTACCTTCATGGATAGCTTTCGTAATGTCTCGCATATCGTTGTAGCCAGTAAGGCCCAACATGCCGCTTTTCTTATTCAAAATGGTGTTTACTTCATCCAAACTGTAGCCTTCTCGATTCACTAAATAGAAGATTACTGATTGGTCTATATCTCCACTACGGGTACCCATAATTAAACCGTTCATTGGGCCCAGCCCCATACTTGTATCTACACACTTGCCGTTTTCTACAGCACTCATACTGCATCCATTTCCAAGATGTATGGTAATAATTTTAGCTTCAGGTTTTTGCAGATATTCGGCAGCTTTTCCGGCCACATACTTATGACTGGTACCATGAAACCCATACGCCCGGATACCTAAGTTGGTATAAAATTCAGCTGGTATGGCGTAGCGGAATGCTTTAGGCGGCATGGTCTGGTGAAAAGCTGTGTCGAATACAGCTACCTGGCTGGCTTTGGAGAATATCTTTTCCGCTACTTCTATACCCAGGAAGTTGGATGGATTATGTAAGGGGGCTAAGGGAAACAGATTTTGAATATCTTTTTTTACGTCGTCCGTTATTCGGGTGGTGGCAGCAAACCGTTCTCCCCCATGTACGACGCGGTGTCCTACTACATCAATTTCATCCAGCCTCTTCAACACTCCCACTTCTGCATCGGTAAGCAGTTTTTCAACTTTACTCAAGCCTTTGCCATGATCACTTATTGGCTCTGTGCTAGTAATTATATCTTCTTTCCCTTCTTTATATATTTTGTGGGTTAATACAGCGTTTTCGTTCCCTATCCGCTCTACCAGGCCGCTGCACAACACCCTGGCTGCTGGCATATCAAACAACTGGTATTTAATAGAACTGCTTCCCGAATTAATAACAAATATATACATGCGTGTAATTTAAGAAACTAGAAGATTTAGAAGTCCAGAACAGGTAAGAGGCATATCGTATTGGTAACAAGTAAGTTTTCTCTCTACCTATTCGCCATTTTTTATTCTTTCTGTGCCTGAATAGCTGTAATCACCACTGTATTGAAAATATCTGCTACTGTACAGCCACGGCTCAGGTCATTTACCGGTTTATTGAGGCCTTGCAGCATGGGTCCAATAGCTAAAGCACCAGTTTCCCTTTGTACAGCTTTATAGGTATTATTTCCAGTATTCAAGTCTGGAAAGATCAGTACACTGGCTTGTCCAGCTACTTCTGAGCCTGGCATTTTCTGCCGGCCCACAACGGGGTCTACAGCAGCATCGTACTGTATGGGCCCTTCTACTTTCAGGTCAGGCCGTTTTTGTTTTACGATCTGCGTGGCGCGGCGTACCTTGTCCACATCTTCCCCTTCTCCAGAAGTACCCGATGAATAGGACAGCATAGCTATTTTAGGCTCTATGCCAAAACTCATACTGCTCTCAGCAGAAGAAATAGCAATTTCGGACAGTTGTTCAGCATTCGGATTTGGATTTACAGCACAGTCGCCGAAAACAGAGACCCGGTCTGGCAGGCACATAAAAAACACCGATGAAACGACCGATACGCCAGGCTTGGTTTTTACAAACTGCAAAGCCGGACGGATTGTATGCTGCGTGGTATGAATGGCCCCCGAAACCATGCCATCTGCATGGCCTTTATACACCATCATGGTACCAAAGTAGGATACATCTGTCATTAGGTCATAGGCCATATCCAGGGTTACATTTTTATTCTTGCGCAGTTCATATAAGGTTTGCACATATTCTTTGTAATAACTTGAATGCACGGGATCTATGATCCGGATCTGGTCGGCATCAAGGTTCAGTCCCAGCCGTTTGATTGAAGCGGTTATTTCCTGCGGATTGCCTAGTAAGGTCAGGTGTACCACTTCCTGATTTATTAGCCTGGCAGCCGCTCTGAGAATGCGGTCTTCGTTGCCTTCCGGCAACACTATATGTTTCTTCTGATTTTTAGCCCGCCGCACCAGCTGATACTGAAACATATGCGGCGTCATGCTGTCTGATTTAAAAGTAGCTAGCTTTTCGTCCAGGCTTTGAATAGCCACATAATGTTCAAACGTACTAATAGCCAACTGTATTTTTTTTGTATTGTCGGGGCTAATGCGTGACTGTATTCTACCAATTTTATTAATAGTTTCAAACGTACCCAGCTTTACCGAAATAATAGGTAACACCGTATGTAACCCTTGCAGCAGGCGGATAATAGGTTCTTCTGGTTCGTGTTTGGTGGTAAGCACTATTCCGGAAACTTTTGGATAGTTTATGGACTGGTTAGCTTGCAAGGCACTTAAGATAATATCACCTCTGTCGCCAGGAGTTACAATAAGGGTGTTGTTTTTTATATGGCCAAGAAAATTAGGCACATTCATAGCACCGGTAATAAAATTATCTACCTGGTTGGAAAGCAGTTTTTCGCCAAATAATAAATTTCCCCCAATACCTTCGTAAATTTCGCGCATGGTTGGGCTGCGAAGATCCTGTAACTCCGGTATAACCGATACACTAATTTTATTCTGTAACTGTTCTTGCAACTTGTCCTGAATTTCACTCACCTGCTCTTCTTTTACTTTATTCACAAAGGCAGCCAGTACCTGTACTTCTTGTGCTTCAAAATTCTGATAAGTCGTAACTACCGCATTCAATATTTGAGCCGTGGTTTTGTTTTCACCGGTTATCACCATCAGCACAGGTGCTCCCAGATTTTTGGCAAAAGATACATTCGCATTGAATTCAAAGGCAATTCCAGTACCCAAAAAATCGCTGCCTTCCACTACTGTAAAATCATTCTCTTCCTCTATCTTTTTGTACTTGCTAATAATAGTCTCCAGCACTTCGTCCGAATTGCCTGCTTCCGATAAGTTCATCACTTCCTCTCTGGTATACGCGTAAGCATCTTCATAGCTGATGTCCAGTCCAAAATAGCTGATTACCGTTTCAATATGGGCATCTTTCTTTTCTTTTGGATTATAACTGATTACAGGTTTGAAATACCCAATCTTTTTTACTTTGCTCAGCAGCCGGTTCATTAAGCCCAATGCAATAATTGATTTACCACTATATGGTTCGGTGGTCGCAATAAAAACAGATTTGTTCATCATGAAGTGGTGGTTTACTAAAAGCAATACACGTATTTACTATGCTAATTACTAAAAGTTTTACAAATTTGGGTAAGTGAAGTTGCCTTTACCTATTTTATAGACTTTAGCCACCCTTCCTATGCTGTTCCATCACCTGACTTTTATTCTAGCTACCTTACTCTTTAGCCTTATGACCTTATCTGCCAAAGCCCAAACACCTAAGAAAGCTCCGGTAAAAATTGGAGTGGCCGGCCTTACTCACTCGCATGTTCACTGGATACTTGGCCGGGAAAATAAAGGCGATGTTGAGATAGTAGGTATTGCAGAGCCAAACCGGGAGCTTGCCCAGCGGTTTGCCAAACAACATGGTTTCTCCATGAACCTGGTTTACAATACCCTGGAAGAGATGCTAGAGAAAACAAAGCCACAAGCTGTTACTGCTTTCAATACTATTTATGGACATTTAGAAGTGGTTCAAGCCTGTGCTCCCAGAGGTGTGCATGTAATGGTAGAAAAGCCTTTGGCTGTTAGTATGGAGCATGCCAGGCAAATGGAAGCACTAGCAAAAAAACATAAGATATTTCTGCTGACTAATTATGAAACAACCTGGTATGGCAGCAATCACAAAGCTTATGACATGGTGATAAAAGACAAAGCCATTGGTGATATCCGCAAAGTTGTGGTGCACGACGGCCACCAGGGCCCCAAAGAAATTGGTGTTGACCAGGAATTTTTCGACTGGCTTACAGACCCTGTACAGAACGGCGGTGGGGCTATAATTGACTTTGGCTGCTACGGGGCCAACCTGCTTACATGGCTTATGCAAGGCCAACGCCCCGTATCAGTTACTGCCGTTACTCAACAAATTAAACCGGATATATATCCCAAAGTGGATGATGAAGCTACCATACTCGTTACCTACCCCAAGACGCAAGGAGTAATTCAGGCTTCCTGGAATTGGCCTTATTCCCGCAAGGATATGGAAATTTACGGGCAAACTGGCTCTGTACATGCCCTTGACCGTACCAATATGCGTATGCGGCGGACGGAGAAAGAACCAGAGACAACCTCCAAAGCAGCCGATTTACCTGCCCCCTATACCGATCCCTTTGCGTACCTGGCGGCTGTAGTCAGAGGAGAAGTACAATCTACAGATGACCTTTCGTCTTTGCAGAATAACATGATTGTAGTAGAAATCCTGGAGGCAGCCAGAAAATCGGCAAAGGAAGGAAAAACTATTTATTTTAAAGCAAGATAAGTTTATTCGCAGCATTTAAGCTGGTTCTGTTTCACTACCTACCTCATCTGCTTTTATTCTTAACTAGTTACATCTGATGAATACAGTATTTAAGAAGCTGAATTATAAGCAACAAGCTGAAATTGTAATTTTACATGCCCCTTCTTCTTTTCAAAAGACTATCAACGAGATGGAGCCCTTTACCAAGGTGCTTACAACTATTCCTCCCGGAAAACCAATAGATTTTGCTTTGGTGTTTGCCACGACCCAACAACAAGTGAATGGGGCAGCAATACAACTTACTCCACTCTTATCACCGGATGCCGTACTATGGTTTGCTTACCCTAAAGGAACATCCAAGAAATACACCTGCGAATTTTCCCGCGACACTGCCTGGCAGGTACTTGGCGACCTGGGTTTTGAAGGAGTTAGGCAAATTGCTATTGATGAAGACTGGACGGCTTTGCGTTTTCGTCAAGCGAAGTTCATTAAAACATTGAAACGCAACCCCCAAATGGCTATGAGTCTGGAGGGTAAAGTCCGCACTGACCATACTTCTCAGCATGCGGAGTAACTTATTTCTTTCTCTATCCTTGCCTAGTGTTTTTTCTCAGCTGAAAAATGTATAAACCTATTGCCATCATTAGGCTATAGGTTCTAATTATATCCTTGCTCGGACGTATAACCTCATTTCAAAAATTCATATAGCTATCTGATAACTAGCCCTTAAAGCTAGTATGTTATTGCATAGCATACATATCATTATATTAATATAGTTACTTAGTATGCTTATATGATTAGAGAACATTAGTAAGCATATTAATCAGATACTACATTGGTAATCAATAGCACATAGGTTTTATAGGAAAGCTAGTGTTTGCTAGGTTCATCGAATACATAGGTTACAGGTATTTTACATCAACTACAGATGACACTTCGGCTAGTAACGAACTCTAGCACCTCCCTTCATTGATCGCCTCTTTAGTATTAACAACTCTACTAATAGTAGCCGTGTGATTTGGTGCGCAGCCTAACAAAAATTTACGTGGGGCAAAAGGTTACCAAACTTAAAAACAGATACTAAGCAATTGTAAACAAGCTAGTTCATTGGCTACATGTAACATTTGCCTGTGAACTGAGACCTATAATCAAACCAATTTTAATTAAAACAAACCACCACATTTTTTACTCTAATGAAAAACAATAAAATTCTTTTTGCCTGCCCTCCTTTTGATGGCCATTTCAATCCGCTGAGTGGCTTAGCTGTTCATTTGCTGAAAGCAGGGTACGATGTACGCTGGTATACGGCTAAAGCATTTGAAAAGAAAGTTCAGCGCTTAACTATTCCCTTTTATCCTTTCAAGCGCACGATGGAGATAAACCAGGAAAATTTAAATGAGCTGTTTCCCGAAAGAGAAAAACTTAACGGAGGTATAGCCAAAATCAAATTCGATATCCGGAAGGTTTTTGTAGAAAGTGCCATTCCACAGTTTGAAGACATAAAAGATATCTGCCGGGAATTTGATTTTGATCTGCTTATCTGCGACAATGGGTTTACCGGAGGTCAACTGGTTAAAGAAAAGCTCGGCAAAAAAGTAATAGTTATCGGCGTAACCCCGCTGGGAGAAACTTCTAAAGACGTCCCTCCTACCGGTCTGGGGTTAACACCAGCACATTCGTTTATGGGCAAGCAATTACAATCCCTTATGCGGACTGTTTTGAATAAAGTAGTTTTCAAAGAAAGTTCTCGATTATACGATGAGGTACTTACATCTTACGGCTTGCCTCCTGTGAATGATTCTATCTTCAACATTGCCAGCCGCTATATGGATTTATTCTTGCAGATTGGTGTACCTGGGTTTGAATATTACCGAAGCGACATAAGCTCAAAAGTCCGCTTTATTGGTCCCTTACTTCCACATAAACAAGCGCATACGTACAATTTTGCTCATGCAGATAAATTAGCTGCCTATGAGAAGGTTATACTAATATCGCAGGGAACAGTAGACAACAAAGAGCCAGAAAAGTTAATTATTCCAACGATTGAAGCCTTAAAAGATAAACCCTATTTACTGATTGCGGCTACCGGCTATTCTAAAACAGAAGAGCTACGGAAGAAGTATGCGCAAGCCAATGTCGTTATAGAAGACTTTGTAGACTTTAGCTATATTCTCCCCCATACCGATGTATTTGTTACCAATGGTGGCTATGGCAGCACATTTTTAAGTCTGGCAAATGAGGTGCCCATTGTAGCAGCTGGTTTACATGAAGGCAAAAATGAAATTTGTGCCCGTATTGGCTATTTCAAGGTAGGCATTAACCTTAAAACCGAACGGCCCAAACCTGCCCAGATCAAAAAAAGTGTAGAAGCTATCTTGTCAGATACCAAGTACAAAAAGAATGTGGCTGCCCTAAAAGATGAATTCAAACACTATCCTACACTTACCCTGTGCCAACAATATATTAAAGAGATACTTGAGACAGCTTCTGAGCCTAGAACAGTACTCAGTATTGCCTAACTAACAACACTATAAATGAATAAATGGAGCAGGCATCAATCTACTTATGCCTGCTTCTTATTTTTTTACCCTTGACCAAGAATTATTTCTGGCTGTAGTAGTTTGAGTTCTTGGTTCATCAAGCTTATTTCAATGGCTAGCAAATCCAGCAAGCTGATGCGTGTATCAATATCATCAAGGGAGTAAAGCCCGCCGGTGCCAAACAGCAATGAAAGGCGTTGTTGCTGCTTTTCCTGCTCAATTTTTCTTAATAAAGAGGCTCATTCCAGCAGTATAAAACTGTTTGCTGGACTCAACGTTTTATAAAGATTTCATACTCTTTGGTTAAATAATGCCAAACCATTGGCCTATTAAGAGTGGAATGCTGCGGGTTGTCCTGTATTTCAGTTAACTAATTTCGCTGGTGCAGGAATAATTCTTTCTTTTTTAAGCCCGGTGAGCAAAATACCCGCTAAGTAAAGCGCCACTTATTTCAGTAGTTTCTCATAGAGCAGCAAGTTTGAGCACGGTAGTAGGAAAGCAGACAATAAGGCAGGTTTCTCAATTGTCGGCATAAACTGATATAAACTAAAAGAGTTGACCGGATAATAGCTGGTCAACTCTTTTACTAAGAATAATACAGTACAGTTTATTCGATCATTTTAAACCATTTTTCTTTGCTGCTACTGGAAGCCACCACTGTTTCAATAAAAGCCATGCCTCTCACTCCATCTTCAGGACCCGGAAAATCTAGATGAGCCGGATTTGGTTTTTCGCCTTTTAAAACACTGCGCAAGGTATTAGCAAAGTTGCGGTATAAATTTGCAAAGGCTTCCAGGTATCCTTCCGGATGCCCAGCAGGAATCCGGGTGTTCATACCGGCGGCGTCCGATAGCTTTCCTACACCAGTGCGGATAATCTGTTTGGGTTGCCCAATCCAGCTGGCTATAAGCGTATTAGGGTCTTCCTGCAGCCAGTATAATCCACCTTTTTCGCCATATACCCGAATGTTTAAGCCATTTTCTACGCCAACAGCGATCTGACTGGCATGTAACACGCCTTTGGCCCCTCCTTCAAAATGTAGCAGCACATTGCCATCATCTTCAAGTCTGCGGCCTTCTACATAGGTAGTCAGGTCTGCACACATTTCTGTGATTTTTAGCCCGGTAATGTATTCGGCCAGGTTTTCAGCATGTGTACCAATATCGCCCATACAACCGGCAATGCCTGAACGGGCAGGGTCTGTCCGCCAGTCGGCCTGCTTATTTTCTACCTTGGTTGCCAGCCAGCCCTGAGGGTATTCTACCACAATTTTACGGATTTTACCCAGCTTGCCATCTTTTATCATCTGACGGGCTTCTTTCACCATCGGATACCCTGTATAATTATGCGTGAGGCAGAAAAGCAACCCTGTTTTATTTACTAGGTCACGAAGTTCTTTGGCTTCGGCAAGGGTCAAGGTCATGGGTTTGTCGCAGACCACATGAAACCCATTTTCCAGAGCCATTTTGGCGGGAGGAAAATGCATATGGTTAGGTGTAACAATGGAAACAAAATCCATCCGCACACCTTCCGGCAGCGCTTTTTCTTTCGTAATCATTTCTTCAAACGTACCATATACCCTGTCAGCTGGTAGATAGAGGGCTTCGCCAGAAGCTTTGGATTTTTCCGGACTGCTGCTAAAAGCTCCACATACCAATTCTATTTCATTGTCTAACGCAGCGGCCATCCGGTGCACACTGCCAATAAATGCATCCTTTCCGCCACCAACCATGCCCATTCTCATTTTTCTGTTCATATAGTTTATTTGGTTTTGATGTTGATGATTCGTTCACCCTTGATCAGTCAGCAAAAAAATTAGGATATGCCTCCGATAAAATCAAATGAATAAAACATTGTCAGGTGAACTATTTTTGGGGTGAATATGCAATTTTTATAGAAAATATAAAATTAGAAAAGTCAAATTTTTGCTCCGGATAAATCAATCAGCAAATTTAGCTAAATGGTTTCTTATCTATTTTTACCTTTGCCTGCGGATGGATCATACTCGTATCTGGTGTATTTCACTGATTCTGGTTTGTTTCGCCTAATTAAAGCGGCATATTTTGTCAATCTGGCTGCTAAGAATATTGAACTTTCTCTGGGAGGCTATACTCAGTGCAACCTATTATGTTAATTGATGCTTTATTGTACTTTGTGGCTCCCTGAACCGAAGTTTTCTTGGTAAACTGGCATACTTTTCCTGCTGTTTTTTGTTCTATTTATGGCTAAGCTTTTTTCAGCTTTTTAACAAATTGCTTCTCTACACCTTTAGTTATGATTACTTGCCAGCCCCGAAAACCTGTTGTTGCTTTGATTACCGTATTGTTAGGCAGTTGCTTTTTGCTGGCTGGAATTTGGTTCTATAACCTTGTTAATTCTGCTCCTTCGTTGCTTTCGTTCATAGGTGTATGCGTCGTACTAGCTTTGCTGTTATTTGTGGCCGTTCGGATCGCAGTAGGCTATATAAGTTTACAAGCAGATAGCCATATGCTAACAGTGAGGTATAAAATATTGGGTAAACGTAGAACATATGCACTTGCCTCGGTTACGCATGTAGAAGAGGTAAATATCAAAACGTTTCAAAACAAACAATTCAGACAATTGCTCATCTATGTGGGAGATGAAAAAATTTCCTTCAACGATCAGGTGTATACTGGTTACGATGCTATGAAAAGGCTGTTAAATCAGCGAAAGGCAGCCCCTAAAAATAAGCTTAAGAAAAAGTAAGTTCTACAAGTATTCAACCTATTTTCCAATCCAAAGTAAGTCTACACAAGTCAGTCCAAATTCCTCTATTCTGCAGAACTCGTAAATTTTTAGTCAGTAAACTATCCCCTAACCTATTTTCGCCTATTCATCTGGCCAGTTAGTATCAGCTAGTCCTTATTGAATCATCTTATTTTAGCAGGGTATTTCAGCTGTGTGCTAATAAAAACACCTGCCAAATGATTACTCTGGCAGGTATTTTTTGCTGTCTACACAAACATTATTTTACCAACGCTTCAATAGGCTTGCCGGTAGTTCCATTGGGCAACGACGTTTTCAGGATAAATGCCAGGGTTGGGGCTATGTCGGTTATGGCTACATAGCTAACTGAACTTCCTGGTTTAATGGTCCAACCATACCATAGCAAGGGTACGTGGGTATCGTAGGTGTAGGGAGATCCGTGTGTAGTTCCGGTTTTACTATATTCCATCCACTGAGGAAGCAAATTTACCATTATATCTCCGGAACGTCTAGCATGATACCCCTTTTGAAGTAAGCTGTTGATGCCTTGCGTATATTCATAGCGTTGCATGGCTAATGCGGTAGCGGAACTCGCGACACCAGTCATTTTCAATACATATTGTGCAATTGCCTGCTGTACTTCTTCTTTGTTCAGCTTTTTTTCTTCCATTACTTTATCATTCAGGTACACTTGCTGATTAATAAACGAAGTTACCAGTGAATCGGAATACGTCTGATACAAATAGGCTTTCAGTTGCTGCATGTGTTGTTTGCTGGCAAAATAGCCGGCAGGCACTTTCACACTCTCAAGATACGCAGGCACTTCTGCCCCAGCATGATCGGCTGTCAGGAAAACCAGTACTTTTTCTTTACCCAGGTAGGTATCCAGAAAAGTAAGCAGTTGTGCCAAGTCACGATCTAGGCGAAGGTAGGTATCTTCCAGCTCTATAGATCTGGGTCCATACTTGTGTCCGATATAATCAGTAGATGAAAAGCTTACCGCCAGAAAATCGGTTGCAATGCCCTTTCCAAGCTTTTCGGTTTGTATGGCTTCCAGGGCAAAATCTTTTACAAGGCTATTGCCAAAAGGGGTGTTCCTAATAAGTTCATAGCCATCTTCTGTGTAGATTTTGGGTAGATTATGAGGAAATAATGCTTTTGCTTCGCCTCTTAATAATCCCTCATACACGTTATCGTCTTCCAGGCTTTCGGAATATTGAGCAATGGGCAGCAAGGTAGTCCACTCTTTGCTTAAGTACTCTTTGGCTTTATCTTTTGCATTAAACTTGCTTACCCATTCTGGCAATGCCTGCATGTAGTAGGTAGAAGAAATAAATGCCCCATTCTCACTATCAAACCAATAAGCAGCATTAGCCAGATGTCCGGCTGGAAGTATGGAACCGCGGTCTTTCAGGGAAATACCAATAACTTTTGCCTGTAAATTTGTTGTCAGCCTCAGCTCATCGGTAATACTATTGGTCCACATATTGGCTGGCGACATTTCACCGGCAATAGATGTGCTGCCCACTGTCTTTACCGAATGGTCATCTGTACAGTAGGTACTTTTGTTTTCCTCCCGTACAAACCAGTTGTTCCCGATTATGCCATGTACCGCAGGTGTAGCCCCAGTATACACAGACGCATGGCCTGGAGCCGTATACGTAGGAGCATAATTATAATGGGTATTTCGGCAAAAATAGCCCTGGTTCACTAAGCGTTTGAAACCTCCATTGCCATATTTGTTCCAGAAACGGTAAATGTAATCGTACCGCATTTGGTCTACTACAATTCCTACGACTAGTTTAGGAGGTGTACTGGAAGATGCTGATGTCTGGGCTACTCCTGCGTGGAAAAAAAATAAGGAAAGAATGGAGATTAATAGAAATCTGATCATAGCAACATAAAGGGAATATGGCGGCAAAGGTAGGATTATTCATAGTGGCTAACAAGCCAAGCAGGGCATTTGTAGGACGGGAATACTGCCGGAATACATAGTTTTCAAACAAACCGTTCCGTAGCAAGTTATGGTACTAAAAATCTATGTTATTTGCTTTAGTGCTTTTCAACCTGCTGATATCTGCCTTTCTGACCGGCCTGATCTGGTTTGTGCAAATAGTCCATTATCCCATTTTTGCTAAAGTACCAACTTCGCATTTTATAGCTTATCAAACCACCCATATGCAAACAACCGGCTATGTGGTGGCCGGGCCTATGTTGCTGGAATTGGCTGCAAGTGGGTTTCTTTTAGTATACACCTTACCTGGAAAGATGCAAATTTTAACTATTGGGGCTTTTGTGTTGGTATTGCTTATATGGATTATCACCTTCTTTGTTTCAGTACCCATACATAATATATTGGTAACTAATGGATTTCAGCAGGAGATGATCAGTAAACTTGTAGCTACCAACTGGGTACGCACCTTAGCCTGGACTCTGCGTACAGCAATACTGGTGTATCTGGTGTTGAAACTGCGGTAAAGCCTCTCCCTTTATACAGGCAAGGGCTTAACGCTTGGTACCGTGATTTGAATGTTTGGCAAGGTAATTTTGAAGGTTGTCCCTTTGTTTACTTCACTTTCTACTTCGATCTGGCCTTTGAGTTTTTCTATATTTTGTTTTACAATATACAAGCCCAGTCCCGAACCGTCGGAAGACTGCGTGGCTCTAAAAAACATATTATATATTTTGCTGATATACTCCTGGCTTATTCCAATCCCATTATCTTCCAGGCGGATAAAAGCTTGGGTTGCAGTGCTGCGAACAACAATAGATAAATAGCTTTGCGACGCAGCTGGATTCAGGTATTTGATGGCATTAGAAATGAAGTTTTTAAATAAAATTGTTAACCGCAATTCGTCAGAGAAAAAAGGTACTTCTTCTGTGATATCTACCGATATGTTGATTTTTCCGGAGTTGGGCAGGTATTTCAGTTCTTCTATGCAATCTGCAATAATCTGCCTGAAGGCAATGGCACTTATCTTACTATCTGAGTTTATGGACTTGGAATGATTCAAAATAGATTTGATAAAATCGTCTAATTTATTGATCCGGTTCTCAACCATGTTCAAATAGGTACGCTTGGTCTCCGGATTTTCTTCAGCCTGCATGAGTTGAATTAACCCCATGACCGACGTTAATGGTGACCGCAGATCGTGGGAAACTTTGTACACATAGTTATCCAGCTCAAAATTCCGCTTTTGCAGCTCAAGCAAGGTATTCTGCAGGTTTTTCTCTATAAGTTTGCGGTCAGTTATATTGTAAGCGGTACCGGTAATTTCTTGTACTTCGCCGGCTCTATTCATCAAAGGTTGTAGATTAATCAGAAAGTAGTGATTTCTGTTGGCATGGGTGGTAATGGTTATTTCTTCTTTTATACCCTTGCCGGTTTCAAATACCCTACATTTCAGCTGCCTTATATGGCCTGCTTCTGTTTCAGGAAGAAGTTCCGCATCTGTCTTGCCCAGCACATGCTGGTTACCGAAGCCGGCTGATGTATTGTGTACCCAAGTATAGCGGCCTTCTTTATCCGAATTGAATACCATTAACTGGGCATTTTCCAACGCCACTCTGAACCGTTCCTGGCTTTTGAGTAAGGCAAGCTCAGTTGTTTTGTGCAAGGTAATTTCTTGCAATAACTGGGCATTTATTTCTTGCAGGCTGGCTGTCCGGGCATCTACAATCTTTTCCAGCTCAGTTTTAATTACCTCAAGCTGTTCTACTGTGGCATGTAACTCTTCCCGGTTGCTGTTTAGCTCCTCATTGAACAGAAGCAACTCCTGGTTGGATTGGTAAAGGTCATCATTGAGCACATTTAATTCTTTTTCATAGGTATCTTTCAAGGTAAACTGACGGGAAAGCAGTAGATAAAGCAAAAGAATAATTAAAGCAAAAATACCTGCCATCCCATATAATACTTGTTCTGTTATCGCAAAGGATGCATCCAGAGCAGCTGTTCTGGCAGCTAATAATTTATTCTCCTCTTGCTTTATTTCATGCATAAGTGCCGTAATTTGGTCTATGCTCTTTTTGCCTTTGTTGGTAGAATAATGGCTCATAAGCTCTGCTGTATGGCCTTTTGATTTTAGCAGTACCTGGTTTGTTTGTACATCTATGGCTTGGCTAACGGCTGCTTCCAGGCGATTTACCCGGTTTTGCTGCAATAAATTATCTGCCGTAAGAAGTCTCAGGTCAGTTATATAGTGTGCTACAGAGTCAATGGATTGAATGTAGGGCTCCAGGTATAAGCTGTCTCCGGTAATAGCATACCCCCGCTGTCCATTCTGAATATCACTAATGAGGGCAGATAGTTTGTCTACATCTGCTAGTACTGCATAAGTATGATGAACCCACTGGTTTTTCTCTTTAAGAGAAGTAAAACTTTGGTAAGCTAAAAATGCAATCAGAAGCATTTTACAGCTTAGTACTATGCTTCCACCAACAAGTAGCTTGTTAATAGCAAATTTCATGAAGGGAATCTGTGTGTTAAAAGTTTGTACGTTTGAAGCCTTAAATTCTATAGGCCATTTCTCAATTTACGGAAACAGAAATTATCTAAGTATGTGGTGTCTCACAACGGTGGGTATAATAAGTGTCAGCTTCTGCATTAATTAAAACCTTTATACATAAGCATGCTTTTTTCTCGTAAGTAAGTGGCATGTACACAAAGTTAGATTAGGCGATTTCGGGAAATTGTATGGGGGTTAATAATTACCATTTTTAGCAACATTTGCAAATTCAAGAAAGCTTAAGGGCATCAGCTAAAAAAGTATTATGTAATATTTATTCATTTAATAGTACAATAGTCTACAAAAGAAACAAAATTTCTGTTCACCCCGAAAAATAGAATATATGATACCCATATAGGAGCAGTCCGAATCTGTTTATCCTGGCAATTTATCATAATCCGGATAGTCATTCACTGAAAGCCAGTAATGTACAATTTCAGCAATGATCAATGAAAATTTAACAAAACTGACAGGTTTAATCACATAACTATTGGCGCCGGCCAGATAAGCAGTCCGCATCTTTTCCAGATCTTTGGAAATAGTCAGCACCACAACAGGAATCCGCTTTGTCAGCGGATTTTGCTTTAATTGCTCAAGTACATGTAAGCCAGGCACCTTAGGAATGTCTAAATCTAGCAGAATAAGTAGCGGTAGTTTTGAAGAATGGGTGGCGGTTCCATCTCCTTGGTGCAAAAACTCCAATGCTTCCTGTCCGTCCCGCAGGTGTTGATATTGCACAGAAGGCATCTTTATCTTCATAGCTTTAAAGGTGAGTTCAGCATCGTACTCACTATCTTCAATTAATAGCACTTCTACCTGATCCATTCAATTATTTTATTTTTTATTTTTTACGTAGAAGCGTGTAAGTTTTCTTCAAAAAATTAAAGAATTATTACAAGCCATGAAGAATCGTCTAAAAACAAATATTTATTTGGGCATTGGGATTGCTTTTTTATTGATTACGGTTATAAGTTTTTTTTATTTTAAAAGTACCAACGATTTTATCCAATCCAGCAAAGAAGTGCAACGGTCAACGCTGCGTTCCAGACAGCTGGAGCGGGTTTTATCGCTGCTGAAAGATGCCGAAACTGGCCAACGGGGATATATAATTACTCAACAGGAAACCTTTTTGGAGCCATACTTTTCCGCTACGGCACACTTACATACGCAAACCCGCCTATTGAAGCAATTAACAGCCAATATGATTTTTTATCAAGACAGATTACCTCTGCTAGACTCACTGATTGGCCAGCAGATATCGGTACTGAACGGAAATATTAACCTAGTAAAACAAAGCCGAATGCAAGAGGTGACAGCCATGGTAGCTAGTGGAAAAGCAAAACATTTGCTGGACATTATTCGAGCTAGTATAGGCGAAATGCAAGCGTATGAAGAAGGAATGATGTTGAAACTGGAAGAGGAAGCAAACAGAGATGTACTTACCAATCATTGGGTTAATTTTATTGGTATCCTATTAACTATCAGCATTTTTGCTATTGGGTTCCGCATTATTACGAGCGATCTTTCTGTTCGTGAAAAGCTGGAAAATGCCTTGAATATCAAAAACGAAGAACTCGAGGCTTTGAACGAAGAACTTAAAGCGGCGTTAGAAGAGGCCAGTGCATCGAACGAAAAAATTAAAGAGTATTCTGGCATTTTAGAAGAAAAAAATCAGACCCTGGAATTTCTAAATAAAGAACTGGAAGCATTCTCCTATACGGTTTCCCATGACTTACAATCCCCTCTCCACACCATTTCTGGGTTTGCCGGACTTCTTTCTCAAACTCCAGCCTTGACCGCTGACCAGGAAGCCAGCCGGCAGCTGGAAGTAATAGAAAAAAGTGCCGCTCGAATGGATGATTTAATAAATGATCTATTGCGGTTTTCGCGCTTAGGTAAAACTACCGTTCACAAAACAAGTATTAATATGCTGGTACTGGTAAAACAAGTTTTGGCAGATTTACAGGAAAGTACACCTCTTGAACCCTTACAATTTACGATTAGTCAGTTACCCCAAGTGATGGCCGATAAAAAATTATTGTATCAAGTATGGGTAAACCTCCTATCCAATGCCATTAAATTTTCTTCAAAAGTTGCGACCCCAATTATTGAGATAGGATGTTACGAGACGGCTAGTTATTATACTTTTTGGATAAAAGACAATGGCGTTGGTTTCCAACTAAAACAAGGGGATCCTTTTGGCGTATTTAAGCGGCTGCACCGGAAAGATGACTACCCAGGAACCGGTATTGGCTTAGCTATTGTTCAACGCATTATTGAACGGCATGGAGGCGAAACCTGGGCGCATTCGTCGCCGGGCCATGGAGCCACTTTTTATTTTACCTTGCCCAGACCCGAGGAAGCGTAATGTATTAATGGGGTTGCCGCTGCCTGGCAATATCTTCCAGAGATTGTTCGGTGAATGGCTTCATCAGAAATTTAACTACCGATTTGTAGCCTATTGCCCGTTGTCTGTCTCTTTCACTGACAGAACTAGTAATAACTACCACAGCGGAATCAGGGTGGGTTGAAAAAAATTCTTTTTCATACTGTTCAATAAATTCAAATCCATCCATTTCTGGCATTTTGAGGTCTACCAACAGCACATCCGGAAAGGAACTAGCAGTTGTCAAATTTTGCAAATATTCCAGGGCTTGCCAGCCATTATTTTCAATATGAAATTCTTCCACAAAGGATATTTCTTTAAGGATCTCTCCCATTAAATGCGTAGTTATTTTATCATCATCCAGAATAAATAAATTCTTTATCAACATTGCGGTCTTTTTAAATTACTAACATAGCTTGTGGTACACAAAAATGGCAGATAATAATACATTACTTTTGGCCTTTGCCGAACAAAAAATCATTTACAAAAGTAAAAACTTCTGAGCTAACAATCCAAAACCTCCTAATAATTGTAAAAAATACAGCCTGCTTTAATATTCTTTTAAATAAATGCGGAAAGTAGTGCCTTTTTCTACCTCACTGTCCACCAATACTTTTCCCCCATTTTTCTCTACCATACTTTTTATCAGATGCAAACCTAATCCTTTTCCGGAAGCTTTATTGGTAAATCTGGTAAAAGGTTTGAACACATGCTGCCCATATTTAGCCAGATTCATTCCCATCCCATTATCCGACACAGTTAATAAAACGTATTCTTTTTCCTGCTTTGTTTGGATGTGTACATGTAGGTTCCTGGCAGTACTGCGGTATTTTATAGCATTAGTCAGAAGATTTTTCAAAATACTTTGTAAGTAGGCTTCCACATACCTGACTGTATCTTTTTGAGAAAAATCTATCTCAATCTGGCTGCCAGTACTCCGAATTTCATCCGCCAGATCCTGTATAATTATTTGTAAACATGTTTGAAAAGCTACTTCTTTTACTGGAATATCGTGCACGCTTTGTACTTCAATTACTTCTACCAATCCATTAATAGTTTGATCCAGGCGGTTGACAGACTCTACAATGGCTGCGTGTAATTCGGGGTGTACGGGGCTATCTACGCGTACCAACATACCGGATAATAATTTAAGGTTAGCTACCGGCGACTTGAGATCATGGGCAGCCATATATACAAAATTATCCAGCACTTCATTAATCTTGCTAAGTTCCTGGTTTTTCAGCTCCGTTTCCTTAAATGCAGCCTGTAGTGCCTGCTCACTTTTCACCCGTTCGGTAATGTCAAATATAATGGCGTAAAAGCCTGCTGTTTTCCCGTGATCTAGGTGAGGAACATATGTAACAGTAACATAGCGGTCTCCCTTTTCTGCATGTGTAAAGCTGGTATCGTAAGTTACGTGCTCTCCCTGTAATACTTTTTCTATATACGGAGCGGCTGGTAAATAAGTCTCATCCCCTAGCAGTTCACGCATCGTACGGCCTTGAATGGCATTCAAAGGCTTCTTAAACCAATCAGAATAAGCTTTATTCGTAAACTTGTACCGCTGTTGGGCATCGATATAGGAAACTAGTAAGGGAAGTGCATCGCTTACCAAGCGGAGCTGGTTTTCACTTGTTACCAGTTCTTTGGTCCGCTCCTGAATTTTCTCTTCTAAACTTAGGTTCAGCTCAACCAGGTGATCTTTATACTGCCTCAGTTCATCCAAAGCATGTGCTAACTCCTGGTTTTTTCTACGGATTTCTTCTTGTGCGGCATGTTCAGTTAATTGGTTTTGTTTGCGTTCGGTTACGTCATGAACAATGCTCATGATGCCGGCAATATGGTTGTGGGCGCCATACAGGGGAAAAATATAGGCATCGTAATACCCTTTTCTAGAGGTAAACTCCCGGTCAGACAGCTTAGTAGCAATTCCCCGCAGGGCTGCTTTCATAGCCTGCAATGCTTCAGAATTCTCTGTTCCCGGAAAAACATCCAGTACGTGTTGGCCCAACACCTGGCTTCTAGATTTACCAATGTATTGCTCCATCACCGGATTCCAGGCTGTGTAGCGGAGGTTTTCGTCTAAGGATACAATCCCATCAATGCTATGGAAAATGAGTGAATCTGAAAAATCTTTCTCTTTCTGTAATTTTTCCTCTGATTCTTTGGTAGCCGTAATATCTTCAAAACTCAACACAAGTCCGTCGGATTGTTTTACGGCATATAGCTTAAACCAAACTGGTTTGTTTTCGATGGCAAATAAAATTGTATCTGCATAGGGCTTACCGGTATCTACCACTAGCGTGAATTTCCTGAATACATCCGCCTGCTGCAACTCCGGGTACACCTCCAGCATCCGTTTTCCCACGAGAGATTCTTTTCTTTTTAAGTGGTGATACGCAGCATTATTTACCAATACATACTCAAAATCAATAATAGACTCATCCGTTGAGCGCACCGACTGAAAATAGATCAACCCAGCCAGCGATCCATTAAGCACACCTTGAATAAGTTTCTGAGCTTCCTTCTCTTCGGTTACATCTTGTGTAGAGCCAAAAATTTTGCTTCGCCGGCCAGTATCGTCGCATACGATCATCCCTTTGGTATGGGTAATCCGGACACGTTTATCCTGGCGGATAATTTGAACCGTAGCTTCGAAAGCTCCCTGGTGGTGCACAGCCAATGAATAGATTTTTTCTACTTCGGCCATACTATCCGGATGAATATGTTGAAACAGCCATTTTTTACTTATGTCTATTTCTCCTGGCTGGGGTTGGTAACCAAAAATGCGGTACAATTCATCAGACCAGGTTACCTTCCCGGTAGTGGCCTCCCACTCCCAGCTGCCCACATGAGCAATAGATTGAGCCTGAGCCATTACTTCCTCGCTTTTTTGTAATTTTTCTTCGGCTAGCTTTCTGGCAGTAATATCTCTGGAAACCGTTAACCACCCTATGGTCTGTCCGTTTTTGTCAATCAGCGGGGTTAAACTGGCCTCATAATAACCAGTCCGGTGGGCCAGGGGAACATCATGCAAAAATACCTTTTCCCCATTACGCACCTTTTCTATAGCTTGCTGCATAACTGTCCCTTCATACTGACTAAACAAGTTAAACAATTTTTGCCCTATTGCCTGGGCTTTGCTTACACCTGTTCTTTCTTCCAGGGCTTTGTTCCATAGGGTTATTTTACCTTCCTGATCATAGGCAGAAATACCGTCGGAAGTATTATCCAGTAGGGTGCTCAGAAATTCCTTTTCATGAATCACTTGTTCGTTTTGTATGTCTACAAAGGTTTGCAAAGACATTTCCTGTTCTAAGGAATAGAATAGTTCTAGCTCCTGTATAACGGCCTCATATAAATCAAGATCCTGGGTATATTCCTTTAACAGCCGGATAAACGCGTATTTCCGGGTATGCGGTGTAAAGGCCATATCTTTCACATCTATGCTGTTGCGAGGTACATTGGGAAGTAAATTGCCTTTCCATAAATCGTTCCTCTGGCGGGCATTCTCCATCGCCTTTCCCGCAGCCAGGCTTTGCAAAAATTCTTTTGTAGTACTAGAAGAAAAGGTATATAACTGTTCGTCTGTGAAGGTTGCAAACAATTTTAGCAAAGGCAGCTGTACCTCTTTTACCCGGTGTAGGTGAATACGCACAAATTTATCCAGACAGGTATCCAGGATAAAAGCAGCGTAAGCTTTCAGATAATTAAATTCCATAATGCGTAAGTGTATGGGTAATTATATGTAACTAGAGAAAGGCAAAGCTGGCCCGATGAACCGGGGCTATCATCGAATAACAAAGAATTAGTGCATTTTTCCTTTCAACCGCTAAACATACAGTATTCTTTGCAGATTTCCTTCTCTTGCAGCAGGAGTTTCTCCCATTTCACCCAAGGGTTGCCAGTAAGTCGATACCGTCAGGGATAGAAAGCCTACGATGGGATGAAATAATTTGAGCGAACAGATAAGTTTCATGGAATAAGTGCAGGCTATTGGTTTATTTAGTGGATTATTAAATAAATTAGTAGCCTGATCCAGAAAACAAACCATGAAAAGTACCTATTCCTTTTTTACTTGCCTGCTGGCGGCTTCCTTACTTCAGAGTTGCAGCGAAAACAATAAGCAAACCCAAGCTATGCAAACTTCCCAAGATTCTACAGCCATCGATCTGGCAGCTAAACTAAGCAAATATGAGTCTGTAAAACTTACTGCCGATCTAACAAGCCTTTCAGCTAAAGAGAAACAAATAATTCCTCTGCTAATTCAGGCAGGTGAAATCATGGACCAACTGTTCTGGTTTGAGGCGTATGGCAAAGGCGACTCTTTACTGAAGGTATTACCCGATAAACAAGCCCAGACCTATGTAAAAATTAACTATGGTCCCTGGGACAGACTGGAAAACAACGAACCTTTTATTTCCGGCGTAGGACCTAAACCGGAAGGGGCTAATTTCTATCCCGTAGATATGACCAAAGAGGAGTTTGAGCAAGCAACAGTAGCAGATAAAAAGAGTGAATATACTTTTTTAAGAAGAGATGATGCCGGAAAACTGATTACTATCCCCTATCATGAGCAGTTTAAGGAGCAGATTACCAAAGCTGCCGACCTGCTAAAGCAAGCTGCCCAGCTGGCTGAGGAGCCAGGCCTCAAAAAATACCTGACCTTACGGGCCGAAGCCTTACTTACCGACAAATACCAGCCCAGCGATATGGCCTGGATGGATATGAAAAACAATAACATCGACGTAGTGATCGGACCTATAGAAACCTATGAAGATAGGTTGTTTGGCTACAAAGCTGCTCATGAAGCCTATGTATTAATTAAAGACCTGGAGTGGAGTAAACGCCTGGCTAAATATGCTTCCTTTCTACCTGAACTACAGAAAGGTATCCCTGTAAAAGATGCCTATAAAAAAGAAATGCCAGGAGCTGATGCCGACCTCAATGCGTACGACGTAGTTTATTATGCTGGCGATTGCAACGCGGGCAGCAAAACCATTGCCATTAACCTGCCCAACGATGAAGAAGTGCAGTTAAAAAAAGGGACCCGCCGACTTCAGCTAAAAAATGCTATGCAGGCAAAGTTTGATAAAATTATGGTTCCCATTGCCGCTACCCTCATTACAGAAGATCAGCGCCAGTTCATCAATTTCGATGCATTTTTTGCTAATACCATGTTTCATGAAGTAGCTCACGGATTAGGTATAAAAAACACCATAAATGGAAAAGGTACCGTACGCGATGCACTGAAAGAACATGCCTCAGCCCTGGAAGAAGGGAAAGCAGATATTTTAGGTCTGTATATGATAACCCAACTACATCAGAAAGGGGAAATCAGTGGAGATCTGAAAGATTATTATACCACGTTTATGGCTGGCATTTTCCGTTCCATCCGTTTTGGTGCTGCCAGTGCCCACGGTACGGCAAACATGATCCGTTTTTCGTTTTTTAAAGAGAAAGGTGCTTTCGAACGGGACACTACCACTGGAACCTACCGGGTAAATTTTGATAAAATGCAACAAGCCATGAACGAGTTATCTGAGCAGATTCTGACTTTGCAAGGGGATGGAGATTATACCGGAGTAGCAAAACTGGTAGAAGCCAGGGGCAAAATAGACACTCAGCTACAAGCTGATTTAGACCGCTTGCAGGAGGCTAAAATTCCGGTAGATGTGGTATTTGAGCAAGGCATTGAGGTACTAGGTTTGAATAATAGTTTATAGTTTAGCTAACCTTATGCCCATATACTCAGTATGGGCAGTAACTCAATTTTTATTATCAATTCTTATCACTCTAAGGCTTTTGTATGAGCTTGAAAAAAATTCTTTACGCAATAATAGTTAATGCCTGCCTCACAGCTACTGTATATGCACAACAAACCTATACCGGACGTGTGTGGGATAGTCAAAGCCGTACCCCCCTTCCCGGAGTTAATGTACGAGCGTATCCCCTGCAGCAAGGCACTGTCACTGGAGAAGATGGCGCGTTTACGATTACTACCGATTCAGTTGCCACGCGGCTGGAATTTTCATATGTAGGCTATCAGTCAGCTTCTGTAAAAGCTGTTAAAGATATTACTTTAAGTATATACCTGCAACCTACTCAGCAAGAGCTAAATGAAGTAGTGGTAGTAGGCTATGAAAACAACCGTAAATTGTTAGAAACAGCAGGCGCTATCTCCCTGCTTACACCTCAAGTGCTGGGAAGATTTAACAACACATCCCTACTCCCAGCTATTAACACGTTGCCAGGTGTGCGGATGGAAGAACGTTCGCCAGGGAGTTACCGGCTTTCTATCCGGGGAAGTTCTTTGCGTTCTCCTTTTGGGGTACGCAATGTAAAAGTATACTGGAACGATATCCCGTTTACTGACCCAAGCGGAAACACCGCACTTAATTTACTAGATTATCATACCATTGGCAGTGTGGAAGTAATTAAAGGCCCGGCTGGAAGTATTTATGGGGCAGGAACCGGAGGAGTAGTATTGTTGCAGAATCCAGCCATTCCAAGCAATGAAAAAAGCATTCAGCTTACCGGATTGGCAGGTTCGTATGGCCTGGTGGGCAACAGTGTTTCGCTCCGGATGGGCGGTACCCAAAGTAATTCTATTGTTACCTATGCACACCAGCAATCCAATGGCTACCGCGACCACAGTGCCATGCGACGCGATGTGTTAAACTTCCGTACCCAGTACCAGGTATCCGAGAAACGAAATATCTCCATTATGGGGCTGTATTCCGACCTCTATTACCAGACACCGGGAGGGATTAATGCAGCCCAGTTTGCCAGAAATCCACGCTTGTCCAGATTGCCAGTAATCAACCAACGCGGCGATACTACTGTTAGAGGAAGCATAGAGCAGCAGGCAGCAATTTATATTCAGGCTTTGTACCTGGGAGCCTCGCAGCAGTATCAGATTAATGATAAGTGGAGTAACAGCACCTCTATTTATGGAACATTTAATACCCTGCGCAATCCATTTATTTCAAACTATGAACGGAAAGCTGAACAAGGCTTTGGTGCCCGTACCCGTACTTCATATCTGTTCGACATTGGTGCTGTCAGCAGCGAATGGACGTTTGGCGGAGAATTTCAGCAGTTATTTACGGTAGATAAAGTATATGGCAATCGTTTCGGCAACCCAGATACACTTCAACTGGATGCAGAAGTAAACACCCGGCAATTTATCATTTTCAGTCAGTTAGAACTAGATTTGCCTGCTAATTTCTTCTTGACGCTGGGTGCCAGCTTTAACCGCCTCCGCTACCGGAACCAGGATTTTACCAATCCCATAACTAATTTCCGCCAGACCCGTGAGTTTAACCCGGTTGTCTCACCAAGAGTAGCCTTGCTAAAAAAACTATCCGAAAACCTGGCGGTGCATGGGAGTGTAAGCTTGGGTTTCTCTCCTCCTACCCTGACAGAAATATTACCTTCTGCTGGTATATTTAATGGCGACTTGGATGCTGAGCAAGGAGTAAATTATGAACTGGGTTTCCGGGGGAATGTACAAAAGTTATCCTTTGATGTAACAGCTTATTCCTTGCAGCTAAATCAAACGATCGTGCGTAGAAGCAATGAAGCAGGCGCTGAGTACTTTGTAAATGCCGGAAATACAGATCAGAATGGATTAGAAGCTACCGCCAGTTATCAGTTTGTTCAGCAGCCTGCCAGCGTCTTGTCTGACCTGAAGCTTTGGACGAGCTATACGTACAATCATTATCGGTTTAAAAATTATATACAAGGAGAAACAGACTTTAGTAACAACCGCTTGCCTGCCGTGGCTCCTCATACGGTGGTCACTGGCATCGATGCCGCTTCTGCAATTGGATTTTATACCAACATTACCTTCAATTTTACCGATTTTATCCCCCTGAATGATGCAAATACGGCATATGCTAATGATTATGCTTTACTTGGCGGAAGGCTTGGATTCCGGAGAACTATACAAGCATTTTCATTGGATGTGTATGCAGGTGTAGACAATGCCCTGAATGAAGTTTATAGCCTGGGGAATGATATTAATGCATTCGGAGGAAGATATTATAACACCGCTGCTGGGATCAATTATTACGGAGGTATTGGCTTGAAATACAATTTTGCCCGCTAATGTTGACTTGCCACATAGTGTGGCAAATGCATCTACTTATTTCAATAATTTACATTTGATAATCAACGCGTTAAATATTTACTGATACCTCAAAAATGCGATGATCTGGTTCAGGATTTGTATCTTAGAATGGTAATTTTTCCGGAGTATTATCACTTTCATCTAAGTAATTGAAAAAAAATTACTATTTTTTCCCCGCTTAAACCTATGTCATTTTTATGTTTTACACAAAAGAGAAATTAAAAGCATGGATGATCCTGCTTTGCGCTGTATCTGCCTTCGGACTCAGCAGTTGTTCGCAGCAACAAGGAGACACGAAGAATGGCACTACTGCCCAGACTACTGATACTACTCAACAAGCCACTAACGAGACCAGACCCATGAATGTAACGAAAGAAGTATTCGGAAAAACCGAAGATGGTACAGAAGTACATTTGTATACCCTGACCAATGACAACGGAATGACCGTAAAAATTACCAATTATGGGGCTATTATTACCTCACTGGTTACCAAAGACAAAAACGGAAACCCTGGCGACATTGTATTGGGCTTTGATAGCCTGGAAAGTTACCTGAAAGGGCACCCATTTTTTGGGGCAGTGGCCGGAAGGTATGCCAACCGGATAAAAGAGGGAAAATTTACCCTGGATGGCAAAGAATACAAATTGGCAACCAATAATGGAAAAAACCACCTCCATGGCGGTATTAAAGGATTTGACAAAGTAGTATGGACACCAGAGGAAATAAACAATGGCCTGAAACTGACCTACAAGAGCAAAGATATGGAAGAAGGCTATCCTGGTAACCTGACTGCAACCGTTACCTATGTAATCAACGACAATAACGAACTTCGCATTAACTACACAGCTGAAACAGACAAGCCTACTCCGGTAAACTTAACTAATCATAGCTATTTTAACCTGGCAGCCGGGCAAGCCAAAAATAACCTGGATCATGTGATGTTCATTCAGGCCGACAAATATACAGTGGTGGATGAAACTATGATTCCTACCGGAGAACTCCGCCCGGTAAAAGGTACACCTTTCGATTTCACGACACCACAGCCCATTGGTGCACGCATAGAGCAAACAGGTGGCGGCTATGACCATAATTTTGTGTTAATTAAGAAAACCCCTGGCGAAATGTCATTGGCAGCAACCGTGTATGAACCCACGAGTGGACGGGTAATGGAGGTATATACTACGCAGCCTGGTGTACAGTTTTATGCCGGCAACTTCCTAGATGGCTCCTTGACAGGGAAAGGCGGCGTAAAATATGTAAAACGCTATGGCTTCTGCCTCGAAACCCAACATTTTCCAGATTCACCTAACCAAGCTACATTCCCCAACACTGTACTAAAGCCTGGAGAAACCTATAAACAGGCAACCATCTTTAAATTTTCAGCTGAAAACAGAGCCAGTCAATAAAAGTAAAAATTAGCTAAGGTGAAAACGTGGAAATGAGTAAGTTCGCATCTTCCACGTTTTCACGTTTACTAGCGTATCACCCATGCAGAAAGAAGTGTATTATTTGTTTGCCCTAGCCGCCGGACTGGCAGTGGCTATACAAACTGGTGTAAATGCTCAACTCAGGCTAACTATTCAGAATCCTACCCTTACTGCGCTTATCTCTTTTCTTACCGGCACCTTTGTTTTGTTTATGTATGTAATGCTCACCAGCTATAGTCAATTGCCTACAGCAGCCACCCTGTATAAAATTTCATGGTGGAAATATCTGGGAGGCATTATGGGAGCATTTTACATTACAACAGTCGTCATTATTGCTCCTAAAATCGGAGCAGCCAATACGCTGGGCTTTATCGTTGCTGGCCAGTTAATTTCTGCCGTTATTTTCGACCACTTCGGTCTAATTGGGTTTGTTGTGCGGCAAATTACCTTTTTGCGGGTTTTGGGTGTGATCTTCCTTGTACTGGGAGTTTACCTGATCCGGAAATAAATCCACATATTAAGGAAGTGGGTTTTTAGATACATAAATAATAGCTGGCATATCATCTTCGCAGCAGTAAAACGTATTATTTTCTTCACGGTAGCTACCTCCAGAGGCAGCCACATACAATCTATTCTGGGAGTCGAGATGCAAGTTATAAAGTATATGTTTAAAAGGAAAATTGATGGGTTGCTCCGTTGTACCCACCCGTTTTATAATCGTGGAGGGATTTAGAAAGAGTGAACTTCCATCAGCATTTGCAAAAGTTTTGTTTTCCTGTATCTGGTACATTATTCCTGTGGTGGATATAACTTTGCCAACTGGTACCTTAAATCTGTCTACCTGCTCCCAGGGAAGTCTGTTCCAGCTCTTTCCATAATCTGTAGTGAAGTATAAAGCTGTAGTAGCCATCTTATCAGGCCATTTTGTCTCAACCAGTGCTACAAGCGGATAAACCGTATCCTGGTGAGTATACAAGCTGGGCACCGTACCCTGAAAATCTTTGGATTTATGCCATGTTTTTCCCTGATCGATTGTATAATAAGCCATGCTCTTTGTGGCTACAAGCAAGGTTTTATCCAGGTCTCCGGCGATGGCATTTGCCTCAATGCCCCTGGGTATTTCCAGTTTAATCCAATTGGGATCTGTTGCCAAGGGTTCAGGGGTAGTGGCTTGCCGGCAAGATAAGCAACCAACCGCTAGGCAGAAATAGAGAAAAAAGGGTTTCATAAGATAGTGTAGAGTTTGAACAAAGAATAATGAATTGCAGCCTTAATATAGAAAATTTAAACATTCGCTTCTTTTCAACCGAAAAAAATACTTTATTTTCACGCTGAATCAGGCTTACACCCATTATTTTCACTGGCAGGTTTGTATCTGGTGAAAAACAACTATAAATTCATTGTTAAATTAGTGTATGTAGTTATGACTAAAGAATCTCTGCGAAAAGTAGAATATTATGAGATGAATGCTGAAGAGTACCGTAAACTCTCTCCTTTCGAAAAAACAAAAGCGGCTACCCAAAAAGAAGTCAAGCAAGGTTGGTTTCACGGATGGGCAACTGATACACACTTATTATCAGAGAAAGATTCTGGAGATCTGCCGCAATTAGTGTATGCTACCCATGCTATAATCGAACAAACAGATGGCTCTGTTATTAAAATAAAACCAGAGAACATTCGCTTTATTTCTTAAAGCTACGCTGACCAATACAAATTAAGTATGTGTTTGGCTGTCTGCATAACTTCCAAAAAGTCTTTCAGGTACATTTTTTTTCCTGAAGGTTATCTTCCTCAGTCTTACCTAAATCCATTCATACGTGGGACGACAACGCTTATCTTTCCAATAGGTTAGTTATTTTTATGTTAAATTATTACATCTTTTACTAAGTCATATCCGTATCTGTCTGTAATTACCTATTTTTTTGACTGTATACTCATTTTTTGATGAAAAAATTTAATAAAATTTTACTCGTAGAAGATGATCCGATTGATGCATTTTTAAGCAAGTCCGTTATTGAACAAGCTGAAATAACCGAGGAAATTGTTTTGTGCCATGATGGACAAGAAGCCTTAAATTGCCTGGAATCATTGAAAGATAATGCCATTCCTGATCTGATTTTATTAGATATCCGGATGCCAGGGATGGATGGCTTCGAATTTTTAGAAGAACTCCGCAGAACCTATGATAATAGCACACAATTTACCGTGGTTATTTTAACGTCTTCTAACCACCCAGATGATATTACCCTCTCAGGCCAATTTCATGCAAGCTATTATCTGGTGAAACCCATTACACCGGATAAAGTAAAAAAGATGATAGAAAGGTGTTTCTAGCCATAGTTTGTGCCTACTCTTTAGTAACTAGGTAAACTTCTGACGCGCTTATAAAACTAAGCCGTTGGTTCAACTTACGCTTCCCCAAGATATTGTTTATTCTAATAGATAAGTAAATTTTGTCTTTTAACCCCTATAAACAGTTTAAGTAAAGCAACCAACGCCCCTGCTGTAAAATTAGGTATACTGTAAATGTACTATTATTTACCAGATGCTGTGTTCTCTTATTTGCCGTCGATGCCGCCTATGCTTTTTATAATCTCCCCCCTTGTCTCACATATAGGATCCTCTACTTTTTCGGCCTAGCACAAAGATTAGTACATTCTATTTCGTTAAAATGGGTAATTCTTCAAAACAATTTAGAGCCCGAACTAGTACATAGTACAGATCTTTGAAGCAGGTTGTATTTGTATCTAACAAAATCTGCACTACCATGGTATCTCTTTTGCCTGATCCCCAGGCTTTATGCTTAGTTCCCAGGTTATGTTGTATTCAGGATCATCTATACTTTTATTCTCCCATACCTAGCTGCCACAAAAAATCAGCTTTGGACTAGTTTTACAGAAACCTATGATTGTTAGAAGGAATTTAAAGTGGAGCTTTATTCTTCACTATACCTGGAAAAATTTGCTTTACTATGTTTTGTTAGCTGTATCAGTATATCTGCTCCATGACTATTACCAGGTATTTCATTTGCACTTGCCTTTTAGCACCATTACTGCACTCAGTACAGCATTAGCTATATTTCTGGGTTTTAAGAACAACAATGCCTACGATAGGTGGTGGGAAGCCCGTAAAATCTGGGGCTTACTGGTAAACTACAGCCGGGCGTGGACCCGCCAGGTAATTACCATGATTATTTCAGAAGATCCGTTGGAGGCAGCAAATGTTAAAGATTTACAGCAGCGCATGGTCTATCGGCACATTGCCTTTGTACATGCCCTACGGGTGTTTTTAAGAAAAAAGTTGCCATACAATCATCCTCAGCTGCAGGAGATTTTTGAAGAAACAAATGAATTCGCCGATACAGTTGCCTTTCTAATGCCTGCTGAGTTCAAAGTATTTTGTCATAAAAAAAACCCGCCAAACTACTTACTGGAGTTGCAGGGAGAAGATTTACGAAGAGCCTATAACCGTGGCTGGGTATCAGATTACCGCTTTGTACGCCTGGAAGAGACCTTAGTTGAATTCAATAATATTCAGGGAGGCTGCGAACGGATTAAAAATACCCCCTTCCCCAGGCAGTACAGTTTTTTTTCCAGAGTCTTTGTTTTTATACATGCTACCCTCCTGCCTTTTGTTTTTGTGGAAGAAATTGGCTGGGCCAGCATTCCTATTTCGGCTATTCTCTCCTTTGTATTTCTCTGCCTGGATCTGGTGGGCGAACGGGCAGAAGATCCCTTTGAAAACCGTCTGGAGGATGTACCGATCACTGCCCTTAGCCTCACTATTGAAACAAACGTAAAGGAACAGTGGGGCGATAAAAACTTTCCGGAAGCCAAAGACCCAGGCAGAGGGGTTATTCTGTAATGTATGTTTACTTTTGCAGTTCCAGGTTTACACTACCAAGGCCGCCACTAATATCTATCGTTAACAAGTGGTCAGTTTTATTGTAAGCGCTGTTTACATAATAGCCATCTTGTTTTTTGAAGCCTGGTGCCTCTATGCTGCCCAATCCAGATATTCTTATCCGTACGCCTGTAGCAGCTGGAAGTTTCAAGGTCATTTCGCCGATGCCTCCATTAATGTCAGCCGTCAGGTTAGTAGACCATTTTCCGGTAAGGTCTAGCTTCATGGCACCTACCCCGGCATTAACTTTTAGCTTCGGTAAGGAAGTATTCGCCAGATTTACCGTAAAATCACCGGCACCTGCTTTTAACAAGAGGTTGGTCAGCTGCATTCCTTGCAAATCTAAGGTACTTTGCCCAGCTCCTACGGTAAGTTCCAGGTCTGTAGGTATATTTTTGTTAAGCTTAATTTGCCATTCATTTTTATCTTCATCCTCCATATTCATATTCTGGTTGTCTCCAGGCTGCTTTATGGTAAGGGCACCCTTTTCTTTCGTATAGGCTATAGTGGGCTTCCATTCATCGTTTGTAAAAGCAAATTGCCCTTCCATCAATTTAGTACTCCCACCGCTTATCTGCATGGTGCCTGCCGATTGATTTAGCTCTACTTTTACCGATTTGGCTCCCTGCATTTCTACCTCTTTCGTATATTTCTTTACTTCTTTTCCTTTCTGGGCATATGCCACATTTACTAAGCCTGCTGTTAACAGAAATACAAAAGTTAATATAGTTTGCTGATATTTATTTTTCATACTGTGATTGGGTTGTTGAGAAGAAAGGTAGGCATAATCTGATATACCCAACAAAAAAATTGACAGAAGGCAAATAAGCCGAATAAGTGTAACAAAATAGAGCTATACAATATCTACTGCCTCTCCACGTCTATGACGTACAGGCAATGCCTTCATTATTCCAGATATGCTAATTAGATCATTGGGTAAGAATCCTTCGGGAGATTTGTTAACAAGAATACAAAAATCACCACATTACAAAGGGAATGTATTTCAGAATCTGATATCTACAGATGTCATGTTACCGGATGCTTCTTACCTAAAAATGATGAATGATTTCATTAGTAATCGAAAAATTGCGAGTCCCCAAAAACTAATTCCAGCTATTCGAACAGATTTAAAGAATCTGGCTTCAGATAAATTGGTGATTGTGTGGTTTGGTCACTCCTCATACCTGATCCGATACCGAAATAAAACCATTCTGGTAGACCCAGTTCTGGACGGACAAGCATCTCCAGTATCTTTGTTTGGAAAAGCCTTTAAAGGGACTAATCTTTACCGGGTTGCTGATTTGCCTCCGCTCGATGTAGTTATTATCACGCATGACCATTACGATCACCTGGATTATGCTACCATTGCCGCACTAAATTCTCAGCAAGTAAAGTTTTACACCCCTTTAGGAGTAGGTTCGCATCTGGCACACTGGGGCATTCCAGCAGCTGCCTTCACAGAAATGGATTGGTGGGAAAGTCAGCAGGTAGACGAGCATATGCACCTGACGGCTACCCCTGCCAGGCATTTTTCGGGTAGAGGTCTGGTGCGGAACAAAACCTTATGGGCTTCCTTTGTGCTTACTTTATATGATACCCGTCTACTACTAGGTGGTGACTCAGGTTATGGAAACCATTTTAAAGAAATCGGTGACCGATATAGCCCTTTTGATCTGGCTATTCTGGAGGCTGGTCAATATGGAGAAGCTTGGCCTTATATACATATGTTCCCAGAACAGACCGTACAGGCAACGATAGATCTACAGGCAAAAGCCCTGCTACCAGTACACTGGGGAAAATTTGCCCTAGCTTACCATGCCTGGAATGAACCTATCCAGCGGGTAATCAAAGAAGCTAACAAACTACAGGTGCCTGTAATTGTTCCGCAAATCGGCAAGCCACTTACACTTGATGTGCCAATGATAAAGATGGAAGATAGCTGGTGGGAAAAGTAGTTTTTATACCAGCAGCCAGATAGGCAATAAAAAAACACCATCGCCTAGCCAGCGGTATCTTCTATGTTGGAAAAAAAACTCAGGAAAGACAAATAGCAGAAGCAATACACCAGACATACAACTTTCTGTAAGAAGTACCTGTTTTTCAAGCAAATTAAACCTTGTTGTGCAGGCAACCATCAACAGCAAACCAAACAAGATAAATAGGAAGGTAAGCATACGTTTTACCTGCCTAACTCCAAAGTTCACCACCATGGATCGTTGACCTTGCTGCCAATCTTCTTCCCGTTCGAAATACGAAAATAGCAGCAAATTTTGTAGAGCTATCAGAAAAAAGGCACCTACGAAGTATAGGTATTGTGCGTGAAAATGATCCGCAGAAAACCAGGCCACTCCCCAGATACCGGTCGTATATAGGCAGGCAATAATTACTTCTTTATGAAACCAGGGAAGACCTTTTTGTATACCCATTTTGCTGACCAGCCATAAATACAGGATAACCAGCACAGCCAGAACACTTCCAAACAAGATAATCTTCAAGGATAAAAAAAAGAGAACACTTACTCCGAGTACGCCCACTAAAATTAAGCAAGCCCTGAGCAACTGATGGCGGTATTGCCAGTGAAATTTTCTTCTGGGTGAAAATACTTCTCCCGCCGTATGCCAGACATCCTGTAAATGATCCACTGTATAAATTAGTAGAACCGTACCTGCCAATATGAGTACAGCTGGCCAGGGGATCGGAGAAACCTGCCACACCTTACAAGCCATCAAGCAACAGACCAGTGCTCCAGCCGCTACATCCAGACTAAGCCACCTGCTTACCATCCAGCCATCATGCAACCGTTCTCCGATAGAACGGCTACGGGTAGCAGAATTGGTAGGCGGCAGAATGAGTTGTTTGGGCATAAAGGCTATAGTATGTTTACTATTCTTATACGAAACTATTGAACATCGGCTACTTTTAATAGTTTTGTTTTCACATTCTTCTGTAACTAGTGGTTTATTCAGACAAATACCTTGAAAAAGTTGACTAACCTAAAATTGCTGCATACCTTACTCTCACATAATTGGAATAAATAAATAACCAGTTGAATGTAATGAAAAATACTCCTGACATACTTGAGAAAGAAAAGGAAACTCCCACAACCAATGATTCATCACCTAATAAATCTAAAAAAACTTGGAACACCGAAAGGCTGATGACCTATATTGCTTTCTTAATTAGTATTTGTACGTTTATTATGTTTACCTATCAAACCTATTTGATTCAGAAACAGCAATTACGAAGTGTTTTACCTTTTCTGCTTCTCGTTAATTCTGTAGGGAACAATTCTGATGGAGAGCGTACAGTAAACTTATTGTTAATGAACAATGGTGTAGGCCCTGCAATTATTGAAGATGTAACTATCACTTACCAGGGCAACCAATACAAAACTGTTGATGATTTCTTTGGTAAAGCAATCTATTCTGCACATAAAATCAGTACACAACGAAACGGTATACGAGCTGGTTTTATCCTGCCGGCTAGCCAAGCACAGGTTTTGCTTGGGTCTAATGATTCACAAGCCAGCGTCGTTTTAGAAAAGATCTTCTACAGCAATGATTTTAATATAGAAATTGTATACGCTTCTTTATACGAAGAAACCTGGAAGATCACGTATAAAAGTGGAGAACCTACTAATAAACCTATAAAGGTTGATTAATATAATTTGCCCAATTTTGTTAAAAACTGAAGTTACCCAATAATTTATACAAACCACCTTTTTATATATGAGTAAACCTGATCATAAACTCTTTTTATTAGATGCTTTTGCCTTAATTTACCGGGCGCATTTTGCCTTTAGCAAAGCTCCCCGCATTACGTCCAAAGGCTTGAACACCAGTGCTGTATTTGGCTTTACCAATACCTTACTGGAAGTACTTCAAAAAGAAAAACCCACGCATATTGGAGTAGCTTTTGATACGTCTGCGCCTACCTTCCGCCATACGGCTTATACCGAATACAAGAGCCAGCGGCAGGCTCAACCCGAAGATATTACGCTTGCCATTCCTTATGTAAAAAAACTGGTAAAAGCCTTTGGCATTCCTGTGTTAATGCTGGATGGCTACGAAGCAGATGATGTCATTGGAACCATAGCCAAGCGGGCAGCCAGAGAAGGCTTTGAAGTTTTTATGATGACACCTGACAAAGACTATGGACAGCTGGTAGAAGAACATGTGTATCTCTACAAACCTTCTTTTATGGGAAAAGGAATTGAGATAATGGGAGTCCCAGAAGTATTGGCCAGATGGGGAATCAAACGCATAGACCAGGTAGTGGATATGCTGGGCTTGCAAGGCGATGCAGTAGATAATATTCCCGGTATCCCTGGAGTTGGCGAAAAAACAGCTCAGAAACTCATAGAAGAATATGATACGATTGAAAACCTGATTGCGAATGCTGATAAACTAAAGGGCAAGCAGAAGGAAAATGTACTTCAACATGCACAGCAAGCATTGCTATCTAAGCAGTTGGCTACCATAGACATAAATGTTCCAGTTCCTTTTGAAGCGGAAGAACTTCGCTGCTCAGATCCTAACAAAGAAGAACTGATTCATTTGCTGGATGAACTGGAATTCCGGACTATCAAAAAGCGAATTTTCGGTGAAGAAACACCAGCCGTTCCAGCTACAACCAAACAATTTGCCAGCAAATCCATGGGGCAAACATCTTTATCCTTTGAACTGGATTTTGATCCGGCCCTGGTAACAGAAGAAAAACCTATTGAAAGTAACCGGGAAAACATCCATACGGTGGTACATCAGTATCATGTCATAGATACACCTGAGCTGCGGCAAATGCTGATTGAGCACCTGAGCCGGCAAGATGAATTTTGCTTTGATACGGAAACCGATAACCTGGACGCAACAGAAGCTAATCTAGTGGGCCTGGCATTTTCCTACTATAAAAATGAAGCCTACTACATTCCCATTCCGCCAGATCAAAAAGAAGCCCAGGCAATCATAGATGAATTCAAACCCTTACTGGAAAATCCTGCAATTGGCAAAGTAGGCCAGAATATGAAGTATGACATTATTGTGCTAAAAAACTATGGTGTGGCAGTAAATGGCAAAATTTTCGACACCATGCTTGCCCATTACCTTATAGAGCCTGATATGCGGCATAATATCAATATACTGGCAGAAACCTATCTCAATTACACGATGGTACCCATCGAATCGTTAATTGGCAAGAAGGGAAAAAGCCAGAGTAATATGTCGGAAGTGGAAATAGAAAAGATAGCTGAATACGCCGGAGAAGATGCAGATATTACCCTTCAACTGAAGGAAGTGTTTGTACCCATGTTGAAAGAAAATAAGATGGACAAACTCTTCCATGAGGTAGAAAATCCATTGGTTCCGGTACTAGCATCCATGGAAAAAAATGGAGTAAAAGTAGATACTGCCGCTTTAAGTGAGCTTTCCAAAACATTGGAAATTGATATGAAAATGCGGGAAGATAAGATATTTGAACTGGCGGGTGTGCCTTTTAATATCGGTTCTCCAAAGCAGTTAGGTGAAGTGCTCTTCGACCGCATGAAGCTAGACCCTAAAGCTAAAAAAACAAAAACCGGCCAGTATGCTACCGGGGAGGATATTCTCTCTAAACTGGAAGCCGACCATGAAATTATCAGCCACATACTGGATTACCGGGAACTGCAAAAGCTAAAATCAACGTATATTGATGCCTTGCCTGCTTTGATTAGTTTTAGAGATGGACGTATCCATACTTCTTTCAATCAGGCAGTTACAGCCACCGGCAGGTTAAGTTCTACCAATCCTAATTTACAGAACATTCCTATCCGTACAGAGAGAGGGAAAGAGATCCGGAAGGCTTTTGTTCCTCATAGTGGAGAATACACCATTCTCTCTGCTGATTATTCTCAAATAGAATTGCGAATTATGGCTTCCTTTAGCAAAGACCAAACCATGATAGAGGCATTCCAGCAAGGCATAGATATTCACACCTCCACAGCAAGCAAAGTATTTAAGGTACCTTTATCTGACGTTACCGGTGATATGCGCCGCAAAGCCAAAACAATCAATTTTGGTATTATTTATGGTATTTCTGCCTTTGGTTTAGGAGCCCGGCTAAACATCTCCCGCAAGGAGGCTGCAGAAATTATTGAGGCCTATTTTGAGCAGTTTCCGGCAGTAAAAAAATACATGGACGACTCTATTCAAAAAGCCCGTGAATGCGAATACGCAGAAACCTTACTGGGTCGCCGTCGCTACCTCCGCGACATCAATTCACGCAATATGACAGACCGGGGCTTTGCCGAACGGAATGCTATCAATGCTCCTATCCAGGGAACCGCTGCTGATATGATCAAACTAGCCATGATCCGGATTCATGACTGGCTGACAAAAGAAAAATTACAATCCAAAATGATTTTGCAGGTACATGATGAACTGGTGTTTGATGCACATAAAGGCGAAATTGATTTGCTGCAAAAAACGGTGGAAGAAATAATGAAACATGCCTTACCTCTGGAAGTACCTATGGAAATTGGGTTAGGTACGGGCAACAATTGGCTGGAAGCACACTAGGAGATTATTAATTGACCATCAATCTTTTACTATAGATATTTTATAGTAATTGTTCAATCAACTGGAAAGCTTTACTATAGTCTCTCCGGCTGATTGAACCTATTTTTTAGTTTCTGTTTCTCCTTATATCTTTATTCATTCTCTCATATATACTAGATTTTTCTGGATAAATATCTAATCACTTAGTATTTTAGCAAAGACGTTGTTTAATTTACCGGACCGCTACTGGTAGTGGAATCCGATTTTTTCAACTACACTTATGAACGTATTGATCAAGCATCTACTTTTCCATCTCCCTGCTCATGAACGTATTGAAAAGAAATAATGTAAATGTTTATGGAAATGGAGATAAGGCCATTTTGTTTGCGCATGGTTTCGGCTGCGATCAACATATGTGGCGTTTTGTAGCCCCTGCCTTTACAGATGAGTACAAGGTTGTTCTATTTGATCATGTAGGCGCAGGAAACTCAGATTCTTCTGCCTATAACTCTTACAAATACCAAACATTACAGGGATATGCAGACGATGTGCTTGAAATTTGTGAAGCCCTAAAACTTAGCGAAAGTATTTTTGTAGGACATTCGGTAAGCTCTATGATTGGTATATTAGCCTCCCTTAAAGATCCAAACCGCTTTGATAAACTTGTCCTGATAGGCCCTTCTCCATGCTATATTAATGATGAGGAAAATGACTACATTGGTGGTTTTAGCCACAGCGATATCGAAGGCTTGTTAGATTCACTGGATAGTAATTACCTGGGATGGTCAAGTGCCATGGCTCCGGTAATTATGGGCAATGGAGACAGGCCCGAATTAGGCGATGAGCTAAAGAACAGTTTTTGCAGAACTAATCCTGAAATAGCCAAACAGTTTGCCAGAGTAACTTTTTTGTCTGATAACCGGTTGGATATAGAAAAGCTACAAACGCCAACGTTACTTTTGCAATGCTCAGAAGATGTAATTGCGCCTTATACTGTAGGAGAATATCTACACAGACATATACCCTACAGCACACTCAACGTGTTAGCAGCAACAGGCCACTGTCCTAATTTAAGTGCGCCTGAAGAAACGATTCATGCAATAAAAGCTTATTTAACTACTGCCTGATATTGAAAGAAAAGAACGACAAGTTAGTTTATCAGCATTTTCTAGAAGAAAACTTCGAAGATCTGTATGAGAATGCACCTTGTGGTTATTTTTCCTCATTACCTGATGGAACGATTGTAAAGCTGAATAATACATTAGCCCAATGGCTTGGCTACCATAAAACTGAAATTTTGCATCAGAAAAAATTTCAGGAGTTGTTACCTATTGGTGGAAAAATTTTTTACGAAACCCATCATGCACCGCTCATACGCATGCAAGGTACAGTCAATGAACTTAATTATGACTTAATTAGCAAAACCGGCGCTTTACTACCAGTACTAATAAATTCGTCACATATTACAGATGCAGAAGGTAAAGTGGTTTTATATCGCTCAACCTTGGTAAATATTTCAGACCGGAAAAAATATGAAGCAGAGTTGCTTCAGGCTAAAAAGAAGGCAGAGCAAGCGGCTAAAACAAAAGCCGAATTTCTTTCTACGGTAAGCCACGAAATCCGCACACCGATGAATGCCATTATCGGGGTGGCTAACCTTCTGCAGGCAAGCGATCCTAACCCCCGGCAGCTAGAATACCTGCGTATACTTAAACTTTCGTCTGAGAATCTGCTGAATCTGATCAACGACATTCTGGATTTTAATAAAATAGAATCTGGCAAAATCAGCCTGGAAGAACGGCCTTTTAATATCCGGGAGTTAATGCAAAACCTCATTTACAACCTGCTTCCCAAGGCTGAAGAAAAGGAAATAGATCTTATCTATGAAATAGATGACCCTCTGCCTTCATTTTTAATTGGCGATCCGGTAAAGATTATACAAGTCCTGACAAACCTGATAGGGAATGCTATTAAATTTACTCATACAGGAGCTGTAACTGTAGAAGTACGTGCAGTTGAAATTACCTCCACAGCTGTGGTACTCGAGGTCAAAGTATCAGATACAGGAATAGGCATTGCACCAGATAAAATTCACAAGATTTTTGAAGAATTCTCCCAGGCAGATTATGAAATAAATCTAAAATATGGTGGCACCGGTTTGGGACTGGCGATTAGTAAAAAACTACTGGCCCTATACAACTCCACGCTTCAGGTGGCAAGTGAAGAGGGCAAAGGAACAACCTTTAGCTTTAAACTCAAACTCCAAATCAGTGATGTACAGCCCCAAAGTCAGCAGTTGTCGGACCTTACCTATAATAATCAAGGCTCTTTGCGTGGAATTAAGCTGCTATTGGCGGAGGATAATTCAGTTAACATATTTATTCTTTCTCAATACCTGAAAAGTTGGGAGGTAGCATTTGATGTAGCGGAAGATGGATCGGAAGCTATGGAGAAAATAATGCAGCGCGACTATGACCTGGTATTAATGGATTTGCAAATGCCCAAACTTAATGGGTATGATGCTACCAGAATGCTACGCAACTTGCCAGATGAAAAATACAGGAAGTTGCCTGTTATAGCCTTATCTGCTTCCTCCAAATTCGATCTTCAACAAAGGCTCGACTACGCCGGCATCACTGACTTTGTAGGCAAGCCATTTAATCCTAGAGATCTATACAATAAAATAGCTTTCTATAGTCCGGCAACTCATCTACAGGCAGGCGATTGGTCTGGTAGTTTTTCAACCGAAGTAAGTGTGTCACCTGCTGAAGAGCCAACATCGCATATAAACCTGAACCCATTCAGAAAAATAACCAGAAATAATGCTGCACAATTTAAGGAGTTAATTAGGTTATCTGTCGAAAATTTTGCCAGTTTTCAGCAAAATTTTAAGGAAGCTCTCCTGAACCGTGATATACTATTGTTTGAGGAAGTAGCCCATAAAAGTAAGATGACCCTCCGCTCATTAGAAGCCACCCATCTTTCTCTACTCCTAGATCAGGCAAATACATTACTGCAATCTGGCGAACAGGATGCTTCTATCTTTTATAAAACTAGCCAGGAAATAAGCCAGGAAATAGATATGATTATTGCGGAATTACTTGCTCAGATTCCAGATCAGTCTGGTAAAATCTCTTAAATAGTATCCATTAGTATGTAGGTATAGTCCGTATCTGTGGAACAACACTATTTGGCAAACATTTCTTTCAGACATTTCCAAAGCTGTTTTTTCAAATCCTGGTCATGCTCCAATACACTCAGGCTGTCTGCTAAAAGTATATCAATCCCCTCAATCTTTTCCATCTGGTATTTAATTAAATGGATTTGCAGATTCAGTTCTGTCAAGGAAATACCAAAACTAATCAACTGGTTAAGTACTTTGTCTTTCAATATATCTATATAATCAATCCGGCGGATGTTGTTAAGATTTACTAAATCCACATCTTCCAGTTTCAAATGGACAGCAGTCAGAATTTTTTTCAACAAGACTTCTTCATTTTTCTTCAGATAAGGCGACTGTTCATTAAAAAACAAGATCATTACCTTGTTCCGGTTGACAGGTTGAGGCTTTTTAACAGGAGGCGTTACCTGTGGCGGATGTACTGGCTGGGTTTTAACCGGTACAGGTGTAGGTGGGGTTGGTACAGCTACCTTTACTGGTTGGATAGTTTCCGGTAATTGTACAGGAACCTCCTGTTTATCCTTAAGCACATAAATTGGCTCATCCAGCAGCAGATGAATGTACCCTAATTTTTCTTCGTCAATCCCCATATATTAAATAGAATAAATATCGCCTCTCGACTATATTGTATGCTTAACAAATGATTAATTAAAACAAACTTAATTGTTTATTAGTCAAGCTTTTACCAATAACTTGGTTTTGAAGCACAAACTATTGGGCCTGTAAAAATAGCTCTTTTATAATTACTATTTACTCACCGAAGTACTATCTGCCAGATTTTGTATATCTATTCCTTCTGTAATAAAAGAAATTCCCTGTTGTGATAACGTGCCAATCATTACCGCCTGGATCAGAGGTTTGGCTGCCTGGTTCTTGCTGCCCCAGTCGATAATAAAACTTGCTCCGGCTCCTCCCTGTTTTTCTTGGTATTCTACAATAAATTCAGCAGAAGCCAAAGGCCCAATGGCTATTGTACGTTGTACATACTTGCGGATCAGGCTCCCTTTTGAATCAAGAAAATCTACTTTATTTACATACACAGTATCCTGTAAACTTGTGTTTCTCACGACCGCTGTAACCGTTAATAGGAAACGTTTATTACCATCTAAATGATAAATATCTGAATAAGCAGGTACATATACTTTTTGTTGTTTAGCCAGCTTGTTAAATTCTACATCCGAATACACATAAGCGAACTGATTTTGAGTGGTTCCCGTATCTTCAGCAGTAGAACAGGCAATAGTAGCCAAGCACAGCAGAATATTTAGCCAAACACCTTTCCCTGAGTTATAAAATATCGTACGCATAGTCGAATATATTAATTTCTCTGATTTGGGGAAAACAACGTGTATCTTTCTGACAGCTGGTAGCACGTTTACTGACTAAATATATTTTACTCTTTCAGTTCTTAAGCCCTATTTTAATTTATTTTTGTTTATTGACTTATTTTTGTGAATTTTTAATCAGTTATGGCGCATGTACCCCAATTAATTATAGATCTGGCTTTAATTTTAGGTGCTGCCGGTGTAACCACGCTAGTTTTTAGAAAACTAAAACAACCACTTGTGCTAGGATATATTCTAGCAGGTTTACTGGTTGGCCCTAATTTCCCCATCTTTCCAACTATTGCTGATCAGGAGACGATTCGGATATGGGCTGAAATTGGCGTAATCTTTTTGCTTTTTGGCCTGGGCCTGGAATTCAGTTTTAAGAAATTAGTAAAAGTAGGTGGCTCAGCTGCCGTAACCGGACTGGTAGAAATTGGGGTTATGTTGGTCCTTGGCTATTTAACTGGCTACTGGCTGGGATGGTCAGGGATGGATAGTTTATTTTTGGGGGGAATAATCGCCATATCCTCTACTACTATTATCATTCGGGCATTTGATGAACTAGGCCTAAAAACCCAGCAATTCGCCGGATTAGTGTTTGGAATACTGGTAATAGAAGATCTGGTAGCTATTCTCTTGTTGGTATTACTCTCAACGTTAGCTGTCTCGCAGCAGTTTGCGGGAATGGAATTGGTATTTTCTATCCTCAAATTAAGCTTCTTCCTTATTCTTTGGTTTCTGGCAGGCATTTATTTAATTCCCTCTTTTTTGCGTATCAACAGCCGCCTGATTACCAACGAGACCTTGTTAGTCATTTCTATTGCTTTATGTTTACTGATGGTAGTACTGGTTACCAACGCAGGATTTTCGGCAGCATTGGGGGCTTTTATAATGGGATCTATTCTGGCCGAAACCTTATATGCAGAAAAGATTGAACACCTGATGCAGCCTGTGAAAGATTTATTTGGAGCTGTGTTCTTTGTATCTGTAGGAATGCTGATCGACCCAAAAATATTGTTGGAATATGCTGCACCTGTAGCCATCCTTTCCCTAGTAGTTATTTTAGGTAAGTCTCTGAACGTAACCTTTGGAGCCCTACTTTCCGGCCAACCGCTGAAACAATCCTTGCAAACAGGCATGAGTATGACGCAGATTGGCGAGTTCTCTTTTATTATTGCCACCTTAGGCTTATCGCTGAATGTAACCAGTAAATTTCTTTATCCGATTGCTGTAGCTGTATCAGCCATTACTACTTTCACTACGCCCTATATGATCCGCCTGGCCGAGCCGCTCTATCACCAAATAGATAAACGCTTACCCCTACGCTGGAGAAACTTCTTAAATAACTATAGTACCAGCACGCAAACAATTGTAGCTGTAAACGACTGGAAGCAAGTGCTGCGTACATTTGCCGGAATACTAGTTACGAATACCGTAGTCATTATTGGAATCGTATTGCTTTGTACCAATGTTATTGCTCCTTTTATTAAGAAAAATTTATTTGACAATCTTTGGGCAGAGGCTCTTACTGCTATTCTTGCTCTTGCCTTAATTACTCCGTTTCTTTGGGCACTGTCTATTCGTAAAATCCGCACACATTCTTACAATACTCTCTGGAGAAACCGGCGGTTCAACAGAGGTCCCCTGGTTGCTATGGAAGTGGGCAGACTTATATTAGGCGTAGTGCTGGTTGGCTTTCTATTAGACCGGCTCTTTTCTTCTTTTGTAGCTTTAATGGGAGCAATTGTACTCATGGTAGTTATACTGCCTGTATTTACGCAAAAGTTACAGGAAACCTATGCCCGCATAGAAAAACGGTTTCTCTATAACCTCCATGCCCGGGAACTGGCGCAAACCAATGGCAAAGTAAATAATGGATCGGCTAGTGGAAGTTTATTGCCCTGGGATGCACATATTGCTCATTTCGAGGTAAGCCCGGAATCCGAATGTATAGGAAAAAGTTTACAGAAGTTATCGTTCCGGGAAAAGTATGGTGTTAACATTGCCCAGATTGAACGGGGAAAAAAGAGTATTTATGTTCCTAGAGGCCATGAGCAAATTTTTCCGTTTGATAAACTGACCGTTGTAGGGACTGATGAACAACTGAAAAAGTTTAAGTTAATAGTCGATCCGCCACAAATAGAGCCTGCTCCCCTGCCACCGGAAGTAATTCTTAAACAACTAGTAGTTGACCATACCTTCCCCTTTCTCGGCATGAGCATACGGAACTCTGATATCCGCAACCGGACACATGGCCTTATTATTGGAATTGAACGTAATGGCAACCGTATCCTCAATCCTGATCCGGCAACTATTTTCGAAAAAGGAGACATTGTTTGGTTATCAGGGGATAAACAGCTGATAAAAGCATTGGAAGACTTCGCAGAAAATGCGGTAGAAACAAAACAACATTAAATCAATGTGACACCAGCTTTCGAGTTAAATTAAAATCCTATCATCAGTATCTGAAATGGCAGTATCAGCTTGGTTTTGAGGTAGGTGCTCCGATTGATTGTCTACAGATATATTCAACTCCAATACTATCTACAGTTTTTGGTTTTGGCCTTTGCTAAGCTTTTATAACAAAAGCCTTTAACTCGGCCATTTTGCTGTCGCGAAATTGCCATACATCGCAATATGAGTAATCAGCCATTTTTCCATCTTCGTCTTTCATGCTGATTTTGCCAATTGCTGTAACAAAATCACCCTCAGCAATTAAATGTTCAACCATAAATTTTGGCGGCTCCACGTATACCGTTCTCATCCACTGCCGCACGGCTTCTTTTCCTTCTAATACCATATCACCTACAAAGGTCCATTTTGTGTCTTCGGTACAATGAACCAGAAACCCTTCATTGTCGCCTTGCATAATTGATGCATTTCCTTTTTCTAATATTGCCTTATTATTTTCAATCATGTCAATCGTTTTTTGTATTTTATACTAAATGCTGATATACAAGTTGTCATAACTAAATTCTCACGATGGGAGCCAAAATACTTCGGTTTTAGTACAAAAATACTTATTGTATAGATATTACTATGTAGGTGCTTCTAAGCAACAAAGCCGGATAATTCCGGCTTTGTTTGTGTGCTTGTATACTCAAACTACATCTAAATATTTAAAGCTCTATTATCTGTAGCGGCGAGACAGGCTTCTTTCAGTGCTTCTGTATAAGTTGGATGTGCATGCGACATTCGGCCAATATCTTCTGCAGACGCCCTGAATTCCATAGCTACTACTGCTTCCGCTATCATATCGGCTGTGCGAGGTCCAATCATATGCACACCTAATATTTCATCGGTTTGTTTATCAGCAAGCACTTTCACCGTTCCATCAGTGTCCATACTGGCACGGGCCCGGCCAGAGGCTTTAAAAGGAAAGGCACCTGTTTTATACGCAATCCCTTTGGCTTTTAACTCTTCCTCCGTATAGCCTACACCTGCTACTTCCGGCCATGTATACACAACGTTCGGAATTAAGAGATAATTAATATGTGGCTTCTGCCCCACAATGGTCTCTGCCACAAATACACCTTCTTCTTCGGCTTTATGTGCCAGCATAGCTCCCCGGATTACATCACCAATGGCGTAGATACCGGGTACATTTGTTTGTAAGTGTTCATCCACTACTATTCTGCCTCGTTCATCCTTGTGCACGCCGGCTTTATCTAAATTTAACCCTTCCGTATAGGGCTTTCTGCCAATAGCCACTAAACAATAATCTCCGGAAAGTGTCAGCGTTCCCCCTTTATTGTTATCTGCGATTACAACTACCTCTTCTCCTTTGTTTTCTACCGATGTCACTTTATGGTTAAAGTAGAAATCGGTATCGAGCTTTTTCATTGCCCGTTGCAGTTCTTTCCCCATGGTACTATCCATGGTAGGAATCATGGAACCGGCAAACTCTACAAAACTTACTTTCGCTCCCAGCCTGCCATATACCGAACCAAGTTCTGCGCCGATTACGCCTGCACCAATCACAATTAAATGCTTAGGAACTTCCTTCAGGTTTAATGCTTCCGTAGAAGTAATGATTCGTTTTTTATCCAGTGGAATACTAGGGATGCTCGCCGGTTTGGAACCAGTAGCAATCACAATGTTCTTCGAAGTAATTTGCTGAGTAGCTCCACTTTTATCAGTTATTAGGATAGTGTTTTTATCAACAAAAGAACCCATTCCCTGGTAAGTGGTTACCTTATTTTTCTTCATCAGGAATTTGATTCCATCCGTTGTCTGTTTAACCACCTCCCCTTTCCGGTTAATCATTTGTGGCAGATTTACCTGCAAATCTTTCAACTCGATGCCATGTGCTGCGAAGGTATGAGTAGCATTAAAATAATGTTCGGAAGAATCCAGTAAGGCTTTAGATGGAATGCAGCCTACATTCAGGCAGGTTCCACCTAAGGTTTCGTATTTTTCGATGATGGCTGTTTTGAGTCCTAATTGGCCGCAACGAACAGCAGCTATATAACCGCCTGGGCCAGAACCAATGATCACTACGTCGTAATCCATGATATACTATATTGGTGAATAATGATGTAAGTAAAATAAAAATTGAACCCACCAGACATACGTTTGCCTGATGGGTTAGAATAGTGAATTAAATACCTAATAATAATCTGGCAGGATCTTCCAATAATTGTTTCACCCGAACCAGAAAACTTACTGACTCTCTGCCGTCTATAATCCGGTGGTCATACGATAAAGCGACATACATCATTGGGCGTATCTCTACCTGTCCGTTAATGGCTACTGGCCGTTCAATGATATTATGCATACCCAGAATAGCCGACTGTGGTGCGTTAATAATCGGAGTTGACATCATAGAACCAAATACTCCACCATTGGTGATGGTAAAGGTTCCTCCAGTCATTTCTTCAATGGTCAGTTTGTTATCTCTTGCACGGCCGGCTAAGCGGATAATTTCTGCCTCTATTTGGGCAAAAGATAGTTGCTCGGCATTCCGTACCACTGGCACTACTAACCCTTTCGGGGCAGATACAGCTATCGATATATCTACAAAATCATTGTATACAATTTCATCACCATCAATCATAGCGTTTACTGCTGGCCATTCTTGCAGGGCTACACAAACTGCTTTGGTGAAGAAAGACATAAACCCAAGCCCAACATTGTATTTCTCTTTGAATTTATCTTTGTACTTTGCCCGCATTTCCATAATTGGCTTCATATCTACCTCGTTAAAGGTAGTGAGCATGGCTGTTTCGTTCTTTACAGCTACCAATCTGCGGGAAACGGTTTTACGCAGTTGCGTCATTTTCTGACGGCGTTGTTCACGGCTGCCGGGAACTGGTGCCGCAGGTTGACTTACTGCCGGCTTGGCAGTTTCCTGTGGTGCAACTGGTGGTTTAGGTTGCGTTTTTTCTGCTTGTACGGCATCTGCCTTCGTAATACGTCCATCTATACCGCTACCTTTTATCTCCTTATTATCGATCCCTTTTTCTGCCAGAATTTTAGCTGCAGCAGGCGAAGCATGCCCTGTTGCATAGCTAGTGCTGGTAGTTTTTTGATTGTCAGCTACGGGGGTGGTTTGTGCAGGTTGTTTTCCAGGTTCTTCTGATTTTTTATTCTCGTCCTTCAACACTTCTTTTGGGGCAGAATACATATCCTTACTTGGTGTTACACCGCCGCTCTGAGTTCCATTACTTGCCGCCGCTCCTTTTTCAATTTTACATATCAGATCGCCGATAGCCAAAGTTGTACCAGCCTGTGCTACAATACGTAAAGTACCTGAGGCTTCAGCAGTTAGTTCAAAAGTGGCTTTATCAGATTCTATTTCACATAAGACATCATCTAGCTGAACCTGATCGCCATCTTTCTTCGTCCAGTTGGCAATAGTTACTTCAGTGATGGATTCACCAACAGCAGGCACTTTCATTTCTACAACCTCTGTGGTCTGGGGAGTTTCTTGCATAGATTGGGTTTTATTTTCGGTGATAGCAGGTGTTACATTTGTATTGGGTGTGGCCGGCTCAACAGCAGGTGTGGTTTTTTCAACAGGTTTTGCAGCTGGCTGCACTCCATTTTTTTCATCTATCCGGCATATGAGTGTACCTATTGGCACTGTTTCTCCTTCTTGCACCAGTATACGTAAAATACCTGCACTTTCGGCATTCAATTCAAAGGTAGCTTTATCAGACTCCAGTTCACATAATACGTCATCTGCATTCACGGTATCGCCATCTCTTTTGTGCCAGGAGGCTATGGTTACTTCTGTAATCGACTCACCTACGGAAGGAACTTTTACTTCTAATGACATGCGTTTTGTCTTTTTTTGTGGATACTATTTTAAAGCAGAAGAAACAGATAGATTACCTGTTTCTTCTGTAGTTTATTAGCTTAAAGCCTTTTTCAAAATTTCTGCTTGTTCTTTCGCATGTACTTTTGAATAGCCGGTAGCGGGGGAAGCACTGGCCTTGCGTGAGATTAACTCCATGGGATTGTACTGGTAAACACGCAAAATGTAATTCCAGGCACCCATATTTTCCGGTTCTTCCTGCACCCAGCAGATTTTAATATTTTTATTATAACTTGAAAGAAGTGAATACAGTTGCTTAGCCGGGAACGGATGAAGCTGCTCAATGCGAATAATGGCCACATCTTCTATTTTGGAGTTCTGCCGTTCTTCCAGCAGATCATAATATAGTTTACCTGAGCAAATCAATACTTTTCTAGCGGTTTTAGCTTTTATCAGTTCATCACCAATTACTTCCTGGAAATTGCCTTGGGTAAAACTATCTAGCGGAGAAATACATAATGGTTGTCTTAGCATAGATTTTGGAGACATAATCACCAAAGGTTTACGGAAAGGCCATGCCAACTGACGCCTCAACAAGTGGAAGAAGTTAGCAGGTGTAGTTACATTGGCTACCACCATGTTATACTCCGCAGAAAGTTGCAGAAAACGCTCCGGACGTGCGTTGGAATGCTCCGGCCCCTGGCCTTCGTAGCCATGAGGCAATAACATAACCAGGCCATTCATTCGTTGCCATTTACTTTCGGATGGAGTAATGAACTGATCAATCATTACCTGAGCACCATTCGCAAAATCCCCAAACTGCGCCTCCCACACAACTAATGCATGTGGATTGGCCATCGCATACCCAAACTCAAAGCCCAGCACCCCATATTCTGATAATAGAGAGTTGTAGATTTTGAAATCCATCTGGTTTTCATCAATATAATCCAGACTGTCGTAGGCTTCGTTGGTATCGGCATCGCGGAGAACAGCATGACGGTGAGAGAAAGTACCCCGCTGTACGTCTTGTCCGCTCAACCGAACTACTTTATTTTCAAGCAATATAGATCCATAGGCCATGAGTTCTGCGGTAGCCCAATTTATTTGCTTGGTTTCAAAAAACATCTGCTTGCGTTCTTTCAGCAGTTTATCTATCTGCTTAAGCGGCTTAAAGTTTTCTGGAACTTTGGTAAGGGCATTAGCTATTTTTTCAAGATTGGCTGGTGAAATACCTGTTTCTGGTGACTTTTCAAAGTCCTCCGGGGTGGAGCGGCGCAACGCTCTCCAATCTTCTTCATTCTTTTGATAGGCATACGGTAATGGATGCTGTTTGACCAGGTTTAAGCGGTCTTGTAACATATTTCTGAATTCGGCATCCATGTTTTCAGCCAGCTCAGCATCTACATCGCCTCTGGTAATCAACTTTTTATTGTAGATTTCTCTGGGATTGGGATGCTTAGAAATAATGTTGTATAAAGCCGGCTGCGTAAATTTAGGTTCATCGCTTTCATTATGTCCGTGTCTGCGGTAACAAACCATATCTATGAAAATATCCCGGTTAAAATCCTGACGGAATTCGACGGCAAGCTTCGCACAAAATACCACCGCTTCCGGGTCATCACCATTGACATGCAGCACTGGAGCATCCACAATTTTTGCCACATCCGTGCAATAAATACTAGACCTGGCATCTTCAAAATCCGTAGTGAACCCTACCTGATTATTTATCACAAAATGGATAGTGCCGCCAGTATAATACCCCTGCAACTTAGACATCTGGGTAACTTCATACACAATACCCTGGCCTGCCACAGCTGCATCGCCGTGAATCAGAATGGGTAATACCCGGTCATAATCACTTTTATACAACACATCGGCCTTGGCTCTGGCATATCCTTCGACAACCGGATTTACAGCTTCTAAGTGAGAAGGATTGGGTGTCAATTTTAAATCAATCCCTTTCCCGGAAGGTGTCACAATCTGGCTGGCATAGCCCATATGGTACTTCACATCTCCATCTCCATATGTCAAATCTGGTACAGCTGTACCTTCAAATTCATTGAAGATATTCTCATACGTTTTACCCATAATATTGGCCAGTACATTCAAACGGCCCCTATGCGCCATTCCGATAATAATCTCACTCACTCCCATTTCTGCTGACTTATTGATAATAGTGTCTAAAGCAGGAATGGTAGTTTCGCCCCCTTCCAGAGAAAACCGTTTTTGGCCTATATATTTGGTATGTAGAAAATTTTCAAAAACTACGGCTTCATTCAATTTAGAAAGTATCCGCTTTTTTTCCTCTGCAGAAAAGTTATTATTTACATATTCTTTTTCACACTTTTTCTTGAACCATTCTAATACTTCCGGTTCCCGGATGTACATATATTCAAACCCTATGGGACCTTCATAAATCTGCTTTAACCTTTCCACTATTTTGCTCAGTGTCGCAGGCCCAATACCAATTTCATTACCGACCTCGAAAACTGTATTTAGGTCAGTTTCCTGTAAGTCAAAATCTTTAAGGTCTAGTAGTGGTTTGCGGTCTTTACGTTCTCTTACTGGATTGGTTTTAGATTTCAAATGCCCTCTGGTACGATAAGCCATAATCAGGTTACGCACCTGTATTTCTTTGTAAACTGATGCACCTACTCTACTTTTATCTTCGGCTGGTGCAGAAGGCGTTGTTGCTTTGCCATTACCATTATTATAGGTTTGGTAAAATTCAAACCCTTCAAAAAATTTCTGCCAGGTAATATCCACTGACTCTGGATTTTCTTTATATGCCTGATAAAGCCCCTCCAAATATTCGCCATGTGCATTGGCTATGTATGAGAATTTGTCCATAAACTAGGAAATAACAAAATTTTCACAAAGGTACGAATAATTAATATTATATATACTTGCGTACTCGCATAGACAAATATACCTCACTTTCAAAGTGTACTAAATGATATATATTCGCTCGTTTGTATGCAAAGCTTGCAAAGTAAATAATTAATTATTACTTATTTGGTAAATAATTAGATTTATTTTGAATAAAAGAACACGTTAATTTTAAAAAAAATGATTTTTTTCAAGGTAAGATTCCTTGTAAAAATTTGCTCATGCCCTTCTCTATTAAGTGTAGTATCCCTCATCAAATTCGTTTCTAAACACTTGTTTTGTATAAGGCTAACTAAGATATTACCAATATAAATTACTTCGCACATCTTAACATTTCCCTATTTATGAAACGCAGGAACTTCCTAAAAAGCAGTAGTTTACTTACTACAGCTTCTCTGCTGTACGAGCATACCCCTATACAAGCTCAGCCTAAACTTGGTAAGGGTGAACATGTACTAATCCTAGGAGCTGGCCTTGCCGGACTAGCAGCTGCTTATGCTCTTTCTAAACAGCAAATACCATTCACTGTTTTAGAAGCCAGAAACCGGATTGGCGGCCGGGTATTTACTCATCAAGTGGATGAGGAAAGTAAACTACATATTGAGCTAGGTGCCGAATGGATTGGCGCTTCGCATGAGCGGATGATTGCTCTCTGTAAAGAATTTAATCTCCCTTTATTGAACCATCAGTTTAATACGCATCTAACCTTGGAAGGACACTATTACAAACCTAAAGAGTGGCAATATGATACTACTTGGAACACTACTTACCAAACTCTACTGAGTAATTTTAAACAGATTACTTCTAAGAACAGTAAAGCTTTAGATCAGATAGATTGGTGGAAGTATTTGATTAACAATGGCATTTCTGAACGGGATATAGAAATAAAAGAACTTTTCGATAGTACTGACTTTGGAGAAAGTATCCGGAATGTATCGGCTTTTGCTAGTTTATCTGAGTTTGCCTATTCCAGCCCAAATAATGAAATGGATTTCCGGATTGAAGGTGGCAATACAAGGTTGGTAAATGCCTTATCTGAAAAAATAGGTTTACAGCATATTCACCTGAATAAGAAAGCTACGGCGATCAATCAAACTGGTAAACAAGTGCAGGTTTTGTGCGAAGATGGTACGCAGCATTCAGGTAGCCGATTGATTTGTACAGTACCAGCATTTGCTTTGACAAAGATAAACTGGCAACCTGCCCTGCCAGCTGACAAACTGGATGCTTTGCATCAAATGCAATACTGCCGGATTATTAAATCTGCTGTTGTATTTAAAGAACGTTTCTGGCAGGACGAAACCTTCGATATGATTACAGATAGCACAGCCCACTACTTCTTCCATTCCTCTAAAAATCAACCCAATACAAAGGGCACCCTTACCTCCTATGCTATTGGCGACAAAGCATATATTCTATCTAAAATGAACCAGGAACAAAAAATCCGGGAGATATGTGCTGCATTAAAACCTGCTTTTGGGGATGTAAGCCAATATGCTGAAAAAGTTACTTCTTATTATTGGGGAGGTGATGCCTTTAGTAAAGGCGCTTATGCCATTTATGATACGCATCAGTGGTTTGGCATCCGGGAAGTGATGGCGAAACCTTTCCGTAATATCTCTTTTGCCGGAGAACATCTGGCCGAATGGCAAGGATTTATGGAAGGTGCTGTACAAACCGGTGAAGAAGCCGTGAAACGAATGTTAACCTAATAATTCTTAGTAAGTTCTTCTCCTTTATCTCCGTATATCTTCCTGTATTTTCAGATACAAAAAGCAAGCAGTTAGTAATTTCTCTTACAGCTTTACTCTACAGCTATGAAGTTGTAGAGTAAAGCCACCATTTTATATAGTTTAAACAAATACCTCTTTAATTATTCTCTTAATAAATTTGCTCCTCTGCAAGTAAGTCTTCACATATATACTTAGCTGATTGCATGTACTTCTGAAATGGTAAATTCATTTCATACAAACAGATAGGTTCACTGATTTTCAGATTATTACTTAATACCTGTTTATTTGAAGTGATATGGTGAATAATGTTCCAAACTATAGCAAGTTGACGCATAATCAATTACAATAGTTACTTCTCTATAAATGAACGACAGGCAACTTAGTAGAAAAGCCTCCGTAAACGTGTGTAAAAATAATACTTTAACATTTTTTAAATTAACTAGTAACTAACTATGGCAGAGATTAACATTGAACCAAAAAAGAAAGGGCCAAATTGGCTATGGATTTTAGGAATTTTAGCACTTATAGGTGTTGTGGCCTGGCTGTTTGCCGGAAACAAAAAAGATGAAGTTAGTACAGTTGCTACCAATACTACAGAAGCAGTAGGTACAGCAACTGAAATGAATGATGCAAATACAGGTGATGTATGGCGTGATGTAGATCTGAACGCACCCAAAGTGGATTACCCTGAAATTAAACTTTCTTCCCCGGATTTTGAAGTTAGAGGTACAGATAAATATGCTGTTTATTCGTTAGGCGAGAATTTACTTTTCGATACTGATAAAGCAACACTACGGTCAGAAGCAAAACAAAACCTGGATCAGATAGCGGCCTCGCTTAAACAACGCTATGATCAAGGACAATTGAGAATTTATGGACATGCCGATGCAAGAGCAGATGCTTCACATAATCAGGAGCTGTCCCAGCAACGGGCTGAAGCAGTTAAAAACTGGCTTGTCAGCAATGCAAATATAGATGCGTCACGTATTTCTATTCACCCAATGGGCGAGTCAGATCCGGCTGCTTCCAATGCAACCCAACAAGGTCAGCAAATGAACCGCCGGGTAGAAATTGTGGCAATGAATCCTTAACCTGCTAGTGTAGAAAAGGTTTTAGTAAACATATGCTAAACAATTCAAGGAGAGCACAAAACCGCTTTACCTATTCTTAAGAAGTAAATTTTAAAACTATTATCTATTGATTGGTATGCACCTAAAGGTCCACTAACAAGTCAATAGGTTACCTAAACGATTATAGTCATGAATCATACAGTAATAGGAATATTTGATACAGAACAAGAGGCAACAAGAGCTGTAGACCAACTAATTAATAGTGGTCTATCCCGTAGCAATATAGACTCTTGCTCAAGAAATGCCTTGAATGATGAAGGCAGTGATACAAAACTTACTAATTTCTTCGGCTCAGTTTTTGATAAGGACGATGATGTCAAAAATCATTATAATGTAGCCAGCAAAGGATGTACAGTAACTGTACATGCTACCTCAAGTCAGGAAGCCCAGCTTGCTGCTGAAGTTATGGACCAGTATGGGGCAGTAGACGTAGACGAACGGGCTATGCAATTCAGGGGTAATACGGAGTTTGGCCAAACTACCGGTGCTGCAGCATCTGCCTCTGATAATGCCATACCTGTTATAGAAGAAGAACTACAGGTTGGTAAACGGGTAGTACAAACTGGAGGTGTACGGTTACGGAGCCGAATAATCGAACGCCAGGTAGAAGAACACTTGCGTTTAAGAGAAGAACATGTGTATGTTGAGCGTAATCCAGTTAATCAGAGTGCCTCTCCATCAGACATAGATAGCTTCAGAGAAGAAACAATTGAGATGAGAGAAACAGCCGAAGTGCCTCTAGTGAATAAAGAAGCACGTGTAGTGGAAGAAGTGAGCTTAACCAAGGAAGTGGAAGAGCATGACGAGGTAATTAAAGACAGTGTACGCCATACAGAGGTTGATGTAGAAGATTTGCATGGAAAAGCGGATTTAGATGCAGACCGCACGAGCTTTAAAGATAATCTGCACACAGCTACAGCTGTAGGAACAGATACAGAGGCAAACTTTCTTGACAAATCTCATGATGGATGGAAAAATGCACTACACCGGATGAGAGAAATAGAAGATGATTACAAAGTGGCAAGCGATGATCCAGATGTTCGGGGTTGGAATGTAACAGATTCTGCAAATAGTAAAATAGGTGTGGTAGAAGAACTTATAGTAGATACGAATGCTATGAAAGTACGGTACCTGGAAGTAAAAGTAAAATCTGATCTTCTAAATACTGCCATAGGAAATGATCACCGTATACTTATTCCAATTGGAGCAGCTACATTGGATCATAGTCAAAGAAACGTACTGGTTTCAACATTCAACCAAAGTAATGTGGCAAGCTACCCAGCTTACACTGGTGGAACCATTACCAGAGATTACGAACATGGATTACTATCTGCACTTTCTCCAAATTATAAAGCAGGAAGTGTAACCAATGATCAATTTTACGAAGGCGAGCATTTTAGTAATAGTAGATTTGGTAGATCAACAGGTTTGTAGTGCTGTTGTTCTAACTGTTTTAAATAACAAAAGGATTTAAAGTTGCTTTAAATCCTTTTGTTATTTAAGGTTTAAAACAAGTAATCAGCCTGTAGGCTGTTTGGTGCTGGTATCCTTTAAAGAGAATTTAAGTTCATTTGCCAGGTCCAGTACTCTTTGTGCATCAAGCGATACCTCTTTTCCCTCTATAGCTAATGAATGGATACTTAGGGGCTCTCTTTTGGAAAGGCCATGAAGGTAGGCTTTATCATAATAATAGAGTGACAGATCAGCAACTTTTGCATAATCCATTACCGCTAAAGCTTCCAGAGCTTGTTTATAGAGTACCCCATCCAGGCGTTTTCTTATTCGCTCCAGGGCTGCCTCCAGCAAAGAAGGATGACAATCAGCATAGTCTTCTACAAGCCTCTTTATTCTAAGCTCTTTGGGTACATCTATAAAAACAACCGGTGAATTCCGCATTTGTTGATAAAAAGCCAGAGGAATACGTACGGTGCCAATCGTAAAACTTTCATCTTCTACCCATATCCGCTTTTCAGGGTTCATTTGGGAAAGCACCTTATGTAGCTCATTCTCGAACTGTTCAACGGTTGGCTGAGGTAGTTCACCGATGGCGCCAAATGAAGAACCTTTGTGGTGAGCCAATGCTTCCAGATCTAGTACCTGTTCTCCTTGTAAAGCCAGTTCCCGTAACAATTCACTTTTGCCACTGCCTGTTTTGCCTCCCAGAATAAGTAACTGAAATGGATTTCCGAAAAATTGTAATACTTCTGTGCGGTATGCCTTATACCCTTTTTGTAAAGTATCCACTTTGAGGCCTGCAGTTTGCAAAAGCCAGGCAAAACTACCACTACGCATACCTCCTCTCCAGCAATGGACAAGCACCTCACCTTTTGAAGCTATCTTTTGAGATTTTTTTACAAATCCCGACATTTTAGGGCCCACAATATCTAAGCCCGCTAACAAGGCAGCTTCCTTATTCACTTGTTTATACTTAGTACCCACTTTGGCTCGTTCCTCATCTGTAAATAACGGAATACTTACAGCCCCAGGAATATGTCCCTGCGCATATTCGCCTGGTGAGCGGACATCAATTACTGGTTTGCTTATCGATTGTTGCAAAAATTCCCTTACTGGCAGTTGCATAGAACAGTGATTAATGGCGAATAACTATTGACAAAGGGTATCTCTGCTCCTACTTACTTTATGAACTAATGAAAATTTAACTCTTTCAGGTAGAGCTGAATGGTATTTTCCAGACCAAGATATAAAGCATCGCAAATAAGAGCATGGCCGATAGAAACTTCCAGCAGACCAGGAATATTTTCTTGCAAATACCTTAAATTATCCAGATCCAGGTCATGGCCGGCATTGATTCCTAACCCAAGGCTGTTGGCAACATTAGCAGCTTTAATAAAGGGTGCTACGGCTTGTTCCCGGTTTTTTTGATAGCCTTTTGCATAACTTTCTGTATAGAACTCAATTCTATCTGTACCAGTTTTGGCGGCTCCTTCTACCATCTTCTCTACCGGGTCAACAAAGATGGATGTGCGGATACCCTGTTTTTTCAACTCAGCAATAATCTCTTTCAACAGGCTCGCATTAGTAATGGTATCCCAGCCAGCATTCGAGGTTATGGCCTCTGGCTTATCGGGGACTAAAGTAGCCTGGGCTGGTTTTACCCGCCTTACCAGTTCTAAATACCGCTCGTCCGGATACCCCTCAATATTAAATTCAGTTGTAACTACCTTTTTCAGGTCAAGCACATCCTGGTAACGGATATGCCGCTCGTCTGGCCGCGGGTGTACGGTTATACCTTGCGCGCCAAATCGTTCACAATCCAGGGCAACTTTTATCACATCTGGGTTATTCCCTCCTCTGGAATTGCGCAAGGTGGCAATTTTGTTGATATTTACACTAAGCTTCGTCATTCGCTCTATTTTTATAGTATTTTTGCCGATGGATGGCAAAGTGCATGACCCAGAAGGCATAAAGAAAATTTACATTTTACACTATGTCCTCTGCGCTATGCCTTCTGCTCATTAACTTACAAATTTATCATACAACGCTTAAAAACCTATGGCTTTAAAAGAACAAATAGAAGGCGACATTAAAAAAGCTATGTTGGCCAAAGACAAAGACAGCTTACGTGCCCTGCGGGCTATTAAATCGCTGATTCTTCTGGAGGAAACTAAAGAAGGCAGCAACGGAACGCTTACTCAGGATGCTGAAATGAAGCTGCTTACCAAAGCTGCCAAACAACGCAGAGAATCGGCTGATATTTACAAAACCCAAAACCGGGAAGACCTAGCACAGGCAGAATTACAGGAATTAGATGTAATTGAGCGGTATTTGCCCAAACAACTTTCAGAAGCTGAAACCAGAGCTAAACTAGAAGAGATTATAAACCGGGTAGGTGCCAAAAGTCCGGCTGATATGGGCAAAGTAATGGGAGTTGCTACCAAAGAACTGGCTGGTCAGGCAGATGGCAAAGTTGTTTCTGCTTTAGTAAAAGAGTTATTAACTAAATAACGAGTATATGCCTCACAGGATACTTAGCCTGTGAGGCCTGTTTTGTATGAAAACAATAGACTTACTGATTCTTTTCCCCCTACTTATTGGCGCCTATACTGGCTATAAACGGGGTTTGCTACTAGAGATTGTAGCCATTTTAGCCTTTGTAATTGCGGTAGTACTTGGATTCAAATTACTCGATTATGGCCTGAATTTTCTGGAACCCTATTTCAGCAGTTCAAACCGATTTCTGCCCTATTTTGCATTTGCTATCATTTTCTTCCCAATTATTCTGCTGGTGAACCGGCTGGGTAGTTTGTTGAGGAAAAGTCTGCAATATACCCTGTTAGGAAGTTTTGATAGTATGGCCGGAGCTATTATGGGCATTTTTACCTGGGCTTTTGGTATCAGTGTGTTTCTGTGGTTAATTGCTGCCGTAGGTGTACTTATTCCGGCAGACGCCACATCCGAAACTTTCCTCTATCCTATTATTGAACCGATTGCCCCTAATATTATAAGCAAGGCTTCTGCTTTGTTTCCTAAAGGCGAAGATATTATTGAATCCGTTCAACAGGCGTTTGATAAACTAAATACCGATAGTCTGTAGGCTTTTTCCATCAAAACCAGCTGGCTGGCCTGGCCTTTCTTTGCGGATTAGTACCCACTTATACAAACACCACATGTATTTGGATTGCCAGATAGCGGTGGTCCCTACAGTATTTTCACCTTCTTCAACAACAGCAAAAGGAACCGCATTAAAGTTAACATCAAGTACATAGTTATACTGATCTTGCTGATCTATGTACCGTTCAAAGGTGAGTGCATCGGAAAAAAACTCAATATTGCTCTTCTCTATTCCCTCCTTAGTATATACATCTGTATAATCCTTTTTATGCGCTTCATTTAGCTGATAATTACTATAAACATTAATCTTCTCTTTATTAGTAACCAGCGATGTCGGATGGTAATGCTGAACAATCTCACCGACCAATAGTTGCTCTGAATACACGTAATATCCTATCAGTTCCAATACTGTTATTCCAAACAAGAAAAAAATACTAATTCTGACTAAACGCATAATTGTTCAATAAATTTTATACCTGCTAGTTAGTGAACTTAGAGGTGCAGGCTTTTTAAAAGTTTTTTAATCAACCGAATTGTAGGTAGAAAAGTTTGGAACGGAACAAGTAAGCTAGTGCTATACACAATGTTACAATTCAAAACTTGTACCACTCAGTCATAAAAATAAGCGCCTATAGTACTATAGGCGCTTATTTTTAGATAGAATAACTACTTATTCTACTTCTGAATAATTTTTCACCATTTCCAGCACGGCATCCGGGAAAGTTTTTTGTTTCTTTACTTCATTATTTTGGTTCACTTCTACCCGGATAGCTTTTAAACCCTGCACGCCTTGTAAATCTTCCAGCTCTACCCTCTCTATTCGATCTGTCAGGTAATTTATTTCCTGCAAATACTCTATGTAATTATTATATTCCATGGCTTCATTGAGCTGTGAATAAATTATAACAATTTTACCTGGCTGAGTTAAGCGCTCGTTTGTGCCTTTGATCATGGCTTTATCTATGCGCTTTTTAACAATTTCATAGCGGATATTGTAAGCGCCATCTACATCGAAATGCCGTTCGTCCATACGGAAGCGGATAGACAAGGGAAGGCTGTGTACCAGAATGAGCTGGGTAGTTTCTAGAGGTATTCTCAGTCTGGATTGTAAGGCCCTAGTTCTGCGGGCTATTTCACACATGGTAATTAATTGCCATAACCGCATATTTTTCAGATAAATGGGATCAAAATTCCCTTCTTCTACCAAAGATGCTCCCATGTACATGTTGTATTCTATGCCATCGGTTTTATATTTCTCAAAATAATGAGGAAACATTGCCTGGGCTTTGGCTTCCTCTTCCTCTATATATGCAGACAGAGTTTCATTAATTAAGGTTAAGCTTTCTTCAAAATCTTTTCTGCGCTGATACACTACACCCAAGTCAGGATCTAGGCTTTTCTTATATTTCTCTGCATGCGGATGAAGTGAGGGATGTGCTGCCACCAGATGCTTAATAACAGGCTCAAACTCTCTCTTAAGAAACTCATGAACGGTAGTTTCTGCATCGGAAAGTAAGCTATTTTTGATACGGGCAATATGTTTGGTAATACTAAAATTCAGCTTTTCAAAAATCGGCAACGGCTGTAACATCAGTACTTCCTTCATAAATTCCTTAGCCAGAGTAAGCTGGGTAGTTAGGTCATGTTGGATAGCTTTGTTCCGTTCTACAGAAGAGTGACGGATATCGGAAGCTCCATACAGGGGATACACGTCCGGAAATACAATAGGCTCTATTTGAGCACTTTCTTCTTTCTGCTGCTTCTCTAATAAATTCATGGCTGCCTCCACAAACCGCCACTCTACTGTTGGATGAATAGCTGTAAATTTTTCTTTAATAATGGCTTCAATTTTGGTTTTACGTTCTGTAAAACTTTGCTGTACGGCCAAAGCAAACAAAGGCAACAGCTCTGTTAAGCGCATGAGGCTTAAAGAGTTTAGATCGTTGGGCTGTGTGGAAGCCAGTTCCAATACCCCAATAAACTCATGATTTGCATAGAGCGGAATAAATACCAGGTTCCGAAGACCAATCTCCAGAAAACGGTCTTTAAACATACTAGGAATATCAGCTGTAACTAAATCTTCCAATATTAAGGGGCGGGCCTCCTGTACAAACCGTTCATAAAACGAATGCAAACTTGATGAACATTCAATACCACTCGTTACATTAAAAACAAAACTATGGCATATTTCCGGACTTACGTTCACCTGGTTGTTGCGCCTTTTTTCCATGGCACCAATACCCAACTTAATTGCCGGACGGCGTAGCAGGCTGCGGAGTTTATGTTGTAATGACTCAAATTTGGTTGAAGAAGTTAATGCCTCCATTTCTACCAAGCTGTATTTAATAGCGGACACCAGTTCCTGATCGGTAATATCTACTAAATGTACAATGGTAAATCCTTCAAAAGAAAACGCATCTGCTGGAAGATACTGCAGCCAGGTATCCAGATCTTGGTAATTATTGAGCAGGTATTGAATATCTTGTTTAGATAATGGCTTGATGGGTTTCAGAGCTTTAACTTCCACAAATGAAGTATCAAATTTTGTCTTATAATATTCAATAAGGCCAGTTTGCCGGTTTAGTACCTGAAAGCTTGCCGATTTATCTACTAGATCGTTTACTCCATAAAACTTTTCTAAAATCATACAGCACGCAGAAAAAACTTTGTTAGCTAGAAGCATTTTTCTATCTAATCCTGCCGGATACACAAACCGTTTTTCTGGGTTGAGCAAGGCTTCCGCAAAGCCAGGTGTATGAAAAAAGCTATATTCGCCAAAGGGAGTAACTGCAGCACTCAGTTCATTATGTTGCATTACTGGCGGAAATACAGCCGCCATCAGAAATTCAATGACATGCCGGTTCCTTTCTACTATACTTTCATTGGTAATAGGCAGTAAAAGTTCAGGTGCCTGTTGCACGAGTTTTTCTGTCTCTTTAACCAATATGGCTACCAATGGATTAGTATCCTGCTCTTTGCTTCTCCAATAATCGATAATAGGCTTAATGCAAGCTTGGGTTTGGTAAGGAAACGTATCTGCACTGAATTTGTATTGTTCGTTTAGCATTGTTTTAGAGGTTTCAACTATAGGCCATTCCATTTGTATAAGTACGTTACTTTCCCCGGTAAATCCGGAAAACCTGGCCATCGTGCGTTGTATAGCCTGAAGGCCTGCAATCTGTATATGGGCTATTTGCCTTATAGAAAATAATTATATAAAGCTGTGTTTCAGTTAATTTACGCATTTGCTACTACATTTTTAACAGAAACTTCACAAATATTATTAATAGAGACGGCTATCGGTCTTCTTTATTGTGGGCTTCTGAAAAATGCATCATACAATCTGGAAGTAAAGGTTGAAAATTAGAGATAAAGTAGCAAATAAAACTAGGTGAAAGGTAAATTCTGTACGCTGAATTGTACCTATTCACCATTTAACTGATTCACGTTTTAGCAGGTAAAACAAAAAGCTGTATGTTACGCATACAGCTTTTTCTAAATAAATAGAAGAATCTACTAAGTAAGCTGCAAGCTTGCTTTTGTTTGCTGTTTATGTACCTGCTCTTCCAATCGTTGAAAAGAGTTGCCTGTTGCAGCAATGAATATATTCCGATCTGCTAACTCCTTTTTTATGGCTGCTAGTTTAGCAATGTGTACAATGCCAATTACATAATTAAAATGCTTACCGGAATACTTTTCTGATATGTCTTTAAACTGCAATAGTTCTACTTCTTCTTTCTGATGATAGCGCAAGTAAACCTCTAGGTACACATCATTGCTGAAAGAAATCTCATGGTGCTGCGCCAGTTTTTTGTATTCGTACCTGTAATGATAGGTGGAAGCAGAAATATCGGAAAGCACCGCAGAACCCGTAGGGTGACCTCCTGCGCCTTTGCCCATAAAAAATTGCCTGTCGGCAAAAGCAGCCTCCACGGTTACCCCATTGTATTCATTTTCCACATTGTACAGGTATTCTTCTTTTTTTATGAACTGCGGAATTACCAAAGCAGCAATACTTTTTTCAGCAATTTTGCGTACGGAAGCTACAAGTTTTATTTTATATCCTTTTTCTTTGGCAAACTGTATATCGTAGTCCGACAGATTTTGTATACCATAATTAAATACTTTTTCGGGCTTTACAATTGTACCGTAAGCATGAGTTATCAGAATACATAATTTATTTAATGCATCAAACCCTCCTACATCCAGAATTGGGTCTGTTTCGGCAAAGCCTAAGTCCTGAGCTTGTTTTAAAGCAGTATGGTAGCTAAGGTTCTCATTAAATATTTTAGATAAAATATAATTAGAAGATCCATTCATGATGCCACTAACCGAATACAGCAGTTCATTGTCGTAGTACTCTTCCAGGTTGCGGATGATGGGAATACTGCCACAAGCCGATGCTTCATATAGCAGGGAAGTATTGTATTTATTTTGCAAATAAACTAGTTCTTCTAAATGTTCGGCGAGCATCTTTTTATTAGCTGTTACTACAGTTTTGCCTTTTTTCAAAGCAGTAGTAACAATAGAATAGGCTTCGTCAGCATCATTGATAAGTTCTACGACTAAATTAATTTCCGGATCTTCCAGAATATCGTCTTTATCAAAGGTAAAATACCGGTTGTCAATGGGCCGTGCTTTGGTTCGGTCTTTCACACAAATGCGGCTGACTTCTGCGCGGAATCCTTCACTTTTTTCCAGTATATCGTACAAGCCCTGGCCTACACATCCAAAGCCGAACAAGCCTATTTTTACGTGTTTATTCATTCGTCGTAGTAAGTTTGGTAAAGGGGTACTATAAAAAATAGCTGTTTTACACAGCTATACGAATTATCTATCTAATTTAATATTAGCCGTCAGAAACGATTTGTATAAACTAGCTATCTGTGGGCATTCTATCAGGAAACCATCATGACCATATAAAGATTCAATTTCGTCGTAATGGGCATCGGGTATGTAGCTGGCTAGTAACTTTTGTTCCTCTGTTGGAAAAAGCAAATCGGTTTTTATGCCAAGCACCAAGGTTTTAGATTTTACTTTAGCCAGGGCTTTTATTACGCTGCCTCTCCCCCGCCCTACATTATGCGAATCCATGGCTTTGGACAATATCCAGTAAGAAAAGGCATTAAAGCGCTTCACCAGTTTATCTCCCTGGTACCGCTGGTAAGAAGAGGCCGGAAAATGATCTTGTTGTTCTACATTATAGTTCGTCTGCGTTTTTAAATAAGTATCGTAGTTCCGGTAAGATAGCAGTGCCATAGACCTGGCAGCCTTCATACCAGCATGTCCGGCATCGGGGCGGCGCTCTTTCCAGGTTGGATCTACTTCTATAGCCATGCGCTGCGATTCATTGAAGGCAATACCCCAGGCTGAATGCTGGGCATTTGTAGCAATAAGTACCAGGTTATCGATCAGATCTGGTTCCATGATTGCCCACTCTAAGGCTTGCTGTCCACCTAAGGAGCCACCAATACAGGTATGGATTTTTTGAATGCCAAGTTCTTTTCTGAGCAAATCCAAAACCTTTACCATGTCGCGGATGGTAATAAATGGAAAATTATGGTAATACCGTTCATCAGATATAGGATCAACCGACAGAGGGCCAGTTGTTCCGTAGTGAGATCCCAGAATATTTGCACAGACAATAAAATGCTGCGAAGGATCAAAGAGTTTTCCATGGCCTACTAAGCCTTGCCACCAATCTTCCACATTTGAATTTGCCGTGAGGGCATGGCACACCCAGACCACATTATCTTTTGCAGGGCTCAACGTACCAAAATAACTATAGACTATTTGGACTCTGGGCAAAATTACGCCAGACTCCAGGATAAAGGGCTGCTGAAAATTGAACTGTTTATGCTCCAATGATGATATGCGTTTAAAGTTATCAGGATAGCATTTCTACGTTGCCTAGAAATGCTATCCAGTATTTATTTATACAACTACTGCTGTTTTTGATACAGCTTCAAATGCTTGCTGAAAATCAGCCTTTATATCGTCTATGTGCTCAATACCTGCGGAAACGCGTAACTGCGAAGGATTTACACCTGCCCGTATCTGCTCTTCTTCAGCCAGTTGCGAATGGGTGGTAGAAGACGGGTGAATAATGAGGGTTTTGGCATCGCCTACATTGGCCAGATGGCTTACTAGCTTCAGACTGTTTACAAACTGCTCGGCTTGGGCTTTTCCTCCTTTAATTCTGAAAGATAAAACACCGCCGAATCCTCTTTTCAGGTATTTCTTAGCCAATCCATTATAGGGGCTGCTTTCCAGACCTGGATAATTCACACTTTCCACCTCCGGATGTGATTCTAGCCACTTAGCCAAGGTAAGTGCATTTTCCACATGGCGGTCTACACGCAATGATAAAGTCTCCAGACCTTGCAACAATAGGAAAGAATTAAACGGACTAATTGCCGGACCAAAATCACGCAACCCTTCTACACGTGCCCGGATAATAAAAGCTATGTTGCCGAAAGGCCCCTGATCACCGAATACCTGCCAGAAATTAAGTCCATGGTATCCTTCTGCCGGTTCAGAGAATTGAGGATATTTACCATTACCCCAGTTAAAGTTACCCGCATCTACAATAACGCCGCCAATACTAGTACCATGTCCGCCTATCCATTTAGTAGCTGATTCTACAACTACATTGGCCCCATGTTCTATCGGACGGAACAGGTATCCGCAAGCACCAAAGGTATTATCTACAATTAAGGGAATGTCATGTTTTTTAGCTACCGCAGCTATGGCATCAAAATCGGGAATATTAAACTCCGGGTTTCCAATAGTTTCTAAATAAAGAGCCTTTGTTTTATCATCTATCAGCTTTTCAAAACTTTCTGCTTTGTCTCCATCAGCAAACCGGACATCTATACCAAGCCGCTTAAAAGACACTTTAAACTGATTGTACGTACCTCCATACAGGAAAGAAGTAGACACAAAGTTATCGCCAGCCTGCAAAATATTATTAAGAGCAATAAACTGAGCTGCTTGTCCAGAAGCTACTGCCAGAGCTGCTACGCCACCTTCCAATGCAGCCACTCTTTTCTCAAATACATCAGAGGTGGGATTCATGATGCGTGTATAAATATTACCGAACTCTTTTAAAGCAAATAAATTAGCTCCATGTTCGGAATTTTTAAATACATACGATGTCGTTTGGTAGATAGGTACGGCTCGTGACATGGTGGTTCCTTCCACTTCTTGTCCGGCATGTAATTGCAGGGTTTCAAATTTGTGCGTAGTAGACATAGAGATTGGGTTTTGTTTGGTTAATGTATCTGGGAAATACTGCCGGGTGGCAGCTTGACTTTAAACATTTATCTAGGCAATGCTACAAAAGGCAGGTAGCTTTCTGCGATCCCTTTTTCATTTACCTGAAATGACCGCATTGCCAGGAAAGAATTAGAAGATATCTGCCAGCTTTTGGCCGGATATACGTTACTTGTGTAATACTGTGTGAGTTGTTCATCGTAATTAATTTATATTTCCTAACATTGATTAGGTAGGATTTAGCACCTTTCTTCGTGTAAGTAGGTTGCCAGAAGTTCTCAGAGCCTAGTCTCTCCCTTCTTCTTTATAAACCAATTACTGGTTGAGGGTAATTGATTATGAGGGGCAATTATAGGAATGTATTTTTATATTTCAAAATTGCCATGGTCTTTTTTTAGTATTTCTAGGCCTGCCTGCTGAACTCTTTGACTGATAGAATGTATAATTAAATAGAGAAAAGTAAACATCCTTGATTTCTTTACTGGAAAGAATAGTGAATAATGAACAGAAGAACGTACTTTTGCATGTAGTTTGTTACCCTATTTCTGCTTACAATTCCTAGTCATTTTCTAGATCTACATATGATGATTAATAGTTTTTTATTCCTGATTGCCTTTATCATTTCTTCTGTAGTAACGGATAAGGATAAATTAGTAAAGATTAAATTAACTAAAGAAATTATTGTTTACCTGCCAGCTGACTTCAGTCCCATGACTGACGATGATCTGGCTAATAAATATTTTACCTACCGTAAGCCTACGGCCATGTACACCAATCCAGACCGGCTAGTGGATTTTGGCCTGAATATTACCGAAACCAGGTGGCGACAAGAAGACCTTCCGTTGTTGAAAAAATTTTATAAATCTGGTATTGCAAAAATGTATACCAACGTCAATTTTATTCAGGATACCATTCAGACCATCAACAAGAGAGACTATGTAGTTTTTGAGTTTGTTTCTGAATTAAAAGAGGAAGAAGGCAATTCAGCTCAGCGGGGTTCAGCCGTGAAACAATATTCGTACATGCAATATACAGTTAAAGATAACCGGGTACATGTATTTAATTTTACCTGCCCTTCGCAGATCAGAGCTAAATGGCAAGAAACAGCTCATGCGGTTATGCAGACAATAAAAATTGACGATTAAATGAAAAAAGCCCAAATGGGCTTTTTTGTTGTTTTATCTCAATCAACTGGGTATAATTATAAAGTATGGTTAAAGAACTTAAGACTGAAAGTAGTGCCTTCGCCCCAGGTGGATTTGATCCGGATTTCACCATTTAATTTTTGTACGGCTTCTTTTACAATATATAATCCAAGCCCAGAACCCTTAGCATCGTCTGAAGCGCGGTAAAACATATCGAAGATCTTAGTCTGATGTTCCTGCTGTATGCCTCTTCCATTATCAATCACCTCTATGTAACAATACTTATTGGTAACATTTATCCGTACTTCTATAAACGGATGTTCCTGCTGCATACGGTGGTAAGCTATTGCATTGGAAATCAGGTTATTCAATACCACTTTTATGCGGCTGATATCCGATACAAAAGGCCTGGCCTGCTTAATAGTTAGGATGAAATCAATTTTTTCAGCTCCAGGAATAAAGCGCAGCGAGTCAAATATATCGGTTACTACTTCTTTTAGGTCTATTTCTTCTGTGTTGATTGGCTGCCTGGAGTTTCTGGAAAGATCTACAATTTCCTTAATAAAGTTATCCATTCGGTTTACGCTGCTCCGGATCATTTCCAGGTACGTTCTAATGGCATCCTGATCAGTCTCCTGTTGAATAATATAAATCAATCCCAGAATAGACCGCAAAGGAGCCCGTAAATCATGCGATGTGCTATATACAAATCGCTCCAGCTCTTCACTTTTTTTCCGTAACCTTTCTTCGGTGGCATTTCTGTGAGACAGGTCTACCAACTGTAATAGAAATTGTTTAGGTATTCCGGAATGGTCTCTAATGGTTTTACATTTAACCAAAACACATTTGCTTAGCTGGCCGCTTGCAGACAAATAAATCTCGGTTTCAGTTGTATCTTTCCCAGAAAGCATGGCCTGATCTTTCAAGGAAAGCAAGTTAGCTGTATGGTCTTCCTGAACAAATTCCAGAAAACTTTTACCGATATAAGTTGTTGCCGGCAATTCAGTAAACTCATGTAAACTACTATTGACTACAATAATCTGAAAATTTGTATCACATACTATCGTAGGAAAAGGAAGCTGATTAATGTCCATAGTATAGCTGGTATTTCCCTGCGAAACAACACCTACTTGAGCCACTGTATCTTCATTATGCCTGACAGCTAACCTACTTTTATTCTTAACTAATTTTTCGGTAAGGTCATTTTCAGAAAGTTCTTCAGAAGCCAAGTCAATGCCAAAACCTGTTTCTCCGGTAGGGTCTTTTACTACCGATATATATGAAATTGTACGTGGTTCATTTGTAGATATTTTGTTTCCCATAGTCATTACACAATTAAATATAGTCCAATGATAATGCCTTTGTACCTCTGCTTTCCGGCTTGAACTATAGTCTATAGAACGAAGCTACCTAATGGATGTTATTCTGAAAAATCGAACGGTTTTGTAATAAACCTTGTAACTAATTTTAGTAAGCACTTTTGATAGCTCAAAATTGCATTTATCACATAAATCCTACATTTGAATTTAAATCAAGCGACTAAAACCTCGCGCTTACTAAAAGCCGTTGTTTTTTGTATAACTGCACCTGTTTGGTAGGATTTCCACATTTTGCCTGACAAAGGCAGTTAAAAAAATACCTCTGAAAATTTTATTTCCTTACATAATACACGGTAAGAGAAAACTTATACACAGCTGAAGAGAAAAAAATAACTGTACGTATAAATACAAACCTTGGTTTGACTATGAATGTATCTGGGAAACAGAAGCAGATTTAGCGGCATTCCCAGCACTAGAGTCAGTAGCAGCACAGGTACCGCAGCCCTTTGCACACCCTTGTTCTTTTGCTTTGAAAGCGTTTTTTAACTGGCTGAGCAGATACCCAACAGCTCCGATAAACAATATACCTATTATGACGACTTCTAACATTTTATGGGTGATTGATAAGGCTGTTATAGAGTTACTCTACAAAAGTCTAAAAAGTTCACTGAAAAGCCAGGTTTATCAGTTAATCGTTTTTCCAGTGCTTATTAATAATTTTCAGCATTTCATCTCCAATGTGACCTGAAGCAATTAAGCGGCCACCAAAAAGATAATTATCTTTGCCATCAAAATCCGTTACTTTTCCTCCAGCTTCTTGTACCAATAATATACCGGCTGCCACATCCCAAGCATTTAAATTATACTCGTAAAACGCCTCAAACCGCCCAGCAGCTACATAGGCCAGGTCTGTAGCGGCTGAACCTAACCGGCGTACGCCATGCGACTGCTGCATAAATTCTTTTAGAACAGCCAGGTAAATATCCATTTTACCATGAGCATTATACGGAAATCCGGTAGCAATCAAGCTGTCGTTAACGGATTTAGCCTGGGAAACTTTAATAGGCTTACCATTGCAATAGGCTCCCCCCCCTTTCCAGGTATAAAAACATTCTTTTAAATTTAATTCATAAATAACCCCTACTAACAATTCTCCTTCATGCAGCAATGCAATACTAATGGCATAGGGTGGCAAGCCATGCACAAAATTAGTAGTGCCATCCAGAGGATCTATTATCCAATTGGTCGTTTCTGAACGGTAATCAGAAGTGCCTTCTTCCCCAATGAATCCCGCATCTGGCAAAATACCGGTTAGGCCCTGAATAATGGCTTTTTCAGCTTCTTTATCGACATATGACACCAAATTATTTGTGCCTTTATATTCAAGTTTACTGACATCAAATGAGGCAGCTTCCTGCGATATAAATGACCCTACCTGATAGGATAATTCTACTACTTGCTGACAAATGGCTTCCAGATTCACAATTACTGAGATTAGTTGATAATAAACACAAAAACAATAGTAATAAATTATGACTGAAACTTAGCCAGCTACGGCCCTTTTTTTCTGAAAACCAATCCGTGCTTTCACTAATACAGATAATAGTAGTAAGGGAGCAATAAAACTGGCAATGCGGCCTAAATAGTCGCCGTGTTTCACATAAAACGTAATACCTTGGTTACTGCGGATAGTCGCATTTACTACATCTGGTACCCAATACTCTGTAGGATATAAGATATCGCCACGCTGGTTAATAAAGCCAGATATACCAGTGTTTGCCGAACGGGCTATGCTGCGGCGGGTTTCAATGGCTCTAAGCGAGGCATAGGCCAGATGTTGTTTGTGCCCTGGTGTATTTCCCCACCACCCATCATTGGTGATAATTGCGAGAAAATCGGCTCCTTTGTGAATATAGCCGGTAACAAAATCGCCATAAATGGATTCAAAACAGATAACAGGTGCTATACCTATACTGTCTTTATTAAAGAAAACATCTCGTTCTGCTTGCTTACCCAATCCTCCTGAGGTACCACCCAGATCAATTACCAGCCGGCTTAATAGCCCGAACACAGCCGGATACGGCATTTGCTCTACACCTGGCACCAGTTTGGACTTGTGGTAAATTTCTACTGGTTTTTGCTGATCTATGAAAATTCCGGTGTTAAACACATCATAATATCCTACATCTTCGCGAAATCTGGCTGTAGAGGGAGCAGCTTTTTTGTTTTCATAAATCGTATAACTGGTAATGCCAGAAAGTAAAGAGATTTGAGGATGCTTTTGCACAAAATTCCTGATTCGCTGAATAATTGGTTGCTCTTCTAGTGTTTGTTCAAGAAATACACCATCTATCGCTGTTTCAGGCCATAAAACAAATCTGGTTTTAGAGGTAATCTGGCTTTCAGACAAAGAAATGAACTTTTCTACCTGTTGCTCGAAAGGAATGAAATTTTCAGTGCCTACAAATTTTTCGGAGTAGGGATCTATGTTTGGTTGTACGGCCACAAATTCCACTTCTTTGCCCTTCTCCACATAGGTCTCGTACAAATAATAGGAATACAATATGGGAAATAACATGGCCAGTAAGGCATACACATCCCCACCTAGCCTGGCTGTTTTGGTATAAACACCTTTGTGTTTCACCAAGGCAAAATAGACTGTAAAGTTGGCTATCCATATCCATACTGTTCCTCCTAGCACCCCTGTAATCTCATACCACTGTACCCATTCAGGCGTATATAGAAATCCATTGCCCAGCGTCAGCCACGGCCATGAAAGATCCCAGTTCAGGTGGATGAACTCAAAAACAATCCAGTAGAATACCAGAGAAATATAGCCAAATTTTTCATTGCTGCGGGCTTTGGTAAAGCGGAATAGCACGAGTGGAAGGCTTTGCAGAAAAGCATTAGCCAGCATAGCAAATATGCCACCTATGGCTGTAGAATTGTATACCCACCAGGTTGTTAAAATATTCCATACCAGTAAGGTAATATAGGCATACAGGAAAAAAGTATGGCCAGGTTTTGGCACATTTTTTTTCACTATGTGTGACTCAAGCCGGAGTAAGGGCACAAATGCAAACAATAAAAAAAAGGCCATAGGTTTAGCCATCCAGCCGGTAGAAAGCAGTACGCCGCTTAACACCGATAGCCACAGGAAATAATACCTGCTATTTCTGACCTTCGACCACGATAACGATTTCACCTTTGATAGTTTTTTCTGAATAATACGTAATAATTTCCGAAATACTGCCATTTACTGTTTCTTCAAAAACTTTGGTAAGTTCTCTAGAAACAGATGCCTGTCTTTCCGGGCCAAAATATTGATTAAATTGCTCCATCGTTTTGAGCAACCGGTGAGGCGATTCGTAAAAAATCATGGTCCGCTCTTCGGTTGACAAAAACTCTAGCCTGGTTTGCCGCCCTTTTTTCTGAGGTAAAAAGCCCTCAAATACAAACTTATCTGCTGGCAACCCTGATTTTACCAATGCAGGCACAAAGGCTGTAGGTCCAGGTAAACACTCCACCTTCAGTTGATGTTGCAAGCAGGCTCTTACCAACAAAAAGCCAGGGTCTGAAATAGTAGGTGTTCCAGCATCCGACACTAAAGCCATTTTCTCGCCGTTTTCCATGCGCTTTACCAGACTATGTACGGTCTGATGCTCGTTAAATGCATGGTAGCTTTGCAAGGGTTTTTGTATCTGAAGATGCTTTAACAAATGCACTGTATTGCGTGTATCTTCTGCCAAAATGATATTCACCTCATTCAAAATCCGTATCGCCCGCAACGTGATGTCTTCCATATTGCCAATTGGGGTGGGTACTATATATAATGAGGTTTCCAGGTGCATACAATCAACAATTATGTATAGGGTTAGCTAAGTGTAAATAAATTTAGGTTGTTAACTCTTATATATTTTTTCTACGATAATCCTTTGTTTACGGACATTAGATCAAGATTAAAAGTTCTTTTCAAAAAAAAGCATATTTTTAGCAAATATTTTCATAACTTTCTAAATTCAGTATACGGACCAGACCGCAGAACTTTATAAACTCACCTTTGGTTAATAGGTTTAAGGTTTTGAGTTTATACCATGAAGGAGTAGCTTATGAGAATACAATCAAAGAACCTTGTCTTGCTGTTATCTGTTTTTGCATTTCTTTATTTTTTTCCTGCACAAGCACAGAAACGTTTTTCCGCAAAGCTAGACAATTCAACCAACTTCACCGGAATCATGCATCACCTGGATTCTCTGGCAAATATAAAAGACCCCAAACAACGTAAAAAACAAATTGATGCTTTTTGGGCCGCTCTAATAAAGAAAAAACAAATTCCCTTAGTAGAAAATGATTCGGTTGCCTTTTTATTTAAAGGTGAGGCAGATTCTGTTTTCTGGCAGGGCGATTTTAATGGCTGGGGCAGCCTTGCCGGTGGCCACATTTTCAATAACCGGGGCTACCGGGTTGGCAAAAGTGACATCTGGCGCATGAAAGCCGCTTTTCCGCCTAATGCCCGAATTGACTATAAAATTGTGCTCAATGGCCGTACATGGATCACTGATCCCGCGAATCCTAACCAGCAATGGGGCGGAAGCGGTCCAAACTCAGAGCTACGCATGCCTGAGTGGAAACCGGAAGCAATCTCTCAGAGCCGGAAAGAAGTGGCCAGAGGACAGCTAAGTGAAAATGTACTCACCAGCAGCGAAAGCATGGGGTATACCATTAATTATAAAGTATATACCCCTGCCAATTATCAGCAACTGTCCGATTTGCCTGTAATCTATATCACCGATGGGCAAGAATATGCCGATGAAAAAATGGGGGCTATGATTCATGTTCTGGACAATTTAATTGCTGACCAGGTAATAAAACCAGTCATTGCAGTGTTTATTGATCCCAGAGAAGATGGAAATGCCAACAATAACCGCCGCATGTTTGAACTTCCGCTCAACGACCGCTTTGTACATTTTATAACCGAAGAACTAATTCCTGCAGTCGATACCACCTATAAAACCAAGGCTACGGCAGATGCACGTGCCATCATGGGGACCTCCCTAGGCGGACTAAATGCAGCCTATGTGGGTGTAAAAGCCAGTGACAAAATAAACCTGATAGCTATACATTCGCCTTCTTTCTGGTACCGGCCGCAGATCTATGGTATGTTTGAAGATAGTCCTACCCTACCCCTAAAGATATTCATGAGTACTGGGGTTATTAGCGATACACAAGAAGGAGCCCGGCGGATGAAAGCTATTATGGAAGAGAAAAAATATCCCCTGGAATACCGGGAAATTAATGAAGGCCACTCCTGGGGTAACTGGCGTTCTTTAATAGATGATATTTTAATTTATTTCTTTGCTACTAAGTAACAATTTAAATTTTATACACGTTTCCGGTTACTTCCAGTTAGAATCCTGGCGTATGCGTTGGATCTGTGCTATATGATGTCTAACGTGATCGTTCATAAAACCCAAGGTATGGCTAATAGTCATATCTCCAGCCAAAGGATGTTTAAAAATATTTTTATGTAGCATGTCCTCCGGCATTGTTTCCAACATAGTTGCCCATGCTTTCCGGAGTTGTTGCCACTCTTCTCTTACTTGTACAGGATTTAGTACCTTGGGCGGAGCTTCTACTTGCTTTGGGGCTTTTATTTTTTTCCGGTAGCGTAATGCCAGCTTTACCAGTATGTACCGCGTCCATGATTTATACGTAGCCCGGCGTAAATTTCCTTTCTCCATTCTGCGGTGCACATACTGCAAAATCTGTGTTTCAGTCATAACCAGGTGTTTGATTACTTGTGCCATAGACCACTGATTATCTGCAGGGTTGAAGAGTAATTGTTGTTGTGAATAGCCTTCCGTAAGTGCTAGTAAGGCATGCCTGGAATACTCTAAGTCTTGAAAACGTACCGCTAATTTCTTATGCATGAAAAACAAATATGGAGAGACGTAAAGATATTTAAAATTTAACCCTTCCCTACCATCTGTTGTCCTTGAAAAGGTAATAACTATATTGTTGATAAACCGTTTGAAAGCTGAAAACAGATTTAGATAATTTACATGCAGTATATAGCTTTTGGAGCATTTTGCCTGATTTTGATAGGTGCATTTTACCGGTGGGCAACCCGCAAACAACGCAGACGGAAAAACCTGGAGAAAAAATCATTTCCTGCGGAATGGCGGCAGATTTTAGAGAATCGGGTGGGTTTTTATCTCACATTATCCGATATAAAGAAAAAACGGTTCGAACAGTTGGTTCATATTTTCATTACAGAAAAACGAATTATTGGCATTAAAACCGAAATAGACGATACGGTAAGAGTACTGGTTGCGGCTAGTGCCATTATCCCTATTTTTGGTTTTGACAACTGGGAATACGATAACCTGGGCGAAGTTTTTGTTACCCAAGGGGCTGTTGCTACCCAACAAATAGATAAAGAAGTAAAAAATATAGTGGCTGGACAAGTGAAGCCTTTCCAAAATCAGCATTATATGATTATTTCTAAAAGTGCACTAGAACAAGGCTTTAACAACATGAAAGACCGTTCTAACGTAGGAATTCATGAATTTGCACATTTGTTAGATGAAGCAGATGGCGAAATAGACGGGATTCCCAAGGCCTATCTTCCAGATGAACTGATACAGCCCTGGACAGACTTGATGCAGCGGAAAATGCAAGACATCAAAGATGGTAAAAACAACATTAATTCCTATGGAGCAACAAATGAAGCTGAGTTTTTTGCTGTAGTTACGGAGTACTTTTTTGAGGATCCAATCCGCTTAAAGAATAATCATCCGGATATGTACGCACTGCTTACCAAAACATTTCAGCAAAATCCACGGAAGCGGTACAATCTGGACTTTAAGGAGCTATTGAATCCAAATTACAAGAAAATGAGCCGTAATGAGCCTTGCCCTTGTGGCAGCGGAGAGAAGTATAAAAACTGCTGCTGGCAGGAAAGTCACACATAAGAACAGCCGTATGTGCAGACCTACTAATGAATAGCTATGAGTTTATTTATAAAAGTTCTTAATACTTTCTGTACTAATTTGCAGCTTAGTATTTACCAAACCTAACAAACCAATATGGCAACAAAGCTAACTGTAAACAGCAATGGATCTTTAAAAGTAGAAGGAGATTTTGAAATAGTTGATGCACAGGGTAACGTATACGGCTTAGGTGGACGTACGCTGGTTTCTCTTTGCCGCTGCGGACAATCTAAAAACAAACCCTTCTGCGATGGTTCGCATAAAGGCTATTTTGAACATAATTCCGCTGCATTTGACTTACCTCCAAAAAAGGTATAACTCCGAACTTCTTTCATAAATTTCTTTCAAAAGCACCGTTCTATGCACAGGGCGGTGCTTTTATTTTGTTGCAAACATTCTTCATGCAGAACCAGTAAGCCAAAATTAGTGTAGTATATACAGGCAGTTATATAAGTTAAGCTCTTGTTAAATAATCAGCATGAACACAAATAGATATATGGTGCGGCTGGCAGCACTCTGTGGAATATTATTTTTCCTAACCAATTGTGGGGGTGTGCAACAGCCACTAAAAGAGGTGTTGAAAAAGCAAACGCCTTACGAAAAGTATGAACAGGCGTTAAAAAATGTAAAGCTTGAGAATACAGCTTTGGGGAATGATTGGATAGTAGCTGGTAGAAAAGCTTTGCAAGATTCTATACTAGTTGCCTTACCTTTTAAGGAAACTGGCTATTTTGCTGCAGATAAGCCAATGGCCGTTAGCTACCAGGTAACCATGAAGCGGGGTGAACGGCTGGTTGTAGGAGTTGAAGTACGTTCAGCACAGGCTACGCAGGTATTTGTAGATTTGTTTGAAGCGCCTATACCCACCTCTCAAAGTCCTGTTCACCTGGCTTCTGGGGACACCAGCAATACTGTTATAGATTTCGAGTCCAGAGAAGATCGCTTATATCTAATTCGTTTACAGCCAGAATTACTGCGCAGTGGAAATTATACTATTACGATGACCCGTGAACCTTCTTTAGCCTTTCCAGTACAAGGAAAAGACAGCCGCAATATCAGTAGTTTCTGGGGAGCCGACCGCGAAGCAGGTAAACGCCGCCACGAAGGTATTGATATATTTGCTAAAAAAGGCACGCCAGCTATTGCAGCAACGGATGGCTATATTGCGGCTGTAAACGAAAACCGGTTAGGGGGGAAAGTTGTCTGGTTACAAGATACAAAGAGGCAACAGCGCTTATATTACGCCCACCTGGATGAGCAACTTGTACGGCCAGGCCAGAAAGTTATCGCCGGCGACACGCTTGGACTGATTGGCAATACAGGAAACGCCCGTACCACAGCTCCGCATTTGCATTTTGGTATTTATACATTCGGGATAGGTGCCATTGACCCTTTACCTGCGGTTCGGGTAGGTTCTCCAGCGCCACCTAAAGTCACTGCCCCCATGCAAAGGCTGGGCACCTGGGCAAGGTTATCAGCTAAAAAGGGAATAGTACGTATATCGCCAGATAAAAAATCTAGTTCTCTAACAGAAATTTTCAAGCACACACCTGTATATGTTTTAGCAGGCGTACGAGATTGGTATAAAGTGAGTTTACCAGATAATACAATTGGCTATATTGAAGCTAAACAAATAGAGAATGCGGAGAAACCTATTCGAACACAAAAAGTAGCCAGCCTTACTCAGATTCTAGATCAACCTGCCGCCACAGCCGGTTTTCTAGCTACAGCAGAACCTGGTACACAGCTTCCGGTATTAGCTAGTTTTGGCTCGTTTCTGTACGTAAAAACACCAGATGGAATCACAGGGTGGTTGTCCATTTAAAAAGTAATGTGGCAAATAGCCAGCTGTTATTTTGGGCTGTTAAGAGAACAAATTAAGGTTTCCACCTCTACGGAACTTAGTAAGATCATACGGGGGCATTATGCCTCCTTTCATATACTTTTGTATTGATACAGAAAATAGCTGGGCAATGCTTTTAGCTAATACACCCTCTCCCACTATTCTTCTTCCCCATTGCGAATCGTTTACCTGGCCTCCATGTAATTCGGCTATCTGGTTCCATACTTTAGTAGCTCTATCTGGGAAGTTTTTGTGCAGCCAATCATAAAAAATATCTTTAACGGCTCCATTTAATCTTACTACTGTGTAGCCTGCAGTAATGGCACCGTGATCAGCCGTCGCTTTAATAATGGCTGGTGTCTCCATATGGTTGAGGGATGGAATAAGTGGCGCAACCATTACACCTACAGGAATATTATGCTCAGCAAGCTTTTGTACAGTATGCAATCTATTTTTGGCCGTGGCTGTCCTGGGTTCCATCTTCATGCGTATAGATTCATCCAGCGAAGTAATAGAAATATATACATGCACCAGATTATTTTTAGCTAATTCCTGCAATAGATCAATATCCCGTAAAACGAGACTATTTTTTGTGATAATGCTTACCGGATGTGCATATTTTACAAAAACCTTTAATAATGACCTGGTAATTGCCAATTTCCGCTCTACTGGCTGATAACAATCAGTGTTTCCAGATAATGAAATTGGGGTAGGGTTCCAGGTCTTTTTTAGAAATTCTTGTTCCAGAATACTTGCTGCCTGCCGTTTAACGATAATCTTACGTTCAAAATCTAATCCGGCACTGTAGCCCCAGAATTCGTGGCTATTTCGGGCATAGCAATAGATACACCCATGTTCGCACCCCTGATAGGGATTTACCGAACGCATAGCATATAAATCCGGACTTTCAATCGTGTTTACTACCTTTTTAGGATTTTCATATAATATCTCTGTTTTGCTGCTTTCTGGTATAGGTTCATCTATGCCTTCCAGATGTATGTGTCCGGTTTGCGTTTCACTAAATTTATTGCTTGTGTTAATCTGAGCACCCCGTCCTTTATAGTAATTCATACGCAAAAGATAGCATTAGAATGGGAGATTTGCTACAAGTGACTTGGCATAAAATAAAAAACCTGCTTACTATTAGTAAGCAGGTTTTCGAGAATCTACGATACAAAATAACCCCATTACATATTCTAAACCTATATCTTAAAGTGCTTCTGTTATAGCCCGGGTTGCTCTTGCCTCTTCCAAGTGCATTCGTAGAGCTGGTAAGTATTTAGCAGCAAAAGCTTTAATATCTGCATCTTTTGCCTCATTACTTGCTTTTTCAAAGTTAGCTACTGTTTCTTCATGAGACTGTACCTGTGCATTCATATAATCTTTTTCAAACGCTGTACCGCTTAATCCATTCAGCCGGTTTACAATAGTCTGTTTATCTTGTGTTAAAGTAGCTGGCAACGCAATATTTTTTTGAGCAGCAAGCGCTTTTAACTCCTGATCTTGTGTGCTATGATCAGTAAGCATATGATTTGCAAAATCTACTACATCGGGTGTAGTTGCTCTTTGGGTAGCAAGCTGGCTAGATTGAATTTCAAATAATCCACTTACTGCTGCAAAATTCATAAACTCCTGATCTGTCATCACATTTACTTCATCATCCTCTTTACAACTGCTCATCGTAAATAATCCCACTAACAGCAGCATACACACATAATTCAATCTTGGTATTATCATATTCTATTTATTTTAAGTGTTACTAATGGCTTATACTCTTCAAGAAATGAAAGGTTTCGTATTTTTTGATTTTTTTTATAATTAGTAACATCTTAAAAATAGAAGTAAAATAAAACAACAGAGAGAGCGCTTATTCGCTTATGATTTAGTTTGATGCAGCCCAAAACATAGCTAATACACAACTATTTACTTTCTGCCCCGTATCGAAAAATTAAATAGTACATAATCAGATAAAGCTATGACAAAAGGACATAATCAATCCAAAAACAAACAAAGCAATCCGCCAGCAGATAAACCTAAAGGAAAAGGACAGGACGAACATCAAAAAAATTCAAAACGGACGGAGGGTTCCAGTCAGGGCAGAAACATGAATGAAGATCAATCAGGAGGTACTAAGGGCAAAAATAGTATTTAATTCTACTAGTAAACTCTGTTTCTTACTACGTAACTGACAACAGCTTGCTCTGTTCAAGCCTGTAGAATTATAATGAAGGAAACTAACTACTTCAATATAATTTTACAGGCTTGTATTGGTATGTTGTAAAGCTCACTAATAAAATATTAGCACTCATTATCCTTTAAAACTTAAACGTACCATTTATGATACAAATAGGCTACCATGCATCTCACGAACAGTTTAAACCTAGTACACTCCTAGCCTACGTACAGCAAGCAGCAAAGGCAGGATTCACAGCCGCTATGTGCTCTGATCACTTCCATCCGTGGACTGAAGAACAAGGGGAAAGTGGTTTCGCCTGGTCATGGCTGGGGGCAGCTATGCAAGCCACTCCTTTTACGTATGGTGTAGTTAATGCGCCTGGACAGCGGTATCATCCGGCTATCATTGCTCAAGCTGCAGCTACTTTGCAAGAAATGTTTCCAGACAGATTCTGGATAGCCGTAGGTAGTGGACAGGCCGTAAATGAACATATTACTGGCACACATTTTCCTATGAAAGAAGAAAGGAACGCCAGGTTGAAAGAGTGTGTGGACGTGATGCGGGCTTTATGGGCAGGCGAAACAGTCAATCATATTGGAAGAGTAATTGTGGAAAACGCCAAGCTTTACAGCCGGCCTCAAAATCCACCTTTAATTGTGGGTGCAGCTATTACTGAAAAAACAGCCAAGTGGGTGGGCAGTTGGGCCGATGCTTTAATTACCGTTTCTGCGCCACCCGAAAAATTACAAAAAGTAGTAGATGCATTCCGGCAAGGGGGTGGCGAAGGCAAACCAATGTACTTAAAGGTACAACTCTCCTATGATAAAGATGATAAAACAGCACGTATGGGAGCACATGAACAGTGGCGGGCTAATATCTTTGAAAGTTCTTTGCTAACTGAACTTCAAATGCCTATACAATTTGATTATGCTGCTAAGCATGTGCGGCCAGAGGATTTAGATGGCTTTGTGCGCATCTCATCTAGTACTGAGCAACATATAGAATGGTTAGCTAAAGATATAGAACTTGGTTTTTCTAATCTGTATTTGCATAATGTTAACCGCCATCAAGAACAATTTATTGATGCCTTTGGACAAAAAGTAGTCCCTGCTTTAACTCAAACAAATCGCCCTGCTAGTTCGGGAAATTAATAGAACGGATAACTTCGAAAAATATATTGCTTATTCAATCCTCCTCTTTACCACTTTAAACAAAAGAAGCTCTTGCAAACAAGAGCTTCTTTTGTTTAAAGCACATCTAAATCACTTATTGCTAACTTTTTTTAGAAGCCGACTTTTTCTCCGGTACACAGTTTGGTACTTTCTTTCCATCTTTCGTTTTCATTCCTTCCTGTGTGTATCCACTCCAACAAGGATCTTCTTTCTCTGATTTTTTCTTAGTTGCTGGCATAATGTAGTTTGGTTGATTTTCTATTCCTACGCGATTCAGCTCAGTTGGTTCGAATGTAGTATCAATTACAAACTAAATTTTTTTATAAACTTTTAAAGAGAGTCTCTTATTCATTCAAGAAATGCTTAAACTCTGTATAATTTTTAGATGAACTTTTTATTTTTCATTTTTTAACTAAATCTGGCTTTCATTCATAGTCGTAAGTATGGCACCTACAAGAAATTGTAGCCTTTTCCTATTATCAAACCTAAACCATTTCATGTATGCGTGTACCATTAACTTATCGTAAGGAAAGCACTGCTTCTGCCCAGAAACAGGAAAATCTCAGACGCAGATCGTTTCTCAAATTTGCAGGCTTTGCCACCGCCTCTACCGCAGTGATGCTCAGCGGATGTAAAGAAGTATTAGATCAACTCCCTTATCCAGTTGATGTAGATCCCGATGATTATGTACTTAAAACTGTCCGGCTGGGAAAGGGCGACACTGGCGTGTTAAACTATGCCTATACGCTGGAGCAACTGGAAGCCGAATTCTACATTCAAGTAGTAGCTTCCTCTTCCTTTGCGTCTATGTTCAATTATTATGAGCAACGTTCTCTGCGGGAAATCCGCGACCATGAGGTAGTACACCGGGATTTTTTGAAAGCTGCCCTTGGAGATAAAGCTATTGGCCAGCTCAAATTCGACTTTAAGGCTATAAATTTTGAAGATAAGCAGAGTATTCTGCAAACAGCCAAAACATTTGAAGACTTAGGTGTAGCTGCTTATAACGGTGCCGGTAAAAGACTGGCAAGTCCTGATTTGCTGACCATCGCAGGTAAAATAGTATCTGTGGAAGCGCGTCATGCATCTATTATCCGTTCGCTCGTAGACACAGACCCTACCTCCTTTGCCGGCGATGATATTATAGATATGAATGGATTAGATCTTTCCTACGAACCTACTAAAGTACTGGAAGCAGCCAATCCTTTCATTTTGAATAAAATTGATGCCAGTGAATTATAAACCCACCAAACCTAAAAACAAACATGAATATATTTGATCTACTCAATACGATTGATCCACAGAAAGTTACTCTGGATGAACAAATGGCCTCTGGCAGACGTGCTATGTTCCGTCAATTAGGTGACTGGGGGAAAAAAATGGCACTGGGTGCTATCCCGTTAGCTGCTACAGTAACACCAAGAAAAGCCATGGCTGCACATGAGGACAACGCCGATGTATTGAATTTTGCCCTTCTGCTTGAATATTTAGAAAATGAGTTTTACATGATGGGCCTAGATACAATTGTTCCTAAAGGCACCAATGACGAAAAAGTGTTTATGCAAATCAGTAAGCACGAAAAACAGCACGTAGAATTTCTGCAGGCTGCCATAAAAAGCATTGGTGGAACCCCCATTGATAAGCCAGAATTTGATTTTACTGCCGGGGGTGCTTTTATGCCCTTCAGCGACTATGATCAGTTTAAAGTATTATCTCAAGCATTTGAAGACACTGGTGTACGGGCTTATAAAGGTCAGGCGGCTAACCTGATAGATAATGATGCCTTATTAACAGCGGCCTTACAAATACATTCTATTGAAGCCCGTCATGCAGCCAAAATCCGGATGATGCGCGATGAATTTGGATGGATCTACTTTAATCATCGGGGCAGAGGAATGCCATATGCTACACAGCCAGTATACAGTGGGGAGAACATGCAGACACAAGCTGGGGTGAATCTAAAAACCATTACAACGGTAGATGAAGGTGGTTTTACTGGTGCTTTTGATGAGCCCCTCACTAAAGAGGAAGTTACAGCTATTGCAAGCCTGTTCTTGAAAAAGTAAGGGAAATTACTTTTTACTAAAAGCCTTGGACTATTATTGTTCAGGGCTTTTTTATTTTCTCACCGTATGTTGGTAGTACTTAAGGTAATTAATTTATGCTATATATATTCGTATTCCAGTACACCCTTCAGGAACCTTCAGCCCATTTTTAGGCTTATACTTCTAAAGGTATTTCTTAGAATAATAATATTAAATGAAGTATATAACTAAATATTTTAAATCCTCCTACTTTTTCTCTTACCTTCTCACCCATCTGCTTCTCTTTGGTTGCCTGATCAGTGCAGGATGTAAAAATGAGGAAAGTACGATTGATCCTGAAAAGGAAATAAACCAGCCAGCTACTCAGAATCCAGTATTAGTAAAAGCTGATTTGTTAGGTACGTATACTATCGGCCAAATTATAAATCGCATAGGAAACCGGCCAGAAATTGGTCTATTTACTAAATATGCTGTTAATGTGTATAAAATTACCTACACTACACAAAATGTAAATAACAAAATTATTCAAGCATCAGGTGCATTAATAATTCCGATAGTAAACAAACCATTACCACTGGTCAGCCATCAGCATGGCACAATTACAGATAATAAGCATGCTCCTTCCAACTATGGCTCTGGCAGTGAATCTTCTACCTTTGGAACTGTGCTTGCCTCCTCGGGTTTTATAGTAGCTGCTCCCGATTATATAGGATATGGTGCTTCAAAAGATGTGGCTCATCCCTATGAACATGCTTCTTCTTTGGCATCTGCCTCCCTTGATATGTTGCGGGCATCTAGAGAGTTTTTGACAAAAAATGATATAAAATTTACCAATGAGCTCTTTCTGGCTGGGTATTCAGAAGGCGGATACGCTACAATGGCTTTGCACAAATTGATTGAAGAAAGGTACGCAGATGAATTTACTGTAACGGCCAGTGCACCTGGCGCAGGAGCCTATGACAAGACTGCCTTTGCTAAAGATATACTAACTTCAGACAAACCCTTGGATTTTATTAACAGCTACTTATGGGTTTTGCAAACGTATAATACCGTTTATTCGCTTAATCGGCCTATTACTAGTTTGCTTAATCAGCCCTATGCGGCTAAGGTAGCATCTACAGGAGTGGCTGCAGAAGTAAGCAAATATCCTAAGGAGTTGTTTACACAACAATTCAGGCAAGATATTCTGGCTAACAAAGATACAGCAATGCTAAATGCATTTCAAGATAATGATATATACAATTGGAAGCCTGCTGCTCCTATTTTATTAGTACATGGTACCCAAGATGATTTTGTTCCCTTCTATAACTCACAATCAGCTTTTGATGCAATGCAGGCGAATGGAGCTACTCAGGTTCAATTAAAAGCTATTGAAGGAGGAAATCATTTTAGTTCTGTTGGCGCTTATACGCTGGAAATGTTTGTATTTTTCAACTCGTTTTTAAAACCAGAATCTGTTAAATAAGTTAATCAAGCGTTACAGCTGATAAATTGAGTAGTAACGCTTGATTGAAATCTTTATTTGCTACAATTATTTGTGGCGTTCTTCATTATCTGGTCTATAAAATGGGCTACTGTTTACTTCTTCCAACATATTTATGTGTTCGGATAGTTTTTTAGCATCCCACCAGCGAATTAAAAACGCTTTATTCTGTCCGGCAACTTTTAGAGTTGTCATAGGCTTAGCTATGTCTACTTCCAAAGCTGTCATTCCCTTTAGGTACCATTCCCGCCAAACAAACCCTGCTTTTGTATTATAGGGAATTAGCATACATACCATCAAAAATAATATGACTTGTATATACCTTTTGCTCTCAAAAAATTCACTTACAAAGAAACATACAAAAAGTAACGGCGAAGCAAACAGTACATAGCGGTCGGGCATACCAAACTGCGGCACTAAACCTGCCCTACCCCATCCAATAGCTGCTGAAAATACTAACAGGCTACATAAAAACAAGGCTACAGCCCATGCTCTATGCTTTTCAATAAGTTGTTTTTTATTTGAAGTTGCTTGCCCAACCAAATAGAGGCACCATGCTAATATACCAAACGATGGAATAATGGCCACAATAGCTATTTTCCAGGAGTATTTTACAGCTGGCCCTACACTCATTAAAATAAACTTTGCTGAGGTTTTAAGGGTATCCCATATCCCCGGGCTTGGTGGATTCCAGGTTACCCGTTCGTAGCCGATAAAATATACCGCACAAAGGAGCACAGAAATTAGAGAACTAATAAGCAGGAAGCCCGATATGAAATTCCTGGATTGTTTCATAGAGCTATTACGCCAATTATACCAAGCACAGTAAAATTGCCAAAAAGCCAGAAAAGGAACAAATAATAGCCCATTACCACCAGACAAAGGTAGCAAGATCAGAATTAGTCCTGTTGATAAGGCTGTACCTACTGTAGCTAATAATGGATTATTTATGAGTATTAGGAAAAAAATAAGTAATAAAACGGTTGGCAGCACAAAGGAGAGTTGCCAGCCCCAAACCATATTCTCCCAGTTACCAATATGAAGCAACAATACAGGAAAGAAAGCATCTGTATACTTGGTATACCCGCTACGAAATTTTCGCAGAAATACTACCACACCTACTGATAAACTACTGAGCAGAAGCACATTTATGTACATGCCCGCCTTAAAGTTTCCATCAGTTAGTTTCAATAATGCTAGCATAACAGCTTTGGGAAAGGGAATGCGGTGTTCGTTGTTCTGTTGCCATAGCCAGCTCATTATATCCGGTTCATGACCAGTCATGGGAGCAACCAAAAGCCAGTCTTCAGCTAATGGAATATTTTTACCATACCAGATTACGCAACATAAAGCCGCCACTGTCATTAAGAAACACACAGTGAAAACAAAAGGCGTACTTAATTTGTCGATCAGAGAAGATCTTTTATTAATTTGATGATCAGGTATGGTGAAGTTGTACATAGGTAAAAAATAAGGTTTGTTTGCTCAAGTTTAGCGATGCAAACACATGACCTTGTTTAGCAAACTTGAAGCAGGTTATTTTTTTTCTTCATTCTGAATTAGGTTGGCATGGCTTCTTTTTCCCTGACTGCTTGTTTCTCCTTTTTATTTCCTATAATCAAGCGTATACCCTTATCATAGCTGAAATAGCTCCACATCCAATTCATGAGTACTACCAGCCGGTTACGGTACCCAACTATGGAAATAAGATGCACAAACATCCATACAAACCAGGCAATAATTCCCTGCGTTTTATAGCCGGTCAAATCCACCACAGCTTTATTACGGCCAATAGTCGCCATGCTTCCTTTATCATAGTACCGGAATGCTTTTAGAGGCTTACCTTCCAGCAGGCAATGAAGATTTTTTCCAAGTGCTTTTCCTTGCTGCATCGCTGGAGGCGCCATCATCGGGTGACCTTGGGGAGTAGCTCTGGTAATCATGGCTGCGACATCTCCTATCGCAAATATATTTTTATAGCCAAGCACCCGGTTATAGATATCTACTTGTAACCGATTACCTTTCAATATACTTTCTTCCCGCAACCCAGGAATAGGCATGCCACAAACACCTGCTGCCCATATAAGTGTACGGGTAATAAGTTTTTCTCCGTTTTCAAATTCTACTGTATACCCATCATACGATCTTACGCGGCAATTAAGCCAAACGTGTACGCCTAACTCCTTTAAAAAGTCAAGTGCTTTCGAAGAAGCTTCTTCCGACATACCATTCAGCAAACGAGGCCCACTCTGAATCAAATGAATATCCATTTTCAGGAAATCCAGTTCGCGGTAATCTTGCGGAAATACATGCAATTTTAACTCAGCCAAGGCACCTGCTATCTCTACTCCTGTGGGTCCCCCTCCTACGATCACATAATCAATCAGGCTGTTCATCTGCTCGTCATCATCTGTGAGCAAAGCCCTTTCAAAATTGCTTAAAATCTTATTCCGTAAGGCAATGGCATCTTCAATCGCTTTGATAGGCACCGCATGCTCCTGAATTTGTTCATTCCCATAATAATTGGTTGTGGCCCCAGTAGCTATCACTAGATAATCGTAGGTAATTTCGCCAATGGTGGTGTGCACAATTTGCCTAGTTGTATCTACACTTTCTACTTCAGCCATACGGAAGTAAAAGTTCTTCTGATCTTCAAATATCTTGCGGAAGGGATAGACAATAGAATCTGCTTCTAAGCCTGCCGTGGCTACCTGGTATAAAAGTGGCTGAAAAGCATGGTGATTTTGCTTATCTATCAAGATTACTTGTGCATCTGCCTGCCGGAGAGATTTGGCCAGTTCAATGCCTGCAAAACCACCTCCAACAATAATAATCCTGGGTTTACCAATGTCTGCAATTCTAGCTGTCTGAGTCATAGCTTTTCAAAATACATAGCCGGTATGTAGTACCAGCTTACTTTAGTTAAATGTATTGTAAAATCCTGTTCCTTTCAATTTACCCGACTCTGGCTAATGTAATGTTTGTATTGAGAGTGTTAATTATTGCCTAAATTTGCAGATGCTAGACTATTTGACTTATGCATAACGACCCAGAATTGAATGGCAAATACCTTGGTACCATTACCAAAGACTTCGCTGTCGTATCCGATACATTAAAAGAAGCATCGTATCAGATCCGCAAAAGAGGCTTTTCTGACTATCCTATCTTCCCTATTTCCAAAGTACATACCCCCATTGGCCAGATTTTAATCAGCCGGTTTGAAGTACAGTTGAACTGGAACTTTTATGTGTCGTATCTGGATGAATTTATTCAACGGAAAATTGTGGAAGACCAGGAGGTATTTAAACAAGCCTACAAAGATCCGGATGAGTACTGTTGTTTGTTTGTCATAGATGTAGAGTTTACAAATATTGTATTCATCCCTTACCCAGAAGACTAACCTATTTTTCCATAGCTATACGCAGAATAGGCGTCATAGTGCATTTTATAGATCTATTGACATTGTGTTTATCTTATATTAAATTGTATCCACACAAGGGTTTAGACAACTATGAAAACTACTGAACAATGGCTATCAGAATATGGAGAAAGTCATCAGAATCACACAAATAAACTGGTTCATTGGGTATGTGTACCGCTTATCATGTTTAGTATTATAGGCTTGTTGTGGTCGATCCCCTCTGCATTTTTAAGTAAGCTGTTTCCCTCTCAATTTGCCGAGTTTATTAACTGGGGTACTCTCTTTCTTGCCTTTGCTCTTCTTTTTTACTTACGTTTATCCTTTAGCATGTTTGCTGGTATGTTACTGATTGCAACGCTTATTGTGGCTGGCAACTATTTCATTTTGCAATATGCACCTTTACCCTTGTGGGCTGTTTCACTGATTATATTTGTTGGAGCCTGGATTGGTCAGTTCATAGGCCACAAAATAGAAGGCAAAAAACCCTCCTTTTTTAAAGATGTTCAATTTCTATTGATTGGACCTGCTTGGTTGCTCAGTTTCATTTACCGGAAGTTAGGAATTCCCTATTAAGTTTACTCTCGTTAGGTACTATCCTGAATTTGTACAAGAATATCCACCCTCAACCTTGCTTAAAAAAATCCGTATAGGTAAATAATTAAAAAAATCCTCATTAATTGAATTATTTAGCCAAGCTATTGTTAGTGTAGTGTAGCAAATAAATGATGGATAATTTTAATATTTTACGAAAGCAAAAATAAAAATAATGGTAAGGTATTTGTTTAGTAAAATTATATTTTAATATTTGCGCTCACTATTATAAAGTATTACAAAAGTTGACAGAAACTTTTTTCCATACTACCCCTTTTAGGTTTAGGTTGCCGCTTCTGCGGAACTAACACATATCGTTTTGCCTACGTGGCAAACTTCTTCACCAAAATTTTCTTGAATATCTTGCATGCTAACGTCCTAGGCAGAAGTGTGTACTAAGGTTTCAGATATATTTACAGTTTTCAATTAATATTTACATTTAAACAACCCGATATACAGAAAATGAGCGATTACATTGTCCAGTCAGCCAATTACAACCATTTACATTTGGCAGAGGAAATATGTCGTCATATGGAAGAAAGTGCAAAAGCCAGAGGAACTGGTATTGCCAAACGCTCTCCTGATTATTTAATTCAGAAAATGCTGGAAGGAAAAGCTATTGTAGCTACTACCCGCTCCGGCGAGTTCGTAGGATTCTGTTATATTGAAACCTGGGGACATGGGAAATTTGTGGCTAATTCCGGCTTAATCGTACATCCCGATCACCGTAAAAGCGGCATCGCCAAAAGTATCAAGGAAAAAGCGTTTGAAATTTCCCGTAAAAAATACCCACAGGCTAAATTATTTGGTTTAACTACGAGTCTTGCTGTTATGAAAATTAACTCAAGCTTAGGATATAAGCCAGTTACGTTCTCTGAACTGACAGATGATGAAGCCTTCTGGAAAGGTTGCTCCAGTTGTGTCAATTACGATATTCTAAACCGTACGAACCACAAGCATTGCCTTTGCACAGGTATGCTGTACGATCCTGCTGATGAGAAAAAAGGCAGCAAAAAAGAACAGCAGTTACAAAACTTTGTAAAGAAGTCTAACCTGTACGAAAGATGGTTACGGTTGAAAAAACGGGTATTACTTAGAAGCCAGAAACCACAAATGGTTAAAGAAAAGCCACAACCTGCCAAAGAAGTACGGGAAAAAGTCTATCAATAAATCAATTTTATATATCACACTAAAATCTGTATAAGTTAGTAAGAATGGGAAAACAAAAAGTAGTACTTGCCTTTAGCGGAGGATTAGATACCTCCTACTGTGTAAAATATTTATCAGAAGACAAAGGCCTGGAAGTTTATTCGATATTAGTAGATACCGGAGGCTTTTCAGCGGAAGAACTACAACAAATTGAAGCCAAAGCTATTTCACTGGGAGTTGCCAAACATCTCACTGTAAATCAAACAGATGTATATTATCAACAATGTATTAAATACCTGGTTTTTGGCAATATTCTAAAAAACAACACCTATCCACTCTCTGTAAGTGCCGAAAGGGCTTTTCAGGCAATGGCCGTAGCCGAATATGCTAAAAGTTTGGGTGCTGAATATGTAGCTCATGGCAGCACTGGTGCAGGCAACGACCAGGTCCGTTTTGATATGATTTTCCGTATTCTTATTCCGGATGTACAGATTATAACTCCCATTCGCGATAACAAATTATCTAGAGAACAGGAAATTGAGTATCTGAAAGCTAAAGGTGTACAGCAGGAATGGCATAAAGCAGCCTATTCTATCAATAAAGGGTTATGGGGTACATCAGTTGGCGGAAAAGAAACCTTAACGTCTCATGGGTATTTACCAGAATCAGCCTTTCCTACTCAACTTACTAAACGAGAACCTCAATCGGTAAAGCTGCATTTTGAAAAAGGAGAATTAGTTGGCATTAATGAACAACAATTCAGTAATAAGGTTGAGGCTATTAAAAAACTTACTGAGATGGCTGCACCTTTTGCTATCGGCCGAGATATCCACGTGGGCGATACCATCATAGGTATAAAAGGCAGGGTAGGTTTTGAGGCTGCTGCTCCTTTAATTATCATCAAAGCACACCATACACTGGAAAAGCATGTGTTAACCAAATGGCAATTGTACTGGAAAGAACAACTGGCTAACTGGTATGGCAACTTGCTGCATGAAGGTCAGTACTTGGACCCAGTAATGCGTAATATTGAAACTTTCCTGACAGATACACAAACGCATGTAACTGGTATTGTACATGTGCAGCTGGCACCTTACAGATTTTACGTAACAGGCATAGAGTCTTCTTTCGATTTAATGTCAGCGAAGTTTGGAAGTTATGGAGAAATGAATAATGCCTGGTCTGGAGAAGATGTGAGAGGGTTTTCTAAAATACTTTCAAATCAGGCGATGATTTACAGCAAAATCTCTAAAGAGAATGAATAAACAGATTTTGTGTCAACTGTAGCACATTTGGTTATTTATTATCCTTGTATTTTTAATTAAGTATATGTAAATGAACAAACTCCTAAAAGTTGGTATTGTTGGGGGTGCAGGTTATACTGGCGGTGAGTTACTTCGTATATTGTTGCATCATCCGGCTGTAGAAATCACTTTTGTGCATAGCAAAAGCCAGGCTGGTAAACCAATACATTCTGCTCACTCCGATTTACTGGGAGAAACGGAACTCACCTTCACTGAGCAATTTCATTCCTCAGTGGACATTCTGTTTTTGTGTATGGGACATGGGGAATCGGGTGTATTTCTATCACAACATCAGATTTCCGCTGGCACTAAAATTATAGACTTGAGTCAGGATTTCCGGGATGAAAGCCATGGCTTTGTTTACGGCTTGCCGGAACTGCAACGGGAAAAAATAACAGGTTCCAGCAAAATTGCGAATCCTGGATGTTTTGCTACTTGTATAGAACTGGCTTTGTTACCCATGGCTAAAGAACATCTCCTAAAAACAGATGTACATATTAGTGCAATTACTGGCTCAACCGGAGCCGGACAAAGCTTAAGTAATACTTCTCATTATAGCTGGCGCAATGGCAATATATCTGTATATAAGGCATTTACCCATCAGCATTTAAAGGAAATTAGGCAAAGCATAAGGCAATTACAATCTAGTTTTTCTAACAAAATAAACTTTATCCCTTACCGAGGAAGCTTCACTAGAGGAATTTTTGCCAGCTGCTACACTTCAACCGATTTAACTTTAGAACAAGCACAGGAACTGTACACAGATTTTTACAGTAAACATCCTTTTACACATATAAGTACACAACCAATTGACGTAAAGCAGGTAGTAAATACCAACAAATGCTTTATTCACCTGGAAAAAGTTGAAGATCAGTTACTTTTAACCAGTGCGGTTGACAATTTAGTTAAAGGGGCTTCCGGTCAGGCAGTTCAAAATATGAACTTGATTAGCAGGTTGGACGAACGTACTGGTTTAGGACTTAAAGCAGTAGGTTTTTAATTCTATTCACTTTGTTTTCGGTATTTTTGCCAATTCTATTCACGTTTCACTTATGAATTTATTTAATGTTTATCCTATATACAATATTGAGCCGGTGCGGGCTCAAGGAAGCTATGTATGGGATACAGAAGGTAACAAGTATCTTGATTTATACGGCGGCCATGCCGTTATTTCAATAGGCCATGCACATCCGCATTATGTGGCTAAACTCACCGACCAATTGAATAAAATAGGGTTTTACTCAAACTCTGTTAAAATATCTTTACAAGAGGAACTAGCTCAAAAACTTGGCAAATTGTCCGGATATGAGCATTATTCCCTGTTTCTCTGCAACTCTGGTGCTGAAGCGAATGAAAATGCTTTAAAATTAGCTTCTTTTCACAATGGACGAAAAAAAGTCATAGCTTTTTCAAAAGCCTTTCATGGACGTACCGCTGGTGCAGTAGCTATTACAGATAATAAAAGTATTGTTGCTCCTCTGAATGCAACTGATCATGTACAATTTCTGCCATTTAACGACGAGAACGCGCTTGAAGAGGCTATGAATGAAGAAATCTGTGCAGTGATGATTGAAGGCATTCAAGGAGTAGGCGGAGTAAATGTTGCTTCAGAATCATTTCTGCAAAAAGCCAGACAATTATGTGATACGTATGGGGCTGTACTAATTCTAGATAGTGTACAATGCGGATACGGACGGTCGGGTAAGTTTTTTTCTCACCAATATGCAGGTATAGATCCCGATTTGATTACAACTGCAAAAGGGATGGGAAATGGCTTTCCTATAGGTGGTGTGCTTATTCACCCGAAGTTTAAGGCTGTGCATGGCATGCTAGGTACAACGTTTGGTGGAAATCACCTGGCTTGTGCGGCAGGTATAGCAGTTTTAGATGTCATCAAGCAAGAAAATCTGATGGTCAATGCTAAACAAATAGGAGAGTATTTACTAAAACAACTTAAATCATTGCCAGGAGTTAAAGAAGTAAGAGGCCGGGGGTTAATGATAGGTATTGAATTAGAAGAACCGGCAGATGCTCTACGAAAAAAACTACTATTTGAACATCGTATCTTTACAGGTGCATCTGGGAAATATACCATCCGTTTATTACCTTCGTTAGCCCTTCAGCAAGAAGATGCAGATCTCTTTCTGGAAAGCTTTGGAAAAATCGTATCTGCCAAGTCATTGGTTTAAGATAATTCTACTAAACATCAGCAGGTTAATTACATCCACCCTAAATTAGTTACCGTAAATTGAAACAGTTTTTGTCAGTTAAAGACGTACCCAATCTACCAATTTTAGTGAATGAGGCATTATCTCAGAAAAGAAATCCTTTTGCCGATAAACAAATGGGCAAAAACAAAACCCTAGGATTACTTTTTTTTAATGCCAGTTTACGGACAAGACTCAGCACGCAAAAAGCCGCACAAAACCTGGGAATGGATGTAATGGTGATGAATGTAAGCCAGGACAGCTGGGGGTTGGAAATGCAGGATGGTGCTATTATGGATGGAGATAAAGCCGAACATGTAAAGGAAGGTGCCGCCGTCATTGGTCAGTATTGCGATATTATTGGTGTAAGGTCATTTGCCAGCTTAACAGACAAAGGAAAAGACATACAGGAAGAAGTAATTAGCCAGTTTGTGAAATATGCGGGCAAACCCATCATAAGTTTAGAATCGGCCTTACGTCATCCTCTGCAGTCATTGACTGATGTAATTACTATAGAAGAATATAAAACTAAACAGAAGCCTAAAGTGGTATTAACCTGGGCGCCCCATCCTAAGGCTTTGCCTCAGGCCGTTCCAAACTCTTTTGCTGAATGGATGAATGCCTCACAAGTTGACTTCGTTATTACTCATCCGGAAGGCTACGAATTAGATAAGGAGTTTGTGGGCAATGCCAAAGTAACTTATAATCAGAAGGAGGCTTTCGAGGGAGCCGACTTCATTTATGCAAAAAACTGGTCCTCGTATATCAGTTACGGGCAAATATTATCCAAAGACCCTGCCTGGACGATAAATGCTGAAAAAATGAAACTTACCGATAATGCGAAATTCATGCATTGCCTCCCGGTTCGCCGGAATGTAGTAGTGATGGATGAAGTATTGGATAGCCCGAATTCTATTGTGATTCCCCAGGCTGGAAACCGGGTTTGGGCAGCACAGGCTGTATTGAAACAACTACTCTCTTCTATATAACAACTCATTTATTAATTTCTGGCACTATCTCTCCCATTGAGGTAGTGCTTTTTTATACTTCCTACCTTATTTTTCTAAATACATAGATGAAAAAGTAACTGCTGTTATTATAAACATCACTCTTTGTTTAATACTGCAAGTAATTTTTGTAACGGGACAATATCGGTAATAGCTTTATTACTATGAAGATTAAATAATATATAGTGTTTGTTCTACTATATCCCTCCTAGAAAATTCTACTAGTTAAGCCTGCGTAGTACTTGAGTTACGAAAGAATTATTGAATTGAGCCAGAAAAGGTTATACACAAAGTAGGAAATGGGCTGGTGGCAACTCATTTAGGTAAAACAATATCTATTGTCTTTTTGAAGGATTTATTCGCTTTGAATTATTATTCTTATCACAGTTGGGAAGGAGTTTTTCACGCTAGTTTTGACAGAGTTTCACCTGATGAGAAACTATCTATTATTATTGTACCCTACCACAACTGCCGCGAAGGAAGGTGGCTTTCCCATAACTGGCTTCTATGATGCATCGATACCGTATATCGATACACAAAAATTTACTATTTATGATTTGAACGCCAAAAATTTCAGAAAAATCTACTAACTACAACTATTACCTCAATTCGCGCAAATTTACCATTTCTATCATCTTGAAAATAACTGTATCCAGTTCCTGGGCTGAAACTTGCAATTTATCTATTATCAATTTATTCACCGGATCACTAGCATCTTGTTGATTAAAGATTGAAACTAATCCAAGGATTCGGGCCAAAGGTCCACGTAAGTTATGAGCTGTCATAAAGGCAAACTTCGTCAGATTTTTAATAAGTAGTTCCTTTTCCTCTTCTGCCTTTTTTCTATCCGTAATGTCTTTCGACACCCCGATCAATCCTATGGGTTCACCCAATTCATCTAGCAGTAGCGTTGTACTAACCTCTACCCATATTAATTCTTGTTTCTTATTTCTTGCCTGCCATTCACCTTCATACAGGTTACCATTTCGCAGTTGATCAATATTTTTTCGCCATTTTTCTAAATCCAGTGTGGTAGGATAAATAGCAGATAAATCCTTTCCAAGCATCTCTTCAATAGAATAACCAAATATGGCCTCTGCTCCCTGATTGTAGTAAATCACTTCTCCCCTCATGTTCGTTACAATGACACTATCTTTCACATTTCTAAGGATATTTGCTTGGAAATTTAGCTGTTGTTCCGCCCCTTTGCGCTTAGTAATATCTGTTTGAATGGCTATAAACCGCTGTAAACGGCCTTTACTATCAAATACAGGTTGTACATCCAGCCGCAGCCAGTATTTTTGACCATATTTTGTGTAGTTGAGTATTTCGGTATGAAATTCTTTTCCCTTGTTTATATGGTTATACATCAGGTCTATTGTTGCCAGGTCAGTTTCCGGACCTTGCAAAACAGAACCAGGCTTTTTTCCTTTTACTTCATCTAATGAATATCCGCTAATGCGTGTAAAGCCTTCATTTACCCATTCTGTTAATCCATTGGCATCTGTAATAATTACTCCATTTTCTGTTTTCTGAGCAACCAAAGCCAATTTGCGCACTTCTTCCTCTGCAAGTTTTTTTGCTGTAATATCTTTATGTGTACCTACCGCCTGTAAAGGCTTGCCCTCTGCATCCCACCGGACTACCTTTCCACTATCTAATACCCACACCCAATCTCCGCTTTTACTTTTCAACCGGTGTTCCAGTTGAAAAAATGGTGTTTTTCCATCCAGGTGATCTTGTATAACAGTGAGCATATTTTCCACATCATCGGGATGAAGCAAGCCTTTCCAGCTATCTACCGTTGGAGCTATTTCTTCAAGCGAATAGCCCAGCATATCTACCCAACGTTTATTATAGCTAACAAAGCCGGTAGAAATATCCCAGTCCCACAATCCTAGGTCGCCTCCCCACAAGGCTAATTCAAACCTGGTTTTTTCTTCTTTCAAACGGTGGAAGGCTTGCATTGTGCTGGTAACATCTTGAATAATACCCGATAACTTCAGTACCTTTCCAGACGAATCTTTCTCCACTGTATCCACGCATACGGCAACATGCCTTATCTCTTGTTTAGAAGTAATGAGCCGGTATTGAGTTTTACCACCAGATTTTTTCCCAGATAGAAGTTTATCTACAAACTGGTCTACCTTCCCTTTATCATGCGGATGAACTAGCGTGAGATAACTACTTACATCTCTTTTCGCCAACAAACTGGTAAAATGTTTTCTTGCTTCCGCAGCTATTTCATGACAAAAGTCAAGTTTATTTTCGAGCAAATTCCATTCAAAATTCCCAACTTTTGCCAGTTGCTGCGCCCTTCGCAAAGCTTTTTCATTTTTTTTCAGCCGCTCTACGGTTTCACACAATTGCTGATTTACCTGCTTTAATTCTTCTTCGTGCCTGGCTAGCACCGCTTCTCTTATTACTAATTGATGATTCAGGGTATGCTCCTTTGTTAAAGCTTCTTCCAACTGTTGTGTAGCTTTACGTCTGCTAGTCGCATCTTTGGTAATACCATCCATACGGACAGGTTTACCCTGTTTATCTTTGATAATCCAGACTCTATTCAATACCCATTTTATTTCACCATCTGGCATAAGAATTCGATACTCGTGGCCGATAAATCCATTCTTCAGCAATACATCATGGTTGGCGAGCACCCGTGGCGCATCCTCCGGATGAATAACCTTGAACCAAAGCAACCGATCAGTATAAAAACTGCCTGAAGGATATCCGTAAAGCTTTAAGCAAGCCTCGTTAACATAGTAAAGGACGGAATCATCCAGAGAAGCAGACCAGACAACATCGCTTATATTATTAAAAATATCCCGTAACTGATTTTCTCTTTCCCTCAGTGTCCTAATGGTTTCTAGTAAGTAAGTAGGAATGAATGGTTCTACTAAAGCAGAAGAATAATTTACAATGGTTTGCTCCATTTTTTCAGCGCGGTTGCAAACGTTGGAAGAAAATATATCTTCCTTTCCCGCAAAAGGTTCTTCAAATAAGGTACGGCTACTTAGCAGAGTTGTACAAGTACTAATAAATGGAGAAAGTCTGGTAAGCATTGCTTGGCAATAGCTGGTTTTACTATTGGCTAATCCTATGACGGCAATTACTTTTCCTTTAAATACCAGAGGAATGCTAAGAAAATTAGGTATAGCTGCTGCTGAGTAAGAAGGAAGGTGTTGCCAATGGTAAGGATTATTGTGTATTACCGGACGTTGAGTAAGCAAAACCTCCGTGGCCAGATTCTGAATAAAATGACTTCCGTATGTGTCTGATGAATCATCTGCTAGTACGCTATTAGATATAGAAATAGCTTCTTTACTAAGTAGGCAAGCGAAATTTCTGGCTGCAAGCGTGGTGAGCTCTGGCTCTTGATAGGGTTTGCGGGTAACGAGTGATAAAAAGGCCGAATTGCTGGCTGTGAGTTCACAGGCGTAGGCTAGCATAGTATCCAACAAATCATTGCAAAGGGTATCAGGCGCTGCGAATTTATAATGCAGGTCTGCTATCCTCGCTAATATCACCTCCGCCTCAGTATTCACCAATGTTCAAGTTAATTGATATAAAGCTTCTTATTTATTAAATGATTGGATGCTTAGTATCCAACTAGTGTGGCTAACAAAACTTACCGTTAAAAATTTATTGGTACATGATGCTAACAGTTTGGGTTTACTTCCAGTTGCTGCATTCAACAAACCTATAAAGGCTGCCCTAAACATAAGCAGCCAGATTCATTTGTTAGTATCAACGAATATAATTAACTTCTGCTGGACAAAGAATAATCTGCAGGGGATCCGGTGACCACTTGTGTAATAAAAGAAGTGGTTCTTCATCAATTCCTCTGGCATGCTGTCACTTTCTTGATTATTTATTGTAAATTTGTAAATGTCAAAACACGTGTTTGTACAAGTAATTAGCTTATAAAAACGTATAAATCACAGCTAAACCCATTTATTCAAAACGGTTTTATTATCTTCTGCTATTTTTTAGATACGTAACTTCCATCATTTAATTATTTAAGACAATACGCCTACTTCCATGTATAATTTTATTAAAAAATCACTCTTTGGCTTGCTAAGCTTTACTTTGTTAATCGGATGCACAGAAAGCCGGCAACCAGAGGACAATCAGCTCAATTCGCTTCTTCAAGAAAATGACTCCTTGATCAATCAGATCAAATTAAAAAACAAGGAACTTGATGACATCACTTCTTCAATGAATGAGATTGAAAGCAACCTGGCTGCTATCCGGCGAAATGAAATGGTCATTGATAGCTTGCGCCGTGTAGGAGGTATCAAGCAAGAGGAAAAAATAAATCAATTAATTAAAGAAATTGATGAATATGTAGACGATAACCGGGAGAAGGTGACCCAATTAGAGGTTCAGATGCGAAATACTAAAAATGAAAGTATTGGCCTTACCCGCCTAGTAAACCAACAGAAAAACACAGTATTTGAGAAAGAGCAGCAAATTCAGTCGTTGATGAGTACCATCACCAATCTTCGGCAAGAATTGATGTTTACGATCAACACAAAAAACGCAGAAATTAGTGATAAACAACGGCTGATTGATGAAAAAGAAGCAGCCATGAACACGGTTTACATTTCCTTTGGCACCCGCGATAAATTGTCTGAAGATGGAATAGTGAGGAAAGAAGGAGGTGTACTAGGTGCCGGAAAATCGTTTAAGCTGGCGAGCAAATTTGATGTAGAAAAGTTTAAGAAGGCCAATATGAAGGAGATTCAGCAAGTTGACTTGGGTGTTATTGATAAGAAAACGGTTATTACTACCCATCCAGCTGAATCGTATTATTTTGTAAAAGCCAGTGGCCGTACCATACTAAAAATAGTGGATTATCAAAAATTCTGGAGTATATCTAAGTACCTTGTTGTAGAAACTGAAGGTGGCTTATAATAAATTCTGTAAGCTTGGCTTGTTGACTAGCCACATTTAAATATATTAACAGAATAAGTTATTTACGACTTACTCAACCAGGCATCTGTCATCCGTTTTCTCAACAACGGTACATATCTAATCTTCGTTAAACCGTTCTTAGCCAGCTTTCAGATGCCAGTAAGTAAATTTTGTACAAATACAGTAGAAGGTATATAACACATTTTCTATGATACAATGAAATTCTACCTCCACTTCCTATTCTTCTTTCTGGTAACTATTCCTTTCGTTTCTGCTCAACGGGTCACTAACGTACGTGCACAAGCCAAAGGCAACATTGTTATTATATCTTATGATTTATTAGGCACCATTAGTGGGCAGTTGTTTACAGTATCCGTGTATAGTTCGCACAACGGAATGGTGAAGCCACTGACACATGTGAAAGGTGATTTAGGGGAAAATATGAAACCTGGCCCAAATAAAGTAATTGAATGGGGTACGAAGAAAGAGCTTTCCAACTTTGACGGCGATGTAACCATTGAAGTTCGGGCTACGCTTACCTATTCTCCCATGCGATTTACTTCCCCAAATAGGAATTCTCTTCACAAGAGGGGGAAATCGTACAAGGTCTCCTGGCTTGGGGCAATAGCTAACGAAAACTTACAGCTTGAGCTATTTAATGACACAGCCCGGGTATTCGAAATAAACCGTACTCCCAACAAAGGATCGTTGGAATGGGCAATACCTTTGAATCTTGATCCAGGTAAAAATTATAAATATAAAATAAGCAGTGTGGATAATCCTTCCAACTTTGCCTACAGTAATACTTTTATTATTAAACGTAAGACACCCACCTGGGTAAAGGCACTTCCTTTAACAGCCGTTGTGGCCGGGGTGATCTATTATATTATTTCTAGTGGCTCAGATCCGGCTCCACCAGAAGTTGAAAAAGACCTGCCACTACCTCCAAATCCTGAATAAGGCACTAAAACTATTTTTTTAACCAAGCTTAGCTATTAATTGAAACTCTTATAAATGAAAAAGATACTGTTCCTGATTACAGGTATTTTTTCGATGGTTCTAGCAAACAGCTATGCCCAGACTTTTACCCATACCTCCTTAACGCCTGCTGACAATGCAACCAATGTAGATATTGGTGCTATAACAGAATTAATTATTACTTTTGATAGACCAATCTATAAGGGAAAGATAAGAGGTGGCGAGAATAAAAAAATAAATATTCGTCAAAATCCTGGAGACGATATAAATATAAATGTTAACTCTAACAATGTAACTACTGATGGCAATAAGGCAATTATCAAAGTAGGTACTAAGCTGTCTACTGGTTCTTCAATTTCTGTACAAATACCTGCCGGTACATTTGTAGATGATGAAAACAATAATAATGCAAATGAATACGAAGGTATAGCTGAAAATGATGTTGAAACATGGAATTTTACTACGGCTGCCGACGATTCAGACCCTCCAACAATATCTTCCCTTATTCCTGCTACCGGGCAAGATGATATAGATCCTACTACCAACCTGATTATAAACTTTTCGGAAAGTGTCACTAGAGGTCAGGGAGCTATCATTATTACTGCTGGTGCAACCGAACAATCAATTAGTGTAACATCAGAAGAAGCCGTTTCTATTGATGAAAATAAGGTCACTATTAACCCGGCTGACCTGCCTTATAATACTCAGGTAAGCATACAAATTTCCCCCGGAGCTTTCCAGGATGCGGCAGGCAATGAGTTTATTGGTATTACTGATAATACCATATGGAACTTTACTACAGCTCCCCAACCTGATAACACTCCACCTACTGTCATCAGTTTCTCCCCAGCAAAAGGTGAAACCAATATAATCCTTGATCGAAATTTAATCCTTACTTTTGATGAACTCATAGAGAAAGGACTTATCGGAAGTATCACGCTGTATCAAAACAATACATTCCTGCAGTCCATTGATATAACAAATAGTGCACTAGCTATTTCCGACAAAGTTTTAACTATCAATCCCCCACAAGATCTGCCGGAAGGAGCAACAGTAAGTGTACAAATCACCCAGGGGACAATTACAGATTTGGCAGGCAATGTCTATGCTGGCATCTCAGACAACACTACCTGGCAATTCACAACCCTGCCCCCTGCAGATGAGCAAGCTCCGGTAGTGGATGCCCTCTCTCCAGCCAATAATGCTGCTGAAGTAGCCGTAGATGAAAACCTGCTCATTACTTTCGATGAGCCAGTACAAGCTGTTGAAGCTAAAAAGATTTTTATCTATCAGAATAACACATTGTTAGAGGAAATCTTAGCTACTAGCGATCAATCAACTATCACGGGTAATCAGGTGAGCATCAATCCATCGGATGACTTTGCCGAAGGGGCCACTATTTATCTATTGATTGAGCAAGGGGCCTTTCAAGATTTAGCAGAAAATGCTTTTGCCGGCATTAGTTCAGTTAATGGCTGGCAATTTAAAACAGTCGAGCCCCAAGATCAAACAGCGCCTAGAATTAATACTTATTCACCGGATGATGGGGACACGGATGTGGCCATAGATGCCGATTTAGTACTTACCTTTAATGAGGTAGTAGAAAAAGGCACAGGTACCATTACTATTACAGCTGGAAATCAGATGCAGACTATTAATGTAACGGATGCAGCTGTAATAGTTAATGGTACTACGGTTACCATCAACCCAGCAGATCTGCCCTATGCAAGTCCGGTAGTAGTGCAAATCTCCGCCGGCACTTTCCAAGATGCAGCAGGCAATGCCTATGTCGGAATCACTGATAATACGAGCTGGAACTTTACTACCGCTGCTCAACCCGATGTCCAAGCTCCACTTGTAAGTACTTACTCTCCAGCCAATAATACCACTGATGTAGCCTTAGATCAAAACCTGATCCTTACCTTCGATGAGCCAATCCAGAAGGCAGCTACCGGTAGCATTATCATTTATCAAGGTATCACGCTTGTACAAATCATAAACATTACTGATGCTAGTGTTAGTGTTGCAGATAATATACTAACTATTGATCCACCTCAAAATCTACCAGAAGGAGCAACCTTATCTGTTCAAATCACCGCTGGGGCCATCACAGACTTAGCCGGCAATGTCTATGGTGGTATTACTGATAACACAAGCTGGCAATTTACTACGCTTCCACCAGCCGACAAACAAGCACCAACAGTAACTAGCCTCTCCCCTGCTAACAATGCTACTGAGGTGCTGATAGATGCTAATCTAATTATCACTTTTGATGAAGCTATACAAGCAACAGATAAAAAGATTACGATTTATCAAAATAATGTAGTTCTGGAAGAATTTCTTGCTAGCAGTAATCAAGTAACTATCTCTGATAAGCAAGCCACCATTAATCCAATTAACAATATTGCGGAAGGCGCCTCAGTTTATGTATTTATTGAACCAGGTGCCTTTCAGGACTTGTCAGATAATGATTTTGCAGGCATAAGCACAGATACTGGCTGGCGCTTTAGTACAGTTGAGCCTGAAGATCTTAAAGCACCTATTGTTGAAGTTTATTCACCTGTTCTCAATGAAACCGAAGTAGATATTGCTTCTACGTTAACCCTAACTTTTAGTGAACCTGTTCAAAAAGGTATTGCAGGAAATGTCACCATCTATCAGGATACTAAAATTATAGAAACTATTGAGTTAGCTGCCTTATCAATTTCTGAGGCTGTCTTGACTATTGATCCATTGCAGGAATTACCTGGAGGTGTAACATTGCATGTACAAATCACTCCAGGAGTTGTAACGGATTTGGGAGGAAACCCCTATGCAGGTATTACAAATACTACTTGGACTTTTACCACTAAAGCACCAGAAGATCAAAAAGCTCCTTTAGTTTTGTCTCTTTCTCCAGCCAACAATACCACAAACATAGCTGTTGATGCCAACTTAGTACTTACCTTCGATGAGGCTATCCAGCCAGTTGAAAACAAAACCATCTCTATTTATCAAAACAATAATTTATTTGAAAACATATCTACGAATCAGGTAACTATTTCAGATAAACAAGTTACGGTTAATCCAACCAATGACTTTTTACCTGGAGCTACCATTTATGTACTCATTGAGCAAGGTGCATTTGTAGATGCAGCCAATAATGCTTATGCCGGTATTACTGACAATAGCCTTTGGAAATTTACTACAACACCACCAGTAGATGATATTGCCCCAACAGTAACTCTCTATTCTCCAGCAGATGAAGGCACTGATGTTAGTATAGACGCAAATTTAGTGCTTACTTTTGATGAATCCATTCAAGCCATTGACGGCAAAAAGATATCTCTTTATCAGGATGGTGTTTTGCTGGAAGATATCTTAACTAGTCAAGTTAGCTTAGCTACGGATCAGGTGACAATTAATCCGATCAATACTTTTACTCCAGGAGCCACCGTGTACGTGCTGATCGAACAAGGGGCCTTCACTGACCTGGCAGGTAATGCCTATATGGGTATCACCTTCACTACTGACTGGAATTTCACTATTGCTCAACCAGAAGACACCACGCCGCCAAGTGTAATTACTTTCTCTCCGGAAGATGAAGAGACGAATGTAGGGATAGACGCCAATTTAGTACTTATTTTTGATGAAGCAGTTGAGAAAGGAAGCGGCACTATCACCATCACCGCTGGAACAGAGGTGCAGACCATCAATGTAACGGATGCAGCTGTAACCATCGATGGTACTACTGTGACCATAAACCCAACAGATTTACCTTACAGTAGCCCAGTAGTGGTGCAAATTGCGGCTACAGCTTTTCAAGATGCAGCAGGCAACGCCTATGTAGGTATTGCTGATAACAGTACCTGGAACTTTACAACCGCTGCTCAAGTCGATACTCAGGCCCCAAGCGTTACTATATTGTCTCCGGCAGATGAGGCGACAGAGGTAGATCCTACAAGCAACCTGGTAGTCACTTTCAGTGAGGCCATCCAAAAAGCAGCTACTGGCAATGTAACTATCTACCAAGACAACACTTTATTACAAACCATTGAGCTAGCTTCTTTAGTTATAGCCGATAACATACTCACCATGGATCCGCCACAAGATTTGCCTGCCGGGGTTAGCTTGAATGTACGCATACAAGCAGGCACCCTTACAGACTTAGCCGGCAATGCCTATGTGGGTATCACTGATAACACGACTTGGAACTTTACTACCGCTGCTCAACCCGATGTCCAAGCTCCACTTGTAAGTACTTATTCTCCAGCCAATAATGCCACTGATGTAGCCTTAGATCAAAACCTGATTCTTACCTTCGATGAGCCAATCCAGAAGGCAGCTACCGGTAGCATTATCATTTATCAAGGTATCACAATCTTACAAAGCATAAATATTACTGATGCTGCTGTTAGTGTTGCAGATAATATACTAACTATTGATCCACCTCAAAATCTACCAGAAGGAGCAACCTTATCTGTTCAAATCACCGCTGGGGCCATCACAGACTTAGCCGGCAATGCCTATGGTGGTATTACGGATAATACGAGCTGGCAGTTTACTACCCTGCCACCAGCCGACAAACAAGCACCAACAGTAGCTAGCCTCTCCCCTGCTAACAATGCTACTGAGGTGCTGATAGATGCTAATCTAATTATCACTTTTGATGAAGCTATACAAGCAACAGGTAAAAAAATCACTATCTACCAAAATAACGTAGTTCTGGAAGAATTTCTTGCTAGCAGCAATCAAGTAACTATCTCTGATAAGCAAGCCACCATTAATCCAATTAACAATATTGCGGAAGGCGCTTCAGTTTATGTGTTAATTGAGCAAGGTGCCTTTACTGATCTATCAGACAACGCCTATTTAGGCATTACCGATAATACTACCTGGAACTTTACTATCACCTCACCACAGGATACAGAAGCTCCAACTGTGGCTACCTTTAATCCAGCCACTAACGCTATGAATATAGCGGTAACGAGTAATCTGGCAGTAAGCTTTAATGAACCTATTCAAAAAGGGATAGCAGGTAATGTAACAATTTATCAAGGCACAACTATACTTCAAACCATTGCTATCATCGAACCAGCTATCTCAGTTACTGATAATGTACTGACTATTGACCCTCTTCAGGATTTACCGGAAGGCGCCACAGTCCATGTGCTTATCACAGCAGGAGCTATAGTAGACTTGGCCGGCAACGCCTATGCTGGGATCACAGACAATATAACCTGGCAATTTACTACTGCTGAACCGGAAGATAAAGAAGCACCTCTCGTCTTAACCTATGCTCCTGCTCAAAATGCAGTTGATGTGGATCCGGCTGAGAATTTAACCCTTACATTCAATGAGCCTATTCTAATTGGTGAGGGAAATATTACTATTTTGCAGGGTTTTTCTTCGCAACAAATAGATGTAAACAGTCCCCAAGTAAGCATTTCTTCTAATACTGTGTCAATTAATCCTAATCAGGATTTTCCATCCGCTGCTTTAGTGAGTGTACGTATTGAAAAGGGGGCTTTTCAAGATAATGCCGGTAATCTATATGAAGGTATTGCTACAGATGATGTCTGGACTTTCAAAGTAAAAGATGTTACGCCTCTTCTAGCTACCTCGTATGCTCCAAATAAAGTTATAGATGTCCCAGTTGATACTAATTTGGAAATAGAATTTAACAAAGATGTAATCGTAGGCACGGGCACAATCACTATTTATGCAGGTACATCTATACAACCTATTGACGTAACGAATACACAGCAAGTAGGCATTAATGGAAACAAAGTAACCATTAATCCTGAAAATGATCTGCCGGCTTCAACTCTGATATATATTCATATAACGGAAGGCGCATTTAAAGATGCTTCTGCCAATAGTTTCGCAGGAATAGCGGATAATACTTCCTGGGCTTTTACTACTGCTCAACCGTTGGATGAAACAGATCCTTTCGTAAGTAGTTTAGTGCCGACTGATGAAGCTACAGATATAGCAGTGAATACAAACTTAGTACTTACTTTTAGTGAACCTGTAATTAAAGGAGAAGGTACTATCGTCTTGCAATACAATAATCAAAATCAAACGGTTGCAATTGCCAGCAATCTGGTGACGGTTTCAGCCAATATAGTAACGATTGACCCTCCCACAGACCTCCCTTATGCCACACTAATTAGTGTATTAGTGCCCCAAGCCGGTTTTAGAGACATAGCTGAAAATGCTTTTGCAGGTATTACCGATCCTACAGCTTGGACATTTACCACTTCCCAGGAACCAGATCTTGTTCCGCCTACAATTACGTCCTTGAATCCGGCAAAAAATGCACAAAATGTCCCGACAGGAAGTAAACTAGAACTTATTTTTGACGAACCAATAGCAAGAGGAGAAGGGAATATTGCTATTTCACAAAATAATAACACTCAACTGATTGATGTAAATAGTGAGGCTGTGATGGTAGAAGGATCGAAAGCTATTATAACCCCTGACCAGCCACTGCTATCTAAAGCCACTGTCCGGATTAGTATTGAAGAAGGCACATTCACAGACTTATCTGGTAATCCATTTGAAGGCTTAGATGAATCAACAGCCTGGACGTTTAATGTGGAAGATGAAACTGGCCCACTTGTAACAACTCTATCTCCTTCCGACGATGCGAATGATATACCAGTAGATGCCAATCTAGAAATCACCTTTGACGAAGAAGTAGAAAAGGGACAAGGCCAGATTACGATCAACACAAATGGCAAAGAAAAAAAGGTGGCCGTAAATAGCGCAGCCGTGACTATAGCTAATAATATAGCTACTATTGATCCAAATCAGGTATTCCCTACTGGTGCTACCATATCTGTTCTGGTTGATGCGGGCACATTCATTAATAAGCTTGGTAAGCCCTTTCAGGGAATAACCGATCCAGCAGCCTGGAACTTTAGAACTTTGGGAGTGGCTGATGAAGAAGCACCTACGGTTACGATGTATTCTCCCATTCCTAACTCTACCAACGTAGAGAAAAATACGAACTTGGTACTTACCTTCAGTGAACCAATCATTGCCGCAGAAGGGAACATAACGCTTACCCAAGGCACAACTGTACAAAAAATTCCTATCTCAGATGCACAAGTTTCTATAACCGAGAACATTCTTACAATTGATCCATCTACTGATTTTGTGGAAGATGTTCCAGTAAGTGTTAGCCTGGATGCTGGTATTGTTACAGACTTAGCTGAGAATGCTTTTACGGGTATTACCGATAATACCACCTGGACCTTTACCATCAGAGAAACTATTGCCCCAACAGTAGCAACTTTATCCCCAACAGATGAAGCAGTAGAGGTAACGGTGGATGCCAATTTAGTGATCAGCTTTAATGAGCCTATACAAGCCATTGCTGATAAAAAGATATCCATCTATCAGGATGGTGTTTTGCTGGAAGATATCCTGACTAGTCAAGTTAGCTTAGTTACGGATCAGGTGACAATTAATCCGGTCAATACTTTTACACCAGGAGCCACCGTGTATGTGCTGATCGAACAAGGTGCCTTCACTGACCTAGCAGGCAATCCTTACAGTGGCATTACAACAACCACAGAGTGGAATTTTACTGTCGCTCCAGCTCAAGACATTACCCCACCAACTATAATTACTTTCTCTCCGGAAGATGAAGTGACAGAGGTAGGCATTGATGCTAATTTAGTCATCACTTTTGATGAGGTGGTAGAAAAAGGAACAGGCACTATTACTATCACAGCCGGAACACAGGTACAGACCATTAATGTAACGGATGCCACTGTTTCTGTGGATGGTACTACAGTTACCATCAATCCGGCAGACCTACCTTTTAACAGTCCGGTAGTAGTGCAAATCTCCGCCGGTGCTTTTGTAGATATGGCCAGTAATGCCTATGCTGGGATCAGCGATAACACAAGTTGGAACTTTACTACCGCTGCCCAAGCCGACACCCAAGCTCCGCTGGTTACTACCTTCTCCCCGGCAGACGAAGCGACAGAGGTGCCTATAGATGCCAATTTAGTCATCACTTTTGATGAAGCCCTTCAAGCAAGCGACAAGCTAATCACTATCTATCAAAATAACGTATTGTTAGAATCCATTGCTGCTAACAGCAACTTGATCACCCTTTCAAGCAGTCAGGTAACCATTGATCCGGTCAATGCTTTTACTCCAGGAGCAACGGTGTATGTGCTGATCGAGCAAGGGGCTTTCACTGACCTGGCAGGTAATGCCTATATGGGTATCACTACCAACACAGGTTGGAACTTTACCATAGCTCAACCAGAAGACACCACCCCGCCAAGTGTCATTACGTTTGATCCACCCGATGAAGCAGTAGCAATTCCCATCGATGCCAACTTAGTGCTCACCTTTGACGAAGCAATCGAGAAAGCGACAGGCACCATTACCATCACCGCTGGAACACAGGTACAGACCATCAATGTAACGGATGTGGATGTCATAGTCGATGGAATGACCGTTACCATTAACCCGGCAGATCTGCCCTATGCAAGCCAAGTGATAGTGCAAATCTCCGCCGATGCTTTTGTGGATGCAGCAGGCAACGCCTATGTAGGTATCACCGATAACACGACTTGGAACTTTACAACCGCTGCTCAAGTCGATACTCAAGCCCCAAGCGTAAGTACTTACTCTCCGGCAGATGAGGCGACAGAGGTAGATCCTACAAGCAACCTGGTAGTCACTTTCAGTGAAGCCATCCAAAAAGCAGCAGCCGGCAATGTAACTATCTACCAAGATAACACTTTGTTGCAGACTATTGAGCTAGCTTCTTTAGTTATAGCCGATAATATACTCACCATTGATCCGCCACAGGATTTGCCTGCCGGGGTTAGCTTGAATGTGCGCATACAGGCAGGAACCCTCACAGACTTAGCCGGCAATGCCTATGTAGGTATCAGCGATAACACAAGCTGGAACTTTACTACTGCTACCACAACGCCTGAAGACACTACTCCACCAAGTGTAGCTACACTTTCTCCTACAGATGAAGCGACAGAGGTGGCCATAGATGCTAACTTAGTACTTACCTTTGATGAGGTAGTAGAAAAAGGAACAGGCACTATCACTATTACGGCAGGCACTAATGTGCAGACTATTAATGTAGCAGATGCGGCTGTTTCTGTCGATGGAATGACCGTTACCATTAACCCGGCTGATCTACCTTATAACAGTCCGGTAGTGGTGCAAGTATCCGCCGATGCTTTCCAAGACGCAGCAGGCAATGACTATGTAGGTATCACTGATAACACAACTTGGAACTTTACTACAACTGCTCAACCCGATACGGAAATCCCAATCGTTGTTAGCTTCTCGCCGGCCAATAATGCTACCAATGTAGGAGTGAATGAAAACCTGTTGATCGTCTTCAATGAACCTATAAAAAAAGGCTTTGGAAACATACGCCTATCTATCAATGGAACTATTCAAGACATTGCAGTAAGTGATGAAACTGTACTGGTAAATGGAGCCACTGTTACCATTAATCCTGCTAGCGATTTTCCTGGAGGAGCTGTTGTTTCTGTAACAGTTGAACCAGGGACATTCACGGATTTAACAGCAAATCCCTATGCCGGAAATACGAACGATTGGATTTTCTCAGTAGTAAATAATGCAGATAATGAACCTCCCACTGCCTCTGCTTATTCTCCGGCAGACGATGCAACAGATGTTGCTATAGATGCCGTACTAACTATTACCTTTAGCGAAGAAATAAAAAAAGGAACTGGCAATATAATTATCAACCAGGGCAACTCCACACAAAGTATCGATGTCACTAGCGAGCTGGTCACAATAAATGGCAATATAGCCACCATAACTCCACCAGAAAATTTCCCTTCTGGCTCTAATGTTAGCATTCTGATGTTGTCTGGCGCTTTTACAGATATGGCAGGAAACTCATTTGCTGGTATAAATAACGCCAGTACTTGGAATTTCACTGTACCAGATAATATTGAGCCTGAACTCGTGGCTGTTTTCCCGCTAGATAATACAACAGATGTGGCTCCCAATGTAAATCTGGTAATGATATTCAATGAAAATATAGTAAAAGGGAGCGGTAGCATCAATGTACGTCAGAATTCTACGGTTATTCAGGAAATACCAATTGATGGACCTGAGGTAATTGTTAATGGTACAACGGCTATTATTAATCCGCCTAATGATTTTCCGGTAGGTACTACTATTGCTATTCAGGTTCCACAAGGAGGTTTTACAGATTCAGCTGGTAATCCGTTTATTGGAATTACTAATGACGAATCATGGACAATGACAACTTCAGGCACAGCGGATAATACAGGGCCAATAATATCTGCACTTACTCCAGCTGATGAATCAACCGATGTAGCAACCAACAGTATATTAACTATTACTTTTGATGAGAATATAACCAAAGGAACTGGAAACATAATCATTAACCAAGGTGCTACTAGCCAGACAATTGATGTAGCAAGTGAAGCAGTCAGTGTAGAAGGAAATACTATTAAAATTACACCTCCAGCAAATATGCCGGAAGGTTCAGCCGTGCATGTTTTAATTCCGAAGGGTGCATTTGTCGATTTGGCAAACAACAATTTTGCTGGTATCTCTACCGCAGAAACATGGAATTTTCAGATTACAGATCCCATCCCTTCTGATGTTACACCGCCTGCTGTGGTTACATATTCCCCTGCCGACAATGCTACCAATGTTCAGGCAAATGTAAATTTGGTACTTACCTTCAACGAGCCAGTGGCAAAGGGAAAAGGCAATATCAGTATTAACCTAGGTACAAATAGCCGCCAGATAAATATAGAAAGTGATGCAGTAACTATTGATGGAGCTGTAGTCACCATTGACCCATCGACTGACTTACCAGCTGGCAGTGAGGTTTCTGTTCTCATCGAAGAGGGTGCTTTACAAGATATTGCCGGAAATGTATATGTCGGAATTGATAATCCGGAAACCTGGAATTTTACAGTGGCCTCCTCCACCATTGATATTATTCCCTCCGCTATTCTTTTCCTGCTTCCACAAGACGATGCTACCAATGTTCCGGCAAATGCCAACCTAGTGATTACATTTAATGAACCAGTGAAAAAAGGTAATGGACTTATTACCATAAACCAGGGAACTTCGGTTCAGGAAATAAATATCAATAGTGCCGCCGTAACTATTCTAGCCAACATACTTACCATAAATCCTCCAGATGACTTGCCTGCCGGGGCTGCTATTTTTGTACAAATTCCTGCCGGGGCCATTACTGACCTGGCAAACAATGCTTTCCCTGGCATTACCTCCACAACGGAGTGGAACTTTACCATTGCTCCAGCTGAAGACACTACTCCACCAACTGTAACTAGCTTCACTCCTACAGATGAAGCGACAGAGGTAGGCATTGATGCTAACTTAGTTATCACCTTTGATGAGGTAGTAGAAAAAGGCACAGGTACCATCACTATTACCGCCGGTACCGATGTGCAGACCATCAATGTGGCTGATGCAGCTGTAATAGTTAATGGTACTACGGTTACCATCAACCCTGGTGATCTGCCTTATAATAGCCAAGTGGTAGTGCAAATCTCCGCCGATGCTTTTGTGGATGCTTCGGGCAATGCCTATGTAGGTATTGCTGATAACAGTACCTGGAACTTTACAACCGCTGCTCAAGTCGATACTCAAGCCCCAAGCGTTACTATATTGTCTCCGGCAGATGAGGCGACAGAGGTAGATCCTACAAGCAACCTGGTAGTCACTTTTAGTGAAGCCATCCAAAAAGGAGCAGCCGGCAATGTAACCATCTACCAAGACAACACTTTATTACAAACTATTGAGCTAGCTTCTTTAGTTATAGCCGATAATATACTCACCATTGATCCGCCACAGGATTTGCCTGCCGGGGTTAGCTTGAATGTGCGCATACAGGCAGGAACCCTTACAGACTTAGCCGGCAATGCCTATGTGGGCATCACTGATAACACAAGCTGGAACTTTACTACCGCCACCACAACGCCTGAAGACACTACCCCACCAAGTGTAGCTACACTTTCTCCTACAGATGAAGCAACAGAGGTAGCCATAGATGCTAACTTAGTACTTACCTTTGATGAGGTAGTAGAAAAAGGAACAGGCACTATCACCATTACGGCAGGCACTAATGTGCAGACCATCAATGTAGCAGATGCGGCTGTTTCTGTCGATGGCCCAACCGTTACCATCAATCCTAATGATCTGCCTTACAGTAGCCCAGTAGTAGTGCAAATCTCTGCCGATGCTTTCCAAGATGTAGCTGATAATGCTTATGTGGGTATCACCGATAACACAACTTGGAACTTTACTACAACTGCTCAACCCGATGTTCAAGCTCCACTTGTCACTACTTACTCTCCGGCTAACAATGCTACCGAGGTGGCCTTAGATCAAAACCTGATCCTTACCTTCGATGAGCCTATCCAAAAAGGGACAGCAGGTACTATTTCTATCTACCAAGGCAATACCCTAGTTCAAGCAATAGCCATTACTAATGCTAGTGTTACTATTACAGATAATGTACTGACTATAAATCCGCCTCAAAATTTACCAGAAAATGCAACCTTATCTGTTCAACTTACAGCTGGTGCGATTACAGACTTAACTGGCAATGCCTATGTAGGAATTATCGATAATACGACTTGGAGCTTTACTACCACCACAGAACAGCCAACAGATGAAACTGCTCCAATAATAATTAGCTTATCGCCTGCTGACAATGATACTGAAGTTGCGTTAGATACTGATCTGGAAATAACGTTTGATGAAACAATACAAGCTGTTGCCGATAAAAAGATCTCTATTTATCAAAATGATATTTTGCTGGAAGAAATTGTAGCAAACAGTGATCAGGTAACTATTGCCGAAAATCAAGTAAGCATTAATCTTACCAAGACATTTGCTGAAGGGGCAAATGTTTATATCTCAATAGAAAACGGATCCTTCACTGATCTTGCAAATAATGCTTATGTGGGTATCACCGATAACACAACTTGGAACTTTACTACCGCTGCTCAAGCGGATACCCAAGCTCCACTTGTTACTACCTACTCTCCGGCTAACAATGCTATAGAAGTAGCTACAAACAGCAATCTGGTCTTGACCTTTGATGAGCCCATCCAAAAAGCAGCTAGCGGCAACATCACTATCTATCAAGGTACTACGCTTGTGCAAACCATAGCCATCACCGATGCCACTGTTAGCCTTGCAGAGAATATTCTTACCATAGATCCACCACAAGATTTGCCTGCCGGGGCTACAATCAGTATCCAACTGCAGGCAGGCTTAGTCAGCGATCTTTCCGGCAATGCCTATACTGGCATCAGCGACAACACAAGTTGGAACTTTACTACCGCTGCCCAAGCCGACACCCAAGCTCCGCTGGTTACTACCTTCTCCCCGGCAGACGAAGCGACAGAAGTAGCAATAGATACAGACCTGGCCTTAACTTTTAATGAAGCAGTAGAAAAAGGCACAGGTACCATTACTATTACGGCAGGCTCCGAGGTACAGACCATCAATGTAACGGATGTGGCTGTCATAGTCGATGGAATGACCGTTACCATCAATCCGGCAGATCTGCCTTACAATAGCCAAGTAATAGTGCAAATCTCCGCCGATGCTTTTGTGGATGCTTCGGGCAATGCCTATGTAGGTATTGCTGATAACAGTACCTGGAACTTTACAACCGCTGCTCAAGTCGATACTCAAGCCCCAAGCGTTACTATATTGTCTCCGGCAGATGAGGCGACAGAGGTAGATCCTACAAGCAACCTGGTAGTCACTTTTAGTGAAGCCATCCAAAAAGGAGCAGCCGGCAATGTAACCATCTACCAAGACAACACTTTATTACAAACTATTGAGCTAGCTTCTTTAGTTATAGCCGATAATATACTCACCATTGATCCGCCACAAGATTTGCCTGCCGGGGCTACAATCAGTATCCAACTGCAGGCAGGCTTAGTCAGCGATCTTTCCGGTAATGCCTATGCTGGAATCAGCGACAACACCACCTGGAACTTTACTACCGCTACTCAAGCCGACACCCAAGCTCCGCTGGTTACTACCTTTTCCCCGGCAGACGAAGCGACAGAGGTAGCCATAGATACCGACCTTACCTTAATCTTTGATGAGGTAGTAGAAAAAGGCACAGGCACCATCACTATTACCGCTGGAACACAGGTGCAGACTATTAATGTAGCAGATGCAACAGTTGTGGTGGATGGAACAACCGTTACTATCAACCCTAATGATCTACCTAACAATAGCCAAGTGGTGGTGCAAATCTCAACTGGTGCTTTCCAAGACATGGCCGGTAATGCTTATGTGGGTATCACCGATAACACGAGCTGGAACTTTACTACAACTGCTCAGGAAGATATCACCCCACCAATAGTAGCTAATTTGTCTCCGGCAGACGAAGCTATAGAGGTAGATCCTACAAGCAACTTGGTAGTTACTTTCAGTGAACCTATTCAAAAAGCAGCTACCGGTAGTATCACGATCTATCAAGGCACAACCGTTGTACAAACCCTACCAATTACTGATGCTGCTATCACTATTGCAGAGAATGTACTGACTATAAATCCGCCTCAAAATTTACCAGAAAATGCAACCTTATCTGTTCAAATCAGCGCTGATGCGACTATAGATTTAGCTGGTAATGCGTATGCGGGTATTACCGATAATACCACCTGGAACTTTACCACGGCCGCAGGCTCGGAAGATACTACCCCTCCGACAGTGATTACTTTATCTCCAGCAGACGAAGCTGCCGAGGTAGCTGTGAATGCTAACGTAGTTATCTCATTTGATGAAGCTATACTGGCGACCAATAAGAAAATTCGTATTTATCAGAATGATGCCTTACAGGAAGAAATAATAGCCAATGGCAGCCAGGTAACTATTGCTGATAAGCAGGTGACCATTAATCCAACGAGTGACTTTGCAGCAGGAGCTACTATTTATGTGTTAATCGAACAAGGAGCTTTTACTGACCTTTCGAACAATGCTTATGCCGGTATTGCTGATAATACCCTCTGGAACTTTACCATTGTTGATCCACAGGATACTCAAGCACCAACTGTACTTACCTATAGCCCGGCTAATGCTTCTACCAATGTAGCCATCAATAGCAACCTGGTCTTAACCTTTGATGAAGCCATAAAGAAAGCTACCCTAGGAACTATTACTCTTTACCAAGGCACTACCCTTCTGCAAACTATTGATATAGCCAGTGCAGCGGTCACTATTTCCGAAGATGTACTCACCATTAATCCATCTCAGGATCTGCCTGCTGGTGTAGCCATACATGTACAAATTAGCCTGGGTGCGTTAACAGACTTAGCCGATAATGCTTATGCTGGGATCAGTGACAATACGACCTGGCAATTTACTACCGCTGCACAACCAGATAATACCGCTCCAATACTAGTTACGCTTTCCCCAACAGATGGAGCAACCAATGTACCACAAGATGCAGGTTTAACCATTACCTTTGATGAGGCCATTCAGGCTACCGATAAAAAAATTAGTGTTTATCAAAATAATACTTTATTAGAAGAATTTGCCGCCAACAGCAATAAAGTAAGTCTTAGTGACAAGCAAGTCACGATAAATTTAGCTGCAACATTTGCTGAGGGAGCAACTATTTATGTAGTAATCGAAGAAGGTGCCTTTACAGACCAGGCGGGCAATATATTTGCGGGTATTACCGACAATACCACCTGGCAGTTTACTATTCTTGAGCAAACTTCTACCGATGTTACCGCTCCAAAAGCTACCCTCTATACTCCAGCTGACAAAGCAGAGAACGTGGCCGCCAATACTAACCTGGAAATAACATTTGATGAACCAGTGAAAGCAGGGTCTGGTACGATTGTATTAAGAACAGGCAATACCACACAGCCTATTCCTGTTACTAGCAATGCAGTTAGCTTTAATGGAAACAAAGTAACCATTAACCCACCGGCAAATTTTGCTCAGGGAGCTACAGTGAATGTAGAAATTCCGGAAGGAGTTATTACCGACCTAGCGGGTAATGCCTTTGAGGGCACAGATGCTACTACCTGGAGTTTTACCATTATTACCAACACTGGTCCTGAAGATACGGTAGCACCGGAAGTAGTCAGCTTTGCACCAGCCAATACAGCAACCGGAGTTGCTCCGACGACTAACCTGATTATTACGTTTAATGAAGCTGTAAAAAAAGGAACAACTGGAAATATCACCATTTATCAAGGAGCTACCCTGCTACAAACTATTGCCATAACAGAGGCTATTGTCACCATTGCAGATGAAGTAGTAACAATTAATCCGCCCCAGAATTTACCTTCTGGTGAATCAATAAATATCCGGATCACGCAAGGAGCCATCACCGATTTAGCAGACAATGCTTATGAAGGAATTACCAATAATAGCTCGTGGCAGTTTACTACTTCTCCGGCTTCCGATAATACAACTCCGCTGGTAAGTTCTATTTGGCCTGCCGATGGAGCTGTTAATGTACCTACCGGAGAAAATCTTGTGATAACCTTTAATGAAAACATAGTACGGAAAGCCGGAAATATTCAACTAACGGTCAATAATGTGCCTCAAACAATTGACATTACTGATCAGGCAAAAGTTTCTATAGCAGCTAATGTACTCACCATTAATCCATCAGCTGATTTTCCAGCTGGCGCCCAGGTCAGTGTAGAAATTCCTAATGGGGTAGTAACTGACGAAGCAGGTAATCCTTTTAGAGGAATTGAATCTGGAGACTGGCGTTTTACAGTAGCTACAGAGGTAGACAAAACACCACCAACAGTTACCTTACTCTCCCCAGCAGACAATGCAGCAGGCGTACCAGTAAATGCCAATCTTACCCTGACATTCTCTGAGCCAGTGAAAAAAGGCACAGGTATAGTAACGGTTTCTCAATATGGCTTCGACCGGGAAATTCCAATAGATGATCAAAGTATTTCTGTAAATGGAAATAATGTTAGCATAGACTTAGAATCTGACTTTTTGCCCGGCACCAATGTATATGTGCTTTTACCGGCAGGTATACTTACCGATATGGCTGGAAACACCTATGCTGGTATAACAGATCCCGCCGGTTGGAACTTTACAGTAGCCAATTCGCCAGATATTTCTAAACCAATTGTCAATAGCCTTTCTCCGTCTGATAACAGTACAGATATTGCTGCAAACACAAAATTGGTCTTGATATTTAATAAACAACTTGTTAAAGGCCAAGGGAATATTATTATTACCCATGGTACTAGCTCGCAAACTATTGATGTAAGTAGCTCTGCCGTAACCATCACTGGTGATACGGTAACCATCGATCCACCTACAGATTTCCCTTCAGAATCGTATGTGAGTGTATTAATTGTGCCAGGTGTTTTTAAAGATATAGCAGGAAATGCTTTTGAGGGTATATTAGATGCAGACACCTGGAACTTTACAATTATTGATACCAAGGCACCAACCCTACTATCCTTATTCCCGGACGACAATGCCAGCAACATACCAGCAAACATTAATCTGGTACTAGCCTTCGATGAGAACATTAGTAAAGGAAGTGGACAAATAATTATTACCGCTGGGGATTCATCTCAAACCATCGATATTACCAGTGATGCCGTAATAGTATCAGGTTCTACGGTAATCATTAATCCGCCTGTTGATTTTCCATATGGAGCGCAGGTAAGTATTCAGATTCCCGAGGGTGCTTTCTTGGATGCAAGCGGTAATCCATTTGCCGGGCTAAGCGAAGGGTCCACCTGGAATCTCACTATCTCTGCCTTCTCCGATACAAGTGCACCGGTAGCTATTTCCTTCTCTCCCGCTGATAATTCTACAGCGGTTCCAGCAAATGCAAATATGGAGATTATTTTCAGCGAAAATGTAACGAAAGGAACCGGAAGTATTACCATAAACCACGGGAATACCAATCAGACCATAGACATTAGCAGTGCCGATGTGTTAATTGACGGGACAAAGGTTACCATCAATCCGCCAGCCGATTTTCCATCTGGCGAACAGGTACATGTATTGATTCCGGCAGGCGTTATTAAAGATCAGGCAAATAATTCGTATGTAGGTATAGCTGAAGCCACAGGCTGGAACTTTACCATTGATGCTTCTGTACCGGTAAGTATTGTTTCGCAAAATTTCCCGGAAATAATTCAATCTTCTGCTGCCAATGTAGAAGCCTCTATTGAGTTGAACCGTGTGGATGAAGGCATGAAAGTAGAGCTGGTTTCCCGAGGCATTGCCAGTGCAGACTGGAACCGGCAACAACTCAATTCGGCTACTGTACGTTTCCCGGCAACTCTGGCCCAAACACAGTTTGATGAAATAGGCTTGGAATACTATTTTGATATTACTTTACCCTCGGGAATTAAGCTAGCCAGCGATACTGGATATACCTATATTCAATATGTGGGCACTGGACTGGATATACCAGATTTGCAATCCGGGGCAACGGTAGATGCCTACCAAATTATTTCGATTCCATTAGATTTAGCTAACAACCAGATCAGCGCTGTACTAGAAGACGATTTAAATGAATACAATATCAAGAAGTGGCGTTTCTTCAACTACCGGAACGGCTTACTTTCTGAGTACCAGAATGGGCTTTCTACTATAGAAACCGGGAATGGGTACTGGCTCATTTCCCGCAATCCGGCGAATATAAATACTGGGGAAGGTACTACAGTGAAAGTCCGCAGCAGTAATCCATATGTAATCCGGTTAAAGAAAGGGTGGAATCAGATAGGAAACCCATATAATTTCAATATTTCCTGGAATGATGTAAAAGCCTATAATAAATTACCGGAAGGTCTAGGTAATTTGCGGGTGTTTGAAAGTGAATACAAAGACAGTGATCTGTTAAGGCGCTTCCGTGGAGCTTTTGTATTTGCCGAGGAAGATATGGCAATCCAGATTCCTGTATTGAAAAACCAAGCAGCTAACGGGAGAATTTCAGCTGAACAGGAAGACAAGTTCAACTTAAACTCTCTTTGGGAAGTAAACTTCTCGCTAGTAAGTAAAGAAATGAACTATCGTTTGGGAGGAGCAGGAATGAATGCGGATGCAAACTTTAGCAAAGACCGCTATGATGATATTACAGTACCTAGGTTTGTGAAATACCTGGAAATGAACTTCCGACATGAGGAATATTTTGCGCCAAAATTCACGAAAGATATCCGGCCTGTTGAGACTAATCAAACCTGGGATTTTACGGTAGAATCTAATATTGCGTCGCAAGCGGTAACCTTAGGATGGAAGAAGTTTTTGTCTGAAAAAATGGACCAGACTAAAAAACTAGTTCTTTATGATATTACGCATGACAAAGCTGTAGATCTTCTAAAAAATGAAAACTATGTATTTCACCAGGATAGCCTGACACAGTTTAAGTTATTCTATGGTACACCAGAATATATTCAAGAAAACCTGCAAGCTTACCAGACAATTCTGATTGGAAACTTTCCAAATCCGTTCCGGGAAAGCACAACAATTAGTTTCCGGTTGTCTGCCGCTGCAAAAATGTACCAGGTACGCCTCCTAGTGTATGACTTACAAGGCAAGTTGCTTACTACCTTGAAAGAAGGCTCTTTAGAAGCAGGCACACATGAAGTGCAGTGGGATGGTACAGATGCCAGCGGACGTAAGCTACCGGCAGGTATGTATTTGTATAAGCTGGAATCTGTTTCGGAAAATGGCAGTCAGGTATTTATACATAAATTACTTATTCAATAATTCAGTCAGTACGTATGTTTATGAAGTTGGCACAGACAAAACAGTTTCTTTATATACTTTTGCTATCTTTCTTTGCACTACCTGCCTATAGCCAAACAGTGTCAGGAAAAAGTAATGTAGTGCATATTAAAGTAAGCGAACAACTAGATGGAGCTAAGCCAATGTTTTCGTACAGTGGCGTAGTATTTAAAGAGCAGAATAACAATCAGGCCATCGATCCACAGGAAGAAGCATCTATTAATTTTACGATTACGAATGAAGGGAAAGGCATTTCTCAGAATTTGTTGGTAAAAGCTTATGCTTCAAATGATATCCGGGGCTTGTCATTTCCAAAAGAAGTAAAATTTGATCCGCTGGCTCCGGGTAAAATCAAGGAAATTACCATTCCTATCAATACGTCCAGGTCCCTGGAAGCAGGTACAGCCAATATCATTATTGAAATCAAAGAAGAGTTCGAATTTGATCCAGATCAAATAGAGATTAACGTACTAACGGAAGAAGTGAAAAGGTAAGCCTCTCCCCTACACTTACGGCTTCTATGACCAAATTTATCTACTTAACATATTATTGATTATCACAACAATATAAATTTGCTTCTGGCATTTCAATTGTAAATTCTTTTTGTAATCTTGGATACATCATCCATAGAATATTCCACATCATGACCGATTACCTAAAATCTACAAACAAGCCATTCTGCACTTTATCTATTTTGCTTTATCTGCTTATCAGTTACAACACTTTACTTGCTCAGAGTGCAATCTGGACGAAAGACAAAGCAAATAGTTGGTACAAAGCTCAACCTTGGCTGGTGGGCAGCAACTATGCTCCCAACACAGCCATTAATCAGCTGGAGATGTGGCAGGCCGATACGTTCGACCCAGAAATGATTGACAAAGAGTTGGGGTGGGCCGAGGAATTAGGGTTCAATACCATGCGTGTTTTTCTGCACGATAAGCTTTGGGAGCAAGATGCAGCAGGCTTTAAAAAACGGATAGATCAGTTTTTAACCATTTGCGCCAAACATAAGATACGCCCCATGTTTGTATTGTTTGATTCCGTATGGAATCCGGAATCCAAGCTGGGAAAGCAGCCTGAACCAAAACCTGGCGTCCATAACTCAGGTTGGGTACAAAATCCGGGAGCAGCTATTCTGCAAGATCCAAAACAATACCCGAAACTGGAAGCTTATGTGAAAGACATTGTTGGCCATTTTGCCAATGATAAACGCGTACTAGCTTGGGATGTTTGGAACGAACCCGATAATGATAATGGAGGAAAATTTAAGGAACCGGCTAATAAAGTAGCTTTGGTTGAAGGTTTGCTTCCTAAGGTATTTACCTGGACCCGTGCGGCGAATCCTTCGCAACCTATAACCTGTGGTATCTGGAAAGGCGACTGGTCTACGCACGATAAGCTAACAGCTGTTGAAAAAATACAGATAGATAACTCTGATATCATTTCATTCCATAATTATGATGAGCCTGCTGACCTGGAGAAACGAATTCAGTGGTTGCAGCGGTATGGACGTCCCATGCTTTGTACAGAATACATGGCTAGAGGAAATAAAAGTACATTTCAGGGTTCTTTACCTGTGCTAAAAAAATATAAGGTAGCCGCCTATAATTGGGGCTTTGTTGCCGGCAAAAGCAATACTATTTATGCGTGGGATACCTGGAAAAAAGCTTCCGATGGTGAACCTGCCTTATGGTTTCACGATATATTCCGCCCTAGTGGCCAACCTTACCGCCGTGAGGAAGTAGCTTTTATTAAACAAATGACTGGTGTGCAGAAAAGCGCACCGAAAGAAGCTGAAATGGTCAGATAAGGGTTTCCATAAAAACGAATTGTACAAAAGGGTAGTCCTTACAGACTACCCTTTTAATTTTATGATAGATAGGAAATAATTTTGATACTTACCATTCTAACTCTTCGTTATCGTCGATGGTTTGTACCCGCTTATTGCGGCGTTTGCCATCCTCTTTGGAAGACTTCTTGCCATCCTCCTTAGGAGTTTTAGGGGTTTTCTTTCCAGCTTCCACAAACTCCAGATCGATACTACGTTTAGCAAGGTTGGTATCTTTCACAGCTACCATAACTTTATCACCGAAGGAAATGATTTTACCAGTATGGCGGCCAATTACCCGGTAGTTATCGGCATCCAGGTCATAGTAATCGTCATCCATATCGCTCATCCGAACCATCCCTTCGCAGCGGGTTTCAATCATCTCTATAAAAATACCAAACTCTGTTACTCCGGTTACAATACCTTCAAAAGGCCGGGTTTCAGCATTCTGCATAAATTCTACCTGTTTGTATTTGATAGAAGCTCTTTCAGCATCTGCCGCTACCTTTTCCATATCTGAAGAATGTTTTGATTTTTCTTCGTATTCGGCTTTGTTTACCGACTTACCTTTGTCCAGATAATGCTGCAATAAGCGGTGAGCCATCATATCCGGATACCGGCGGATAGGCGACGTAAAGTGCGTATAGTGTTTAAATGCTAAGCCAAAGTGCCCAGTAGTTTCTGTACTATACTTTGCTTTTGCCATTGTACGGATAGCCAGGCTTTGTAAAACCGATTGCTCTGGTTTGCCTTCAATCTCATCAATCATCTTATTCAAAGAAGCTGATACCTTTTTCGCATCCGCATTCAGGCTGTACCCTAGTTTCTTTACAAACGTAGAAAGCGTTTTAATTTTTTCTACATCCGGGAAGTCGTGAATACGGTATACCATTGTGTTCCGGCTTTCACCTTTCCGCATTTTATATACAAATTCAGCCACTTTTTTATTTGCCAGCAGCATAAACTCTTCAATCAACTTATGGGCATCTTTCCGGATTTTAGGATATACAGCCAACGGCACACCTTTTTCATCCAGCTTGAATTTTACTTCAATAGTCTCAAAACTGATTGCTCCTTTCTTGAAACGATCTTCCTTAAGTTTTTTCGCCAGATCATTTAAAAGCAAGAGTTCTTCTGCAAAATCGCCAGTTCCTGTTTCCAGTACCTGTTGTGCATCTTCGTAAGAAAACCGCCTGTCGGAATGTATAATGGTACGGCCAAACCACTCACTAAGTACTTTGCCATCTTTGTCCATTTCGAATACGGCCGAGAAGGTTAGTTTATCTTCATTTGGCCTTAATGAACATAATCCGTTAGATAATCTCTCTGGAAGCATGGGTACAACCCTATCTACCAGATACACAGAGGTTGCCCGGCGGTAGGCTTCTCTCTCTAATACAGAATCTGGTTTTACATAATGGGTTACATCGGCTATATGGACCCCAATTTCCCAGGTATCATTCTCCAGCTTCCGTACTGAAAGGGCATCATCAAAGTCTTTGGCATCTACGGGATCTATCGTAAATGTTGTTATATCCCGGAAATCACGCCGCTTGGCTACTTCCGCCTGGGTTATACCCTCGTCTATCTTCTCTGCTTCCTCTACTACCCGCTCAGGGAAGTCAAAAGGCAATCCGAATTCAGCCATGATAGCATGCATTTCAGTATTATGTTCGCCAGCTCTGCCCAGTACTTGAATTACTTCTCCTTCGGGTTTACGGTTTTCAGTAGGCCACTGGGTAATTTTTACCAGTACCTTCTCCCCTTCTTTGGCTCCTTTAATGTTTTCTTCTCTTACATAAATGTCAGAATACATTTTTTTGTTATCCGGCACCACAAAGGCATATTTAGTGAGGATTTCAATGGTTCCAACGTATTCATCTTTTTTATGCTGCACAATTTCAATTACCTCGCCCTCTTTCCGGCGCCCACCAGAACTGCTATACACAGCTACTTTAACTGTGTCGCCATCCAACGCACCTTTCAGTGAACTGGTATTTACCCATATGTCTTCTCCACCTTCTTCGGAAACAATAAAGGCATACCGGGGATTTACATGGTCTACTACACCAGTTATGGTAGTGGTAGAGGAGGATTTTAATTTATAGCTGCCGTTTTTCAGGTGAGCCAGGGTGTTGTTGCGTTCCAATTCAAATAAAGCATCGTATAAGGCGTCTTCTGAACTTTTGGAGCGTAAGGCTAATTTTCTTCTAAGCTGAGCAGCCGTAAAGGTTCTGTTCTTGTTCTGATTAAAAAATGAAAGTAACACTTCTTTCAGTTCATTACGAGTGTCTTCCGCTTTTCTACCTCTCGTATTTTTCTCTTTTGTTTTTTTCATGTATATCGTATGGTTTCAATCGTAGAAACGGCTGAAACGCAGTTAAGTTGATTTGTTTATGGATTAATAATAGGAATTAAATTCGATACCTGTTGATAAAATGGGAATTAATTTTGCGTTAACTGCTTCAGGTAAAAAAATTATAGTTCTCTGAGTTTATAACACGCATTACCTAAAAAAAATGCGGGGTTTAGCTTTTTATTTAAGCTATAAACTAACATACTCACTAAATCTTTTCCAGGCAGGTTGCTTGCCTCCATCAAGATAAAAGACTGTATCCTTGTAATTTAAACTGGTTCTTTTGAGGATTTTAACCAAGTTTAAAGATAAGCGGGATGCTCATTCGTACTTTTACCGGTTGTCCCCGCTGCATTGCTGGGGTCCACTTCGGGCATTCTTGTATTACACGCATGGCTTCTTCATCACAACCTCCTCCAATTCCTTTTAATATTTCCACATCTATAATACTACCATCTTTATCCACTACAAACGACACAAAAACTTTTCCTTGAATACCTTTCTTTCTGGCTGCCTTGGGGTATTTCATGGAACTCATCAGATATTTCATAAAGCCTTGCATGCCTCCGCTAGGCTCAGGCTGCACCTCCTGAATGGTATATGCAAATGATTCGCCGTTTTCTTTATAACTTATCCCTTCCAGAAATTTTCCATGCTTAAATACTTCTTTACTCCAAACAGTGCTATTCATAAAATAATCGATCCATTCTCCATGTTTTGCACCATTTTCGTATTCTCCTTTTCTTATTAAAACATTATTTGAAGTATAATATACTTCTCCCGTACCTTGTTTTACTAATTGAACTCCGGTAGAATCCCAAAAGCTTTCTATTTGATATTCAATTTCTGGGTAATTATTTTCCGTGTAGATTACTATTGTAAAATGCCCTATTTCTTTTGATTGACCATTCGGATACCACCATTCCCATTTACCAACTTTTTCATTTTTCTCATATTCGCCTTTCGCATACAAGTTTCTAGTATACGTTCCATTATTTAAATAATAATATTCTGCTTGCCCATATAACTGTTTATCGCTATTTACTAAAGCAATTCGATAATAGCTCGCCTCTTCTTTTTTAGAAGCACGGAAGTTTTTATCTACATATTCGTTTAAACCTGTTGTTTGTGAATAAAGCGGAATATGCATTAGGGAAGCCATTAGGAAAAATAGGCTAAAAATTGATTTCATCTGGGGCGTAAAAGTTTGATAGAATGAAATTATAGGTTTATTTTAGTGAAGATAAGGATTTGGACTTTTTTGCATTCATCTACTCATAGTAGTAAAGCTGGTTAATGTAAGAAATCTAGCTTATCTGGTAAATGCACTAGCTAGCCAATGAAAAGATAAAAGCAAATCTGTTTTTCATAAAATATTATTCATAAGCTTGCGTACTAGTTTAAAATTATAAAGTGTACTATGTTTCCTATTCGTTTCTATACATTCTGTTTGTTATTTTTAAGTTTAATCAGTAGTAACTGCTCTAACAACGATCAGGAAACGTATGAAGCTTACAAAAAAGAGAATGAAGAATTTCTAAAAGGAAATGCCTCAAAAGAAGAAGTAAAAACCTTGCCCAGTGGCTTGCAATACATTGTACTGAAAGAAGGGTATGGCCCGAGTCCGGAACTTACTGAATCGGTTACGGTACATTACCATGGAACCTTAATTGATGGAACTGTTTTTGACAGTTCAATAGATAAAGGAAAACCCCTAACCTTCACCCTAAACCAGGTTATCCGTGGCTGGCAGGAGGCCTTACAATTAATGCCTCAGGGAGCAAAATGGCGGGTTTTTGTTCCTGCCAATTTAGGATATGGTCAAAGAGGAGCAGGATCTAAGATTAAACCTAATTCTGTACTCATTTTCGATATGGAACTGATTTCAATTAACGGGTAATGAAGGCCAAGTCTACTGAAATTACGAGTAGTTAAGTTGACTTTCAGTAGAATAGTAAATAAATTTAAATAATTCAAGACTTTTTTGAACTTTTCGAACAGGCAATACATTATACTTTTACCCATCTAAAACCTGAATCTGAGATGGATAATGCATGAAAATTCTGTTTAGAGGGCTTATAGCATTTAATTTATTTGTAGAAATTAAATCTCGGGCTTTTAATTCATCGTATTATTCATTAAATTACAATTACCTGTGCATACCTGATTATATATCAGAAGCATGCTCAGCTAGATTGTATTCGTACAGAACATCGGTCAGCTTAAAATAGCCATCCTGATATTTACGTAATAAGACGTATTTCGGTAAATACTAGGTATACCAGCTATTTTATACGATAGCTACTAAATTCAATACAGCATCTTAGAAAGTAAATCATTGGTAATTCATAAGTTAACAGTACTGCGCTACAACCTCTACTTATAATTGCCAGCCAACTAACACATATTTTTAATTATGGGTGTTTTAGATAAAATCAAAACCAATTACAGTATTTCTGCTAATGAAATGTCCATAGCGGAGTATCTGGAGCTTTGCAAGAGTGATTCCAAAGTGTATGCTAAACCAGCAGAACGAATTTTGGATGCTATTGGCTCTCCTGAGTACATTGATACGCGGGAAGATCCAACCCTTAGCCGTATTTTCTCCAACAAAAAAATAAAAGTTTACCCTGCTTTCCGAGAGTTCTATGGAATGGAAAACACCATTGAACAAATCGTATCCTATTTCAGGCACTCTGCTCAGGGGTTGGAAGAAAAAAAACAAATCCTCTACCTGATGGGGCCGGTAGGTGGTGGCAAAAGTTCAATGGCTGAGAAGTTGAAACACCTCATGCAGAAAAATCCTATTTACGTACTTAAGGCAGGATTAGAGTTGAGTCCTGTTTTTGAAAGCCCTCTAGGATTGTTTGCCGATTTTAAGAAGGAAATGGAAGATGAATACAATATTCCAACCCGCTACATTCCAGTTTGCATGAGTCCATGGGCCACAAAACGGCTCAGGGAGTTTGAAGGTGATGTAAACCGGTTTAGTGTAGTAAAACTCTACCCTTCCATCCAAGACCAGATTGCTATTTCCAAAACTGAACCCGGCGACGAAAACAACCAAGACATCTCTACCCTGGTAGGTAAAGTAGATATCCGTAAACTAGCCGAATACCAGCAAAGCGATCCGGATGCCTATTCCTATACTGGTGGTTTATGTTTGGCAAATCAGGGTATTATGGAGTTTGTGGAGATGTTTAAAGCACCAATTAAAGTCTTGAACCCATTGCTAACAGCTACCCAGGAGAATAACTATAAAGGAACTGAACCTATTGGTGCTATTCCATTTGAAGGTATTATACTGGCACACTCCAACGAATCGGAATGGGCTAAGTTTACCAATGATAAAAAGAATGAGGCCTTCCTGGACCGTATCTATAAAGTACAGGTACCTTATTGCCTCCGGGTAAGCGAAGAGATCAAGATTTATGAAAAACTGATCCGTGAAAGTTCATTACGGGAAGCTACCTGTGCTCCTAAAACACTAGAATTGTTATCTCAGTTTTCAGTAATGACCCGTATTAAGGAGCCTGAAAATTCCAATATCTATTCTAAAATGCGGGTGTATAATGGAGAAACACTGAAAGAAACTGATCCGAATGCCAAATCTATTCAGGAATACCGCGATGAAGCAGGCATTAATGAAGGCATGAATGGCATATCAACCAGGTTTGCATTTAAGATTCTTTCCAAGGTATTTAATTTTGATTCTGAAGAAATTGCTGCCAATCCAGTACACTTACTGTATGTGCTGGAGCAGGAAGTAATTAAGCTCAGTCTACCTAAAGAAACCGAAGACAAATATCTGGATTTGATTAAATCAGTGTTGGCCAGTAAGTATGCGGAATTTATTGCCGATGAAATACAAAAAGCCTACATCGAATCATACAGTACGTATGGTCAGAACATATTCGAAAAATATGTAACCTATGCCGACTATTGGATGCAGAATATAGATTACCGTGATCCGGATTCTGGAGAAATTCTAGACAGACGTATGCTAAATCAGGAACTGGAGAAAATTGAAAAACCTGCTGGTATTGCCAATCCAAAAGATTTCCGGGCAGAGATTACTAATTTTTCCCTGCGATACAAAGCTAACAATAATGGACAGACTCCCCGCTGGGATGCTTATGAGAAGATTAAGAATGTAATTGAGAAGAAGATATTTACCAATACAGAAGATCTGCTGCCAATTATATCATTCAATGCAAAATCGAATGAAGATGATGAGAAAAAGCATAAAGACTTTATCAAACGGATGAAAAACAGAGGCTACACCTACAAGCAAATCCGGATTTTGGTAGACTGGTTTATGCGTGTCAGAAAAACAATGTCTTAAATTTAACAAAAGCAGTATAGGTAAGCTATACTGCTTTCCTTTTCTCATCAACACTCAATTAACTCATGAGCAATATTATTGACAGGCGTAAAAATGCCAAAGGGAAGTCTACCGGTAACCGCCAGCGGTTTTTGAAACGTGTAGAAGGCCAGATAAAAAAAGCCTTACCAGATATTATTAGCCAGGAGAGTATCCAGGAAAGCAATACTGGAGGTAAAGTAAAAGTACCTATTAAAAGTATTAAAGAACCTGCTTTCTCTCATGATCCGGCTTCTGGTAACAAACAAATTGTGCGCCCCGGCAACGACCGTTTCAGTGAGGGAGATAAAATTCCTAAACCCAAAGGAAGTGGCCATGGTAGTGGCCGTGGCAAAGGATCTAACAGTCCGGAAGTAAGCGAAGACGAATTTGCGGTTGTACTCTCCAGAGAAGAGTTTCTAAAGTACTTTTTTGAGGATCTGGAACTGCCTAATATGGTACAGAAGTTTTTGGAAAACACAGAATCTTTTGAGAACAAACGAGCTGGGTTCATTAAATACGGTAATCCTTCCAGGCTGAATATTAAAACCAGTTATCAGCAGTCGTTGGCCCGCCAAATCGCTTTACGGGGTGCTTTTCTGGCTAAATTAAAGAAACTGGAAGCTAAGCTGGCATTAATTACTGACCCGGTTCAACTGGCAGCATTGCAGGCAGAAATCGAGAAAGTAAAAAAACAATCGAATACGATACCTTTCTTTGAAGATGTGGACTTACGCTATAATCATTTTGAACAAATACCGCTGCCTACCACCTCTGCGGCCATGTTTTGTATCATGGACGTATCGGCTTCCATGGGCTATCATGAAAAAGATATTGCCAAGCGTTTTTTCACCTTGCTTTATATATTCTTGACTAAACAGTATCTTAACGTAGAACTCATTTTTATCCGCCACCATACCACGGCAAAAGAGGTAGACGAGTTTGAATTTTTTAATTCCAAAGAAAGTGGCGGCACTGTGGTTGCTCCTTCATTGGAATTGATGGATAAGATTATAAAAGAACGGTACAGTGGCGGAAACTGGAATATCTACTGTTGCCAGGCTTCGGATGGCGACGTGTGGTCGGATTATGATGCCGATGAATGCGGCGTAATCCTACGGACACAGATTCTACCAGCTATCCAATATATGGCTTATATTGAAATTAGCAACCACTCACGCGATAGTTCTTTATGGAGAACATATCGTAGCTTGGAAGACGAAAACCATTTCTCTATGCGGAAATTGTATGATGTGAGTCAGATCTGGCCCGTCTTCAGGGGTTTATTTAAAAAAGAAAAAGCTATTCCAAGTTAGACTAAGGGCTACATGGTATAAGAGTAGTTAGCGTATCTTTTATAACACATTTCCGGTAACTTATTATAAGTCAATTTGTTGATGTTGCCGGCATCATTCACCCGATTTTTTTATACTCATGAATACAGAATTATATAGGCGTCTGTTCAGCAATTCCACATGGGATAACGAAACGCTGGAAGCAGCCGACGAAATAACCAGTAAAATCGGCAGAGAGTCATTTAAGCTCAATACTTACCCCAATCAGATTGAGATTGTAACCGCCGAGCAAATGTTAGATGCCTATTCTCTAATAGGCTTACCTACTTCATATCCTCACTGGAAATTTGGAAAGGACTTTGTGCTGAATCAAAATAATTATTCCAAGGGAAGAACCGCCCTTTCTTATGAAATGGTGATCAATTCCAATCCATGTATTAGCTACAACATGGAGAATAATACTACCTGTATGATGGTGCTAGTAATCGCCCATGCCTGCCAAGGCCACAATGCTTTTTTTGCGAATAACTACATGTTTAAAGATTGGACAGCTGCCGATTCAATTATTGATTATATGGTATTTGCCAGGGATTTTATCCTGAAATGTGAAGAAGAAGTAGGCCATGAAGAAGTGGAACGTGTTTTAGATGCTGCCCATGCGTTAATGAACCATGGAGTAGATAAATACCGTAAGCCTACTAAACTATCTGCCAGGCAAGAAAACGAACGGCTGAAAAACTTGGTAAACTTCAAGCGGCAAACGTATAATGAACTTTGGCGAACAGTACCGAAGCCCAGACCCATTGTTGATGGTCAATTTCACCGGAGTTTCAAATTTCCTGAGGAGCCAGAGGAAAATATTTTATATTTCATTGAAAAAAATGCACCAACCCTGCCCGTCTGGAAACGGGAAATTATCCGGATAGTTCGTAAAGTGTCGCAATATTTCTACCCACAGGGACTAACAAAAGTGATGAATGAGGGCTTTGCTACTTTTATTCACTATCACATTATTAATGAGATGTATGATAAGAAGCTGGTAGACGACAATTTTATGCTTGAGTTTATTCATAGCCACAGCTCTGTACTGTATCAGCCGGAGTATAATAGCCGGTACTTTTCAGGATTAAATCCTTATACCTTAGGGTTTAATATATTTATGGATATCAAGCGGATTTGCCAAAATCCGACACAAGAGGATAAATACTGGTTTCCAAACCTGGCAGGTAAAGACTGGCTGGAAGAAGTTCACTATGCCATGCAAAACTTCCGTGATGACAGTTTTATTCTGCAATATTTGTCACCAAAGGTTATCCGGGATATGAAGTTGTTTGTGGTAGCAGATAACGAAGATGACGATGACTATGAAGTAAGTGCTATTCATAACGAACGTGGTTACCGCAGAGTGCGCGAATCATTAAGCAACCAGTATATGCGGGAGTTCTATGTGCCCGACATTCAGGTAGACCGGGTAGATCTACATGCGACTAGTAAATTGCATCTGGTGCACCGGGTGATTAATGAACGCAGCCTGCACAATGAAGAAGCGAAAGATACCTTGGAACATATACGGTATTTATGGGAATTTCCAGTACAGCTAGTTTCAAAAAACAAATTAGGAATCAATGATAAGATCTTTGAAAGTTAAAGAATATAATTATTTCTTTTAAATTAAAAAGAGCTAAGCTGGTATTTTATTCCGCTTAGCTCTTTTCCTACACAGTGTTTTCAAACAACCTTACCAGTTATTTTTAGGGGGTCTCAGCAAAGAATCATTCGCTTGATAATATGAACCACCATTTTTGTAAGGTAATGGCGGCTGAGTAATCGTAGATTGTGGCATATTTACTGCTTGCTTAGGATTATAAGCACCACTATTATTATTAACCGGGCTGTTGCCTAACGCATCGTACGTTTGATTGGGAAGCCCTAGGAAAATCATTTGTCTGCTAAATGGAATATCATTCTGAGGTGAAACGATTTGCTTGCGGTTTGCCTCCTGATAATTCCGGATAACCGGCGCATTAGCCCGGTAGGCATTGTTGATGGAAGTATTCACTTCAGTATTGGTAATGTTGGGGTCAACTTTATCTTCTGTATTGGCATCATCAGTAGATGATTGAGTTGAGGCACCGGCCTCCTGCCTCACTTGTGCAAACAAGCTGGCATGTGGGAATAATGGCAAACTTATGGCTACTATTGCACCTGCTAGTAGAGTTTTTATAGTTCTTTTATTCATAGCTGCATTGATTTAGTTCTTAAATTACTTACATACTTTCAGTCCGGTTTGTTTAATTTAATTCAAATCAGATAAAAATAAAGAGGCTGTCTCAAAAACAGCCTCTTAAATAAATAGTATCAAAATCTATTTACTCCCTTTGTTTTTCGGAGTTGAATTCATTGAACTATCGCCACTTAAGGCCTTGGCTTTTTCATAATGTTCCTTAATTAAGGGAAGTGTTTTTGAAGCAAATGCTTGTAATTGGCTATCACCTTCATTGCTCACTAAGGCATGCTTCTCAAACAATTGTACAGATTTCGCATGGTCTTTTACCATTGCCTGTATATATTCTTTATCAAACTCAGCCCCAGACAATTTGGCTAATTTATCTCTGAGAGCCTTATGCTCTGCCGAAAGTTCGTTAGGCAAATCATACTTCATTGTAGAACTCATCATGTTCGTACCACCAGCTGCTGTACTGCTATTGGCAGAATTATTCATATCCTGCGAGTTACCTTGTGTTTCAGGCGTAGTACGGCTTACTCTTCCACTGCTCATACTACTAGTTGTACCTCCGGAATTAGCTCCTGCCCCACCACCACCAGTAGCATCCGATTCATTCTCCGTATTATTAGCATCATTGCCATGTACTGGTGAAGTATTGTTTGGATCTGTCAACTGGCCTCTGCCTACCCTGGTTCCACTCATACTAGGATTTGTTGTGGAATTGGCATCTGCTTGTGAGTTTGAACTGTTGTTGCTTTCATTAGAAGGGGTGTTTTGTGATGCAGCTCCATCAGCTGATTTTCCCTCCTGGCTACCTGTTGTACCAACAGCACCGCCAGCATTGCCTGAACTATAGGTACTGCCGGTAGCGGTAGTTCCTCCAGAAGCATTAGTCGCATTAGTTGCATCAGCCTTGTCTTTGGAAGACATATTGCTATTGTACTGACCATTGGTTTTTCCATCAGCCTGTGTATTACCAGTAGTTCCACCAGTACCACCGGTTGAGCTCATTTTATCGGCATCATTCGCATCTGAATCAGTGGAGCCTGCCGAGTTTGAACTTGTATAAGTAGAGACAATAGAGGCAAGTTCAGTCTGCGCAGTGGTATGGTGCTGTATCATCATCTGAGCATACTCTTTCACTTTATCAGAAGATGACTTTTGCATAGCCAGTTCACTTAGTTTTATTTCTGCCAAATTAGATTCAGAAGCCTTCTTTACAAAATTGGCATCGGCAGCATTATGGCTCATAGATTTTTTGCCTCCTTTGGTAGCATTTTGGGTAGCTCCATGGTTGGCATGGCCCTGCGATTGCTGAGTACTTGGGTTTGTTTTTGGTTGTGTCTGAGCAAAGATGTCTTCAGGTACACCAATCAATATACCGGCTGCAATCATCATAGAGGCAGTCAGTTTATGTATAATATTTCGTTTCATAACTGGTTTTTAGATGTTTATATAATTCTATACCATTTTTATAGGATTATGTTGCAAAAAATATATACTTTTTTCATGTAGAAAATAAATAACAAATTTGTACAACTATACTTTCCCATAAAAGATAAAGCTTACAATGGCCAGATTTGTTTGGCATTGTAAGCTTTATAATAAGGTAATGAATTAGTTTATTTTGTGGTAAGCACACCTATTTCAGCGATAGAAGCAAAATTTTTGTTGTGAATCTCGGCTAATGCTTTGAGTTTGATATATCGTGCTTTTATGCGTGTAAATTTTTTGGTCTGCAAAACCGGATTGTTTTTAATATTACTGAACTCACCGGAAGAAATAGGTTTACCCCACGATTTTCCATCCTGGCTAACATAAAACTCATATTGAGTGATTGTTCCTTCAATATTTCTTCCCTGTAAAGGCAAATAAGTAAAGCCTTCTAAAGCAAGCTCCTCTCCTAAGTCAACTACTACTTCGCAAGGGAATGGCACCGAATCATTTTTAGTACGGCTGCTCCATCCAGTTTCCGGGTCATCATCAATAATTTTGGCTATATTCTTATTGGCATCTGTTTGGGTGCTAATCACTTTCCATTTCTTCTTAGCTATGTCAAAATCCACCCGGCTTACCGGACTTTGTTTTCCACTAGCATCTATTGCCAAAACTTTCAAAGTGGCTTTGGTTGGTAAAGGAAAAGAAGCTGTGTATTTTTTAGATTGGTTGTTAGGTTCTGAGCCATTGGTGGTATAGAAAAGTGTTAATCCTGTATCTGGAGCCCGTAGGCTTACTAATCCTTCTTTCGTACGGTTAATTTCTGGGGCGGCCAACAAAGCGGGTGCATGATAAAGTTCTACATTGGTAATCAGAGGGCTTGCTTTTGATTTAAGAATGGTTACCCGTATCTTGGAAGCACACACAGTCGGAAAGCGAAGAATCCGCTTATACCCAATAGTTGTTCCTTTGGCTATTTCTCTCCAGTTTCCATTCGTAAATGCTTCTACTGAGAATGATTTCACCCGTTGGCCAAGCTTTATGTATTCTTGCACCACAAATCGGTTAACATCCGTAGTCTTGCCTAAATCTAGTTCAATCGAACCTTTGTTTATCCCATCTGCTGTAGCCCAATAAGTATCTTTATCACCATCCACTATATTAGCAGCAGTAAATAATACCGGGTCTCTTTCTTGAGCTGCTGTAGCTTTTATGCCCTTCACCAGATTAGTTGAAAAATCTGCATCGATTACTGCTTTTAATTCCTTTAACCGCTGAACATCATTTTCATGTACAAGACCTCTGCGGTCTATGGGCAGGTTTAACAGCAAGTTGGAATTTCTTCCTACAGAGTTATAGTATATATTGACCATATGGGCTAGGGATTTAACCTTATGGTCTTCTGACTGGTGATAGTACCAACCTGGTCTGATCGAAACATCTGTTTCAGCAGGTATCCAATGTGTTCCGTCTTCGTGGCCTGGGGTAAGTTCTTTATAATTTTCATACCCAGGGTATACTTTGTCACCGTTTAATGTCGCCCAATTAGTTACTCCAGCAATTCCTTCTTCATTGCCCACCCAACGGCAGCCCGGTCCCGCATCGCTGAAGATGATGGCTTTAGGTTGGTATTTATATACGGTTGCAATGAATCCCGGCCAGTCGTAAACCTGCTTTTTACCATTTGGCCCTTCGCCATTTGCTCCATCAAACCAGACTTCAAATACATCGCCGTAGTTCGTGAGAACTTCTTCCAAAGTTTTCTTGAATATTTCGTTGTATTCTGCTGTGCCATAGGCCGGATGATTCCTGTCCCAGGGAGACAGGTATACGCCAAATTTAAGTCCATATTCTTTACAGGCATCGGATAATTCCCGTAATACATCTCCTTTCCCGTTCTTCCAGCTGCTGTTTTTTACCGAATGTTCCGTGTACTTAGATGGCCATAAACAAAAACCATCATGATGCTTAGCGGTAACAATAATGGCTTTCATTCCGGCTTCTTTTGCGACTCTTGCCCACTGCCGGCAATCTAGTTGTGTAGGATTAAAGGCTGACGGTGACTCTGTACCATGTCCCCACTCCTCATCAGTAAATGTATTCATATTAAAATGCGCAAACGCATAATACTCCAGCTCGTGCCAATCTAGTTGCTGAGGGGAAGGCGTAGCTCCTAATGGCACAGGAGCGGTTTTCTGGGCAATAGCCTGAGAATTAAAAAGTAGAAGTACTAAGAAAAATATAGTTAAATAGGGGATTAACAATTTCATGGTTTTGGTTAACTGTTCTAGTGAAAACTACGCCTAAAAAATCGTAGTCTTCACAAAATCATTTCAATTTATAATAGGATTACTTATTTAATTATTTAATTGGTAGATGAATGAGTAACAAAGGTAACATAAGATTACTTTGTAACTGTATATTACCAGTACTATTTGGTTGTATGGCTTTTTGAATCGATTAATTGGTTGCTGGTTCCATTATGAACGGCATAATTAAATCCGGGATGAATAGCGTAGGCTCCGTATTCTCCATTTTTATTCATAGCTAGAAAGCCCACTTGCAGGTCGGTTATATCTTTGTACCGTTTTAGAATCCGGTCTACAGCCATTTTACATGCTTGCTCAGGAGTATTTCCTTGCCGCATCAGTTCTACTACTAGATGGCTGCCTACTATTTTAATTACTGCCTCTCCTACCCCAGTAGCACAAGCACCTCCAACTTCATTATCTACATATAAGCTGGCACCAATAATGGGAGAATCACCTACCCGGCCGTGCATCTTCCATGCCATCCCACTCGTCGTACAAGCGCCTGACATATTTCCATTACTGTCAATGGCTAGCATACTTATCGTATCATGGTTCTCTCTGTTAACAATGGGTTTATATTGAGCTGTTTTTAACCATTCTTTCCAGGCTTTTTCTGCTTCTTTAGTCAGCAGGTTTTCTTTTTTAAATCCATTTGCCAAGGCAAACTGTAAAGCTCCCTCACCTGCCAGCATTACATGGGGTGTTTTCTCCATAACCAGTCTTGCTACAGAAATAGGATGTTTGATGTGTTGCAAAAAGGCCACAGATCCACAATTCCCTTGTTCATCCATAATACAGGCATCCAGCGTAACTTTGCCATCGCGGTCTGGAAGTCCACCATAGCCTACACTGTTCATTGTAGGATCGGCTTCTGGTACCCTAACACCTTGCTCTACTGCATCTAGGGCTCTACCTTTGGCAGCTAAAACTTTCCATGCGGCATCATTGGCAGGCAGACCATGGTTCCAAGTTGAAATAACAATAGGTTTGCTAGCGGGTTTATTTACAGGAATAGAAGGTAGAGATTTGGCCAAAGCGGTTCCGCTTAGTAAGGCAGAGCCAGCTAATGAACGAAGGATAAAGTTACGGCGGCTGTTCATAAGTCTAGGTTTGGGGCTAAAGATCAATAAAAAATCCAATTTACAAAAAAGTTTAATAGATAAAAGCAAAAGACCTCACCGGTTTTAGAAACTAGTGAGGTCGTTGAGCAATCTATCTGAAGATCAGCTATATGCTATTCCATAAGCGCCATTTGTTCTTCATTCATTTCTATATTGTGATACACTTTTTGCACATCATCATCATCTTCTAGAGATTCGATTAGTTTCATTACTTTCTTAAAAGCTTCATCATCCAGTTTCACGAATGTATTTGGAATACGTTGCAATTCAGCATTTTCTACTACAATCTCCATTTCATCGAGCTTTTTCTGCAAAGCACCAAAATCTTCACGGGCACAATATACTGTAATATACCCTTCTTCAAACTCTACATCCTCCGCTCCAGCATCTATCAACTCTAAGGTAAATTCATCCACATCGATTCCTTCAGGCTGCACAATCGTAAAAACTCCTTTGCGGGCGAAAATAAATTCCAAAGATCCATTTGTGCCTAAAGCTCCGCCATATTTATTGAATAAGGACCTAACACTGGCCACTGTTCGGTTCAAGTTATCTGTGGTGCATTCCACAAAAACTGCAACGCCATGAGAAGCATATCCTTCATAAGTATGTTCAGTATATTGTGCACCATCCGTACCCGTACCTTTTTTTATAGCCCGTTCAATATTTTCTTTCGGCATATTGGCTCCTTTCGCATTTTGGATGGCTAATCGAAGACGTGGATTACTTGCCGGTTCTGAACCTCCTTCACGGGCAGCAATGCTTATTTCTTTAATAATTTTTGTAAATATCTTTCCCCGTTTGGCATCCAATGCACCTTTTTTTCGCTTAATAGTCGACCATTTACTATGTCCTGACATATGAATTCTATAGTTTATGCTACTAATTCTGATTTGTATGCAAATTAATCAATCTTAAGAAGATGTAAAAGGAAGACAATAGATGAAGTTAACCTGTATATTTAATGAATATGGATACATTCCTTATACTGCAGGACCAGCTATAAAATAGTAAACTACTTTGAGATAGGCTTTTTTCTATTTTTTGGCAAACGGTAAGTGTATGTTTAATTAATGAACATTAAGAAAAGAATTTGCAATCAGAAAGGAGATTACGTAGAATTATTATTTGGTAATGCAAATGATCCTATAACAACTGCAATCTTCACCCAAAAAGAGGTAATTTTTTTCTAATACATCAATCAGTACCTGGAATTTGTTCTGTATTCCCTAAACCTGTTTTTGTCTGCTTGTTGTTCTTGGCCACATTCTTTTCATAGTATTTACAAAAATGTGTGAGCGGGCAAATGTCACATTTAGGCGACCGGGCAACACAAATATACCGGCCATGTAGAATAAGCCAGTGGTGTGAACGCGAAATGTATTGAGTGGGTATGTATTGTGTTAATTGCTGTTCAACTGCGAGAGGTGTTTTAGCATCTTCTTTAGCCAGCCCCAATCTTTTCGAAACTCTAAAAACATGTGTATCTACTGCCATTACTGGCTGGTTCCAGACAATAGAAGCTATGACATGCGCTGTTTTCCGGCCCACCCCTGGCAATTTCTGCAATTCTTCAACTGTAGCTGGTACTTCCCCACCAAAATCTTTTACTAGCATCTGTGCCATTCCTAGCAAATGCTTGGCTTTATTATTAGGATATGATATACTGCGGATGTAAGGGAAAATTTCATCAACTGAACTTGCTGCCATTTCGTATACCGTTGGAAATCGCTCAAATAAGGCAGGCGTTGTTATATTTACGCGTTTATCTGTACACTGTGCACTCAATATTACAGCTACCAGTAATTCATAAGAGTTAGTAAACGATAATTCGGTTTCTGGTTCGGCATAATGCTGAGTAAAGTATTCCACAAAATGCTTAAACCGTTCTTTTCTATGCATAAACAAAATATATAAACCCCTAAATCCCCTGAATGAAAACAAGTATAGTTTTATCCAGGGGATTTAGGGGTAAATTTTAATAAATTTTACTAAGGTCTATTGCTATGAAATTCTCTAGAATAGGTGAGTATATGCCCAACTACATTGTCTGAAGGCTCACTCATTATTTTCGATATTTCCTGCTTTATTCCCAGAATTTCTTCATAGAATGTCCGCAATTCGGTATCTGTTAATAAGGTGTAAGCAATCAGAGTATTCTCTTCCGCTGAGGTTTCTTTATAGACATACCTGATTACATCATTTGGGGTAAATGTTTTGATCATAATTTATATTATATTTAGTCATCTGCTTCCGCAAATTGATCAATGCATAACGCATTCTACCCAACGCTGTATTGATACTTACCCCTGTTGCTTCAGCAATTTCCTGGAAACTCATATCTGCATAATGCCGCATTAAAAGAACTTCCTTTTGTTGTTCAGGCAACTTCTGAATCATCTCCTTCAACTTCTCATGCGTTTCCATTTTTATCTGAACAGATTCTACTGAATCTTCAGAGAAATTTAACGTATTAAATACATTACTTCCATCTTCCAATATCACGGTAGGATAACGTTTTTCCTTCCGGAAATAGTCTATAGCTAAGTTATGCGCAATCCGTACGATCCATGGTAAAAACTTTCCTTCTTCGTTATAGCGGTTCGTTTTAATGGTCGTGATTGCTTTGATAAATGTATCTTGTAATAGATCTTCGGCTATATATGAATCTTTCACAATCAGATAAATAGCCGTATACACTTTGGATTTGTGTCTTTTTACCAGTAGTTCAAAAGCTTTCTCGTTACCGTTTTGATAAAGTGATACTAAAGCACCATCACTTACTAAACTTTTTTCCATTTGCGAATCTTATTTAGTGAACGTAAAGCTTTATATCATAGTATACTGTTTAGAAGTTTTTTGAATTTTTTAGAAAGGCAATATTTCAAAACTACTGAGAAGAATTTAAATATACAAGGGCTCCAAAGTCGATGTAAGAAAATTGCACATTTTTTTTATAATAAATATCCTATAAAATACTTTTAACATCCAATAACCTGTTACACTTTCTGCTTTTATCTACCTAACTTTGTATGTGATGAACAGAGAAAAAGAGCTTGTGGCCATGCCACAAAACCAACTAATAGACCAGCTGGACCCTAAAGAATATATTATCATAAAAGGTGCCAGAGTTAATAATTTAAAAAACCTTAGTGTTGCTATTCCTCGAAATAAGCTTGTCGTAATTACCGGTTTGTCGGGTTCTGGCAAATCTTCACTGGCGTTTGATACACTTTTTGCAGAGGGGCAGCGGATGTATGTAGAAAGTTTAAGCTCATATGCGAGGCAATTCCTCGGGCGGATGGAGAAACCGGAAGTGGAATATATTAAAGGAGTTTCGCCAGCCATTGCCATTGAGCAGAAAGTAAGTACCCGCAATCCACGATCTACAGTTGGTACAAGTACTGAAATATATGATTATTTGAAGCTGCTGTTTGCCCGTATTGGTATTACCTACTCCCCTGTTTCTGGAAATATTGTAAGAAGAGATACAGTTAGCGATGTAATAGATTACTTGTATGCTTTTGAAAATGGGCAGCGGTTTATGATCATGGCTCCTATGCATCATGACAAAAGCCGCTCGTTGCAAGATGAATTAAAAGTGTTACTTCAGAAAGGATTTACCAGAATAGTAGCCGGGGGCAAACTCATATTTCTAGAAGAGGCCATTGATAACGGGCTAATTGACGCCAATCCGGATGAGGTATATATATTAATAGACAGAAGTACAGTAAACCATGAAGATGAAGACAACCGTTTTCGCTTGTCTGATTCCGTGCAAACAGCCTTTTATGAGGGAGAAGGCGTATGCCTGGTTGAAGTAATAGGAAAAGAAAACCGTACTTTTTCTGATAAATTTGAACTAGATGGGATCGTTTTCGAAGAACCGAGCATTAATCTTTTCAGTTTCAATAACCCTTATGGAGCCTGCCGCCGCTGCGAAGGTTTCGGTAAGGTATTGGGTATAGATGAAGATCTGGTCATACCTGATAAATCTTTATCTGTATATGAAGGAGCAATTGCTCCCTGGCGGACAGAGAAAATGAATGAGTGGCTTACTCCCCTGGTAAAAAATGGTATCCGGTTTGATTTTCCTATACACCGCTCCTACCAGGATTTAACCGAAAAAGAAAAAGAGCTTTTGTGGACAGGCAATCAATATTTTGATGGGTTAAACGCATTCTTCCGTCATATTGAATCACAAACTCATAAAATTCAATACCGGGTAATGCTTTCCCGGTACAGAGGGCGTACTACTTGTCCGGAATGTAAGGGAAGCCGGCTTCGTAAAGATGCAGCATATGTAAAAATTGCCGGCAAATCTATTACCGATCTGGTATTAATGCCCATTACGAAATCTGCTCAGTTTTTTGAACAGCTGCAATTAGATACTTATCAACAAAAAGTAGCACAACGCATCTTATTAGAGATTCAGAACAGATTAAATTACCTTATTAAAGTTGGACTTGGATACATAACACTTAACCGCCTTACTTCTAGCCTTTCTGGTGGGGAATATCAACGAATAAAACTGGCTACTTCTTTAGGCAGTGCCTTAGTTGGCTCTATGTATATTCTCGATGAACCAAGTATTGGTTTACATCCACGGGATACACAACGGTTAATTGGTGTACTGGAACAATTACGGGACCTGGGAAATACTGTAATTGTAGTAGAGCATGAAGAAGAAGTTATGCGAATGGCTGATCAAATTATTGATATTGGGCCAGATGCAGGTTCATATGGAGGAGAATTGGTTTTTCAAGGAACGCAGGACGAAATTTATCTGGCTGATACACATACTACCCGTTTTTTGAATGGTACGGATAAAATTTATGTACCAAAAGTGAAGCGCCGCTGGTCGGATTATGTGGAGGTACAAGGTGCCCGTGAAAATAATCTGAAGAATATTTCAGTTAAATTCCCTATAGGTGTACTAACTGTCGTGACTGGTGTTAGTGGTTCTGGCAAATCTACCTTGATAAAAAAGGTTCTGTATCCTGCCTTAAGTAAAATATATGGAAATTACAGTGAAGAATCAGCCAAGTTCGACCGGATTGATGGCAGCCTTACCCTACTTACCCAGGTAGAATTTGTTGACCAGAATCCTATAGGAAAATCTTCCCGATCCAATCCTGTTACGTATATTAAAGCCTATGATTTAATCCGTAACCTGATGTCGGACCAGCCATTAGCTAAAGCCCGATCTTATAAACCTGCACATTTCTCTTTTAATGTAGATGGTGGGCGTTGTGAAGTTTGCCAGGGTGAAGGTGAAGTAAAGATTGAAATGCAGTTTATGGCAGATATTTTTCTAAAATGCGAGAGTTGCCATGGTAAACGCTTTAAAGGTGAAATCCTGGAGATTAAATACAAAGACAAAGATGTGGCTGACATCTTAGATATGACGATTGATGAAAGTATCGATTTCTTTGCTGACAAACCAAAATTGCTTGAAAAACTATTGCCTCTTCAAGAAGTAGGTCTTGGGTATGTAAGGCTCGGGCAATCTTCTAATACGCTTAGTGGTGGTGAAGCACAGCGGGTAAAATTAGCCTCCTTTTTGGGCAAAGGAAATCCACATCAAGGCAGAACCTTGTTTATATTTGATGAGCCTACTACTGGCCTGCATTTTCACGATATACAAAAGTTATTGCATGCCATTAATGCCCTAGTAGAACAAGGAGATTCTGTCATTATTATTGAGCATAATATGGATGTAATTAAATGTGCTGACTGGATAATTGATCTGGGTCCAGAAGGTGGCGAAAATGGTGGCTATGTTACTTTTGCAGGTTTACCGGAGGAAATGGTAAAGCTAGAAAATAACTATACAGCTACCTTTCTGCGGGAAAAGATATAATACTGAAATTATCTCACCATAATTGATGAGGTAACTCCCCTACAGTATCCATTCAAAATCATCCGTTTTGGGGATAGCATCTAGTAAAGCTATATTTTGTAAAGGGGGTACCGTCAATTTACGTATTCTGGTATTAATCCAGGCCGCATCTATGGTAAGTATAGCACAAATGGTTCCATCATTTCGGATGAAGTCATGTTGTATACTAAATCTGGAAAAATCCTGGCGGGCTTTCTTTAATTTACTTGTAAGCTGTATTGAATCACCATAGCGGATTTCTCTGCGAAATAGGCATTCTTCCCGGAATAATACAGGCCCGAATTCTGCTTGCTGCATAAAATGTACGGTGAGTCCGATGGAATGCAATAAATCGATTCGGGCTTGTGCGGCAAAATCATAATAGGCGGTGTGCCGTAAATGAAAGTTAGGGTCAAGATCCGATCACCGGATAGAAAGTTCTTTTGTAATAGCTATCATCTTTTTTATAATCTCATTCCAAAAAAAGCGGTATCTGTTTCCAGATACCGCTTTTTTACATTTACATTTGCTCCCTTATAAACCGGCAGGTCTGTTCAGATCCAGATCGTCTGAATCTAATCTTCGGTCGTTATCAAGTCTGTTACGGTCTTTGTCTAGATCCAGTCTGTCACTATCAAACCTGTCTCTGTCAGTACCGGTCAGGTTTTCTACATCCACATCTGTACGACGTACAGTATCTCTTACTACTTCGTCCCGCTCAGTTACTTCCTTGTTTAAGCGTACTTCTTCAACCACACGGGCTTCTTTATTCACCATTGCCTGCTCTGCATGTTCAGTCATTTCAATGGTACCTTCCTGGAAATTATTCAGGTCAGCAGCAGAAGCTGGACGGTTTACTGGGTTTCTTTCCACGTGAACATGCTCTTCACGCAGACGAAGATGCTCTTCTACAGGGCGCTCAACAATCCGGCTGCGAAGACGTACACCACCAGTAGTCACTTCACGCTTACCTACATTTAGGTTTTCTTCAATGATTGGAATAGATTTTCCAGCATCTAAAGTATCTCTGTCACGGAAACTGGTATCTGTATCCAACCTAGAAGTATCTGTATCTAGCCTGGAGGTATCAGAATAGCCGCTAGTAGTACTATCTACAAATCCGGTTGAAGCAGCAGAACTTCCATAACCTAATTTCATTGCACGGTCATTTATATCTACTGATCCATATTCATCCAGAATGTCAGCAGCTCTTTCTGCTTCCTCCATAGTCTGTGCATGTACGGTTACAACACAGCTTTTGCTAGCCACTTTGGAATATTTGTCAGCTTCGTCTCCTCCAAACAATGAGCTGAAGAAATTGCCTACTTTGTCACCAAAGTCAACATCTCCATCGCCATCTCTGTCACCTTTGTTATATGAAGAACCACTAGTGGTGCCATATGCAGAATCGCTCTTGTTTGAAATATCTATACTGCTTCTGGAAAAGCCATTACTTACCAGATTGTCAACTGCATTTTGTGCTTCTCTTGAGTTATCAAAAACTCCAATTACTGTTTGTGCCATGATTTTAGTTTTAAGGTTTAAATTGTGGTTTGTTTTAATAAAAAATTAATTAATCAGGTGTTATTGCTTCATTTATGGAATTCGAGGTGAACTAGCTTTGGTAGTATCTACTACTTCTCTATCTACACTTACCTCTTCTTTGCGTAAGGTCACCTCTTCTTGTTTTTTAGTTTGCACTAATTTTTTGGTTATCCGTATCTCTTCTACTAATACGAGTTTTTTTTGGATTACTACTTCTTCGCGGAGAACTGGTATGATCATAGTGGCTCCATCGTGCCTGATTGAAGGCGGTGTATCCACATATTGGTTAATTTCCACTCTTTCTACTTCATGTTCTTCATGAATGAGTGGAACATCTACCATTACATTTTCTTCATGTACTTTTTTGGAAACACGGACAACTCCCGATTCTACCACTTGTTTCTCTATCCGCACCTGCTCTTCAATTACGGGGATTACCATTGATTCTTGAGAAGCATGCGTCTCTAACGGACGGCTTCCATATTCGGAATCCCGGTTTGGGTCTGTTGTTGGGTTCATTGTATATTACCAGTTTAATTTCCTCGCTAATTCTTATTTGTTCATCCTATTTCTGAGTACAATTTCCTACAGCTGCATAGGTATGCTCATGGAATTTTTTCAGTCATTTGAAATAACAAATTTCCTATAAGCTTACGGAGTGACGTGCACAAGGTTTTGTGTTTCACGATCTTTTTTCATACTATTTATCATTTAAACACAAATGAATATCCTGAATCAATTAGTACCCAAGTATTTACATAGCAAAGAGGCAGACTCATATATGCTTTCTCACATATATAAATCTGCCTAGCTTATCTTACATAAAAATTGATTAACCTATCATCTGTTCTATAATTGTATCTGTATAACACAAATGGTTCGATACCTACTTATTCATCATCTAACTTCAGCTGCTTAGTCCAAAGTTTATACACACGGCCATACACATTTCCTTCTTCATCTATTGGATATTCCATCCCCAGCTTTGCCATAAAATCTACGATTTGCCAACAATCACCATATTCAAACTCATCGTCTAGATACGCTTTGTCTTCCTCACCTAAGTCGTCCCACCTGACAAAATACTTCTCTATAGTTGCTGCTGAGAGTCCGGGAACATACTGAGCAATCTCCGCTGCATTTCCTTGCCAACTCTGTAATTCCTGGTCTGAAATAACATCCTGCCAATAGTCCGGAACCGGGTTAAAGCGGCTTACTAGTTGGCCTTTATGAAATAATTGAAACATCCATAAATCTTCGTCATGAATGTGAAAGGAGAAAACACTCGTTTGTAAATCCAACGATAGAAAGGCTGATGCATCATCCCATTCTATAAAATCATTTGGATAAAGCACCGTTGTATGTTGGCCCTGCTCAGATATAATAGCCAGGTTCGGATGATCTTCTTCTACTTCTTCTCCTAGTAGCCCGCCTTCAACAGTAGTAGCGAATTTGCGCAGACTAGTTTCTACTTCCTCTGCTTGTTTATTAATAACCCCTGAAATCGATAGAAATATTCCCATTCTAATGCGTCTGTTACTGTTTTACAAATTAAAGCTATTTAAGACATACAGTTACTCTATATAATGTTGTATAAATAAGCTTCAATAACGAAGCATGTTCTATTTCACATATTATAGAGCCAAATGATAGCCTTTATGAACGTGCCTTCGACCCTGAAAAATTACCAAGTTTGTAAACTATATTGATTTTACTAACAAATAATAGAACTGACAAAAAAATTAATAGGTAAGCCAGCCATTGAATAATACTTACTTGTTCATTAAAAGAAATGAAAGCCACTAAAAAACTAACCAATGGGTTAATATACATAAGTATGCCAACGGTAGCTGATTTTAATCCTTTTAACGCATACAAATTCAAAAATAAGGGCAAAATTGTAAATACAGTACTTAAAACAAAAACAATCCCATAAAACTCAGTTGACGTAGGTGTAACTCCTCTAAAGTTTTGTCCAAGGCAACTAATTAACAAGAAAGCCATACTAACTTGTAAAGTTAATAGCACCATTTTATCGTAGGTTTTGACATACCGCTGTGAAATCAGGTAAAGGGCATAGGTTAAGGCAATTAGTAAACTAAATGCCATGTTTCTCAGTGAATCGAAACCAAGAATTACACAACTGATAATACTAATCGCCACAGCCAGCCACTGTTGTTGTGTCAGTTGTTCCTTCAATATTGCATATCCAAGAAAGGCCGTTAGGATGGGGCAAATTAAATAAGCAAACGATGCTGTCTGCAGATCAACTTGATTTACTACATAAATAAAAAAAAGCCAATTTGCTGTAAGCAACAAGCTTCCTGCTACTGCAGCTATAATTGCAACTGAACGGCTTTTTTGGCTGGAAGCTTTGTAAAGTGCAATAGTATCGGCTATCGTTTGTCTTTTGAACACGATAAGCAATATGGGCAGACATAAAAAAGCTATTAGTATTCTATAGAATAAAATTTGAGTACTTGGATAGGTGCTTAATCCTTTTAATGGAAATGCAATAAATCCCCAGATAATATAGGCACTAACAGCAGCAAAAGTATAGGTCGTAGATTTCAAGGAATAATCAGAAAATTGGTGGCGAATGTGCTCAGGAAACTGTCTGCAAATACGATAAGTTCGGAAGACAGAATATTTATAAAAATGTATGTTAACATACATCTTAATAGATACATTTACATGGCCAGTTAAAGCTGGAATACTTTAATTGTTTACTAAAAAAAGTAAAGATCTTTCCTAATTGATAAAATTGGGTAGAAAAATCATATTAATTTTTGGCATTTCTTATAATAAAATTTTGTTTGATTCGTATACATATTCATTATTAAAGTGTTACTGACTCTAATTCTCTGCTAATTTAAGCCCTTCATTGGATCAATCACGTAAACTATATGAGAGTAATTGCTGATATACCTCACGAGGCATGCAAGATAACTGTATTTGCCTGGAATAGCAGATATATTATAAAACTAGAAAAAGGGTTGCTAGAGCAGACGTTCAAGATTGATGAATTTGAACTTAACGGCATCGACGATATAAAAAAATTACTGGATGACGAATTCATGCAACAAGCCCTTGAACGGTTTGTAGTTATGCGTTCCAATTTACAGGCAGCTCTGGAACGAATTTAAGTTTATGTGATATAATTAGGCATAAAATTGGCATAAGAATAGATGAATTAACACTTACGAAGTTTTTTTGTTATACAAGATAAAGTACTCGGAAGCGCTTATGAGAACGGATCGTAGAAGAGCACGTTTACTTTTTATCTTTTCAATTGATTAATAATATAATATTAGCCTATGTCTTTTGCCGAAAATATACTTGATAAGCTTTTTTCAAATGGAAATGCGCCTAATGAGCCATTCGTAAGTGAAATACTGGAACGAAGTAAAAATGATAAAGCCAGTTATCAGAAGTGGATGCAGGAAAATAAACACAAAGAACTAAGCCAGATTTATTCTCTTTCTCACTTTCTAAAAAAGCGGCTTATTACTTGTTCAGCCAACGTACATATATTTAACTCAAGATCAGCCAATGCTTTTTCCATCTCTTGTTGTAAATACATTGATGCCAAAAGTTTCCAGCATTACTTCGATTATTTGAAAAACCGGGTTTTGGAGAAAGGATACGAATTACAACATTCAGACAGAGAAATCATTGACCGGATTCACTACATAGAAACCATTGACCGGCACTATCTGAGATTTCCGGAAATTATGCTCCCGACTGATAAAATTAATCAGTTATACGGAAATATACAGATAGAGCATATTACCATAGACGACCGGCCGAGTTACATTAAATTGATGGCTTCTTACCAGTTAGATTCTAAGTTTTCTGAACCTATCAACTTTGATAAGCTTACCAGACATCTGTTTTACTTTTAAGTTAATAGACTATACAGAACAAAGAAAAAGCCTGTCCGAATACTTGACAGGCTTTTTCTTTGTTCTTTCTATCTACACGAATTACATATGCAGCCATTTTGCTAATAAAGCTTCCTGCTGAGGAGTTGCATTTGCTACCCGTTGCATACGATAGCTGATATTAGGATTTTTTAGAACTTCGGTTTCCAGCGTTTGTAGAATGCCTGCCCGGTTAATAAGAATGCTTATCTTATCTCCTACTTTTTTGGTAGCCATAATCCTGTTCAAGTCATCATTTACCCGGTAATTATCAATAGCTAGTATTTCATCATTCACATTCAAACCTGATTCGTAGGCCGTGGTTCCCCGAATTACTGATGTTACCATCAATTTTCCATTCGTATTAGAGGTATTGGCTCCCAGATAGGGCTCATTTTTTCCTTCTCCAGCATTTATTAATTTTAAGCCTACGTATCCCAGGTATTGGTTATAATCTATTAGCTCAGTCCCGTACACGTGTTTCTGAAAAAAATCATTCAGGGATTTCCCAGCTATTTTTTCTACAGCCGACTGAAACTCTTCCTCTGTAAAACCTCTTTTCTGCTTTTTAAAATATTCATTGTATAACAGTCGAAATACATCATCAAAGCTCTTTTGCCCCTGTGTATTATTCAAAATTTCCAGGTCCAATAACATACCCAAAATGGCACCTTTGGTATAGTAAGAAATAGAGGTGTTAGTCGAATTCTCATTCGGACGATAATATTTAATCCAGGCATCGAAAGAGGACTCTGCAGCTGACTGCACTTTGTTACCAGGAGCATTCTCTATAGTTCCAATATTGCCAGTGGCTGTATAAAGGTATTCATCCGGGCTACTGAGTCCTACCCTTCTCAACAGGTAATCATCATAGTAGCTGGTGATTCCTTCAGAAACCCACAATAAGGTGGTATAATTCTCATTTTCGTAGTCAAAAGGACCTAAGGCTTTAGGCCGAATACGTTTTACGTTATACAAATGAAAATACTCATGAGCTACCAGACTCAAAAAACCACTGTAACCAGCTTCGGAACCATAATTCCAACGGCCTGTTTGCAAGGTTGTTGAATTTAAATGTTCCAGTCCTCCTCCTCCACTCTGTAGATTATGAACAATAAAGGTATAATGCTCATAAGGGATTTCACCAAAAATACCGGTAACCTCTTCCACAATTGTCTTCATATCTGCTAATAGCCGCTTCTCATCATAATTTCCTTCGCCATACATAGCTACCCGGTGAGGAATATTTTGCACAGTAAACTCCATTATTTTATGTGTACCAATTTCTATCGGAGAATCTACTAATACATCATAATTGGGTGATTTTAACACAAATTTATCATTTCCAGCGGCTGACAACCCAGTAGAAATCTGATTCCATTCTTTATAGGGTTTTATTGTAACTGTAGAAGGTGTAGCCATTAACTCCTTTACAAACATAAATACAGCTGCTGGTTGTATATATCCATGGCTTGCATCCAAAAAAGGTGTGCGCACACTAATTTCAAAAGCATACACTTTGTAATTTACTGTTACGTCTTCTGCAGAATTGCTATATACACGCCATGTATTCTTGCTAACCTTTTCCCATTTTATGGCTTGCCCTTTACTATTGTTAGCTGAAAATGCTTCGACATTCCGGGCATATTCTCTAATCAGGTAAGAACCTGGTGTCCAGGCGGGTATCTTAAAATCAATGTACTTCTTTTTATAGCCGTTTACCTTCATCTGTACATCAAAATAATGCGTATGAGGCTTGTCCATAGATACTGTATAAGAAATCTGTGGAGCCGCTAGCAGAAAACTACTGGTAATCAGACATATCCATAGCAAAAGTATATGCCGTAGTGCTGTGTTTCTTAAAATCATCGGTTACTGTCAAAAGGTTTGTTGAAATAAGTGGCAAAAATACCTATTTTCCATAGGAAAAATAAGCTACCAGCAATTGTTTAGGCAGTAATAAATTTGTTGAGAGCAAAGACGGATATATTCAGTCAGTGGATGAAAAATATTAGAGCACCTTTTGATAATTAAGAAGTTTTTAAATTGATGCTGCACCACTCTTGTACATACTCTATAACAATAGGAAAAAAATTAAGAAACTCTTTGCTATAAGCCGTATAATCTCTTTCCAGCTCATGTACAGCCAGCTCCATATTAGATAGAAACGTTGTCCGACGGGCCATTCCCTGTAATACACTGGCTACTCCTTCTATGTGTGCGTAAGATACCAGCCAGTTTTGCTGCTGCATGTAATGAAACATTTCGTGCATGGTAATAGGCAATACAGCTTTGTGCTCATTGATTAAAGAATAGGTTTTAGTCGCAAAAGCAGGCAAGGATTCTTTGGAAAAAACTGACCAGTGGCTAGCCAGAAAATGATCGTAAAAAATATCTACTATTACTCCAGCATATTTATGATAGGCAGGCTGTAATCTCCGGATGCTTTGCCTGACGACAGGATGAGTATCAGTAAAGGTATCTATTAAGCGATGCAAGGCAATCCCTTTAACCACATTTTCTGGCAAATGGGCACTAGGTTTGCCCTTTACAAAATCAGCAATAAAGTTTCCGACCAGTATTTCTTCAGAGTCGCCCGATAAATATAAGTGTGCTAGAAAATTCATACCTTTGCCAAAATACGAAGGTTCAGTCAATAATTTTAATAAAAGTTTAGTTATCTCATTGTATTATACGTATACTGGCTAAAAGTTTTGTGAACACACTTTATTTAAATTATGACTGTCAACGAGAACAAAGTAGTATCATTAACTTACGAGTTAAGAACAAATGATGAAAATGGTCAGCAAACCTTAGTAGAAAAAGTAGAACAGGATAACCCAATGGTTTTTCTGTATGGAGTAGGTGGCTTGCTGGAACGTTTTGAAGATAACATTAAAGGATTAGCTGTAGGAGACCCGTTCGAATTTTCTATTAATCCGCAAGAAGGATATGGAGAATTCGATGAAGAAGCAGTTGTTAGCCTTCCTAAAGATGTATTTAAAGTGGATGGAAAAGTAGACGATAAGATGTTGCAGGTAGGAAACTTTATTCCTATGACCGACAATGAGGGAAACCGTTTACAAGGTAGAGTATTGGAAGTAGAATCAGAAAATGTGGTAATGGATTTTAATCATCCGCTTGCTGGAAAAAATATGCATTTTAAGGGAAAAGTAGTAGGTGTACGGGATGCTACTTCCGAGGAACTTGCTCACGGCCATGTACATGGTGAAGGAGGCCATCACCATTAGAATATGGAAGATTGAATACTAATGAATGTAGTACTTCATTAGTATTCTATTTCAGTTCAGCCTTACTTTACATCTCCTATTAACGCTCCTGCTACGGTGGCAGACATCATACAAGCCAAGGTAGCACCCAATAAGGCTGTAAGACCTAGCCTGGATAAGTTTCCCTGTTGGTTGGGAGCCATACTCCCAATTCCCCCTATCTGAATAGCAATTGAACTAAAGTTAGAGAACCCACATAAGGCATAGGTAGCAATAAGAATAGATCTCGGACTAAGTATACCCTCATTTTTCATCTGGGACAAACCCAAATAACCTACAAACTCATTTATAGCCGTTTTTTGTCCAAGTAAACTTCCCACTTCTAAAGAGTCTTTCCATTCAACTCCCATAATAAATGCCAACGGTCTGAAGATCTGACCAAGAATATATTCAAACGAAAAACTTTGGAAGCTTCCATTGCTAGTTTGTTGTACGAAAGTATTTAAACCTATGGCTTCACCGATTAAGTTAGCCAATATATAATTTAGCAAGGCAATAACAGCAATAAATGCTAGCAACATACCTCCGATATTTAAGGCTAGTTTCAAACCATCTGCTGCCCCAGTAGACAATGCATCAATAAGGTTTACTCCTAAACTTTCTTTATTTACTCTTAACTTAGTATCTATTTTTTCTGGTTCGAGTTCTGGCAGTAACATTTTAGACATAACAATACCTGCCGGGGCATTCATAATAGAAGCACTCAGCAAATGAGCAGCAAATTGTGCTCTTAATACAGGATCGTCGCCCCCCAAAAAAGTTACATACGCAGCTAACACTCCTCCAGCTATGGTAGCCATACCTCCTGTCATTAAACATAGGAGCTCAGACTTAGTCATATTGGGTACAAAAGGCCGCACGAGTAATGGAGCTTCTGTTTGCCCAAGAAAAATATTGCCTGCAGCAGATAAACTTTCTGCCCCCGAAAGGCGCATGGTTCTGGACATAACCCAGGCTATACCAAACACAATTTTTTGCAAAATGCCTAGATAATACAAGCCTGCCGAAACGGTAGAAAAGAAGATAACGGTGGGCAACACTTGAAAAGCAAAAATAAACCCCAGCTGATGAGTTGCTTTGGGGTCACCGGCTGCATAACTAGTCGCCAACTCTCCGAATACAAACTTTGCCCCTTCTTTTGAAAAATCTAGGAAAATAACAAAGCCTCTGCTGACTGTTGCAAAAATATCCTGTATAAAAGGCACTCTGATTACTAAAAAACCAAAGATCAGTTGTAGCAGAATTCCGATTCCGACCAGTTTCCAATCAATATTTTTTTTATGTTTCGAGAATAAAAATGCAATAAACACCAGAACTATAATTCCTATAGCACCTCTGAGATAATACATCCGTAAGTAAGGTTGGTTGATGAAGATAAAGTACAATAATACTACTTTACTCTATAAAAGTAAAAGTTAATAAACGGGAACACGTAAAACAAAAAGCCTGCAATTGTACATTGCAGGCTTTTTGTTTGGTTGACACAGCTTACTTTTGTGTAGTGATTTGCTGGGCCATCTTTACGGCTTCTAGCGCATTTACGATCCCACCGGTAATAGATAAGTCAGTAAAAGAAATGGTTTCTCCTTTCTTTCCACCAGGCTTGTTAACTTCAGCATCTGAATATTTTATTACAGATTTTACCACAATATCTTTTACTTGTTCAGCTGTAAGATCGGGAAAGTATGACATAAGCAATGCGGCTACACCACTCGCTACTGGAGCTGCCATACTTGTACCATTCTTATTTTCGTATTTCTGGTCAGGTGTGGTTGAGTAAATATCTACACCAGGTGCAAAAAGATCAACTGAAGATTTGCCATAGTTGGAAAAGTTTCCAACAAAGTTAGTGTTGTCTCCCCAGGAAGAAGCCCCAATCTCTAGCCAATTCTTAGCTTCATCTTTCGATTTTTGCAACTTACGGGTAGGGAAATTCCGTGCTTCATCCAGATTCTCGCCATCATTACCGGCTGCATGAATAAGCAATACACCTTTAGATTCTGCATATTTTACGGCTTTGTCTACTGCTTCTTTGTTTGGCGAATAATCCTTGCCAAAGCTCATATTGATAATATTTGCTCCGTTATCTACAGCATAATAAATGGCATTAGCTATGTCTTTATCCCTCTCATCTCCATTAGGAACAGCCCGCACAGGCATAATTTTAACATTATCTGCGATACCCATAATGCCCAGGTTATTTTTACGGTCAGCAGCTATTATTCCAGATACGTGTGTACCGTGAGAAGGGTCTGGACCTTTTACATCGTTATTGCCATATCCTTTTTCATCCAGATTTTGATAGTTGTCGCCAACGATAGACCGCGGATCGAACTCTGTATTATATCCAAATTTCAATCCTTTGTTAAAGTACTCTTCTGCCTCTTCCAGGTATTTTTCCGTAATGCTGTTTTCCAATGCATAGGCTAATACAGCTTTAGACTGTTTTGTCATCTCATCGGTTGCATTCACTTTCTCCAAATCTTCTGCTGTTATTTCGCCTTCTTTGTCTAGCTGAGTTTTAATAAGACTGTTCGCTATTTTATAGATTTCCGCAAATTTCTGGAAGTCGTTGTACTGGTCTTTGAGTTCAGTTACTTTTCTTTCGTACTCCTTTTTTACTTCCTCATAATAGCTATGTTCTGCCCTGTCTTTCTTGCGGATTTTCTTCATCCCATCAAACTTCTTTTTCAGCCGAACATATTCCCTAGTCAGTTCATAGGTATCTGCATCTACATTTTTGCCATCTTTTCCGCCTATGAAATTCCATCCATGCACATCGTCTACATATCCGTTTTTATCATCATCTACTCCATTCCCAGCTACTTCCTTTTCATTCGTCCAGATTATCGATTTCAAGTCTTCATGGTCTATATCCACACCACTGTCTATCACACCGACTACAATCGTACGGGAGGGTTTGTTACCTAGTAATTCATAGGCTTTGTTAGTACTGACACCCCGTATATTATCCGTGGCTTTGTCCAGGTGAAACCAGTTTTCTGGTGCTTTACTGGTAGAATCTTCAGGAGGTGTGGTTTCCTGATAAAAGGCAGCATAGGAAGCATTTGCTTTTTCTGCCAGGAATAAATTAGTCTGTAAGGCAAGTACGCCCAGAACAAGATACTGTTTTAACTTCATTCGCTTTTTCTTATAACTAAAATTTAAAATTAGCAAGATATTATTGTATTGTGGATAAGCTTATTACATTATTTCTTTAGACATAGTTCTACTATACTAAGAACTATCTCTGGCTTAATGGTTCAAGAAATGTGCTGTCTGGCAAGCGTGCTGCAATCATTCAATCAGAAATCCGGTTGCAACACGTTAGCCACCGTTAGTTGTTTAACTCTTATGAAGCACACATAGTTAAATATTTTTCTACAAATTATTTTAACCCCTCTACTATTTTACCATTCTTCAACTGTATAGGTCTTCCATCGATTTTTTTCATAGGGGAAGGTTACTTTAGTATTCTTTTCAAACTAAGGAATAAATTTCAATAACTTATCCCTATGCATACCAAATCAATTTTATTATCCAGTCTGCTGACCTTACTCATCGTATCACTTTTTGCTTTTAAAAGTGCCGAAGATACTCCTAAACGGGTAACATACATGCAGGTATCTACAATAGAATCTATTATTCCTGGTGGCCTTGGCCGTTCCAAAATGATTATTACTCTACCTGATGGAAAACAGAACGATGCTGGCTTAGAAAACTTCTACAGTCTTGCTGGTATTAATTTTGGCAATGTGCAGACTAACGAGCGTTCCATTATTACCAAAATTAATCAGATCACCTCTGAAGGTTGGGAGTTGCATCAGGTAACTTCCGGCGTACAAAGCCCATCTGATGGAAATGCCCAAGGAATATTTATTACCCGGTATCTATTCAAGAAGGAAATGTAAGAGAGAATTTGTGAATCTGGAGTAATTTAACAAATATCTATTCTACTTTTCTAACTACCAGGTTCACTACCTACTGTTTCAGTTTTTAGTTTATTCCTTATAAATTGTCTTAATTGCTTATTTTCGCCTCTATGAATGAGGTAAAATATGTATCAAACATAAAAATATTGATCCAAGCACTAGTAATACTACTGGTGCTTGGATTATTTTCTTGTAAAACGGCCTCCCCTCCTGCTAGTAAAGAAAAAGCGAAACTACGCACTGAAACAGGAATGGCGTCTTTTTATGCCAACAAACACAATGGTAAAAAGACGGCTAGCGGGGAAAGGTACCAGAGTAACAAACTAACGGCTGCCCATAAATCCCTCCCATTCGGTACTCTGGTTAAAGTAACCAATCTTTCAAATGGCAAAACTGTGGAGGTACGCATCAACGACCGTGGCCCATTTGCCCGTGGCAGAATAATCGACCTTTCACGAAGTGCGGCAAAACAAATTGATATGATTAATGCTGGAGTTACCAAAGTGAAACTGGAATATAGAAAATAAAGCTTTTTGTCCTATATTCTTCTCTTGAGTAACCAACCTTCAATTCTCCTTATTCTATATCCCTTCTTTTGCCAGGCAAATCAATCCAGCCAGGAATAAATATGTCTACTGTATCGCCCATGCCATATTCATACTGACGGTTGGATATTTTATTCCCATAGGCATCTACTTCTTCAGTTTGCCATCCACCTCTGGTAAATTTAAATTCTATGTATTGTTTTTTGGCTGGCAGTGTAATGGTATATAGGTTTTTCTCTAGCTGTTGAAGTCTGTAGTTTTTATCGCCTGCATACCAGTTATTAAACGTTCCTACTATATAGATGGGAGCATCGGAAGGCGTATTATCTTCTGTGTGTACTCTGAACGTTACAAAGGGTTTATTTACTTTTTCAATGTCCTTCCACCCAGGTATGGATAAACTCACTGTATCTATCCGGCCATAGGTAAATTGCCTGTTAGGTATTGGTTCTCCAAGCTCATCCACTTCTTCCCGCCACCATCCTCCCCTGGTAAACTTGTATTCAATGGTGCCAGCTTGTTTAGGTACTTGAATGGAGTAGGTCCCGTTTTGGTTTTTTGTTAGTCTATATCTTTCATCTTCTGGATTCCAGTTATTAAAATTGCCTGAAATGTAGAGTGGTTCGTTTGCAGGCGTTTGAGTTGGAGGCTTCACTACAAAGGTGACCAGATCACAATCTACCGGACCGAGGTCTTCCCAGCTTAGAATTTGTGTATATAAGGTATCTGCTTCCCCATAGACTAAAGAGCGGTAAGGCTGCTCATGGCCGCACCCATCGCGCTCTACGGTTGTCCAGTCGCCACGAGTAAACTTGTAAGTAATTTTGCCAGTTCCCCTGGGCAACGTAATGGAATAGGTACTGTCAGGATTCCGCCGGAGCATATAATTCTGGTCACCAGGATCAAATACATTGAAATTACCAGTCACAAATAGTACAGAGCCTTTGGGTGTATTGCCAGGAATATCTTTCACTACAATCGTCACGTTTTCACAGGAAAATAATGTACAACTGAATAGAAAAAGCACTAACCAGATAGCTATTTTATGCATTTTCTGAAGAGATACCTTTGACTTGGTTTGAATAATATTCATTTCCTCATTTCCATTTTTTGAATTCTCAAATTGCTTATCCATCCATCCAATCCAGAAAGTCGGGTACTTTTACCCGGCTAATCAGGATCTCATCTTCTACTGGGGGAAGCAGCATTACCTTCAGGCGGCTGTTAAAATATTTATGCACATCGCCAATGGCATTAATCCTGGCTATATACTTCCGGTTAATCCGGAAAAAATACTTAGGGTCCAGCAGGCGTTCGAGCTGGTCGAGGGTGTAGTTAATTATATATTTTTTCTTATCCGTAGTCACTAAATACACCGTATCGTCATCTGCATAAAAATAAGCTACCTGCTCTACATCAATGTGTTTGATGCGGTCGCCTATCTGTGTTACAAAACGGCTTTTATATTCTTTTCTATTCAGTTTAATAAGTTGTTCCAGCTGGTCTGCATTGAAAAAGGCTTGGGTAGGGGCCGCAAATTTTTGTTTCAAGGTAGCGTATTTCTTTAAAGCCAGTTTCAAGGCTTCTTCTTCCACCGGCTTCAGTAAGTAATCGATGCTATTTACTTTAAAGGCCTGAATAGCATATTCATCGTAGGCGGTAGTAAAAATTACGGGGGCTTTTACTTCTGTATGCTTGAATATATCAAAACTCAGTCCGTCGGATAGTTGAATATCCATAAAAATAAGGTCAGGTTCATTGGGTTCTTCCAGCCAGATAATACTATCTTCCACCGAATCTATACACTCCCATATCGTAATGTTTTTGTCGCACAGCGCAAGCAGCCTCTTCAGTTCTTCCTGAGCAAAAGGCTCATCTTCTATAATCAATACTTTCATGTATGAATACTGATTTTTAATGATCACATGGAATTCGCATCTGCCTGTTTATTCATCTTGTTGGGTGTTTTGGAAAGTATGCTCGTTTCATACACTTTTTCAAGCAAAGGAACTCTTACTTTAAAATAATCTCTATTTTCTTCAATAATGATTTTCCTATCCGTAATAAATCCATAGCGGCTGCTGATATTTTTTAGCCCGATATTGGAAGAATACTCTCGTACCTCTTTCTTCTGCAGGTTGTTTGTAACCGTAATATGATCGAACATATCGGCGTAAATTTGAATAGTTAGTGGTTTTTTATGAGATACTATATTGTGTTTAATGGCATTTTCTATCAGCATTTGCAGAGTCATGGGTGCAATTAGTTTATCCTGCATTTTTTCAGGAATATCAATTTCTACTTTTAGGTTTTCGCTGAATCGCAGATGAATCAGGTAAATAAATGACTGCAAAAAAGTGAGTTCTTCTTTCAGGCTTATTACCTCTTTATCCCGGTTTTCCAGTACGTAGCGATATACCCTGGCCAGTTGCCTTACAAATTTGGCCGCTGTATCCTGGTTAGTATAAATCAACGAAGAAAGTGTATTCAGGCTGTTAAACAGAAAATGTGGATTTACCTGATTCTTAAGCATTTCAAAATGGAATTCAATATTTTCTTTCTTAAATCTTTCTAGTTCCGCCAAGGAAAACCGCCATTTATTGAGCAAGTACAGGCCTAGATCCACTAAAGTAGATGCAATCACAGCCAGCAGCACCACCGTATTAACAATCAGTTCATCAGAAAGCTTAATAAACTCATCTGAATTAATCAGCTGCTGTACAATCAGCCTCCGCAATACCAGCATCACCAACAAAGCTAACAGCATATTTGCTCCTGCCTGAACAAAAAAACGACGCTGGGTGTCTCCATCCCAGGGATAGGTTACGTCCAGGCGTTTGTTAATCTGCCGCATACCTTCTACAATCACTGCTGCCAACAAAATGGCGCCTATGTAGTGTATCCAGACAATTTCATAATTCCGGTAGATAAGTTTGAAAACAAGGTCTAGTAACAGTTTCAGAAAAAAACCCTTCAGAAGAATACTTAACCACCGCCACCATTTGGTTTTTTGGTATAATGGAGCCATAAGGAGGCTTATCATATTGAAAAGAAGTAAATGTAAGCAGATTTATGCAAATCCTGGAGTATATCCAGTCACACAAACAGGCAGGCACTTATACCTATTATGTACAAGTGCCTGCCTGCCGTATGAAGCTCAAATTATTTTATTTCCACTTCTTTCTTGTAAACTTTATTTAGGCTTGCAATTTCAAAGGTGTAAATACCTTTCGCTAAGCCTTTAGTTACATAGTCAGAATTGATCAAGCCATGTTTGCCTAATTTTTCTTCACTGATTAGTTTTCCAAAGCTGTTATACACTTTTATAATTACCTTCTCTTGGGTACCTTTTGCCACATGTACGGCAATATTGCCATTGTTACGTGGAAAAACAGTTGCCTGAAAAGCCGTATAATACGCTACCGGCGGGGTAATCCGTACTTCTTCTGAAATGGTAGTTGTAGGTATGGTATTTATGGCTACTTCCTGGGCAAATACAGCACTAGAAAATAAAGTTGCTACGAAGGCGAAAGTCAGGGATAAAGTTCTCATAGTTGTATTGTTTTATATCGTGTGAGTTGTTTTTATTTAATGATGAATCAAAGATAGAGGCTACTCACTCCGGAAGAAATAGCTCATCGGCAGCCTTCATTTTCGGGAGGGTGAACTGCATAAGAAGGAAGGTGAACTTACAGCCAGGGGAGCAACCTGTATAAATACAGGGCTTTGAGACTCTACCAAATAATGTGTACATTTAATAAATTAGGTCTGCTACCCAGTATTTATTGCCTTGAACTGACAGAATTACATGTTTTTTAAAAGACTCTTCAAGAAAAAACCTTCCAACGAAGATGCCGATCTGATCAGGCAGTATAAGCAAACTCTGGATACAGCTTTTGCCGGTGAACTTTATGGCCGCTACACTCACCTAGTCTATGGTGTTTGCTTGAAATACTTGAGAAACGAGGAAGATAGTAAAGATGCAGTAATGCAAATTTTTGAGAAACTTCTTGTCGAACTGAAACACCATGAAATAAGTAACTTTAAAAGCTGGCTTCATGTACTAGCCAAAAATCATTGTCTGATGTGGCTTCGTTCGGCCAGAGTGCGGCATGAAAAAAGCATTATTACCTATGATGTAAAGCCAGATATGGAAAATGAGGAATATTTGCATCCTTTAGGTGAGGAAGAAAATGGAACCTTAGAAGAAAATCTGGTTGCTCTGGAAAAAGGAATTCAGGAACTGCCTGTTGAACAAAAACGGTGCATAGAATTGTTTTACTTGCAGCAGAAGTGCTATAAAGAAATAACCGAAATTACTGGGTACGACCTGAAGAAGGTAAAAAGTTATATCCAAAATGGTAAACGTAATTTGAAAATTTACCTGGATAAAGACCATGAGTAAGCCTACAAAAAATATGAAACAGAATACTGAGGACAATCATTTGTCTTTACCACTGATGCAAAAGTACCTGGAAGAAAACCTTTCGGAAAATCAGATGCATCAGATAGAAAGGCATTTATTAGATTGCGAACTTTGTGCAGATGCAATAGAAGGCTTGACTTTTGTAAAAGACCCCGAGCAGGTAGACGATTCTGTTAACTACCTGAAACGCAAAATTCGTAAACGTAGCCTTCGAGAACCTGTCTTAAAAAGAAAAAAGCAAAAAACTCCCTTGCTCTGGCGACATATGAGTATAGCCGCTGCCACTATTATATTAGTTGTAGGCAGTATTCTGGTATTTAAGCTAAAAATTCATAAACCTGCTATAGAGCCTATTTCCCTGACCAAAGCAAAAGAAGAACCATCGTCCGCACCCGTTTTGCCTGAGGTTGCTTCACCATCCCCTGCTTACTCCGATGCCTTGCCTTTAGAGGAAACCAAGCCTAAAGCAACTGCAAATGCCGGAGCCAACTCAGCTAAATCGGCACCGCAAGCATTAACGTTGAAGTCTTCATCCGAAAAAACCGTGACAGAATCAGATGCTGGGCTAGCTCCTGAAGTAGCCATTGATCAGATTGAGGAGGAGTTGAAAGATAAAGAAGCTATTGTTTTACAAGAAGAGCAAAGTCTACGTTCGGTGCCTCCACTAAGTGAAGCAAAAAGAGAAGAGGCTCCTAGAGAAGTCTTGTCAGGTAAACGTGCAGCACCTTCCAATGCCATAGGCATTACGCAAAATTTCATCACGATAACTGGCAAAGTGGTGGCCGCCTCTGATACGAATGTATTTTTACCTGGCACAAAAGTTAATATTAAAGGTACTAATACCTATGTTATGACTGATTACCGGGGAAGGTTCTCGCTGGCTACTCCACCCAAAAGTACCTTGGTTTTCAGTTTGGAAGGTATGAATTCGGCAGAAGTAATCGTTATGGACCGTAAGCCTATTCAGGTGCTACTGAAACGGGAGGGTACAGAAGAAGCGGAGGAAAAACCAACTGAGGAAATTATAGAAGAAGATAATTTATCGTACAAGCCACAACCGGAAAATGGCTTAATGAGTTACCGCAATTACCTCAAAAAAAACCTGCAATATCCGGCTGAAGCCAGAAAAAATAATATACAGGGTAATGTACGGGTAGAATTCACTGTAAAAGCAAATGGGCAGTTAGCTGATTTTTCAGTTAAAAAAGGGCTAGGCTATGGTTGCGACCAAGAAGCTCTGCGGTTAATTAAGGTTGGCCCAGCCTGGAAGCCAGCGGTTTATAATGGCAAGAAAGTAGACCGGAAAATCACTGTCTATGTTCCATTTAAACTGTAGATTTCCATTTACATTCTTTCCTACTTAAAGGGGATAATTTTTAAAACTGATAACACAATTTTGCTGTTATAAAAATAATTAGTGCGCATAAGTGATTTTTTATACCTGCTACCTGACAAACCATTAATTTTGATAAAATTGCAAAATGGCTACATTACTGAATTTTATTGGCAATACTCCCTTAGTAGAGTTAAAGAATATTAATAAAAAACCAAAAGTTAAATTACTTGCCAAACTAGAAGGCCACAATCCGGCAGGCAGTGTAAAAGACCGGGCTGCATATGGCATGATCAAAGGAGCCTTAGACCGTGGAGAGTTAAAACCTGGTATGAAGCTAATTGAAGCAACCAGTGGAAATACAGGCATAGCCCTTGCTATGATCGCCCGCCTATTTAATGTTGAAATAGAGCTGGTAATGCCTGAAAATGCTACCAAAGAACGGGTAGCCACCATGCAAGCCTACGGAGCTAAAGTAATTCTTACATCTGAACAAGGGTCAATGGAAGAAGCCATTGACTATTCTCACCAGAAGGTTGCTGAAGGCGGTTATCTTATGCTGAACCAGTTTGCGAACCCAGATAATTATAAGGCTCATTACGAAACCACGGGTCCGGAAATATGGAAAGACACAGAGGGTACAGTTACCCATTTTGTTTCGTCTATGGGCACTACTGGTACCATTATGGGCGTATCTAGATATTTGAAAGAACAAAATAAAGCAGTGCAGATTGTGGGTGTACAACCTACAGATGGTTCGCATATTCCCGGTATCCGCCGCTGGCCGGAAGCTTACCTCCCCAAAATTTTTGAACGGGAAAGAGTAGATCAGATAATTGATGTATCGGAAGAAGACTCTATAGACATGACCAGGCGGCTTGCCAAAGAAGAAGGTGTATTTTCCGGCATGAGTAGTGGCGGGGCCGTACTGGCAGCTATCAAACTTATTGAGCAACTCCATTCGGGCGTAGTGGTATGTATTATTTGTGACCGGGGCGACCGCTATTTATCCTCGGACATTTTTGGCTAAAATAAACCATAGTTATCTATTTCTTTTACCCCCGCTGCATCTCTACAGCGGGGGTAATTATTTTGCATAATCTGAATTAAAGTGATCATTCTATACCATTTTTCCGTACTAATGAATAAGACTTTTTGAGATAGGCTATCTATCATTATTTTTTATTGTGTATAAAACTTTACTGGTATGAATGCACAACCAGCTCCACAAATTGACCTCGACAAATTACTAGACCGTATTGGAGACGCACACTATGTGCTGTTGGGTGAAGCTTCACATGGCACACATGAATATTATACTTGGCGCAGCCAGATTAGCAAACGGTTAATCATGGAAAAAGGCTTTTCCTTTATTGCCGTAGAAGGAGACTGGCCTGATTGTTACCGGATTAACCGGTATGTTAAAGGCTATACGGATGCCGGAGCAAATGCCTTGGAAGTTCTGCATAATTTCAATAGGTGGCCTACCTGGATGTGGGCGAATTGGGAAATAGTAGCACTTACCGAATGGCTCCGGAAACATAACCAAGGTTTGTCCTATGGAAAAAAAATAGGTTTCTATGGGCTAGATGTATATAGCCTCTGGGAATCTCTGGATGCCATGATGAACTACTTAAAGAAAGAAGATCCTCAGGCTGCCAGAGTAGTAGAACGGGCGATTCAGTGCTTTGCTCCCTACGGAGAGGAAGGACAGGAATATGCGATGGCTACTAAATATTTTTCTGAATCTTGCCGGGATGAACTCATCCAGGTATTGCAGGAAGTACGAAAAAAATCGCTGTCCTACGATCATGATCCGGAAGCATCGTTGAATACCGAGCAAAATGCCATTGTTGCCTTGAATGCTGAACGGTACTATCAGGCCATGGTTTCCTTTGGGTCAGAATCGTGGAATATCCGCGATACCCACATGGCTGAAACCCTGGACCGGCTGGTTAAATTTCATGGAGAAGGCACCAAGGCAATTGTTTGGGAACATAATACGCATATTGGTGATGCCAGATATACAGATATGCGGCGAGAAAATATGGTAAACATGGGTCAGTTAGCCAGGGAAGCCTATGGAGAAAAAGACGTTGTACTGGTTGGCTTTGGTTCGTATGAAGGGTCAGTCATTGCTGGAGATGCATGGGATGCACCTATGGAAAAAATGACAGTTCCCCCGGCTAAGCCTGGCAGTGTGGAAGCCCTATTGCATGAAGATGGTCTGGGCGACCAATTACTGATATCTGATAATCCGGAAGTCCGCCAACGGTTTGATAAAAAAATAGGTCACCGGGCTATTGGAGTAGTATATCACCCCAAACGGGAAAGATTTGGAAACTATGTACCTACACTACTCCCTTCTCGCTACGATGCATTTATTTTTTTAGATAAAACTCAGGCGCTTCATCCGTTAAAAATACATCCTTCCAGTACCCAGACACCAGAGACTTTCCCTTTTGGCGTGTAAAAAACACCTGAATAAATAAAATTATACCCTACAAAAGCTTGTTAGAGTGATTTCATCTAACAGGCTCTTGTTTTATATTTACCTTGGCAAAATTAACCACATTAGTCTTTCATCCTACTCAGATCATCCCTATATTGTCATTCATTTTAGAAAGATGGAAGCTACCTATACTACCTATTACTCCTCTCCTATTGGCCTTATCAAAATCATAGGTTCTAACAAAGCTTTACATCAGATGCTATTTATAGAGACAAAAGATGAGTATGCTTCCGATCATTTGCCTCCCTTATTTACAACTTGTATACAACAGCTAAATGATTACTTTCGGGGCCAACTCAAAAGTTTTACACTACCGATGAGTTTTGAAGGCACTTCCTTTCAGCAGCAAGTATGGACAGAATTAAGTTCAATTCCTTATGGCCGTACTACTTCTTACATTGCCCTTGCCCGTAAATTAAAAAATCCCAATGCCGTTCGGGCTATTGGTAGCACCAATGCAAAAAATAAACTTTGTATTGTTGTTCCCTGCCACCGGGTAATTGGCAACGATGGAAGTTTGGTGGGATATGCTGGAGGTTTATGGCGTAAGCAATGGCTGCTAGAACACGAACGGGCTTTTACAGGTCAACGGCAATTAACCCTGTTTGGGTAATATAATTTTCAGTGCACTTACTGAACAGTAGTTTTCTTACTTAACTTCTTCTACTAAAATAAAGCCATTTTGATTATACCATTTCTATAATTAATTGCAATTAACCTATTTTTATAGCATAAAATTATGCTATACCAAAAATACTTGAAATAAAATTTTACATATACTTTAAATTTGTATATTTTAATTGGGTTATACAATACACCTGTTTCCTTATGACCCAATCTACACAGCAACAGTTTACCTCTGATGCTCTCACGAACTACCCCTTGAACCTGGCATTGCTGGATGAGGTTTTTGACAAAGAAGGCAAAGTAAATCCTCACTATAACAAAGTACTAGATCAGTTCTCTTGTTATTCCATAGAAGATTTTAAAGAATTGAATGAGCATGCAAAATTATCTTTCTTCAATCAGGGAGTAACCTTTGCAGTATATTCTGACAAATCTAAAGGTGTAGAGCGGATATTTCCTTTTGACTTATTTCCTAGAATTATCCCGGCTGCTGAATGGCAACGTCTGGAAGAGGGAATTATTCAACGGAATATGGCCATAAACTGGTTCATCCATGATATATACCACGAAAAACTAATTTTAAAAGATGGGGTAGTTCCGGCAGAACTTATCTTCAGTTCTAAGCACTATACCAAAGCCATGCTTGGCATGAAACCGGTAGGAAACATCTATAACCATATATCTGGTACCGATCTCATTAAACATAGCGATGGTCAATATTATGTATTGGAAGACAATGTACGCACTCCTTCCGGCGTAAGCTATGTACTTTCTAACCGGGAAGCAATGAAAAAAACACTCTCTGGGCTTTTCAGAAAATACAATATCCGGTCGGTGCAGGATTACCCACAGCATTTACTTTCCATGATGCAATCCGTAGCTCCAGAAAGTGCAGATAACCCCAATTGTGTGGTACTTACGCCGGGCATGTATAATTCTGCTTATTATGAACATTCTTTTCTGGCACATAACATGGGCATTCCGCTGGTAGAAGGCCGCGATTTGTTCGTAGATAAGAATTTCGTATACATGAAAACTATATACGGACCTAAACGGGTAGATGTGATTTACCGCCGCATAGATGATGATTTTATAGACCCGCTGGTTTTCCGGCCAGATTCTGTACTGGGTATTCCAGGTATTATGGCTGCATACCGGGAAGGGAATGTTACCTTACTTAATGCACCGGGTACTGGCGCTGCTGACGATAAAGCGGTTTACAGTTACGTTCCGGCTATTATTAAATATTATTTAAATGAGGAACCCATCCTGAATAATGTGCATACGTATCGCTGCGAACTGGAAAGTGATTACAAGTATGTAATGGAACATATGGAGGAGTTGGTAATAAAACCTGTAGATGAATCTGGTGGCTATGGCATTCTCATAGGCAGCCGGTCTACCAAAGAAGAACGCGATGAATTTAAACGTATCATTACAGCCAACCGCCGTAAATATATAGCCCAGCCGGTGATGTCTCTATCGGTTCATGCCACATTTATAGAAGATGAAAATGTATTTGAACCCAGGCATATTGATCTGCGGACCTATGCCCTTCTAGGCAAAGACAAACAATTTGTGCTCAAAGGTGGCCTATCCAGAGTAGCCTTACGCAAAGGCAGTTTAATTGTCAACTCTTCACAGGGCGGTGGCTCCAAAGATACCTGGGTGCTGGCAGAATAATATGGCTGTATTCTAAGATGTTAATCACTCAACAATAATTATTTATTAGTACTATTACCCCATATACATGCTTTCAAGGATTGGAAATAGTTTATTCTGGCTAGGCCGTTACATCGAAAGGGCCGAACATATAGCCAGATATACCAAAGTGCAATATGTATCTTCATTGGATGCCCCGTATGCTCAGGGTCGCGAATTCGTACTGGAATCCATTCTGGATATGATCGGCATTAGTTATCAGTATTATGCTTCCTATTCTCAGTTAACAGATGAGGATGTGTTGTTTTTTGTAACCTTAGATGAAAACAATCCCTTGTCTATTCATTCAACGATTGGGTATATCCGGGAAAATGCCAGAGGTGCCAGAGATTCTATTTCCTTAGAATTATGGGAAGCCATTAACCGGTTTTACCATAGCATGAATAATTATACAGTTGTAAAACTACACAATGAAGGTATTCATGAGTTTTCGCAAAAAGTAGAAGAAAATAGTTCTGTACTAAAAGGATGTATAGATAACACCCTCATGCGGAATGAAGCTTGGATGTTGATTTGCCTGGGTATTCATATGGAACGGGCCATACAGGTGGCCAGAATATTAATTACCAAACTAAAAGATATTGAAAAAATTGACCCAGCAAAACTAGGCGGTCCGGTAGAAAATTATCAGTGGACTACCCTATTGAAAGGAGCTGAATCATTTGATATGAGCAAAAGGCATTACAAAGCAAATCCTAACCGGCGCAATTCATTAGAGTTTTTAATGTTTAATCAGGCTTTTCCTAAATCGCTGGCTTATAATCTGGATGTGGTGCATAGAAACATTCAGCAGATTGCTTTCTATGATGAAAAAGGCTCAGGCTCCCTGGACTTTATAGCAGGTAAACTGGCGAGTCAGTTTAAGTACACAACTATAGATGAAACTGAAAAACAGGTAACGGAATTTCTAACTTCCACGCTTGACAAGATAAACCTAATGGCTAACAAACTTCTGGAAAAACACCTAATCTATTAACCTGACCTAGTTCCAACTGCCCAACCGGATGACCGCAGAATACCTAATAGAATATTATACGCGCAATGTATATGAAACCCCCGTAACCGATGCCCTATTTGAATTTATAGTGACACCAGCCGCAGAGGCCACTCAGCAGCTCAAGGAAATTACCTATAAATGCTCCTTGCCTGGTCAACTATTTCATCACACAAATCCTTTCGGTTTTGTGGCTACAAACCTGCGCACAGGTAAACATTTTACCGAATTCGAGTTCACCATGGCCTGCCGCGTAGAAAAAACGTATGTATCTCCGAAAACCTATCAGCCATTGTCACCCGAAGAAGAGTTGTTTTTACTAGCCTCCCGGGTTTTCATTATTGACCACTATCATTTTCTGGAATTTTCTAAGTATACTACCATAGCCGAAGAACCTGTAAACTGGATTCTATATAAGTCACGCCGGCAACCAGTTTTTGATTTTTTACAAGAGTTAAATGAGTATATCTATAGCCGGCTCGAGTTCGACCCAGAGCCTACCAATGTGCATACCACCGCCAGCGAAGTAATTGACTTAGGTAAAGGTGTATGTCAGGATTATACGCATCTTTTTTTAGCTATAGCCCGGAAGAACAGAATACCTTGCCGATATGTGTCCGGCTACTTGAACCAGGGAGGTAATCTTACTGGGTCTGCGGTAATGCATGCCTGGGCAGAAGCGTTTATTCCTGGGCTAGGCTGGTGCGGTTTTGATCCGACGAATAATCTATTGGCAGATATTAACTATATAAAAGCAGCCCATGGCACCGACTACAGTGATTGTTCACCCATGAAAGGCGTGCTTAAAACGACGGGCAATCACCATACGGATTATCAGGTAAAAGTTACCCGGCAGGCAACCGAACCGGGTTCACAACAATAACACAATGACAAATGATTATAGACGAATGATTAAATAACGTTGAATAGGCATATCATCACCTGTCAACAATCATTCGTTATTACTTATTCTCTATATCGTATCCATGATAATCCGGAAAGTAGTGCCTTTATTGATTTCCGATTGTTTGACGAATATTTTGCCCCGGTGATAATTTTCAATAATCCGTTTGGCAAGGGTTAAGCCTAAGCCCCAACCCCGTTTTTTTGTACTAAAGCCAGGCTCAAATACACGGGTTAAGTTGGATTTAGATATACCTTTTCCATTATCAGCAATATCAATAATAAGTTTATTATTAGGCTGCACCTTCAGATTGATATTGATCTCTCCTGCCCCAACCATGGCATCTACAGCATTTTTACAAATATTTTCTATAACCCACTCAAACAAATGCTTATTAATATTAATTAATGGAATGGGATCATTCGGACAATTGACATTGATCCGTATTTTACTGGATATCCGTTTCTGCAAATAGCCGGTAATATGGTACAACACGTCACACAAATTTTCCGGCTTTAGCGTAGGCATAGAACCAATATTGGAGAAACGGGCGGTAATCATCACCAGTCGCTCCACATCTTTTTCCAGTTCAGGAATTACATCATCTTCCGCAAACTTGGGGTCTGATTTAAAATATTCGATCCAAGCCATTAAAGACGATAGAGGTGTACCTAGCTGATGTGCTGTTTCTTTGGCTAAACCCACCCAAACTTGGTTTTGCTCTGCTTTCCGAGAATAGCTAAAGGCTAAATAAGCTAAAAACGCAAACACGGCTATTACGGTAAGCTGCACATACGGATAATACTTTAACTGGGAAAGCAAATAAGAATTCCGGTAGTAAATATATTGCACTTCATCATCGCCAAAGTTTACTACAACCGGCAGGTGTTCCTCCCGCATAATCTCTAGTTCCTTATTCAGATACGCTTGCTTTTCCTCATGATTAATATCCAGAGAATCTATACGGGCAGGCATCTTTATGTTCCGGTAAGACAAAATATTACCATTGGCTACCCATATAACCGGAAATATCTCATTAGCCCTAATTACTTCTCTGAAGAAAAAAGTAATGGATTCGTCATTATTATCATTCACTAAAAATTGCAAAGCATTCGCATATAACTTTATCTGCTCCCGTTCCCGTTCCGCGAGCCTGTTTACCAGGATATTGGTATAATAAACCGAGCCACTCCCTATTAATAAAGCTACAAGTACAATAATGATCTTAAATTTTGACTTGTCTTCGTATATATTCATGGGTGAAAAATTGATTTTCACTAGTCAACGGAATTCTCTTTTCTTCTACAATCCCTTTAAACTAATGCCTGCATCGAGATTTTATGAAACCAAATGCAATAGATTAAAATTATTACAAATTGATGGTTTACTTATGAAAAGTTTCATAATTAAGCAAAGAACTTGTAAATTTGCACCATAATTGAAACGTTTATATGCATCAACAATTTAAAGCTATCAGTATCTCCTACAAGCAGGCGCCACTGCATATCCGTGAAATGGTTGCATTAAATGAAGAAAGTTCTAAGCGATTGATTAATACCCTGAAAGAAGTACTCGACATTTCAGAAGCCCTGATTCTTTCTACCTGTAACAGAACTGAGATTTATTATAGTTCTCCTGTTGATTTGAGTGTGGAGATAGTGAAGTTGCTTTGCCTGGAAAAAGGAGTAAGCACAGGTAATACGATACATGAATTTGTTCAGGTAATTAATTCCCATAACGAAGCGGTACAATATTTATTTGAAGTAGCTATTGGTTTGCATGCACAGGTGGTAGGCGATATTCAAATAATTAATCAAGTAAAACAAGCCTATCAATGGTCAGCTGACCTAGGTATGGCCGGTCCTTTTCTGCACCGTTTGCTCCACGCTATTTTCTTTACCAATAAAAAAATTGTACAGGAAACTTCATTCAGAGATGGAGCTGCTTCTGTGTCTTATGCCGCTGCTGAATTAATAGAGGAATTGACTACAGACATTTATCAGCCAAAAGTTCTAGTGGTGGGGCTGGGAGAAATTGGAACGGATGTATGCAAAAACTTAGCTGAAAACAAAAAGCTTGATATCACTATTACTAACCGTACACTTCATAAAGCGCAGGAAATAGCTGCTGAGCATACGTTGAAAGTAGTTGCCTTTGAAAATGTTTGGGAATCTATTGCCACTTCAGATGTGGTTATTTGTTCAATTGCCAAAAGTGAGCCCTTCATTACCAGAGAGCTGGTACAAAAAATAAATATTCTCTCGTATAAATTCTTTGTTGACCTGGCAGTACCTCGCAGCATAGAAAGCCATGTAGAGGAGGTACCCGGAGCTTTAGTGTATAATATTGATGATATACATGCCAAAGCAACAGAAGCTTTACAAAAACGGATTCAATCTATTGATAAAGTAAAGCAGATCATTTCAGCCTCTATTGCAGAGTTTAATGAATGGACCAACGAAACGGCTGTTTCTCCTACAATTAATAAATTCAAAAATGCTTTAGAGCAGATTCGCCAGGAAGAAATGGCCCGGTACATGAAGCAACTATCTGCTGAGGAAGCCGAAAAGTTCGACAAGCTTACTAGAGGAATGATGCAGAAAATTGTGAAGTTGCCAGTATTACAGTTAAAAGCTGCTTGTAAACGTGGCGAAGCCGAAACCCTTATTGATGTATTGAACGATTTGTTCAACCTGGAAAAACAATCTGAAAAGTATACTAGTTAATCTATTTAGTTTAAAAGATCCATTCTTCTTCATACTTCAAAAAAAGGCACTATTGATAAAATAGTGCCTTTTTAATGTTTGATGAACTTCTATATTTCAGGACAACCTTTTAATTCCCAGGTACCAGGTACCGATTTGCATTCGTCTTTTTTATTTGAAACGCCATCTTTGTCTTTATCTTTTAGCTTTCCTTTAAAAATAGGAATAACTAGGCCAGCGTATACGTTTGTGCCAAAGGGTTTACCTGCTCCTACTATACTAGAGATATTATCTGAACCAACGAACAGAGGCCCTACTTTAAGCATGGTACCTAAAGTAAAATCCCTGTGATTATTCATTAATGCTAGTGGGAAAGATACTTCCAGCCATTTCATCTCCACACGTGGGGTAACCGCTACCATAGAATTCTGCCTCATACTAACTCCATGCTTGCCACGCAAACCTTGAATAATAGAAGTGTTTACATATAATCTGTTAGCTATTCTATAGTCGAAGGTAAGATGCAAAGCAGTAGGTAAACCAGACTTGAAAGAAGTTGCCTGTTCAGAAGCCTTTACATCCAATACATCCACTAATAAATCATCTATATTGTCACTATCGCTGTTTTCAATATCTTCCGCAGAAATAGTAACATTTTGCCGGGCAACGGTATAGCTGCGGGAAAGTCCGGAATCATTGTAACGGATACCACCTAAATCCATTAATGCTACACCTACACGGTATTTGTATTTGTTTTTGCTATTATCCACGCCTTCTTCGCCATCCATGGTGTAGCGGTATTTATCAATAGCTGGGCGGTATTCATAGGTAAAACCCATATCCATCCCCCATCCTTTGCCTGGTGCGTTGCCAATTGACTCTGCAGGATCAATTTCAAAACTACCTCTGGAATAGCCCATTCGCATATCCATTCGCTGGATCTCCAACATTGGATTGCCTTCCGCATCTTCCTTGATCGTGTAGTTTAGCTCTTTATTAACCAGGTGAGCCGAATAAATACCTGTTAGTTTTTTAATCGTGATACCACCTTTCAGAAAATGCTTGTCCTTATCCAGGATCACTCTTCCATATGTAAGGCCAGTTTCCACAAACGAGTTTACATTAAACCCAAAATGGCTGTTGTTATAAACATTCTGTAAACCATCGCTATCAGCTCCATACTTAATTAGCTTTAGAATGTCTTCAGAGATATTGTTTCCTTGTACAGCTGTTCTAAATCTGGAAGTTACTGCAAAACTGTGCTTAGCACTTAAGCGCACCATAAAAGAAGGCATCCGTACATCACCTGCCAGCGTGAACATCTTAGGTTTTCCATTCAACCGTTCCTGTAAATAAGCATTGTCTTGTCCAAAATCATCGTTTGCCAGCGACTCAGCAAAATTAGGACCTGAATACCGTAAATAGTTATTGGTAACCAATCCATCAAAAGCAAACAGATTCAGATGAAACGCATATCGTGAATCGGCAATAGAAGAGGGATTCATATAAATCCCATTTGTGCCAGCATAATTGCTGTTTGCAATTCCTAGTAACTGTTGTGCTTGAACATACTGTGTAACTAATAAGGCAGAAGCTGCCGTAATGAGTAATTTTTTTATCATAATATCATTTGAATTATTGCAGCCAATAATACTACGTCGGTATATTTTCCGAATTACTTTTCTATTCAAAATCCCACATATGCTATAACTAAAGGCAATATTTATTATTCATAGTATAAGTCATACATCCCCAGTTATTCAGCCCATTGCTTTATTTTTAATATTGGCCTCAACAGACAGACACTTTCGCATATTGATAACAGTTAATTTCAAAGATAGCTTTAGTACGGATGCTGCTACCTATGCTTAGGGCAGATCTTTTTTAGCATACTCTTAGGAGTGGAGAATGTACAGGTGTTTACATATTCAGCGCATTCTGTTAACTTGCAATCTAAATTTTCACCTTATACCGATGAAGAATTTTATAGAAGAATTACGCTGGCGGGGAATGATACACGATGTAATGCCTGGGACGGAAGAATATTTGAACAAACAACTCACGGCCGGGTACATAGGTTTTGATCCTACAGCTGTCTCCTTACATATTGGAAATCTGGCTACCATTATGTTGCTCAAGCACTTACAACTGGCAGGCCATAAGCCCATTGCATTAGTAGGGGGCGCTACCGGCATGATTGGTGACCCTTCCGGCCGTACCGCTGAGCGGGAGTTTTTGTCTGAAGAAACACTTAAGCGCAATCAGTCTGGTATTAAGAAACAGTTAGAAAAGTTCCTTGATTTCCATTCAGGAGCAAATGCTGCTGAAATTGTGAACAATTACGACTGGTTCCGCAATATAAATTTCCTGGATTTTTTACGGGAAGCAGGCAAGCATCTTACAGTGAATTATATGATGGCCAAAGAGTCGGTAAAGAAAAGATTAGAGGTTGGATTAACTTTTACCGAATTTTCGTACCAGTTGCTTCAAGGCTTTGACTTTTATTACCTGTATAAACACAAAAATGTCCGCTTGCAGATGGGCGGTTCTGATCAGTGGGGAAACATTACTGCAGGTACTGAACTTATACGCCGCAAAGATGGTGGAGAAGCCTTTGCGCTTACCGCACCATTAATTACTAAATCAGACGGAACCAAATTCGGAAAAAGTGAAGGAGGCAATGTATGGCTGGATGCCTCCCTTACCTCACCGTATCAGTTCTACCAATTCTGGCTGAATGTATCAGATGATGATGCCTCCAGACTCATTCGGGTGTATACTCTGCTTGATAAGGAAACGATCGAAACGCTTGAAGCAGAACATGCACAAGCACCACATACACGGGTGTTGCAGAAGGCCTTAGCAAAAGAAGTAACCATTATGGTTCATTCAGAAGAGGAATATCTAAAAGCTGTAGAGGCCTCAGAAATCCTATTTGGCAAGGGCACCACTGAAACGTTACAATCATTAGATGAAAATACGCTGCTGGCTGTTTTTGAGGGAGTACCACAGGTAGAAATTAAAAAAGAAGCCTTGCAGACTGATATTGCTTCTTTTCTTTCTTCACATACGCAGTCACTAATATTTTCTTCGAAAGGGGAAGCCCGCCGGATGATCAGTGGTGGTGGGGTCAGTATTAATAAGGTAAAAATTGAGAATGCTGATGAGCAGATGAATGTTGACTTATTACAAGATAAATACCTGATTGTTCAGAAAGGCCGCAGAAACTACTATCTGATACGGGTAGTGTAAAACGCAAAAAGGCAGGTGCTAGCCTGCCTTTTTACTATAGTCTTTTTCGCATAACAAAATCATTCATCCAGAAATCTCCAATTGGTATATCTTCTTCTTTGTAAAAGGCAAAGCCCACTCTTTCATAAAAAGCCCTAGCCGGATTATATCTGTTTACATTCAGTTCCAATACTTTACCTCCTTCTTCCAGCACCTTGTCTTCCACTGCCTTTATGAGTAATTTTCCTATGCCTCTCCCATGTAACTCAGGTAATAAATATAATTTCTGGAGTTTATAAACTGTGTCATTTTCAGGTTTAACTGAATAAGAGGCATAGCCTGCTGGTTTGTTTTGTATGTATAAGATCAAAAATGTATGGCCTAAGCTATCCATCTGATTTTTAAGAGCAGCAGGCGCATACATCTCATTAAACATAAAATCAATTTGAGCCTTCGAAAGTATTCCCTGATAAGTTGGCTCCCAGGTAGCTTTCGCCAGATCAATTATTACCGGCACATCACCTTCATTTGCCTTTTTAATCTGACTTTGTGGTATATCAGTTATAATCATATCAGAAATCTTTGTTAAAGGGTATAGTTATTTTCAATAAACGTGTAAAGAGTAAAACCAAAATCTGTGTAATATACAAAATTCAAATCCTATTGTTATTTTAAAATTAAATATCCTGTAAGTACAATAATCGGTAATTTTATCTAAATGTTTTTCAAATTTATTATTTTTCAGGTATTTACCAACATATTTTATAAAAAAGCGAAAGAAAATATTGGAATCATACGCATACCTAATAATCAACAATATTACTGCATTATTGATAAAACCATATTTTTTAATAAATTTATCCTAACAGTTACTGAGTTACTACCATTTTAAACATACAGTTTTTAAAACGGGATTACCTTAGCAGATTAGTTTATGTAGGGAAACTATTGCTAGCTAACCTGACAAGTAAATTATTCGGATGAGGGGGGATAGTTGGAAGTAAAATATGGTAACAAGTAGAATAAAATAACGCATAAAGAATGCGTTATTGGGTACACTTAAAAGGGAAATGAGAGTTGCTGGTTTTGAAAGGGTATCTCTCTATTTAATCCTGAAATACTTAATCCTAATAATCTAACTGGCTTGCTCCATTGTATTTCGTCGCATAATTGATACGCAATCTGCATAATGGAACTATGGTCAGTAATGGGATAGAGTACTGTTTTACTTCTAGTAATTTGCTTAAAATCAGAAAATTTAACTTTCAAAGTTAAAGTTTTACCATAAGCTGTATGTTTGTTTATTCTACTATCTACTTCAACAGCAATACGTACTAATTCTTCTTTCACACTATCTATATCAGTTAAGTCAACTTCAAAAGTACTTTCAGCGCCTAATGATTTCCTGATCCGGTTAGGGTTCACGTCCCGGTCGTCTTGCGCACGGGAGATCTGATAATAAAAGTGGCCAACCTTCCCAAATTGCTTCACCAATGCAGCCTCCTCCCATTGCATGAGATCTGCTCCCGAAAATATTCCTAGCGACTGCATTCTAGAAGCCGTAACTTTACCAACACCATAAAATTTATCAATAGGTAGTTTAGCTATAAATTCCTTTGCCTGTTTGGGCGTAATTACGGTTAAGCCATCAGGCTTTTGAAAATCAGTAGCCGTTTTAGCTAAGAATTTATTAAAAGACACACCAGCAGAAGCTGTAAGACCAGTCTGAGATTTTATCTGATTTTTTATTAATTGAGCTGTCTGACGGGCGGAAGCCAACTGTTTTTTATTAGCTGTTACATCCAGGTATGCTTCATCCAAAGAGAGTGGTTCAACTAATTCGGTGTATTCAAGAAAGATAGTTCTTATCTGCAACGATACCTCTTTGTACACATCAAAGCGGGGTTTAACAAAAATAATGTGGGGGCAGTTGGCATACGCTTTTCTGGACGACATGGCAGAATGAACACCAAATTTCCGCGCTTCATAACTAGCAGCCGCAACTACCCCCCGTTCACGGCTCCCTCCTACGGCTACAGGTTTGCCTCTCAGTTTCGGAAAATCACGTTGCTCTACGGAGGCATAAAAAGCATCCATATCTATATGAATGATACGCCGCATAGGTTGCAAATTATTTTCTTCCGCTACACACATAGATTATTGGCTGTGGCAAGTAGTAGCTCAATTATACGATTCTTTTCAGAAAATTCCAGATTCCTAACAAAGCATTACTTGGCTTTTAGTATTCTTCCCAGATGAGCATAGAGTGCACTATCCATTATGCCAATTCATCTATACTCCAACTACAATTTTTCACTAAGGAAACCCTCGCATAAAGCATAGATTTACATGTTTACTTATACAGATTATCGAAGTCAGTTGCTACATTCATGGAAACATACTTATCTTGTTTATACTATTCATTTTAAGGTAAACTAAAGTAGAATATAGTATTTTTCTACGATTTGATGCCTGCTACTTTGAGTTGCAAAAATAGTTTGCCTACCTTTTCCCGGCCAAAACGATGGATTTTCGGCTCTTATCATTTTTTCAGCACTTCTTATTCCTTACATTTGTTTGTTTCCCAGTTAACCGCTTATGCCACTAAACCAACAAAATGCCGATAATTATTCCCAATTAAAAGCCATTATAGACCACTTGCTAGATGGTATTCTTACTCTTGATACAAATTATCAAATTACGTCTGTAAACCCGGCAACGCTTTCTATTTTCAAGTACGAATTGGATGATATTATTGGTTTATCTTTTTACAAACTACTTTCCCAACCATTTCAAGACTTTAACATCCGCGACTACACTGGTAAAACACAGCAATTAGAGGGCTTACGAAAAGATGGCAGCACTTTTCCTTTCGTACTCAGCAAAAGCACCATTGATTTAGATGGACATGTTTTCTATACCTGTACCATTCACGATACTTCGGATATGAAACAGATGCAGGAGGCTTTGCAAATCAGTGAGAACAGGATAGACGCCATTATCCGAAGTGCAGTGGATGGGATTATTACTATTAGCGAACGGGGAATTATAGAGATGGTAAATCCTTCGGCTTCCAAGCTATTTGGTTACCAGCCAGAGGAGCTAATGGGTAAAAGTGTGAATATGTTAATGCCAGAGCCGGACAAAAGTTCACACGACCGGTACATGCAGAATTATATGCAAACTGGTATAGGCCGTATCATTGGCATTGGACGCGAGGTAACTGGTTTACGCAAAGATGGTTCTACCTTTCCCTTTCATTTAAGTATTAGTGAGGTGCATTTGCTGCACAGGCGGGTATTTACTGGCTTTATTCACGACATTACAGAGCAGAAATTATCCGAAGAAAGATTACGGCGGTATGCGAATGAATTAGAACGCAGCAATGCCGAATTACAGGATTTTGCCTATGTTTCGTCGCACGATTTACAAGAGCCACTCCGCAAAATACAAGCATTTGGCGACAGGCTTAAGTCCAAAGAAGCAGATGCCTTAAGTGACCAAGGCAAAGATTATATAAACCGTATGCTGAATGCTGCTTCGCGAATGCAGAGTTTGATTAATGACCTCCTTACCTTCTCCCGGGTTACCACCAAAGCACAACCCTTTTGCAAAGTAAATTTAAACGAAATCCTAGAAGGTGTGCTCTCCGATCTAGAAGTAGCGATTAACCAATCGAATGCCCATATTGAAGCCGTAAAATTACCTGTGATTGAAGCAGAACCCATACAAATGCGGCAATTATTCCAAAACTTATTAGCCAATGCGCTAAAATTCAGAAAAGCAGACACCTCTCCTGTAATTAAAATTACAACCAAACATTTACAACGAAAAGCCCATTTAATAGCCACACCTGGCGATGAGCTGATAGAGTTATACTTTGAAGACAATGGAATTGGCTTTGATGAAAAGTATCTGGACAAAATATTTAATGTATTTCAGCGGCTGGAAGGTCAGAAGTATGAAGGCTCGGGTATTGGCTTAGCCATTTGCCGCAAAATAGCTATCCGGCATGGGGGTAACATCACAGCCAAAAGCCAGCCTGGAAAAGGCTCTACATTTATTGTTACTCTGGCAACCAAGCAACCAAAAAATACTTAATATAGTAAGGAATAGTATGGGACAACCAGCAGCATTCTAGTATTTTTGCTTGCACCCCTTGATAGGCTAAAATTCCGATATTTCTATTATATTTTTTTATCTTTTCTTATGGCGAAACAAACTCATACCTCAATTGTGATACTTGTAGCAGACGACGATGCCGAAGACCGAATGCTGGTCAATGACGCTTTGGAAGAAAGCCGATTGGCAAATATGGTTCATTTTGTAGAAGATGGCGAAGAACTGATGGACTATTTGCGTAACCGGGGCAAATATGCGGACAAAACTAAATATCCATCCCCAGGCTTAATATTACTGGACTTAAACATGCCCCGGAAAGATGGCCGCGAAGCTGTGAAAGAAATAAAAGCAGATCCGAAACTACGCATTATTCCCATTGTGGTGCTTACTACATCCAAAGCTGAAGAAGACATTATTAAAACCTACGATTTGGGCGTAAGTTCTTTTATAACTAAACCTGTCACCTTTTCATCGATGGTCGAAATTATGAAAACGTTGGGCAAATACTGGTTTGAAATTGTAGAGCTACCTCCCAAACGGTAATTTCTAAGCAATCTACAGCATTAAAAAGATTGCTTGCAGCAACACCTTGCATAATTTTATCCATCTGTATTATTAACACACTGCCTACATGGAGGAAGTAATAAAGATATTACTCATAGATGATGATGAAGAAGACTACATCATTACGCAGGATATTATTGAAGACATACCTAACAAAACTTATCTTTTAGAGTGGGTTAATTCATATGAAAAGGGGAAAGAGAATATTGAGCAAGCAAAGCATGATATTTACCTGGTAGATTACCGCCTTGGTATAAATAGTGGCCTGGAACTTATCCGAGAGGCTATTGGAAGTGGCTGCACGACTCCCCTCATTCTGCTTACTGGACAGGGCGATCAGGAGATTGATGAAAAGGCAATGAAAGCCGGCGCAGCTGATTATATAGTTAAAGCTACCTTAAACCCCTACCAGCTGGAACGTTCTATCCGCTATTCGATAGAACATGCCCGTAATCTAAAGCAAATCCGGCAGCTGAATATGGACCTGGAAAGACGTGTAGAGCAGCGGACACAGGATCTGGAACTCGCCTTAAAAAAACTAGAGCATACCAATCAAAATCTGAAACGGGCAGAAAAAGAAACACTTAAAGCACTGGAAAAAGAACGGGAGCTTAATACTATGAAATCCAAGTTCGTGACTATTGCTTCGCATGAGTTCCGTACACCGTTAAGCACCATTCTTTCTTCTGCTTCGCTAATAGCCAAATACAATGCACCCGGCGATGAGGAGAAACGTCAGAAACATATTACCCGCATTAAGTCTTCAGTAAACAACCTTACCGGCATCCTAAACGACTTTCTTTCTATTGGAAAACTGGAAGAAGGAAAAGTTACCAATGATCCAACAGATATTGATATTCGGCATTTTTCAGAAGAGTTAATTGAAGAAATTACGCCCATGCTAAAAGAAGGGCAACATATCATATATACCCATCAGGGAGAAAATAGCAGTATCCATACCGACAAACAACTATTGAAAAATGCCCTGCTCAATCTGCTTTCCAATGCCAGTAAATACTCTGAAGCAGGAAAACCTATTGAGCTAAGTACGTCTATAACTGATAAAGCCTGTATGATTGCAGTGACCGACCATGGTATTGGCATACCCGATTCTGATAAACAATACCTATTCAGCCGTTTTTACCGGGCACAGAATGTAACAAACATTCAGGGTACTGGTTTGGGGCTAACAATCGTAAAAAGATATGTAGAATTAATGAGCGGAATGATTAAATTTAATAGTGAAATAAATATAGGCAGTACGTTTACCATTATGCTTCCGCTTGCCATTAGCAAAATCCGGTAGCTATTGCTACTATTTGAATTAACTTTACTTTTATTTTCGATGAGAAAGATATTATTAATAGAAGACAACCCGGATGTAAGAGAAAATACAGCAGAAATATTGGAACTGGCTAACTATGAAGTATTAACAGCAGAGAATGGGAAAATAGGTGTGGAACTCGCAAAAAAAGAAATTCCTGATTTGATAATATGCGATATCATGATGCCCGAACTGGATGGCTATGGGGTGCTTCATATGTTGGGAAAAAATCCTGCTACAACTGGTATTCCTTTTATTTTTCTTACCGCAAAATCAGAGAAAGATGATTTCCGCAAAGGAATGAACCTGGGTGCTGATGACTACCTGACTAAACCTTTTGACGATTTAGCATTATTAGATGCTATCGAGATGCGCCTAGCTAAAAACGACCGGCTGAAACAAACTGCCGGTGCCGGAAATGCTTCTGCTGTACCTTCTAGAGGACTGGAAGAATTGGACAAACTGCTTGCAGACGAACGCAAAATTATTCAGGTAAAGAAAAAACATATTATTTTTTCGGAAGGTAGCCATCCACATTCGCTTTTCTATATTATTCAGGGTAAAATTAAAACCTACAAAACCAATGAGGATGGCCGTGAATTTATCACTGGCTTGCATGCAGCAGGCGAATTTATCGGGTACATAGATTTGTTGGAGGAGAGCAAGTACACAGAATCAGCGGCGGCGCTGGAAGAATGCCAGTTATGTGTGATTCAGAAACAAGATTTCTTTGCCTTATTGCATCAAAACCGGGAAGTATCCGGGAAGTTTATTAAACTTCTAACCAATAATGTTATTGATAAAGAAGACCGCCTGTTAAAACTTGCCTACAACTCGGTACGGAAACGAGTAGCTGAATCGCTGCTGATGATGTGCACCAGATATAATAAAGAAAATGCTGCTGCTAATGGATTTCCGGTATCCCGGGAAGATCTTTCTGCACTCACTGGAGCCTCTAAAGAAACCGTAATCCGCACACTATCCGATTTTAAAGATGAAAAATTGATAGAAATCTCTGGAAAAACCATTCGCCTGCTAAACAAAACAAAGCTGGAAAGAATGAAAAATTAATACAAAAGCCCTGCTTAAAAAACAGGGCCTTTGCCAAACAAATCAAACACTTATTAATCTTTAACTTAGTATCCGGTAGCTAAGCACAGGTACATTGGCATGATTGACTACATTACCGGTGATGCTGCCATCCATAAAATAGGCCAAACCCCGGCGTCCATGCGTAAGCATCACAATCATATCTGCTTTGGTTTTAGAAGCAAAATTGATAATACCTGCCTCATAAGTAAATTCATTAACTATGGTAAACGTATAGTTTTGTAACTGATGTTTTTTGCTGAACCACGCCATTTTTTCTTCAATATGAGCCGAGCTATCAAAATTCAATGGCGTATTGATATGCACGATATGCAAGCTAAATTCAAATAGTTTTTGCCACTCCAGCAGTTTATGAAGAAAGGAAGAATAATTTTCTTCAAAGTTTGCTGCTAATACTACATTTTTCAGTTCAAAAGCTTCTGGTTGTTTCCCGATAGATAGTACCGGACATGTGGCAAACCGCACTACTTTTTCTGTATTAGAGCCAACCAGTAACTCATGCAGGCCACTATCCCCTTTCGTACCCATCACAATCAGGTCTACCCGTTCATCGGATATGCTTTGGGCAATATGTTTATAGACATTACCTACTTTTACTTCATGTGTAAGGTGGATACCGGCTAGCTTTTTATCTTTCATCCGGGTGTGTAATTGCTCATGGGCTTTTTCTATAAGCTTCATCACAAACAATTTGTCCATAGAGTTTTGTGGAATATAGTCGCCAGCGGGGCTAAACGTCTCATGGGGCAAATCTTCTACTATGTGTAATAATTCTATACTGGCTCCGGAGGTGGCAGCAATCTTAGCGGCTGCTTCGAGGGCATAATCTGCTTCCGTAGTGAAGTCTGTTGGAACTAATATCTTTTTCATAGTTGTAGAGTTTTATTCTCAAAGTGCTTACGATTGAACCCTTGCCTAACCCATTTTCCAGGGAACATAGTAAAGCAGTTCCTTTGTGTGTTCGTAACAATACAAAATTGCTTATTTGCACTATGGCAGCCAACGACGCAAAGCACCCAGCATACTGACTTATATCATTTTTGTCTTCCGCTACTTTTGCTCTGCTCGCTCTTTTAAGGCCTGGTTCATTAACTCAAAGCCTTTTAAAGTAGGCGCATGCAAGCTTTTCCAAAGAAGAGGTACTAACATGCCACTAAATTGCTCAGAATGAATTAGCAGTGTTCGTTCCTGCTCTACAGGCACTAGTTTAAAGCTATGCCAACCATCAAACAATCCGGAAAGCCATAATTTGCCTAACCACTGTAATTCTGAATTTACTTCATACTTCTGTATAAGGGGTCTAAATTCCATTGCCTTACCACCATACGGTTGAATCAATACTCTAAGATTTCCCTGCACTTTTTTATCACCACTTATTTTTTTAATAAAAGGATTCCATACAGGGTATTGCTCGAAATCGTTTAGAATAGTCCATATTTTTTCAGGCGTAGCGTTTATTTGAATTTCTGTGCGAATGGTTTTCATCGTGTTAGTTAGTTGTGTGAATAGGAGGATACAAATTTGCGATACAGAAAAGGCAAAATCGTTCGTATGCCTAAACCTGGACGTCCAGATTGGTAAACCTGCACTCCTCCTCATGAGGGATTTTGGAGTATAGGCACAGATTTAGTAAGAACAATTCAAAATTTATTTTTTCAACTGAGCCCGGAACTGGGAAGGAGTCTGGCCCGTCTGATTTTTAAAAGCCAGGTTGAATGCCGATTTGGAGTTGAACCCAGAATCGAAGGCAATAGCTAGAATAGTGAAATGGCTGTAGGCAGGATCTAGCAATCTGGTTTTTACTTCCTCTACCCGGTGGCTATTAATAAAGTCAAAAAAATTCTGCCCAAGCTGTTCATTAATAACTTGAGATAAATAGTGCGCAGGTATCTCCAGTTCATCAGCCAGTAATTGTAAGGATAAATCAGAATTGAGGTATAATTTATCTTGCTGCATCCCTTTCAATAGCTTTTGCAAATATTTCTGAGATTTTTCCTCACTAAGGGTAGAGTTCCCATACCGGGCAACCGGCCTTGCTTCTTCCAGAACTACAGATACGGAGTGGATAATTGCTTCTCTTTCCATAAGAGCTGGCATTACAAATACCCGTGCCTGCCGGATACCAAGTATACCTACCGTGTAGATGACACTAGTTAATAACAAAGAAGTAAGGTAGTTGCTTACAAGAAAACTTAAATGCCCAGTAAGAATAAGGGCATACATGAGAAAGCTACAGGCAATTACGACAAAAAGTAGCTTGGCTACCTGGTTAAGCCAATCTAGATTCAGCTTATCAATAGTAGAAAATTGCTCCTTAATTTGCTTATTGTAATGATTTAATAAACGATAGGTAAGATACGTGTAAATCAGCAAGAATACAGAACGAATCAAGATAATAAATAAAATTCCTGGTGCTGTAGATTCCTGCATCTGTTGAACAAAAGCGATCTTTTGTGCAGCAGTTTGTAAAAAGAATGGAATAAGGAAGAGAACATAGCCTATAAAAGGCAAAAGGTGTAACAAATCCTTTTTAGTAAGCTTATTTCCAGTAAGCGACCGGGCATAAAAGAGGAACAGCGGACCAATTAATAATACAACCGGATCGCCTATGCGGATTAAGTGTGGAAACTGCCTATAGTAGCTTGAAGCACCCAGAGTAGCCCCGGCAATTCCAATAGCAAAGCTCACAAGCAAAGCCGCCAGTAAATAATTAGCTTGGCGGTTTCCTCCTTTCAGAATACATAATGCTACAGCTGTAAATATGCCTTGTGCTATGCCCAGCAAATTTAAAATAGCCACAATGTACCAGTAATTATCTACCAACATACGAGCAGTTCACAATCAAAATTACGCATTGGCTGTACTTTCACAAATTTTGCAGTAAATTCAATTTACAAAATCCATTAACAACAAAACTCCCTATATATTCTTCCTATGGAAACGCAGTTAACCATCAGACAAGCAGTAATAACCGATAAAGAAGCCATCTGGGAGATTATCCGTCAGGTAATCCGGAACGGCGATACCTATGTGTTTTCTCCTGACTCTCCTAAAGAAGATATGCTTCAGTACTGGTTTAGCAAGGGCACGTATACATTTGTAGCAGAACTTGAAAACATGATTGCTGGAACATTCATTTTCAAGGCAAACCAGCCTGGACTTGGCTCACACGTAGCCAATGCCGCTTTTATGGTCAACCCAGGTATGCGAGGCAAAGGGATTGGCAGAGCTTTAGGCGAAGCCGCCTTAAAGGAAGCCAAACAGGCCGGTTTCCTGGCTATGCAGTTCAATATTGTTGTCAGTACAAATGAGGTAGCCAAAAGGTTGTGGGATACGCTGGGATTTGCAACTATTGGGCGACTCCCAAAGGTATTCAATCATGCAGAATATGGTTTAACAGATGCCTTTGTTATGCACCGTTTCCTGTAGCTTTTAAAACACGTATACCTTCCTGAATTATCTGGCAAGCTTATTTGGTTCAATAATTCAATCAGGCATACGTGTTTAGGTAAATTTATTGCTCCCGGCTCTTATAGCTATTTTTTATCTGTTTATGCAAACTCTTTACCTGCTTTTTATGAGCTAGAAAACTATTTATATCCGTTTTGATAGATAAATAATTCAACTCTTTCTGCAACTTCAGAAAACTCTCGTATCTCTCCGGAAGTAACTCACCTGCATCCACAGCTGCCAAAACCGCACACCCTTTTTCTTGGGTATGGCTACAATCTGCAAAACGGCATTGTAAAGCAAGTTGAGAAATATCTTCAAAGGCTTCTTCCAGGCCTTCCTCTGCCTGCCACAACTGCAATTCGCGCATACCTGGGGTATCTATCAGAATTACGCCATTCCCAAGCAATAGCAACTCCCGGTGGGTGGTCGTATGCCTACCTTTCGAATCTACACTTCGCACAAAGCCAGTTTCAAGCCTCTTCTCTCCTGCCAGCTGATTAATAAGACTTGACTTTCCAACCCCGGAGGAGCCAGTAAAGGCTATGGTTGTTCCTGGCTGCAAGTACGGAGCCAATTTAACTGATACATTTTCTTCCAGGCAACTCAAGGCAACCACCGGAACATTACCAACCGATGCTTTCACTTCCGACAGTTTATCTTCCAGGTCATGGCACAAATCTGATTTATTTAATACCACCACTGGAGTGGCCCCACTTTCATGCGCCATTACCAGATACCTTTCCAGTCTACGGATGTTGTAGGACAGATCCAGAGATTGCACAATAAATAGCAGATCAATATTGGTGGCAATTATTTGTTCTTCTATTTTAACTCCGGGTACTTTTCTTGAAAAGCACGTTTTCCGCTTTAATACCTCATGGATAATTGCCTTCTGTTCGTGCTCGAACACAGAAATAACTACCCAGTCGCCAACTTTTGGCAAATCTGCAGGAGATTGGCTGGTATACAATAGTTTACCGGTAAGTTCTCCTGTAAGTAATCCAACTTCTGAATAAACAGCATACCGATTCTTATTTTCTTGTACAATTCTGCCTGTGGAAAAGCCCTTATTTTTGTAAGATATAAATTGATTATTAAAGTATTGGTTGAAACCCATACCTTCTAATAGATAATTCATGGTGAGATTAATTAAGTAATGAAAAAATAAAATGGATAGAAAGGCGAAGCGTCCTTTCTCCAAATGAAAAAGGATAGTGGATTCTTGGATATACTAATTAAGTATAACCAAGAGGTTAGGCTATCTCAGGCAGAAGGTACATAACCTGTGAGGAAAGAAGTAAAGAAACAGTCGTTTTCAGAGGCGTTGTTTTAGCCAACTACCCAAATATACAACCCTATCTATTTCTTGTCAATACAAATAAGTGTTTTTTTATGGTTTACTCTAAACTACCCTGCTATTTTGTACACCCTTATATCTATTCCTAACAATAGCTAAACTAAGCCGTTATACAAGTATAAAATAAGCAAGGTTTTTATCTTATGGAAAACAAACAAACTCAATCTATCCTTTGGAGGTGGGTAACCTTAGTAGCCGTTTTAGTGAATGTGTTCTTTAACTATTATCTGAACGCAAAACCCATTAGTGGAAAAACGATAGGTGATGTTTCCAATCAATATCCAACGCTGATAACACCTGCTGGGTATGCTTTCTCTATATGGGGTATAATTTATTTATCAATTATTATTTATGCGATAGTTCAGATCTTACCCTCACAACAGAAACGTCAGATTTACAATCAGTTAACATGGCCATTAACTGCCACAAGTATGTTAACTATTGCTTGGCTTATTAGCTTTAGCTTTGAGTACATAGCCTTGAGTGTATTGATTATTTTGGGGATGTTGCTCACAGCGATCATCCTTTTTGGGAAAGCTAAGCAGGCCGTCTTGCGTGACGAAGCCCGGTTCTGGGTTGCTATTCCTTTTGCTTTATATATAGCTTGGCTGTCGGTGGCAACTATTGTCAACACATCCGTATGGCTGAAAGATATGGGCTGGCAAGGAGGTTCCTTGGGTGAAACACCCTGGACTATTGGCATGCTTTGCGTTGTGTTAATAGTAGGCATAGTCATAAGCTATACGTTCCGGGATATAGTGTACCCTTTGGTTATTAGCTGGGCTGCTATTGCCATTTATGTGGCCAGGCAAAATGAAAATGAATCGGTGGTAGCTCTAACTGCCTTGTTGACTGGTATTAGTATAGCTCTTTGGACAATCGGATATGGAGTATGGCTTTATAAAAAAGGTCAGCCCAGGAATGCCTGGCAAGTGTAACTATACTACCGGCGATTCTGCCTGGTCGTAAAGAAACAAGTAATCGTAATGCACTAAGGGTTTTTTGTTTTTTTCGCCCATAGTTGACCTGGCAAGGTCAGAACTATACTGGGCCATACCAAGGCCTACTAATTCTCCTTTTTCCGAAAATATCTTTACAATATCTCCCTTAGCAAATTCACCTTCTATTTTCACAATTCCTACGGGAAGCAAACTCGTGGCTTTTTTTGTTTGAAATAATTTTTCCCTAGCTCCTTCATTAATTAATACTTTCCCTTTGGCATATCCTTCTGAGTTGGCAACCCACCGCTTTAACTTAGATTTGTTAGTATGCGTAGAAAATACAGTACCTACCGCTTCGTTTTTTAAAATGGAAATTACTATACCAGGCGTTTTCCCATTAGCGATATGCACTTTTATTCCAACTAACGAAAGTTTATGAGCTATACTGCATTTAGTAAGCATTCCTCCCCTGCCAAAATTAGATTTCTCCGCGGAAATAAATGCAGAAAAATCGGTCTTACTTGAATCAATCAATGGAATTACCTGAGCTCCGGGTTCTTTAGGCGGCCGGTCGTATATTCCATCTACATTTGTTAGTATGATGAGTGCTTCAGCACCAACCATAGAAGCAATAAGTCCGGCTAGTTCATCATTATCTGTAAACATCAGCTCAGTTACCGATACCACATCATTTTCGTTTACAATAGGGATAATATTATGTTGTAGCAGGGCTCCCAGGCAACTCTTCATGTTTAGGTAGTGAATACGGTCCCGAAAATCTTCTTTCGTCACCAGTACCTGGGCACAAAGTAGGTCATAGGCTTGCAGCAAACTGGTATACGTATTTATTAGTTTTACTTGCCCAATAGAGGCTAATAATTGCCTTCTGGCAACCGTATCCGTTTTGGCTGATACCTGAAATAAACTTCTGCCGGAAGCCACCGCACCGGAAGAAACCAATATTACTTCCGTACCTTGTTTTTTTGCCTGGTGTATCTGCTCTATCAACTGGCTCATGATGCTTAAATCGGGCAAGCCATTTTCGCCGGCAATAACATTCGAACCAACCTTAACAACAATTTTTCTGTACACAGAGGCAGACATAAAAAAATAGATTTATGCTGGCGAAAATAGAAAATAATCAATCTTTGTACAAAACATCGGCAGGAAAGAATATGCCTGCCGCATCTTCCTTTTATTTTGAGTTACGTTAGTCATTGCTTAGAAACAAAATAGTAATCTTCACACACAATATGAATCAAAATAAAATAGCCGTACTGTTTGATATGGATGGTGTACTGGTAGACAATATGGCCTATCACAAAGACTCCTGGTTTGAGTTTTGTAATAGGCATACTCTCTCTTACCGAAGACGAGTTTATCAACTTTGTTAGCGGCAGAGTTGCCAAAGAAGTACTGGAGCATTTATTTAAAAAGCCTTTAACGCCAGAAGAAGTTAGTCGCTATACAGAAGAAAAGGAAGAGGTATACCGCGAGATTTATAAACCCCATATTAAACCTATGCCAGGCCTAATTGACTTTCTGCACACTTTAAAAGAAAATAAAGTAGCCCTGGCCGTGGGCACCTCAGCTCCTACGTCTAATATTAATTTTACCCTGGTTTCTACTGGCTTAAAGCCCTTTTTTGATAAAATAGTAGATGCTTCCTTCGTGAAAAAAGGCAAGCCTGACCCTGAAATTTACCTCAAAGCAGCAGATTTTCTTCAAGTATTGCCACAAAACTGTGTCGTAGTGGAAGATTCCTTATTAGGTATTCAAGCTGGTATCCGGGCAGGCATGAAAGTAATTGGTGTTACTACCACACATTCTAAAGAAGAGCTAACCCAGCCTCATCTGCTGATTCAGGATTTTCGGGAGATTACGTATGATGCGGTAAAAGCACTGTTGCAAATGAAGTAAATAGAAACTTAAACAGGCAGCTGAGTTCATTTTCCAGATGCCTGTTTAGTCCCTTGTTTAAAATACTTTTTTAATTGCCTACTTCATCTACATTCGACCATACTTCTTTTATTGGGTTGCCAGTAGAGCTTGTTCCTGAGTGAAGCCAGTCGCGGCCCTTTACTTCAAAATCAAAAATTAGTTGCTTACCTACCCGGCTTGGATCTCTGGAAAAGAATTCAATGGTTTCTGTGTATTTACCATCTTTGGCTGTATAGGTTCCTCCACCAGTGCCTGAGAACTGTTTCGTGGCTGTATTGAAAGCAATCCACTGGAACCGCGTGTCAGACATCATCTTAATAGTTTTGCGTGGTCCCTGTTGCATAGCAGACATATTTCCTGAAGAAGGATCTACCCGTTGAGTAATGCGCCAAGCTCCCCGTAAAGGAGAGTGCTGAGCCCGTTCTTCCGGTATTTTTTCCCAGGTTTCATTAATCTTTTTTCCATACTTAGTTCCGGAAAGTTGCCATTTACCGTTTTTCATGACACTTTTCAAAGTAACAATACTTCCAACAGTAGTTGAATCCATGCTATTAAACTCTATGTTTTCTAGCAGGTTAACGCCATCTAGCGAGTAGGTACCTCCTTCTGTGCCGGTAAATTTCTTTCCTGCCAGATCATAATAGGCAATGGTAAAATAAGATCCTGTTACGATCTTGACTGCTGTAACCTCAGTAGTTCCTAGCTTGACTGTCGTGCGGTAAGCACCAGACAAAGGACTGTCGGCATACGGGTTAGTGAGTTCATAAGAATGGAAACCTGTAAAGCTTACGAAGCAAAAGAAAATCAAACTTATAAAGGTACACTTTGTTGGCATAAGTAGTAAGTTAGGTAAAGGGGTAAATCACTCGGATTGACTTGTACAACGTATAAACTTATTCAAGCTTTAGATATCTATAACAACATAAATATTTAGCTATTAACCAGTTACAATATACTGCTTCATCCTTCCAAAAGCATTCTGATAACGCCATCACGCAGGTATACTTGGATTTGTTTTAATTGTACGCCTGCCGCCGCTGATGGTAAAAGGATATTTTGAAAACTATTGGTTATAGACGTATCCAGGCTATAGTACAATGCGCCATCCTGGTAACGTACCTGCATGGTAACAGGCATTTTATATTTTACGCCTCCTATTGAACACTCTCCCTCCAATACTAAGGTCCGGCCATTACGGAAATCTGTAAAATTGGGTACACTTTCGTTTAGGTAAGCATATAACCGGAATCCTTCCGCTAGTTCCTGGGATGTGCCTCTTTCAATAAAAACAGTATTAAACACATTCATCTCAGTAGCACTATTGGAAGCATACACCTCTTGCAAAGGCATAAGAAATTCAAACCTTCGCAAGCGGCTGTTATAACGGCCATCGAAATGCCTGCCAATGTAATCATAGGTGTTGCTACTACCCCGCATAGTAAGCAGTACATTGGTAGATCTAGTAAAATCAATGGTTTGAGCAAGGGAAGTTTGTTGCCCTAAAAGGGCCAGAATGAGACTTACAATCGATAGTGTTATGTAATAATTGTGCCGGTGTACTAAATATCTCATAGTGAATAGGCTATAATAGTAGTAATATAAACAAAACCATTAATTATTTACAAACCAAATAGTTACTTAGCTTTTCTTGATTTTAATAATTAACTTGCTTATTGCAAGCATTTTATCATAAGCAGTAGTGAAGCCATTTTGTTATTTATCCGTTGGTTCTGAGGTTTTTGCATACAAAAGTTACATGGATTAACATTTTTTCTAATGAAAAAATAATAAATGGGAAACTTTTAAGTTATTGTTATAAGTTTTTCAGTTGGTATTAGTTAATCGTTTACTAGTACAAATTGTTTTGTTTAGCAGAGTAATAAAATAATCAATATATTAATCTATAAACCTTCTTGCAGAGGAACCAGCTCTCAAGAGTTAAACAAGTGTATGTTATGAAATTTACCAAATTACCAGTTATTGCTCTTCTCGCATTGCTCAGCTTTGGTTCTGTGGGGTATGCTCAAACTGAAGGTTCTTCAGATAATCCAGGAGCACGGTCAGCTAATTCCTTGAACAAACAGTTCCTGGAGATGAAAGATAAGGCCAATAATTATCAGGATTATAAAGTAATTAAACATAACCAACTGAATGATTTCTGGAAAGGCGTAATGGATTCTGTTACTTCTTATAAAAAAGAAATTGTTGTAGCTCAAAAACAAATTGATACACAGAAAGCTGAATTAAATAAAATTAAGCAAGAGTTAAAATCTACCCAGCAGGAAGTACACAAGAATGACTATGCTAGTGCCCGCATTTCCGTATTGGGCATACAGATGCTGAAAGAAAACTATATCTACCTTAATTTTGGAATCATCCTAGTATTACTGGTTACGCTGGCTGTTGCTTTCTTTAGCTATAACAAAAGTAAGCGTATTGCCCATGAGAAAGTAACTGAATTTGATTCTGTGCAACAAGAACTGAATAGCTATAAACAACGGCTTCGTGAAAGAGAAACTATTATGGGCCGTGAGCTGCAAACTGAGCGTAACAAAGTAGATGAACTTATGCAGAAGCTTGCTAAATCTAAAACGACTAACACCGCATTAAAATAAATATCTGAATATCTCTATATTGAAATAAGGCTGTCTACAAAGGCAGCCTTATTTTTTTCTGACTATCTCTGTTACACCAGGTTATTGGCAGATATAATACTGAATTGAAAGATAATGGTACAATCAGCAGCTTGCTTTCAGGCAATAGAATAGGAAGACTACCAATAAAGCCAATGTGGATAGTTGGATTTGTTTCTACAATAGCTTAACATTGACCGGTATGATTAACCGTTTTTAAAATACATCCTAAAAACTAGTTTTCATATTAACAGGTTTTATCTAATTGTACCCACAAGAATTATTCTTGGTCATCCAACGAAAACACTCTTAAAAACAGAAAGAGCAGCGAAAGCGGCTCTTTCTGAGATATTTCTATCCTACATAACTTTATTTTGCACTTGCCTGCATTCTTCCTCCATTACTGAAATAAATCCAGTCTACTGTCATCAATTTTTTGTCTTTGATTTGATCATGTGTGAAAACAAAGTACAAATCGTGGAGGCCGCTGGTCGCTTTTACAGGAGCTTTAACTTTTGTCCAATCTTTAAATCCACCAGTAGACTTTACTTGAAGAGTACTTACCACTTCGCCAGTAGGTGAATCCAGATGCACTTGTATAGTACCTCCAGTTTCAGAAGCCAGACGAATAGTTAAACTTTGTACCGTTGTAAGATCTAGTTGCTTGAAAGCGAAATGAGAACTATTACGGACATTCATAAAAGCTAAGGCTCCAGCATTTGGCCGGTCCATCCAGGAACTAGCGTTGGTATCAAAGTCTTCTGCTTCCACTTTCGGATTTCGTAAAGCCACTACTTCACGTGTAGTTAATGGATCTATGCCATTAGCCCCTTTGTCTGTATAGGTTAAGGTAAAGAAATATTTACCTTCATCGCCTGTTCCAATGTGGTGTTTGGTAACCACCGTACCTTTGGCGGGCATTGCAGCTTTCTGATCAGCCAAAGATAAAATGTACCGCACCATTTCCGTGGTTTGCTCTACCGTTAATTGCGGATGAGCCGACATGAGTCTGTCACCCCAGTTACCGTTGCCTCCTTTAATAATCTTCATAGGTAAGAAACCTAGGGCATGTTTATCTTCTTTATACCGCTCTGCTACCTGGATATACGAAGGTCCAACGGAAGGTTTGTCCAACATGTGGCACGATTTACAATCACTTCCATCTATTAGCTGTTTACCTGCCAGATATTTAGCAGAACCAGTTTCATACTGGCCCTCCATCACTAGTGCCAGATCCCGGCCTTGCGGCAAGTAGTCAAAATTTACTTGTACGCCTGTCGGATCAATGCCATTTTCCAGGGTACCATCTTCTTTATCCTTAACTTGTACCTGATAGGCTACATCTGCATTATCCCAAAAGAAGGTCCGGTTTCCTGTTACATCTAATGCTATTTCTGGTTTGCTGTTTCCTACTTTTATTTCAATAGTTGTACTGGCACTTTCTCCCTGCTTGTCGGTTACCATCAATTCTGTTTTGTATACGCCTGGTTTTGTAAAAGTATAGCTTGGGGAAACATCTTTAGAAGTGGCTCCATTGGCTCCGGTAAAGTTCCACTGATAAGTCAGGCTATCCTGGTCATAATCCAATGAATTGGTACCAGAGAACTGAACAGTAAGCGGAGCAGCGCCAACAGTTTTATCTGCAATTATAGCTGGTACAGGAGCCCGGTTGCCTTCTGCATAGACAATTTTGCTTAACCTGGCTTCCGGGTTCTTAGCAAAATAGGCCGATCCATACTCGATCATATACATTGCCCCATCTTTTGCAAAGTGAATATCAATAGGTTTTACTATTTCCATAGTTGGCAGAAATGGTTCTATTTTCTCCACCTTTCCGTCTTTATCAAAAGATACTACTTTTATCCAGCTACGTGCCCATTCATAAATAAACATTTTACCATTGTAATAGTCAGGAAAGCGGCTCTCTGCGGCAGCGAAATTATCGGAGTAAAATACCGGACCCGCCATGATACTACGGCTTCCGGTACCCAGCATCGGAAACTCTTTTGACTCTCCATATGGATACCAGATGATTGGCAAATTAGTAGGGGGCAATTTTTGCAGACCAGTATTATTCGGCGAAGCATTCACAGGACTTTGAGGATTCTGGTACGTATCCAGAATGGTATTGGTAGCAAAATCAAAATCCGGATAGGCCTTGTTATTCCCTACAAAATAGGGCCATCCAAAATACCCGGCTTGCCTTGCCTGATTCACTTCATCGTAACTCTGAGGTCCACGGGTACTGTCCAGGCCGGAATCCGGTCCTACATCGCCCCAGTATAAATAGTTGGTTTTACTATCAATTGAAATACGGAAAGGATTACGGCAACCCATGGCATAAATCTCTGGACGGGTATTTGGAGTGCCTTTCGAGAAAAGATTGCCGGCAGGAATAGTATAACTTCCATTAGCTGCTGGCTTAATCCGCAGGACTTTTCCTCGCAGATCATTCGTATTAGCAGAGGATTTCTGCGCATCGAATGGTGACCGGCCCGGACGTTCATCTAACGGCGTGTAGCCACTAGACTCTTTAGAACTAGTATTATCTCCTACGGATATATACAATAATCCATCTGGCCCAAATTCCAGATCGCCACCAGAATGGCAGCAAGTTTCCCGTTGCACAGCTACCTCCAGCAATACTTTCTCGGAATCCATAGCTAGGCTGTCGCCAACCAGCGTAAACCGGGAAACATGTTGTTTGGGAGTATCGCCAGCTGGGGAGTAATAAAAATAAACCCAATGGTTTTTGTCAAAGTCAGGATCTAGTACCATTCCTAGAAGTCCGTCTTCCAGCAACGAAAATACGTTCATCCGGGCAATTACTTTTATGGTTTTAGTAGCCGGATTGTAGCGTTTTACGGCCCCTTTTCTTTCAATAATATATACTGAGCCATCGCCTGCTACATCTAGTTTCATGGGTTCATCCAGATCTCCACCCAGGTCAGCTTTGATAAAGCGGTTATCATCTGGTATAAGGGCAGCTTTGGCTTTTTTGTAGTCTGTTTCTTTATTTTCACCGATTGCATATTGAACACTTTCTGATACCAGCTTTATATAGGATTCCTCTCCATAAGGATTAACCTCTTCTGCTCCGTTTAAAATGGCTACTCTCCCACCATCATAGGCCAGGGTTTTGGCAGGCTTTTCCTGGTTGTTTTGTACTGGCTTTACCATTTTCTCTTCAGAAGTTGTAAGTGGCAAGTCATCTGAACCAACTGCTTTGTAATACCATGGCCATGTGTACCTGGATTGCAAAGGTGCATTTATGGCAGCCATCCCTCCTCCTGCTTGTATGTACCGCTCAATGGCATTTTGCTGGCGGTAGTCCAGGGCCTCCGCTTTTGTATGAAGTAAGACAATTGCACTATATTTTTTTAAACTGTCTTCGCTCAAATATTGCCCATTCTGGCTCGTATCTGCTTGTATTCCCTGTTCATTGGCGAATTTGGCAATAGCTGCTATGCCATTGTAGATGTTGGTGGTAGTGGATTCAGTGGGTTTGTAAAAAACCAGAATGCGTTTCTCTTCCCGAGTTTTTGAGCAGGCCAACGCAATAAAGCCCAACAAAAAAATCGTATAAAGTTTTTTCATTAGAAAATGGTAGGGTGATAATCTTAACTGTTTATTCTAGAATTCTATTTTTTTGCTGAAAACGTCTATATCTGTCTACAGCATCCTACAATATTACGTAAAAATCAGTTATTGTCCTGAGTAAAGTAGACCGCAGTTGAGAATAGCCTGATCTTTATCTGGTTTTGTAGCCAGCTCAGCAACTAAGTGCAGATTAGTTATGTAAACACCTATAAGTACAGATGCAGAAAACACGTTTTCCCGGCTGAATTTTCCGATCATCATATAGTTGGCTATAGAACTATAGCATGGCTGTATTGCACATAAATTATAGGCAAACGTCTAATAATTTGCTAAAGGTGTAGATTATATTACCGGTCTTCAAAATCTCTTCAAAATATTTTTGCAACTTGTAGCAGTAAATTTCCATTTTCATGAAGCACTTTTTTACTTTATTGTTTTTAACTCTTTTAAGCAGTTTACTTTTTGCCCAGAGCCCTTCTTCACAATACCATGTAAAGGGCACCCTGATAGATGATCAGAAAAATGTAGTACCCTACGCAAATGTAGCTTTGTATGCAAGTAAAGATTCTTCTCTAGTCTCCGGTGCTGTATCTGACGATGCCGGTAAATTTGATGTAGCAGTAGTGCCAGGGACCTATTATGCTAAAATAACCTATTTATCCTTTGAAGACAAAACCATAGCCAAAGTACAAGTTTCCAATGCTGATATAAACTTGGGTACCATCATCCTAACGAGTATAGACAAGATGCTTGAAGAAATAGTGGTGCAAGGGGAAAAAAGCAAAATGGAGTTGACGTTAGACAAAAAGGTGTTTAATGTAGGAAAAGACCTGGCGAATGCTGGGGGAACTGCTATTGATATTCTCAGCAATGTTCCCTCTATTGCCGTAGATGTAGAAGGAAATGTAAGCCTGCGGGGCAGTGGTAACGTGCGGATTCTAATAGATGGAAAGCCTTCGGGCTTGGTAAACCTACGGGGAGGAAGCGGGCTACAGCAGTTACAGGGCAGCCAGATTGAACGGGTGGAGGTAATTACTAATCCATCGGCCCGTTACGAAGCAGAAGGTATGTCGGGCATCATCAATATTGTGTTGAAAAAGGAACGCACAGAAGGTTTCAATGGCTCTTTTGATATTATTACCGGCTATCCAAGCAACTTTGGCGCTGCGGCCAATGTGAACTACCGCCGCAAAAATCTGAATTTCTTTGTTAACTATACGGCCTCTTACCGGGTGGCTCCCAACAGAACGTCTATGTATCAAGAACTGTATGACAATGATACTACCTTTATTTACCAACAGAGATTTACCGGACGTTTACTGGGGATGAGCAATAATGCCAGGGCAGGCATTGATTACTTTTTTAATGAAAAAAATATCCTCACCGGCGCTTATACCTGGCGAATCAGTAAAGGCAAACGCCTGTCGGACATTCAATACCGGGATTATTACTACACCACAGCCAGCCCCTACCAAATTATTGACCGCACACAGGATGAGACAGAAACAGAACCCAATTCGGAATATGCTCTGACCTATAAAAGATCGTTTATCCGCAAAGGCCATGAGTTAACGGCTGATCTCCGGTTTTTAGATAACTGGGAAAAGTCAGACCAGTATTTTACCGAGAAAGAATTTCTGCCAGATGGTAGCCCCTCCGGTGATCCAACTATTCTGCAACGGTCGCTAAATGATGAAACAGACCAACAATGGTTATTGCAGATAGATTATGTACACCCGTTCGGAAAAGAAGGCAAATTTGAGACTGGCATGCGTAGCAGTTTCCGCGATATGATGAATGACTTTTCAGTAACTGAGCAGAAAGAAGGCGGTATCTGGGAAACACTGGATAGCTTAAATAACATTTTTTTATATAAAGAAAACATCCATGCTGTGTATGGAATTATCGGCAATAAGGTCCGGAAGTTTTCTTACCAAGTGGGGCTACGGGCAGAATGGACAGATGTAACGACTACCCTAAAAAAGAAGAATGAAGTAAATCCGCGTGATTATGCTAATTTGTTTCCCAGTGCCCACCTTACGTATGATCTGCCAAACCAACATGCTTTGCAGGTTAGCTACAGCCGCCGGGTACGCCGCCCGTTATATAATGACCTAAGCCCGTTTATGACCCTCAGCGACAGACGGAATTACTTCAGTGGTAACCCAAACCTGAATCCAGAGTTTACCGATTCGTATGAATTAGGGCATATTAAATATGTAGAGAAAGGGTCTTTTACCACTTCTTTGTATTACCGTTATACCACAGGCAAAATTCTCCGTATCCGCCGGGTAGATCGCACTACTGGCTTTTCCACATTGTTACCAGAGAACCTGGCTACTGAAGATTCCTATGGCGCAGAGTTTACAGGTTCTTATGCTCCTTTTACCTGGTGGAAAGTAGATGGGAGCGTAAACTTCTTTAGGGCTATAACGGATGGAAGCAACTTGGATGATGCACTACAAAGTGATACCTATAGCTGGTTTGCTAGAGCTACTTCACGGGCAACATTCTGGAAAAACACCGATTTTCAGCTGCGTGGAAACTACGAAGCACCGCAGCTAATGCCGCAAGGTAAACGCAAAGCCATTGCTACCCTGGATATGGCCATCAGCAGAGATATTCTGAAAAACAATGGTACCCTCACCTTAAATGTCATTGATGTATTTAACTCCCGCCGTTTCCGTACGATTACAGAAGGAGAAAATTTTTATACAGAGACCAATTCCCAAGGCAGGCTCCGTCAAATTAATTTAACATTCAACTATCGCTTACACCAGGCTAAAAAGAAAGCTAAAGTAGTAGGCGAAGGAGATTATTAATGGATAATAGTAACAAATCACATATTTTAAAAAAGGAAGCTAATGTCTAGCTTCCTTTTTTGTTACAGACACTCGGTATGTGGCTACTTTCCTGTAGCATAGTATTCCTTCTCTTTCTGCAAAAAAATTCGTACTATTTGATAAATATTTCTGGCCATATGGGTGATAATGGTCCTGGCCATGCATAAACCAGTAAAAACAAAGTATATGTATCCAACTGTTAGTATAAATAAAGCAGAGCAGTTACGGGAAGCTTTGCTTACCAGCCGTGAAAAAACCCTGGAACAGATCTATGCCAAAACCTATCCGATGGTTGTGCATTATATAAAACAACATGGCGGAAACGCGGAAGATGCCAAAGATGCATTACAAGAAGCCATCATTCTGGTGTATGAGAAAGTAATGGTAGACCAACTGTCGTTAACGTCTTCCGTCTCTACGTATCTTATGGCAATCTGTAAAAATTTATGGCGCACAGAATATAGAAAACGCAGCAAATTTAATTCGCTGGATGATTATGAAATAGATCAACCGACTAACGAAATGTTGGCAGATAGTCCCCAACAAACGAAGCAGCTTATGCAGTATATGGAAGCCTTGGGCCAGAAGTGTAAAGACATCCTGGTAGACTTTTATTACCATAACCTGCGGATGGAACAAATCTCCCTGAAACACCAGTATCGCACGATTCATTCGGCTACTGTACAAAAATTTAAATGCCTGGAAAGACTTCGTAAAGCTGTTTCTTCTTTTTCTTATAACCAGTTTCTAAACTGATATGCGACCTCAACTGGAACAACTACAGCTACTGGAAAACTACCTGCATCAGCATTTGCCGGAAGAACAAAGGGAGAATGTAGAAATCCGCCTGCTGTGGGATAAAGAATGGCAGCAAAATGTAAGCAGCCAGCAGGTAGCTTATGAGGCCATCCGTTGTGAAGGCCGCAAGCAGCTACGGAAAGAGCTGGAAGCTATTCATACCCGCCTGTTCAGTAAATAATTAACATATCCTGTCAATTATCCTCCTCCCTACTGGTGAGGCTGACAGCCTATTTGCCAAATTTTCCAACCCTCAAGAAAAGTAAATTTAATTTATTCAATTTTCTCATTTTCAGATATGTATCACAAAGAACTCAGTAAACAGGAGTTTTATAAATTCGCTGTGCACGGACAACACCTCAACGGGCTAATGGTAGACCAGTATCTACATTCCATGCAAAACATGACCCGTTCAGTTATTGAAGAAAGGCCAATCAATTTCCGGGAGGTAGATGTATTTTCCCGATTAATGGCTGATAGAATCGTTTTTCTTGGAACTGCTATTGACGACAACATAGCCAATGTTATTGTAGCCCAGTTACTCTTCCTGGAGTCAGCAGATCCCAAAAAAGACATCTTGTTGTATATTAATAGTCCTGGCGGAAATGTTTACTCTGGCATGGGTATTTACGATACCATGCAATATATCCGGCCCGATGTAGCTACTATCTGTACCAGCTTGTCAGCTTCCATGGGAGCTGTGCTGCTTTGTGGAGGTGCTTCCGGCAAACGGTCGGCTCTCCCCCATGCCCGCATCATGATTCATCAACCGCATGGGGGTGCCCAGGGCCAATCGGTAGATATTGAGATTGCTACCAGGCAGTATGTACAGCTACGGAACGAGTTGTATGAGATAATTTCCCGTCATAGCGGACGTCCATTTAAGCAGATAGAAAAAGATGCAGACCGGGATTACTGGCTAAAAGCAGGCGAAGCCCAGGAATATGGCTTGATTGATGAAGTTCTGTATAGATAGGTTTTAATTCTTTTAGATAATCGTTCAAAGCAAGTCAGCCAGAGATATTGGGAGATACTCCAATACCTCTGGCCGACTTTTGCTACTATAATTTTTTTCTAACGTTCACTTGCTTTGATCTGTATGAATTATTATTTTAAGTATGCTATAACCTACACCAGCTTTACGAAGATTTTTTCAGTATTTTTTAATACTTGCTAAAGCAATTTTTATTCTAAATCCATACGTGCATGTCTGTCTCATCTGTATTTTAATGCATATGTATAGTTAACTAGATATTCGTTTTCATTTCTAACCCTTCACACCTATGGCAACCATAACAGAAAGTACTCCTGATATCCGGACAGAGCTCAGGAAGATGAACGACAGGTTCGAAACACTATTTGCCCAAGGAGACGCTTCCGGCGTAGCTTCTTTATATACGGTGCACGGTACGCTGTTACCACCCGGCAGTGAGGCCATTCGAGGATTTGAGGGAATTAGAAACTTCTGGCAGGCTGTTATGAATATGGGTATAAAACAGGTTAAACTAGTTTCTGTAGACGTTGAACAGCTACATGAGACAACCATTGAACAAGGCCAGTATGTGCTAAGCGGAGAAAACCAACAAACGCTGGATCAGGGAAAATACATGGTAATCTGGAAACGCCATCAGGATCAGTGGAAACTAGACCAGGATATCTGGAATACCAGCCTGAAATCTTAAAAATAGTATTGCAAACAGATACGATGAAAAAAGCTGCCTTGCTAGGGCAGCTTTTTCTATGTAAACAGGGCATAACCTAATTACGCTTTTCTTTGGTAATATATGCGGAGGCACCAGTTCCCTTTCTGGCCTGCATCTTGCTGAGCCGCTGCGCTTCTTGCTGCGAAACTATTTGTAAAGCTGAATACTCTGTTTTACCGGTAATGAGAGCAAAGCCGGCCACTCGCTCCACGCTTGAACATGCTATACAGGTTTTGGTTGCAGGTAAAGCCTTTAACCTCGCCTCTGCTATTGGTTTTTTACATCTGATACAATTCATAAATCGCATATATCTTATAAACTAACAACAGCAACACCCTGTAAAAAGTGCAAAAATTAACCAATTATTAGCAAGCATTTTTTAGTACAATGTAGTATTATTTTTAATTTATAAATATCTCATTATCAAGTATATAATTATGTTATTAAATGAACAATGCTGACTTTATTTATGTTATTTTTACATGCATACTTATCAACCAAATACCATTCTTTATACGCCAGATTCGCTTAACGACCGGGGTGTAAAAACGTTGCTTGCTTATCCGGATGCTATACGTGAAGAGATTGTACAGCATAACCGCCTTCCCCGCCTGGAGGATGAACATCATTATAAAGTGAAGTCAGATGTATTAGTACTAGGCCGTTTAAAGACACTAGTTTGTAAAGAGAGTGGTCGCAGTTCGGACTTTATTGCCCCAAGTCTGGCTAACGGCTGTGTGGGAGCCTGCGCCTACTGCTATGTAGACCGTAATAAACGGATAAATCCAATAACATTGTTTACTAACACGGAGGAAATCTTGGAAGCTGTTGATAAACACGTAAACAAACAGCCTTGGGCAAAGGTACCTAACCAGACACATCCGATCTACTACACCTACGATATTGGATGTAATTCTGATATTTCTATAGATGCATCTATTTCTGACAATGTCAAGATGGCCATTGAGTTCTTCAGGAATCACCCCAAAGCTTTTGCCACCTTTGCTACCAAATTTGTAAATCCGGAATTGCTTACCTATAATCCGCAACGGAAAACACGTATCCGCTTTAGTTTAATGCCCCCTAACGTAAGCAAGTTAGTAGATGTACGTACCGATTCTATAGAGAAGCGGATTCTAGCCATTAATGAATTTTATGAGGCAGGATATGACGTGCAAGTTAACTTTGCCCCTATAATTGTATACGAGGGCTGGGAAGATGACTACCGCTTATTGTTCGAGCAGCTAAACGAGGCCATTCATCCCAAAGTAAAAGCCCAGATGGCGTGTGAGGTAATTTTCTTAACACATAACTACTGGCAGCACCAGACCAACTTGTCGATTAACCCCAAAGCCGAAAACCTGATTTGGACTCCCGAGAATCAGGAAACCAAACGTAGCCAGTTTGGTGGTATTAATGTGCGGTATAAACATCAGCTTAAGGCTCAACTTATCTCAAATTTCCGGCAGTTACAGGAAGAAGTAATTCCTTGGTGTCATATCCGGTATATTTTCTAATAGTAGTTAGGAGAGCATATATCCTTCTCTTTCAGTAGAGAAGGATTTTTTATGTTTTTTGCCACCGATTACCTGTTTGTATACGTACTTTTGCCAATGAAACCAGCTACCCTGTAATTGGTGTTAGCTTATAGGACAGAGGTATATATAGGTAATTTCCAGTAACGCCATTATGCAATTGAATGAACCAGAAAAAATTCATCCTTCGCTAAAAGGACTTAAAAGTACGATCATTGGTATTATACTGAATGCTTTACTGGCAATTATTAAAGGTGTGGCTGGGGTTCTAGGAAATTCGTATGCACTGGTAGCAGATGCCATAGAATCCAGTTTCGATATATTTACCTCTTTTATTACTTGGGTTGGGTTGAAAACAGCGTCCAAAGCACCAGACGAAGACCATCCGTATGGGCATGGAAAAGCAGAACCGCTTGCGGCTATGGTTGTTTCATTATCTCTAATAGCTGCTGCTATCTTAATTGCTATTCAAAGTATTGAGAATATCCGTACTCCCCATGATCCGCCGGCTTCGTTTACGCTAGTTGTGCTGGCATTGGTTGTAGTCGTAAAAGAAGGCCTGTTCCGGTTCGTGCATAAAGTAGGAGATGAAGTAGCAAGCAATGCTGTAAAAGCCGATGCCTGGCACCATCGCAGTGATGCCATTACTTCAGCCACTGCTTTTATTGGCATTACTATAGCTCTCATTGGCGGGAAAGGATACGAAAGTGCTGATGATTATGCGGCATTAATTGCTTCTGTCATTATTGTGTTTAATGCTTACCGTATTTTTATGCCTTCCTTCGCCGAGATTATGGATAAAGCTCCTGATGGCAGATTAGTAGAAGAGGTAAAAGCAATTGCCTTAACTGTAAAAGGGGTACAAGGCATTGATAAGTGTTTTGTACGGAAAATGGGATTTGAATATTTTGTTGACATTCACGTAATTGTAGACGGAAGCCTCTCGGTACGTACCGGGCATGATATAGCCCATTCCGTAAAAAATGCAGTGTTACAAGCTAAACCTACCGTATACGACGTACTCACGCATATAGAACCCGCTTGATAGGTGTATATTAGTACACTTTAAAATTTATTGTATTCAATTGTATTACCTATAATATCTTGTAATGAAACCACATATAAGTATTGTAGCTAAGTCCGTTGGTTGGAAACACTCAACAAGAAAATAATGGCTAATCCTAGCAAAAAAGATAATGTACACATGTGAATGTTAATACACCTCTCACCATGGAAATAGACATTGATGAATTTATTGAAGGCTTTTCTCAAACATATATATCTTTAAAAAACTCCCAGCCCTGGTATATTACTCAACATCTTTTAAAGCTACTACCCGAGGTAATGAATAGCTTAGATACCAATTTCAAGATTGTTGATGGTATAGCTATACATACTTCAGCAATCATTGAAAACAATGTAACAATAAAAGCACCTGCTATTATTGGTGAAGGTTGTTTTATCGGAGCAAATGCGTATTTAAGAGGTGGGGTATATATTGGCAAACAATCTGTAATTGGAACAAGCTGTGAGGTAAAATCAAGTATTTTAATGAATAACTCAGCTGTAGCACATTTTAATTTTATTGGAGATAGCCTCATTGGCAGCCGTGTAAATTTTGAGGCTGGTTCTATTGTAGCTAATCATTATAATGAAAGAGCAGATAAAATAATTAAAGTGGTTTATCAGGCGCACGTGCTGAACACAGGTATTACAAAATTTGGCGCTTTAATTGGCGACAATTCTAAAATAGGTGCCAATGCTGTATTATCTCCGGGTACCATTTTAGAGAAGAATTCGATAGTAAAGCGGTTAGAGCTGATCGAACAGTATACATTACCGTAAGATGAAAGCGTATTATCTTACGCACAAAGCATATTCATTTATAAGAAATTTTCTTACCTTTTAATAAGCATCATCTGCTGCTTTTTCTATCAGCATGTAACGCTGCAAACATATTCAATAAACCACCCGTATTTCTATGAACACGAATGAAAATTACCTCGCTAGTGTAAAAAAACAGTTTTTATACTATAAAATGCTTGGTGAAAAAGCCATAGATCAGCTGGAACCCGAGCAACTCTTCCAGGCTACCAATGAAGATTCTAACAGCATTGCTACAATTGTGAAACATCTGCATGGGAATATGTTGTCTCGCTGGACTGACTTTTTAAACTCCGATGGGGAAAAAGTCTGGCGAACAAGGGATGCAGAATTTGAAAATGACCTTTCAGATAAAGTACAGGTTATGGCTAGATGGAATGAAGGATGGGCTTGCCTGTTTACTGCTTTGGACTCCCTACAGCCTGAACAACTTTCTACCATTATTTACATCCGCAACGAAGGCCACACAGTAATAGATGCCATTAACAGGCAATTAGCTCACTACCCATACCACGTAGGACAAATTGTATTTGCAGCCAAAATGCTAAAAAAAGGCGAATGGCAGAGTTTATCTATTCCCAGAAATAAATCTACAGAATACAATGCCAGTAAGTTCGCACAGGAAAAAGCGGTACGCCACTTCACTGACGAAGAATTAAAAAAGCTGCAGTAAACACCAGTAGCTCATTAGTTAGGAAATTATACTGTCACTTTTGTTAGTTGACACCAAATATTTCTGTCCTTCCTTTTAGGACTAAACTATTACTACTATTCAGGATTTAATTGTGACTACAAACTTTCTAAAGAATAGTTATTCCCACTGTATCTCCTATTAATTTTTTGATTATTCTAAATAGTTCTGTCAGTTGTTGCCATAATCTTTAGTTACTGTTTATGAAAAAAGCTTTTCAATTAATCGATGACAATTTTTTTCAGCATTCCTGGAAACTTACCGACAACATTGAAGGTATGCAGGTGGCTTTTACAGAGAGTATGAGCATAGCCGATTGTGGCTTATCCTGCGATACATTTAATATTATTTATCTGCGGAATACAGAAAAACTTGCGCTTGCTGATCTTCAACAAGCTAAACAACACTTCGAGAGTAAAGGCTTTGCCTATACACTATGGGTTGAAGAAAGTCAACTCGATACCAAAGCCAAAGAGTTACTAACATCTGCCGGAATGGAGGTAACAAATCGGGAACCAGGCATGCTTTTAGATCTTCTCTCCTTTTCACCTATTGATACCAATTCTTTTTCGCATATTAAAAAAGTAACAACTCCTGAAGAGATCATACATTTTGCACAGATAGTAGCACAAAACTGGCAGCCACCTGACCAAAACCTAGTCAATTATTATATAAAGGCCACTCCAGCTATTTTAAGCAGCAACTCCCCCTCTCATTTCTTTATATATTATCTTTCTGGAAAACCAGTAGCAGGTGTTGAGTTATTTGTATCGGATTTTGAAACAGCCGGAATTTTTGGCTTATCTACCTTAGTGGATTACCGTGGGCAAGGGATTGGTTCCACCCTCTTCACCTATGTACTGAATAAAGCAAAAAGACAAGGTTGTGCTCAAGTTGTCTTACAAGCCTCGGAAGATGGAATAGGAATTTATAAAAAATTAGGGTTTTCTACAGAAACCCATTTTTATGAATGGCATTAGAAAGAAATTTCTACGCATAGCTATTTATAAGCCGTACTCAGCATATACTTTCCTTATCCCAACTAAACAATTTTTAACAGATTGATACATAAAGTTTTAATACAATATTTTATACTGATGCCTAGAAAAGTATACTATAATTATGATCACTGTTTTTTCCTATTATTTCTTGCTAAAGAAAAATATATTCAGAAAGCTTAATAAAATTTTAAAATCATTGCTCAAATGATATATTTGCGAGTCAAATAAAAAAAGTTACATATTTTATGGATAAAATCATCTACATTATTCCACTCTTTGGTGTAGTGGCCTTACTCTTCACAGCCTGGCGGTCGGCATGGGTGGCTAAGCAAGACCCAGGAACGCAAAAAATGCAAGATATAGCTGCCCGGATTGCAGAAGGAGCCATGGCTTTTCTAAAAGCAGAATACAGGGTTCTTGCCATTTTTGTGGTATGCGTAGCTATTTTATTAGCTGTTACAGCAAACAGTGAAACCTCCTCGCCATTAGTAGCTTTCTCATTTGTAATGGGTGCTTTTTGCTCAGCATTAGCTGGCTTTATTGGAATGCGCGTAGCAACAAAAGCCAATGTACGTACAACAGCCGCCGCCCGTACGAGCCTGGGCAAAGCCCTGGAAGTAGCCTTTACCGGAGGCTCTGTCATGGGTATGGGTGTGGTAGGTCTGGGAGTGCTTGGCTTAAGTGTGTTATTTATTATATATGGCAGCATGTTTGGTACAGATACCATACCTAATCTTAATAGGGTTATTACCGTAATTACCGGATTTTCTTTTGGAGCCTCTTCCATTGCTCTTTTTGCACGTGTAGGTGGAGGTATTTATACAAAAGCTGCTGACGTAGGTGCTGACTTAGTTGGTAAAGTAGAAGCAGGTATTCCAGAAGATCACCCATTAAACCCGGCTACTATTGCCGATAACGTAGGTGATAACGTAGGGGACGTAGCCGGTATGGGAGCTGACTTATTTGAGTCATATGTGGGATCGATTGTGGGAGCCATGGTATTAGGTGCTGCATTTTATTTAGTACCAGGATACGCAGATAACTTTAATGGTTTATCTGCAGTGCTACTTCCTTTGGCTTTATCAGCAGTTGGTATTATCATGTCAATTATCGGTACTTTCTTTGTAAACGTAAAGGAAGGTGGCGACCCTCAGAAAGCATTGAATATGGGTGAATTTGGCTCTTCAGCCATTATGATTGTAGCCTCTTGGTTTATTATCAAAGGTATGCTACCTGAAACCTGGCAATTCAGTGACCCTCTTTATAATGAAGCTGGCGAATTTACTCAATACACTTCTACAGGTATTTTCATCGCGACAGTTATTGGTCTGGTTGCAGGGGTTTTGGTAGGTCTTGTTACTGAGTATTATACTGGTACTGGAAAGAAACCTGTACTATCTATTGTGCGCCAGTCTTCAACAGGGGCAGCCACTAATATTATTGCTGGATTAGGTGTAGGTATGATGTCCACTGCTATTCCTACCTTAATAATTGCATTTTCTATTATTGGTGCCTTTCATTATGGAGGGTTATATGGCATTGCCATTGCTGCGGTGGGTATGTTATCTAACCTGGGTATTCAATTAGCAGTGGATGCGTATGGACCCATATCAGACAATGCTGGCGGTATTGCTGAAATGGCTGAATTACCTAAGGAAGTACGGGGCCGTACAGATAGGTTAGATGCCGTTGGAAATACAACTGCAGCCATCGGAAAAGGATTTGCAATCGCCTCTGCTGCATTAACGGCATTAGCTCTATTTGGAGCTTATATGACAGCAGCTAACATCAAAACCATTGATATTTCTAAAGCCAATGTAATGGCTGGCGTGTTCATCGGAGGGATGTTGCCTTTTGTGTTTTCCGCTTTAGCAATGAATGCGGTAGGCCGAGCAGCTATGTCCATGATTGAAGAAGTAAGACGCCAGTTCCGCGATATTCCACTTCTAAACAAAGCACTGGCTGTTATGCGTAAAAATGAAGGGGTTGAGATGGATCATTGGTCGGCAGAAGACCAAAGAACCTTCCAGGCTGCTGATGGATCTGCTGAGTATGGCAAATGCGTGGAAATCTCTACAAAAGCAGCTATCCGGGAAATGGTACTGCCAGGTTTGCTTGCTGTAGTAGTTCCTGTGGTGATTGGTTTTATGCCTGGCTTTGGTGCTGAAGCACTTGGAGGATTGTTAGCCGGTGTAACGGTTACTGGGGTATTGATGGCCATTTTCCAATCCAATGCTGGTGGTGCTTGGGATAATGCCAAAAAGAGTTTTGAAGAAGGTGTAGAAATTAATGGACAGATGTATTATAAGAAATCTGAACCACACAAAGCGGCCGTTGTAGGCGATACAGTAGGTGACCCATTCAAAGATACATCCGGTCCATCGCTGAACATTCTATTGAAACTGATGTCGGTCGTAGCACTGGTAATTGCCCCTTTATTAGTTATGGAAGATGTAAATACACCTGAAACTGGACAACTTCAACCCAAAGTAAAAGTTGAAAAAGTAGCTGAAATTCGGAAGTAATAAACATTCTATAACTTTACTCAATAAAAAAGAAGCTCCTATTATTTGGGAGCTTCTTTACATTTATAGGGTGTTTATTGTTGATTAAAAGTTATACCGGATACCTGCGCCACCTTGCGGATAAATAACAAAAGGCGCATCAATTATTTCTACAAACAGATTTACATCCAGGAAGAAAGATAAAGGTATGTCTTTCATCATATACTCCAGACCTAATACGCCATCCAAGCCCAAGTCTATATCAGTTACTCGGTCTTCTCTGTATTCCCAATCATTGTCGGTATTGTAGTAATACATATAGCGGTATCTCACAGGTGTAAAGCGGGTTTGGATTCCAGCACCATAGTAAAAACTTAAGCCATCTGCTCCATTGATTGGTTTGCTCCACAAATAACGAACCTGCAAGGCAGTAGTAAAGCCTGGGTAATACCCATGATATTTATACATATCCCGGTCATCGTATTTAGAATATTTGTAAAAATCATCTCCATTGTAATGGTGACCCCATCTGGAAGCTCTACCTAGGTTAAATTCCCAGGCTGTATTAGTGGAGTTATACTTCTTTACACTCACACCTAGTGGTTCTCCTAAACGCAAGCCAATACCCCACTTATAAGCACTACTATTTCCAGAGTTTTTAGCTGATGAACTTCTAGTATTGTTTTTATTCTGGCTGCTCGAATTGGTTGAACGTTGTGAAGCTTTTGAATTGCTTTTTTCAGTTGTATCGTTTGTACGGCTGTTAGTAGATGAAGAGTTGTTCTGGTTGCTGTCTTCTTCTACCAGGGAGCTGGATACATAACCGGTTTTTCCATTGTATTCCACTTTATACCATCCATCATTGTCTTTTTCTATTACTTTAAGTTTAGCACCAGCTGGTATGGTTGTAATGACTTCTTTCCCTGTAGCTGGCCCTTGTCGTAGGTTAGCACCGTTAGACGACTTCACTTTGTAGGCTGATTGCGCAGAAACAAGTTGCGCCGAACCCATAAAGAACAGGAATACTGCAATAGCTTTTGTAAATGTTTTCATGTGTTGTTAATCAAACTAATTATATTTTCAAAAATAGAATGACCTCCAACAATAGATCGAGTTTTTTAATTAGATATTCCACAGATGTAATAATACTTGCAGCTACTAGAGCATTTTTGGCTGGCCAAACAAAATAAATACTTCGCTTCCAAAACATTACAAAAAACGTACTTAGTATATTCAGGCTACTCTCCGTTCTTGTCATGAGAAAAAATTATAGATATTTCAATCAATTATTAGGTGTAGCCTATAGGAAAAGGAATTTTTGGCGCAATGGTACAGGTACCAATAAATACATGGGTTAGCATGTATACTCCTTAAAATTTAATATAGAATGGCATCCACTTCTAAAAATAACGTATATTTCATCAAATTATAACTATTCCACCGCTGTATGATAGCAGAACTCAGAAGAATTTTAGAGTTTACTATTTTCAAAATAAAAGATTATGAAATTTCTGTTATCGACCTGCTGATTGCTTTGTTAATCATTGCCGGAAGCCAGTTAATCATTTGGTTCATCCAGAAGTTTTTACAGAAAAATGTCTACTCTAAAGGCACGATAGACGAAGGAAGACAATTTGCTTTTATGCAGTTGATCAAATACTTTGTGTATACCATAGCCGTGCTGATGATTTTTCAGGCGCTAGGTATAAGTGTATCGCTGCTGCTGGCGGGATCTGCAGCCTTATTAGTAGGCGTAGGCTTAGGTCTGCAACAAACATTCAATGATCTGGTATCAGGGCTGATCCTGCTGTTTGAGGGAAATGTACGGGTGGGCGATATTATTGAAATTGATACCTTGATTGGGCGGGTAATTGCCATTGGTGTTCGAACGTCGAAAGTAGAAACCCGCGACAACGTTACCATTATTGTACCTAACTCCAAATTTATTGTTGATAATGTAATTAACTGGAGTCATAATAAAAAAATGACCCGGTTTACCATTTCCGTCCGTACCTCGTATAGTTCTGACCCAGTTCAGGTGAAACAGTCTTTGCTTAAAAGTGTAAAACAGCACCGCGATGTAGTAGATAAGCCTGCACCTATTGTCCGCCTACAGGATTTTGGAGAAATTGGCCTGCATTTCGAGTTACTCTTCTGGACGCATAATATCTGGCGAATAGAAAGCCTAAAAAGTGAAATCCGTTTTTCTATTCTGAAAGATTTTAAAGAAAACAATATTACAATTCCCTTTCCACAACGCGATCTGCATATTAAGTCGAATGGAAATTTTCCCTGGGCTAAAGAACAGGAAGAAGCAGAAAATACAGATCAATAAGCATTATCAATAACGGAATAGAACTGAGGGACTTTATGGCTGATTTATTGGGCAAGGCACTAAATGATTATTTCACAGGCGATTCGGAGGCTTTTCTGCTGGTACACACCAGCTACGGAGAAATTGAAACTATGCCGGCAGCGGTTTTTTTCAGGAAGTATGAAGACATGCCTGACCTGGAAAAATATGCGCTTTCGTTATGTAAAGGCAAAGTTCTGGATGCCGGAGCCTGCGCCGGGAGCCATGCCCTGGAACTACAAAAACATAATCTCTATGTGGTAGCCCTGGATATCTCTCCCAAGGCAGTAGAAGTTATGAAGCACCGGGGGATAGTACACGCCGTAACAGGGGATATTTTTACCTACGAGGGGGACCGTTTTGATACTATTCTGCTCTTAATGAATGGAATAGGCATTGCCAGAGATATGATTGAAATAAACTATCTACTAAAACATCTTAAATCCTTGCTACTTCCTGGCGGACAACTGTTACTTGACTCCTGCGATGTAGGGTATCTGACTGGGGTGAATATTTACCAGCGCTACATTGGCGAAGTAACGTATCAGTTTGAATACAAAGGAGAAAAAGGTGAGCCTTTTGGCTGGTTATACCTGGATCCGCCTACGCTGAAAAAAGTGGCAAAAGCATCGGGCTGGCAGTGTCAGATCATTTACGAAGAAGATGAGTCATACTTGGCCAGGCTTCTATAGGCTTTGTCGGCTAAAAGCAAAATAAGCAAGCTTTTTAATGAATTCTATGGATTATGCAAAAGAAAAAGTTACCTTTTAATAGAAAAAATATCCTATAAAACACAAATAAACTTACATTTTTAAACTACTTTGTATCTCTGTTCACTATCCAACCTAATTCCTTTTTTTATGTACAAACGTATAGTTTATTGCGCAGCACTTATTGTATTTCTTGCTTTTACAAGTGCCAAACAAGCCTCTTTCCAAAAAGACTGGACCAGCTTATTTGATGGTAAAACATTGAATGGATGGAAAGCATCCGATAACCCGGCTACCTTTAAAGTAGAAAATGGCACTATTGTAGTAGCGGGCCCGCGGGCTCATTTGTTTTATGTAGGGCCAGTAAACAACCACAATTTCAAAAACTTCGAATTTAAAGCTCAGGTAAAAACAACCCCAGGGTCTAACTCAGGCATGTATTTCCATACAGAATACCAGGATACTGGTTGGCCAGCCAAAGGTTATGAGGTACAGGTAAATAATACGCATACCGACTGGCGCAAAACCGGTAGCTTGTATGCTGTTCAGGATGTAAAAGAAATTCCTGCCAAAGATAATGAATGGTTTACCCAACATATAACCGTACGAGGTAAAAAAGTAACTATTCGCGTAAACGACAAGGTACTAGTAGAATACACTGAACCAGATACGCTAACCCGTTCACAGGACAAGCCCGGACGTTGGATTTCCAGCGGTACGTTTGCCTTGCAAGGCCACGACCCAAAGAGTATAGTATACTACAAAGACATTATGGTGAAAGTGTTGCCAGATTAAAAGGCATCTCTGTGGATTAGGCTATTATGTATAAGTACATTTTTGTTTTCATTTTCTGCGTATATTATTCTTGTCTGCATGCCCAGTCTTGGACAGCAAAGAATGCTTTGTCGGTAGATTTTGGAGATATCTATCAGCTTAATTATTCAGTAAATTACTCAAGGATTCTCTTCCATAAAAATATAGTCACGTTTGCCGCAAGTGCAGGCATATCTGTAGAACCAATAGATTATACTAGACTTTGGCAACCATTATTTCCGGTTGAAGCTACCCTATTTGTTGGTAATGGAAAACATCATCTGGAAGGTGGCATATTGCTGATACCAGGCTTATATTACGACTACTACATGCATACTGATTATCTGGTAAGTAATGAGCCAAATAAAGTGATTACAAAAAAAGCTATAGGGACAACAGCAGGTTTCCGGATGGGTTACAGGTTTCAGAAGCCTGGCGGGGGCTTCTTTTTCCGGCTGGGATTTACCCCTATTTTCTATTCAAGCTTTACGCCATTTTTTCTCACCTATATAGATGCAGGCCAAGATGGATGTCCACTCTGTATCTATAGTGAACCAACCGGAAAAAAGGCAGGGTTCGTTCCTGGTGTTAATGTAAGCCTGGGCAGAAGCTTTTAATGCTAAAAAGGAAAGTCTTTTTGCTCTTTTTGTGTAGCTGGATGCCAGGAGATATTTTGTTTATCAATATTGCCTGCCAGCAAGACTTCGGGATTTTTCTCAAAGTTCTGGTCGGTCACTTTTAATTTCCATATTCCAGTCATCTGTAGGTATTGATCTGCAAAATCTGGATGAATAGCCAGGTTACAATATTGGTCTGCCTCTACACAGCTGGGGTACACCAATATATTTGTGTCTGGTTTTTTGTTGGCATACAATAACTCATGACCTATCAGGGAAGAAAGGGTGTATTCGTCTCCCAGAAAAGCTTTACAATACGCCTTATGTAACTGATGCCACTTTTCCCTTGCAGCCTTTGAGGAGCCTGCCAGCGATTGATGAAATTGTTCTTCTTGCTTGGCTCTTACCTTCTCCCAGGGATGCTGCTTTGGCAGCGGATGATCGAAGAATAAGAACAACCGGGCTTTTTCAGCGTTTTTCACTTGCCATTCACTCACAAATACACTATCTCCTTCTTTGCATTCTGCCTCTTTTAAGGCAGTTATTGGGTTATCAGCAACATAGAAAACCGGACACCCTTTTTTATTGGCTCTGGCAAGCTCACATTTTTCAGGAGCAGGATATGAAAAAGTTCTTACCTGGTTTATAGACTCCTCCTCTCCTATTCCTTTTTCCGCCCGTACGCGGTAAAGCTTAAAAGGAAAAGTCTGGTGCGGATATTCATATTTCAAATGCTCCAAATAAGGTATCCCCGCCAATAGATTGGTAGCCGCTTCTTGTTGTTCCTTTTCTGAAATTTTTTCTTTCTCTAATTGAGTAATGGCTGCACATGCAGCTTCCACAATGGCTGTAACCTTATCAACAGCAAACTTCATAAAAATAGTAATTGGTATTAAAACCCTTGTACGTAAAAATGTCAGCCGTATGTTTTTACAAGCGGTTCTTTTTCCACGAACGTTTCCCAATATTTACAGGTTGGGTAACAAGTATCGCATCTGTCTGCTTTTGTTGAATTAGCAGTTTGGCAACCAATGCCGCAGCAAGTTGGGCTTCATTGTCTGTGGGATTCTCTAAAACTTGTGGAGTAAAATGTCTAGCTACAAAACTTGTATAAAACTTCCCTGAAACAAAGGCTGGGTGTTGCATAACAAATTTACAAAAGCTTAAAGTGGTTTGTACACCACTCACCTGGTATTCATCTATTGCCCGGACCATCCGGCTGATGGCCTCTTCCCTATTTTTAGCAAAAGTGATCAGTTTGGCAATCATCGGATCATAATAAATGGGAATATCCATCCCTTGCTCAAATCCATCGTCTACCCGGATACCTGGGCCTTGTGGCCGTACATAGGTTTGCAGGCGGCCAATATCAGGTAAGAAATTATTTGTGGGGTCTTCGGCATATACCCGTATTTCAAGGGCATGGCCAAGTATTTTCAGATCTTCCTGGCCGAAACTTAACTTTTCTCCCTGTGCAATTCGGATTTGTTCTTTTACCAAGTCTACGCCAGTAATTTGTTCAGTTACCGGATGCTCTACCTGTAACCTTGTATTCATCTCCAGGAAATAAAAGTTCAGATTTTCATCAACTATAAACTCTACCGTACCTGCTCCAAAATAGTTGCAGGCTCTGGCTACATCTACGGCACTCTTGCCCATTGCTTCCCGTACCTGGGGAGTAAGAACTGAAGAGGGAGCTTCTTCTACTACTTTCTGATGGCGGCGCTGTATTGAACATTCTCTTTCAAACAAATGCACAATATTACCATGTTGATCGCCTAATACTTGAATTTCTATGTGTTTAGGAGAGGTAATATATTTCTCTATGAACACAGAGCCATCCCCAAAAGCCGAGATTGCCTCACTTACAGCCCGTTGCATCTGCTCCTCAAAGTCCTGTGGATGGTCCACAACCCGCATACCTTTACCTCCGCCGCCTGCACTGGCTTTAATCAATACCGGATAGCCAATTTTATCACATATTTTTTTTGCTTCGGTTATGTCTGTTACCGCATCTGGGGTGCCCGGCACCATAGGTATATTAAATTTTGATACGGCTGCTTTGGCAGTTAGCTTATCACCCATTATCCGGATAGATTCTGGAGAAGGCCCAATAAATACGATACCTGCCTCTCTTACTGCCTTAGCAAAAGTGGCATTTTCGGATAAGAATCCGTATCCAGGGTGAATGGCATCCACGCCTAACTTCTTGCAAACCTCAATTATTTTATCTCCTCTTAAATATGATTGCGCAGAAGCAGGCGGACCTATACAAACTGCTTCATCCGCATAGCGTACATGCAAGGCATTACGGTCGGCTTCACTGTAAACGGCTACTGTGCGGATGCCCATTTCACGTGCTGAACGCATTACCCGTAAAGCTATTTCTCCTCTATTGGCTATCAGTATTTTTTTTATCTGCATGGTGGCTTCTTATGGGCTTGTGAATGGTAATTGATTTATTTATTCGATAAACAGATGGGCTACCTCATGTGTTTATCGATTGGGTTGTTGCGAAATTAAACTATCTCTTCAAATTATCATTTCTTGTGAAGAATAAATAATTTTGTTGCTCCTGCTATTTTATTTATCTGGCTTGTATGAACCGATCTAAAAAAATATTTCTTCTGGTAAGCGCCGTTTTCATTCTGCTGATGATCTATTTTACGGTAGATATTTTTTCACGGACTACGGCCCCTTGGAAAAGAAAAAAGGATTCAACTTCAACAGAGCAGGTATCCGACTCCTCCCGTACAAATACCAGTAATGGGCAGTAGCTTATTTCTTCAACAGAAAATTATGCAGGCAGCCACTAATTAAAATTTTTTATTTCTATCCTTCTTATTTATTTCACGTACAAATTTGTATTGCTAACTATTATACTATTAACTGAATAACTACGTATGAAAAATTTGATAGAAAGATCTGTTACGTTGTCTCTGCTTACCGGTATGCTATTATTTACGGCCTGCAATTCTTCTGAAAACAAAGAAAACACGACTACTGAGACAACAGCTACAGAAAATACAGCTCCTGATGCTACGGCTACTGAAAACACAGCCGATCAAACGGCTACAGGCAATAGCACTGCCAATGCTTCTACACCTACGGCTTCTGCAGCCGATCTGGAAAAAGCTAAACAATTATACAATACCAATTGTGCCGTATGTCATAAATTAAATAATGAAGTGTTGATAGGTCCTGGCCTGGCAGGAATTAACCAAAAACATCCGCAAGAATGGCTGGTTAAGTGGGTTAAAAACTCTCAGAAGGTGATAGAAAGCGGAGATAAATATGCAGTGGAGTTGTTTAACAAATACAACAAAGTGCCTATGCCTGCCTATGAAAATTTCAGTGACGATGAGATTAAAGCCATACTGGCATATATTGAGCAAAACCAGGAAAAATAGTCTGTTTGTTTACTAATAAACTTTATCCCTTATACATATACACTATTTTTTAACTTCCTAGATATGGATTATATTAAACAACTTCAATTGATTATTATTCTGCTGTGCGTAATTGTTGTGCTGTCTATTGGTACTGGTATTGCCTTTGTGACTACGTACACGCCTGGTAGTGAAAACGTTGCCCAGCAAGGTACTTCTACTTCTAACGGACAGCCCTCTGCTCCTGCACAAGCGGCTGCTATTAACGATCCAATAGCTAAAGCTGGAGAAACTTTATTCAAAAATAATTGTGCGGCTTGCCATGCAAGTTCCACCGAAGTAGTTGTAGGACCGGGCTTAGCCGGTGTTACTCAAAGGCGTCCGGAAGAATGGCTCATTTCCTGGATCAGAAATTCACAGAAAGTAATACAAAGTGGAGATAAATATGCAGTAGAGCTTTTTAACAAATATAACAAAACAGTAATGCCTGCTTATTATTATTCAGATGATCAGATAAAATCTATTCTTCGCTATGTAGAAGCTGTGAATGGAGGAACGGGTGGTTCTGTGGCACAAAAATAAATCACTACTAGTGTTAGTAAACAAAAACCACCTGAGCTATTTCAGGTGGTTTTTGTTTGTATGAGAATAGTTGAAATTACTACTCATTATACGAATAACCCTTCGATAGACAAATATCTTTCGCCGGTATCGTAACAGAAGGTAAGTACTTTCGAACCTTCTGGTATTTCAGGTAATTTTTTAGCTACAGCGGCCAGGGAAGCACCCGATGAAATTCCTATAAATATTCCCTCCTCTTTTGCTGCCCGAATTGTATATTCAAAAGCTTCTTCTTTGCTTACTTGTATAGTTCCATCAACACGGTCTACATGGAGGTTTTTTGGGATAAAGCCGGCACCTATCCCTTGAATAGGATGCGGACTTGGAGAACCGCCACTGATAACAGCAGATAATGAAGGTTCTACAGCATAACTCTTCATATTTGGGTAATATTCTTTTAATACCAGGTCGCAGCCAGTAATATGGCCGCCAGTGCCTACACCAGTAATCATATAATCTATTTTACCTGGAAAATCCCGTAAAATTTCTTGTGCGGTGTGCTCCCGATGTGCCCGTATATTAGCTTCATTGTCGAATTGCATGGGCATCCAGGCTTTTGGATTAGAAGCTACCATGTCGTGTGCACGTTCGATAGCCCCTTTCATCCCTTTCTCGCGGGGTGTTAGCTCAAACTGTGCTCCGTAAGCCGACATCAGACGACGGCGCTCAATAGACATAGATTCTGGCATCACTAGTACTAATTTATACCCTTTTACAGCAGCAACCATGGCTAAGCCTACACCAGTATTACCAGAAGTCGGCTCAATAATGATGCTATCTGGCCCTAGTAAGCCCTTTTTCTCAGCATCTTCAATCATTGATAAGGCAATACGGTCTTTAATACTGCCACCGGGGTTTGCCCGTTCTAATTTCATCCATACTTCTGCCCGTTTACCAAACAAGCGGTTAATGCGTACAATGGGCGTATTTCCAATGGTTTCTAATATATTATTTGCTCTCATAAGTTTAGTTAGATGTGTTTATTTGTTGCCTCGTACACAATGTACTAGCCCATACAATTTGCTTGTAATTTATATTTATATATAAAATTCCAGATACTGTTCTACCGCTTTTTGTCCACTAACTTTAATCTGGCTCTTGTGATATACTTTGGAATAAGCCGGCACACTTTCCGTAAGCCATACGTTACCACCAATTACGCTATGTTCGCCAACCACTACTTCGCCCCCCAAAATTGTTGCATTAGCATAAATTACTACATAATCACCGATAGTGGGGTGTCTTTTTACATTAGCTAGTGCTTTTTCTACACTAACAGCTCCCAACGTTACGCCCTGATAAAGTTTCACATGATTACCAATAACAGTGGTTTGTCCGATAACTATACCAGTACCATGATCTATGCAGAAATAGGAACCTATCTGTGCACCTGGGTGAATGTCTATTCCTGTTTTCTGGTGGGCGTACTCTGTCAGCATTCTGGGTATATAGGGAACATCCAGCTTATAGAGCACATGTGCCATCCGGTAAATAGCAATGGCATAAAATCCTGGATAGGTCAGTATAACCTCATGTATATCTTTAGCCGCTGGATCTTCCCGTACAATGGATTCTGCATCTTTCAGTAATTGCGTATAAATAACCGGCAAAAAAGAGAAAAACTTCTCAGTTAGTACAGTATCCGGCAAATGGGCATGACACTGAGAAGACTTTAATAATTGTACAAAATTCAGGCTTAGCTTTCCTACAAAATCTTGTATTTCTGCGGTTGAGCCGAAAGATTTACTGGCAAATTGTGGAAACAGTACCTTAAGGAGATTCTCAGCAAATCCATAAACAGCCTCTTTACGGGGTATTCCCTCAGATGCTTTATGTGCTTGTAGAAGTGTATGCAAAAAATGAGTATCCATAAAAAAATGAGTTATCAATTATCACTAAACAAATAACAATAAGCAATGTTTAAGACATAAAAATTTAGTGGTTATGCCGATACTTGCTTTGTTATTGCTTGAAAACGTCTAGTAAGGTGCGGCATTTTAATTCAGTTTCTATCCACTCTTTTTGCGGATCAGAATCGGCAGTGATGCCAGCTCCAGCATACAAAATAGCTTTATCAGGCCCTAGCTGCATACATCGCAAATTTACAAATAAATGTGTCTCCGCATTTACATTTACCGGTCCTAAAAATCCGCTATAAAAAGACCTGTCATGTTTTTCGTAATCCAGAATAAATTGCAGAGCAGGTTCTTTAGGTGTTCCACACACGGCTGAAGTCGGATGAAGAAGTTGTAACATAACGGTACCCAACTGTGGAAAATTTACTTCCTGGGTATCCACCATAAATTCCGTTTGTAAGTGCATCAGATTTCCGGCTGCCACCGTTCTGGGGCCAACCTCTTCATACTCCCGTAGGCGTATTTTTTTGAAACAATTGACAATATACCGGCTTACCAGGGCTTGTTCTTCAATCTCTTTCTGTGTCCATACAGCCTGGCTTACCGGAAGACCTTTCACTAACCGTTGCGTACCAGCCAGCGATACTGTGCGGAATATTCCCTGTTTGTCAACACTAATCAGTGTTTCTGGAGAAGCCCCCATCCAAATACCAACATCCGGAATAAAAACCAGAGAAACGAACGCATGCGGATACCGGCTGCATAAGCTTAGAAAATTCTGCGCATTGTCAGGATTCGAGAGTAACGCTATTTCTTTTGTCCTCGACAAGACGACTTTCCGGAAATGTCCTTGATCAATAGCCTCTATAGCTTTGGAAACAGCTCCTTCAAAGGTACTTTTTGCTACTGTCTCCTGAGGAGTTTCTGTATAGTTAATGCCGGGCGTTTGCTTACTTTCCGGATAGGTTAGTTCATCAGCCACTTGCTGCCGGAAGCGGTCATATCTACTAGCACTGAAAACATTCGCTTTCAGGGTCTGCTCTTTAATTTCTCCATCTTGTGTAATGGTATAATACATATCCCCTCTGATAAATAAGCTGGCCTGGCCATTATCATTTAAAAAAGGGCTGAAGGCAAAACCGGCAGGTAGTTCTTCCAGATCAATAGGTGTGGTCGTAGCTGTACCGGAAAAATCGACCATCAGGTGTATAGTGCCGGTATGTGGCAAACGCCAGAGAGCTACCGGATAATTGTGTTGCAAAGCATGATGCCATACAGCTCTGCTGAAATCTAACGTATTATTTTGAAAGGCAATGGTTGTAGTTGTGTCCACTCACGTTATGTTTTTCTTTTTATTAAGACATATTACTTTATAAAAGTCTGATGTCTGACCATTTATTTACCCTTATTTTTTACATATGGGCAAATTAATTGTGTTTGTAGTATAACCAATCTAAGGGCTTTACTGTTTTTTCTCCAGCACAGCTATTGTTATCCGGCTGACACAAACTAGTTGACCAGCTTCATTAGTAATTCGGATTTCCCATACCTGCGTTTGCCGGCCTACATGTAGGGCAGTTGCTTTTCCATATACATACCCATCGCGTACACTCCGTATATGGTTGGCATTAATCTCTAGCCCAACACACTGATATTTCTCCAGATCTACTGAAAGGCTGGCAGCAAAGCTCCCCAGAGTCTCGGCCAATACAACAGAGGCTCCCCCATGTAACAGGCCAAAAGGTTGTTTGGTTCGATGGTCTACAGGCATTCTGGCACATATATAATCACTGCCTATTTCGGTAGCCTCTATTCCCAGGTGTTCACCCATATTACCCTGGTTTAGTTTGTTCAAATAGTCGAGCGTAACATTAGAGTTAATCATAGCTATTTAGTTAAAAAGTTATATATCTTTTGTGGTAAAAATAACTAAACAAATGGCATATCCGGCAGACCGTATACAATAGGCGATAGGAAAAGCTTCAACACCCATAGGGGTATACAGAGAAAAAACAGCAAGTATATACAAAACGGCAGATAAAACCTGCATTAGAATAAACAGGCGGATATGGGCTTTCCCTAGCAAAACATAGGCAAAAAAATAGGATACCATAATAAAAAAGTCACCGAGTACCTGCCATTTAAAATAGGCTTCGCCGGCTAAAAAACGATCGTCAAATAGCAGCAGCAGTATATGGTAACGGGTAAGATAAACGCCAATCAATCCCAACATAATAAAGGGCAACCAGTTTAGTACTGCTTGTGAAAGAACCTGTTTTATCGCTTGCTTATTATCAATGACTGCTGCCACATTAGGGAAATATACCACGGCGAGCAAGGCTGTAAATACCTGGGTATACCATTCAGATGTTCTAACAACAGCCTGCCAAAGGCCAGTTGCCTGGCTACCAAACTGATTGATGGCAAATTGGCGGATAAAGAAATCAACCGTCCTGCCAAATAGAACCAGACTCAACGCCATGAGACTATATTTTCCCAAGGCAAAAAATGCCTGCTTTAGGTTATTTTGAACTACTCCCTGATTCACATAGTGCCAAAGGTCGGCAGATAAATCCGATACAGAAATATGGTAAAATTTTAACACGATCCATACACCAACAAGTGACAGTCCCTGTCCGGTGGCAAAACCAGCTAAACTATAGGATAAACTTGAGGTACTTACTCCCACTAATACGCCGCCAAGGACCATTATAATGGAAGCTATTTGAGCTAACAGATACACTTTTGTTTTTTGTGCAGCTAACAATAAGGCACTACAATAGAGGTATACTAGCTGGCCAATGGATGCTACCGCCACTAGAGTAAACCATTGGAAACGGTTCCAGGTAGTTGGAAAAACCTTAAAAAATGGATTGATCAAGAGCAGAAACGCTAAGCTACAAATCACCCATACCAGCATATGCCAGATTAATCCTGCTACTAAAAAATCTCTCCGGAGACCTTTGTCTACCCGCGAATCAGCTATGTATTTCACCAGGCCTTTTCCAATGCCTTCTGCGGGTATTAAGGTAACAATACTAAACAAATTTTGCAGGTGGGCTAGTGCGGTAATTCCGGTTGCTCCGAGAAAAAAAGCAAATAGCTTGTTTATAGCAAGGCTACTCCCAATCCTTACCAGAAGCATGACAAGGGAGCCTGTATATTTTCGGAGCATAGTGCAAAAGCTGGAGATCGGATGCCATAATTGGGGCAAAGGTATTCAAAGCAAGGCATATACCAGCTAATACGTATATAAAAACTAACGGACAGGTTGGGCTACCTGCAACACAAACTTTATACATGTTCCTGCACCTGGAACAGATTCGATTAGCAAATGGCCTTGCAGTTTTTTGGAGCGGCTTTGCATATTCATAAGCCCATTTCCTCCCTTCTCTTTTTCTTTTTCAAACCCCAGCCCATCGTCCGACAAACTAACGCTCATCTGAGTATGATTGATGACAAATTGCAGCCGGACCTTCCTGGCTTTGGCATGTTTAAGAATATTACTCATCCCTTCTTTAAAAAGTAATATCAGGTGCCGGCTATCACCCATGGGAAGCATTACCGGTCGCAGTTCTTCACTTATGCCCATCACTTCAAAGCATACTTCCGTTTTTTCAAATAAGTCATCGCCGAAATCTTTCAGGCGAATGGCCACCTCATACAAACTATCATTTTCTGGATTAATAGACCATATGAAGTCTTTAGTACCTTGATATAACTGATTAGAGTTGTCGCGGATTTTGGTTAGCAGGTGGTCTACTTCTGCTCCGTGCCCATTTAACCTTGCTTTGATCAGTTCTGTGATTAAGGAAATACGGGTTAGGCGGTTCCCAAATTCATCGTGTAAATCCTGGGCTGCTAGTTTGCGCACCCGTTCATTTTCGGTTAGCTTGGCCTTTTCAATTTCCATCAGGTGATGTACTTTTTGTTTTACCCGGTAATCATAGGAGAGTTTTATAGCCACAGCCAGCACTACAAAAGTGGCCAGGTAAAACCAATAAGTCCGCCAGAAAGGTGGAGTGATCACCAATTTTACCACAGCCTCCTGTTGATCATTCCAGATTCCATCACTGTTAGACCCTTTCACCCGGAATGTATATTCACCCGGACTCAAATTGGTGAAACTGGCATACCGGCGGTTCCCGGCGTACATCCATTCATCCTGAAAATTATCCAGCTTAAAGGCATACTGGTTTTTGCGTGGATTGGTATAATCCAGCGCTACAAAGTCGAAAGAGAAGAAATTTTCTCTATAATTCAAACGGATTTCGCCTTGTGCAGCTAATAAGCTATCAAGGTTTATCGGTTTTTCGAATATTTTAAAGGAAGTAAGCTGAATTTTGGGTACGTGTTGATTATCGGCTATACTATCCGGATCGAAACTTACTACTCCACTGTTGCCTCCAAAAAACATCTCCCCTTTCTCACTTCTATGATAGGCACCTGAGTTGAATTCATTGTTAGGCAACCCATCAGTTACATCATAATTTTTGAACTGTTTATTTACCGGATCAAAACGGGAAATTCCCAGGTTTGTACTCATCCAGATACGGCCTTTTTCATCTAGTAAAGCACCGTAGACATAATTATTAGATAATCCGCTTTTTTCACTATAGTGGACAAACCGTTCTTTTCCTTTGGTAACTTCCAGTTTGTTGATGCCCTGGTCTGTACAAAACCACAAATTACCCTGTTTATCTTCCACAATAGACCAAACCATATTGCTACTAATGCTGTATGGGTTGTTCTCTTGATGAAGGTATTGCTTAAATGTTTCTGACTGACGGTCAAATTTACTTAAGCCTGACAAAGAGCCAATCCACAGATTTTGCTGTTTATCTTCTAAGATGGAAGTAATAAAATAGCCCTTCAATCCGGTATCTTCCCAATAGCTTTTTGTTTCCCCAGTAGCCCGGTCGTATTTTTTTAAGTCAAACCCAGTGCCGATCCAAAAGTTATCCTGACTATCCTCATACATATACATGATTTCATTTTCCATGTATTTCCGTTGATGGTTATCGAAATAAATTCTAGTAAAAGTTTCTTTCTGCCTGTCGAATTTATTGAGGCCAAAATGAGTACCTACCCATAAGGTACCTTGTTTATCTTCATAAATCCGCTCTACCATATCATCGCTTATACTCGTTGTATTTTTCGGATCGTAGGTGTATTTTTTATATTGATTGGTTTTGCGATTGATCCTTACCAGCCCCTTTTGTGTTCCTATCCAAAGATTGTCTTCTTTATCTGTGTAAATAGCAAATGTAGAGTTGGTAGCAAACGATTTTTCCTGGCTTGTAAAGCGGTTCCAGAACACAAATTTATTTTTGGCCCGGCTGTATTTATGCACCCCTGCCCCGCGGGTTCCTATCCACACCACATCTTCAAAAGCATCTTTACTTTCATAAAGAGAAAAGATCATATTACTTTTCAGGCCTTTGGTAGCAAAAAAATCATCTTTTATATGGATAATAGAAGCTACTGTATGTTTATCCTGCATGCTAATTTTACAGATCCCATTCGATTGAGTGCCGATCCAAAGATCCCCTTTTTGGTCTACGAGTAACGTTTTAATGACATTATCACTTAAGCCCATAGGCTTATCTGGGTCACGATAAAAATGTTGAACTTCGCTGGTGTTTTTATCTAGTTTATTAAGTCCCCGGGTGGTTCCTACCCATAAGTTTCCAAAATGATCTTCAGTAATGGCTGTTACCACATGATCCGATAGCTTAAATAATAAACTTGAACTATTCCCGGCATGAACAAAACTGAGTTTTTGTTGACTTGGATGCTTATCTGGGTTCTGAATAACCACCTGATTGAGGCCCTTTGCTGTGCCAAGCCATACTTTTCCTTCTTTATCTTCGAAAATAGTAAATACCCTATTGCTGCTAATACTGCTTTCATTTGTGGAATCTGGCTTATATGTATAGATCCTGTAGTCATTTTTTTCTTTATCAAATACCATCCGTTTCAATCCTTCAACTGTTCCTAGCCATATGCTCTGCCACTGATCTTCATAAATACTGAAAATCGGAAATATATCGGCACCAGTAGTGTCAGTTGAAAGTTGAGGGAAGCGAACAAACGTATTGGTGGTTTTGTCTAACCTGTTCAATCCATCTAGGGTGCCTACCCATAAGTCTCCTACTTTGTCTTCATATAAATGATGAATTTGGTTGTTGGATAAGGATTTGGAATCGTAGGGGTCGTGTTTATAATGAATAAAGGTATACCCATTGTATTTATTGAGGCCATCTACGGTACCAAACCACATAAAGCCCTGTTTATCTTTTAAAATGGTATATACTTCGCTTTGCGAAAGCCCATCTTCTACTGATATATGATCGAAATTGGCTGTGTTATATTGGGCCGAAAGGGAAAAATGCACGAAGCAAACTAACAGGCAAAGCCATTGTATGCTTTTATTGAAAGTATAGGTGATAAAAATTTCAATTACCTTTTTGGGAAAGAACCAGTACATAAAGTTCTTGTTATAAGTCTCTTATCTTCAATATTATCATTTTTTTACGAGAAATCTCTTATTTAATGAGTGAAATAACAAGGTGTAGCTTGGTAGTATTCTAAAGGTACATAGCCATCCGAGTGCTTTCTTAACTAAAAAGCCTGCATCGCAAGAGCAGGCTTTTTAGTTAGTAGTATATAATGGAACAAAGGCAACTTAAGCCTTACTTAGTGCTGCAAAGTGTTTGAAAAACAGCGGTATGGTTTCTATTCCTTTTAGGTAATTAAAAATACCATAACTTTCATTAGGTGAATGGATGGCATCGGAATCTAGGCCAAAGCCCATTAATACACTTTTCAAGCCTAATTCTTTTTCAAACAAGGCTACAATAGGTATGCTGCCACCTTCCCGTTTAGGGATAGGTACTTTCCCCCAAGCCTCTTCAAAGGCTTTACTTGCCGCTTGGTATGCGACTGAATCTACAGGAGTTACTACTGGTTCTCCGCCATGATGGGGTTTTACTTTCACCCGTACACTCTTAGGAGCAATAGATTCAAAATGTTTTTGAAATAATTCAGTGATTTTGTGAGAACTTTGGTTGGGTACTAGCCGCATGCTGATTTTTGCATTTGCTTTGGAAGGAAGTACAGTTTTAGAGCCTTCGCCGGTGTACCCACCCCAGATACCATTTACATCCAGCGTTGGCCGGATAGACACTCTTTCCAAAGTAGTATATCCTTTTTCACCGTGTATATCGCCAATGTTGAGTTCTTTCTTGTATTCTTCTAGAGAGAAAGGGGCTTTTGCCATTTCTGCCCTCTCCTGCTCACTGAGTTCCTGCACATCATCGTAAAAACCTGGTATAGTAATATGATTGTTCGCATCTTTCAGGGAAGCAATCATTTCGCAGAGGATGTTGATCGGATTTGCCACGGCGCCTCCATACATACCTGAATGCAGATCGCGGTTGGGCCCGGTAACTTCCACTTCCAAATAGGTAAGTCCTCGTAATCCGGTAGTAAGCGAAGGACAATCGTTAGCTATAATGTTGGTATCGGAAATTAGAATGACATCTGCTTTTAGCTTTTCTTTGTTATTTGTTACAAATAGGCCCAGATTATCAGAACCAACTTCTTCTTCGCCTTCAATCATAAATTTTACATTGCAAGGCAAAGAATTAGTAGACAGCATTATTTCTAGAGCTTTTACGTGCATATATACTTGGCCTTTATCGTCACAGGCACCCCTGGCATAAATTTTTTCGTCTTTAATTACTGGCTCAAAGGGTGGTGAATGCCAAAGTTCCAATGGGTCGGCTGGCTGCACATCGTAATGTCCGTAAACGAGTACGGTAGGCAAAGAGGGATTGATGTTTTTCTCGCCGTACACAATGGGATGACCAGCAGTTTCACATAGTTCAGCCTGATCTGCTCCGGCTTTCAGTAATTGCTCACGAATAAATTCTGCGGCTTTTTTCACCTCAGGCTTATATTTACTATCGGCACTGATTGAGGGTATCCGCAACAGATCAAGTAATTCATTGATAAACCGGTCTTTATGTTGATGAATGTAATCTTGCATAGGCTTTTGGTTAATACTTCATATAAAATAAGAAAGGGCTAAAATAGCAAATCTGCTTTTAACCCTTTGTACTATTGTATAAAAATTGATTTTACTTCTTTTTCAGCCGGATAGTGGTGCGGTTTTCTTCGCCGTTTATTAATCGAACAATATTTTTCTGATGCGTAAGTGCGACAATGGCAAACAGCACAAATCCGAAAATATTTAATAGTGGCTCTTCGGGATTAAATCTGGGAATAAGCAGTAAAATTGGAAAGGCCAGCGTAGCAATCATAGAACCAAGCGAAACATATTTGGATGTCAGCAATACGATAATAAAGATTAGCACGCAAAGCAATGAGGCTTCCAGGTGAATAGCCAGTGCCATTCCCAGCAAGGTAGCTACGCCTTTGCCTCCTTTAAAATTAACATACACCGGAAAGATATGCCCTACCACCGCCAGAATACCAAATAAGAGTTTGAACTGTATGATAGACTCTGCAGAAATGGCATCCATGAAGTATAAAATAAGGGCTAGGGAAGTAGCTGTCCATCCTTTGAAAATATCTACCAGCATCACAATAATACCTGCTTTTTTTCCCAGCACCCGGAATGTATTCGTTGCTCCGGCATTTCCACTGCCGTATTTACGCACATCTATACCGAAGTAAGCTTCGCCTAGCCAAACCGAAGTTGGCAGGGAGCCAATCATATAAGCCATTATTGCACCACAAATAATCAGCAATATATCCATCTAAAATAGTTCTTTAAGTAATTGTAACTGAAACAGAAGTTAGTTAAAAATAATTTACAGTAGGTTCTCCAAATATATATAAGTTCACAGGATAACTCCAAATATTCCTACCTCACTTTAAACTACTGCTTTACAAATACTTTTACGAAAGTTTCCTTTATTAAAGATGCATTTTTAGAAAACCTCTGGGTTAAAATCCATCTTTTTTCTCAAACTTGGTGTCTTTCTCTGGTTTTTTCTCTTCTTGTGGAGCTTCTTCCTGAGGTACTTCCAGTGTTGGCTGCTCTTCTTTAGATTTTTTCTTCTTCGTTTTTTCTTTTTTCTGCTTAGTTGGTTTTGGCTCCTCTTCTACTTGCTGCTCCACAGGTGTCTCTTGACTAATAGTCTCTTCCTGCTTTGGCTGTTCCTGCGTTTTGGTTACTTGTTGCTTCACAGTATTGGTCGTAATACCTTTGTAGTCGCGGTTAAAACGGTCGATAAAGGTAGCTCTTTCATCGTGGGTAGCCATAGCCAAGCTAAATTGACCAGGTTTACCAGGTTTGGCCTTTTTACCCATTACGTCATTAAATTTCTCATCGGAAGATAAGACCATTAACTGGTTCTGCGTAAAATTGAAATAATACCAGTCATCAGAAGTAATCTCAAGATAGATGGTGGCATCATCTCCAGAAGGTGTTTTGCGGATTTCAACCATTCCTCCCAGCAACGAATTAATATCTATGTTGGCGATATTGGACACACCAAGTTGTCCATTACTGTAAAATGCCTTATTTTCTTCTGACCATTTCAGGTTTACGTTAGACAACACCATGGTCGCCAGCAGCCGCTTAGAGGCTTCATGTAAGGGAATAAACCCTTGTTTAGATTTTTCTTTGTAACTCTTAGTAGCTCCGTTACCAATAATGGCGGCTAGTTTTTCATATAATAGTTCTTTATCATCATTTGCTTCTTTATCACCTACGCCTTTATCTAGCTTTGTTTGAACAATAGTATTTCCCATGGAAGTTACCCCCTGCATGGGAAGTGGAAAATTGAAAGCAAGTAAAGAATTGAGGCTATAATCATTGGCCGCAAAATCTACCTCACCAATACCAGAAGACAATAGATACTCACTTGGTGCACTGAACAAATCAACTTTACCAGAAAACTTAAGCTTTCCTGTAGCATCATTCAGTACCAGCTGGTTTCCCTCCATGGAGGCATTGTTTAGCTTCTCTATGGGAGCTACTGTAAATTCATTAGTAGCCGGATTATATTTTAACTGCCCTTTGGCAGTAATTATGTCCTTATCATCCTGATTAGATTTTACTGAAAGGAAAGTCGTATAAATCGAGGAAGTTTGCTTATCAATGTGAATACCTGTCGTTACTGGGATATTATCTACAGTCAGGTTTTCATCCACATTAATTACAATATTCTCCTCTCCTTTATTATTTTTATACGGCAACCATGCACCCAATGTCGCCTGACTCTTTAGATCTAACTTAATCGATCCATCTAGAATCAAGTTCTTCTCCGGTGCAAGCATGGTTACATTACCTTTATATAAGATTCTTGGAGCAATAAGGAACTTGTCTTCCTCTAATATTTCTCCTGCAGCCACCGTATAGCTACGGGGAGTTTTGTCTTTCTTAGTAGCCTCTTCTTGTCTAAGTTCAAAATCACCTAATTTAATATTAAACTCTTGTTTTTCAGGATTAACGTATTTGTATGTAGCATTTCCAACAAACTTAGAACGAGATAGAATCTGCACATTTCCATCGAACAGATTATGATAGGCATATACTGTATCAATAGAAAGTTTAGCTTCTACTAATGGTTCCATTAAGGCATTTTCCTGAATACGCACTACGCCATTTTTTGGCATGATCCGGGCATCAGCCGATTGAATATAAGGAACGCCACCAATATTCAGCGTATACTTTTCTATATTATATAATGCAAAACGGGCATTAAACGTCAGATTTTCCTGGCTGGGCTCCATGGAAGTGAACGTACTGGTTTGTACATCTCCTTCCATAATAATACTCTTCTTGGCTATATCCCATTTTGCTTTATTAATGGATGTTTTATAAGCCGCATAAGGGAACTCCAAACTAGCAAAACCTGAAAGAGCCGGATTGGTACTGGTGTTTATGGTTACCAGCCCTTGGCCCATATTAAAATCTACGTTTACAAAATTGGCAGATAAGACTGGTTTTGTAAGCACATTCGATTTTATCCTAAACTCAGCATCGTTTGCCTTAAAAAAGGTTTTATCTAGCTGAAAAGCAGAAGAGTATGTTTCAGAATCTTTTCTATCCAAGGTGCCACTACCAAACAATCCAGTAGAACGGACTACCATCATTCCATTAAAGGTAGCACCTGTCTGTTTATATATTTCAAAAGGTGTATCGGTATTAGAAATATTCATACTATCGGCCCGGGGCATCCACTTTAGCGAATAGTTCTTCAACTTTACTAACGGGAAAGATCCGGCACCCATAGTGGTTTCTTTGATTTCGGCTGTAGGTCCTTTAGCTACTACAGAATCAGGGGTGAATAATACATCTTTCGAAGTAAGAGTTGTACTTAGGTGCTCAATAGTACCAGAAGTCCGCAAACCCTTCATATCCATAATAATATCTCCACTGAACATAATTTTGGACTGTGAGTCATATAAATTATATGCAGTCTGGGTTGGTTTATGACGGAATCCTAAGGTATTATCAGGCATAGGTACCAAAGCTTCTTTAAACGGCGGGAAAATACCATCTGAGTAAAAGGTTCCTTGGTAATCGGGATCTTTGCTGTTTAGGCTATCCAGTTTTACAGATGGAATCTCGAACCGCACATTTTTATTATACGAACCTGCAATTCTATTCCGCTGATCGAAATAAATGGTAGCACCAGACTCCACATTCAATCTAGGATATTCTGGAAAATCGGTGAGACCGGCCTTGTTATTGGGTTTGTTGATGTATAAGGTTCCGGCTCCATATCTGATCTCGCCACCTAGCTCCTTTTTATTTCCTTTCTTCAACGCTTCTTGTGAGGTAAATAAAATGGTATCAATCTGAGGCATTTCTACAGTAAATTCATCATACAAAAAGAAAAAACCCGATCCTTTAAACTTGTAGGTACCCGCAGCAACTTCGCCATCTAATAGGAAGTTCCGGTCTTTCAGCAGTTTAATTTCTTTATTTCTGGGTTTAACAGAGACATTCAGTTTGTTACTTAAATAAAACCGTTCTATTCCTTTAATTACCAGTTCATTACTGCCAAAGTTTAAGGTAGCATTTGGCCCGCTTACACTTTTAGATTCTGCCCTGAAACTATCATAATCTCTTTTTTTACCATTGGCAAGCACATTGTGATCTCCTTTCCGGTTCATCTTTACCATGCCGGTTTCTGCATTGTAATCCACATAGCCCTCCTGCATCATTTCAATCATAGCCCCGCGTACAATATTTTCATTCAGTTTGTATTTAGCGGCTAGGTCTCCTACATAAAAAGACTGTGTTTGCGTGGAATTGGTGTAAGCCATCAGCATTTGCAGCGGATGGAAATTGTAGTTGCCTTTTAAGGATATATACCTGGTAGAATCAAAAAAATCATAGGATTCAAAAATAGCGGGCACTTCTGAGCGGGCAGTTAAGGTATAAAAATTAAGTTCTTCCGAGTTCAGATCCCATTGCACGCCATCAACCGTAATTTCTACTTTATGATACGTATCTACGTAGGGCGTACTTTTGAATCCATCTAACGTATGATTTAAACGCAGCAAAGGAATATTCTTATTGTAATTCAACTTTACGGAAGGATGGTAAATAGAGTCGCGGTTATGTGGAATGACAACACGTATTCTAGGAGCAACAATAACTGAATCGCCAAATTCATATTTGTGGCCAGACGTTTTAAATTTAGTTTCCCCATTTTCAACATAACTCAACAAAGCAGGTTTATTGTTTAAAGCTGTACTGAATGTACGCTTACCTACCATCGAAAAACCGCCCAAATACACCAGATTTTTTCCTACATTCTTAAGGCTTGCCTTATTATAGTACGACATAAACCGTGGAAACTGTGCATCTTCAGGTCCTTTGTGTTTTTTGCTAATAAACTCAAAAATACCTTCTACTGGTTCGTTCAACACATCCGGATAGGTCATTTTTACGCCTTCTGCGGTTAGTTTAGTTGACCGTGTATCAAAATTATATTCTCTCAGATCGCAGTAAGCCTGGGGTAAGCCGGCTATTGTCCAGTCAAATTTACCACCAGACCCCACGAAGATGCCTTTTTTCAGCATTAACGAACCCTGTGTACCAGTCAATGCAACTGAATCATAAGCGGTCGCAAATACTAAATTGGTGTTAGTGAACACCAATAAAGCACCCTGGGGTACTGGCTGAACAGGTTTTTCAAATATCATTTCCTGCACGGGTGGTGCTGCATCTGCTTCCGCTTCCGTATTAGTCTCTGTCTCCAGATTGTCCCAGCTGGACCAACCGTCATTTGCAGGAGGTTGAGAGGTGTTAGTATTTAACTCTTGCTTTTCCTCTGGTTGCTCGCCTATTTCTTTGAAAGAATCTGGAACTTGAGAGGCAGCGACTTCATCTTTGAAAGTAATCGTATAGGTGCCTCCCTGTGCATAAATGCGGTGATAATTTGAGCTATACAGTGCTTTTTTAGAAAAAAACAGGTTAAACGTTTCTACCACTTTTAAAAACTGCTTGCTATCGTATTGTTCCGCTGATTTTTCTGTAGCCATCAACAGGTTGTCCAGTTCACCAGAAGAAATATTTTCTATCATAGTAGCTGTATTCAGCATCCGGTAAACCGGATAAAAGTGAGCAAAGGCTTTGTATTTTTTGCCCGACATTTTTTTGGAGATAGTAATTAGTTTCTGCCGCTGTCCTTCGTTCATGCGGGTAGTAAAAATATTCTCCAGATCTTTGCCCGCTTGTATGGCATCGGCATTTTTAGTAGCAGCCATCATAGCTGAAACATCCACCAGAAATTCATCTGGCTTATCTGATAACTTATATTGAGCCAGCAATAGTTGAGGTAGCAAGCTCAATAAAAAAAGAGTAAATAATATTTTCATTTTCATACGAAAATAGGTTGTATTGTAGAAGTTGCTTCAGACTCCGCGCACTCACCAATAAAGCTTTGATTATGACGGTAGACAGGCAACATTGTAGTATGCTATATGTATTAAACGTTTATTTTTCAAAAATAAGCGAAGCCCAAGGTTGTTTTATTCGCTGCTCAAGTTTAGAAAAACCTTGCATGATGGCTTGGCTTTCTATATCGGCAATATCTTTCTCATAAAATCCACTTAAAAGTAACACCCCTCCTTTTGCCAGAAGTGTAGCATATACCGGAATTTCATCCAATAACACATTCCTGTTGATATTGGCTAGCACAATATCGTAACTTGGAGCCAATTTTACTTCCCGGATGGTGCCTTGCTGAATAGTAGCTTTGTTACAGAAATTTAACTCAAAGTTTTCGCGGCTATTTTCTACGGCCCATTCATCTATATCAAATGCATCTATGCTGGCAGCTCCCCGCTTACAAGCCATTATAGCCAGAATACCAGTTCCACAACCTACATCCAATACACGCTTTCCAGTATGTGCGATAGTCAACTGATTTTCTAACATCAGAGCTGTAGTTTCATGATGGCCTGTACCAAAAGACATTTTTGGGTTGATGATGATCTCATATGGATAGGTACCTAACCCTTCATGAAAGGACGCCCGCACCAGACACTGACTGCCGATGATAATAGGCTCATAGCTTTTTTCCCATTCTTCATTCCAGTTTTTACGTTCGATGGTAGAGAAAGTATAGGCGATGGTTGTTAAGTTGCTGTATTTCTCCACAATGGCTGTTACTAGTTGCTCATCAAACAATGGGGCTTGTATGTAGCCATCCACTCCATAGTCTGTGTCTACAAACGATTCAAATCCAATCTCTGCCATTTCTGCAATAAGAATGTCAGAAAAGTCTGGTGGTACTGTTATTTTTAGTTCGATAAAATCCAAGGTATGTTCGGGCTAGTTATATACTTATAACGGAACAACGGGCAAATTACTATTATTATCAAGGTAGGCCAGTATAGAAGGCCGTGCAAACTTACATATGTACAGGCAAGCTTTATTAAAGAGCGGCTGCCAGACTTTTGGAGGATAACAAACTGACTGTTTGCAAGTTACTCTAAATCACTAATAAAGAATCTGAGTAAAAACAAACCTTATTTTGAATACGCAGGTGCAGAAAAAATAGTTTCTATACAGGGGCTTCCATATACTGAGTAGATGGCTCTTCCTGTATAGGTTAGTTTAGGGAGCAGATTTATTTAATGTTAGCTTATTTACATCCAGCAAAAGACCTAGTTTCCGTGTAAAATACTTTTACATCAGCCATGTTCTTTTCTTTTTCAATAAATACTCTAAAATCGGCCAGGCCGCGGTTATTAGTAAAAAACCACACCCCAGACTTGTCGGCAAACAACTGGTTATCCTCTTTAAAAACCACTAAGTCGGCAAAACTTTCCTCCTTTTCAATGTAGATGGTAAAATCTGCATTACGTCTGTCATCCTCTACAAACACGCTACCATATACATCACATAAACGGCTACTCTGTGCATGCGTTTGCTGACTGGCAAAGGCCATCAGCAAACTTGAACATATACATATAAACAGATACTTCATTAAACAGATCTTAATTAAATGATTTTACTATACTCACAAAATCCCTGGATTTTAGTGAAGCTCCTCCGATAAGCCCACCATCTACATCCTTACAAGCAAATAGCTCAGGTGCATTCGTTGGATTGCAGCTGCCGCCGTACAGAATAGAAATTTCTGAGGCTGCGGCTTCCCCATATTTAGAAGCTATATGCTTACGGATTACTTCATGCATTTCCTGCGCTTGTTCGGTGCTGGCTGTTTTGCCAGTGCCAATGGCCCATATCGGCTCATAGGCAATAACGACTTTTTGTAATTGATTGGTATCCAGATGGAACAAACTTTCTGTTAATTGTTGCTTAACAAAATCTACATGAATCTCTTTTTCCCGTTGTTCCAATGATTCGCCACAGCAGAAAATAGGCCGGATATTATTTTGCAAGAGCAAATTGGTTTTTTCAGCTAGTTGCTCGTTGGTTTCATTGAAATACATTCTACGCTCACTGTGCCCGATGATTACAAACGAAACGCCAACAGATTTGAGCATATCTACCGAAATTTCACCGGTATACGCGCCAGAGGTTTTATGATGGCAATTCTGTGCGGCTAACGCTAGTCGTTTCTGCCCCTCTATCAGTTTGCCTACGGCGGTTAATGAAATAAAGGAGGGTGCCAGAATGACCTGTACATCAGTGTTCACTTCATCTTTTACCATGTTGCTTACTTCAGATGCCAATGCTAACGCTTCATCCAGCGTTTTGTTCATTTTCCAGTTTCCGGCTACAATTTTTTGTCTCATAAAGATGGGTAGGTTAATAAAACGCAAAGATATATATATTTTACAAGGTATCCGAAGTGCAAGTGCGGGTTTGGCTGTGTATATTGCAGGCTGCGTACAACTATAAAGTGCAAGTATAATCAGTAAATGAAAAAACTAATCTTATTGCTTTTTCCAGTATGTCTATTATGTATTTCCTTGTCGGCACAAACAAAACGCACGGAAATACTTTTACTAGGTTCTGATCACCTGGCACAAATTTATAAAAAAGAGTACCCAAATACAGACGTATTGCTACCAGCTAAACAAAAGGAAATACAGGAATTTACAGATTTGATAGAAAAGTATAATCCGGATATGATCATGGTGGAAGTTTTGCCGGAAGATCAAAAAGGTACAGATAGTTTGTATGCCCTTTATTTAAAAAACAAGCTTTCGTTACCTACTCTAGAGAATGGCAGAAGTGAAGTGTATCAACTGGCTTTCAGGTTGGGTAAAAAAGTTGGGCTCCCCCGTATATATTGTGTAAATGCACCAGGCGGAACCTCCCAAAGTGTCCTTGATAATGGAGAGAATATAGATCTTTACAAAAATGAGACGGTAGCCTTAAGAAAAATTGTTTCAGAAAAATACCAGGCTTTACAAAAAGGCACACTTTCATTTAAAGATTTTCTGACTTTTGTTAATCAGCCAGAAACCTATAACCTAATTTATCATTTACGCTATATTACCCCAGCAAGAGTAGTAAACGGCACATTCAAGAATCCAGACAAGATGATTGACACTGCCTTTGTAAATCCTACATATATCGGCGCTGAACTCATTTCCGTTTTTAAAAATAGAGATTATAAAATCTATTCCAATATTGTGACCACCCAATTAGCCCATACACCTAGCAAGATCTTACTAATCATTGGTGTAGCGCATATTGGTTCATTAAAAAGCATTTTCCGAGATGATCCTAGCTATAAAGTAGTAGACGCTGTGCAATATTTAAATCGATAACTTATCATACAACCAAACTCTATACAATATAATTAGCCTGACTATGCAGATACCCAAGTTAAAACATACCCAAAGCCAGAACTTTTTCCTGATTGCTGGGCCATGTGCCATTGAAGGCCGTGACATGGCTTTAGAAATTGCCGATAGAATAAAAAGAATTACCGACCGGCTGGAAATTCCGTATATTTTTAAAGGTTCTTTCCGCAAAGCCAACCGGACCAAACTGGACTCCTTTACTGGCATTGGTGATATCAAGGCATTAGAAATTTTGAAAGAAGTTGGTGCGACTTTCGATATTCCAACCATTACGGATATTCATGAAACAGAACATGCGGCCCTGGCTGCGCCGTATGTGGATGTACTCCAAATACCTGCCTTTTTATGCCGCCAGACTGATCTGTTGGTGGCTGCTGCCCAGACAGGAAAAGCCGTAAATGTAAAAAAAGGACAATTCCTTTCCGGAGCAGCGATGCGCTTTGCTGTAGAGAAAATAAAATCTGTAGGTAATGAAAATGTCTTCCTAACTGATAGAGGCAACTCTTTTGGCTATTCTGACCTGGTAGTAGATTACCGCAACATCCCAGAAATGCAGGCTACCGGAGTCCCTGTCGTAATGGATTGTACCCATTCGCTGCAACAGCCAAACCAAAGTTCTGGTGTTACTGGTGGCCGCCCCGCATTAATTGAAACCATTGCCAAAGCTGCCATTGCCGTTGGAGTAGATGGGCTGTTTATGGAAACGCATCCTAGGCCGATGGAAGCCAAATCTGATGCGGCTAATATGTTGCCTCTGGACAAACTGGAAAATTTATTAGAAAAGCTGACAAAAATCCGGAAAGCAATAGCTTAATGTGCTGATTTGGGATGTACTAAGGTACTACTGAATCACTTATGACAATAATCTGTGAGGTTTGGAAGAAAGACTTACAAGGGATACACTTCGCCAAACTTCACAGGTTTACTATGTTGCTGTTCCTCATATTCCTCTTGCTAGTTAAGCCCCTTATCTGCACATTTGCACCTTAGTTAATCTTCATTTATCCTTGCGCAAGTATTCCATTATTATTCCGGTGTATAACCGGCCTGACGAAATTAAAGAATTGCTGGAGTCTTTAACAAAACAGACGTACCGGAATTTTGAGATACTAGTTATTGAAGATGGTTCAAAGCTAACTTGCCAGCATGTGGTAGAACAGTTTACCAGTCTGCTGGATATTAGGTATTATTTTAAAGAGAATAGCGGACAGGGTTTTTCAAGAAACTATGGCTTTACACTAGCCAAAGGTGACTATTTTGTGATATTTGATTCAGATTGCCTGATACCAGAACATTATTTTGCTACGGTAGAAGCATATTTAAATACTCACTACTTGGATGCCTATGGAGGACCTGACCGGGCTCATCCCAACTTCTCTCCTATCCAGAAAGCTATCAGTTATTCCATGACTTCCTTGTTTACTACTGGGGGTATACGCGGAAACAAAAAACGGGTGGGCGGCCCTTTTCATCCTAGAAGTTTTAATATGGGTCTTTCCCGCAAAGTCTATGAAACAGTAGGCGGCTATGTTATTACCCGCATGGGCGAAGATATTATCTATACAATCAGCATCATTAGCCATGGATTTACTACAGGATTGATAGAGGATGCTTACGTCTATCATAAACGTCGCACTAATTTCCGGCAGTTTTTCAAACAGTTGCATTTTTTCGGTAGAGCCAGAATTAATATATCCCGGTTCTATCCGAAAGAATTAAAGCTGGTACATACGTTTCCGGCATTGTTCACTCTCGCCTGCTTGAGCATTCCCCTACTTTCTCTTATTTCTACCTCTTTGTACCAACTGGCACTGGGTTTATTTGTTCTCTATATTCTTCTCATTTTAATAGATGCTACGGTTAAAAATAAAAGCATACAGGTAGGATTGTTAAGTATTATAGCCGTATTTGTACAATTAGTTGGCTATGGCATTGGCTTCCTAACAGAAGGCTGGCGGAAACTTAAGGAATAAGCTGCCTGCATTACAGCCACTCTACCAGTGAGATGCCTAACCCAATTGTAGTCTGGCGGTGATTATAATCAACTAAGGTTTCTCCATAGCCATGCATCAGCTGCATATGCTCTCTAAGATAATTCCGGATACGGCAAGTCCAATCAAACAACAATTGACCCCGGTTTTTCTTTCCCAACCTCATCGAATGGCTGCTAGTGAGGGCAAATAGGTTTCTTCCAGCATTGTAGGTTATGGTAGCATCAGCTCTTCCAATATGATCTATGATAGCTGGGTTTTCATCATCTGCATCTTTTAGCCGGCACCATAGCCGCATAAAAATTCTCCAGCCAGCTTTCAGGATCAGTAGGGGTACCCCTGATATTAATAAGGGCAATATTGTTTTGTGTGCCTTTATTTAAGTCCCATCGATTATCCAAACCCATCGTTGGAGAACCATATACCCGTTTAAAGTCTTCCTACTCTTGGATACCCTGATAAAATGTTAAATCTCCCCACCTGGAAAAAACCTTCAATAGCTCGGTATACTCTCGCTTTTCAAACCCTGGTTGCAGGTTCTGTGCATAGGATGTAAAAGATACAAGGGTAAAAGTCAGATATAAGTGTTTTTTGCGCATGGTTGGGTAGTTAAAGTCAGTAGATGGTTGAAAGACGATGTGGAAAACTATTGAGCAAAAGCAAGAAGAAAACTTAAATAAAGGCCTCCGGTATTAACCTTGGGTCCATCTGTCGAGCGTATTTCCTGTGTTTTCCAAACTTGTTCTCCTACAGGTAAATAATAACCAGCTCGTAAACCTAACACCAAGCTCTCACCAAGCTTTCTCTTACCAATTACCTTTCTGGCTATTTGTAGTCCAACATTTCCCATAAACCCATTTGCAGACGTATGTAGCTGATTAGACTGCCCGGCAAAATAGCTGGGAAACGTAGTAGCAGCAGGCTCCTGTTTGGCTACACGTACCCCAAACCAAGAGTATACTAGACCACCATATAGAATAAGTTGAAATGTCCGATTGTTGACAATAGTAAGACCAAGGGCCGTCCCTGCTTGTGTAGCTCTTACCCAATTATATCTCTGCCCTTCACTATTGGTTGCTGTATAAGAAGACAAAGAAAACAGCGTATCAACGGGAATCTTTGGAAAAATGGTGTAAAACCCTCCTCCTCTACTAAAATATTCATCCTTTACTGACAAGAACCCTTCTTGAGTAGGAACCTCATTTAAAGCTGAAGTAGTAGGCATCTATACTCCAAAAACGGTATTATAAAACATCAAATACGTTATGTAAATCGGCTTGGTGAGCGTCACATAAGCGAGGCCACAATTTTTTTATGCTAACGAAAGAAGACTAGCAGAAACAGGGAAAAATCAGTAATATATCTGTTTGACAAGACGTAGTTTGTATGATTGCAGGCTATGCTTGAATTTGTATCTGTTGAACACACTTTTTATGGAGTAGCTTTCGTAAGTTTCATTAGCTCCTGCCCTTGAGAGAGCAGTGTTAATACCCCGCCATCCAGTTTAAAGTTGGTTACTTTGTTCAATGCCTCCATAAATACATTTTCTCCACTACCCGGACATGCCATTTTAGTTGCCGCCAGCTGGCTAAAATTAATTTTGTTACCCTCCTCTATGGTTAGCGGGCCAGAAAGATTATTGCATCCATTATTTCCACTAATCCGTTTGGCGGCTGTATCGAATTGAAGAAATGGCAGTTTATCGCTGAACAATTCGCCTAGGTTGCTTTGCCCGGCCAGAGATTGCAAAGCCCATTTGGCATTTAACAAGGTCATCAAGCTTGCCAGAGAGTTTTTAGAAGTTGTGCAGGAGGAGGTAAGGAGTGCCAATGTGCACAGCCATAGAACAGACTTTCTCATAGATTGGTGGCATGGTTTATAGAAAGAAATGCTATTAGTTTACAGGTCTGCTCCATAGCTGACAACAGGTATACCTACTTTATTAACTAAATGTTTTGCTAAAACCTGTACGTGGCTATAAAATATGCACATCTACTTACTAACTACTTCTACTTACTAACTATTAGAAAGTAGGCTTGTTTTATATAGATTTAAGTGTTACCCATTTAAAAGAACGATTGTCGGTAGTATTTAGTGAATTATCATATGACTGGCTATGTTAGTGGCAACTAAGGGACAATTACTTTCAAACTATTAGACAATATTTTTACCTCCAGTTTATCTACTGTGTCTACCGGCTCGCCGTCAATCTGGATCAGTTCTTTTTCCAGGTTAAGAATTGTAGCGTATTTACATTTAAATACATTGCTGTAAGGTGAGTTATTTATATCTGCCTGGTACATCTGGTACAAAATGTTTATACCTGCAGTCTTAGGAAACTCAGTTAATATGCAGATTTCAAATATACCATCGTCTACTTCCCCATCAGGATTAATTGTAGCATTGCTTCCGAACATATTGGCATTGGCTATGGTAACCATAAAGGCCTTACCTTTAAAATAATCTTTATCTGTTTTAATTTCATATTCCTTCGGCTGGTAGCCTACATATTCTTTCATTAGATTCCACGCATAAGCCCCTGGTCCCCGCCTATCGCCTTCCGAAAATCGTTTGACTATCAAAGCATTAAATCCTATGTCGCTTAGGTGCAAAGAGGGTATCTCATTAATACGCAAGGTATCTATTTCGGCTACTTTAAACTGACTAAGTACAGTTAACGCTTGTTCAAAATCTTGTGGAATTTTTAAATCCTTTGATAACCCATTGCCAGAGCCCTGCGGAATAATACCTAAAGGAATATGCTTATTAATAAGCATGGTACCCACCAGATTTACCGTACCATCTCCTCCTACGGCTACCACCGCATCTGGCTTTTCCACCGCACAAAGATCAATTATCTGCAAATCGTCAGCCTGGCCCGTAGTACGGTATATAGTGCAATCTATACCTTTATGCAAACAGAATCCCTGTATACTTACTTCTGTATCGTTTTTATCAAGCCCTCCGGATATGGGGTTGATGACAAATACTAATTTTTTTGGTGCTTTTTGCATGGCTTACTTGGCGTGGCTGTTAAGATAGTTATGAATTGAAATATAGTTAAATAAAAAATTATCGTCCATCTATACGCAAGCAATTTTTATTAGTTAAGTTTTCCGAAAGGATGCCAGCTAGTATTAGTTACCAGGTGTAAAACAGCAAAAACAAAAAACCATGCGATTATGCATGGTTTGAAAACTAACTAAGTGTAAATAAATGTAAGTATTAGTACAGTACTAAAGCGGATAAACTACTCCGTTTCGCTTAACATAGGTTGACACCCACTGGCTTCCTATTATAGTATAAGAATAACTATACTTTTATGTTTACACTATGGTTTTGTAATAAGTAAACGGCCTTTTCTACCAAAGCAGAATCTATCTGATTTACCTCTTTCCCTTTACCGATTCTTTCAAGTAATGTTATAGTCAGGCGGCCACCCAGATGCTCCCGGAATTCTGATAATCCTTTGATAATAGCTAGCTGTGAAACTTGCTGGGCATTTTCTTCTCTTTGCAGCAACACCTGGTCAAATAGTTGAAAACCTATTTCTTCCATCACTTCTATTATTTCGTCCAGTTCAGCCTTAGTAAGTATACCAGCCAAGTAAGCATACGCACAATCCAGGGCAATGCCAATAGCTACGGCTTCTCCATGACGTAACTGATAGTTGGTGAGTTGTTCCATCTTATGAGCTGCCCAGTGGCCAAAATCGAGTGGTCTGGCTGACCCCATTTCAAAAGGATCGCCGCCAGCAATATGATCTAAATGCATCTGCGCGCAACGGTGTATAAGGTATTGCATAGCGTTCATCTCCCGGTTAGCCAAAGCTTGTGCATGCGTTTTAATAAACTGCCAGAAATGAATATCTTTTATTAAGGCTACTTTTATAGCTTCAGCAATGCCTGAACGCCAGTCGCGGTCATCTAACGTAAGAAGAAAATCAAAATCGTTGAGTACCGCAAAAGGAGGAGCAAACGTGCCTAAAAAGTTTTTCTTATGAAAGGCATTAATGCTATTTTTCACCCCTACCCCAGAATCATTTTGCGCGAGTACGGTAGTCGGAATTCGTACCAACCGCACCCCTCTATGCGAAACAGCCGCAGCAAAACCCACCATATCCAGAATAGCCCCTCCGCCAATTCCTACAATATACGAATGCCTGTCTATGCCATACTCATTCACTGCTTGTTGGATTTGCTCTACCAGGGAATAATCTGTTTTGCAAGCTTCTCCGCCAGGCATAATGACAGGCTTACCACTTAGCTTGAATACCTGCTGATTGTTTTGCACATATTTCTCTATGTCTGCCACCAATTGAGGGTAATGTGCTGCCACACCACTATCTATAACAAAAAATAATTTCCTAGGTGTATTGTTGCCATCTTGTAGAAATATTTGGCTGAATAACGGATTGTCGAGGTTAAATAATCCATTGGTAAAATGAACAGTGTACTGAAAAGGAACACTGAATTTTTGAACTATAGGCTGCATGTATAATAAAGTCTATCTGTACTTAACAAATGGGTATAAATGAAACAGCAAATATTAAATTAAAATTCTATTTATGTATAGGTGGATATATGATTAATATCAAAAATACAGAATCTGCTTTTAGTAATAACAGCAATGTATATGCCATTCATACATAAAGGAATCTGCGGGTTAAAGATAAAAATAAACCTAACAGGCAGACGTGTCCTGTTAGGTTTATCGGCATTTTACTGTTTTCTACTAGTTACTTCATTGAGATTGTCTGGCTTTTGGCTGGTGCCTGGTTGCTATTGTGGAAATATATCCAGTTCAGATTTACAGCGCCTTGTTGCCCCTGATCGGCTACATATACTATATAGACATCATGCTTCCCACTTACTGCGCTGATCGGTGCACTTCCCTCCTGCCACTTATTCTCTGTTCCTGGAGTTAAAGCTATACTTCCAATTGCCTGGCCATTTTGCTTATCTAAGCGTACCTCCAGTTTGCCACTGGTGTTTCTAGCATAATAGTTAAAGGTAAGTTTGTTTACCTCTTTCAGATCTATACCTTTAAAGGAAATGTATGCATTATTACCCATGCCAGTTATGGCAGGTTGTCCGGCAAAATTTCCTTTATTAACTCCCTGAGCAGCATCATAGTCTTCTGCCTGCACTTTTGGATGACGCAATATAGACATACCTCTACCCATAAGCGGGCCTACTTCTTTAGTACCTTTATCTGTATAATACGCAGAGATTACATAAGAACCTTCCTCCCCTTTTCCTACATGTTGATTAGCTGTGAATGTACCTTGTGGATCCAGACTGGTTTTGGCTGCTTTCTCGTTGGCTAATGACAATACATAATTTACCATTTCTTTGGCATCGGCTTCGGATAATTGTGGGTGGGCACTCATTACGTTTTCACCCCATACTCCCCCTCCGCCATTTATTACTTTTTTGGCCAGGCGGTCTACAGCGTCTTTGTCGTTCTGATACTTTTTAGCTACATCTATATAGGCCGGACCGATAGACTTTTTATCAATGGCATGGCAGGCTTTGCAATCACTTTTGTTCATTAAGAGTGATCCTGGATGAACAGCGGTAGGCGCTTCCGCATCTTTTGTCTGATGGCCCAGTACCTCAATCATATCTTTACCTTGTGGCAGATAATCTACATAAACTTTCACTTTAGATGGATCAACCCCTGATTTAAGGCTGCCATCTTCCTTATCTTTTACCTGTACATCGTAATTAACAGTGGCATTGTCCCAGAAGAACGTGCTGTTGCCGGTTGTATTGACAGCAATTACTGGTGTGCTATTGCCTACTTTTATAGCAATATTCGCTACAGAACTTTTTCCTTTAGCATCAGTTACTGTCAGGCTGGCATTATACACTCCTGGCTTGTCGAAGGTAAATTCTGGATTTTTTTCATTAGATGTAATGCGTTTATCCATGAAGCGCCAGTCATAACTAAGTTCGTCGCCATCGTCGTCGTAGGTACCTTCGCTGGAAAACTTCACTTTTAAGGGGGTGGCACCGGCATTTTCAGAGGCATTGGCTACCACTACTGGTGCCCGGTTACCACGGATATACTCAACTTTTACCAGTTTGGCATTGTCATTTGCCGCAAACCAATTGCTTCCATATTCCAGAATATACATAGTGCCATTTTTATCAAAAGCCATATCACTGGGCTTTTCAAACTTCAGGTGAGAGGCAACTGGTTCCATTTTATCAAAATCACCATTCTCTTTCAGCGTTACAGCCATAATCCAGCCACGCATCCACTCATAAATTAGTAGTTTGCCATCGTAATATTTTGGAAACTTCACTTCAGAATCGGCATTGTAGTCATCATAATAATAAGTAGGACCTGCCATGGCTGTACGTCCACCAGTACCCACATCCGGAAAGTCTGGAGAGATATCATACGGGTAATAAATAAAGGCTGGCTGTGCTGGAGGTAAGTTTTTTCCACCAGTATTGTTAGGTGAAGTATTCATTGGAGCTTTAGCGTTATGTGCCTGACCAATTTCACCGGTAGCAAAGTTTACCTTATTATAAGCCTTGTTGTTTCCCACAAAATATGGCCAACCAAAGAAGCCTGCTTTCCGTGCCTGGTTAACTTCGTCGTGTCCACGTGGCCCTTGGGTACTATCCTTTCTGGCATCTGGCCCTACATCGCCCCAGTATAAATAGTAACGTTTGCTGTCTATGGCAATCCGGTAGGGGTTACGCATACCCATCCCATAAATTTCAGGTCTACCTTTAGAGCCATCTTTGGGGAATAAGTTGCCATCTGGAATAGTATAACTTCCATCTCTTTCCGGATGAATACGCATTACTTTTCCACGCAGGTCATTCATATTAGCAGAAGATTTTTGTGCATCCCAGGCGCTTCTGCCAGGACGTTCATCTGATGGAGAATACCCGTCGGAGGCAAAAGGATTGGTATTATCGCCAGTAGAGATAAATAGATTTCCATAGGCATCAAAGGCTAGCGAACCACCGGAATGGCAGCACTCGTCACGCTGAGTAGCAATTTCCAGAACAACCTTCTCAGAATCCATATTTACCGTATAATCTTTGTTTAAAGTAAATCTGGATACATGCTGCTTTGGTGCACCTCCCAACGGAGAATAGAACAAATAAACCCAGCGGTTGCTGGCAAATCCAGGATCTAAGGCAATGCCTAATAGACCATCTTCTGCTTCTTTACCACCAGTATATTTGGTGTTGACTGGAATTTCTCCAATCACGATAGTTTCGCTAGAAGAAGGATCATACATTTTTACTTTACCTTTTCTTTCCACAAAAAATACGCGGCCATCAGCGGTAACATCCAGCTCCATTGGCTCATCCAGATTAGCCGTTAACTCTGTTTTAGTAAAGCGGTTCTGTTCTGGCACTTGCGTAGTTTTTGCCAGTTGATAGTTTATTGGGTCATTGCCACCCATCACATAGGTAATACCTCCCAGCAAATGCTTCAGAAACTGAGGATCTTTGTAACTTTCGGATGTATGGCCGCCAGCTGTATAATAGGCTCTTCCTCCATCGAACTCGTGATACCAGGCAAACGGATGTTTATCGCCATTTTTTCCGCCCTTGTAGGTTTTTTCATCCAGGTAAGCGAGTACTTTTATATCCGGATTAACAGATTTAAAATTATACCACTCATCAAAGCGTTTCCATTCTTTGGGCAAATCTTTAGTAGACGGATGGCTATCATCTACAACACGGATAACAGCATTTTGCTGTTCCGGATGGCTTTCAAACCAGGCTCCTGATAGTTTATTGTACCATGGCCAGTTATATTCGGTATCAGCTGCAGCGTGTACACCCATAAATCCACCTCCGGCTTGTATGTAGCGTTCAAAATTAGCCTGCTGTACAGCATTCAATGGATCGCCGGTTGTGTTTAAAAAGACAACAGCACTATACTGTTTCAGATTGTTTTCAGTAAATTTTTCAGCATCTTCTGTGGTATCTACTTTGAAGCCGTTTTCAGCACCTAGCTTCATAATAGCAGCTATCCCATCTGGAATGGCTTGATGCCGGTAGCCAGTTGTTTTAGAGAATACTAATATTTTTGGTTCTCTTTTCTCCTCCTGATGGCAAGAGGCTAAACCAAAGATCACCAGCACAGCGGTTAGCAGGTGCAAGTACCGCAGGTTACGGGAATAGGTAAATTTTAAATAAAACATAGTCAGAAAGTTACAGCAGTAAATAGTAATTGATCGTTTAAAGGAAAATATCTATCTGTTTCAACCTATAAAATTACGACAAAAGCTTAGAAATTTTTAATTACTTCTGATATTTGTTATATTATTTTTACTGAGTAGGAACCCATGATAGAAAATAACAGCCTTTTACCCTCCTACAAAATATGTTACAAGTAATGGTATCGGCATTGTTTTAAGTGTATAATCTACTATTTCAAGTGGGTGATTGCAATGCTAGCTGACTATTTGTTCCCTTATCAAAATAGCAAATAGTTGAAATCTATTGATTCGTACACATTCTATTGGTTGTTTATAGCGAACGCATGGGTTAATTACCTTCTAAATTCCTGCATACCATTACTAAGGCTTAACAACTTTTACTGGCAAATTGTTGTATCAAGCAACAGGAGCTGAAGCTGATAATCAGGAAAGCAAATCAGCCTAGCTTATTTCAATGAAAAGTATTTTCCTATCATGTATATTGGGGCTATGCCTAACACAGTTTAGTGTTTCACAAATACATACGAAAAACACAACAACGCAATGGCTAGGCTGGTACCATCTGGAAGGTGTATTGGAACTATCTCCCAAGTGGCAAACTATACTGGAACTGGAAGACAGGCGGTTTCAATATGTCAGTAATGAGCATCAATATTTTAGCCGTTTTCAACTTAATTACAAACTCACTAAAGTTTTATCTGCCGGAGTGGGATTTGCTTATTTTGGGCAGGAGGCTGATTCGTTACGATCTTTCGACGATCCATTAGGTACAGAGTTTAGGCCACATCTGCAGCTAAGCTTTGAAAAAGAAAACAACCGTCATAGCTGGCTATTCCGTTTACAGTTGGAAGAACGTTTTTTACGGGATATCACAGCAACCGAAATAGACAATACGTATAGCTTGACGTTCCGGCTACGGTTGCGGCCAGAGTGGCAATTTGCACTGATTAAACGAGAAAAAGACGATGCCTCCCTTGTTGATTTTACAGTGTACGATGAACTCATGATCCAGGCGGGCAATGAGGCAAATCTGTTTAATCAGAACAGAATCTATGGTGGATTTAACCTTTATCCGTCAAAATCTGTCACCATTGAAGCGGGCTATCTCAACGCCTTTCAATTACGTGATTCCGGGGATGCCTACTGGAGCCGCCATATTTTCCGGTTAGGATTCATTTTTCAGTGGCAGCTTCATCCATAAAACCTATTACGTTGCTACTTTTGTAAAAGCAGTACCCCTACTGGTTGTCAGCCTTGAGTGTAATTTATAGAGTAACTGAATCAGTCTTTGAGCAGCTCGGAAGTTTCCATATCAATATAGTTTCTTGTTCTTTATAACTTCCCAATCCTGAAATACCTGCAAGGCTTCTTGTCTTAGCAAGGGTTCCATAGGAATATGCCTTTCTTCAATGGGAAGTTCCAGTTCACAATAAATAAAATCATCATTAAAGCCAATATTAGCGGCATCTTTCCGGGTATTGGCATAATAAATTTTCCGGATTCTAGCCCAGTAAATGGCACCCAGGCACATGGGGCAAGGTTCGCAAGAGGTGAACAAGATGCAGTCTTCCAGATGAAAAGTTTGTAGCGTTGCGCAAGCGTTACGAATAGCTACTACTTCTGCATGGGCCGTAGGATCGTTGGTCAATAATACCTGATTGGAGCCTTTGCCTACCACTAGAGTATCTTTTACAATGACAGCACCGAAGGGGCCGCCTTTGCCACTTTCAGCGCCTTCTCTGGACAGGCGTATAGCCTCCCGCATAAATTTCTCTATCTCTTCCTTAGTCATGCTCGTTAGTCGTTAGGTACCACATACTCTTTGCAAATATTTCTATATTTACAGGAAAAACCACCGGATGCGGCAGTCATTTTTATATATTTTGGTTATTCTTTGTATGGGGATTCATTCTTGCGCAAAGAAAACCCTCAGCCCTGCTTCTTCAACTGAAGAACTTCATATTTTGTTGGGCAACCCCAGTAAGGCAACTGCAGATCCCGCTAATAGTGAAAATTTTCTAGTTATCCGGCCGCAGTATGCCCTGTCCTATAACAGTACCAGAGGTACCGCCAACTGGGTAAGCTGGCACCTGAATGCTACCTGGAAAGGCACCGTAAAACGGCAGGATAATTTCCGCCCAGATAATACCTTGCCTGACAGCTGGTACCGGGCCACACCGGGCGACTATACCAATACCGGTTTTGACCGGGGCCACCTCTGCCCTTCCGATGATCGGGATAAAAGCGAAGAAGATAACGAGGCCACCTTTCTGATGAGCAATATTGTACCGCAAGCCCCCAACAACAACCGGACTACCTGGCGTAACCTGGAAGAATACTGCCGCACTCTGATAGACAGAGGTAATGAACTATATATTATTGCTGGAGTGTATGGCCGTGGCGGCAGCGGATCTAACGGAGGTACAACCAATACACTTGCTTCTGGTAAAATAACGGTGCCAGCCCGATTCTATAAAATTATAGTTATACTTCCTAATGGAGATAAGGATGTAAGCCGGATATCGGCTGCTACGAAAGTCATCGCAGTAGATATGCCTAACAAACAATCTGTAGATCAACAGCCCTGGTCCGAGTACAGGGTATCGGTAGATGATGTAGAAAAGGCTACCGGCTACGACTTTCTAAGCAACCTTCCAGCAGGGCTACAACAATCCCTAGAAGCTAAGCCAGATACAGAGCCGGTACGGGCAGAGTAATTAATTCTTACTAAAAGCAAATTACGTTCATATACTTATGCAAAAAAAAATTATGCTGCTGGGCTCTGGTGAACTCGGCAAAGAGTTTGTCATCGCTGCTAAACGACTAGGCCAGTATGTAATTGCTGTGGATTCTTATGCCGGTGCACCGGCTATGCAAGTAGCAGACAGTTTTGAAGTGATAGACATGTTAAATGGTGGTCAACTTGACCGGATAGTAGACCTGCACCAACCAGATATTATCGTACCCGAAATTGAAGCCATCCGCACGGAGCGCTTTTATGACTATGAGAAAAAAAATATCCAGGTAGTGCCTAGTGCCAAAGCAGCCAACTTTACCATGAACCGGAAAGCCATACGCGACCTGGCCGCTAAAGAACTGGGTGTCCGTACAGCTAAATACACCTACGCTGGTAGTTTAGAAGATCTGAAAAAAGCTACGTCATTCACTGGATTACCTTGTGTAGTAAAACCTTTAATGTCCTCCTCTGGAAAGGGGCAGTCGGTCATTTATACAGAAGCAGATATAGCCAAAGCCTGGGAAATAGCTGCTACCAAAGGCCGGGGCGATTATACTGAAGTAATTGTAGAAGCATTTGTAAAGTTTACCTCTGAAATTACCTTGCTTACTGTAACACAGAAAAATGGTCCTACCCTATTTTGCCCACCCATTGGCCACCGGCAGGAAAGAGGGGATTACCAGGAAAGCTGGCAACCTACCGCCATTACACCTATCCAGCTAGAAGAAGCCAAGCAAATGGCCGATAAAGTAACCAGGGCATTAACAGGGGCTGGTATCTGGGGAGTAGAGTTCTTTCTGGCTGACGATGGTGTGTATTTCTCTGAGCTTTCTCCGCGTCCGCATGATACTGGAATGGTTACCTTGGCAGGCACCCAGAATCTATCCGAGTTTGAGTTGCATGCACGGGCAGTTTTAGGTCTGCCTATCCCGGAAATTACGCTGGAAAGAGCCGGGGCAAGTGCTGTAATCCTGGCACATTCCGATGGCATTACGCCTGAATTTACCGGTTTAGCGGAAGCATTAGCCGTACCAAAATCAGATGTACGCATTTTCGGCAAACCTATTACCAGACCTTACCGTCGAATGGCCGTGGCACTAGCCTATGATCAAGCAGATACGAATCCTGCCGAGTTGGTGGAAAAAGCGAAAATGATTGCAGGAAAAATTTCTATCAATGATAAACCTGCTTCTTGAAATTTTGGCAACAGTTGGTAGTAAAATATCTAGCTTAGGTAAAATGTATGATTAGTGAGGCTTCTTCGTAAAAATCAATTTTTATAAACGGTATTTCCTCTTTTAAAGCTGCGCAAAGTTTCTACAAAAGAATATTACGATGCTGTCAGCTATAAATTACTAGGAAAGTAGTAAACACCTACTATAATATATGTAACTGTTCTACAAAGAAACTTACATTTTTTAATTAAGATCCTTTTGTTCTATTTTCTGTAGAAATAATTTATCAAAAAATAGAAGTATAGCATACTGATTTCGAATATATTGCAGTTTCTCCTGTACATATGTTTAAAACAACATACTATAGCTTCTACATAGCTCTGCTCCTGCTATGCCTTTCCAATTCTGCTTCTCTACTAGCTCAAACCCGGCTTGGTTTGCATGTAACCTTGGAGGAACTTACTGTATGGAAACAACGAGCCCTCTATGGACCTTATAAAACACGGGCAGATGTATCTGCCAACTCCCCTGACGACTGGACAAGGATTGTAAACAATACCAATGCGTTTAAAGCAAACCCGGCTGCATACCGCTGGCAAGGCCCTACTCTGTTCGAAACCTCAGGTACGTTTACCGGGGCAGTAAAGACAGGAACCGGTGAGGATGTCAGGCTTAGTAATGAACCCAATGGCAATGCCTTGGGCTATCACATCCGCGATGCTGCTTTTGTATGTATAGTAGATGAAAACCGCACCGACAGGGCATTGCTAAAAGCTACTGTAAAAGCGGAGTTATTGCATGCCACGACTATATCGACACTTGATTTGAGAAATACTACTCTTTGGCCGGCTACCTACTTCCGCGATATCAATCCTTTGTTTCAAATCGTAAACTGGTTCAACAACTATTTGTACGCCTATGACTATATAGATATATCTGATAAGCTAACTGGAGAAATCACCTTTACGTCAGATGAAAAAATCCGTATACATACCTGGCTACAGGCAGCGGCAGAATTTGCCCAGAAAGAGCAAGACTGGGATGTAAACAGAAACTTTACAAACCGCAGTAGTTCCAGTCCAGATGCAGCCTATACAGTTGCTGCCATTCAATATCCTGCCCAGCGAAATGGCCTAAATCTGACCACCCACTACACTGCAACAGGACCCGGCCATACAGTTTATGGCTTGATGCAAACTTTCAATAACCGTCGCATGGCTTGCTACCGGTTTGCAGCTATGGTGGGGATCAAGCTAAGAAATCCGCAACTGATAGATGCTGCCAAAAGATACGTCAAAGACTGGATAAAATATTCTGTATTTACTGATGGCACCATGGGAGAAATGGAAAGATGGAGCAGCACCATCCCTGACTTAGGCTGGGGGTATGCAACCAATGTGACAGCCCCTGCTCTCTCAATAGCAGATGCCTTAGCCCGTACTGGCGACCTAAGTTTGTATGAGTATAGTACCAATATTGGCTTGTATGGTACGGAAGGAAGCAATGGAGAAACAAAAAATTTATACAAAGTATTGAAAATGATGTATGCTATTACCGCAAAAAAGGTGCTTTGGTATGGGACAAACCAGGCAGAAAATGTAAGCCCTGCTTACCTGATAGATGGACAGACTGACACCTGGAAAGCACTACATGATGTATGGCTGGTCATGGGGAATCTGCGGTATAAGGATGTTGAAATAAAAGCCATGTACATGCGGCAAGGCAATGGCATTACCCCTTACTGGACTTATCCCGTAGTAAATGGCAAGCATCTGGTATGGACAGGAGACTGGGGAATCTACCCCGGCTTACTATTTATGTTCGGACAAATGGAAGACAAGGTAAATCCTTATCCAGGCGTTGGTCCACAGCCAGTTACTGGCATTATTGGAAGGGAATACTGGAATAATATTACTGGTACCAATCTTAGTGCTATACCGCTGAATACAACTCCTTCTGGTACACAGATTCTCACACTATTTGAAGGGCCGGTAAATATTGCAGACAATTACGGAGCCCGCATACGGGGGTACGTACATCCTCCTGTTAGTGGAAGTTATAGTTTCTGGGTTGCCGGTAATGACAATAGCGAATTATGGTTGAGCACGGATGAAAGCCCTTTTAGTAAGAAAAAAATAGCTTTTGTTAAAGGGGGAACCAATGCCAGAGAGTGGACCAAAAGCAATTCCCAGAAATCTGCTAAAATAACCTTACTAGCAGGGAAAAAATACTACATAGAAGTTCTCCACAAAGAAGGAACCGGTATAGATAATGTTGCGGTAGGCTGGCAATTACCTAATGGCAGCTTGGAAAGACCCATTCCTGGCATGCGGCTATCGCCTTTCTCTACGTCGCCTGCTGCTAGAATAGCCGCTTCTGATGCAGAAGAACGTACAGCTACTCCCCCACAAGTTTACCCAAATCCCTTTACTGATGTACTTTATTTAGAGACTGTTCCCGATAATGGCGAGCTGCTCATTACTATTTCGGATATACTGGGCAAAAAGTATTATCAGGAAAAAGTCCAGCCTTCAAAGACCCACACACCGCACGATTTATCCCGAGCAACCAATGGGTTAACACCTGGAATGTATTTTTTGATTGTGGACTATACCCTTGGCACACGTAAAACATACCGACTGATCAAAAATAAATAAGCAAATCCATGGGTAGTTGGTAGAATGCTGCCTTGTTATGAAGCTGTTGGAATAGTGATAAGGCTCCAATCATCCAGAGTATTTTCCGTTTGCGTAATTCATCCGCCTTTTCTGTAGAATATCCGGTAACTTGCCACTACTGGAACTGTTCTTGAACGAGCGGACATAGGCTACAAACTAGCAAGCCCATAACACAAACATTCACCTTATAAAATACGAATACAGGAGATATTGTTTTGTTAGCCGGCTGGATAGATAACTAGCTGAGTGGCTATGTTGCCAGAACATTTGCAAAAGTAAGGAGGCAATCAGTAATTCGCTGCATAGATGATTGGCTGTCACTTATTTTTCAACAGTATTAACCAATATTTAACACATGAAAAAAATTGTAATGAGTTGCCTGGCTTGTATGACAGCCATCACCATGGCCCTAGCCGACACAGGAAAGCCTGAGAAAAATCTGTATCAGTACTCCATAGATTTAACGAAGGTACAAAACGACCAGCTTACCGTAAATCTGATTGTGCCGGCGATGAAGAAGAAGGAAGTAGTGTATTATATGCCGAAGATAGTGCCCGGTACCTATGCCAACTATAATTTTGGCCGCTTTGTCTCTAATTTCACAGCCCGCGACAAAAAAGGAAAAGTGCTGCCTGTAGAAAAAATTGATGAAAACAGCTGGCGTATAAAAAATGCCAAAAACCTGAACCGCATCAGCTACGATGTGCAAGATACCTGGGACACTGATATCCGCGAAGATTTTGTGTTTGAACCTGGCGGAACCAACATTGAGAAAGACACCAATTTTGTACTTAATACCCATGGTTTTTTTGGCTATATCGACGATCTGAAACGGGCTAAGTATGAAATAAACATTACCAAACCTGACGGATTTTACGGGTCAACTTCCTTAACTGCTGCCAAAACAAGCAACACGCAAGATGTGTATGAGGTAGCTTCCTATATGGACCTGGTAGATGCCCCCATGATGTACAACCGCCCCGATACTACTGTATTAAAAATAGGTGGAGCCGACATTTTGGTTTCTGTATACTCCCCCAACAAAGTAGCTTCTTCCAAAGAAATAGCCACCAATATTGATGAAGTACTGAATGCGCAGAAAGAATACCTGGGTGGCCAGTTGCCGATTAAAAAGTATGCATTTATTATTTATTTGTTTGACAAACCAACAAAATCCGGCTCAATGGGAGCTCTGGAACATTCTTATTCCTCTTTATACACATTACCGGAAGCCCAGCCAGACTATTTAGCTCAGACCGTACGAGATGTATCTGCTCATGAGTTTTTCCATATTCTTACGCCTTTAAGTATCCACTCGGAAGAAATTCACAACTTTGATTTTAATAGCCCTAAAATGTCCAAGCATTTGTGGTTGTATGAAGGAGTGACTGAATACTTTGCCGGGCATATGCAGGTGAAACATGGCATTATTGATGTACCTCAATATATAGGCATGATTCAGGAGAAAATGATGGCGGCTGAACAGTTTAATGATACGTTGCCTTTTACAGTAATGAGTAAAAATGCCCTAGATATTCACAAAGATCAATATGGCAATGTGTATCAGAAGGGAGCTTTAATTGGCCTGGCACTGGACATTAAATTACGGGAACTATCCCAGGGAAAATATGGCCTGCAGAACCTTATGCAAGACCTGGCCAAAACCTACGGCAAAGAAAAAGCTTTTAACGACGAAGAGTTGTTTGATCAGATAGCTAAGCTTACCTATCCGGAAATCCGCACATTTTTTGCCAAACATGTAGAAGGCAACGAGCCGCTTCCATTGAAGGATCTGATGAGCAAAGTAGGTATTACCTATGAGCCAAATTCTGTTACCAAAGGCGTGACTTTAGGAAATATGGAAGTAAATTTTAATCCCGAAACCCAACGCCTGGTAGTTACAAATACTGAGCAACTGGATCAGTTTGGCAAAGAGATGGGCTTTAAAGAAGGGGACGAATTTGTAGCATTTAATGGCACAAAGTTAAGCATTGAAAACATTCAGAAAGTAATTATGGATTACATGATGAATGGAAAGGCTGGTGACGAAGTAACCATGCTGGTGGCCCGAAAAGACGATCAGGGAAAAGAAAAAGAAGTAAAGCTAAGTGCGAAAGCCATTGAAACTGAAAAGCAGCAGCGCCATGTGTTAAAACCAATTGAAGCTCCAAGTGCTGAACAAACAGCCTTACGCAAAGCCTGGTTACAACCTTAAGAAATAACATGAATAGCGAATGACGAATGAGTGATGCTGAAACCAGTCATTGTTCATTCGTCATTATGCATATCTCTATACTATGCAATTAACCATTACTAATTTATCCAAAACGTACTCTAATGGTGTGCAAGCTTTGCGGAACATTTCGTTAAGTATTCCTCAAGGCATGTTCGGATTGTTAGGACCCAATGGCGCTGGCAAATCTTCTCTAATCCGGATACTGGCCACGTTACAGGAAGCCGACAGTGGAACCATCTTCCTAGGGGAAACAGATGTATTAAAACAGAAAGAAGATGTACGAAAAATACTAGGTTACCTACCCCAGGAATTTGGCCTGTATGCTAAAATAAGTGCTGAGAGTTTTCTGGATCATATTGCTTACTTGAAAGGCATCATCCGAAAAAAAGAACGGGAAGAAACCGTAAAAGCCCTGTTACATAAAGTAAATCTGTATGATGCCCGCAAGAAAAACCTGGGCACCTACTCCGGAGGAATGAAACAACGGTTTGGTATAGCACAAGCCCTGATTGGACATCCCCGATTAATTATTGTAGACGAACCCACCGCCGGCCTAGATCCGACTGAACGGAACCGTTTTCATAACCTGCTGAGCGAAATCGGCGAAAATACCATTGTCATTTTATCTACACATATTGTAGAAGATGTCAGTCACTTATGCAGCAATATGGCTATTATTTCCAGAGGAGAACTACTCATCAGTGGCCAGCCCTCGCAGATTATTGATTCGATGGAAGGAAAAATCTGGAAAAAAACGATCCAAAAAACAGACCTTCCCTCCTATCTACAGGAACATAAGGTAATTTCCACGACGCTGTTAGCTGGGCAATCGGTTATTCATGTGTATAGCGACGACCGCCCAGATGTTACATTCCTGCCAGTAGAAACCGACCTGGAAGATGTTTATTTCACGGTTATTTCCGACAAATCCAATGTAATGGCTCTTTAATGTATTTATTGATATTTTAAGAGTATTTTTTCACAAATGATGTTCATTTTAACTGGAGAATAGTATAAAAAATAGTAGATTAATGCAAGTTATAAATTAGTAGATATTTATAGACTCATTTATGCATGTTCTTCTTTTAACTCTCAGCCTGCTTTTATTTCTGTGTAATTCTAGAATAGAAGCACAACCAACAAAAACCTATTATGTAGTTCATTCTGGCGAAGTGCCTGTCCATATCATTCCTCAGGATGCACAAATCCGGTATCCGGAGTTTAGAGATGGAACCATATTTTATTTAAATGGAAAAACAGAAGCCAGAAAGTTAAATTACAGTACGCTTTATGGAGAAATAACTTACTTGGATGCTAAAGGAGATACGTTGAGCCTGGCTACAAATGGGCTCGTGAAAAAGATACAGATCGGGGATGACCAGTATTATTACCTGCATGGACAAGGCTATGTAGAAGTGATTAGTTCAACTGCTTCTATTCAGCTTGCCCGGAAAGAGGTATTAAAAATGGTAGTAGGGAGTTTACCTTTTCGAGGGTATGCGGAGGACAACTCATACAGAGGAGATGTACCCACCTTATGGGAGTTATATAACCAGAAATCGGGAGGCCTGATGAAGTTGGTTAAAGAAGTGTCGTATGTATTTATCGATCGGAATGAGCGGTTTTATCCGGCAAAAAGAGCTGTGTTGTTAAAGCTATTTCCCAAGCAAAAAAAGAAATTAGACCACTTTGCCAGAGCTAATGAAATCGATTTCAGACGGGCAGAAGACTTACAAAAAATAGTTGAATTTGCCGTGCAGAACCAGAAAAATACCATCGCCAAATGAGTGAAGCCTGAAGAAATAGGAAGGTTGGCAAAATGGTTTATTATAGCTGGGGAAATTTTAGCATTCGCAAAGGCTCTTTAAGAAATTATTGAAATACCTCAGCTATATTTTAGCTGCAAATTCATGTATGTTACGCCAGATTATCTCATTTGAACTCACCTATAGAAGCAAGCGTCCGGCTACCTATATTTATTTTCTTATTTTTTTTCTGCTCCCCTTTTTAGCCATGGTTTCCGATGTAGTGCAAATTGGAGGAGGCGCTGGCAGGTTATACAAAAATACGCCGTTTGTCATTAATAACATGGTTATTATCCTGAGTATCATTGGTACCATTGTGGCTTCCGCTGTCATGAGTGTACCAGTTTACCGGGATATGGAGCAAAAAGTGCACACCTTTTACTATACCTTCCCTATTACCAAAAACCAGTATTTGTCCGGCCGTTTCATTGGTTCTTTTTTAGTTTTACTGTTTATCTTCCTAAGTGTTGAACTAGGCATTTTTGCCGCCACTTTATGGCCTTCACAACCAGAAGAACAACTGGTCCCTTTTCAATGGCAAGCCTATCTGCGGCCATTTATCTTATTTCTGCTACCCAATCTGCTTTTTACTGGAACTATATTTTTTGCGCTGGTAGCCCTTACCCGCACCATTATGGCTGCTTACCTGGGAAGTGTCGTGTTTTTAGTAGCTTATTTGATTGCACTGGATGCTGTAAGCACCTTGGAAGACCAGTGGATGGTAGCCTTAGTAGATCCTTTTGGGATTTCGGCCAGTGAATATGTAACCCGTTACTGGACAATTGCAGAGAAAAACACAGCCTTAATTCCCTTTGACAGGCTTATTTTACTCAACCGGCTCATCTGGATTAGTATAAGTTTGTTTTTATTGGGATTAACCTACCTCCGGTTTGATTTATCGTTGCTAACGCGTGCATCTGCCAAAAAAGCCAGTAAAAAGCAGGAAAAAGAGCCCACCAGTATTCGTTATGAAAATGAGATACTGCTACCCAAGGTTAAAAAGCGGTTTAATTTATTTGCCAGTTATAGAAAATTTATTTCCTTAGCTGTACTCGAAACAGTGGCTATCCTAAAAGATGTATACTTTATTGCCATCCTGGCGGCCGGCGTTATTTTTCTGGGAGTAGATGCCTATTATAGCAACCGTATTTATGGTACCCCTACCTACCCCCTTACCTACCTGGTACTAGCTATAAAAGAGTTTAATTTCATTTTATTTGCTGTTGTCATCACTATTTTTTATGCTGGTGAACTTGTTTGGCGCGAAAGAATTACCAGGGTTTCCACGTTTGCAGACGCATTTCCAATCCCTAACTGGCTTTCGTATGGGTCAAAACTCCTGGCTTTGTATGCCATATGCACTATCTTATGTATATGTATAATGGCCGTAGGGCTAGCCACCCAACTTCTCCAGGGCTATACACACCTTGAACTGGACTTGTACCTAAAGGAGCTCTTTTTACTCACCTTGCCTTTCTATCTGATGCTGGCAACTTTCAGCTTTTTTGTGCAGGTGCTAGTCAACAATAAATTTGTTGGCCATTTACTGGTTATTTTACTCTTCATAGTCAATACTCTTATATTGCCTCAGCTGGATTATCCTCATCATCTCTACCGGTTTGCTACCAGGCCAGATTATATTTATTCAGACATGAATGGCTATGGACATTTCCGAAAATCTTTGTTCTGGTTCACCTTATACTGGAGTGTTTTTACAGGGATTCTGATAGTTGTGGGTAATGTTTTCTGGAGAAGAGGCACAGACCTGCGGCCACAATATGGATTGATGCCAAGGGCTACTCTCTTCTTATTGGGTGTATCCTTTTGTGCGATCGGAGGGTATATCTATTTCAATACCAATGTACTCAATGCGTATTACACACCCGGTGACCAAAGTACGTTATCGGCGGATTATGAAAAGCAATACAAACAATACCAGCATGTACCGCAGCCCCGCATTACAGGCGTAAAACTACAGGTAGATCTTTTTCCGGAAGAAAGGCGCGTATATATTAATGGCACCTACATTTTACAGAATAAAACCAATCAGGTTATCGATTCATTGCACATCAATACTGGAACGGAGGCCGATCTGCATTCTAAAATCAAGTTATCTACCTTGCAACTAGACAACAAACCCGGCCGCATCATCCTCACAGATAACCGGGTGGGCTATTATATCTACAAACTTCCACAGCCTTTACACCCAGGTCAGCGTCTTGCGATGCAGTACACCTTGGAAATGTATACCCTGGGTTTCCGCTCTTCTACTGAAAATAATCAACTGGTGAAGAATGGCACTTTTTTTACTAGCAATTTACTTCCCAGCATTGGATACAATCCGGATGCCGAGCTTGCCGATAACACACAAAGAGAAGATCTAGGCTTGCCTGCCAAAGAACGGATGGCTACTATAACCGACAGTATTTCCTTGCGAAACAACTATATTTCGCGGAATGCCGACTGGATCACTTTTGAAGCTACGCTCAGTACTATACCTGATCAGATAGCTATTGCTCCCGGATACTTACAAAAAGAGTGGCTGGAAAACGGAAGGCGGTACTTTCAGTATAAGATGGATTCAAAAATACTGAACTTTTATTCTTTTTTATCTGCACAGTATCAGGTAAGGAAAGATGTATGGCAACCCAAGGACACCTCCGGCAAAGAAGTTAACATCGAAATTTATTACCATCCCGGGCACGAATATAACCTCAACCGGATGATCAAATCTGTCAAGCAGTCCCTGGATTATTTTACTCAGCATTTCAGCCCTTACCAACACCGGCAAGTACGTATTATTGAATTTCCAAGATACGCAACTTTTGCACAGTCTTTTCCTAATACCATCCCCTACTCCGAATCTTTGGGCTTTATTGCCAGAGTATCCGACAATCAGGAAGATATAGACTACCCCTATTATATTACAGCCCATGAAGTGGCGCACCAGTGGTGGGCACATCAGGTAATTGGCGGCCATGTACAAGGGGCTACCTTCCTTTCCGAGAGCCTCTCCCAATATGCTGCCTTAATGGTGATGGAAAAAGAGTATGGCAAAGAGCAAATGAAGCGTTTTCTCCGGTATGAATTAGACAACTATCTTACCGGACGCAGTGCAGAATCCGAAAAAGAACTACCCTTGTATAGGGTAGAAAACCAGGACTATATTCATTATAATAAAGGCAGTTTAGCCATGTATACCTTGCGCGATTATATTGGAGAAGAAAAAGTAAACCAAGCATTAGCTGCCTTTATTAAACAAACTTCTTTTCAGGAACCTCCTTATACAAATTCCCTTGAACTATTAACCTTCATAGAAAAAGCAACACCAGATTCACTACACTACCTGCTCACAGATTTGTTTAAAGAAATCACCCTATATGAAAATAGGGTAGTGAATGCAACCTATCAAAACACGGGAGGAAATGGGTATAAGGTATCACTAGAGGTAGAAGCAAAAAAACTGATAGCCGACAGCCTTGGCTATGAACGCGAAACAGCCTTGAATGATTGGATAGAAATAGGTGTGTTTGCAGAGGAAAACAACAAATCTACACCTCAACAGCAACCCCTATATCTGGCTAAACGCCGCCTCCATGCCGGAAGTAACACCCTTGAAGTATATGTAGAAGGTAAGCCGGCAAGGGCAGGAATTGACCCCTATTACAAACTTATCGATCGCAATCCGGAAGATAATACGCAGCCTGTGAAGCTTAAAAGAAAATAATGATGTGAGCAACGTATAAATTTTACGCTACTAGACCTGAAAAGCAAAAATAAACCTTTAGTTTTGGCGATTACTTGAAAAGGGTTGATCTAACTTGTTTGCAGGGTTCACGCAGATTACCATATATTTTAACTCTACTACCCATATGGCTCAGACAAAATCTATGAATACTTTTTCGTTGGAACAATCTTTTGCGCGGATCAAAGAAATACAGCAATTGTTACAGCAGGGAGAAGTACCCTTTGAGGATTCCCTAAAATTATTTGCAGAAGCTGAAAAGCTGATCCACCAATGTCAGCAATACCTGAACCAGGCTGAAATTACTATCCAGAATTTAATGGAGGCGGACAAAGAGTAAGCTATTAGCTTATGGCTTCACTTTTCTTCAGAAACAACCGTACTGGTAAAAAAAATAACCAGATCCCGAGTGCAGCTAGCCCAACGATGAACACCCATGAATAATCTGCCGGAGATGCCTGGTCCGCGTTGTTTAACTTCAGCAGAATAAACAAGCAAACAAACAGCAGTGTATTTCCGATAAAAACAAAACTATTGAGCCAGTTACGTACCAAAGACAAAAACTGAAAACGGCTCTCTTTGTCTGCCAGCCAGTAGTTGCGATTAGGCATCGGAAACAATTGGGCCGGAACAGAGAAAATAAATTTGGCTGCTAACGAAAGCAGCACATTGAACAGCACAATAAAAATACCTCCTACATAAAATAATACTGACTTATCGACATATTCATCTGCCTGCCCTGCAGAGTTAAAATGAATAGCCGCCGGATTGGGCAACTGATAATAGGCCAACAGCAACATACCCACAAAGGCAAGCAGCGAAAATATTTTTAAAAACCGGATCAATAAATAAGTACCTTTCATAAATGGTTTTGGCTGAAACAATCCCTGTTTGGGATAAGTAGTGCAAAAATCTGAAGATCTATCCACAATTCACAGCAAACAGCTATACAAATTGACAAACTACTTCCAAATCATTTGGAATTTAGTAGTTAGCCAATATTCATTTTTGCTAGTTTGGTTACCAAAGAACATAGTGTTACATAGCATACACGATAACATCTAATGAATAGGATATATATGTGTAACAACAAGAAAACATTAAAAAACATAATAGATTTGACTAGGTAGAGGTAGTTTTTTAATTATTTACTTCCTAAGATGTAGGTATTTAGCAAGTAAACAACTTACCATACTTGCAGGAAAATACTCATCCTTGCAACTCTTCAGAAGAAATGATGCCGTAGGAAATGTACCTGGATTCCAATAGAATGGTCAGTAATTTGTAGTTTTTTTTGGGAATGTATACGCAGGCTATCTCCTGCTCTTCAATTTTGCGGGATAGCATAGTTAACTGGCGGCTTATGTCTTTGTTTTTTTCAAGGTCTCTTTTCCAGACCATTACTTTTACTTCCTTCAAGGGAGTTATATGTTTATTTACTTGATTTAATATACATACAGACGAAGTAACTAGGTAATGTGTTTTAGCAAACCCGCATTTATATAAAAACAAGCAGGTAATTTTCTTTCAGAAAAAAATATATTTTTGCCTGAATACTCTACCTATGCTTGGGGGTATTACCAACTGAAAGTTTAAAAAGGTGGCTTGTCTCCTTGATAAAAAGCAGAATTTTGTTCGTTTTTATACATTTACAAACAATCTCTGCTATCTTGATTATACTTGGAATTGGCTTAGACAACAGATATGCTTTGAGAGTAAAGCGCTGAAAAAGGTAAGATTTTTGCAAAGAATATAATATATTGAATCATTAGCAGGTAAAATTTACGTGAGTCCACCTATGCCATTGAATAGTTTTAGTAAAGCAAAGGAGCAATATGCTATCGGTGAAGAGGCTGTTCGGTTAGCTATCTTAGGTAGTTATGATATTCTCGATACTGCTCCTGAAAAAGAGTTTGATGCCCTCACTAAACTTGCAGCATATATATGCAATACCCCCATTGCTTTCATTACCTTGATTGATAAAGACAGGCAATGGTTTAAATCTTCTGTTGGGATGGATGCCACGGAAACAACCCGTGAATTATCTTTCTGTCAATATACGATTAAAAATAATGTACCGATGGAAGTACCAGATGCACAACAAGATGCACGTTTCCATAACAATCCCTTTGTTACCGGCGATCCGCATATCCGGTACTATTGTGGTGTTCCGCTTACTTCTCCCGAAGGTTCCAATATTGGGTCTTTGTGTGTCATTGACCAGGCACCTACCACTATTTCCGAGCATCAGAAGCAAGCCTTGCAAACATTAGCCGGCGAAATAATGGCCAGGCTGGAACTCAGACGCCAGAAAAAGCAACTGGAAGCAGAAAAAAAGAAACTGATTGAAAGTGAGAAACGCTACAAAGCCCTGGTAGATACAAATGAAGGCTATATTTTTACGCACGACTTGCAAGGAAAACTCTTATCGGTAAATCCTAAAATGGCCCGTGCGTTAGCATACAACCCGGAAGAACTAATTGGAACTAACCTAGAAGCGTTACTAACATCCGATAAAGGTTCTTTCCAGAAATATCTACTCCAGATACAGGATTCAGGCATAGCTAATGGAGTGTTACAGATTAAAAATGCTGCTGGAGAAGAAAAATTCTGGGTTTACCGGAATTTCAAATATACGGATGATGAGAGAAACTGCTATGTAATCTGTTCTGCACAAGACATTACAGATAAAGAGATAGCACAGCAACTTTTGGAGAAAGCAAAAACTGAACTGGAAATAAAGGTAGAAAGCCGCACGAAGCAGCTGCTGGCCCTCAATACAACCCTCACGAAAACAAAAATAAATCTGGATACTTTCATTTACCGGGCTTCCCATGATTTACTGGGTACACTTTGCTCTTTGAAAGGTTTACTCAATGTTGCACGCCAGGATCATGAAGCGCCTAATCACCATGAATACCTCCGGTTGATGTACCACACGGTGGAGAAACTGGAAAACATCTTAAATAGCTTATTGAGCTACTCCAATAATACCCATTACAGCCTTTTGAATAAGCCTATTGATTTTCAGAAGATTGTATCCGAAAGTATACATGCCTGCACCCATATTGACTTTTATAACCGCATTCAGTTTCAAACAGATATTCAGGTAGATAGTCCTTTTTGGTCAGATGAAGAACGAATACGGGTGATTTTTAAATGCCTCATTTCTAACAGCATCACTTTTCAGAATTTTTCCTCATCGTCGCCTTTTATCAAGATTACTATTCAAAGTGATGTAGATGAAGCAACTATTCATATTCAGGATAATGGAATAGGTATTTCGTCTAAAACCATTGCCACCATCTTTGATATTTTTTCAAAATCTGCTGTTTTGTCCAAAGGCCCGGGGCTGGGTTTATTTATTGTTAAAGAAGTGATTAATAAACTGAATGGCACTATTGAAGTTACCTCAACAGAAGCTGAAGGAACACTATTTGTCATAAAACTCCCTAACAAATTGCTTGAGGGCACAACTCAGGAAACATCTGCTGCTACGTGAGCAAAGGCTGTATCTAATTCAGGCTTACAAAGTGTAAAATAAAAAGTAGATCCTTCACCCAACACAGACTCTACCCATATTTTGCCTTTATGGCGCTCTACAATTTTCTGGCAAATCGCCAGTCCTAAGCCTGTTCCTTCATATTCGTTACGGGTGTGCAAACGCTGAAAGGCACCAAAAATCTTAGAGGCATCTGCCATATTCATGCCGATGCCAGTATCGCGGATGCTGAATTGCCAACCGTCAGGAAGTACATGTCCGCTAATTTCAATATGCATCGGTTTATGAGACCTGAACTTTATCGCATTACCTATCAGATTTTGAATGAGTTGTGTAATTTGAGCCTGGTCTGCGTGGATGACTGGTAATTTATCGTAAACAATAACTGAATCTGTATCGGCTATTCGTTTGGCCAGGGAATCTAGCACCACTTTTACGGCATCCTCCATAGCAAACTCTGTAACTTGTATTTTCGCTGAATCTATTTTAGAATACTCTAGCAGACTTTTTATCAATTGCTGCATCCGGCCAATGATTCCTGGTACCAGGGTTAACAATTTTTGCATCTCCTCATCCGAAGAGATACTTGCCTGGTAATCCAGCAAGGTAATCAGCCCAGATAATGTATTTAGGGGTTCTTGTAAATCGTGAGCTGCTACGTAGGCAAACTTTTCCAATTCACTGTTAGAATCTTTTAGTGCTAGTGCCTTCTGTTCCAGTTGCCGCCGGATATTTTGCAATTCGGTAATATCCAGAACAAAGCTGGCCCCTTTGGTATAATAGCCGGAAAGGAATGCAGAACCTAGCAATACTGGTATGCGCTTTCCACTTTTGTGAAAAAACTCTTTTTCTGTCGTTGTATTTGCACTAGCAGTTAAAAAGATTTGAAGCGCCTTAGGGATGAGCTCTTCCCAAGGGACTGGTGTAAGATGCCGCCAGTCTACCTCTCCGGCCTCGAGGTGCTGCCGGGTATAGCCCAGCATTTTCAGAAAATAATCATTGGCATGCGTAATCTTACCTGAAATGTCCCAGAAAATAATACCTACAGTGTCTGATTCAAACAAACTATTCATCTGAGCCTCTTGCTCTTTTACCTTTTCTTCTAAAATAGATTGTTCGGTAACATCCATCGCAGCACCAAAAAGTCTATATGGAAGTCCATTCAAATATTCCAAGGGTCTGGCATATAGCTGCACATATTTTTGCTTTCCGGAAGGAAACTGGATTGGGATGGTTATTTTAAAATCAGAATGTGAACTATGGGCTCGCTGTGCATGCCGAATTAGCTTATTCCACTCTTCTACGGAAACCAGTTCTTTAAAAAACGAAACCATAGGAACTGGCTCATCTTTGCGTTTGTCGAAGATCTCATACATCATTTCTGACCATTTTAATTGTTGATTTTCTGGATAATATTCCCAAAAACCAAGTTTGGCCAGTTGTTGCGCTTCCTGCAAGTTTGTCGTAAACTGCTCTACCTCTTGTTGTAATTTTACTTGTTCACTAATGTTGCGGACAATGCATAAAATGCGGAGAATTCGCCCGTCTTTTTCTGGCAGGGGTGTACAGGTAAACTCATAGTGTAGTCCCTGTATCGAATCGGTAAAGGTAATGGTTTCGCCTTGTAATACTCTGCCTAGGTGTGCATACAAAGCATTCAACTGATGCTCATTACTCACAAATACAGCGGCTGTTTTCCCTACAAATGCCTTAGCAGTTAACCCTCTTTCCCGCATGCTTCCCCCTTCAGCGAATATAATTGTAAAATGATGGTCCAGAATAAATATGTTTCCTTTGGGAAAATGATGGGTAATGGTTTGATATACTTGGTTACTTTCCTCTAATGCAGTTTGGATAGTAAGCAACTCTGTTTGATCCTGGGCAAGTACATAAAACCCTTTAACGGTACTTTTGCTTATAAATGGAATAAGCGTAATAAGTAGAAAAGAGCTAATTCCCTGCTTGAGTACTTGTTCAGTAAACTCTACCTTCTCGCCATTGAGGGCTTTTTTGTAATAGGCTTTATGTTTTTCGTATAGATCATCCCCGGCTACTTCATGCAGCGTTTTGCCAAGCATATATTCTTTGGGAATACCAAACCAGCTTTCATAATTCTGGTTTACAAACTTGTAATGCTCTTTTGCATCCACAAAGGCTATTAGAATGGGTAAGGCATTAGTAATATACTCAAGCTGTGTTTCTTTTTCCTCTAAGGAAGATTCCACTTTCCTATAAGAAGAGATATTGATAGCAGCTGTTGTAATGCCAGTAATTTCCTTCGACTTATTCAGCACCGGATCTATGGTAAACAAGTAGGTATAGGTGCCAGACGGTTGGCTGAATGTAATTTCGTGCTGCTCGCCAAGGCCTTGCCGAAGTACCCGTTCTTTGATGGGGATGATTTTATTGCTGAGTGTTTCGGGAAATATATCTTCATCTGTTTTGCCAATTGCCTCTACTCCTTCAAACTCGTCTTGCTGGTTATAAAAATAGGTATAGCTGAGGTGAATATCCTGGTTGGCTAATATGATGGGAGAGTTTCTGGTAGCCGCTTCCAGAAGGCTTTTCATTTTACGTAGGTCAGCCTCCAGTTCTTGCTGGCGGGTAATATCTCTCCCTACACTGATCGTGCCTTCCAAGAGGCCCGCAGGGTTATAAATAAATTTTATAGAAAGTTCAACACATTTTGGAGTACCTTGTTTGTGCTGCTGTTCAATCTGTCCAGTCCAGAAATCCTTTCTCGGTACATCTTCCGCCGATACAGCTGAATATACGTTTGTATCGCTGAGTTGTAAAAAGGCTGAGATTGGTTTCCCAACTACCTCTTCAGTAAGCCATCCAAATACCTTTTCGGCTTCATAATTCCAAGAAAGAACAATAAATTGTGCATTGGTAGTAAAAACAGCAGCAGGCAAATGCTCCAGAAGTTGTACCTGGGACAAAACCTGTATATCAAAAAGCATGTATACGTTTAGCTAATATATTTTATAAAGTTAAATGTCACTAAATTAATGCTTGGCTATTTATTTTCAGAGGTTTAGGTAGTATGTGTAAATAGCCTATTTTTAGCAGAATCGGAAAATATTAGGCAATAATTTTTCTCAATATACAAAAAAATTATACGTTTTCACGCAAGACAATATTATTCAAAATACTATTATTTCCAGAAGCAAAAGTAGTATAGGCTAATAATTAAACCACTCTAAGGAATAAAAATGTATAAAGAACGTACTGAAGCTTTACTAAAGTTAATAGAAACTAACATTTTCTAAACCAGGGTTTTGTCTTTTTCAGCAGATAAGGGTGGATTAAATGGCTTGTTTCCTTCTTGTAAGGCAAGTGTATGTTTCACCGGATCAAACTCTTTTTCACTTTTGGCTACTACAATAGTTGCTACCCCATTGCCGATTAGGTTTGTAATAGCTCTGGCCTCGGACATAAACCTATCTACTCCTAAAAGTAATGCTAGGCCCTCTACTGGCACCACCTGTAAGGCAGATAAAGTAGAGGCCAATACAATGAACCCCCCTCCGGTAACAGCAGCAGCCCCTTTAGAAGTAACCATTAGAATACCAATAATGGCTATTTCCTGGCTCAGGGTCAATTCGACATTGAAAACTTGTGCCAGAAAAATGGTCGCCATTGCAAGGTAAATCGTCGTACCATCCAGGTTGAAAGAATAGCCTGTGGGGATTACAAGCCCTACCACTGGTTTAGAACAGCCAAATTTTTCCAGCTTATACATCATTTGTGGCAACGCAGCTTCAGAAGAGGAAGTGCCCAATACAATGAGTAACTCTTCTTTAATATAGACCAAATATTTCCACAGACTGAACCCATACAAGCGGGCTATGATGTTCAACACTACAAATACAAACAGAAACATGGTGATGTACACGGTGAGCATGAGTTTAGCCAAGGGAATCAGTGTATCCAGGCCATATTTGCCAATACTAAAAGCCATTCCTCCAAAGGCACCTAAAGGGGCAAGCTTCATTACGATTGCCAGGATATTGAAGAATATTTTTGACAATTTTTCAAAAAAAGTGATAATAGACTGCCCGGCACTGCCAGCCTTAGTAAGAGCTACGCCAAACAGCACGGAAAAGAATAATACCTGGAGAATGTCCCCATCTGCAAAGGCTTTTACAACATTGGAAGGCACAATATGTGTAATAAACTGCACCCAGTCTATTTCTTCCGCCCCTTTTTTATAAGCAGATATATCACCGCCCCCTACTTTAGAGATATCTACCCCAACGCCTGGTTTGGTCAAGTTGGCTACTACTAACCCGATAAGTAAAGCAAACGTAGTAACTACTTCAAAATACAACAGGGCTTTGCCACCTACTCTTCCTACTTTTTTGAGATTACCCATACTGCCAATACCCAGTACAATGGTGAGGAAAATGATAGGGGCAATCACCATTTTTATCATATTGATGAACGTATCCCCAATAGGCTTGAGCCTAGTCCCTATTTCCGGAAACAATGCACCTACCAATATACCTAAGGTGATTGCTACGAGTACCTGGAAGGTGAGGTTCTTGAACAATTTATGCATGAATAGATTTCAATAACTAGTTACGCTGAAAGAGAATGCATTCTATACGCCTTTAGCTGGTACACAATGGCTTACTAGCCATAACCTGGCAAAGGGTCAGCTTTCCAAGTTACTGAGAAATACCATAAGAATAAACCTTCCCGCAACTTTTGCTGTTCATCTTCCATAAACACTCTGCTAAGCAGAACTGTTTTACAGCCTATTTTTCTTATTTTTGCAACCTCAATTTTCGCATATAGTATTTTGGACACGCCTGTTATTCTGCTGATTACACCTCCCCTGACACAAATTAACACGCCTTATCCGGCTACAGCCTATATTAAAGGATTTCTTTCAACAAAAGGCTTTACCGTGCATCAGGCTGACCTGGGAATTGAACTGGTGTTGAATTTATTTAGCAGCTATAACCTCCGGAAAGCATTTGCTATAGCCCGTCAGTCTGAAGGGGCTACAGCACTGCCAATTAAGCGTATCCTGCATCTGGAAAAAGATTATCTGCAAACTATTGATCCGGTAGTCCGCTTTTTGCAAGGCAAAGATAATACGGTAGCTAACCGGATTGCTTATGGGGGTTATCTGCCGGAAGGCAACCGCTTTGCTGCCCTCGAAGATATGGACTGGGCTTTTGGCAGTCTGGGTGTAACTGACAGAGCTAAGTTTCTTGCTACACTTTACCTGGAAGATCTGGGCGACCTGATAACAAATTATGTAAGTCCGTATTTTGGATTTAGCCGTTATGCTGAAAAGCTTGGTTTATCAGCTACAAGCTTCGATCCCATAGAATCAGCCTTGCAACAGCCTGCCAACCTGACTGACCAGTTAATGGAACAATTACTTGACAAGCATATCCAATCAGCAAAACCAGACTTAGTTGGTTTTACGGTTCCTTTTCCTGGCAACCTTTATGGAGCTTTGCGTTGTGCTAAATATATTAAAGAAAAGTATCCCTCAATACAAACAGTGATGGGGGGAGGGTATGTGAATACTGAGCTTCGTACCCTGAAAGAACCCCGCATTTTTCAGTATATGGATTATATTTCCTTGGATGATGGAGAAAGTCCATTGCTTCGGGTTATTGAACATTGGCAAGGCAAACGTCCGAAAGAACAATTGCACCGGACCTTTATGCTGGATTCAGGGGAAGTAACATTTTTTAACGGCTGTCAGGATAAAGACATTGCCCACACCGAAGTAGGTGTACCCGATTACGCTGGCTTACCATTAGATAATTATTTATCGGTACTGGAAGTAGCAAACCCTATGCACCGGCTCTGGAACGATGGCCGCTGGAACAAATTGACGATTGCTCATGGCTGTTATTGGAAAAAATGTTCTTTCTGCGACATTACGCTCGATTATATTAGTCGTTATGAAACAGCGCCAGCAGCCCTTTTGGTGGATAGAATTGAACATATTGTGGCAAAAACCGGCCAGACTGGTTTTCACTTTGTTGATGAAGCTGCGCCCCCTCTGGCACTGCGTGATCTGGCCATGGAGCTGCTCCGGCGAGGTACTAGCATTACCTGGTGGACTAATATCCGATTCGAAAAAACCTTTACTCCTGACCTGTGCCGACTGCTGGCTGCTTCGGGCTGCATTGCTGTATCTGGTGGACTGGAAGTGGCTTCTGACCGCCTTTTGGCTTTGATGGAAAAAGGCGTTACTATTGACCAGGTTGCCAGAGTAACGCATGCCTTTACTGAAGCAGGAATTATGGTGCACGCGTATTTAATGTACGGCTTCCCTACTCAAACAGCACAGGAAACTATCGACTCGCTGGAAGTGGTCCGGCAATTGATGGAACAAGGGGTAATACAATCTGGGTTCTGGCACCGCTTCTCTATGACAGCTCATAGTCCGGTGGGGAAAAATCCGGCCAAATATGGGGTTGTAAAAGTAGGTCCGGATGAAGGATCATTTGCTAATAACGATCTCATCCATGAAGATCCAAAAGGCTGTGATCATTCCCTATTCGGAGAAGGCTTAAGTAAGTCCATGTATAACTTTATGCATGGGCTTTTTCTGGACGAACCTGTAAATTATTGGTTTTCGTTTAAAACGCCCAGAACAACTGTGCCCAAAAATCTGATTGCCAAAGCTATTGCTACGCCTGCCAAAAGTGACTTGATGCGGCAAAACAGCCGCGTAGTGTGGGTAGGAAATATGCCACAGCTCAATCTTATTCAGGAACAGAAAAATGACAAGATCCGGGAAAAAGGCGTGCTTACGTTCTTTGAAAAAACGGAAGACCTGGAGATTAAAGTTTCAAAGGAAATTGGCCAATGGCTGTTAGCTCACTTTCCCAGAATGATGACATCATCTGAATACCCTGTACTGCTTAAAGATTTATTACAAACGTTCCCTGCTTCTGAAAACTACTCCTTTGAAGTGTTTCTGGAGAGCTATACCTGGAAGACCCTCAGAAGCAAAGGATTACTTATTGTATAACTAAAGAAGCCTGTAGAAAAATTCTGCAGGCTTCTTTAGTTATTTCTCGTTCCTACTTATACAGTACCTACAGTTTTTCGGATTTTTTCGGCAGTGGCTGCCAGTTCTTCCTGGCTGAGTTTTAGTTTAGGTTTGCTGAAATTAATGTCGTTCATGGTGTTAAGTGGAATTAGATGTACATGTGTATGTGGTACTTCTAGTCCAATAACAGCAACTCCAATACGCAGGCAAGGTACAGACTTTGCTAGAGCCGGGGCTATTTTTTTTGCAAATAACATAAGCCCAGTATAGGTATCATCATCCAGATTAAAAATATAATCTACCTCTGCTTTAGGGATAACCAGGGTATGCCCTACAGCAGCCGGATTAATATCCAGAAAAGCCAGGTACCGGTCGTCTTCTGCGATTTTATGACAAGGGATTTCTCCGTTAATGATTCTGGTGAATAAGGTGGCCATTTTGTACTAATTATTGGTGAATGAATATTACTTGTTTGACTAGTCAGTAGTCATTACTTAATAGTCATTCTACCGGTCAATTTCTACTACTTCAAAGGTCATCATGCCAGCAGGCACTTTAATTTCAGCGGTTTCGCCAACTTTTTTACCTAGCAAGCCTTTTCCTATTGGTGACTGCACAGAGATTTTACCCGACTTAAGATCGGCTTCCTCTTCGGAGACCAAAGTATAACTCACGGTGGTACCGTTCTTCTTGTTTTTAATTTTCACTTTGGACAAAATAGAAACCTGGGAAGTATCTATCGTGGATTCGTCCACTATTCGGGCATTGGCAACAACCTCCTCTAACTTAGAAATTTTCAACTCCAGCAAACCTTGTGCATCTTTGGCTGCATCATATTCTGCATTTTCGCTCAGGTCGCCTTTATCCCTTGCTTCTGCAATCTGCCGGGCAATATCTGCCCGTCCTCTAATTCTAAGTTCATTCAGCTCATCTTTTAGTTTTTGTAAGCCTTCCTCAGTGTAATATGAAATTTTGGATGCCATATGGTTAAAACCGTTTAATATGATACAATAAAAAAGAACGGCAAATTTGATTTAGCCGTTCTACAATACTACAATCCGCAATTGATAGTTGTAGAAAATCAATCAAAACCCGAAAATTGTTTATCAGAATAAGTTATCAATTGTATTTTCGATTTTGGAAAGTTAAACTTACTAATTATTGCCTAACATGGCAAGTAGTGTCTACAAAATTTATAAATTTTTCTTTTAATAGTTTAATATTCTGACCATCGTTTTTAGCCGGCACAATTGCTTGCGTATACAAGATAAACTATGAATTCTAACTTAAAAATTATTTTTATGGGAACACCAGAATTTGCTGTTCCTAGCCTGGAAATATTAGTACAGCATGGCTTCCCAGTAGTGGCCGTTATTACCGCACCCGACAAACCTTCTGGCAGAGGGCTTCAATTAACGCCGTCGCCAGTAAAAGAAATAGCTTTAAAATACAATATCCCAGTACTTCAACCCACGAATCTAAAATCTCCGGAATTTACTAAAGAACTCAAAAGCTATGGAGCCACCCTGCAAATCGTAGTAGCTTTCCGGATGCTGCCTGAAGCTGTCTGGAATATGCCGGAAATAGGCACATTCAACCTGCACGCTTCCCTGTTACCCCAATACCGCGGAGCAGCTCCCATCAATTGGGCAATTATAAACGGAGAAACCGAGACCGGCCTTACTACTTTTTTTCTGAAACATGAAATAGATACAGGCAACATTATATATCAAGAGAAAGAGCCTATTTATGAACAAGATACTGCCGGAAGTTTATACGAACGGTTGAGGCAAAAAGGAGCCCTGTTAGTGTTACAAACGGTGAAGGCCATAGAATCAGGTACGTATCCACAGATTCCCCAGCAGCTTAGTGAACCTATTAAAACAGCTCCCAAAATTTACAAAGAAACCTGTGAGATTAACTGGAGCCAACCTGCTAAAAAAGTATATGATTTTGTCAGGGGTCTTTCTCCCTACCCTACAGCCTGGACCATGCTTCAGGATAAGTTTTATAAGATATATGCGATAAAAGCTATTTCTTTGGAAAACAGTACGGCATTACCGGGTACCATAGATACTGATAATAAAGAATATATCCGGATAAAAACCCAAGATGGCTGGGTAGCTATTGAAGAGCTACAACAAGAGGGGAAGAAAAAAATGAAGACTGCTGATTTTCTACGGGGAAATAAGTTGTAATGCAGACTACAGAACGGAACCCTTAAAAATTTCACTTTTCCTTTGAGCTAATTAATCAACCTATTTTCTATATGCAAATAATACTTGTAGCTGCCCATGCACAAAACCGGGTAATTGGCAAAGACAATGACCTGGTGTGGCGCTTACCGAAAGATTTTAAACACTTTAAAGAACTTACGCTAGGCCACCCTATTATCATGGGAAGAAAAACGTTTGAATCGTTGGGTAAGCCCTTGCCAGGTCGGACATCAATAATAATCACCCGGGACGAGCATTACCAGCAGGAATCCTGTATAGTCGTACATTCCTTAGATGAAGCCATACAAGAAGCCAGAAAACTGGATGAGGAAATTTATGTCATCGGTGGCTCTCAAATCTATGCACAGGCGTTGCCTTTGGCTAGTAAGATGTATTTAACTGAAGTGAAAGCTACCCCGGAAGGAGATGCTTTATTTCCGGAGTTCTCCAAAAATGAATGGAAAGAAACGGCCCGTCAATCGTTTCCTAAGGATGAAAAACACGACTATGCCTTTGACTTTGTAACCTGGGAAAGGGTAAATAATAGGTAATAGCTCATGTTAAAAGGGTAGTTTAGCCAACGCATTTATCAGGAGTCATTACTTTATGCCAGGACTAATGATTTTGGAAGGAGAACCTTTATGTGCAAGAACCTGCTTGTTTGAATAAGCCATACCAAAAGGTTGCTTGTGTTAGGAGAGACCGAAAATCTGCAAAAGACGATCCGTCACTTTTTGTCAGAACCTAATTATCGAGCTTTCCGAAGTAACAGTACACAAGCTATAGCGACCTGTAACTAACTGTTTGGATACTATACTTCTGATAAAAATTCGTAACTTACTATACACGAATATAATTTATTCAGGCAATCCACTTATTCTTAAACTCTAAGGGTTTAGGGCTATAGCTATGAAAATCAAACTTTTACTACCTTATTTCTTCTTGTTATTCCTTTTGCTTTCCACGCTCCAGGCAAGAGCCCTCCCCTATCAGCAAACGCAGCCAAGTACATCAGATACACTAAAAACGGGTAAGGCTATAGTGAAAGGCAGAATTACCCAGGCAGATACTAAAGAGCCTGTGCCCTTTGCCAATGTGTTTATAAATAATACCACACTAGGCACTACGTCCGATGAGCAAGGGTATTATACGTTACCAGGTGTTCCGCTGGGTAATGCAGAACTCATTGTTTCCTATGTAGGCTTCACGCCGTATAAACGGACGATTCGCACAGAATCTATTTCTACGCTTACGCTGGACATTTCCCTCTCTCCAGTTGAACAAGTGCTAGGCGAAGTGCAAGTACAAGCAAAGCAAGATAAAACCTGGCAACGGATCTACCGCCGTTTTGAACGAAATATACTGGGCGAAACGGTGAATGCACCCTTATGCAAAATTTTAAATCCCTGGGTGCTTGACTTTAATGAAACTGAAACTACCCTGACTGCTACGGCCACTCAGCCATTAGAAATAGAAAACAGAGCTCTAGGCTATAAACTAATTTATTACCTGAAACAATTTGAACTAAGTAAAACCGGCGCCCTGTATCTGGGTGAAACCAAGTTTGAGGAGCTAAAGGCTGAAAATACGAGAGAAGAGCAACGATGGAAAAAGAACCGCCGGGATGCCTATATGGGCTCTATCCGGCATTTCTTTAAAAGCCTGATGGATAATACCTGGGAAGAGGAAGGCTTTCTGGCTTACAAGGTAGAACGAGATCCGATAGAAAATGTACAATCCATGCATCGGTTTTTATCTCGAGAAACCGGAAATACGTTGTCAAAACTTATTCCCGCAAAAGTACTTTTCCCCGGGCCATTCAATTTTGAGAAACGAATGGTTTTTCCAGGTAAAATTGAAATTATTTATATTAAAGCTAACGACCGGAATTCTCCTTATAAAGATGCGCCATTTCAGGTATCGAGAATACGAATCAGAAAAGGTTTCATCGAACTCAACTCCATGGGACAGGCGTATGATCCCTCCTCGTATGAGATAACCGGGTATCTGGTGAAAGAAGGCGTAGCCGATATGCTTCCATTCAATTACTTGCCTGAAGGAAGCCTTGCTGCACAAGATGCAAATACTGTGGCAGCAACTTCCTTCCTGGATAGCTTACAGGCCCGATTGGTTCGATGGAACACTTTGCAGGCTGAGCAAAAAATCTACTTGCACCTGGATAAAAACTTTTATGTAAGTGGCGAAATGCTATGGTACAGTACCTACTTAGTAGATGCCAGCAGCCACGGCTTGTATCCTGAAAACCAGATTGCCTATGTAGACTTAATTTCCCCGGATGGAAAGCTGGTTAGCCATCAAAAAGTTAACGTAGTAGAAGGCAGAGCAGCAGGAAATATAGCTCTTTCCACACTCCTGCCTACCGGCGTGTACAGACTGAGGGCCTACACGAATTGGATGCAGAACGCTGGGCCAGACTATTTTTTTGACAAACCGCTTGAAATTTATCATATCCACCAGAAACGACCCATTGCCACACAAAATCTTTCTCAGACAAACAACAAAGCTCTGGCCGTACAATTTTTTCCAGAAGGAGGCAATCTGGTCCGGAGTATAACCAGCCGGGTAGGTTTTAAGGCACTAGGCCCGAATGGGAAGGGGCTCGCAGTAAAAGGGAGTATACTAGATGATGAAGGGAATAAAATTGTTTCGTTCGAAAGCAATGCTCTGGGGATGGGTAGTTTTTACTTTAAGCCCTTGCCAGATAAAAAATATCAGGCCGTTTGCGAAAGCACTACCGGAAGTCTAACTACCTCTTTACCAGAAATATTACCTGAAGGCATTACACTTACGGCTTCCCAACCTGATTCGGGAAAGATAGTGGTAAAAATACTTAGCTCAACAAAATACAGGCAAGAAACCATTACCCTCGTTGGCCAGACTAGAGGAAGGATTTACTATACCCATGATGAAAAATTAAACAATGGCGTAGCTTTTATAGAAATACCTGTAGCAGAGTTTCCGGATGGCATCTGCCAGCTTACGCTTTTTACGGCAGAAGGCGTACCTACATGCGAACGTCTCGTATTTGTGCATGATGCTGCAACAGAAATTTCAGTAAACATACAGGCCAATAAGGAAAAATACGAACCCCGTGAGCGGGCAGAAGTAGATTTAGCTTTTAGCGATGCTTCAGGAAACCCCATATCCGCTACCGTTTCTTTAGCTGTAACTGATGCGCAACAGATACCACCGGACAGTACACAAGAACATATTCTTTCCTATTTGCTGCTTACCTCTGATTTAAAAGGATACATAGAAACCCCTACCTATTATTTTCAAGGCAGCCAGGTTGGCCGTCTGGAAGATCTGGATAACTTATTGCTTACGCAGGGATGGCGCAGATTTACCTGGCAACCAATCATTGCAGGGAAACGACCACCGATTAGCTATCCCAATGAAAAAGGCTTGGTACTCAGTGGGCAAGCCCTTACTACTTCCAGAAAAAAAGTAGTTCCTTTAAGCAACACCAAACTCACCTTTATTCCACTCGACTCGACATATGCGATGCCCCAAGAAACCGTTACTAGAGCAGATGGCCGATTTACGCTTCCTACATATGATTTTATCAATACAGCTACGGTAATGTACGAGGCAAAGGATACTAAAGGCAGAAAAACGAAGACTACTCTTTTGCTAGATACACTGCTGATTCCTAGGATTACTTCTCCAAAATTTCCAATCAAAACCTTAGAAGTAACACACCATGCCTTAACGTATCTAAAAAGTTCCAGAACCCGGAGTCAGATAGATAGTGCCTATGCTATGTTCGATACAAAAATGCTGGAAGAGGTAGTAGTGAAAGGGAAAAAAGTAACGCAGACACCTAATGAGTTTGCAGGAGTTAGCCGCCTGCACGGCGAAGCCGATGATGTATTAATTATCGACGAAAAATTTCCGGTAGCATCCAACATTTACGAGATGATTTCCGGCAGACTGGCAGGCGTACAAGTAACCAGAGATGCAGAAAACCCCAACGCCTACAATGTAAAAATACGCAATTCTTCTTCGTTTAATTTATCTACACAACCCCTTTATCTGATGGATGGGATGCCAATGCCAGATGAAGAAGGAACAGCTTTGATGAGTTTTAATCCTATGGATGTTTCCCGCATTGAAATTCTAAAAGGTGCCAGTGCCAGTATGTACGGTGTGCGGGGAGGCAATGGCGTAATTGCTATTTATACAAAAAAAGGGAAGTTTGCCTCTCAGATGCCTTCTAGAGAAGGAATGGAAAAAATTAAGGTAACCGGATTTGATTATCCCAAAGAGTTTTATTCTCCGGACTACGAAGTAGAAAAAGATGAAAACGTAAAGCCAGATCATCGGGCTACCGTATACTGGCAACCACTACTTTACACCGATGAAAATGGGAAAGCCAAAATATCTTTTTCAAACACCGATATTACTACGTCTATGGAAATCCGGATTGAAGGTATGTCAGCAACTGGCGACCCCATTATAAAAACAGTTATTCTGGGAAAATAAGCTCTAGCAAGTAAAGCTTACTCCTTATTTACTAGAATACCAGCTGCAAATCTGCCGGCCCGGTTCCCAGATTTTCTGGCCGAAAAAAACTGGTCACTTTGCTGGTAGGTACAAATACCAGCTACTTCAATTGAGGTTGGCCGCACACCCAAGCTCAGTAGCTGAATGCGATTAGCCTCCCACAAGTTAAAATAGCCTTTACCTTCTCCATTCTGGTTGGTAATTAGATTAGCCGTATTCCCAAAAGTTTGCAGAACAGCTTCTATCACCTCCTCACCTACCTGATATACTTCCGGACAAATAGAAGGGCCTATTCCAGCAATAAGGTCAGCAGGGTTAGTTCCAAACGCTTGCTGCATGGCTTGCACCGTAGCCGTTACTATTTTGCCTACTGTTCCCCGCCATCCAGCATGCACCGCACCCACCGCTTCTTTTTCCGGATCGTACAACAGAATGGGCACACAATCGGCAGACATGACACAAATACATATACCAGGAGAATTCGTAATTAAGGCATCTGTATCTGTTAAAGAATCTGACAGGGTGCTTGGCTCTACTTTTTTTACGTGAATGCTATGTGTCTGGGCCGGAAAAAAAAGCTGGTCCGGAGAAATACCTAATGAATACGCCAGTCTTCTGCGATTCTCTTGCACATTTTGACTGGTATCGCCTGCCCGGAAACTTAGATTGAGTGACCCGATTTCTCCTTCACTTACCCCTCCTGACCGCCCTGATACAAAATGCTTTATCTGTGTATAACGAGATAAGTTATTGAATTGCCACAATTTCAGGGCATCTGTTGTTTGTTGTATCATTGGAAGCTGGTTTATTCTTGCTGTGGTGCAAATATATTAATGAATCTGTTTATGTACCTCTTTTCACCTGCTACACTAACTAAAAAACCTGAACTGGCTACAGTCAGGCTTAGGATGTACAAGAAAGCGGAACTATTAATTGATAATGTTTTTTTCAATACATACCCTCAACATAAAGTTTACTTTTACGGCCTCCTTGACTCGGATCATGCCCATCATCACTACCGGAGGCTCTAGATTAAAGTCACAAATGTTCAGTTCCAATCCACCAGTCAATACACGTTCTTTCCCATTTTTGCTGATATGTACTGGTAGTTCATATGTTTTCGTAACACCTGCCAGAGTAATTTCCATTTCAGATATTGCTTGGTGTAACTGGCTATCGGCGAGTTGTGCTTTTGTCAGCCGGAGTTTTAGCAAACGTATAGTAGCTGTAGGATACTCTTTTACCTTCAGAAATGCTTGCAAGTCTTGATTCATCTGCGAAGGACCAGCTTTAAAATAAATAGTTTGCAAGCTGATAAAGGCATTAGAAAAAACCAGGCCATCCCGCTCCTGCCGGACATATACATCTAGTACATCCGGCTCAATGGGTTTTGTATACGTACAGGTAAACTGACTGATATTGGTACGGCCGACAATGGATAATTTGCTCTCGTGGGATAGGACAACCCGGTAACTCTGCTCTAATGGAGTAGCGGGAACCAAAAGATGCGTTGGCAATATTCCCGGTGATATATTTAATAGCAAACTACTGATGGCAAAAAGGAAAGGATTCATGGCTAAGGTATCTACTGGGTAAATATGAAGTCCCTTCTTGCATGGTACTACACCTTGGTTGTAGCCTCTGCAGGAAGGGACTGTTGGTTAGGTAAATCTAGTGTGTCTCTTTCTAGTTAGAAGCCAAGTACTGCTTCGAACATCAGGCCATTGAAGCGGCCTCCGTGACGAATGTCAGATGGCAAGAAACCTTTATACTGCTGATCTACATATTCTACTTTCGCTAAGATATTTTTAGTTACGAACCATCCACCTGAAGCCTGTACCCGGTTAATATTGATAGGGGCAGTCATATCTTTTAAATTGCTTTCTACCGAGTTATAGCGGCCACCGATAAAGAAACGCTCACTGCTTTGAGGGAACCGGTAGATAGCTTCGGCTGAATACTGTCTGGTTTCCCGGTTTAGAGGCTCTCCATGTCCTCGGCCTGAAGCAAATTCCAGGTTACCAAATACTTCTAATCCACCTACTTTCACAAATGGGTTCACCACAAAGGCTACCAGTTTATCTGCATATCCAGGGCTGAACCTACCGGAAGTGAACTGGGCATTGGTTGTGGCATTCACATTATCCATCACCAGGTAATATCTGGAACCTGTTCTGTCGCCGCTGTACAGGGTATTACTTACAGACTTTTCTTTGCCATATACAGAACCGGTCAGCCTTACTCTGAGCTTTTCATTCAATTGTTTATCATACCCAATTTTACCAATGTAGGCGGGAGAACGTTTTTCAGGTTGTGTAATATCTCCTTTAACTTCCCCACCTGTAATAGAACCCATCGCTAAGAAACCATTTTTCTGGTAGTATACTTCTCCACCTATTTCGGTTGTAAAGGCATCCAAAATCAGGTTTTCTAAAAAAGGATTATACACAGCATTCCCATTATCGGATCTTCTAAAGTGCGCATCCCCATAGTTGATCTCCATATGTCCGATACGGATAGTTACGTCTTCCATAATTTTATCGGCCAGGGCACTTTTAAAGAAAGGCAACTTATCAAACTGAATATACCCTCCTTTTACCCAGGTTTCCTGGTGGTGGCGGGAAGAAAGATAAGTAGATAAGTGTACACGGATACCATCTTCCAGCTGGGCATCTATAATCAGGTTGGCAGTTGCTAAGTTGAAGCCATTGCCAATGCGCTTAAGTTCATTCAGGTTAACGCCATTCACTACATTCGCTTCAGCCTGGTTGCTGTGACGCAAGCCCTGGAATTGCTGCGTGAAGTGCCCCCCTACTCTTACCCGCTGATCGGTAAAGCCAATGGTATCTTGTTTAGATGTTTCGAATACATTCACGCCACGCTGATCATACGGCCTCCAGTATTGCAGGTCTCTTTGCTGTCCCATCGCTACACCACCAAAAGACAAGGCGGCTGCTAACATATATAGAATTCTCGGTCTCATAATGGTAAAGATTAAGAATGTGTATACCCTACTTGTTTGTATCTATTCAGGTTAGTTTTATTTCCTTTGACAATTCAAAATTGGGGTATTAATTAGATCTTTTTCATGAGCAATATCAGCCTTCTCTATGATCTTGATAAGCCTTTACAACAACCGGCTTAGACCTATCCTATGTGACCTGCTAACTATGCAGGCATAAAATAAAAAAGCTCAGCCTGTTTAAGAGGCTGAGCTTTTTTGTGGCAATTACTTGCTACTAATTTTTTGCTTCATCTTCATCCATCCACTTTTTCAAGTTCTCTTTCTGATAGTATAGCAGTTCATATTGTTTATTTAGTAAACTTTCCCGTTCCAGTTGTAGCAACGCCATCGATTCTTTTACTTCCTGCAAGCTGTGTTGTAACTGCATGGCTCTTTTACGACTCATATCTACATCTCTTTTCAGCCTGAAATTAGCATCACTCAGGTCTGCAATATCTTTCTCAGAATACCAACTAGCTATTTTACGAAAAGCATAATAGGCAAGCAGCAGACTACTAACAGAAGCAAGTATAAATAATAGCATAGATATGTGAATGATGGTGACGCCTATAAATATCCTGACACACTCCAAAAGTGAATTTAAGATTGCCTAGGAACTATGTAAGATACCATTTATAAAGTTTGTAATCAATATTTTGGTAGGCTGTTCATAAATATATATCAAAATAGTTTTCAGCTGATGCGTAAAATCAGCAGGATTCTCTACTTTTAGTTCAGTTGTTGTTCCAGCAGCTGTTATTTTGAGTTTATCATTGGTTAACGTAATTCTGCCTTCCGGTGTAACTTTTGTGCATAATTTGTTTCTGGTAAAATATAAATCTGGCGATGTCTGTTGAATTACACACATTGCCTCAAAATCCTGTAGTTGCCTGGGTTGCAAGGTAAATATGCGAATATAGCCTTGAGGTCTAGGCGTATAGTTGTTCCGATATGAGTATCTAGATTTTCGATGGAGATGTGTAATTGATGTTGATAGTGTAAGGCTTTCAAAGTTTCCAGGGAAACATCGGGAATTTGTGCATACTTAATTCTTGACAGATGCGATTGAACAAACATAGGAAGCAGGGTTTTTGCTATAAGGGTAGCAGATTGCCAACTAATAGATTTGGTCCCTCACTTACAAAGAAAGTGTTACATAAAATAAGCGAAAAATGGCTGCCTACGTAAAATACTTTCAATATTAACATTGCTTTTTCCGTTAAACAATGGAGTAAGTTTGACGTTTATCCTAAAAACCTAACTAATGAAAAAATTATCCATATACATCGCTTTCCTTTTCTTATTCCTAGGAAATTTATCTGCCTGTGAAGCAGTAGATAAGGCAACCGAAGAAACTCCTGATCCCAATCCTGCTGATACAACTTCGGCTAAACTGGAAATTACTCCTCAAAAACTTTATGAAGACTTCAAAAACCCCTGGGGTATGGCCTGGCTGCCCGACGGGCGTTTGCTAGTGACGGAAAAATCTGGCGAAATTCTCGTATTTAAAGAAGACAAATTTACCGGAGAGAAACTTTCAGGGGTTCCCAAAGTATCGGATGCTGGCCAGGGTGGGTTGTTAGATATTAAATTGCATCCCAACTACCAGAATAATGGATGGATTTATATTTCTTACTCAAAGCCTGTAGAAGGTGGGGCTACCACAGCCATTGCCAGGTTTAAACTGCAAGGAAATCAGGTTATTGAACTTAGCGACATCTTTACGGCCAAACCTTATATCTCAGCTAATTTTCACTATGGCAGCAGGATCGTTTTCGACAAAGATAATTTCTTGTTTTTCAGTGTAGGTGAAAGAGGAACACAACCTAAAGTGCAGGAATTGAATAACGACCATGGTAAAATCCACAGAGTTTACGATGATGGCCGTATTCCGCAGGACAATCCGTTTGCAGGCCAACCAAATGCCAATGCCTCTATCTGGACTTATGGTCATAGAAATCCTCAGGGCATGGTCTACGATGCTGCCAATAACCATGTATGGGCTGTAGAACATGGCCCCAAGGGAGGTGATGAGTTAAACCTGATTGAAAAAGGAAAAAACTACGGATGGCCCAAAACTTCGTATGGAATTAATTATGATGGCAGTGTACTAACCCCTAACAAAGAGCTCGAAGGCATAGAGAACCCTGTTCGGTACTGGGTGCCCTCCATTGCTCCATGTGGAATGACCATCGTAACCAGTGATAAGTATGCCGGGTGGAAAGGAAATTTGTTAGTGGGTGCCTTAGCCCACCGGCATATCGCCCGTGTACAATTGAATGGTACTAAATATGTAGAAGAAGAAAAACTACTAGCAGATATGGCACGGTTCAGAAGTGTAGCTCAAAGCCCGGATGGATATATTTATGCCATTACAGAAGGCCCAGGCTTATTGCTAAAGTTAATGCCAAGCCAACAAGGCGCTGCTACTAAATAATATATGAACATAATATACAAGAAGCCGGGACCAACTTCCCGGCTTTTTTGTTTAAAGACCTGGGAAAAAGGTATACACAATTTCCTCATCAACAAATAGCAATTTATTTTATAGGCTATGATTAGTAATTTATTTCAATTTTTTATAATTTTTACACAATAAAGCCACTTGTAATCATTCATGCATGTCTGACTTGACTCTATTCTGTTCTTTCTTTAGCAAAAATCCCTCACCTACCTTTCATCTGCATGAATACATTGGAAATGAAGCCCCTTGGAACCAGTATATAAAACATATAGTTTGGGCCGTTTTTTCAGTAATTAGGCTTAGTTGTTGTATAGGTTTTTTGTCGGTTTTATGCGTACCTATGGCAATGGCCCAATCGAGCGCAGCAGGCCGTTTGTCTGTTGTTGTACAAGACCAGAAAACCTGTCAGCCTACGGCTGTCCGGGTAAAACTTACCCAAAATGGCTATGCTGTTAAAACATTGCCCTCCACAGCAGTAGCTATTATGTATGGATTATGGGACCATGCAGATGGCTATGGATATCAACCGGATAGTTCTTTTTATGTAGAAGGTGCTTTTCAACTGGAACTGCCTGCCGGCAACTATCAATTACAACTTGCCAAAGGTAATGAGTACCTCTCACAAACACATAGCATCCGGATAGAAGCGGGTAAAACTTTTAAACATACGTATTCGCTCAACCGCTGGATAGATACGCCGAAAATGGGATGGTACTCAGCAGATGGCCATATACACATCCGGCGGTCTCCCAGAGAAGATTCATTGTTGGCAACCTGGATTAAAGCGGAAGATATTCATGTAGGGGTAATGCTTAGAATGGGAGATTTCTGGGAAATTTATTACCCACAATATGCCTATGGTGAAAAAGGTGTATATCAAGAGAAAGACTATATGTTTGTTCCAGGGCAGGAAGACCCCCGTACCCCGGAACTTGGCCACGTTCTTTCCCTGGGTGCCTCCGACAGAGTACGCATGAAAGAGGATTATTACTATTACGACAAAGTGTTTGACAGCCTGGGAATACTCGGAGGCTTAAACGGATATGCCCATGGCGGCGATACATTTCATGGCTACCGCGGATTGATCTTAGATGGCTTACGGAAAAAACTTGATTATCTGGAAATTCTTCAATATTGTTCTTCCTCCCAGCCATTGATGCAAGAAAACTATTATCATTTATTAAACATGGGAATACCCATAACCGCCATAGCCGGCTCTGATTTTCCATGGTGTGGTGAGGATCATTCAGCTGGGAGGCCTGAAAATTCTGCTCAGATAGGCAATGTACGTTTTTACACCTATACCGGAGGAGAATTTAGTTACAGCCGCTGGAAAGAAGGTTTAAGCAAAGGTCATACTTTTGTTAGCAACGGCCCTGTTCTGGATTTTAAGGTTAATAATTATTTGCCTGGCGATAAAATAGATGTACAAAAGGGGCAGACTCTTACTATTTCAGCACATGCCTTTGGCCATTCATCCCAACAGCCTTTACAAGCGCTTGAAATTGTGGGACATGGGAAAGTACTTGCCCGGGCAACCGCCAAAGATTTGAAACAGACCTCTGGCCGCCTTACCTTGGAATTAAAACTTCCGGCTGAGCACGGCATCTGGCTAGCAGCCCGGTGTTTTGCAGAAAATAACGGGGTAGCCCATACCACGCCAGTCTATGTGTCTGTGGATGGAAGAGGGTTTCATGATCCTGCTACGATAGCTCATTATATTGGCTTAAGTGAGCAATATTTGCAAGAACTAGAAAAAGAGATTCAGCATAAATCTGATAGAGTAGAATATCAGGCGTGGCGGTACCGTTCAGGATTGATGCTACGTATAGCAGAAGTACGGCAAATATTGCAGGATATGCGGGACAGAAAAGAAAAATCAGAATAGAAGTCCAGATACTTTCCTAGACTTCTATTCTGAAAGGTAATTCTTAAAAATTGGTATCAGCTTTTTTCAAGTCCAGCTCTTGTATCCAAATGTTCCGGTACAATACATCATGCCCTTCTGCTTGTAGTTTTATTCCACCTGGTTTATCAGTAATGCCTTTTCCTCCATCATTACCGCCATCCATACCAGAATTAGGTCCACCCCACACCTGATTTATTTCCTGGTTATCATGCACTTTTTTTCCATTGAAATACATGGTTAGCCTGGCTTTCTCGGTACGTTTTCCATCTTTAAACCGGGCTGCGCGGAATACAATATCATAAGCATTCCACTTACCCACACCATTGTAGGCATAATAGGGAGAAGGAGATTCATTAATTACAGCTGCCATTCCATGAGAGGTAGTATCTCCATCTAGTACTTGTATTTCGTAGCGGTTCTGCAGATAAACCCCACTATTGCCGCCAGGGTTAGCAATATAAAACTCCACATGTAAGCGGAAATCTTTAAACTCTTTCTTAGTCACAATATCTGCTGCCCCATATTTGCCGCCTGCCCCTGCCGGATCATTGCTACTCAAGGTAGTGCCTTTATCAGCCGGATCTTCCACAATCTGCCATTTTATTGGCAGGCTGGCCGCTAATCTAGGGCCTTTCCAGTAGGTCCATTTGTCGTCTAACATTTTGCGGCTTCCATCAAAGAGCACTTCTGCACCTTTAGGTGCTTTGGTACCAACACCTACTTGTGCCGTACTGCGAGTTACAATGCCTACATTTATAGCAAGAAAAAGCAGGGAGGCCAGAAACGTAGCAGGCCATTGTATAAATTTTATGTGCATATAACTGTTTTGGGGGTTATGAATGTAAAAAAAGAAAACTGGGTAAAGGGTATTGTATGCAAGCTACAAATATGCAGGAAATTATATTCTATCAACAAACTTTCATAAAATAATACAAGAGCAATAACCTATTGCTGCAAAATAACCCTCCGGTAAGCAAATAAGGCTGGTGTTCCATTATCTTTTACTTCACAGATAATATGTATTGTTTGATTAGCATTCAATGCTGGCATAGTAAACGAAATTTCGTCAGATGTGGCTGTAGCAAGTGGCAAGTCTCCTTTGTAGCCACCTGCTTCCTTGTACACAAACCAACGGTAACTTAATGTATGGTTATCTGGATCAGTCGTCCCCTTGGCACTTAGGCGTACTGTTTCTCCGGCAGGAAATTTTGCAGTTACTAGTGCTTTACTTTTATCTCCATTCAATACTACTACCGGATTATGGTTGGCCGCTTTGAAGGTTGCCGCTATACACCAATCCATACGGGCGGCAAAATCGTGCTGGTAAGCTTCCCGCCATCGCCAGATAGTAGCCTGGTCAGAAGCCTCTTTACGTCCATCTTCCAACGTTATTTCATCGACAGAATTAATTGTATTCGTCCATATTTTGCCTTCTTCTGCATAGGATTTAAAGTAATCGTACCTGCCACCCCACCCGCCATATCCTGGGTTCAAAGCACTGCCCAATCCATTGTTTATCAAGCCTAAAAAGGATGGAGTATCGCCTTCCATAATATATTCTACTTTTGGATAGAGAGCCCCCAACGGACCATGATTCTGGCTGATATGGGTCGATAACCAGGGATTGTCTACCAGTTCGAATTTATGCATAGGACCATTTTTATAAAACCGGTCTCCCGAAATACCTGTCCAGGTAGCCTTATAATACTCTTTGGAGCTTTCTGCACTCGGACTTACAATATATTGAAGATCGGGAAAGTTATTCCGGATCCAGCGGCCGGAATCATCCTGATCGGAGATGGTATACACTCTTAGCTTAGCCACAAACTTTGCAACTTCCTCTTTTGTACGAGTCTGCTTTACCTTCCATAATGCTTGTGCTAAACAGTTTGCGCCTCCCCAAACACTAATCCAGAGAGGGCGGTTGTCTGCGATATCTGCCCGTTGAATTATTAAGTCTGAGCCTTTCGAATCTTTCCCTTCTCCTACTCCTTCCTGACCATAAAGGGGCAAATGGGTGGTAGTGACACTTTTGAGAAAAACCTCTGTGGGATAGCCGTTGGCATGTTTTTCTAAGATAGGTCTCACCTTAGCATATGCACTTAGTAGTTCTTCTATTTTGTCTTGTCTTACTTTGTTTTTCAGATGTACAGAGGTAGTCGCTACCAGGCCTTCAATATCAAATTCATTGGCATACACCAGAAACCGTACCAGTGACTGCTGATCGTCAGGTTCATTGGTAATATCTGTTAGCACAATAATGCGCTGCTTGCCCGGGTCAGTAAATTGTAGCGAAGGCTGGGCAGTAAGATAAAAAGTAAACAAGCAGAAATACAAGAATACTAGAGTTTTCATAAAGGGATTAGGTTAGTAAACAAACGTATAACTCCAACTCACTCAGCGGATAATAGTATTCTGCGGTAGGTGACCAGAGAGGGCGTACCATTATCGTGTACCTCCAAAACCAGGTGTAGTGATTTGTCTCCAATGTCTTGTGGAAGGGTAACTGTTTGTAGAGCCGCAGCTAGGTTAGCCAATAAGATATCTCCTGCATAACTGTTGTGGGTTTTGTACTGGTACCACTTAAACGTAAGCTTGTTTCCATCCGGATCTGAAGAGTCCGAAGCATTCAATTTAACAGAAGCTCCAGGTTTGGTTTTGATAGATACTATTTTCGTTGTTTTATCTTTATTTATCTGGGCTATTGGCTCATGGTTTACTTGTTTGGGATCTTTGGTAGAATACTTTAGCCGGTTGAGAAAATTATTCTTTACATGCGGTATCCAGCGTTCCAGTTCAGCTTGGTTTACCTGACAAGTATGAAAGTAGTTATTTGGAAAAGATTGGCCCATTGGCACAAAACGGCTTCCCCAGCTACCCTGCGTAGGCTCTAAGGGGTTATTTAACCCAAATCGGCCACTTAATAAATAAAGAAAAGCTGGTGTATCGCCTTCTCCTCCATGATCATACAGATCAGACATCGGCCCATGCCCATTCACTTCTGTTTGTTTCATCACCCCAATGTATTTCCAGAAGTGGTTGCCATCATACAGAAACCAACCCGGCTGTACTCTTTTCCCTTCATACGTTGAGCGTACCGTGCCCATATTCAGGCATTTGGTCTCTTGCATTTTGTCCAGATCTAGCATATAATCAAAGGTAATGTCTTGCAGGTGAATGCTGAACACATGCAATTTGCTCAGTAATTTTTTATAGTTCTCCTCCCCTTGCCGCTGCTTGTACCGGTATAATGCCTGCATGAACGTAATGGGTCCCCCCCACATCTGTACGAAAATGGGCCGGTCGTCTGGCTTTTCAAACACCTGTTGCAGAAACTCACTACCTTCCGAATCTTTGGTCTCTCCGTTTGGTGTGTTTCCTTCTCCAATCCAGTCAGCAAAGCGAATATCGCCCCAGGAGCTTTCAACGTACCGTTCAGCAATTTTGCCTGCAAACTTCTTTTCATTTGTTAGCCATAGAATTGGTAGAGCTCCTCTTCCTTTTTTAGTGATGCTAGCTAGTTTTTCATAAGTGGGAAACTGGGCATCGTGTTTTTTTAACTGATTGTATTCTTGCTTATATGCATTCAAAATGGATTGTACTTTGGTCCAGGGTTCTTCCTGCTTATAGGTATAATCCGGCAGTTGCTGAGTTACAATAATTGCTTCTGTGTCGAAATAGGGTGTATAGTACAAATACCGGATCAGGGAATTCCCATCATCATGCGTCATATCTGACATAATCACTACGCGGTATTTTTCCTGTCCCATTAGATTGGTAGCAACCAACCAACACCAAAAAAACAGCAGTAACTTTTGCAAATGCATGAAGTGAATAGGGTTAGAATGTATACAACTTTACAAAGGCAGTATCTGTCCCACAGCCGGAAGCACCAGCTTACTGGTAATCTGATTTTTTTCGTTCAATTGTTTGATAATGCGGGCTGGTTCTAATAAGGGCTCATCGGATAAATCAAACGTTCCATAATGCATTGGCAATAAATTTTTAGGTTGTAGATCGTTACTTGCCCGAACAGCTTCTTCCGGATGCATGTGGGAAGGCCCCATAAACCAACGGGGAGCAAAAGCACCAATGCCGGCCAGATAATAGTCTACTTCACCAAAAATCTCGCGTACTTTTCCTACATGCTTTCCATAGCCACTGTCTCCTCCAAAATATATTTTTTTGTTGTTACCTTCAATAAGAAAGGCACCCCACAAGGTAGTATTTGTATCGGTAAGCCCCCGCCTAGCCCAATGCCTGGAAGGTAAGTAATACATACGTAATCCGGCAGTTTGAAGAAGATATTGCTGGTACCACCCGGCAGCCTGTATTCTATCGGAACCAGTCCACTTCCTAAGTAAAAGATCTAGACTGAGTCCGCAGAGCCAGGTAGTTTGAGGGTTTTGCCCAGCCAGAAGTTTTATACTATCTTCATCACAATGGTCGCGGTGATCGTGAGATACCAGGATATAGTCAATGTCTTTCAATGTATCTGTTGGAAAAGGTAAGTCAGTATATCTTTTCATCAATACAGAAGGCGATTCCAGCACTGGGTCGATCAGTATTTTCGTCCCGTTCAGCTTCATCAGAAATGAGGCATGCCCTAGCCATGTGAAACTATTGTCAGGTAGTGCATCCAGGGAAGCATATTTAATTACCTCTAGCCTGCTTGTATCGTTTTTCTTTTCTTCTTTGTAAGGATTTTTCTCCGTTTGCCACTTGAGTACATCTGCAAATTTTGGCCAGAACACATATTCTTCATTCACAAATAACCCTTTTTGATCTAGCGGGGTACCTGGCCACTCTTTGGAAGAAAGCAAGGTTTTTAGCTCGGGGTTGGAAGTATACCTGGTAGCAGTGGGCATATAATTTTCAGCTTTGTTGTAAAAGTATACCGATGGGGCTATGGCCAGGCCAATGCCTCCAGCAGCTACCCGGCGTATAAGTTTTCTCCTGTTCATACTACATTTCTCAACGGTTACCTCAGCGCCTCAAACAAAATTTCTGCCGGATGCATGGATTTTCTGCCAGTACCATCTTTTATCTGGTGCCGGCAACTGGTACCTGGTGCCGCAATAATTACGTCTGCCGGTTGTTTCCGGACAGTTGGGAACAATACCAGCTCGCCTATTTGCATAGATACCTCATAATGTTCTTTTTCATAGCCAAACGAACCTGCCATGCCGCAACAGCCAGACGGAATCAGGTGTACTTCATAATTAGCAGGCAACGACAAGGCTTTCTTTGTGAATGTAAGGGAAGATAATGCCTTTTGATGGCAGTGCCCATGCAGTTTGATTAACCGTTTGGCATCAGTAAAAACCTCTTTTGTTATATGTCCACGGTCTATTTCCCTGGCAAACCACTCATCGAACAAGAAGGTGTGGGTAGCCAGGCGGGCAGCATCTTCTCTGCGTTCGGGAGGCATCAAATCCAGGTACTCATCCCGCAGGGTTAAAATAGCAGATGGCTCTATCCCGATGATTGGCGTAGCATCACTTACCAGACCTCTCAACATGCCAACATTCTGTATGGCAATCAGTTGTGCTTCTTTTACTAAACCTTTGGATAAGTACGTACGGCCGCTTTCCAAGTGATCTGGTAATTCTACCTGGTAGCCCAGTTTCTGTAGCAGAAAGATCATCTTCTGGCCTATTTCTACATCATTGTAATCGGTAAATTCATCGCAGAAGATATATACCTTACCTTTTTGCCCCTGTCCTGTGTTTTTCTGGCGATGTTTTTTCCACCAGGCACGCAGCGTAGTTTTATGCAGCAGCGGCATGGTACGATCTGGGTGAAATCCAACGGCAATATTAGCTGCCCGGCGTAAAGCTGCATTGCTGAATATAAAGTTATAGGACCAAGGAGCCAGGGAGGCTTTTTTCATTTGCTTAGTAAAATCAGCCACTAGCCTTGACCGCATAGATACGCCGTATTTCTCCTGGTATTGCTGCATAAACTCCGCCTTCATTTTACCCACATCCACACTCGATGGGCATTCGGTTTTGCAACCCTTGCAGGACAAACATAGATCTAGTACGTCTTTTACTTGCTCCATACTTACCCGTTCCACATTGGTAGCCTCGTTGTTGGTATAAAAATGCCTCAACATGTTGGCTCTAGCCCTGGTGGTATCCCGTTCGCTGCGGGTAGCCATAAAGCTGGGGCACATAGTGCCTCCGGTGATATGTGTTTTGCGGCAATCGCCAGAGCCACTGCATTTTTCGGCTAAGTGCAAAATTCCTTCTTGCCTAGAAAAATCAAGCGTTGTTGGTATTTCTCGTTGAGGCTGATCTTGCTCATACCGTAAAAACTCGTTCATGGGTGGCGTATCCACAATTTTGTTACGGTTGAAAATCCCTTTTGGATCAAAAATATGCTTAACCTGTCTGAACAGCTCATAATTTTTCTCCCCCATCATAAAGGGAATAAACTCTCCCCGAAGGCGACCGTCTCCATGCTCACCGCTTAGGGAACCATTGTATTTTTTAACTAAGGCAGTCGTTTCAGCCAGAATAGTACGGAATAGTTTTTTTCCATCCGACGTTTTCAGGTTGACCATGGGTTCTACATGCAGTTCTCCGGCACCAGCATGGGCATACATAGAGTAGGTAACATTATGGCTCTTAAGTAAGGTCTCTAACTCAGCAATATAGGCTGGCAAATCCTGGGTATCCACGGCACAATCTTCTATCAAGTTCACTGGTTGCGTATCTCCAGGCAGGTTGCGCAACAACCCCAGGCCTGCTTTTCTCAGGTCCCATGCCCGTTTGGATTCTTCTCCAAGCAAAATCGGATGAGCATAGCCCAGCCCTTCTTTTTTTAATTCAGCGATTAAGGCATTGGCTTTGGCAAGGAGACCAGTGGGTGTTTCATCAAAAAATTCTACCATCAGAATGGCTTTGGGTTCTCCTTCAATGAAGAAGCGGTTTTTAGACTGCTCAATATTGGTTTTGGTAAACTCCAGAACAAAGTCATCTACCAGCTCGGAACTGGAACACTGGTGCCGCAAAGCTACCAGATTCGCCAGTAACGATTCATGCAGGCTGCGGGCATGCACGGCTACCATGCCGGCTTCTTTGGGCGGCAGATCCAGGAGTTTCAGCTTGGCTTCGGTGACAAAAAATAAGGTGCCTTCTGACCCAGCAATAAGCTTACACATGTTAAAGGGTTGACCATTGCGGAACTCCAGCATCTGCATCAGGCAGTCCAGGGCATATCCGGTATTGCGGCGCGTGATAGATGCCTTAGGAAAACCCGTTTTAATGGCTTCTTTGTTTTCGGGTTTGCTAAGCAAGGCATAAACACCTTGGTAGATTTTACCTTCTGCTGTTGTAAGCCGGCATTTTTCCAGAAATTGCTCCTTCGTAAGTTCCCCAAAAACCACTTCGCTGCCATCTGCCAGAAAACCATTTATTTCCAGCAGGTTATCTCTGGTAGCTCCCCAGATAATGGAGTGCAGGCCACAGGAGTTATTGCCGATCATGCCACCGATCATAGCCCGGCTGGCTGTGGAAGTTTCCGGACCAAACATCAACCCATACTCTTTTAAATACGCATTTAAGTCGTCCCGGATTACGCCTGGTTGTACCCGTACCCATTTTTCAGCTTTATTTACTTCGAGGATGCTCGTAAAATACTTAGATATATCCGTTACAATACCCTTCCCTACCACCTGACCTGCTAAGGAGGTACCAGCTGCCCTAGGTATCAGTGTGATGGATTGTTCGCTGGCAAAGCGTATTAATTGTTGCAAGTCGGTTGCAGTTCTGGGAATAGCTACTGCTAGAGGCTGCTCCTGATAAACGGATGCATCGGTAGCATACACATTCTTCATCGCCAGGTGGTGTGTGGTATCCTGGTAATAAAGTTCTCCTGAAAATTTATCTCGTAACTGGTCTAACATCTTCAAAAAAATAATTTATTAAAACTACATAGAAAGAAGCAGACACGGAATATTTTGTACGCAGACTTCCTATAAATAGCTTTTGAGAAAACATGGGGTGATTGATTATATTTCCTTCTGCTTTAAGCTTAGTTGCTTATTTTGTTATATCATTAGCTACTGTACTAGTAATTTAACCTGTATTGCTAAATAATACAGCATTTAAATGCAACCTTTTTCGGAAGCCAATAGAATAAGGGGTAGACCTTACTACATAACTATGTATCACTCCTTTGTCACTTCCTATTCTCAAAAGCTGCAGAAAAAAATATCTGTTGTCGCACTAACCCTATTTTGCTGTAGCCTGGTTGCCTGTGGAGGCATGGCATCAAAAAATGGCTATACATTTTCTGAACCTTCCAAGAAAATAAAACTCAGTGTTGGGGAAATTAAAGAAATTCGCCTGACCAGCCAGCGGGACAGCACCTGGCAGGTGGCTAGTTCTTCTGAAAACAAGGAAATTGTGGACGTAACCGATAAAGCAGATCCTACGGAAGAAACTACCACAAGCACTGTACCTGATCAAGGAAATATGATTTTCTTAGTAAAAGGAGTTACTCCCGGAAGTGTTAAAATCTCCTTCACCGAAAAGCAAAAAGCAGAAGAAGGTCCGGGCCGTATTCTAAAAACTTATCAGGTTGATGTTGTTACAAAATAAAAATGTCTTGAAAAAACAAAACCTCTGCTGCGGATAACAGCAGAGGTTTTGTTTTTGTATGTGCATGTCTTTTTCTGTCTATCATCCTACTTTCTTTTGCTTAAGATTTACTAAGTAATCTGTAGCTGTGGATATAGTAGAACTACTGATTTCTTAAGTACTTGACAGGGTTCATCAGGGCAGCTTTGATGGATTGAAAACTTACCGTTAACAAGGCTATCAGCAAGGCTAACACCCCGGCCAAGACAAAAATCCACCAATCTAAGTCGATGCGGTAAGCAAAATCCTGTAGCCAGCTGTCCATCGCATACCAGGCTAGTGGCGTGGCTAGCAGCAAAGCTAGGGCTACTAGCTTAACAAACTCTTTAGACAAGAGCAGCACGAGGCTCTCTACACTTGCCCCTAGCACTTTGCGGATGCCAATCTCCTTCTTTCTTCGTTCAGCTGCATAGGCAGCTAAGCCAAACAAACCTAAACAAGCTACAAAAACGGTGATGGAGGTAAAGATCCATAACAAGGATTTGAGTTTATCTTCCGCTTTGTACATCTGCTGAAAGCTTTCATCCAAAAAGCGGTACTCGATCGGATAGTCAGGAGAGAATTTATTCCACACAGCTTGCACATGTGGTAAGGCAGTAGCTATATGAGCAGTTCTTAGCTTAACCGCTACTTTCCAGTAGGCTTCCGGGTATATTTGTAGTACGGCAGGCTCCATTTTATCATAAAGACTTTTATAATTAAAATCTTTCACCACCCCAATTACTTGGCCTCTTTTTACCACGTCTGGTTTGCGCCAGGTGTTCCAAAGTAATGTTTGCCCAAGAGCTTGACTTGGAACGGCAAAACCCAATTCTTTGGCGGCCGTTTCGTTAATGATATAGGCAGCATCTTTATCTGTAGCCATCTCTTTAGAAAAATTTCTACCAGCTACCAACTGTAATCCTAAGGTGGGAATATAGTCGTGGTCAACCATCATCTGCGTTGCCTTTATTTTTTTCTCCACTCCTGCCACAGGCGCTGTCATTAAACCATCCCCAAACATATCTCCGGGAAACCCATAGCCAATGGAGACCGAAGAAACGATAGAGGATTTGAGTAGTTCATTCTTAAAGGTTTGATGATTGTTGAACATGTTATCACCCCGCATCGGAAAAAACAGAACTTGTTCTTTAGTAAATCCCAGGTTTTTATTGTGTAAATAATTTACTTGGGTGATAACGACTATAGCACTAATGATCAGTAAAATCGACAAGGAGAATTGAATAATTACCAAAGTATGCCGTAACCACGGTGTTTTTCCTGGGTTAGTTTCCCCCACTAATGTACCTTTCAGCACCTGTACTGGTTGATACCCAGATAGGACCAGTGCCGGATAGAATCCCGCCAATATACCTACAAGTAAGGCTAGCAGTAAAAGAACAGGTACAACTAAAGGATTGCTAAATAAGTCAAAAGAGATGGACTTTTCGGTAAAACGGTTAAGTGTCGGAAGCAGAAAATAAGTAAAGGCAGCAGATAAAATAACACTGATAAATGCCAATAGCACAGTTTCGCTTATGTATTGTACCATCAACTGCTTTCTTGTGGCTCCGATGGTTTTGCGTACGCCTACTTCTTTAGCCCGCTGCAAAGATTTGGCAGTCGCTAGATTCACAAAATTAAAACAGGCGATCAAGAGAATAAATAGGGCAATAATGGTCAAGGCATTTACATAGGTGATGTTACCCCGGATGGCCATATCATATTTAAATGCAGAAGAATATAGATGTATTTTATGTAAGGGTTGAAATATCGGCAGAAATGTAGAAACATCATCTTTAATATACGGTTGGGTAAAGTGCCTGAACTGAGCCTCTAAGGAAGCTACATTCGTACCCTCTTTCAATTTTATATAGTTATTATGACTATAGGTACTCCAGCTTTGCAATTGCTCAGCAGATAATCCGGTTGCCGACATAGGTAGAATATAGTTTACCTGAAGGTGAAATTTGGGATTACTAACAAAAACCCCTGTTACCTGGAAGGGCTGCTTATCTACCAGAATTTGCTTACCAACTGGATTTTCGTTTCCAAAATACTTTTGAGCCATTGGCTGAGAAAGCACGATAGAAGTTGGGCCATCCAAGGCTTTTACTGAACTACCGTAAGTAAAGGAGAGTGGAAAAAAATCAAAAAAAGCAGGATCCGCGAAAACTCCTCTCTCTTCATAGGATTCCCTATCCCCTACTTCAAATAACTCTTTTCCCGAATGATTCAAGACCCGTACTGTACTTTCTACTCCTGCAAAATTTTGCTGCAAAATGGTAGTAAATACCGGAGGAGTAGTGGCAATAACACTGGTTCCTTCATTGTTGGTGACTTGATAATATACACGGTAGATACGGTCACCTTCAGGAATAAATTTATCAAAACTCCTCTCATCCCATACAAAAAGGGCTATCAGCAGACAGGCAGTCAACCCCAGGGTAAGCCCTAGGATATTGAGAAAGGAAAAACTTTTGTGGCGGATCAGATTCCGGTAAGCTATTTTGAAGTAATTACGAATCATATCGAAAAAATTTGCTTGTGAATAATACTCTGAGGATGTATAATAAGATTTTTT